>Ga0209060_10000226_pt1 | contig 129633 bp, 94 predicted proteins | sample Coa_R1_8_FD_187155 | JGI IMG/M metagenome (GOLD analysis project Ga0209060, IMG submission 187155) | Surface soil microbial communities from Centralia Pennsylvania, which are recovering from an underground coalmine fire - Coalmine... | ecosystem: Environmental > Terrestrial > Soil >... | reverse complement strand
GTGATGGCGAGGCTGGAGATTTAGAAACTGCTATAGAGTGCATACTGCATCTTGGCTGATGGCTGGCCTTCTGAAGACGGAGTGGTTATCCGGATCACTGATGGTGCCGGATTTTCGGTGACCCTATTTCCCAGAGAGATATACTGGAGCTGATTCGCTCACTCTTCCCGACCACAAGACCGGCGAAAATGCTGTCGTTTTATCCCGGCATCAACAGAGCCTGGGCCACAAAGCGAAAGTGGACCCAAAGGTAGCAGCGGACCAGCGTGGCCACGGCATTGGAGTGGCGCTCGACGTCTACACGAAGTCCAGCATTGAAGAGCGGGCGGTCGCGGCGAACCAACTCGAAGAGGCCGTCCTGACGAAGGTCGTCCAAATGCCAATGAAGTCCGCGTGATGCTTAATGGAGGGCTATGGAGGGTATGTTTTTACGATGTCGCTAACTTGTTGAAAATGGAGCGGGAGACCGGATTCGAACCGGCGACGTCCAGCTTGGGAATGTGGGCGTTGATTGAAAATAAAGAACATAGCGTCTATGGCGACTATCCACACCTCATGAAACCACAGGAAAAACGCTACTCCCTACTTTTTGTCGCTTAACGGAGTATTAATGGAGTATTGCCGGATGCCTAAACTCGCCTGAAGTTTCGCACGGATCGCGACGTGATGAACAGATTGATAGCTAATCCCTCAGAGACCACCGCGGTTTGAAGAATAGTGTTCCCGTCCGAGGTGTCCCACGCGAATAGCCCCGTTTTTTGAGAAGCCGGCTTGCCAAGTATTTCAGAGCAATACCGAAGCGTTGCCATCGCAATCGGAGTGGCGTCTTCCTTGCGCTGTGCCTCTAGGAACGGTGCAATCTTGTAGATCCTGCCGTTGACGGTCCCAAGCATCAGATTCCACTTTCGTCCGAGGAACTCGACTGGCCGAGCGTTGTAATTTCTTTCGCCTTCGAATTGCCGCCCCATTACCGCATACTCATCTAAGGAGAATTCCCGCAAGCCGACAATCCCGTCAATCGGCGCGTCCAGACAGTAAGGACCAATCGGAAAGCTCGCATGGAGCGGCCCTTTCTGTTTGGCGGACTTTTGCTGGCCAGCCTTCCAAACCACTGAAGCGTGAACAAACAGTAAGCCCGCAACGCCAAAACTGTAGAAATGCGTGCCGACCAGAGCGCCGAGAGTCGCCAGAATTCCAAACAAAACGTAAGGGATCGCTAGCCACCGTAGCCTATCCGCAACAATGGCGCGAGCGGCAAGTAAAAGCAATCCCGAGATCACGGACCACGTAACGACCGGGAGAAAGGCCGTGCTCGGATAGACTCCAATCAGACCACCAATCAACAGGTCAATGGCGAAGCTGAAGGCGTAGGCGGCACCCGCCGCTAGCGCCAATGAGACCGAAAGCCGCATAGGGACCCTCTGGTTATTTGCCGCCCTCGGCGGGCAGCACAAATCCAATCTTCGACCCGACTCGCGGGGACTTGACGATCTTGCACGTGAGTTTTACGTCTTGTACGTTTTCGATGCGGTACGCGCGATTGCCCTGCTCATCAAGGCCGGCCACTACCGCCAAGTGCCAGTTTGGGAACTCGAAGCTTTCTACTCGAATCTGGTCTTTGCCAGCATCGCAGTAGACGGAGAGGCTTTCGTCTGTCTGCAATTTCGCTTCAAGGTCCGTGACGCGGGCCTTGATAACCTCTACGAGGTTTTGGCCTTGTTGGGCGACCATGTTCCGCATGGCGATAGCGTTCCATTTCGCCTGCATTTCTTCGGGACTGCGCCGAACTGCCTCGTAGAATCGCTCATCACTTCGCGGACTCACCGAAGCTAAGACCTGCTTCATTAACTCATTGTCCATGGGTGTCACCGTCCCTTCTTCTGCCATTCTTTGAAGCGTTTATCGAGTTCCTCTTCGTCAATGATCTTCTCTGGCGGCTTGGCCACATTCGGAGTCTCTTGCGGAGTCTGGACTGGTAGGTCTCTTCCACAGAAGCGGCACACGATTGCTTCAGCCTTAATAATCTCCGCACAGAATGGGCATTTGCGAGAAGATCCCGATTGTAGCTGCTCACGTTCGATTTGCTGCGTGTCTGCCTTGAGCATTAGAGCATGAGGGAGGGCGACAATGAACAATGCCGCACCGTAGAGCCACCACGCCATGAAACTCTTGCCCTTGGATTGAGCAATCGCGGCCGGGATTAGGCCGAGGAGAACTGCTGCAATTAGCCAAAGCTCCATTCCCAAAATGTATCATGCGGCAAGGCCAAGAACCGGCTGCACTGAGCAACGCACCGGGGATGTCCCACGCCGACCTGTTTTCTTGGGTGGCGGCGTGGGCATCGAGTGGGACCGTACCGAAACTCTCAAGAAAAGTTGAGACACATCGGCGTCGTTTCCAACTATCGCTTACGGGAAGCACATGAGCACAGAAAAGAACCCTGCGGCGGTTGCGTTGGGGCGGCTCGGTGGAAAGGCGCGGGTTCCGAAGGGATTCGCCAAATTCACCGTAGAACGTCGGGCGGAAATCAGCCGAAAAGGTAACGAAGCAAAACGGGCGAAACGCGAAAAGGAGAGCGCATGAAAATTACTCCAAACCGGCCGACAGGCGGCGTGAACCTCACTATGGACGCGGAGGCGTGGCGTGGAGGATTTACGGCCGGCGACACCGGACGACTGATGCACAAGTGTCCGTACCGCGCCGGAACCACTGAGGCGTGGTCATGGTGTAGCGGGTGGATCGAAGGCGATGCGAAACGGCAGGGCTTTAGCTATAGCCGGGGGACATTGCCGGCCGCCGCGGGGGATTACCGCGCGTCCGATTGGAGGGATTCCGAAATTCCATGTTACGCGCAGAGTGCGGACTGAGCGAAATGACAGCGAATCCGGTTTCAGCGTTTATACCCGCGTTCGAGGCGATCCGTGGAAGACTTTGCACCGAGCGCGAGGCTTCATGGTTAAAGCGTACTCAGTGGCGCGATACTTCGGAGCGCGAATCAGGAACAGCCTCGCTCAGCGACCCGGCTAGTAATGCCGACCGCATCAGGCGCGAGAGCACGGTGTATCTGCCGTATTATGACAATGAGAAGCGCGGTCCCGTTTCAGTTGAGCCGTTTGCCGGCCGTTCGGATGAGAAACAACAGGACATCGAACGCCATTTTCGTACGCACTTGCCGCACCGGGTTGCTTCGAGAGCTAAGATTCCGACACTCCGCTTTCTATACGAAGGAGGCGAACCCGCCCCGAGGGTCGTACAACTGGCAAGACAGTCACCGGACTTGCTCAGCGAAGCCTGTTACGAGCTAATTAAACTCATCGATGCGTGGGTAGACATTGAGGATAGCGCATTCGATAAAGCAGCATATTTCCGTAGGCAACTACCTCGACGGCTTAGCGATAGGCTGATTGACCACTTCCGCGGAACAGCAAAACACGAGTACGGCAGAATCAAATGCGCCAACTGCGGAGGCACCGGCTCAATTGACAGTGGCCAGAAATGTACGGAATGCCGGCGAGGGTTCATCTACGTAGTGAGGATAGATCCGATTGGGAACTATGTGCCCGATGGCGCGGGGGATGAAGACCACTCGCACATCCGCGAGGAAATCGACCGTCGAGAGAACCCGGAAGAGCGGTCATTATCGAGCGAAGCACTGGCAACGGTGTGGGCAGAAGTGGACCGATTGCCTGAGTTCCAGAGAAGACTTGTGTATGCGATATTCTGGAACGGCGCTACGCAAACGGAAGCCGCCCAACAGCTATCGACCAATCAGCCGAAGATTAACCGCGAGAAAGAGAAGGCCCTCGATTCTCTCCCGAGGAGCAAGTTCGACGCAGTTGCCGAGCCAGCCGAACCATCGCGTTGCACCCATCGACGAAGTACCCTCCGCGACTGGTGGGGCGAGATGCGCGCTCGACACACGCCCTATGCGTGGAACGGATTCAGCGGAGGGGCCAACCTGGCTTATGTTCGCCCCGGAGGTCTGGAGACCATAGAGGAGCGGACTCGGAAATGCCGCAAACAGTTAGCTGACACACCCGTCGGGCAGGGATACACGGTGGTGGCGTCGTATGCCAATACCCATACTGCGCCCTCTTCAGCCACACACGTCTAAAGCCTCTCGAAACCTCTTTATTTTGAGCGCTCGGACCCGAGTGAATAAATCACAGCGCGACTTCCGTTTCTTATAGTAGGGGGCAGCGCGCAAAAGCGCCCCGACCCTGTTTAGCGGGGCGTGAATAAACGGAACCCTCGAATCCGTTTCTTATAGTAGGAGAGAAGAATGAACCTTCAAGAAATCGCCCGACTTGCTGCTGTCCGCGGTCTGATGGCGCACGGGCTTACCGAAAACATGGCCGAACGGGTAACGCACCGTATGGTGACGTTTCAGGCCGACGAATGGGCGCGCATCCTTGAGCGCGTGAACCGCGGAGAGGTTAGAAACCTGTACGTGCTTGTGACGCACTACGACAGCAGCAATTTCGGGACGTTCCTTTACGCCCCGGCTGAAGTCAATAACATTGCCACTCTCACTGCTTGGCTTGGCTCGCAGATGGGCGCGGGATGCTTGGCCGACAATCCGGTTGACGAAGATGAGCCGGACTTGGAGCCGGACGCATACAGCGTGTCGGTATTCGACATTGCTAATGAAGTCAAACGGGGCTTACGTGGCGGGCGATGAACGATACGCGGCGTTCCTGTTCTACGTTGAGGACTGGCTTTCATCCACGGCGATAGACTTGATGACGGCCGCGGAGGAACGTGGATACCTCCGGCTTCTCTTGCACGCATGGAAGAATCCCGATTGCGGACTTCCCAATGATGATCGCGTTTTGGCTCATCTGTCGAAACTGGAACGCGCTTGGCAGACCGGAAGCGGTGCTGTCATTCGCGCAGAGTTTTTCGAGAAGGACGGCCGGCTCTTCAACGCGAGGCTAGTGAAGGAGCGCGAGAACCAGAAGGCTGTTAGGCAAGCGCGATCAGGAGCCGGGAAAGCCGGAGCGGAATCACGGTGGCATGGCAAACGCATGGCACTGCCAATGGCAACCGTATCGCAAACAGCATGGCAAAACGATGCAAGCTCAAGCTCAATCTCAAGCACAAACACAAATACTAAGAGTGATGTTGAGTTTGAGGCTGAGAAGAACCGGCTGATTGACGCTTACATAGATGACACGCTTACCGATGAGGCATGGAAGCGGCTGTGCGAACTCTGCGACGACGATGAGATTGCCGACAGGCTCCAGGGTTATCGGTGAGACCCTTACGGAATGCATTTCAGATTGAAGCAACGCTCCTGGAATCTGGCGGGAGTGAACTCTCGGATCGTTTCCTTGCCGAGTACCTCGATGTCAGCTACAAGTCGGTAGCCAAGGCGCGGAGACACTTTGAGTCATGCGGAGCCATCTCGGTTGCCACCCTGCGGGCGTGTGCCGATGGCGCAATACGGAACATCGAACGCATCGGTCCAAAACGAACGGCAAAGCGAGTAGCGAGTTCCGGCCCCCCGCAGTCTTAGCGGTTAAAAGCAATCCCCCTGGATAAGGTAGGGGGGAGTCAAAATCTTCAGCGATGCCTCCCGTTGACCACCATTGTCATCACGCGCGAGGCATTCCCACGTTTTGAAATGGTCGCCATGTTTTTGTCACTCGCGTAACGTGTATAACTCAACACCACGAATTCCGGTAGCCACTGAGTCTTAGTGGATATCTTCGGCAAACCTGCGAAACCTGGAAAAACGTGGAAACACCACTGAAATTAGAGGGTTTATGAAAGCAAACGGAGATTGTGAACTCTCGGACGTGTCGCAGTTGCTCCAAGCATGGAGGGATCGCGGCCGACTGGGAGATTTACTGATGGCGCGCACGGCTCTGGTAGATGCGTGCGAGTCCATCATGGGAAACGCTGAGGCATCCTGCGGAGCGCTGACGCTGGATGAGCGGCGGGCGTTCGATTGCCACAGTCAACAGATTCGCTCCATTAATTCGGACCTCGCGGAATACAAGCGAGAGCGGATTGCGGGCCTTGCTGCGCTCGGTATCGATGCCAGCGAGATGCGATTACCCTGCTAGGGTAGCGACGTTTAAACGGTCTCTCGCGTAACCGGCAGCGCGCCGACACGTGGAGACCGATGGACCAGAGCCAATGTCCTAAATCTTGGCTCCAGTGACGCCCCACACAATTCCAGGCGGAATCGTTGCGGGGTTTCGTGCGCATCCTGAGCGCGCCCAGGCGGGCGAGGACAGGTTGCAAACTGCCGATACTGCGGCAACACATTAACTGGAGATCACACAATGGAACTCAAAGAACTGAGAACAAAACGAGACGGCTACGCCAACACGATGCGGAACATCATCTCCCGCGCCGAATCTGAGAAGCGGGGATTGACGGCCGAAGAACAACGGGATTTTGACGGACTCAAGGGGAAGCTTCAGGGTATTAATGAAACCTTGGACCGCGCCTCGCAGTTGGGCGAGATTCGCGCCGACATCGAGCGGCCTATCCTTAGCCCGATGGCGCAGACCGATGGTAACGGAATGATCTATACCGCGCGGAGTCTCAATCCCGCCGAGGTGCGGACCTACAAGCCAAACGAAGCGGTTGCCGAACAGCGGTACAACGGCCCCGGACTCGGCGCATATGTGCGCGGTATCGTCACGGGACGTTGGAACGGTGCCGAGGAACTGCGCGCGATGGCAGAGGGGAGCACGCCGGGTAGCTATTTGGTTCCTACGCCACTGGCGGGCTACTACATTGACCTCGTTCGCAACGCTACCCAGGTTGTCAGGGCCGGCGCAATGACCGTGCCTTTCGATTCGGCAACGCTGAAAATCGGCAGGCAGACCGGCGATGTAACCGCGGCGTGGAAGGCAGAAAACGCCGGCATTACCTTCTCGGATGCCAATTTCGATGTGGTGACGTTCACGGCACAGATGCTCGTTGCCGGCTCCAAACTCAGCATCGAAGTGGTTGAGGACGCTCCGAACATTGACGCCATCGTAGGCCAGAGCATCACTAAGTCTCTCGCTTTGGCGCTCGACTACGCGGCTCTATATGGCTCGGGCTCGTCGAACCAACCGAAGGGCATTCGCAATCAGACCAATGTGATTGTGACGGACCTTGGAGCAACGGCAGGTTACACCCTTGTGGACTTCTCGAAGTTCTCGACGGGTATTTCTACCCTGATGGGCAACAACTTTAACGGGCCGTTCTCCATCCTCTATTCCGCACGTACGGCCGGAGAACTCGACAACCTTCAGGACACCTTGCATCAACCGTTGCGCCAACCGGATCTCGTAGCCGCGGCTCGGAAGCTCATCACGAATCAGATTCCGAACAACCTCACGCACGGTAGCGCCAACACCGCATCGGAGGCGTTTATCGGGCAGTTCGACCAATGCATGATCGGCTTGAGAACCGGGATGGTTATGGAGATCTCGCGCGTAGCGGCAGATGCTACTGGCTCCGCGTTCTCCAACACGCAAGTGTGGGTCAGGGCGTACCTCCGCGCCGATGTCCAGCTTGCACACCCTCAAGCATTCAACGTTCTGTCGGGGATTCTGTAGAGGGGTTTTGTGCGCGTTCCTTCGGGCGCGCGCAGATAGAGGGGCCGTGGGGTATTAACTCCACGGCTCCGCTTTTCGAAAGGAATTCCTATGAAGTTTGAACGACGAACTTTTAAAGTTGAGGTGCGGAAGTCGGGGGACGGACGCAAACTCCGCGGAACGGCCGTGGTCTTCAATCAGCTATCCGAAAACCTCGGCGGCTACCGTGAGCAAATCGCCCCGGATGCTCTCGACGGTTGCGACATGGCCGACGTGCGATGTCTGTTTAACCACGATGAAAACCAAGTGCTCGGGAGAACAGTAAGTAGGACTCTTGCCCTCACTCAAGACGCAAGTGGACTGAACTTCGAGTGTGAACCTCCCGATACAACCTACGCCCGCGACTTAGCGGCGTGCATGGACCGCGGCGATATCGACCAATGCAGTTTTAGTTTCGTTGTCGCTCCGGGTGGGGCCGACTGGAATGAAGACGCCAACGCCGGGACAACGATTCGCACAGTAACGAAGATTGCGAAGCTCTACGACGTGTCGGTAGTAACTTATCCGGCATATACTCAAACGTCGAGTGAGATCCGCAGTAGTGCGGAGATATTAGCGGAACGGCGGGAGACACCCGCCGGCGATGGTTCAGTTTGTAGACTTAGCTGTCAACTGGATATACTCTGCGGCTCGACATTATAGGTTATCGCTATGTCGCGAGTGTAAGCATTAACTTAGTCGCGAAAGCATTCGAGCGAGCTTAGTATAACCTTGGCCCGACAATCTCAAATTCTGCCATCCATCCGCGGTCTATGGATGGCGGGCGTAGTCGGTCTTACTCTTTCAGCCGATTCTGCCTCTTCGATTGGCCGTGTTCCTTCATCTGTGTTTACCTTGAAACGGGCGCGCCGGCTGTTATCCTGGCGCGCCTCTTTTTGCTCAAACATGGTCGGGTAACACACGATTTCGGTAGAGGTGCTCCGAGGTCTCCGCGCGTGCGGTCTCCTTTGCGAGTGTCGAATACCAGTGTATGAAGATTAATTTCGTTCCCATTCACCCCGAAAGGGGTCCATGCCCACGATGCGGCCGGCCGGCAAATTTCCGGCTGGTTAGCTTCGAGGCGCGAACCATCCAAGTGAACTGCTCCGGCGCTTGCCCGACGTTCACCACGTCAAAGCCTCAGCTTGACGACGCGCCATTGCAGTAGGGCTTAACCATCCATCCGCGCGGGTACCGGCGAGAACTCCCCTCGGTATCCGCATTTTCGTTTTAGAGAGAGATCCAAATGCCATCGTTCGATTTTCCCGATGTTCTCACCGTCACCGAGGTAGCGTTGCGGCTCCGCTGTTCAAAGGCTCACGTCTGCAACGCGATCAACGGCACGGTGAGGGGCGTTACTCCGCTACCTGCAATCAACATGGGCCGGCGAAAGCTCATACGGGCTTCCGCGCTCACCGCTTGGCTGAATCAGAACGAACCGAGCGGGCCGGATGCTATGATACAGGCGTCGTGTGGAAACGGCGCTGTAGACGCATCGAAAGGAAAACGACTCGATGCGTAGACGGTATCAGAAAGGAAGCCTCCAGCTTCGTAAACAGGGAGGCGTTTGGGTATGGCTCGGGATGTGGCGGGAAGGTGAACACCGCCGAACCAAAACACTCGGGCAGAAATCAGAGATGACCAAAGCGGAAGCCAAGGTTTTGCTTAACGGTATTTTGGCTCCGCTGAACGCCAGACAGGAACCGCAGACGGGAAACATGCCTCTCGGCCCATATATCCGTGACGTGTTCTATCCGTTCTGCCGGCGAAAGTGGAAGCGTTCAACCCGGATGACAACGGAGGATCGAATCAACTATCACATCATTCCTGAATTCGAGGATTCGGCGCTCCGCACTATCGGCCGCGTTGCATTGCAAGACTTGCTAGACCGTAAGGCGGCTACCGGATTGTCATTCAGTGTCGTGACTCACCTTCGGTGGGATCTCCGGCACATGTTCCGCATCGCCGTTGCAGAGGGCTATATCGAGCGGAACCCCGCTGAACTGCTATTCACACCGTCAAACGCTACGCGGGCCGTAAGGCGCGTGGCGACGGCGGATGAGGTAGCGGGGGTATTCGCCGCGGTGGACCTTCGAGAGCGGCTTATTTTGAGACTGGCTGGTATTGCCGGGATGCGGCCGGGAGAAATACTCGGTTTGAAGTGGGTCAACCTGGAACCGCCATTCGCGGAGATTCGGCAACGGGTCTACCGCGGCGATATCGACACTCCGAAGTCGCCGAAGTCGATTCGTAAGGCGGCGCTCGGGGAAAGCCTACTTGCTGAGGTAGCGCAATGGCGGGCGCTCTGTCTGAATACCTTGCCGGATGCTTGGGTATTCCCGTGCGAAAACGGGAGGACTCCGCTTCGTAAGGATAACGTCTGGCGGCGTCATATTGGGCCGCAACTAAAGACGGTCGGCTTGGGGTGGGTCAACTTCCAGGTTCTTCGGCGTAGCTGTTCATCGCTCATGGGCGATAACGGGATAGACGGGAAGGTTGTAGCGGATCAACTTGGACACACGTTGGACGTAAACCAGAACGTTTATACGCGCGTTTCGTTCGACAGGCAGGCGGAAGCCGTCAATCGGCTCGATTCACTGATCCGCGTGAACTAATGGAGTATTGTGGAGTAGCGGTTTTTCGTGGTGTCGCTAAGTTGTTGAAAAGATGGAGCGGGAGACCGGATTCGAACCGGCGACGTCCAGCTTGGGAAGCTGGCATTCTACCACTGAATTACTCCCGCTCGTGCCTCGAATCCTATTCTACCGCACGTCCCTGCCCGTAAATCAACCTTCCCACTGCCAGCCATTCACAGACGTTCGTCAAATTCTAGCCCTATTCCCCCCGTCTCTTTTCAATCGCTTAGCGCGACCGCACGCTCCGATGATCCCATCTCCGACATGCCAGACTGATAGATTGGGATCGCCGCTATGAAAAAGCTAGAAATTGCCCGGAAAATTGCCGCGCAATCCGGAGTCACCGACGCCGAAGCCGCCGACCGCCTCGACCAAGTCGTTGGTCAGATTCTCGCGAATCTGCGAAAAGGAAAACCCACCTCATTTCCAGGACTGGGAACCTTTACCCCGGGTCCTCAGGGTCAAGTTGACTTTGTGCCAAAAAGTAAGAAGAACTCATGATTCACACCCCGTCCACTGCTGATTTGGCCCGCCAACTGGCCCAAATCGTCATCCGTGGCCTGGCAACCGGGAACTCCGTCGAGATCGATGGCTTGGGTATCTTCCATCCAGATACCGTGATTGGCTGCCGCTTTGAAGCGATCAACGTCCCGCAAGTCTTTATTGCTTACGCCAAAGAGGATGCCCGTGCTGCCAACCGTCTATACGATGCGTTGGAAGGGGCGGGTTTCCGACCTTGGATGGATTCCCGAAAGCTCCTGCCTGGTCAAAACTGGCCGCGCGCCATCGAAAATGCCATCGAGGCTTCGGATTTTTTTGTGGCCTGTTTCTCGTCCGCTTCGGTCAACAAGAAGGGTGGGTTTCAGGCGGAGATACGCTATGCGCTGGAGTGTACCCGCCATCTTCCCCTGGATGACGTCTTCATCATACCCGTCCGTCTGAATGCCTGCCGCGTACCGCGATTGATCCAGCGGGAGTTGCAGTATATCGATCTGTTTCCCAATTGGTTGGAAGGTATCGATCACGTGGTTACCGCGATGCATGAAGAACTGGAGCGGCGTCGCCAGTAAGCGCGCTTAGTCCGCTGCACACCGGAAACCGAGCCCAAAGCTCCGGTCCTCGGGTTCCAGCCAGTTGCGGAAGGACACGCGCACATACCGCGGTGTCGCGCTCCAGGAACCACCCCGCAAAACTCGCATCGTGCCCTCAGGCGGTCCTTTTGGATCCTCGACGGCGTCGAGTTGATAATACTTCTCGCCGTACCAGTCGGCGGTCCATTCCCACACGTTCCCCAGCATGTCGAGGAGGCCGAACGCATTGGGCTGTTTCTGTCCCACGGGTTTGGCGCCGCCTTCGCTGTTTTTGGCATACCAGGCAATACTGTCGAGCACGCCATAATGCGCCGCCGTGGTACCCGCGCGACCAGCGTATTCCCATTCCGCCTCAGTGGGCAGACGTACTCCCGCCCAAGTGCAAAAGTCCACGGCCTCCTGCCAACTCACCGACACAATCGGCAAACTCTCATCGGATCCGGTGATTTTCGGCATCGCTTTGCCCATCGCGCGTGCGTACCGCCGATACGCACCCACCGTGACGGGAGTCTGTGCCAACCAGAACCCCTTCGTGATCGTCACCGGGTGAGCCGGTTTCTCGTCATCGTACGAGTCCGAATCCCCCGGCGAGGAGCCCATCTGAAAAGTTCCAGGCGCAATCCAGACGTACCTCTGCCCGTCCAGGGCGTGTAGTTGCACATCCCCCGGATTGGGGATGGAACCCGTCACAAAGGCGGGAATCGGAACTGCCGTCGTTTCCGGAAGCACCGTAGACGCGCGCTTGGCGGTCTGTTGGAGCGCCGTTTCCAATTCGTTCACAAATTCCGTGCAGGTCGTATAACGATCTCCCGCCTTCTTCGACAGCGCGCGTGCCAACACCGGATCTACTGCCAGCGGCAGATCGGGGTTCTGTATACTCGCCTGTGGCGGTTCCTGCAATAGAATCATCGAGAACAGGGTGCCCAGTGCCTGCGCATCAAAAACCCGGCAGCCCGTGAGGAGCTGATACGCCATCACCGCCAACGAATACTGATCGGTCCGGCCATCCAGCGCCTGCCCATTCATATGCTCCGGCGACATGTACTCGAAGGTGCCGACGAAGCGACCTTCCGTCAATTCCGATTTCGAATCCACCAGTTTGGCAATGCCGAAATCCATCACTAGCGCACAGCCGGATTCGTCCAGCATGATATTCGCCGGCTTGATATCGCGATGGATGACGCCCCGCGAATGCGCATGATCGAGCGCCAGGGCACATTGTTTGAGCGCGCGAACGACAAACGCGGGATCGGCGGGTTGACCCGTATTAAACTCGGCCAGGGTCTGGCCCCTGACGAACTGCATGATGATGGAGGGTGCTTCCAGATCGGGCAGAATATCGTAAATGGCAACGATGTTGGGGTGCTGCAGGCAGGCGGCCGCGCGGCCCTCGCGAATCAGCCGCTGAACCGCATCCCGCCATTCCTTACCGGGTTCGCCGTTTGGACGGGGAAGCGTTTTAACCGCCACTTCCCGGCGCAACAGAGTGTCGTTTGCCTGGTAGACAACTCCCATCCCTCCCCTGCCTAGTTCTTTGACAATCTGGTAGCGGTCGTCCTGAGGCATCGTAAGGAACTATTATACGTGCGAATCCGTGCTGAAGAATTCTTGGCGGGGCCTAAGAATACTACTAACATTAGTTGTCGTTCCCGGTCGGAAAGCGTTCGCCGCCAATGCCGCGGCATTCGTTCCGCTTGAGCAGATCGCGAGAATGTTCGCGGTATGTTCGCGGTATGAAGTTAGGTTGCCAAGCTATCTTCGGGTGCAAGCGGGGTCGGAACCTTTTCGGCTTTTTCGCCGAAGACCTGATCCGACAGAAAGGCCAGGAAGTAACAAACTAGCGCCGCCAGGTACAACCATCTGAAACCGAAATACATGGAGTTATATTCAAGCAATCCACCGCAGATGGCGCCGAGAAGATTCATCGCCATGATTGCCGAGACGTTTCCCTTGGCCGACAACAGCGTTGAAAATACAACACCCGAGAAAAGAAGTGGGCACGTGAGCACGATTGCCGTTTCAAGCCGCCCCACAGCCGTGGAGCCGAAACCGCCGGATCGTGCGGCCAGCCAGCCGATGGCCAGAGCGCAAAAAAGAAACAGGTAGGGGAAAAGCGGGCGCTTGATATTCAGCCAGGCGACGGCGCAATTTCCCAAAAACGCCATGATCAGAACACCCGCGATAATAATGCCGATCACCTGCCAGGTGTTTCCGAACGTCAAGCCCATTTCGGTAATTCCCTTGGTCTCGATCAACATGAACCCAGCCCCCAAAAAGAAAAACGACAAGTGACCGAACCGCGGCGCCTCGCCAAAAAAGTTCGCGCCAAGCACCAGGGAAAGAACCAGGATTTGGAAGATCATTACCAGATAGGACATGGGGTAGACGCGGCGCGGCATATAGAAGAATGGCCAATCGTCTGTCGAAACGCTGGCTTCGATTGCCGGGTTTGCGTAATAAGTGCTCTGATCCTTGAAGCCGAATTCCTCCACCATCCCTGGGGAGAAGATTGCGCTTTGATCGTTTGACTCCAAGAAAATCACCGCCCCGTCATAACCCGCCCGCACACAGATGGGCGGTCGTCCGTCAAAAGTCTCTTGCATCATCAGATAGATCTTGCGGCCAAGTGAATCGGAAAGCACTGAGAACGCGAGCGATATGACGCCATCGGGCTTGAGACGATTGCGTGCTTCCCGCAATCCTTCCACCGTATAGACGAACGAGTCGAGACGCACGCTAGATCCGTGACTGAGTAGCGTGTGAGAATCCAGCAATCCGTAGACGATCAGGTCGTACTTCCGGTCGGTATTGCGAAGAAAGGACCGGGCATCGTTGTTGATGGTGTGGACGCGCGGGTTATCATACGGCTTCTCCGGATGGTCCATCGTACCGGCCATGATAATAGCCGGATCGATTTCGATAGCATCTACCCTCGCGGCTGCCGCACGCAGAGCCGCTGCGACATCGTTGCCCGTTCCGGCGCCGACCACCGCAACATCGTTCAGGGGAGAATGAATCTTATACGGGAAATCGTAGTAATCGCGAGTATGGCGCTCCTTGTCCGTTAGATTCGAACCTGCCAAATTGTGGATGCGCTGGTAGTAGTGCCCGGCGGCGCGAATGAGCGTCAGACCGGTGTCCGGGCTGGCTCCAATTTCGAGCAACTGATAAGGAGAGTAGACGCGGTTCCAAAGGCGGTCCACTGGCCACCAGGACAGGGCGATGGTAGCGGCCAAAGCGAATCCAACTCCGGTGAACAAGGAAACGGGTCTCCTCACGTGGAACGCCAGTAGTCCCAGGAAGGACAATGCAAACCAGACGAGCGGAGGCGTCCACAGAAAACTGGCACCCAGCATCAGCAGAACCCCGAGAAGGCTGCCGGCGAGGTTCAGCCCATAGGCGCGGAGTTTCGTGCGCCTCTCCATCAGGCGCCCACACAGCTGCCCGACCGGAAGGAACGTCAGGGCTGTGAGCAGAAAGACCACCGTGAGAACTGCATATAGAAGCACGATCGATGGCACACTGCCCTGAGAAACTCCCATGGAAAGCTGCTCGCTAAACGGAATGACATGGTAGACGTTGGGGAGGGCCTTGACGATCATTACGAAAAGAACCTGCCAAGCCATCAAAGGGAGCACCAACACCACGGCTATGCGGGTTCGGTTTGCCAGCGCGTACCCGAGCCCCAACCCGGCAAAGCACGCCAGCAAACTAAAGTTTTTGTAGAATGCCAGGAATTCCAATACGGACGACTGCCATCGAATCAGGGCCAATTCCAGAAAGAGGCTAAGAGCAGCCGAGACGGTGATTGCCAGGTCGACGTATCTGATATCCAGAGTGTCGAGGAAACGGGCTTGGAGCAGCGCATCGTCTTCCAGGAAGCGCTCCCATTGCCTGCGAAAGCGATAGAGGATCACCCCCGCAGTCAGTACGACACCTGCTGCGAACACCGCCTTGAGCAGGAACCCCGGAGACAACAATCCGGCTACTTTCACGCTCTCGAAAAAGGACAGGGTGCTTGGCGTGGCCCAAAGCCGCGCCCCCAATGGCTGGGCAGCGATAACCAGCAAACTGCCGAAAATAGCGGCCATCAACACTCGAATCATGGCCGACACCATTCCATGTTGGTCGGTGGCGTCCGTGACGACGTTCCCTCCAGGGGCACTTTTCATCGTCCGCTCCTCCTCCGCTATGCCCATCGGGGACTCATGTAATGTTCTGTCCTACCGACTGGGATTGATGATTATACCAATAAGAACCCGGATCGCAGGGAGCACGCCTCGACAACGTGAACGGTTCGAAGTAGTGTTACAAAGTGGGACGGCCTCCTCGATGACACTGCTACAAGGTCTTAGGCATTAGTCTCCCACGATTCGAACGGGCTTTTGTTTCTCCGCGATTTCTGTCGAATTGGATCGATCCTTAAATGAGAAAGGTTCGAAAGCGCTCAGTTATGCCTTTGTGAATCCCATTTTCGTGCGGCTCAATGATGCGCTCGCGTTTTTTGTAACGGAACTGAAGCCGACGCCTTTGACCGACGACCGGCCAGATTTGTGAATTGGTTTTGGGTGAAATCAGGTATTGCTTTGCCCGCCCGATCTCCATCTTGCGGGCCGCTCGGGTCTGTGTCACGAGCGCGGCGCAGGCCGTCTCCGGCCCGCCCATCAGTTCGCTCCCGCAAGTTTTTCAACTAAGTAGGACCGGGGCGTGTAAGTGGCAAACGCCGCGGAAGTCAGGAGGAACAAGAAGACGGATTTGCATGGAGAATATAGGTATGGCGGCAACATATCGCGCAGTGATTGTTGACGAAGAAGGGTGGACCGGAGGCTCTCCAGATTGTGGAGTTGCCTGTTGAACCCCCCGGCCCAGGGCAACTACGAGTGCAGGTGCGCGCGGCCGGGGTTGGTTCGACCGATCGGATCATCCTGGCCGGAAAGTATCGCTTCGCGCCAAAGATACCTTTGGTGCCTGGATATAAGGTCGCCGGCGTTACAATGGCAATCCCATCGGCTTGGAATTACCGCCGTTCGTTGAACTCGCAGTTGCCTCGACAGAACCGGGTGTGCGCGGCGATTCGTCGAGCGGCAGCGTGACCACGCCCGCCACGCTGGAGACGGGGCTTGAGATCCGGGTTCCGCTTTTCATAAAAGAAGGTGAAAAAGTGAGAGTGTCGACGGAGAGCCGGGAGTTTGCGGGGCGGGCGTGATATTTCGCCGTTCCCGATGCGCTCCAGGCGTTCTGTTGATTGGGGGCATCCAGGTTCTTGCGCTTGCGGTCGCCACGCCGCTTGCATTGTTCGGACCCGCATCAATCCGGCAACGATAGAGGTTGCTCCCATCACGCCCTTGGCGGAATCGCCATTAAACCTGACGCCATTGTCGGTTGCCGTCTCTGTCGCGCCCGTTGGTTGGCTCGGCGCAGAGAGGCCGCTCGACGGGCTTGACGGCATGGAGGGCAATAGACCTTTCTGCGGGTCTGAATGGTCGTCTGCACATCGGCTCTGCATTGAGAGCACTGTGCGATAACAGGGCGAGTGTCGAGCCACGTGCATTCCATCGCTAAGCTACCTCCTTGTGGCATTGGTGAGACAAATGACGCATCCATATCCTCCCGAGTGAATTCTTACGAATTCTCTCCAGCGCTTCCAGGGCTTTGATTGCAGCTTCGAGCTGCCGTCTTTGAAAACGAAGCGATTCCAAATCGTCAAGCGCAACGCTTTTCATATCAAGAAATATAATTCCAACAATATTTCTAAGGAGGTACAACACCCCCATTGGGGGGTATAGGCAGGGTTTCTTGGAGGTACGTGCGGGGGGTCGCCTGCGAAGACTAGAAGGTTGAATTGGGGCGGTCTTCGGTCCAACTGAGTGCTTGGGCAAAAACATTTCAGCCGATTCACGGAATTCGACATGCCCTGTTTTCCTCGCTCTTCAGCTTCCCTCCGGGCAGGTGAGGTGGCGGTTGTAAAGCTCCCCCTGCACCGTCGTACGTTCTCTTGAAACGGCCCCTCACCCGCAAACTAGGGTGGCGCATCACCGCACAGTTTTCCTTTCAAGTCCTCACCGGATTGCGCTAACTTTCAATCAAGCAGTCAGCGCTTGGAGACTTGACATGAAACTTTATCGCAGCCGCATGTACCACGTGCCAACTGAAGGGCTGCGTAGGACGGTGTCGCTGGGAAACGGCGGATTGCGCCAGACCACCCAAGGTTAGAGTGGCCGCATAAGAAAATTGGAAGCAAAAGGAGACTTCGTATGCCTCTCGAAATGGTTTGGATTGGTGGCGTCGTGATCGCCGGCCTAATGACTCTTGCCGTTGCTCTTATAGGTGACCGGCCTTTGCATCTGTCGAACCTCCGATTGCAAACAATACGGCCCACTTCACCTGAGAACATTAACAGGCGGAACGCTCACCGGCTTGGATGACCCCAATGAACGCACTCGTCACCGCTCCACTTGGCTCCGATCCCACATGCCTTCAGTGTCGCAGGCGGCCGTGCGACCCGACCCCCGTTGATCCAAATCCAGACGATACGTCCAAACTCAGTTTTCGTGCTGTCGGCCGTAGTCTGGCGCCGATCATTGGACCGCATCTGTAGTGGATCCTCGCATCGGAGAATTCTGTACCATACCCATCGCCTGAGAGCACGTGCCGCCGCGAGCGCCGTCGTGGAGTTCGCCATCTTCGAAGTACCCACGAAATGTGCGCGGCGGAAGAGGCAGCCTCATCAGGATTGGTCTCCTCACGCGAAGGAGGTCAGCCGCGGAGTCCCGGAACCAAGCACTTTTGGCGCTGCTGGCGTCGGCTTTGGGGTTCACCGGACAGAGCCAAAGTTCAACGATCGTCGGGACTTAGACAGGGACGTCCTGACATTCAGCTCTTCGACGCTACGTTCGATTCGGCCGCTCCGATCCGCCTATATCCTACAAGCGCTGTCAAGCCCGCACGATCAGCAGTCCCTCCCGCAGGCCGGACCGTCGACCTTACCCTGGGTCCTTTTGCAGCTTCTGCGAGTGGCGGGTGAGACGCCCGGTCTTGGTCGAAAGATGATCGTGCTCCTGCTCCGACTCAGTCCTTATCCAGAAGAGGAGCGTCGGCTTTCTCGCTCTTTTGCCCGTTCGGGTTCTTGGTGTCCTTGCGGCTGTCGAACTCCTGGCCGCCGAGTTGTGAGCGATTCTCCGAATGCAACACATCCTTGATCATTTGGACCAGTTTCAGCGCTACAAAGGGCTTCTGAATGTATGCCCAGCCGTAATTGAGCACGAGAAGGTTTCCGCTGTACCCACCTGACATCAACATCACGTGCATGTCCGGCCTTGCCTTCTTCAATAGCTCGCCCAAATCCGGGCCCGACATCTCGGGCATCTCCACATCGGAAAGAAGCAGATCAATCGTGTCCGTCGTCTCTGCGAGCCTCAGGGCAGCAGGTCCGCTATCCGCTGAAAGAACCCGGAAGTCTTCCCCTTCGAGAATCGCCACCACGGTACCCAAGACTAGTTTGTTGTCGTCAACAACCAGAATCGTTTCCAAAACTCTCTTTAGTGGCAGCGACATGAGTAATCTACCTTGAGCGGGTTTAAGTCTACGAACTCAAAGGGCGGCTCCTCTCCGAAACTGGAAAGCAGCACCTGAGGGTCAGATCTCAATTAGAGCAGGTAGGGGGCCCTTCTATGTAAAGACATGATAAACATCAAATTGGAGCGACTTCAGAATGTGGCAACTGGTCGATCGGAGCAGATTTTGCTAGTTGGCTGTCGCGTCTTGCTGCACGAGAGGCCCAAACGCAGCATCGATAACATTCTCCATTGGCAAACACTTACTCCGGCACGTGGAACAAGCGCGAAACGAGGGAGTGATCCTCCGGCATCTGATCCACCCGCGGGTTCACTTGAGCGCGATTTCGTCGTTGGGCTTCGACGTCTCCTCCGATGCCTCCTGCCCATCGTTCTTCATCGCGAAGCAACGGCTCCTCGGCGCCAAGCTGGCGGTTCTGCGTATTCCGCTGAAGTGGGGCACCGATTCCGGTGAAGTGGGGCAGCGTCGGAGCGAAGCGACGCTGGTTATGCCTATCATGTCCGACGTGCCCCAGTTGAGTCAAGAAATTTCTGATTAGCGACGACAAGCAGCATCATTTCGTTTCCATCATCTCGTCTTTGCTTGGCGCATTCCGCTCGAAGTGGGGCAGAATTCCGCTGGGAGTGGGGCGCCGAAGGGCACCGGAGCTTCTCGGCCCGGTGCCTGCCAATCTGGTAGGTCTCCACTAGGCGACCAGCGAGGAGCTATCCACGCCACAACCCGAGAATCCAACTTCCGGGTGGCCGACCAACAGGCCGGTAGCGCTGGGGTCAATCCCTGGCTAGCGATCGATCGCGCGGTAGTATGCGGCGAGCGCGGTGAACGCGGCCTTGGGCTCCCACGGCATGTCGGGGTAGCGTTGACCACGGCGCTCCTCGTCGAGCACTCTAACCAGGCCGGCGCTTGCCATATCGAAATCTTCGTGTGCGCTGCGGTTCGCCAGGTCGTAACGCGCGAACGTGTATACGAAGACGGTGTCAACGCCCTCCGTATCAAAAATGTCCAGTAATTCGATGATGTACCGGGCCTGCTCGCCCTCGTCGCGCGTGCATTCGCCCTTCAACCGGACCGGTCGGGCGCTATCGTCCCACTCGATGATGTCCGATATCCCCCGGCCGGCCAGGTCAGCCGCACCGCGGAAGGCGGCGCACCCGAATTCCGTGATCGCCACCGGCTTGCCCTGCGCTCTTCCTTGCGCGACAAATGCGCGGATGTCCTCGCGGAAGCGCGTGGCCATCTGGGCCGTCCTATAGCCGGCGTCCGTCGAAATGATATCGAACGGCCCCCAATCAACGCCATCGAGCGGAACCGAGGCGTAGCTCAGTTTCCCGCCGAACCGCGCGCGGACCAAATCCACCGCCTTTCCCAGCAACTCGTTCATGCGGGCACGAATCCCTGGGATCAGCGGGCGCAGGCGCTGCGGCTCGGCCAAAGACGCCGCCCGATCTACGAGCGTGTCTCCAGGCATGATGCCGGCAGTCATCAAGCTAAGCTCGGAGCCGGTGAGGAAGACGATTTCCGCGCCCCGCTTGCGCAGCCGTTCGGCGCGGTCGGCGCAGTCGGCGAGGAACTCGATCAGTTCCTCGCTGGTCAGGTTGTTCGTAAACGGGCAAAACCACACTTCGAGACCCGCTTCGGCGGCGTGCGCCGCAGCAATCTCCAGCCGCTCCGGGTACCCTCCGGTTACGCGTACCACGTTGCAATGCAGGTCATCGTGTATGATCTGCATCTCCCGTCTCACGACCTGCGGGTCAAATGGTTCGCGCGTTGTAGTCCCGGCGCTGATAAATCCGGTATCGTAGTTGATTCCCTTGAAGCGCATAGTCCGTACCCTCGGTGACTTGTCTTTGTCGATGCGCGCAACCCGCAGTCGGTACTGCGGATATTGATAGCTACTTGCTGGTTTTCGTTTTGTTCTCCGAGAAACCCGTCGCAACCAGTTCGAATGCCTTGCGCAGGAGCGGGACGATCGAGCCGGACGGGCCGTCACGCAACCAACGGTCAACAACAGTTCCGACAACAGCCGTCACCACGGCCGCCGCCACTTGCGGGTAGAGGTCTTTCACACGCCGTGCGCCGACCCGCTCAGCGATGACCTCAGCCAACTCCACTTGTGCCGCTGCGGATGCCTTAAGAACCTCGCCGTGAATCGATGGTTCGGTGAGAATGAACCGAATCCGCTCCAGCCAGCGGTTGGCGTCCAGTAGCGCTTCACTTTTCTGCGCTGGCGGCTCAAACTGCGCAGCTACGGAATTTGTGATCGCTGTCCACAACGGCTCGCTCGCGGGACGAGCGCGTAATTCGTCGGCAACGCGCAGCATGCGCTCCAGGTGTCCGGCCGCAACCGCCTCCGCTTTCGTGGAAAAGTAGTTCCGAAAAGTCCGGGGGGAAACGTTCGCAGCCGCAGCGATGTCGTCCACTATCACGTTTTCCCACCCACGCTGAACGCAAAGCCGAAGCGCGGCAAGGCTTAAGGCGGCCCGCGTCTCGCGGCGTTTGCGCTCCCTCAAGCCGACGTCGATCTCCGCGTTTGTGCTCACGTCTCGTATTGTGGCATAAGTTTGCCGACTTGGCAATATTGCTATATAGGAAGTTTTTAAGGATTATACGAGACAGTCGCCTTTTCGGGCCGACTGAGGGGCGGCCACAGGCCCGCAACACCGCTCGAACGACGAAGCGGCGCCCCGAACAAATACTCCTGAATTACTGTTATCCGGAACTTGACCGGGCTGCCACTGGCCAGATCCTCCCTGACGGCGTCGTGTATACCCGACGAAACTCACTCGGACGAAGTCGCCTTCGTGTGGATATGAGGCAACCGAATTCGGTTGCCCCATCGAGAGGTGGTTAGATTATCTCTGGCGTTGATGTTGCATCGGGAACGGCGCGGGTCGCCGGTGCCGTAGTTCGTGTTTGCAACCAGCGCTTTTCCATTTCCTCCATTTTCCGCCGTACATGGTCCCAATAGCCTGTGGGGATCTGCGGCTGCGTGACCTCCTCTATTAAAGATGTGAAGTACGCCAAGCTGGTTATCGGAAGGTGTGTTTGGCCGTTCAGCATGGCTATGTATTTCCGAGCGCACCCCAACCAGATAGCCCGGCGCAGTTGGTCCAACGACACCCCACGCTGAAGGAGATTCAACGCCAGTCTTTCGTCGGCCGCCGTGAACATCGAGCGCACACACGCCGGCTTTAGAAGAGCCTCCCGCACATGCCGCAAGTACTCAGCTTGCGGGTTGCCCGCAGCGATTGTGGTCTGTTCTGATACGGCCAGAAGCGATCCCGGATCTCGACCGCGTCACCACAGTGTTCGCATACCTCCGCTCGGTGCAACTCATCGAGGTCCGCTTCGATCAACACCGGGGTCTTTCGCAGGACCCGAGCAAAATCGGTCAATTCGATCACCGCTCGGCCCGTATGCCTGTCCGCCTCTAAGCAGAGATGGATGTAGAGTTTGAAGGCTGCATCGGAGAGCAATGCCAGAGCCTGCGCAACCTCCCGCCCCGCCGCAAACCAGCCGGTGGGTTGTTTGAGAATCAGCCGAGCTGCGCTCATGCGCCACCTCAAGGCCGATCCTCTGATGAACCTCGGCCTTTCTTCTTGCGGATGGAGTCACCCGACAGTTCAATGCGGTAGGCGTTGTGTACCAACCGATCGAGAATGCTGTCAGCCACTGTGGGATCGCCGATCTGCGGATGCCACTTATCCACCGGCAACTGGCTCGTCAGGATGGTCGAGCGCCGATTGTAGCGATCGTCGCAGATTTCCAGAAAGTCTCTGCGTTCTTGTTCGTTCAAAGGAGCCATGGCAAAGTCATCCACCACCAACACATCCGTGCGGGCGATGGTTTCCAGCATCCGGCCCAGACTGCCGTCGGCGCGAGCGATCAGCAGGTCGCGGAACAGCTTCGGGGCGGGCCGATAGAAGACGGTGTATCCGTCCCGGCAGGCTTTCTGTGCCAAGGCCTGCGCCAGCCACGATTTACCGATCCCGGTCGGGCCCGTAAACAGGGCCGACAGATGCTGCGCCACCCATTGCGAGGTGATCAGGGTGCGCATCAACGGCCGGTCCAACCCGCGGGGGTGCCGGAAATCGCTGTCTTCCACGCACGGCTCGGAATCCAACTTAGACTTTTTCAGCCGACGCGCCATAGCCTGGTTTTCCCGCCAGGTCCAGTGCTGATCCAGCAGCCCGAAGCGCTCATCGAAGCTCAGGCCAGCCATCTCGGCGTCTTCCATTTGTTTGCCATACGCGTCGGCCATACCAGTCAGGCGCAAGGCGTACAGTCTTTCCATTGTCTGGTGATTTAGCATCCGCCCACCTCCTGTGCCGGTTTGGCGCCGTTAGCATAGTATTCGGCGCCCCGGATGTTGGCGTGTTCCACCGGCGGGGCCGGCGCGACCAGTTGCGGCAGTGGTTGGCGATCCAGACCGGCAGCCAGAATCGACTTCACACTCTGATAACGATAGATTTTCAACCGCACGGCACGGGTGCAGGCGGCCTCCACCCTTTCCGAACCATACTTGCGGCTCAAGCTGATCACTCCCAGTGCGGAGCGATATCCCATCTCCGGATGGGGCTTTTCAGCCAGCATCCCTTCCACCAAACGAGCGGTGAAGGGCCCCGCCTTGCCGGCCCACTCGATCATCCGCGTAGGCGTCCACTCCAAGTACTGCTGATGAGACTTGGGGCGATGTTCGGTAATCGTGGTGTGAGTGTGGGCCTTGCTGCTGCGCGCATGGCTGGCCACGCGCTTACCCTGATGCAGGATTTCCACCGTGCTGGCGGTGTAATGGATATCCACCTCCTTGCCCACCAACTGATACGGCGTGCTGTAGTAGTGCCCCTCCAGTTCCACGTGATAGTCCAGATTCACGCGGGCTTTCTTCCACTCGGCGAACACGAACGGCGCTGCCGGTAACGGCTGCAGTGCCGGCTTATCGATCGTTTGATAGAGTTCGGCGCGCGATCCGGGCATTTTGCAGAAGGGGCGCTGATTCAGTTTGACGAGGAGTTCCGCGATGGCCTCGTTGAGTTCCGCGAGGCTGAAGAACTGGCGCTTACGCAAGGCAGCCAGAATCCAACGCTGGACCACCTGCACTCCACTTTCTGCCTTTGCTTTGTCCTTGGGACGCCGTGGACGGGCTGGCAGAATTCCCACGCCATAATGGATTGCCAAGTCATTGTAGGTCCGGTTCAACTCCGGCTCGTAGTAGCACGGCTTTTTCACACCGCTCTTCCAGTTGTCCGGCACGATGAGACGGCTGGTGCCTTGAAAGAACTCGAAGGATCGCACGTGAGAGGCACACCAGTCCCAGAGATTCCGGGTCCAGGTGGCTTCGGCGTAGGTGTAACTGCTGGCCCCCAGCACAGCCACGAAGACATAGGCTTCCCGCGTTTCGCCCGTCTTGGGATCGGTTACCGGCACCGTCTGGCCGGCATGATCGACAAAGGTCTTCTCGCCAGCCCGGTGTTCCTGGCGCAGCACGATGTCCAGATTGCGCTGCCCAGCTCCGGTACAACTCGCAGAACCAGCTATAGTTGTAACCTTCCGGATGGGCCAGATGGTGTTCTTCCCACAGCAGTTGCAAGGTGACATTCTGGCGACTCTTCAGCTCTTTGTGGATGACTGTGAAATCCGGCAGCGGACGGCTCCCCGGCGCCGCCGGTGGCGGAGGTGGGAATATCCGATGTTCCAGGGTGGCATCATCGAGGTTGGCGGGCAGAGGCCATGACAGGCCAGCCGCGGCGATGCGTTTCAGGTATCGTCGCACGGTGCCCTTACCGATCGAACAGATCTTGGCGATCTGACGTTCGTTCAGTTTGGATTCAAAACTGAGTCTTAAAACTTCACGTATTCGACGCATGGGTAATCGCTTTTCCGGCACATGCTCTCCTTCTTTTTTCAGAGGAGCATGCCCCCTTGGATTACCAGCGCCGTCCACGCCACCCGATTCCGCCGGATGTGGGGCGCGATTCCGTTCCCGGTGGGGCAAGATTACGGCAAGTGGGGCACCATTCCGCTACAGTCCAAAAGGTGCCCCCCTTCCCAGCGGAATCCTGCCCCACATCGCAGCGGAACACTGCCCCACTTCAAACGGAATCAATGCCCCACTTCGACCGGAATACGCATCGGCGGCAAGTACCGCTCGAAGTGCTGATGGTCGATTCCGTCGAGAAGGCTACACAAACTAAGCGTCACGGATCCTGGCTGTCTGCCATTTGCCCGGGCATTCAGCCCCCATACGCCTGGCGGCTCGGCAAGCCGGCATGGCCTGGCATCGGGTGGGTCTGATTCGGCTGCGGGACCCGCTGATATTCTCAGCGAGAACGTGGGCTGGTTTGGGCGAGCACCCAAATGGTCCCGGCGAAGAGCAGGGTATCGAAGACGTAATTCATTGCTTCGACACTTGGAGAGAGGGCCATGAGGGGAATGTAGAGTAGGATGACGCTCAGGGTCACTGCGATCGCGAGCCATGTCGCTGCGAGGCGGGCGCGGCGATTGACGAAGACCGCGACTCCGGCCACCAGCAGAAGCGCACCAGTCAGATATCCCCAGAAAAGGCGGAGCGGCACCCACGTCGGCGTGAGTTTGGGAAGAGGAACTCCCGGTGCGACGTCGGGATGGAGGAAATAAACCACGCCGAAGAACACACAGGCGACGGCGATCCAGTAGCGGCCGATGACTGCAAATCGACCTCCGGCGAGAGCCCACGCGCCGCCACCGAAAGAGAGATCGCGGAAGAAGATGGCCCAGGTGAGGCGTTGCCGGGGGCTGACAATGGCGTTTGGCAGATGGATCAGCAGGACGAAGAGAAGGAACATGAAGCCCAACAGCGTGGCGGCCAATCGCACGTAGCGCTTAACGGCGAGACTGACAGCTGCTGCGAGCAAGGCGATTCCGACAAAGTACGTCAAGAACAACGGGCCGGGTATCCACGATGGAATGACCTGCATGATGCTCCTGACCGCTACCAGGTGCTCCATTCCGAAGGTGGCCAAGGCCGCCGCCACGAATGGAGGGCCAAAATCGGTGAGCTTGCCCGAATTAAAAGATAGTTGTTTTCGAGTGGTAATCAATCCGATCGCGAGAAAAACGATTCCGGCAAGAGATGGCCACAGAACGGCGGGGGAAGTCACAGAGCCTTCATTCTACGAGAATGGGATGTCGTGCGAAAGAGGCTATTCATGTCGATGGCGATCCATGTCGATGGCTATTTGTGTCGGTCCTGTGGGATGTGTACAAGTTCAGTGGGCAGCCAGGCTGCCAGTCGCCTTTCGGTGCCGCGGGTTTTCCAGGCGGCCATCTTTAGAGTGCGATTTGTCGAGCTCAATCTTCCGATGGCGCAAACAACCGGGGCCCAAGCCGAGAAACCTGACCCGTGAAACATAGTACGATACGGGTTCTTACCGAGCGCAAAGGAGGTTTGCCCATGTCGACCGCTGCACCGGCGAAGGCAATGCCCGAGAATGCGTACACTCCGCTCCAGCCTGGAGCAGATTACCAACCGCTGGTCCCCGCGGCAACGACTCTACCCGAATTGACCCCACGCTCCGTGGGTTGGGGACTCTTTCTGTGCGTCATCTTCACCGTCGCTTCTGCCTATTCCGGGCTGAAAGTCGGGCAGGTGATGGAGGCGGCGATCCCGATCTCCATCCTCACCATCGGTTTGGCGCGGCTGTATACGCGGCGCTCCAGTGTTTTGGAGAATGTGATCGTCACCGGGATCGGGGGGCTCGCCGGCTCGATCGTGGCGGGAGCCATCTTCACCCTTCCTGCTCTCTACATTCTCAAACTCGATCCGCACCCGGTGCAGACCATTTTCATCTGCCTGGCCGGCGGCTGCCTCGGCGTCCTTTTTCTGATTCCTTTGCGGCGCTACTTCGTGCGTGAGATGCACGGCAAGCTGCCCTATCCGGAAGCGACCGCCATCACCGAGGTGCTGGTCACCGGCGAGAAAGGTGGATCGCAAGCCAAACTCCTGCTTGAGGCCACCGCCATCGCGGGCGTTTACGACTTCTTCGTGACCACATTCCAGGTGTGGAAGGAGGTGGTGGACTACCAGTTTCTGGCACCCGTCAAAGCGTTAGCCGATCGCGCCAAGGTGGCGCTGAGCTTCGACGCGAGCGCCTTCATTCTCGGACTAGGCTACGTCATGGGGCTGCGCAGCTGCATGATCCTCTGCGCCGGTGGAGTCCTCTCGAACCTGGTACTGGTTCCGCTGATCTGGATGATTGGCGATCACATCTCCGATCGCGGGGTGTACCCCGCGACTGTGCCGATTGCGCAGATGGCCGCATCGCAGATCTTTCGCGGGTACGTCCGATTCATCGGCGTGGGCGCCATCGCCACTGCCGGGATCTTCGGAATTCTGAAATCGATGCGCATTGTAGCGGGATCGTTCGGAGTGGCGCTGCGGACCTTCCGGCGTGGTGAAGGAGCGGCAAGCGCGCCCGACCGTACCGACCGCGACATGTCGATCATGAGCATCCTGGCAGGCGTCGCGGTCAGCGCGGTGTCGGTGGGTATCTTTCTGGGACGGCTATCAGACGCGCCGATGGCGATTCTGATCGGCGTGGTACTGACGCTGGTGTTTTCGTTCTTCTTCACGTCGGTGGCCGCCAATGCCATCGCCACCACGGCACGAAATCCCGTGTCGGGCATGACGATGCTGACCATCATCATCTCGTCTGTGGTCCTGCTGCGTTTTGGACTGTCGGGCACCACCGGAATGTTCTTCGTGATGGCGCTGGCGGGCATGGTGTGTACCGCGCTTTCGGTGTCGGGCCAGGCGATCACGGACCTCAAGACGGGATACTGGCTCGGCTCCACGCCGGCGGCTCAGGAAAAGGTGAAGTTCCTCGGGGTGATTGCCGCGTCGATAGCGGCTGGCCTCACGATTGTGATGCTGGCACGCACTTTTCAGTTTGGCGAGGCCGCACCGGGAGATGCGCGCGTAGTTCTGGCGTCGCCGCAGGCCTCTATTATGAAGGCGCTGGTGGAGGGCTTCATGAGCCGGCAACCGGTGGCATACCTGCTGTTCGGCACCGGCGCGGCGGTCGCGGTCGTCATGGAGATGCTGGAGGTGCCGGCGTTGATCTTCGCGCTCGGCATGTATCTGCCATTAGAGCTCAACTCCCCGGCGCTGGTAGGCGGCGTCCTGTCGCACTTTCTGAACAAGCGGGGTGCCTCGGTCCGCGAGCGGGGTGTGATTCTGGCATCGGGGCTGATGGCGGGTGGCGCCCTGGGCGGGGTATTCGGAGCGGCCTGCCGGTTGATTCCGAGCTTCTCGGAGTCGTGGGTGCGGACGCCGTTCTACGGCAACGAAGCGGCGTCGCAATGGGTCTCTACGGCGTTTTTCCTGGGACTCTGCGCTTACGTGTGGATTCGTTCGATGCGCGCGGCGCCTGTGGACGAATAGGGAGGCGGATGGGTTTACGATCCGCCATCCAATCTCACATCGCGCCAGAGATGATAGAGGACCAGGGCGGTGATTCCCGTAAGGATGACGACGAATCCGGATCTCCGGTAAATCAGGAGTGTGACGGCTCGATAGAGGACAAAGCTGGGTATCACCGAGAGACCCAGGCGCAAACCTACAGGAATATCAAGGACGACACGTCGCAACCAAATCACGTACGCGAGTAAAACAGCGATCGGCAAGCCTACGAAGCCGTAGACGACAAGGCGCACGGCGCCATTATTGCACGCCTGCGCGGTGACCCTCCGTCAGCAAGCCGGGTCGCGGGTCCGTAGCGAGCCGCGCGCGTCGGCAAGCGTCTCCGGCTTGTTTTTATGTTTCCTCGCATTACACTGGAGTTGTCATGTGCAGAAGCATCAAAGTGCTCCGAAAGCCCGGCGAACCTGCCACCCCGGACGAACTACATGCCGCCGCGTTGCAGTTCGTGCGCAAGATCAGCGGGTTTCAAAAACCCTCCAAAGTGAATCAGGAGGCCTTTGAACGAGCAGTGCGGGAAGTCGCGGAGGCAAGCGGCCGTCTGCTCGAAACCGTGGGGCCCGCACGTGTTCGAGTACGCGAAACCGACCCAGCCCTCGATCCTCAAATCGAGGTCAATCCCTCCCGCAGTGCATAGCGCGTCAATTCGATCGTGCTGTGGATCTCGAGCTTGTCCATCACGTTCTGCCGATGCGACTCCACCGTCTTCACGCTGATCTTCAAGATGTGAGCAATCTCCTTGACGCGCCTGCCATCGGCCAGGAGGCGGAGCACCTCCTGCTCGCGCGAGGTCAGCATGTGGATGGGTGTCGTCTGCCGATCCTGGGCGCACGCCTGGCGAACGAAGTCTTCCACCAGCGACCCGGTAATCACCGAGCTTAGATAGGGGCGATTCTGCATTACGGTGCGGACTGCCTGATTCAACTCTTCGAAGGCGCTGTCCTTCACCAGATAGCCAAGCGCCCCGGCGCGGATCATTTCACTCACAAAACGGCGGTCCGAGTGCATCGAAAGCCCGATCACCCGGGTATCGCGCACTTCGCTGCGGATGCGGCGCGTCGCCTCCACGCCGCCGAGTCCCGGCATCACCACGTCCATGATGACAATGTCGGGTTGGAGCTCGCGTGCCAGGGCAATGGCGCTTTCGCCGTCGGAAGCTTCTCCGACTACGCTCACGTCGGGCTGTTGCGCCAGAAGGCTTCGCAAGCCCTCCCGCAAAATGCGGTGATCGTCCGCCAGCAGAATTCGGATGCTCATACCGTGGTCTCCACAAATCGGTCCGCGGCCCCCAAGGGAAGGTAGATCTTGACGGCTGTACCCTTAGCCGGCTCGGAGCGAATCCGCAGGCGCCCTCCCAGGTCGGAAACACGCTCCTGAATGTTGAACAGGCCGAAGCCGTCATGCGACTCCGGAAACCCGTTCGCCGCTCCGAATGCGTCGTGAGTCCGGAATCCCTGGCCATTGTCAGCCACCAGAATCTCGACGCTTTCGGCGCACCAGCGGACGCGGACTGCCACATGACCGGCTCCCGAGTGCTTGGCCACATTCACCAGCAACTCACGGATCGCCGAGAACAGGAATGCCCGGCTCTCTTCGGCGAGGTTGCGCGATTCGCCTTGCCTGGAGAACACGACACGAAAGCCGTGCTGCCTCTCCATGTTTTCACTGAGCCACTTCAGGGCAGCCTCCAGCCCGAGCTGGTAGAGAATCGGCGGGCTCAACTGGTAGGTCAGCGAACGGGTCTGTTGCAAGGCCTCCTCCACCAACAGTTGAACTTCGCCGATCCCCTGCCCTAAGTCAGGGTCCGCGACGGCGCTCTTCACCGTGGCGACTTTGATCTTGGCGGTCGCGAGCAACTGCCCCAGGTTTTCGTGTAGTTGGGCCGCGATCGCACGCCGTTCCCGGGCTTCTACCGCCGAGAGCTCGGCGGCCAGGGCACGCAGCTTACGGCGGTACTGGTCGAGCTTTGCCTCGGTCTTCTTCTGCTCGGTGATGTCGCGAATTACGCTCACAATGCTCATCAGTGACCCGTCCTCGGCGTAAAGCGGCATCACGCTGTGCTGCGTGTCGAAGCTCTCGCCATTCTTGCGGCGCATGCGAAACGCGGGCACGTGCAGGTATCCATTTTCCTTTACCGCGATCTGAATCATCTCTCCGAAGCGGAGAAAGGCGGCGTCATCGATGTGGAGCAGGCGGACAGACTGGCCCACCACCTCATCGCGCGAGTACCCGAACAGTTTGGCCGTCGCCGGATTGCAGTCGAGTACCACACGCTTCTCCGCGTCGATGATCAGCAGAGAGTCGCGCAGGCTGGCGAAAGTTTTGTTGAGCAGGAGCTGCGATTCGCGCAGCGCGTCGGAGCGCCGGCGGATGTTGCGGAACAGCAGTGTGTTCATGCCGGCCAGGAACAGGATGGCCGCGACCCACACGGCGGAGACCCAGTGCCGGGAGGCGAAGCTAACGAGGATGTCCGGCTGGAACAGATCTGGCACCTGGGCGCGGTGCTCGACAGCGCGGACTGCGTCAATTCACTGAGAAACATCTCAGGTAAAACATGGATGTTAACACGTGGCACGTACGTCAGCGCACAGTCTTTTGAGCAATCAACCGCTGAATCCGCGACTGTCTGTCAGGATTCCATTCACCGCTGGTCAGAACGTCCTCGAAGCGGACAATCTGATACCGCAGAAATGCCTCCAGCACGGAGTTCTTCTCGTCAGCGCCGTTTTCGTAGACGACCAGTCCGCCGGGCCGCAGAGCCTTCCAGTATTGGTCGGCGTCGTACCTGGTCAGGTCGCGGACGTACGTGACCACGATGAGGTCCCATTGCTCCTCGCCATACGAAAACTCGTCGTCCCGTGCAACTACGGCGCGAAACGTCACGCCCGTCTTCTCGGCGTTGGAACGCGCGATGCGGACACCTTCGCTGGACGGGTCGAAGCCGGTGACGTCCCAGCCCTGCGCCGCCAGATACACCGAGTTGCGGCCTTGTCCCATGCCGACATCCAGCGCTTTGCCGGGTTTTCGCCCCTCGATGGCGCTCATCACCACGCGACTTGGGGTCTGGAGAAAGATGGGATCTTTCCCGGCGAAAACCTTGTCCCAGAGCAGTTCGACTCCGCGGCGGCGCGTGAAGATGGAGTTCGAAACTACCCCCATCCGGCGACCGGCTTCCGTCTCAGAGATTCCCTGGTGCAGCAAGTTCTCCCGATAGGAGCCGATCAGATCGCTCGGCTTGCTGTTGGGCTCCTGCTTCTGGAGCCAGCCCATGAAGTCTCTCCACACCGCCTCCTCGGAAGGCGGAGACTGCGCCAACAGGATCGCGCAGAAGCAGAATGCCACGATGACGAGGGACTTCATAGGGCGTTCGGGGACTCAGTTCTCCGACGGCTTTTGCGCGCGATCGATAACCAACATCGGATAGGGCGCCTTTGCCGCTTCGAGCTTCAAACCGAGTTGTTCCTGAAGGGCGGCCAGCAACGAGGGCGTGTTCGAATCAGGATCGGCTACGGCGGTCGCAGGGACCCAGTCCAGCGTGTAAGCGTAGCTGCCGGTCAGGTTGGTTCGATCGACGACAGGCTTGCCCGCGCTGTGGCTCAGTTGCGCGGCCAGTTGTTCCATTGTGCCCTTGGTAACTTCCATGTGGAGCCCCCCGGCGCCGGCGCGTACGTGGCCCCCTGGGGAAGCGTCCGTAGCGCTCTCCTTGAGCTTGGGCCCATTCTTTCCCACCACCAGGGCCCAAACGGAGCGATCCTTGGCCTCACGGTGCGTTTGCAGACCAAAGCGATCGGCCAACAGGGACTGCATCATCTTCTGGAAATCCGACTTGCTGAGCGTGCCTTCGCCTTCCGCTTTGGCCGACAGGTCGTAGTGATCCGATTCGGCCCATTTCGGCGCTCCGCTGATCTGGTCGTATTTGACGCCATACGCGACCGTGATCAGGTCGAGCAGTGTGCTCGCCGTGCCGGTCACCCTGCGTCCCTGCACTCTTGGATCGGCGGAGAAGTTGACCGGCTCAGGATGGAACTTGATGGTGGCCACTTCAAAGGACGGGGCCGCGGCTGTCTGGGCGCATCCGAACGCAGCGCCGGTCAGCAGCAGCGCGAAAAGCCGATTGCACATTCCGACCTCCCCTCGCAGCCACCATTTTATCCGCAAGGATCTGTCTATTTCTTTCTGACCTCCAATTGCACGGGGCGCGCTACAGAATTCACATCCGGGTCATAGTACTCGTACACACGCGAGGCGAATGTCTTGGCGCGAATCGGGTACTTCGCACGCAAGCGGAAGCGCAGGGTTACGGTATCGCCCGCACCAATCGAGTCGAAATACAGAATCGCCTGCGTCGCCGTCAAGCTGAACTTCTCGAGACGGCCGCTCTTCTGCCCGCTACTGCGTTGCTTGTAGCTATCCAGATCCTCACTCAACAGGTCGAATCCGGGAGGAATCCCGAGGTCGACCATCACCATGTTCGCGGACTTCGCGAGATTGTTCCGCACCGTCGCCGTAGCGGTGGCGATATCGTCTTGCGCGAGTTGCGTGCGATCGTAGGTGACGCCGATCGAGAGCGGCTCGTTTTCGGGTTTGGTGTCCCAAGGCATGAAGTAGCGGCCGACGACCTGGTAGGCCAGGCTGCCCTTGCCGTCGAACCGGATCTCGACTTGGTTCGCCGCCGCCGAATCGGGCTTTAGAACGAATTGGTGGAACAACTCGTTGTTGTCGGCAGTCAGGGAGAGGCGCTCGGCGGGCTGACCGTTCATCGTGATCTCCACCGTCCCGCGAATGTCGGACGTGCCCTTCGCCGCCGAGAGCAACAGCGCTCGCAGCGCCATGATGGTGGCCTGGGTTGTGCCCCATGTGCCTGACGCGTCCTTCTTCGACGCGAGATAGCCCAGCGCCTTACTCGCCACGGCGTTCGCTTCGCCCCACTTGAGCAAAGCCTGCACGGCGAGCCCTGTGGTCTCGACGCTCGCGCTGGCTCCCGTGGCGTAGACGCCTGTCTCGTCGGCGCTCCACCACACCTGATCGCCCTGTTCGGTACGGGAATCCAACAGCGCGGTCATGGCGCGGCGGGTAAATTCGCGGTCCTTGCCAAAATCCGCGGCGAAGTTGGCGAGCACGGCGAGTGTGTAGGGGTCGGTCTTCGCCCCCATCGCTTTCTCGACGAATTGCTTGGCCTTCTCCACGGCCGGTCCCTTGTAGCCGGTGTTTTCGAGCGACCATCCCAGATACGCGGTGATACGCAGCAGGCCGGAATTGTAGCGATTGGTCGCGCCCTCGTTGATGAAGCTCTTGTCCGGCTCCCAGCTTCCGTCCTGCTGTTGTTTGCCGGCGAGCCACTGCTGCGTGCGGGTGATGACGTTGGGGTCCACGTCGAACACCTTCGACATGTCGGAGAACTCCATCAGCCCGTACCCCGTCAGGATCTTGTTGGCGGGCGCCTGGCCAAACCACGAGAAGCCGCCGCCCTGCACTTCGAATGTCAGCAGCCGCTGATATCCGTTCGCGATGTAGCCTTCCGCCTTCGCGTGAATCTCTGGCGTGAGCTTCTTCGTGCTCTTCATGTAGTCGAGCGTGAGCACGTTGGGGTAAGTGCTGGAGGAGGTCTGCTCGAAGCAGCCGCCGGGCATGCGCAGAATGCTGTCCATGCCTTCAATCACCTGGCTCAACGGCCCTGGATACAGCCGGACGTAGATCTTACCGGCATCCGGAATAGCGCCGGAGGGGAAGTTCACGGCGTGCGCGACGTGGAGCGGGGCCTCTACATTGGAGGTCCCCTGTCGGTCTGCGGAAGGCTCGAGCCGGCCGTTAAACACCACGTTCTGCTCGCGCCCATTGGGAACTACTTCGATCTCGCGAACCACGATGTCCGCGCGTTTCGCACCGCCTGCCATCCGCGCCGAAAGCGTGAGCTTGAACTTGCCAATCCGCGTTGCCTCAAGCGTGAACTGCGACCCGCCCACACGCTGCGAATCCACAGCGATGGTCTTGTCGGGAACATCTTCCACCAGGCGGAACCAGTTGTCGGGCTGCAGTTCGAGGCTCACGTCGCCGCGCGAGGGCGAATAGTTGTAGGCGGCGACGGGGATGGAGATACGGTCTCCCTGCGTGAGGGTGACGGGCAAATCCAGATCGACGAAGAAATCCTGGAACACCTTGAGGCTCGATGTGCCCGTGCCGAGCGCTCCGGATGGTGTGGAGGCCATCATCGCCATGCGCCAGGTGGTGATGTTGTCGGCGATGGGGATTGCGATGCTGGCTTCTCCGTTGCGGTCGGTGATGATCTCCGGATTGATGTACAGGGCTTCGGGGAACCATGAGCGGACATGGGCGCTGGAAACGCCGCCGGAATCTTTCTCTTTGGCGATGCTGCCGGTGGTGATACCGAGATCTCGCGGTGCCATCTCGAGCCTCGCAAACTGTGCGAGAGGTGTACCACCAGGTACTCCTCCAATGATTCCACCGAGGACTCCCCCTTGCTGGCCTTGCATTCCCATCTGACCTTGCACTCGGAACACGCCGCCGCCGACTCCTCCTCCCATACCTGCACCGACCCCGCCGCCGAATCCGATTCCAATGCGGTCATTGACTGTCACGTCTCCGTTCTTCGCCACTTCCAAGACGACCGCGAGATCATCGCCTGTATTGAGCTGCTTGTCCGGGCCGCGACTGCGAACGCCGTAGTATCTCTTCTCTCCGTCCTTCCACTGGTAGGAGAGATCGATCACGCTGCCCCAGGGATCGCGAAACTCCGGCTTGCCCTGCTCGGCCATCCTGGTGACCATCACCGCAAGGTCGCTGCCGTCGGATTTGACCCTCGCCACGCGATTCAATTCGTCGGCGGCTCGCCGCATCTGGGCGGTGAAACTCGTCCGATAGCGCGTGAGGTATTCGCCATACCTGGCCATCGGTACGGTTTTCCCGAACTGCCGGTTGAATTGGTTGTGGTTCACGAGTTCAGTGGCTGCGAACAAGGCTCGCGCCGCACGATCGCGTTGCGCCGCCAGAGCGGGATCGCCCGTCTCCACCGCATCCGTCATGCCCACCGAGTGGATCTCATACCGGGGCTTCATTACTTCCTGTTCGAGATAAAAGAAGACTTTGGCGAAGCCGGGCTGCTTCTCCGCCAGCGCAAAGACGGCTTCGTCGATAACCTGCAATCCCAAGGCGGCGCGAACTCCCTCACCTCGCGAGTTGGTCACACGGAAGCGAATGCGCGCGTTGCCCCCCGGCCTGTAAACGGCGGCATCGGCGGTGGCCTCAATCTTCAATTCGTCTGCGGGCTGCACAAATGCCAGGCGATGATCCGACACCGGCTGCGCATTGCGATCAAAGATGTAGGCATTGAAATCTACGGTGCCGGTCAGTTCGGGCGTGGCCGTCAAGGTCAACTCCGCCCGTCCATTCACCAAATCCAGGTCGCGTGTGAGCATCGTTTGGCCTTGCCGCACGACGTCCACATAGACAGTCCCCGTCTTCTTCGTCGAGTAGAGCTTCAACGGGATGCGATCGCCCGCCCGATAGACCGCGCGCTCCGTGCGCAGAAGAATGCGATCCTCACCCGCGCGGACCGCCAGCGAAAGCGTGTTCGACGCGTGATTGCCCTCGCGATCGGCAGCTTCGATTTCGAAGGGAACGTTGAACGACATCGCAGACGACGGCACCAGGGAGACGACGGCCACGCCGCCCGCGTCCGTCATGGATCTCTGATCCACGCCGTTGGCGCGTATGCGCACTTCCGCGGGCGCCGGTTTACCGTCCGGGTAAGACGTCAGGATGAAGACTTGGTTTTCGACATCGGGAATGAGCGTGCCGCCTTCCGGCACCGCGGTGATCAAAATCGGAGACTGGCTGACAGTGATCGGTTCCCCGCGCGATTCGCTGTGTCCCGCGGTGTCTTTTACGCTGGCCTCGATCAAGACTCGCGCTGCGCCTTGGCTCAGCGGCCGTCCGGCGAAGTAGTCGGGCAGTTTGAGGTCAAATCGATAAGCTCCTTCGGAATCGGTCTTGCCGGCGACTTGCCCCACCTCAAACATCGCAACATCCATGCCTGTACCTTTGACCGTGATCTCACCGCCATCCACCGGTTTGCCGAAGAAATAGTTGGCACGAACCGTTCCCGTAACGTGATCGCCGGGACGGTAGCCATGCTTCCCGGCGCCTTGCATCTCGAGCGCGACTTTGAACTTCGGCAACACGTAGCGCTCCACGTTGAACGCCATCTCCGCGGGATTGGTATCGCCCAACGAGGCGCGCAGATGATACGTGCCCAGATTGACTTCGTCGGCGAGTCCGAACTCCGCCGAAGCCACTCCGAAGGTATCCGTCTGAGTGGCGCGCTTGAACACTTTATTGCCGCGGGAGTCTTCGATTTCGAACGTCAATTTGCGGTTCGCGGTGGCTTCGTGATTCAACTTGTCCAGTGCCAGCGCGCGCACGTGAATCGTCTGGCCAGGTTGGTAGATGGGCTTCTCGGTGGTCAGGAGGATCGACGACTTGTCTTCCAGCCGCACTGTCTGCACGAATTCGGCGGAGCCCAGCGGCGTCTGCGCGATGTACCGCACCGGAACGGATCCGGTGATGCCGGCAGGAAACCGAAACTGCGCCTCGGTAGTGCCGCGTTCGTTCATGCGGCCGTCGAACAGCACCCGCGGCGATTGTCCGGAGGGCGCCAGTTCGATGCGCACCGTACTCGTACCCGCGATTGGGCGATCGTGCGAATCGCTCACAATCAGCCGCATCGCCGCGGGAGAGCCTGCCAGGTAGGACTGCTGGCCAATCACGCGAATTGCCGGCGTCAGCAGGATCCGGGAGATCGATTCGGTCTCTTCCATCGGCGCGTCTTTGCCATCGGTGTAAGTAAACCGATATCGCAAGCGGTGCCACACCAGATCGTCGGTGCTGAGCGCCGGAACAATTTTGAGATCCTCCTGCCACCACCCGTTGCCATCATTCGCGCCCACCATGTGATCCACATGCCCCACGGCGGTGTCTTCGGGATTCAACACGTCCACAGTCAGTCGCCCCGGCCCGCTGTGGGCTGCATGATAGGGAATAGTGGTGTGCAAAGTGCCCTGTGAGTAAGTCGCGGACATGGTCTCCGTACGCGCCGCTGGCGTGTCCGGATAGGATCGCAGGGCCAGCGTGGCAACGAGAATCAGCAACGCCGCCATCAGGCAGAAGTTTCGCATTGCGTTCGACTCCTTGAGCATTGGACCGCGGAAGCAAGTCAGAAGTTCCGCGTCAGTCACTAGGGAATTGCGCCAGCCCGCATTTCCTTTCACGACATTTGCTTCACACCTCACGCACGTCGCCTTCCAGAGCCGTTAACCTTGTGTTCTACAGGGCAACGGTATACTCGTTGTGTGCTGGGCGTTCACTAGTGTGCCCGATTGGAAGAAAAATCCGTATGCGCATCGCCACCGCTTGTTTCGCAGCTGTTTTCGCAGCCGCCGTCTCCTTCGCACAGGATGCCGATCCCGGGCGCATCCTGTTCGAAAAGACCTGCGCGCGTTGCCACGGATCCGACGGTAACGGCGGCGAACTCGGCCCGGCGATTATCCGGCGCTTGCCGCAGCACAACGACCAGCAACTGGCATCGCTGATCCGCGAAGGGCTGCCTGGAGGAATGCCGCCCAGCCAGGTCAACGACGCTGAGATGGCGCAGCTCACACGATTCCTGCGAACCCTCCAGCGCCGTCCCGGACGCCCGATCGTGCGCATGAAGGTGCAGACGGTCAATGGCGCCACTCTGGAAGGCCAGGCGCTCAATCAGGGCTTCGATGACCTGCAACTGCGCACCGACGATCAGCAGATTCATCTGCTGCGCCGCGCTGGCGGCGATCGATATCGCGAAGTGACCTCCGAAACCAACTGGCCCGGATACAATGGCGATCCCGGCGGGAATCGATACACCACGCTGTCTCAGATCACGAAGGCGAATGTAGCGCATCTCGGGCCCAAGTGGGTCTTCACGCTGCCGAATACGGGGCGCCTCCAGGTCACGCCCATCGTATTCGCGGGAATGATGTACGTCACCAGCGCCAACGAGTGCTATGCGCTGGATGCCGGCAGCGGCCGGCAGATCTGGCACTATCAACGGGCCCGCACTCGCGGGCTGGCGGGCGACGCGTCCGGCGGCACCAACCGCGGCGTATCGCTTGCCGGCGATCGGCTGTTCCTGGAGACCGACGACGCCCATCTCATCGCGTTGAATCGCTCCACCGGCGAACTGCTGTGGGATAGCGAGATCGCCGACTGGCACCTGAATTACTTTGCGACCTCCGCGCCGCTCGCCGTCGGCTCGCTGGTGGTAGCCGGCGTCGGAGGAGGCGAACATGGCGCGCGCGGCTTCGTGGCCGCGTTCGATCAGGCGACCGGCAAGGAGGCGTGGCGATTCTGGACCGTTCCCCTGCCGGGGGAGAAGGGCGCCCAGACGTGGGACGGCAAGGGTATCCAGCACCCAGGGGCTCCTACCTGGTTCACGGGCACCTACGACCGCGAGACCGATACCGTCTTCTGGCCGACCGGCAATCCCAGCGCGGAATACAACGGCGATGACCGGCCGGGCGACAATTTGTACGCCGATTGCATCCTGGCACTCGATGCCAAGAGTGGGAAGCTCAAGTGGTATTACCAGTCCACGCCTCACGATCTGTGGGACTGGGACGCCACCGAGACGCCGGTAGTGCTGGATGCCAACTGGCACGGACAGCCGCGCAAGCTCCTGGTGCAAGCCAATCGCAACGGCTTCTTTTACGTGTTCGACCGTACGGATGGCAAGCTGCTCTTGGGTAAGCCGTTCGTCAAGAACCTGACTTGGGCCAGCGGCATCGACGACCAGGGGCGTCCCGTCAAGCTGCCCAATCAGGAGCCGGCCGCCGCCGGCACGAAGGTCTGCCCGTCGCAGGACGGAGCTACCAACTGGTTCTCGCCCTCGTACAATCCGGCGACGGGACTCTATTACATTCAGACCTTCGAGAAGTGCAGCGTCTATAGCAAGCGCGATCCCGGCAACTGGGAAGCGGGCAAGACGTACCTGGGCGGGTCGCAGCGCACCTCGCCCGAAGGACCGCCGGAGCGTGTTCTGAAGGCGATCGATCTGCAGACCGGCAAGATCGTGTGGGAGTTGCCCCAGCCGGGTCCGGCGGAGTCCTGGGGCGGAACGCTCTCGACGGCCACCGGCCTGGTGATTTTCGGCGAAGAGGGCGGCTCGCTGATGGCGGCGGACGCGAAGACAGGAAAGCCACTGTGGAGCTTCCAGACGAATCAGGTGTGGAAGGCGTCGCCGATGACGTACGAGTTCGATAAAAAGCAGTACATCGGGGTCGCGGCAGGGTCGAACATCATCGCTTTCGGGATTCTGGAATAGCAGAAATCGGAGGCGAATGGTCCCTGAGATTGGGGACCTACCAACGCTCCCTTACGGTCGCGGCTCGTAAGCTACCCAAATACGTTCGCGCGATAAGTGCGCTTGCGAGCCGCGCGCGTGAGCAAGCGATGTCCGGATTTTTCACAGCTTCTTACCTTACACTTACGGTCGCGGCTCGTCAACACCTCGAAGTTGCGGTTCGCCCGATTGCACGCCGGGCGTGAGTTGCGCGCCAGTGAGTTGCGCGCGGTGGTTGCAATGCATCGTGAGTGCACGATTCATCCGACGCACGGGGGTTCGCGATATGCAGGAGCATTACACGGGTAGTTACGAGCCGCGACCGTGAGGGAGCGTCTCCCTCTTCAGTGTTTTACCGGATTTACATCAGTGTAACAACCGTGGGATAAATCACCTATATTCGGATTTTTAAGTCCTTAACTACGATTAGGTGTAAAGCATGGGTTCGGATTACCAGAGTTTTCATCGCCGCTCGATAGAGGAACGCGACGCGTTCTGGTCGGAGCAGGCCAGGCTCATCGATTGGCATAAGCCCTTCCAACAAGTACTCGACTATTCCGATCCGCCATTCGCGAAATGGTTTGTCGGCGGCGAAACTAATCTATGCTACAACGCGGTGGACCGGCACTTGCCTGAGCGCGCGGACCAGCCAGCTCTCATCTACATTTCGAGCGAGACCGGACACGAACATACTTACACCTACAGGGATCTCCACGTCGAAGTACAGCAGATGGCCGCCGTGTTGCAGAGCTCGGGAGTCGGCAAGGGCGATCGCGTCCTGATCTACATGCCAATGATTCCCGAGGCCATCTTTGCGATGCTCGCCACCGTCCGATTGGGCGCCATTCATTCCGTCGTCTTCGGCGGCTTCGCGGCCCAGTCGCTGGCGACCCGCATCGACGATGCCCGCCCCAAAGTGATGATGATCGCCGACGCCGGAATTCGCGCCGGCAAGGTCGTGCCTTACAAGGCGCTGGTGGATGAGTCTCTGCGAATTGCCGCGGAGCCGCCCGCCCACGTGGTGATGGTCGATCGCGGCCTGGCACGGAATGTGCCGATGGTCGAAGGACGGGATCTCGATTACGCGACTCTCCGATCCCAACATCTGGGTGAGCAGGTCCCGTGTACCTGGGTGGAGTCGAGCCATCCGTCGTATATCCTCTACACCTCCGGTACCACCGGCAAGCCTAAGGGTGTGCAGCGCGATACAGGCGGATACGCCGTGGCGTTAGCGGCCTCAATGAAGCACATCTACGCCGCGCAGCCCGGCGAGACCTACTTCGCGACCTCCGATATCGGCTGGGTGGTAGGCCATTCCTACATCACATACGGCCCGCTGATCTTCGGAATGGCGACGGTGGTCTATGAGGGATTGCCGATCCGTCCCGACCCCGGCATCTGGTGGCGCATCGTGCAGGACCACAAGGTGACGGTGATGTTCTCTGCTCCCACCGCGATTCGCGTGCTGAAGAAGCAGGATCCGGCATGGCTTCACAAATACGACCTGTCGAGCCTGCGGCATCTGTTTCTGGCCGGTGAGCCGCTCGATGAACCGACTGCCAGGTGGGTGGCCGAAGCCTTGGGAAAACCGATCTACGATCACTTCTGGCAGACCGAAACGGGCTGGGCCATGATCGCCGGGATGCCCGGCATTGAGAACGCTCCTGTGAAATTCGGCAGCCCGTCGTTCCCAGTCTATGGCTACGACATACGTCTGCTGCAGGTGGGCACCGGCGAAGAGTTGGGGTCCAATCAAAAGGGCGTGGTCTGCGTCGTGCCGCCGCTGCCTCCGGGTTGCATGACCACGGTCTGGGGGCAGGATCAACGCTTCCGCGATACCTACTTCACCAGCTTTCCGGATCGCCTTATCTACACTACGTTTGACTGGGGCATCCGTGACGACGACGGCTACTATTTCATACTGGGCCGCACCGACGATGTCATCAATGTGGCAGGTCACCGGCTGGGCACGCGTGAAATTGAAGAGGCAATCAGCGCCCATCCCGCCATTGCGGAGGTCGCCGTGGTTGGAGTCGCGGACGACTTGAAGGGGCAGTTACCGATGGCGTTCGCCGTCGTGAAGAATCCCGCCAGCATCGCCACACACGAACTGCGCGACCAACTTGAAAAGGAAGTGATGGCGACGGTGGACGAACTCCTCGGCGCCATAGGACGCCCCTGCCACGTGCACTTCGTGACGCAGCTTCCAAAAACTCGCTCCGGAAAAGTATTGCGCCGCTCGATCAAGGCCATTGCCGAAGGACACGATCCGGGCGACCTCACCAGTCTGGACGATCCCCTGGGTATCGAACAAATCGCTCTTGCCGTGAAGTAGCATGGATTCCACACATCTGAAGGAGACTTAGGTATGCCAACACAAGCAATGGAGTATCCGGGCATCAGCCGTTGGTGGCGGGTGGTCGGCGGCCTCTTGATGAATCTGGCCCTGGGCACGCTCTATGCGTGGAGCGTCTTCGTGGCGCCGCTGGAAAAACAATTCGGATGGAAGCGCGCCGACACTTCCATGGTCTTTACCATTGCTGTGGTGGTGTTCGCGCTGACCTTCGTGGTAGCGGGACGGATTCAGGACAAGATCGGACCCCTCTACTGTTCGCTGGCCGGGGGACTGTTGGTGAGTTTGGGATTCTTTCTGTGTTCCTATACCACCAGTCTCACTTACCTGTTTATATGTTTCGGCGTGATCGGCGGACTGGGTAACGGTTTCGGATATGCCACGCCGATTCCCGTGATGGCGAAGTGGTTTCCGGATAAACGCGGCCTCGCTGTGGGTCTGGCGGTCGGTGGCTACGGCGCCGGGTCGGCGATTTTCGGCCCGCTCTCGCAGTTGAAACTGATTCCCGCTTACGGTCTGCCCGCGACCTTTCAAATTCTGGGCGCGATTTTCCTGGTGATGACCGTCGCCGGCGCTTTGCTCCTCAAGAATCCTCCGGCCGGATATAAACCGGCGGGTTGGACTCCCGCGCCGGCCTCGAAATCCGCAGCCACCACGCACGAATTCACGCCCGGTGAGACGCTCCGTACGCCGTCCTTCTACTTCATGTGGATTGCATACGCGCTCGGCTGCTCCGCCGGTTTGATGGTGATCAGCCAACTGGTGCCCTTCGCCAAGAGCGTGGGCCTGGCTGCCGCGGCACTGTCCACCATGACTCTTGTAGTGGGAGCTTTCGGTAACGCCTCGGGGCGCATCCTGTCCGGCTGGATGTCCGACAAACTGGGGCGCATCAATGTGCTGCGCGTAATGATCGGAATCTCGATGGTCGCACTGCCCGCGCTGTATGCCGCAGGTGGCAATGTCGCCGCGCTATACCTTGCGGTCTTCGTGGTGTATTGGTGCTACGGGACCCAGCTTTCGGTCAATGGGGCCGCGACCTCGGACTTCTGGGGCACGAAGAACGCTGGCGTCAACTACGGGATGCTGTTTACCGCGTGGGGCGTGGCGGGGATTATTGGCCCGCGCATCGGAGGCGTGCTGTACGACAGGTATCACAACTATCAGGCGGCGTTTTATACGGCTGCCGCGCTCGCCGCAGTCGCGCTGCTGAGCGAGTTGCTGGCCAAACGCCCTTTGGTTCCGACGGCTATCAGCGCGCCCGCGTTCACGGGGGATCCCAGCCAGGCGCTCTCCGCGGCTCGCAATCGGTAGGGACGTGTGAAGAACGCTCCCTTACGGTCGCGGCTCGTGTGCGCGCCTCGGTCATCGCGATTCGATCGTCGTCAATTCGATCGTCCCGAATTCGATCGTCGCATTGCGATCACCGCGATTCGGTCGTCGCCATTCGATCGTCGCGCCTCGATCGTCGTTATTCGATCATCGCGATTCGATCGTCGCACCTCGATCGTCGTTATTCGGTCATCGCGATTCGATCGTCGTCATTCGATCGCCGCGATTTGATCATCGTTATTCGATCATCGCGTTGCGAATCGTCACGACTCGGTCATCGCGTTGTGATCATCCCTCTTCGATCGCCGCGATTCGATTGTCGCGTTGCGATCGTTGGGATTCGATCATCGCGATTCGATCGTCGCATTGCGATCACCGCGATTCGACCGCCGCAATTCGACCGCCACGTTTCGATCGTCGCGTTGCGAATCGTCGCACTCCGACCATCGCGCCTCGATCGTCGCGTTGCGAATCGTCACGATTCGATCTCCGATTCGACCGCCGCGATTCGACCGCCGCGTTTCGATCGTCGCCATTCGATCGCTTCGCGGCGTTGCGAGCCGCGCGCGTAAGCAAGCGTTTGGAAAGTAATGAGTGGGCACAAACCATCATCGCTAAGCATCTTTGAGAATTAAAGGATAAACGCTACATGACGACTCAGGTCAATATCGATTCCGTACTCACTGAGCACCGCATCTTCGACTGCCCGGAGGATTTCCGGGCACAGGCGCATGTCGCCAGCATTGACGCCTACGACCGCCTGTATCAGGAAGCGGAGAAGGATCCCGAGAGTTTCTGGGCGAAAATCGCCAGCGAGCTCCATTGGTTCAAGCCCTGGGACAAGGTCCTCGATTGGAATTGCCCTTGGGCGAAATGGTTTTCGGGCGGTGAGATCAACCTCTCGTACAATTGCCTCGACCGCCACGTGGCCGGGCCGCGACGCAATAAAGCGGCCCTCATCTGGGAAGGCGAACCGGGCGAAGTGGTGACCTTGACCTATCAGCAGCTGCTGGTGGAGGTCTGCAAATTCGCCAATGTCCTGAAGGGTCTCGGCGTTCACAAGGGCGACCGCATCGCCATCTACATGGGAATGTGTCCCGCGCTGCCGATCGCTATGCTGGCCTGCGCACGCATCGGCGCACCGCATACCGTCATCTTCGGCGGCTTCTCGTCGAATGCACTCGTCGATCGCATTACCGACTCGCAGGCATCCATCGTGATTACGCAGGACGGCTCCTACCGGCGCGGAACTGAAGTGAAACTGAAACCCGCGGTCGATGAAGCGGTCCTTTCCTGCCCGTCCGTACGCCACGTCATTACCTACAAGCGGACCGGCACGCCGCAGACGATGTTTGGCGGGCGCGACCTCTGGTGGCACGAGTTGATGGCCACCGCGTCTGACGAGTGCCCTGCCGAGCCGCTCGACTCCGAGCATCCCCTGTATCTGCTCTACACATCCGGCACCACCGGGAAACCGAAGGGCATCTTGCACACCACTGGCGGCTATTCGGTAGGCACCTATATCACTGCGAAGTGGGTCTTCGATCTGAAAGACAGCGACATCTTCTGGTGCACCGCCGATATCGGCTGGGTCACGGGCCACAGCTACGTGGTCTATGGCCCGCTGCAGAACGGCGCGACCGTACTGATGTACGAAGGCGCTCCGAACTTCCCCGAACCCGACCGATTCTGGGGCATCATCGACCGTCACAAGGTCAATATCTTTTACACTGCGCCGACAGCGATCCGCGCGTTCATGCGCTTCGGCACCGAGTGGCCGCTGAAGCACGCCATGAAGAGCCTGCGGCTGTTGGGTACGGTGGGCGAGCCCATCAATCCGGAAGCCTGGATGTGGTATCGCGAGAACATCGGGCGCAACCGCTGCCCGATCGTCGACACGTGGTGGCAGACCGAGACCGGCATGATCATGATCGCGCCCCTGCCCGGAGCCACTGCGACCAAGCCCGGGTCGGCCACGCGGCCGCTGCCCGGCGTGGTTGCCGACGTGGTCACGCGGGAGGGCGAGTCGGTGCCGCTGGGCGGAGGCGGATTCCTCGTGCTCAAACAGCCGTGGCCCGCGATGCTGCGCACTATCTATGGCGACCCGAAACGTTTTCAGGAGCAGTACTGGTCGCAGATTCCGGGGATGTATTTCACCGGCGACGGCGCCCGCAAGGACGAGGATGGCTACTTCTGGATCATGGGCCGCATCGACGACGTGATCAACGTCTCGGGGCACCGGCTGAGCACCATGGAAGTGGAGTCGGCACTGGTCGCGCATCCCAAGGTGGCCGAGGCGGCCGTGGTGGCGCGCCTGGACGATCTCAAGGGGCAAGCCATCGCGGCGTTCGTCACACTGAAGTCAGGGCATGCGCCCAGCAACGAATTGAAGAACGAACTGCGGCAGTGGGTGGCTCACGAGATCGGGTCGCTGGCGAAGCCGGATGACATCCGTTTCAGCGATGCTCTGCCGAAGACACGCAGCGGTAAAATCATGCGGCGGCTGTTGAAAGAAATCGCGGCCGGCGGAGAGGTCAAGGGTGATACGACAACGCTCGAAGATCTCTCGGTCATCGCACGCTTGAGTACGCACGAAGACTAGACAGGTCACTTTACAGCCACTGATCTGGCGGGGAAGGCGCTTTCGCCTGCCCCACCGAGCACCGAACCAGTTAGCGGAATGGGTCCACCAACATCAGGTCGCTGACTGGTGGACTCATCCTGGAATACAGAATCGTCCGCCCGTCGGGAGAGACACTGAGACCCTGTCCGACTTCGCCGAGATTGCGTGCGATGGTATGGGGCTTGCCCGTCGCGAAATCGTAGAACTGCAGCCTGGTGTCGCCGGAGTCCTGGTCGATGTAAAAGATGCCTGTTTTGGACAGGGCAAAAGCAATGTTCACGACTCCCTGCACCACTTTCACCGGGTCGCCCCCCGCTACAGGAACGCGCCATACCGGACTCGGCGCGCCCACCGCCTGCAGGTAGTACAGATACGCGCCATCCACCGACTCGAAACCGTCCAGCCCGACATTGTGAGTCATCTGGATTGGCTCTCCGCCCGTCACTGCCATCTTCCACACCTCATACTCACCGGTTTGCTTCGAGGTGAAATAGATCCATTTTCCATCTCGGGAAAAAGTCGGAGCCGTAGCCCCAAAGGATGTCAATCGGTGCGGCTTGCCGCCTGCCGCCGCGACCAGATAGGACTCAAAGCGTCCCTCGATATTGGAGTAGAAAGCGATCCACTCGCCATCCGGCGACCATGCAGGGCAGCCAGTGTGGCGCGCGCCCAGCGTCGCAGCCATGGAGGTGAGCTGCACTGCGTTCGAGCCGTCGGGATCGGATACCCAGATCTCCATCGGACCTGAGCGATTGGAATTAAAAACCACCCGGCGGCCATCCGGAGAGAACTGCGGGTTGGTTTCCATGCGGGTGGAGGCAATGGCAGCGACTGGCGCAGAGGTGGAGGGCGAACCAGGCGCCGCGGTCTCCACGCGCCAGATATGGGCTGCTTCCGTGCTCCGAATGTAGATCAGCCGCGAGGGCCGCCCACCTTGTGGACGCGAAACCACGGGCATGAGGCCGCCTTCGCCAACGAAGGGAAGTCGAGTCGCGGGACGGTCGCTCGAAATGGCCGTCCTCCAGAGACTCCCGCCATTAGAGAAGAGGATTTCTTTGTTATCGGGCATCCACGCCAGGGAACCGGCGTTCCACGTCGCTTCATCCACATTCAGCGCGCCTGGTGAGAGATGTCTGGGTTCCCCGCGCGCTGTCAGATTCTTGCCGAGAGGCATCAGATAGAGTTCGTAATCAGGGAGCTTGGTGACACGCTTGAAGGCCAGCCAATGCCCGTCAGGCGAAACCGCCGGGTTCACATCGCCGGTGACGGGTACCGGAGGATTGGTCAACTGCCTTTTCTCTCCCGTTTCTACCGAAATGACAAACAACGCGTCAGATCTGCCGGGACCGGGAGAGTCGCTCGCCACCAGGCAAGAGCTGTCGGGACACCACGCCAGGAAAGTCTCTTTCCAGTAGATTTCGCCCAAATGGACCTCAGCCAGCCTTCGCTCCGAACCGCCGAGCGGGGCGATGAGACGCAATTCGCTCGTCCCACTGTGCCATGTGCTGCCGCCTTGGGCACGCGGCGGTGGGGTCTCTCCGCGCAGAAAAGCGATCCAACGGCCATCGGGTGACCAGACGGGGTTGTAGTCTTGACGCGGGTCCGCAGTGATCCGCAACGGCGAACCGGCGCCGATCTGTTGGACGTATATATCGAAATTGTCCTGCCTGGGTCCGTTCCACGAAAACGCAACGTTGTTGCCATCGGGAGAAAACGAGGGCGAGCTTTTGAAGCCCGGCACGGTGAGGAACTCGACGGCCCGAAGCGGCTCTTCGGAGGTGGCCGGCCACCAGCTTCGCCATACGAGGAAACCCGCAATCGTCACTGATAACAGCACCAGGGCCCAGCCAAGGCGCTTTCCGTAGGAGGTCGCGCGAAGGGCAGCCTCACCTGAATCGGACTCCTCCTTTACTTCCTGGAGAGCGACTTTTACATCGTCCATGTGCTGGAAGCGGCGGCCGGGATCCTTCCGCAGGCAGCGTGTGATGATGCGTTCCAACTCTGGAGGAACGCCTTTGCGTAGCGCACTCACCGCTTCCGGCTCGCCGTTCATGACCGCGGCTAATATGGATAGCCGATTTTCGCCGCGAAAGGCGCGCTTTCCGGTTACCACTTCGTAAAGTACCGCCCCGAACGAGAAGATGTCCGTGCGCGCGTCCAGGGGCTTAGCGGCGGCTTGTTCCGGAGACATGTAGGCGGTCGTGCCGACCACCATGCCCACCTCGGTTTGCATCTCGGGCTGCAGTTCGACGGTGCGGGTTTGATCCTGGCTCGCCGGCGGCTCCGCCGTCTTCGCTAACCCGAAATCCAGCACTTTCGCGCCGGATTTGGTCACCAGCACATTGCCGGGTTTCAAATCGCGATGGATGATTCCGTTGGAATGCGCCGCGGCCAGCGCGTCAGCGATTTGGATCCCCAGTTGGAGCGCCTGCCCGATCGGCAACGGACCATGCAATGGCTCGCCTTCCAGGTACTCCATAACGAGGTAGTTGGGCCCTACGTCGTACAGCGTGCAGATGTGCGGATGATTTAGCGCGGCCACAGCGCGGGCTTCGCGTTCCAGCCGCGCCGTGAATCGGGAGTCAGAGACTTTGATGGCAACTGGCCGGTTCAGGCGCGTGTCCAACCCCTGGTACACTGTGCCCATTCCGCCTGAGCCGGCGACACCGGTGATTCGATAGGGGCCTAGCTGCAGAGGCTGATCGAGCAGACCGCCTTCGGTCTGATCGAGAAGCGACCGAACTTCACACCGTAGTTCCTCGTCTTCGCGGCAGGCCTCGCACAGGAACGCGTCCCGTGCCGGCTCCTCACGCTCCAGAGCGGCGTGGTAGAGTTGCTCGACCTGCCGCCAGCGATCCGGACGCATGGCGTATCCGAGGTAATTGTACCTCCCACGACTGCGGATGTCTCTCCAAACGAGGCTGTAACTCGAAACGTTCCGAATCCGCTTCGAATCTCTGGCTGAGGAAGATAGAAACCCGGAACTGGTCTTTCAAGTCTTCGCAACGCTTGCCGAATTCTGATCGGAAGCGCACCATTGCTGGCCTGCCAGCGGCGCGTGCTCTCGGTCTAAAGATGGCCGCCCGGCCAAACTCTTCGCCACAGAGATCAAGAGCATCCGGGCGCTCCTCAAAACCGCCGCCGACATTCCAGTTGCCGGAATAGCCTGCCCACCTTGACTGGCCCGATCTACCTGTACCGCGCGTCCTCAACCCCGCAGCCTGACCATTCCCTCGATAACCGAAGGAGCAGCTTATTCTTCGCGCAGAGCCGTCATCGGATCCAGATTTGCCGCGCGTCGAGCCGGCAGGTAACCGGCGATCACGGCCGACGCGACGAGAATAACGCAGGCCGTAGCCAGAGTTGTGGGATCGTTGGGCTCCAGGCGGTAAAGGAAACTGGCGAGGAGGCGCGTCGAGAAGACCGCGACCGCCAATCCAAGCGCAAGGCCGGCCACAAGGAGAATCGCCACTTCGCCGAGGACCATGCGGAGCACGCGACCCTGCTCCGCGCCAAGCGCCATGCGAATGCCGATTTCATTGCGCCGCAGGGCGACGTTATACGACATGACGCCGTAGAGCCCGATGACGGCCAAAGCCAACGCCAGGGCGCCGAAGAATCCGGAGAGCGTTGCAAGAAGGCGCTCGCGGCCCAGTGACTCATCGAGCTGAACAGAAAGGGTCCGGAATTGCAGAGTGATATCGTGATTGACTTCGTCGACGGCCGCTTTGACGCTGGGAATGAGGGAGGCGGCGGGTCCGTTGGCGCGAAGCAGGAAATTAGCCCAGCGCATTGGAGGCAACTGCGATAGTGGGTAGTACGCAATTGCTTCTCCTTCCGTTCTCAAGCTCAGGTATTTCGCGTCCTTAACGACACCGATTATCCGGATGGGACGGCTGATCTCGTTCCATCCTTGCCGAAACGTCTTGCCCAAGGCGTCCCGCGGGCTGCCGAAGAACTTGTTGGCCATCGATTCATTGATGACCGCGACCAGCGGCGCCTGCAACGTGTCGTGCGCATCGAAATCGCGTCCCGCGATGAAAGGCGTCTCCATGGTGATGAAGAATCCGGCGCTGATCGAATTGGTCCACACAACCAAATCCTCCCGCGATTTCGCCTTATACCCTTCGACGTGGACGACCTGGTTCGAGTCACTTCCGCTGATCGGGATGATATCGGCGAAGCTCGCGGACCGAACGCCAGGAACAGCGGCGAGACGGCTCTGCAGTTCCTGATACAGCGGTAGCCGGCGGTCGGGCGGCACGCTCGCGTAACGAGGGTCGACACGGACCAGCAGAACCTGCTTCTTATCGAAGCCCGGATCGAGCGTGGTGAGCTTCGAGAACGTTTTGAGCATCAGCCCGGCGCCGATCAGCAGGACCAGCGAGAGCGCTACTTGCGACGCGACAAGCATCTTTCCGAGACTGAATCCGACCTGCGACTCCACCACTCCGCGTGCATTGGCCTTCATGGCCGAGTGCGGATCGACACGTGTACCTTGCCAGGCCGGCGCGAGTCCGAAAAGGATTCCAGTGGCGATGGCTACCGCCGTGGTGAAGGCGAGCACGCGGATGTCAATCGAAAGATCGAGAATGACGTTCGAGTTGCTGGTGGAGAGGAACTGAACCAGCATCCGGCTGGCCCATTGCGCGAATAAGACGCCCAGGATCGCGCCCGTCGAGGAAAGAAGGACGCTTTCAGTAAGCAACTGACGAATCAGCCGGAAGCGACTCGCGCCGATCGCCATCCGGATCGCAATCTCCTTCCGGCGAACAGCGGCGCGGGAGATGAGGAGATTGGCGACATTGGCGCAGGCGATCAGCAGCACCACGCCGACGGCGGCCATCAATGCATACAGGGCGGCCTTGTAGTCGCGGCGAACGTCTGAATATCCATTCGCGCCTGGGAGAAGGTCAAACCTCCGGCTCAGGTGATATTTCTGTGCGTCGGGCGGATAATTGGCGGGGAGCGTGTCGGCGAAGATCTGTGGGGCAAGTGTGTTCATACGCGCCAGAGCCTGTTGTTCGCTGATACCCGGCTTGAGCCGCGCAAAAATCCATAGCCACCAGTTAGCCCGCTTGTCGAGTGCGGAGTTTTCGCGAACAAGAGTACCTTCCGCGCACAGAGGCAGGTAAACGTCAACCGCTTCCCCAACATGGATACCGGTGAACCCCGGCGGAGCGACCCCCACCATCCGAACAGGCTGGCTGTTTAGAGTCAGCCGGAGGTCGAAGACGTCGGCCGTGCCCCCGTATTCCCTCTGCCAAAAGTCGTAGCTGATCAGACCGATCACCGGGCAACCGCGCTTATCGTCGGCGTCGGTGATCGCTCGTCCGAGAAGCGGCTTCACTCCAAGCGAGCGGAAAAAGTCTCCACTGACCCAGCTGGCATTTGCGTTGCGAACTTCGCCGCCCACCGCCAGATTGAGGAGGATAGGGCTGTAAGCGAAGGCTCCCGAGAAGACATCCTGGCGGTCGCGAACCTGCTCCCAAATCGGATTCGTAAACGTGATGCCGTATTTGGTTTTCATGACGAGTTCGACGAGCTGTTCCGGATGGCTCACCGGCAGCGTCTTTAGGATGATGGCATTGATCAGACTGAAGATGGCCGTATTGGCGCCAATGCCGAGAGCCAGCGACAGAATCGCGGTGGCGGCAAAGCCAGGACTGGAGCGCAAGGCACTGAGCGCGTATCGGACATCCTGACGTACGTCGTCGAACATCTATGATTCCTCCGACGGCATTCCCCGAATCGAACCGCGCCGCTCGGGAAGGCGAATCTCTGGCGTGGAATGCCGCTGAGGATAATACTGGCGAACCGAGCGAAAGTTTCACACCTGAGGATATCCGGAGGCGCAATCCATCTCGAGGGCGACATCTATCGCCTCCGAGCAAAGAGCGGTTGCCACCGGGGAAGAGACAGCACAGCCGATCCGCCAGGATGATCGCCGCCTGAGTCCTTATGACCAATGTCCTATCTTTGCGTTCACTCCGGCTCAACCCGCTGAGGGCTTGGACCTTTACCAAAACTCAAATCCAATCAATAGTCCGTGGCCGGATTGAAGTTCTTCGTCGGAAATGTAGCCGCTATTGCGGGTGGCTTCATCACGGGATTGGTGCGGCCCGCTTGATTGGGATCGAAGACCACGAAGCCGGCGCCGGGCGAACCTTTGGGCAGCGAGTAATCGTCCGCCGGATAAGCCGGGTTGGCGAACCCGGGATTCTGCACCACGCTCTGCAGATCCTCCCCAATTCCCTGCCATCCCGAAAATGAGTAGAACGTCCAGGTGGTCTTGTCGTCCGAACAAGGGGCGTTCGCCCCAGTACCGGGATTGGGCTGCACGTGGAAGGCTTTGGCATCGCTCGCAAAACCGCCATCCGTGCGCCAGTATAGGTTGCTGCTGAAAAGCAGAAAGCTGGCAAATGGGAAGCCAAGGCTGTACGTGCAACCGGATACCGAACGAAATGGCGGGCCGGAACCTTCGTTACGGTCGAAATAGAAGAGATTGTTGCTCACCACGAACGCCTGATTGACGCTGGCCGGGATGCCGTCGACATATGGGCCCGTGTCGGACACGTTAGACAAACGGGCGAACGCCACAATATTGTTCTTGATGGTATTGGCTTCTTTGGCCGCCGTCGGGCCATGCGGGGTGTACACGCCAGCTCCGGAAACACGATAAATCAGGTTGTTCTCCACGTCCACCAGGCCCGTATGGTCGTCCATATAGGCTCCGTGGCCCCCATAGCCGTTGGCATCCATGATCGACGCATCGGTTACATCATGGATCTTGTTATTCAGAATTTTGTTGCCCGCCGCCGTGAAAACTGCGTTTCCGCCATCGATCCGTATCGACCCGCCATCGTTCATGATTCCCTGCAGCAGGTTGTAGACGTGATTGAAGGAGATGACGTTGTTGGCGTTACCGATGCCGCTTGGCCTGATGTTGGTGCTGATGCTCTGGGAGGTCGAGATGGCGCAGTGGTAGCCATCGTAGACGTCGTTATGTGTGTAAAGATTATCGTGTCCCATGCCCTGGCCGATGCCGAACGATGCAGGGATGTTGCGGCCGTAGCCTTCCACCACGTTGTTCTCGACGGTTGTCAATTGCGGCACGTTGGCGTCCGTGTCCGCCGGCTGAAACGGGTTCCCAATCCGTATTCCCAGGGCGCCAATGTCGTAAAAAGCGCTGTTCTCCACCAGGTTGCCAGTGACCACCGCGTTGATATCGGTGGCAATGCAATACGCAGGCGACGACGGATTGATGCAGGGTATAAACTCCAGACCCGACCCGGAGGTTTGGGTCACCGTCCCGGAATCAAATGTGATGTGCTGCGAGTTCTGGAACGACACCGCTGCGCCGATGTCCGGTTCCAGTTCAGATGACACGTGTCCGACAGGCGGCAGGGTGTAATTGTCGTGCTCAAACGTCAACCCTTGAAACGTCACATGTTGCAGATTCGAAGCCACCAGCAATTGCGAGACTTGCGGAATCACGACGGTGTCGTTGTTCGGATTCTCGCCGCTGTTGGCCAGATAGGTGAGAGTCCACGGCGAAACGGAATGGTCGAGAAACCACTGCCCGGGCTGGGTGAGCTGGTCCTGAATATTTTCGATCAGATACCGGTTGCCGGTGATGAAACCTTCCTCGCTGGCGTTATTTTGCGACATCCCCGTGGGTCCTGTGAGGTACACGATCTGATTTGCTGCGTCCACGCAACTGATGCGCAGTTTGGAAGTGCTGAACTGTTCCCACACCAGCAATTGGATGTCGCCCGCGAGCGCCGGATTGCCTGCGGGCTGACCGCAGGGATTGCCTGCCGCCGGAGCGAGATTCTTCCACGTATTCACGATGGGGTCCGCTTTGTTGTACTGGAAGCGGTCGAAACATTCCCACCCACTGCCGGAGATATAAACCGCACAATTGGCCTCCGGCGCCGCGGCCGGGGGCGGGGCCGCGTTCAGATAGATGGTATTCCCGATCCGGTAATACGCCCCCAGCGCCCCCGAAGATCCGCCCAAACGTGGCCGCAGCCGCCGCGCCCCGTTGTAAAACAGGTTCTCGAAGTACTGTGTATTTGCGGGCAGCGTCGCCTTCCAGGTGTTGCCGCTGGTGTTGGTCCAGTTCTGAACGCGGACGCCGCCGCTGAGGATCGGCGATTCGCCCGGGTAGTTCTGGTAGACAATGCTCAACCCGGGCGAACCCGAGTCCGCCGCCGTGAACATCACGGTGGCCGGGAGATGGTAGGTTCCGCCGCGGATTTGGACAATCACACTCGTCAAGCCGGCTTTGACGATGGATTGGACGAAGGCTCGTGCCTGGTCCACGGTGGCGAACGGGCCGTCGGTGTTGTTTGAATTGGGCGCGGCCAGGCGGCCGCTCCAATTGTCGTTGCCGTTGGGCGCAACGTAGAAGGTGATTGAGGCCGGCGCCGGCGCACTACCTTGGACCGTGATGAGCGCGGCCGGCGTGGTCGCGGTTCCGTTTATGGTGGCGATCACCGGGTTATCGCCGCTCGGCACGCTGCCAGGGATCACCACATTGAGCTGAAATAGCCCCGGTGAAATCAGCCCCGCGAATCCGACCGTGGCCTTCACTCCCCCGATAGTGACCGTGGGCAGCGGGGAGATGGTTCCCGACTGAGTGATGGATCCGCTGACTGCCGCGGGCGAGGTTGGTCCGAAGCCATTGGCGTAGACAACGATGGTTTCACCTGGTTTGGCGGGAGTAATCGAGCCGGGGTAGAGGCTCGCCGGGCCGGCCAGGCTTCCATCCAAATGCGTGGCGATGGCGTAGGGTCCTCCGTTGAATACGAAAAACGAGGGTGATAACGCCTGCGAGGAAACGGTGAAGGGAGCGCTGGCAGCACCGCTGCGTGTGACCTGCACCACTACGGGGCCGGACATGGCATCAGGCGGAGTGAGCACGTTCACCTGTGTGGGGCTTATGTAGTAGACAAACGCGCTCTTGCCGTTGACGGTCACGCTCACCCCATCGAGCGACGTGGGCATCTGGTTGTTGACGAAGTCGGCTGCCTGCCACGTGCGCGTGTCGTTTGCTTTGGACAGATTCTGGCCCTTGATTTCGACCCAGGTATTGGGAGCAATGAGGGGCTTCTCGCCTTCGGCATTGGCCACCAGGGAAATCGCCGGTGAATTCTGGGCCCATGCCACGGAAAAGAGTGGCAGATATGCGAGGAGCGCAATTCTCGTAACGGTTTTCATCGGGCATGATCCTCTCGCCACCACGGTCAGTGCCGGGTGATCAATCGTTAAGCACAATACCGGGAAATTATACCCGCTGCCTCATCCGTGAAAGGTGAGATCCAATACATCTGGATTCTGAGCCCGCTGCACGAAGCGATGTCCTAATCGCTCCAGCTTGGGGTCCAGGTTATCGTCACCGAGTCCCCCGTCTTGGTGCGGCCATCAAAAAGCCGTGCAGTACGTTACCCGCATCGATGTAGATTCCGCTAATCGCTCCTTTTGCGTCATTGGTGAGAGGTATCGTGCCTTGACCAGGGCCGGTGCCAGCTCCAGGAACATCGAAAGCGGTGAATTCGCCATCACGATCGCGGAGAAATCCGTGGAGCGCCCCTTCGGAGTCAACATATTCACCTACGATCACTCTGGAGGCGTTGATTCCCATTGGGATGGTGCCCGGCATATCGAATTCGCTGATCGCGCCATCGGGAGTACGCACGTATCCATGAGCCACTCCGTTGCTGTCGATATAGTCGGCCGTAACGGCCCCCTCGTTGTTGATACTCCAGGCGAAAGTCCCCTGTCCGGCGTCGTTGCCCGCATTGGGAGCGTCAAACATGAAGATGGTCCCGTATGCGGTGCGGAGGTAGCCGTGGGCCACGTTGTTGATGTCAACGGAGTAGCCTGCGATCGCCTCGGCGGCGTTAAGGCTCGACGCCCATCCCGGTCCGGTGCCTTGTCCCGCACCCGTGCCGGCACCTGGAGCGTCGTACATGGTGCAGTGACCATCGGGATCGCGTAAGAATCCATGTAGCATGCCCAATGCATCCACGTAGTAGCCCGCAATCGCTCCGTTCGAGCTGATGTTGCCGCCGAAAGTGCCTTGGCCCGCATCCGAACCCGCACCGGGCACGTCAAACGTGGTGAATTTGCCGTCGCGGCTGCGCTGAAAACCGTGGCCCACACTGGCCGCGTCGATCTAGAAGCCGGTGACCTTCCCGGCCGCGTAGGGATAACCGGAAAATCAGACCTGGAAGTATAATCAATTGGGATAAAAACTGTGATGCCGGCAGTTGAAATTTCGCGATTGCTACGCGCCTGGGGCGATGGCGACCAGGAAGCACTCAGGTCGAGACCAGACTGAAGACTGAGGACAACTGAGGAGCATGCAGCGGCGAGTCATCCATGACTTGCAATGCCTGCCACAAGTCGCCGGCGCCGCCGAGTTCGCGGCGACGGTCACAGCCGGGTGAACGGTGCCGCTCTACCAATTCGGAAATGGATTGTTGCGGGCTCCACGGCAGGCCGAAATGAGTTCGGGAACACGCTTGCGCCGTGCGAAGAGCTGCTCGAGGAGGTGGTCCAACGCATCCTCGTCACCCGCGATCCAGTCACGCGGAATCCGTTTCCAGGCCCGATCGACGACTTCCTCGGGAAGACTGATCACCTGATCCAGCCAAGGCTGGAAATCGTCTATGGACCGCACGGATTCGTAGACACACCGCCGCGCATACAATCCTTGCAGCGGCGATTCGGGAAAGTCCCAATTGGGCCCGTTGAACGCAAAGCCGTGATCGATCATGCGGGCGACGAAGCCGGGACGGGTTCTGCCGGACCGGTCCTGACGCACCATCGCGCGATAAAAGACACACTGCCGTCCGTCGGCGTTGCCCACCCACTTGTCGAATACCAGAATGGCTCGGAAATCTTCCAGGTTCACGACCTGAGGCAGCAGGGCATCGGGAAGATAGTCGTACACAGCCAATCGGTTTGGGTCGCCTGGATACCGCGAGCCGAAATGCCAGCCCGGCTCGACATCGATTCGATGGGAGCCGAGCGTCAGATGAACGTCGCTGTTGGCGGTGAGGAATGGCTTGCTGATCTCGACCAGTGCGGTTTCGGGCGCGGTGATCTTTAGGTAGTCCAGGAAAACGGACGCCAATAACTCGTTGACGAGGATTCGGGAGTGCTGCGGATTGTTTCGGAATTTGACAACGTAACAGCAGCCGTCATCCGCCTCCAGCAGGTGCGCCTGGGCGCCTCCACGCATTTTTCGAATGTGCCGGATCGCGTTAAGCGGCATCAAAAAGAATGCAGTACCCTAGAGTTGTATCACACGGAGGAATCAATCACTGATGCCGGAATTAGAACCACCAACCAGCACGCCCGAAGCTCCCGCGACTGCTCCGGCGAGCGGCCGGAATAAGGACGAAGTGGCACTGGACTTGATGAAGTTCATCGCGGTTTCGACGGGTTACGGCAGAGCATCCCAGTCTGGTGCTGGGTTCTCGGCCAAACCTGCGACCCGGTCTCCCGAGGAGCAGGCCGATGCGCTTCTCGAGCTCTTCGAACGCTGCCGCCGCGTAGTGCACAAAGAAGAGTAAATCTGTAAAACGGCGGTTGCCGCGCCGGCAGCCGCCGCAATCCGGATCGGGCTCAGTGTCGCGGCCGTAACGACTATTGGATGTCGGACGGCGTTACTTCTTCTTGCCCTTCTTCGCAGCCTTCTTCACTGCCTTTTTGACAGCCTTCTTCGCGGCCTTTTTCGCCGGAGCTTTCTTCACGGCTTTCTTGGCGGGTCCCTTCTTCGCTGCTTTCTTAGCTGCTTTTTTGGCGGGTGCTTTCTTTGCCGCCTTCTTGGAAGGCGCCTTCTTGGCGGCTTTTTTAGCAGCCTTGGCGGGAGCCTTCTTGGCGACGGCCTTCTTCGCTTTGGTCGCCTTCTTCACTGGCTTCTTAGGAGGAGGCTCCGGGGCGGGCTCAGCCTCCGCCGGCTCAGGAGTGGTGGCGGCAACGGGAGCAGGCTCCGGTGCTGGCGGCGGAGCGATGTGCGTGGCAGCCTCTTCCTCCTCATCGTCCTCATCTTCTTCAGCGTCGCTGTAATCGTCGAGCTTTGAGCCTAGTTCCGAGTGCTCTTCGTCCTCGTAGTCGTGGAAGTCTTCCATTTCTTCTTCGTCCTTCAGAGCGAGTTTCGGGCTATCAAACATTTATCGAGCCTCCTGTAGTCAGGCACAATCACCCATAGAATACCCTTTTTTCGGCGCGAGGCAATAGCCAAAAAAACGCCAGAAGCAAAAAAGAAGCTGGTTTTAGTTCGAAGCCGAACGGGCCACGATGACCGTCGGCTTGTGCGCCGGTCTGGTAACAGTCGAAGTTTTGGCGGGGGCAGCCTTTGGTTTCGCATGTTGCTGCGTGACGCCGGCGGCGCGCCGTGCGGGCGTGCGCGACACGGAAGGACGTGACGGCGTCTCGACATGAAGCGCAGCGGGGATTAACAGGCGGTCGCCTTCCGCAGGTTCCGCAGAATGCAGATTGTTGGCGGTCATTATGGCGCTCGCCGAAATTCCGAACTGCTTCGATACGATGGCGAGCGTCTCGCCCGGCGCCACGCGATGCATCCGCCACGAATCGCGATGCTCCGCTGGAATCGATTCGAGTGTCGCGGTCAATTGATTGCCGAGTCCCTTTGGCACATGCAAGGCGTAATGCTCAGGAGCAACGCCCCTCAACACCGCCGGGTTCAACTCGATGAGTTCCGCCATCGGCCGCTCGGTGATATCCGAGACCAGCGCAAGGGCAGTGTTCGACTGCAATTCGACGGTGTCGTATTCAATCGGGGTATCCAACTGAATATTATCGAGACCGTACTCCGCGGCGTTCTTCTCCATGATCGTCATGGCGAGAATGATGGGAACGTAATTCGCGGTCTCGGCGGGCAGCATGCCGCGGCTCCGCAGTTCCCAGAAATCCGCGTATCCGGTGCGCTCGACCGCCTTTTCCACCACTCCGGGACCGCAGTTATACGCCGCGATCGCCAGATACCAGTCGCCAAACTCAGTGAACAGATCGCGCAGATGATGCGCAGCGGCTCGCGTTGCCTTCTCCGGGTCCATGCGCTCGTCGGTGTATCGCGTCTGCAGCAGGCCATATTCCTGCCCTCGCGGTACGATGAATTGCCACATACCGCCCGCCGCAGCGCGCGAAACCGCTCGCGGAATGAAGCCCGACTCCGCTTGCGCCAGGTGAATCAGCTCCTGTGGGACTCCGACTTCGTCCAGCACGCGCTTGATCATCGGACGATAGCGTCCCGACCGCTGGGTTGCGGCGACGATGGTGCTGTGCCCGCGGTTCGAGAAGTAGTTGATGTATCCCAACACCGTGTCGTTCATCGACAGCGGCAATTGGGAAACCGTGGATTGCAACTCCTGCCGTACTTTATCCTTTTGTTTGGGATCCACCGGGAAGGTCATCTGAACGATGTCTTCGAGAGGAGCTTTTTCAAACTTCCCCTGCTCCAGGCTCGCGGAGGCACCCAAGCCCGTCAGATCGTAGCGATGGATCTCTTCCACCATCTCGTCGATCTGATTGCAGAATTCTTCGCGCCCGGCAGGATCTTCGGCGGCCGCGTCGAGCAGCAGGTCAATCGCGGCGTCGAACTGAACCCGCGCATTTACCATATCGTTCGATTGATAGAGGCTCTTGCCGTGTTTGAAGGCGTCCGACGCTTTCTGGGCCAGCAGGTCGCCATGCGTTCTGCCCCTGGGCGGGAGGGGTTCTGCCAACAGGAGCGGGGGGATATCTTTCAGGAAGGGATTCGGGTGGACAACCGGGGGAGGGACAATATCGACCACTGGTGAGGCCGAATGTGGCACCGGTGGTAGGAAAGACATTTGGAACTTTGGTTGCTGTAAGTAACCGCAGCCTACGGTGCTAAGGGCTGCGGACGCTACAAAACAACTAAAAACCGCCTTCTTTCTTACGTGCATTCACGCCTCTAGTAATGAAAATAGGGTACTTCTACACGTCTAACTCCGTTACAGAACTTATAAGCCTACAACACGGCATGTGAGAAAAGCAACCATTTCACCGGAGAGGGTTCCCCCGCCCGGTGTGTCACCACGGGGCGGGGGTGTGGCACTATTCCTCTTCTTCCTCTTCGCCGGTCTTGGCAGCCTTGGCGGCAGCAATGATCTTTTCCGCCTGCAACTGCGGCACAAAATCATAATGATCGAACTCCATGCTGAAGGAAGCCCGGCCCTGCGTCATGGCGGTGAGATCGCTCTGGTAGTTGAGCATCTCCGCCATCGGAACCTGTGCGCGCAGGAATTGCGTATTGCCGCGAGTCTCCATGCCGGAAATGCGTCCACGCCGGCCGTTGAGATCGCCCATCAGGTCGCCTGCATACTCGACTGGCGCCTGGATCTCGACATTCATCACCGGCTCCAGCAGTGAAGGCTTGGCCTCCTGCATGGCCGCCTTGAATGCCTTGCGCGCAGCCAGCTTGAACGCCAGTTCCGACGAGTCCACGTCGTGATAGGAGCCGTCGTAAACCGTGACCTTGAAATCAACCATGGGGTAACCCGCCAGGAAGCCGTTCTCCGCCGCTTCCACGATTCCTTTTTCCACCGCCGGGATGAAATTCTTGGGAATTGAGCCACCGAAAATCTCGTTGGCGAATTCGAATTTCGCACCACGCGGTAGAGGCTCCATCTTGATCCAGCAGTCGCCGAACTGGCCGTGACCGCCGGTCTGTTTCTTGTGACGGCCCTGCACATCGGCGAATCCGCGGATCGTCTCCCGGTAAGGAATCTTGGGAGCCTTCAGCGTCACATCCACGCCGTAACGCTTTTTCATCCGGCTGACGACGATTTCGACGTGCTGTTGTCCCGTCCCCGCCAGCAGGAACTCCCGCGTCTGCGGATCGCGATAGAACCGCAGCGACTGATCCTCTTCCAGAATACGATGGACCGCATTGCCCATTCGGTCTTCATCATTACGAGATTTGGCCTCGATCGCGAACGCGATGGACGGTTCCGGAAGTTTCACCGGCGCATACGTGACATTCAGCCCTTTTTCAGCGAGGGTGTCGCCGGTGAGCGTGTCCTTGAGTTTTGCCACGGCCCCGATGTCGCCCGCCTGCAATTCGGTCACGGGCTGCAGAGTTTTGCCCTGCGGGCTGCTCAAATGCGCCAGTCGCTCGGATCCACCCCGGTTCACATTCTGCACGTTTGCGTCGTTCTTCACGACGCCGCTGTAGACCTTGAAGTAGTTGATTCTGCCGGCAAAGGGGTCGGCCGTGGTCTTGAAGACGAACAGCGAAGGCTGGCCGCTGCTCGACAGTTTCTTTACCGACTCGGCGCCGTTCACGATGGCGGTGACGCCTTCGCGCTCCTGCGGGGCGGGCAGGTTCTCGACGATAAAGTTGAGAATCTGGTCGGTGCCAATGTTCTGTAGCGCGGACCCGCACATCACCGGAAAGATGCGAAGCTCGCGAACGCCTTGGCGGAGTCCGTCGACGATGTGCTCGGCGGGAAGCGTTCCCTGATCGAAGAACTCTTCCATCAGTGCGTCGTTACCCTCAGCGACAATCTCGACCAGCGCCTCGTGCGCCTTTTGAGCCGCCTCGGCAAGGTTTGCCGGAATGTCGCCTTCCTTACCCTTGCCATCGCCGCCTGGCGTGTAGGTGTACGCCTTCATGCGGATGAGATCGACCACACCCGAAAACTCGCGCTCTTTGCCGATCGGGATCTGCACAGGGATTGCCGCCCGGCCAAAGGTCTCGTGCACGCTTGCCAGGGCCCGATCGAAGTCGGCACGCTCCCGGTCCAGTTTGTTGATAATCACCACGCGTGGGTGCTTGAAGTCATTGGCGAAACCCCAGACCTTCTCGGTCTGCACCTCAACCCCCGCTACCCCGTCCACCAAAATTAAATCGGCGTCGGCAGCCGTCAACGCGGCGCGCGCATCGTTAATGAAGATGTTGTAGCCCGGAGTGTCCAGGATGTTGATCTTGGTCTTCTTCCATTCCGCCACGGCGATGGCTGTAGAGATCGTGATTTTGCGTTGAATTTCCTCATCGTCAAAATCAGTGATCGTGTTGCCCTCATCTACGCGGAGGAGGCGATTGCTGGCTCCGGAGGTGAAGAGCAAACCGGCGGTGAGCGTCGTCTTGCCGGAATCGCCGTGGCCCACCACACCGACATTCCGGATATCCTTGGTTTCGTAGACTTTCACGCAGTTGCTCCCTTTTTAAAACGGAATAGTAACACGGCGGGACAAGGAGGGGGCACTTTGCCCGTCCCGGTTCGTACCGGTGACGCTCGGATAAGCTGTTCAGTCCCGACGGTATACTTTGCCGCCCTTCATGACGAAGACCACCCGACGCACCGCCGTAATATCGTCTAGGGGGTTGCCCTGGGTGGCAACCAGGTCCGCCTCGAATCCCGGGGCGACCGTGCCGATCTCCTTGCCCAACCCAAGCGATTCCGCGGAAAGGGAGGTCGCGCTGATTAAGGCGTCCATCGGCCGTTCGTGCGCATCGTTCACTCGGTACACGAATTCCTCGGCGTTCCGGCCGTGCGCCCCGGCGACGGCATCGGTTCCGAAGGTGATCTTCACATTGTGGGCGCGGGCCCTTCGCAGGACGTCGAGCGTGGGCGCGATGCCCTTCTCGAGCGTAGCCAAGGCTTGTTCGGTGAAGGTATAGCTGGCGCGATTCTCCAGGTAATTGTGCAGCACCAGGAAGTTGGGATCGAAGTACGTGCCGCGTTGCGCCATCAAATCGAGCGTGGCGTCTTCCAGAAAGGTGCCATGTTCGATCGAAGTACATCCCGCCAGCACTGCCGCCTTAGCGCCCGTGTCACCGATGGCGTGGACCACCGAGCGCAACCCGCTCGCCTTGGCTTCCGAGCAGACCGCCTGAATCTGCTCGTCGCTCATGCTCTGATTTCCACCCGCACCGAGGCCCGTGGTCGCGAAAAGCTTGATCACGTCGGCGCCCTCGCTCTTAGTCCGGCGCACCAGCGCACGCAGGGTCTCGGGATCGCTGCCGCTGTTGGCGTTGATCTGTCGAAGCGACGTGAGGATGCGAGGTCCAGGCAATACACCCTGGTTGATGCGGTCGCGCACAACGCCGTCGATCGCGGCGCCGACGCTCTGCACCGTCGTGAAGCCCCCTTGCAACGTGATCCAGGCGTCGCCTGCCGTATACAGCGCCGCATCCTCGGGTTTGTCGCCTCCGCTTACGGACTTGTGATTGGCGTCCATATGCCAGTTCATGTGGACGTGCGTGTCGATCCAACCCGGCATTACGGTGAGACCGCGCAGATCGTAGGTTGCCTTCTCTTTGCCTGACGAGATGGACTGAATGCGCGAGCCCTCGATCACGATCTGCTGATTCCTGAGCACGCCTCCTTTGCCGTCGAGGACGGTGCTGGTTTGAATCACAATCTTGCCCGCAGGGGTCTGTGCCAGCGCGATGGCGGCCCAGAAGATCAAGGAGAAGGGGCGGCAATGCATAGATTAGATTGTGACGCGAAACGAATACGCCGTCACGAAGAAATCGGAAGAACATCGTCGGCGCGCGGGAACCACGATTTCCATTGATGGGCGACGTCTAACAAGGCGCGGACCGGCATAGGCAGGTGCGCGGTCTTACGATAGAGCATCCCCGTGACTGTGAAAAGCTGCCGGTTGTGCAACCGCAGCATGCGCAGCGAGCCCCGGCGTACATCCTCCGAGACACTCCAGAGGGGTAACAGCGAAATCCCCAATCCCATCTTGACCAACTCCTTGATGGAATCCGCCTGATCATTCTGCATTACCACCTTCGGCTCGAATCCCACGCTGACGCAAAACTGGCGAATGGCGGCTTCGATCACTACGGCGCGCTGATAGAGAATGAAGGGCCGTGAAGAGAGTTCCGAGGCGGTGACGGTTCCCTCATCGGCAACCGGGTCAGTGGGGGGAACGATGAATACCATTTCGTAGCGCCACAACGGCTCCTGCACCAGGTCCGTTCCTTCCACCGGCAGATTCATGAGAATGAGATCGACTTTGCCGGCGTACAGATCTTCGAAGAGCACCTGGTCGTTACCCGTAATCAGTCGCAGTTCGACGTTCGGGTATTGCGAAATGTAAGCGCGCAGCAGATGGGGCACAACGGAGACGCTGATGTGCGGTCCGCAACCCAGGTAAAGCGAGCCTCTCTGCACACCGCTGAGTTCTTTCACCGCGTCGATGGCTTCGTCGTGCACCAGGAGGAGCCTGCGGCAATAGTCGATCATCAGGCGGCCGGCGGGAGTGAGCACCAGTTTGCGACCGGACCGTTCATAGAGCTTTTCGGTCAACTCTGTTTCGAGTTGGTGCACCTGCGCAAAGATCGCTGGGGGCGAAAGGTGGAGCCGCTGGCCCGCCTTACTGAAGCTTCCCAAGTCACCGACCGCCACCAGCGCCCTAGCCTGTGCCAACTCCATGGTTGTTCCCCCGGAGATGGAATTATATCCGAATGGTTCATATTTCTGGAAGGTAGAATTCGATCCATTCAATGTTTACGAGTATGTAGCCTCGAAAAAGGGGTTCCTGACTCCGAAGGTAAGCAATGGCACACACCGACTGAACGATCAATTCAGAATAATTGAAGCGTTTGTTTAGTGGATTCAATAGTGCATTCGGACCCGTTTAGCATTATAATTACCCCAGTTCAACGCTTTGGTGTTTTGGAGACGGCAAGAGCATGTCTCGTCTACATTTTGCATGTGATTCCAACGCTTCGAGACCCGGTCTGGGCGGTCGGAGCATTCTAAAAAGAGGGGGTAAATAGATGAAACTACGAGGTTTCACCAGCGCTTGCTACGCGCTGTCTCAGCCGCGCCTGCTGGGGATTTTGATCTTGCTGGCAGTCGCGACTTCAGTAACGGGGTGGTCGCAGGTAGTCAGCGCAACGCTGTTGGGGACGGTCACCGATCCTTCCGGCGCGGTTGTGCCCAACGCGAAGGTCACGATTACAGAAACGCAAACCGGTGTGGTCCACAACGAACAGACCAACGGGAGCGGCAACTACAACGTTCCCAACCTGCCGCCCGGCATGTACGCGGTGACGGTGGAAGCAGCCGGATTCAAGAAGGAAACGCGCCGGGACATCTCGCTGTTGGTGGACACCAACACGCGCGTGGACGTTCAGTTGCAAACTGGAGCGATCACCGAGACCGTCGAAGTGACGGGCGCGCCGCCAATTCTGCAGACCGACAGCGCCGCGACGGGCCAGAAAATCGATACCGTGGTGCTGGCGAATGTCCCGCTGATCAGCTCAAATCGCAACTTTCAGAGCCTGCTGAACCTGGTTCCGGGCGTGGCTCCGGTACAGGAACAGCACTCGCAGTTTTTCAACGCTTCCAGTTCGCTGCAAACCGAAGTGAACGGACAGGCTCGTCAGGAAAACAACTTCATGATCGAGGGAACCGATGACAACGAGCGCACCGGTCTCCTGCAGATCTACATCCCGCCAATCGAAGCCATCCAGACTGTGGACGTCTCGTTGACGAATCACGATCCGGAAATGGGCCGGGCGGGGGGAGCAGTCGTGAACGTGGTTCTGAAGTCGGGCACCAACAGTTGGCACGGCGCGGGCTACGAATTTCTGCAGAACAGCGATTTCAATGCGCGCTCCTTCTTCAACCCTTCGGTGGGCCACCTTGCGTACAACTACGTCGGCGGCAACCTGGGCGGTCCGATCAAGAAGAACAAGTTGTTTCTGTTCTCCGATTACCTGCGTGTCATGGATCACGAGGGCAACACCAATCTGGTGACGATTCCGCCAAATCCGTGGCGCACCGGCGATTTGAGCGCCGCCACGACTACTCCGATCTACGATCCCGCCTCCGGCAATCCGTTGGATGGCACCGGCCGCACGCCGTTCGCCGGCAACATTATTCCGGCGTCTCGAATTAACCCGATCTCCACCAAGATTTTGGGCCTGCTTCCCGGCACGAATCAGAATTTTAACCTCGCCAGCCCAAGCAACAACTATTTCGCGGTCCTGCCGTATCAAAAGACCGCCGACAGTTTTGACGTCAAGCTGGACTACAACATCACCGACAAGGATCGCTTGAGCGGGCGATTCAGCTATTCCCGTCCGGTGATTTTCCAGGCTCCGTTATTCCCAACAGCCGGCGGTCCTGGACCGGGCGGCGCGTTCATGGGCACCGGCACGCAGAAGACGTACGTGGCCGGCATCAACTACGACCGCATCGTCTCCCCGACCCTGGTCACGGAACTACGTCTCGCGGTGTCGCACTATCACAACGAAGCGCAGCCGACCGACTACGGCTCGAATGATTCGACGACCCTGGGAATTCCGGGAGTGAATATCAATCAGTTCACCAGCGGCATCGTCGGTATTCAGATCAACGATGGGTTCTCGAACCCGGTGGTCGGATACTCCGCTAGCCTCCCGTGGATCCGTGCCGAGGCGAACGTTGATGTCGTGAACACGTGGACGAAAACGAAAGGCAATCACACTTTCAAATGGGGCGTCGACCTCAAACGCATTCGCGACGACCTATTACAGGATCAGACCTACAGCCCGCGCGGCATCTACTATTTCGGCAACGAGCAGACCGCGCTTTGCACGCCGATCAGCGTGGGGTCGAATGGCCTGGCCAACAGTTGCAACTCGTCGAAGCTGGGCATCGCCAATGATATGGCGGCCTTTCTGCTGGACGTGCCGTACCAGCTCGGGCGCGACATCAACACCTACTTCCCGGCCTACCGCCAGTGGGAGTTCTTTGCATTCGGCGGCGACAAGTGGCAGGTCTCTCCGAAAATGACTTTGGATCTGGGCCTGCGCTGGGAGTTCTATCCGCCAGCTACGCCGCAGTTCCCCGGCGGCTTCTCCAACTACGACCCGACCAATAATACGTTGGTGCAAGCAGGTATCGGCGGCAACCCCTCGAACCTGGGAATGAAGACCCGCTACAAATACTTTGCGCCACGCGTTGGTCTGGCCTACCGCCTGACCGATAAGACGGTCATCCGTGCGGGCTTCGGCATGAGCTATACGCCGTTCCCCGACAACACTTACGCTTACAACTACCCGGTCCGCGCCAACAACTTCTATAGCAACGTGGGCGATGGATATGCGGTGACGCTGCTTCCCACGGGCCAGCCGGCGACTTTCCAGCAGGGCTTCCCGCTGCCCGTTCCGGTGCCGGTACCTTCCAACGGCATCATTCCGGCCGGCGGAACGCTGCTGAGCCAAAGCTACGATGTGATCAACCTCAACTTCAAGAACCCCTACACCGAGAGTTGGAACATCGCGGTGCAACGCGCTCTTCCCGCACACTTCACATTGGACGTTGCCTATGTGGGCATACATGGGGTCGACACAGGAGCGACGTGGAACTTGAACGCTCCGACCAGCGTGCTTGGAGGCGGTACCGCCAGCGAGCCGCTGAACATCCTATACGGCAAGACTTCTGGCGCAACGCTGCGTTGGGTCGGGTTCTCTTCCAGCTACAACGCATTGCAAGTGAAAGTGGATCGCCGCTTCAGCGACGTGAGCATCACCACCGCGTTCACCTGGGGCAAAGGCATGAACTTTCAGAGCGGCGACGACGGCGGTCTGACGTGGCAGATCGGCGTGCCCCGCAACTATGCCCGCACCGATTGGGACCGCACCTTGAGCTACGTGCAAAGCTATGTCTGGGCATTGCCGTTCGGCAAGGGTAAGAAGATGTTAAGTAGCGGTCCGGCGGCTTACATTTTGGGCAACTGGCAGCTTTCCGGAACCTTGACGCTTCTCACGGGGACGCCAATGACTTTCGGCGCCAGCGGCAGCAGTTTGAACACGCCGGGCGAATCTCAGACGGCCGACCAGGTTGCTGCGGTGCAGTTGCTTCACGGAATCAACGTGGGCAATCCCTGGTTCAGCCAGGCGAGCTTCTCGCAGCCGACCGGGGTTCGTTTCGGAACCACCGGACGCAACATCATCAGCGGTCCGGGGCTCTTCGCTCTGAATCTCTCTTTGGCCAAGACAATCAAGATTGGTGAGAGGATTTCGACAGAGTTGCGCGCCGAAACGTTCAATTTCACCAACACTCCGCAGTTCAGCAATCCCAGCACCAGCTTGACGAGTTCGACCTACGGTTACGTGACGGGCACTCTGGGCAGCGGCACAGGAGTCAATGGCACGGGCGGCGGTCGCGCCCTGCAATTGGGAGTGAAGGTCAGTTTCTAAGTAAAATTCCAGCTTGTTGATTCTCCGGGGGAAGGCTTCTGGTTGCAGAGGCCTTCCCCATTTTTTTCGGCGCTGGTGATCCGCTCTCCTGTAATCACCCTGAAACAATCGGAAATTCCTTGCCGTTCCTCCTGTTTCTGTCAGGCCGGACGGTAAGCTCTAAGTCATATGCTCATGGAAGAACTGTTCACGCGCGGCATCATGCGTATGGGACCATCGCGCACCGACCCCAACAATCAGGTCGGTGTCTTCAACATGGAATTCGCTGCCACGCTGCCGGCATTGCGCCTCGCCGAGATGGAGAAGTTCCGCTGGATCGAAGGCGAATGGAATTCCGAAAACCACGTCCCCGCCACTCGTACCAATCCAGCCTACGTCGATAAAAATACCGGTCAGTACAAACTGTGCGAGAAGAGCGCATGGCTCTGTCTGGTGGACCGCACGGGCGCAGAACGCCGGCACATCACGTTTGATCCCTTCAGCCGCCAATGGATGTACGTGCTTCTCGAAGGCGCCTACGGCATTATGCGGTCCCCCGGTTGGGTGGAGAATCGCATCGTATTCGAAGGCCTCGTTACCATGATCGGCGTGGAGTGTTATCTGCGCCAGACCTGGACCCGGATCGACGACAACGAGTTTCGCTTCGTCAACGAAGAACGCCTCGCGGACGGCTCGTGGGCTTACGTCGACGAGTGGGTCTGCCGGCGAAAACAGAACTCCTGATCTTCGGCCTGATCAGGACTTGCGCGCGATTAGAAGATCACGCGGCGCATCCAGCCGCATTAACCCTTCCATTCGAAATCCGGTGGCTTCGAGCAGTGATCGATACTCGTGTTCGGTACGCTCCCGAGCGCCGGGCTCGCACAAGACCAGCATATGCAGTGACATCAGCACGCCGAAGGGAGTACCCGAGCGATTCTCGTCGAGTACGCTTTCCGTGATCAGCAAGGTACCGCCCGAAGGAAGCGCATCGTAGCAGTGCCTCAGGATTTGAAGACAATGCTCGTCGTTCCAGTCGTGCAGCACCCAGGCGAGGGAGATTACGTCGGCGCCCGACGGATACGGGCCCGCAAACAGGTCGGCGAATTGCGAAGTGTACCGGCCGGCGAGTCCCGCTGCCTGAATTGCTTCGTCAGCGACGGCGCAGACCGGCGGCAGATCCATGACGATTCCGCGCATGTGCGAGTGGCGCTTGCCGATCTCGATGATCAAGCCGCCGGCGCCGCCCGCCACGTCGAGCACGCATTGGTGGGGCGCGAAATCGAACTGCTCGGCCACCAGCTTGCCTTGCGGGATGCTGTACGCGCTCATCAGACCGCAGAAGCGCCGGAGCGCGGCCGAATCCTTGTACACATTGGCAAATGTATCCTGCGCGCTGGTTCCGAAGGTCTGCTGCCAGCGGGGGCTATTCTCCCGGACCGCATCGTCCAGATGGGTCCAGATCGGCGCGAACAGACTTCCCCACATCGAAAGCGGTTCCATATCGACCACGGCTGCCTGCGTCACATAGCTGGAGAGGGGTGTATTGGAGAAGCGGCCTTCGGAAAGGTTCAGGAGTCCCATCTGATGCAGACCGGCCAAAAGGCGATGGCAGGCATCGGGGTGAACTCGCGCTTTGGGCGCCAGCTCTTCCGCGGTCGCGGGGCCGTCGGCGAGTTGGTGGAACAGTCCCAGATTGCAGGCCGTAAAGAAAATCTGCGATTCGCAATAACGGGTGACAATGCCGTTGAAATAGTTGAGTGCGTCGAGCGCTGCCGGAGCGAGTTGAGCGGTAGGTGCGGAAGCCAAGGAATCCCTCCTGACAGTAATGCGGGAAATGGAGGGGAAGTGGCTAGCTACCCACGAATTTCAGTTCGCTGTCGGCGCCTTCCGCACGGAATCTACCACAACCACCTCCACCGGCGCCTTCTTCGACTCCAGCTTCAGTCCGATGCCCTGTACGGCAGAGAATAGCGAGTCACCTGAAGCGCCTTCGAGCGCCTGCAACGCTTGTGGGGGGAGCACGACGCCCGCCGCCAGGGCGGCGCGAATCTGCATGGCGCGAAAATCCTCCGCGGTGAAGGGCAACTCGAAGTCGTAGGTGCCCGTCAGGCCGGTCTGGTCCACAACGGGCCGATCGAGAAAACGGCCCAGCGTGTCCACAAACACTTGCATACTGAGCTTGGTCGCGGTGATTTTGTTATCGGAGAAGCTGAAGCTCGAACCGCGTCCGAACTGCAGATTCGTTCCGCCGCGTCCTCCCACCACATTTACGTTGACAGCCCCGCGGCCTCCCGGAGTTTCCGCCGACTCCTCGTCCAGCGGCGATTCCTTCATCTTCGGCCCGCCCTTGCCCACAGTGAGAGCATAGACCGGCAGCTCTTTGGTATCGCGATGCGCCTTCATCTCGAAGCGATCGGCCAGCAACGCCTGCAACATGGCCGGCACCTGCGACCGGATAGCGCCTTCCGGCAATTTCGCGGAAATATCGAAACGGTCTCCTGACAGCCATTCCGGACCAATGATCTGATAGAACTTCACCTGATACGCCGCCACGATGTAGTCGCGCAAAGAAAGCGATGCGCAGTTGACCATCGCGCCATCGATGTGTACCCCAACATGGGCCATGGTCGCGCCGCTGAGCGGCTCCGCCGGCCGAATCGACGCCACTTCGAATTCCGCCTTTGGCGTGGTTGCCGCACTCTGGCCGAACGCCCCCACTACACCCGACAGGGCGAGAATACTGACGAAAAACTGTCGCATATTTAGATAAGACGAGGCGCCCGCCGCAAAAGATCCGTCAATCGTCGCAGGTGGAAACTCAGATTGGCCGTAAAGTCTCCACAAAAAGGCAAAAGATCTGGGAGGCCAAGATCTCGATCTGGGAAAGATCTGGGGACAGGCTACTTAACTCCCGAATTGGGGGAATTAGGGAGTTACGTAGCCTGTCCCCAGATTGGCGCCGGATTTGTAGGAGAATGCCGCGGGCGAGGATTTCTCCCGTAACCTCGCGGAACCAGGGCGGTATTGACTCTAACAGGACGTCTTCAGCCATGCTCGACCACATCACCCGGGATCTGCGCTTTGCGATTCGCCAACTGGTTAAAAGCAAAGGATTCACTCTCACCGCAATCATGACGCTTGCCCTCGGCATCGGGGCCAATACCGCAATCTTCACGCTAGTCCACGCGGTGATGCTGCGATCGCTGCCCGTAGCGGACCCGGGGCGCCTCTTCCGCCTCGGCGATGGCGACAACTGCTGCGTCAACGGCGGTCGCCAAAGCCATTTTTCGATATACTCCTATCCCCTTTATCTGTCCCTGCGCGACCAGGCGCAGGAGTTCGAGCAGACGGCAGCGTTTCAGGCTGGTCTCTCGCGAGTCGGCGTCCGTCGCCAGGGCAGCGCTTCGGAGCCTTTCACCATCCAGTACGTTTCGGGTAACTACTACTCCATGTTCGGACTGCGCCCGTTCGCAGGCCGTTTCCTCGGCGTTGAGGACGACCGGCCCGGCGCGCCTCCGGTCGCCGTCATGAGCTACCGAGCCTGGGAGCAGCACTACGGAGCCGACCCGTCTATCGTCGGATCTGTTTTTGTGGTGGATGGCGCTACGTTCACCATCGCAGGCATCGCACCGCCGGGATTCTTCGGCGACACCCTGCGCCCGAACCCGCCCGACTTCTGGCTTCCCCTCGCGACAGAGCCTTACGTGCGCCAGCGGAACTCCCTGCTCGCCCGCGCTGACCAGCACTGGCTCTACATCATCGGACGCCTCAAGCCGGGTGCCTCTACTGCAGCCCTGGAGTCGCGTGTGAATGCCGCCTTGCAGCAATGGTTCCTGACCAACGATCCGCCGAGGAACGGTGCCGACCGCCGAGAACTGGAACACCAGCACATCACCGTTACGGAAGCCGGCGGTGGCGTGGCGGTCATGAAGCTAAACTATGAGCAGGACCTCCGCCTGCTGCTCGCCGTAACGGGACTCGTCCTGTTGATCGCCTGCGCCAACCTGGCCAATCTGCAATTGGCCCGCGGCACCGCGCAAGCGGCCCAGATGTCCATCCGGGTAGCTCTCGGCGCGCAACGTTCCCGCCTGGTGCGCCAGACTCTCACTGAAAGCCTCGTGCTCGCGGTCCTGGGAGGAGCGTTCGGACTGCTGGTGGCGACCGGGCTCGCCGAATTTCTGATTGGCCTCGCCTTCTCCACCGCACGATACATTCCCATTGCTGCGGCGCCCTCTCTGCCAGTGCTGGCATTCACATTCGTGCTCTCGCTCGGCACCGGCGTAACCTTCGGAATTGCGCCTGCGTGGTCGGCCTCGCGATCTGATCCCGCTGGTGCTCTACGCGCCGCCGGACGATCCGCCGCGAACCGCTCCACACTGCCCCAGCGCTCGCTCGTCGTGCTGCAAGCCGCAGTCTCTCTGGTGCTGCTGGTGGGCGCGGGACTCATGGTGAAGACCCTCGGCAATTTGAAGAATCAGAAATTCGCCTATCAATCCGATGGCCGCATCGTGGTCAATGTGAATGCCGGCCTCAGCAGCTACTCCCCTGAGAAGATCGCCGCGGTGTATCGCGATATCGAATCCCGCCTGCGACAGATTGGCGGAGTCCGAAACGTAGCTCTCTCTCTGTACGGCCCGATGGAGGGTAATAACTGGCAGTCGGGCGTGACGCTCGAAGATCATCCCGACCACATGATCTCCCCCTCGTGGGATCGGGTTAGCCCGTCCTTTTTCGAGACCATCGGAGCGCGCGTACTCCGCGGCCGCATGTTCGACGAGCGCGACACGCCCGACTCCACGCACGTCGCCGTCGTGAACCAGTCCTTCGTCGACAAGTTCATTCCCAACGAGAATCCTATCGGGAAAAGATTCGGCATGGGCGGTGTCGAGCACCGCGCCGACTATCAGATTGTGGGAGTGGTGGACAATGTCCACTTCCGCAATCCGCGTCTCCCCGTGCCCCCCATGTTCTTTGTGCCCATGCTGCAGATGTGGAAGAGCGAGTGGGCTGACACCGGCAAGGCGCGCTCGAATATGATCGGCAATATCGAAATGCACGTCGCCGGAAGCCCCGCGGACCTTGCCGCACAGGTGCAACGTACACTCTCGCAAATCGACCCGAATCTCACTGTGGCGAATCTGACCACCATCGACGAGCAATTGGGGAATCTGTTAGGTCACGAGCGGCTGCTGGCGCGCCTCACCACTCTTTTCGGATTGCTGGCGCTATTGCTCGCCGCCGTGGGCCTGTATGGCATCACCGCCTACTCTGTGGCACGCCGCACCAGCGAGATCGGCATCCGCACCGCGCTGGGCGCCCGCCGCAGCCAGGTGATCGCGATGATCGTCGGCGGAGCGCTGCGGCAGATCGCAGTAGGCCTTTTGATTGGCATTCCCGCGGCCCTCGCGACCGGGCGCTTCCTAGCGAGCCAACTCTTCGGCGTCACCAGCAGCGATCCACTGATCTTCCTCGGCGCCGCACTGCTGCTGGTCATGGCAGCAAGTGTGGCCGGGTTCGCACCCGCCCTCCGCGCCAGCAGCATCAACCCGGTTGACGCGCTGCGCACCGAGTGAGCCCGCGTACAAACCGGCCGCCAGATTTAACCAGGCTTAACCTATGGTTCCGCACATGTCGGGTATGATGGCGTTATGCGCGCGACTCTATTGTTGAGCCTGCTCGCCGCGTCTTCCGGATTTTCTCAGTCGCTTCAGGACGCCCTGCACTCGCGGATTGGAGCTGTTCAAGGTACGGTCGCAATCTACGCCAAGAACCTGGATACCGGAGCGACGGTGGGAATCCATGAATCCGATCCGGTCCGCACCGCCAGTACCATCAAGGTTCCGATCATGGCTGCCGTCTATGACGCGGTGTCGTGCGGACATGCGAAGTGGAGCGATATGCTGACGTTGACCGCAGCCCAACGCGTCTCCGGATCCGCGATTCTAGCCGGTGAAATCTCCGATGGCATGAAGTTCCCGCTTCGCAATCTGTTGAACCTGATGATCACGCTGAGCGACAACACAGCCACCAATATGATCCTGCAGCGATTCAGCACGGACGACGTGAACGCCTACCTCGACAAGATCGGCATCCCCACCACCCGCGCATTGCGCAACGTTCGCGGCGACGGCCCCGACCTGCCATCGACCGCCGGCTTTTCCGCCGCCGGCAAGCTCACGCAGAATCAGAAGTATGGACTGGGAGTTTCCACCGCCAAGGATATGGTGGCAATCCTGGAGCGCATTGAGCGCGGGGAACTGGTCAACGCAGCGGCATCGAAGGAGATGATCGCGGTGATGAAGCGATGCCAGGATGGATCCGGCATTCGACGCCGCATGGGCGATCTTCCGGTGGCGAACAAAACCGGGGTGCTCGACGCCCTGCGCTCCGATGTCGGCATCGTATATTCGAAGAACGGTCGCATCGCCATGGCCATTACCGTCGACGACATGCCCAAGATCGACTACTCGCCGACCAATCCCGGCTCTCTGCTGATCGCGGACTCGGCAAAAATGTTAGTCGACCGCTTGCGGTAGGGCCCTTATACACCCCAACAGTAGTCTTCGACGGCCTTCTCCACGGACGCATCTGTCTCGGTGAGCCGCATCAACTCCAGCCGAATTGCGTCGACGAGCGCCTTCCAGCTTGCCTCGATCACGTTGTCGGACACGCCGACCGTCGTCCAGCTCTTGCGATGATCGCTCCACTCGATCAGCACACGAACTTTCGCCGCGGTGCCCTTGTTCGAATCGAGCACGCGCACTTTGTAATCCGTGAGCCGCACGTCTTTGATCTGCGGATAGAGCTTGGACAGGCACTTCCGTAAACATAGATGAAGGGCGTTGAATGGACCGTGCCCATTCTCGGTGGCAGCGTGCACTCCGTCCTGCGCGCGCAACGTGACCGTAGCCGTGGTGCGCGACGGAGTCAAGCCGCCCGCTCGTGTGGAAACTTCATAACTGTCCACGTCGAAGAAATGCATCCCGGGATGCAGCGCCTCGCGCACCAGAAGCTCGAAGGTGCCTTCCGCCGCCTCCAGTTCGTAGCCTTCATACTCCATCTGCTTGATGCGCTCCAGCAGTTCGCGGCGCGCATCTTCGTCCAGGCGTCCTGTCAGACCATGCTGCTTCAGTTTGTACAAAATGTTGCCGCGCCCCGAAAGATCGCTCACCAGGACACGCTGCCGATTCCCTACCTTTTCCGGCTGGATGTGCTCGTAAGTAGCCGAGTCCTTCAGGACCGCGCTCACGTGCACGCCGCCCTTATGCGCGAAGGCGCTGCGCCCCACAAAGGGCTGATCATTGCGCAGCGGCAGATTCGCCAGCTCCGCGATGAATCGGCAGACAGCCGAGAGGCTCGCGAGTTTGTCTGGGCCCACGGTAGTGTGCCCCAACTTCAGTTCCAGATTGGCAATCACCGACGCCAGGTTGGCATTGCCGCAGCGCTCGCCATACCCGTTCATGCAGCCCTGTACGTGCGTTGCGCCAGCCTCTACCGCCGCCACGGTATTGGCCACGGCGACGTCCGAATCGTTATGCGTGTGGATCCCGATCACGCCATCGAAGCGCTTACGCACTTCACTCACAATCTCCACCAGCCGGCCCGTGATCGTGCCGCCATTGGTGTCGCAGAGGCACAACACATCGGCCCCGGCGCGATGCGCAGCCTCCAGAGTCTCTAGCGCGTACGACGGATTGGCGGTGTAGCCATCGAAGAAATGCTCCGCGTCGTAGACCACTTCCCTGCCCTGCTCCTTCAGGAAGCGCACCGTCTCCGAGATGAGTAGCAGATTCTCTTCGTTGGTAATGCCGAGGGCGCGGTGAACGTGCAAGTCCCAGGTCTTGCCGAAAATCGAGACCACCGGCGTGCCGGCTTCCACCAGGGCGCGCACGTTGCGATCCTCTTCCACGGGATTGCGGGCGAAGCGCGTTGAGCCGAAAGCCGTGAGCTTGGCGTGGTGCAGATTCAATTCACCCGCGCGCGCGAAAAAGTCGCGGTCCTTCGGGTTGGATCCCGGCCAGCCGCCCTCGATGTAATCGATGCCGAGCTCGTCCAGCTTCTGCGCAATGATGAGCTTGTCATCCACGGAGAAAGAGATGGATTCGCCCTGCGTCCCATCCCGGAGAGTCGTATCGAACGTAAAGATCTTCATAGGTACACCTGAATTCGCACCACAAAAGTGGCGCTATGGTACGCCCGCTTCTTTCCTCTTCTTGAGGAACGTCATCATTTCCCGCAATTCGCGCCCCACCTGCTCTACGGGCTGATTGCGAGCTTCTTCGCGCATCGCCAGGAACTTCTTGCGACCCGTCTTGTTCTCATCGATCCATTGCCTGGCGAACTCGCCCGACTGAATCTCCGCCAGGATCTTCTTCATCTCGGCGCGTGTTTGCTCGTTCACAATCCGCGGACCGCGTGTGTAATCGCCGTACTCCGCCGTGTCCGATACCGAGTAGCGCATGTACCCGAGTCCGCCTTCCTGCACCAGGTCGACAATCAGCTTCAATTCGTGCAGGCATTCGAAGTACGCGATCTCGGGGGCGTATCCCGCGGCCACCAGAGTCTCGAAACCCGCGCGGATCAGCTCGCTGGTGCCGCCGCACAGAACCGCCTGCTCGCCGAACAGGTCGCTTTCGGTCTCTTCGCGGAAGTTAGTCTCAATCACTCCAGCCTTCAAACACCCCAGCGCCAACGCGTACGCCAACGCGCGCTCCAACGCCTGCCCCGACGCGTTCTGATGCACCGCGACCAGCGCCGGCACGCCCACACCCTCGGTATACAGTTCGCGCACCCGATGCCCCGGAGCCTTCGGCGCCACCATGGTCACGTCGATATCCGCGGGCGGCGCGATTTGCTGGAAATGAATATTGAAGCCGTGCGCGAACATCAGCGTCTTACCGGCGGTCATCTGCGGCGCGATCTCGTTGTTATAGAGATCCGCCTGAATGTGGTCCGCTACCAGGATCATCACTACATTGGCGGCCTTCGCGGCATCGGCGGTCGACATCACCTTGAGCCCGGCGGCCTCCGCCTTCGCCCACGACTTGCTACCGGGGTACAGGCCCACCACTACGTCCACACCCGAATCGCGCAGATTCAAGGCGTGCGCATGCCCCTGGCTTCCGTATCCGATAATCGCGACCGTTCGCCCGTTCAAATACTCCAGATTTCCGTCTTTTTCGTAAAAGCGTCTTGGCATTTATGCTCCAGATATTTCGTCAGAGAACCGGCTCTTCCACTTTGGCCCCGGCCCTGGTCGGCACGGGCGGCTGCAGCTTCAACTTCTTGGTCTCGAGCGCGATCGCGAGCGCGCCCGAGCGCGTCACGTCGATTTCGCCATAGGTGGCCATCACGTCGATGAACTCGCCGAGCTTCTCGGGATCGCCGGTCACTTCGATGGCAAAACCTTCCGTCGAGGAGTCCACCACGCGGCCGCCGAAGATTTCCGCTTCCTTCAAAACGGCCGTGCGCGACTCCTGCGCCGTCCGGATCCGCACCAGCACGAGTTCGCGAACCACCGCCGGTGAATCGGAGAGGTCGGTCGCCTGCAGGACGTTGATCAGCTTGTTCATCTGCTTGATCACCTGCTGGCGCTGATGGTCTTCTACCCCAACCACGATCGTCATCCGCGATACTTCGGGGTCCAGTGTCCGCGCGACGGTGAGACTTTCGATGTTGTATCCGCGCTGGCTGAGCAGGCCGGTCACCCGCATCAGCGCGCCAGGTTTATTTTCGAGCAGGAGTGAGATTACTTGCAGCATGAGAATGTCCTTTTCCAACCAGGATTACGGTACCGCCACCGGGTTCGGCGGCCCCAGCACCATCTCCGAAATCGCGCCACCCGCCGGCACCATCGGATACACACACTCAAACGGCGTCACCTTCACATTTAAGAGGTACGGCCCCGGTTCCTTCACCGCCTCGTCCAAAGCCGGCCCCAGTTCCCAAGGCTTGTCGATGGTCCTACCTTTGAACCCGTACGCCCCAGCCAGTTTCTCCGCATCCGGGAAACAATCCAGTTCCACCGCGCTCAAACGATTGTTATAGAAGAGTGTCTGCCACTGCCGGACCATCCCCAGGTAGCCGTTGTTCATCACGATAATCTTGATCGGCAGCCCGCAACTCGCAATCGTACCCAGTTCCGGAATCGCCATCTGGAAGCCGCCATCGCCTACCAGCGAGAAGACCAGCTTATCGGGACGCGCGAATTGGGCTCCCACTGCTGCCGGCAATCCAAAACCCATCGAGCCGAGTCCACCCGAGTTGAGCCACAGACGCGGCTCGTTGAAACGCACAAACTGTGCCGCCCACATCTGGTGCTGCCCCACGTCCGACGTGACAATTGCCTGCCCCCCTGAGATGCGGTCGATTTCCGCCATCAGATGTTGCGGCTTAATCTCCGTTTCCGACGTTACTACCTGCAGCGGATGCTCCTGCTTCCATTCGCGAATCTGGTGCCACCACGCGCGCCGCGCGGCCGTCCGCTTCGCACTCGCTTCCACCGGCGATTCCTTCATCGCCTTGATGATTTTGCTCAACACGCGCTTCACGTCGCCTACGATCGGCACATCAGGCGTGCGATTCTTGCCGATCTCCGCCGGGTCGATGTCCACGTGGATCACTTTCGCATGCGGTGCGAAAGCCGCCAGCCGGCCTGTCACCCGGTCGTCGAAGCGAACGCCCAGCGCGATCAACAGATCGGCATTGGACATCGCCATGTTCGCCGCGTAGCTGCCGTGCATTCCCGGCATGCTGATGAAATTCGGATGGCTGGAAGGCAGCGAGCCCAGGCCCATCAGCGTATTCACCGTCGGCGCGTCGACCATCTCTACGAATTCGCGCAGTTCCGGTGCAGCCTCGGCCGCGATGATGCCGCCGCCCGAGTACACCAGCGGCCGCTCCGACTCCTGGATCATTTGCGCGGCGCGCCGGATCTGCCCCGTGTGGCCCTCGGTGAAGACTTTGTAGCCAGGCAGATGCACCGACGTGACCGGCGTATAGTGGCCCTGCCCCTGCAACACGTCCTTGGTAATGTCAACGAGCACGGGTCCCGGACGCCCGCTCGCAGCCACGTAGAATGCCTCGTGGACGGCTTGGGCGAGATCCTCGACCCTCTTCACCAGGTAGTTGTGCTTCGTGCAGGGACGCGTGATGCCGAAGGTGTCGGCCTCCTGGAAGGCATCGCTGCCGATCAGCTTGGTCGAGACCTGCCCGGTAATGGCGACGATGGGAATCGAGTCCATCATCGCGTCCACCAGTCCCGTGGTGAGGTTCGTCGCGCCAGGACCCGAGGTCGCGCAGCACACTCCCACCTTTCCGGTGGAACGCGCGTACCCTTCCGCGGCGAATGCGGCGTTCTCCTCATGGCGAACCAGTACGTGCCGGATGTGGTGCTCGTACAGAACGTCGTAAAAGGGAAGCGTGACACCGCCCGGGTAACCGAACATGCAGTCCACGCCCTCGCGGACCAGACATTCCAGCAGCATTTTCGCGCCGCTCATCAACGTTGACATAGTCTCACTACCTCAAAAGAGTCGTTACCTAACGAAAAAGGCCATCAGCCGGGCTGCTTACCCCGCTGATGGCCTTAGGAACTCAGTTCCAGGCGGCCTCAAGCGGGGCCGGCTACGATGACCTCAAGAATAATAATGCCTACAGGAATCGCGATCGCGTTGGAGAGAACGGGCCGGCTTGTGAAAACGAGGGACATCGGAACTAAAGTACGAGTGTACATTGCACGTTTCCCAAATGCAAGTAGCTTTTACTATAAGTTTAATTTATAGAAGAATTGACACTCAAACCAGATCGCTCTTCACCCACACCTTTGCCGCCACCGTCCGCTCGATACGGAACTGCTGGCCGCCTGCCTCTAACTCGACACCGCCATTTGACGAGAGCACCTGCATGCGCACGCCCGGGCGAATTCCCGCGTCATTCAGGTACTCCAGAAGACTGCGATCCCGCTCGAACACGCTCACCACCGTGAGACACTCATCGGCTCGCGCCTCGTCCAAAGGCTTGAGTCCGCGTTCGCGCCGATCGCGCGGCGTATCGGTCCCTACCATATTGCCGTGCGGGCAGACGCCGCCAGTGCCGAGCTTCTCGATCAGCTTACTTTCGAAATCTGTCGAGACCGCGTGTTCCAGTTGCTCCGCTTCGTCGTGGACCTTGTACCACTCCAGGCCGAAGATCTCCGTCAACATGCGTTCGATGAGGTGATGGCGATTCAAAACCCGATTGGCGATTTCCCGCCCCGCCGGAGTGAGGGTGATCTGGCCTTCGACGCCCACACGAATGAGCGCATCGCGGCGCAAACGCTTGATGGCCATCGTCACCGCCGGCGCGGAGACCGCCAGCCAACGGGAGAGCGTCACGGACTTGACGATCTCGCCTTCCGATTCGGCCTCGGCAATCGCCTTGAGGTAGTTCTCTTTTGAAATGGTGAGCCGCACGCCCAATCTAATTTTCGCACGGGCAGCGCGCGCGTTCGCGCATTGTTCGCATTGGTAAACTGGGAAGTCATGCGGCCGATCCTCATCCTGGCGGTGCTGTTCGCCGGCGCGTTGCGCGCCGATACGGCCCTCGTGCTCCCCTTCTTCAATCATTCGAAATCCGCCAACCTGGATTGGATCGGCGAAAGCATCGCCGAAAGCGTCCGCGACGCACTCGCTTCCGAAGGTGTGCTGGTGTTGGATCGACTCGATCGCCTGGAGGCCTACCGACGCCTCTCGCTGCGTCCCGGCGCAGAGGTTACGCATGCATCCGTCATCAAGATCGGCGAATCACTCGACGCTTCCAACGTGATCTACGGTTACTACGAACTGTTGCCTCCGCCGCCAGGCAAGGAGCAGTCCAAAGGCAGCCTGCGGATTACTGCACGCATTCTCGATCTCAAGCATACACGCCAGAGTCCGACCTTCGGTGAAGTCGGCCCTCTCGACGATCTTGCCGAGTTGGAAGTGCACCTGGGATGGCGCGCACTCGAATCGCTGAATCCCCGAACTGCGGTGTCCGAACAGGAATTCCTGAAGGCGCGCCCTGCCGTCCGCATTGATGCCGTGGAAAGTTATGTCCGAGGACTTCTGGCCACCGCTCCCGAACAGCGCCTCCGTTTCTTCACCCAGGCCGCACGGCTCGATGAGCACTATTCCCAGCCGTGCTTCGAACTGGGAAAAATCTATTGGGAAAAGAAAGACTATAAAAGCGCGGCCATCTGGCTGGAGCGGGTCTCGCGCTCCAATCCTCATTTCCTGGAAGCCCAATTTTTCCTGGGTCTGGGCCGCTACCATAGCGGAGATTTCGCGGCCGCCGAGCAGGCATTTCAATTGGTAGCAGCCGCGGTTCCGCTTAATGAGGTCTACAACGATCTAGGAGCCGCACAGGCCCGCCGCAACGAATCGGCCGCCGCCATCGCCAGCTTCAAGAAGGCGTTGGAGGGCGACAGCGCCGACCCCGACTATCACTTCAATCTCGGATATACCCTCTGGCGCGCCGGACAATTCGACGCCGCGGCCCAGAGCTTCCGCGAAGTCGCCGCACGCAATCCCGGAGACACGGAGGCTGCCGCGTTTCTCGAGCGCGCCAGCCGGCAGGACGGCCCACGTCCGGGTGATTCCAAATCGGAAAACCGCGAACGCGTAAAGACTAATTACGAAGAAGCCGCCTACCGCCAACTGCAAGCCGAACTGATTAAGTAAGCGTGGCGCAAAGACTCCTCTTTGCCGCGTCGAGACTCATGTCGACGGCTTTGGTGGATCCACCAATTTCGGAGCAAAGGAGTGGATCTGCCCAGACCAACACGGGCTCAAAGCGTCCCGATGAGTCGGGACCCGGCACAGAAGAGTCTCCGCGCCACCTTTCCCGCCCAAAATCCGGCACTTTCCACTTGACTCCGACGTTCTCAGACCGCATAATGAACAGTGTTCAGTCAATTGCCATGGGAAGCAAACAGAGACGCGCTCGGGAAAAAGAAGGACTCCGCGAAGAGATCCTTGACGCCGCCCGGAGCCTCTTCGTCAAGGAAGGATACGAAAGCGTCTCCATCCGCAAGATCGCGGACCGCATCGAGTACGCTCCCGGCACCATCTACCTGTACTTCCACGACAAGGCCGAGATCGTGGACCGCATCTGTGAGGAGACCTTCGCCAAACTCCTCGTCAAAATGCAGGCCATCGAGCAGGACACCGCCGCGCCCCTCGACAAATTGCGTCGCGGTCTGCGTATCTATATTCAGTTTGGCCTCGATAATCCGAACCACTATATCGTCACCTTTGTGCAGGCCAAGATACATCTGCAGGCTCATACTGTCTTCCAGACCACGGGCCAGAAAGCCTTCGCGTGCCTCCGCAAAGGAGTGCAGGAATGCGTCGACGCCGGGGTCTTAGTCTCGAACGACGCCGATGAGTTGGCGCAGACCTTGTGGGCCGCGATACACGGATTGACATCGGTCCTCATCACCTGCACCGGCTTTCCGTTTGTGGAGCAGAATCGCCTGATCGATCGCATGATTCATACGTTAATTGAGGGTGTGCGTAAGCCCGCACCAAAGTAGTCATTTTTTTTGCAACTTCGATGAACACTGTTCATCGAACAAACATGGTTCAGAAGGAGGGGAATCCAAGATGAACTTCGTAGCCATCCAAATGCTCGTCGGCGATCGCGCCAAGTATCTCGGCCTGATCTTCGCAGTCGCCTTCTCCACGTTTCTGATGTCGCATCAAAGCACCATCTTCGCCGGCATCATGGATCGCACCACCAGCCAGATCAAAGACATCAAGGACGCCAACATCTGGGTGATGGATCGTAAAACGCAATACTTCGACGAAGTCAAAGCGCTCACGGATGACGACGTCTACCGCGTGCGCAGCGTCGCTGGTGTCGAGTGGGCCGTTCCATTGTTCAAAGGCCAACCTCGCGCGAAAGCCCTCGACGGCAATTTTCGTGTGGTCATCATGATGGGGGTCGACGATGCCTCTCTTGTCGGTGCGCCCCGCGACATGGTACTCGGTTCCGCCGAAGATTTGCGAAAGCCCGACGCAGTTTTGGTCGACCGGGTGGGCTACGAGTTCTTCTTTCCCAAGCAGCCCTACGAATTGGGCAAGACGCTGGAGCTCAACGACCGCCGCGTGACCATCGAGGGCATCTTCAATTCGTCGGCGCCTTTTCAGAATTTGCCGATCTTCTATTCGCGCTATAGCCAGGCGCTGAACTATGTCGGCCGCGAGCGCAATCAACTGTCCTTCGTCCTTGCGAAAGCGCAGCCCGGCATCAGCGACGACGAACTCTGCCGCCGCATCGACGCAGCTACCGGACTCCACGCGGCAACTGGCAAGAGTTTCGGCTGGCAGACCATCCGTTACTACATTGCTCACACCGGCATCCCAGTGAATTTCGGAATCACCATCGCCATCGCGCTGGTAGTCGGCACCATCGTCGCGGGCCAGACCTTTTACATCTTCACGCTCGAGAATCTCAAGCAATTCGGCGCCCTCAAAGCCATCGGTGTCACCAACTGGCGCATCACGGGCATGATCTTGCTGCAGGCCCTGATGGTCGGCGCTATCGGCTACTCCCTCGGGATCGCCATGACCGCGACCTTCTTCGAAGTCACCAAAGCCAACCTGGACCTGAGGGGATTCGTTTTGTTCTGGCAGATCGCCGCCGGAACTGGAGCGGTAGTGCTGTTCATCGTCATGGCCGCAAGCCTGATGAGCATCCGCCGCGTGTTGGTGCTGGAACCCGCCGTCGTCTTCCGCGGGTAATTTCTCACGGAGCTGTCATCATGACTCATCATCTGGAAACCATGACTCATCCGGCGGTGGTCTGCCGCCGTGTCACCAAGGACTTCGGCGCGGGCGAAAATCAGGTGCGCGTGCTGCGCGGCGTAGATCTCGACGTACCGTTCGGCGAGATGTCTCTTTTGGTGGGGCCCAGCGGCTGCGGAAAGACCACGCTGCTTTCCGTAGTTGCCGGGCTGTTGAACGCCACCAGCGGCGCCGTGATGGTGCTCGGCGAGGAGGCCAGCCGCATGTCCGGCTCGCAGGCCATCGAGTTCCGCCGACGCAATATCGGATTCGTCTTCCAGCAGTACAATCTGCTGCCGGCGCTCACCGCCGCGGAAAACGCCGCCGTACCGCTCCTTGCCGCCGGAGTTCCCAAGAAAAAGGCAGTGGCCGCGGCATCCGAATTACTCAGCCAACTCGGGCTCGCCGAGCGGCTCCATGCCCTACCGTCCCAACTCTCCGGAGGCCAGCAGCAGCGCGTCGCCCTGGCCCGCGCACTAGTCCACGAGCCTCGGCTGGTGGTCTGCGATGAGCCCACCTCAGCGCTCGATCACGAAACCGGCAACGCTGTGATGGAACTGCTCACCAAAGTCGCCGTGCGGCCCGACCGCGCCGTCGTGGTCGTGACCCACGATAGCCGCGTATTTCATTTTGCCGACCGCATCGCCCACATGGACGACGGACGAATCGTCGAAACCCAGGCACCCAAAGCCGAGAGGCAAGAAGTCAATTTTGCAGGAGTGAACTGATGATCAAATATGGACTACCCATCGTCGCGGCGATCGCCCTGACCTTCGCCATACTCAAGATTGTTCACAGCCAGCCGGTACACGCCAAGCTGCCGCCGCCCGACGCGCCTCCTTCGGCCGTCTACACCAACCAGGTGGGCGCCGTGGGTCTTGCGGAAGCGGAATCCGAGAACATCGCCATCAGTCTGCCCGTGCCCGGCCTTGTGACGCATGTCGACGTCAAGGCCGGCGACCGCGTCCGCAAAGGCGCGCGCCTCTTCTCGCTGGACGATCGCGACCTGCAAGCGGAACTTGCACTCCGCCAGAGTTCGCTCGCGCTCGCCGAAACCAAGTTCGAAAAGCTGGCGATGTCGCCGAGGCCCGAAGATCTGCCTCCCGCCGAAGCCAAAGTCCGCGAGGCCGAGCAGATGTACCAGGACGCCGCCGTGCAGCTCAACCTCATGGAAAGCGTGCGCGACAAACGGGCTATTCGCGATGAAGACCTGCAGCGCCGCCGCCTCGCCGCCAAGGCCGCCGAAGCGCGCCTCGATCAAGCCAAGGCAGACCTCGCGCTCCTGAAGGCTGGCACCTGGAAGCCCGACCTCGATATCGCCCGTGCCGAAGTTGCCGAAGCGCAGCATCAGGTGGAGCGCGTGCAGGCCGATCTCTCCCGCCTCATCGTGACCGCGCCGATCGATGGCGAGATTCTGCAGTGCAAGGTACACCCCGGTGAATACGCCCAGGCCGGGCCGTTGGCACAGCCGCTGATCCTGATGGGCGCAACCGCGCGCCTCAACGTTCGTGCCGATATCGACGAGCAGGACGCCTGGCGCGTCAAGTCCGGCGCCACCGCCACGGCCAGCGTCCGCGGAAATGCCGGCCAGCATCTGCCCCTCCACTTCGTGCGCGTGGAACCGTACGTGATTCCGAAGCGGAACCTCACCGGCGATAGTACGGAGCGCGTCGACACGCGCGTGCTGCAAGTCATCTTCGCGCTCGATCGCGGCGCACCAGTCTATGCCGGCCAGCAACTCGACGTCTTCATCCAAGCGGGGGGCCAGAAATGAAGCGCATCTTCTCTCTAATGCTGGCGGGCGCGCTCTGTGGGGCCCCCGCGTCCTGGAGCGCTACCGTCCCCGCGCAGTTCCATTCGCAAGCGCCCGGGGCCACGCTCGACCCGGCCATGGAGCAGTGGTGGAAGAGCTTCCACGATCCGGAGCTCGATTCGCTGATTGCGCGAGCCGTGCGCGCCAACATCGATCTCAAGATGGCGGCGTCCCGTTTGCTCGAAGCCAGAGCCGCGCGAGGCAGTGCCCGCGCCGATCTGCTGCCCTCCGTCGAGAGTGCGAACTCCCTGGAGCGCGTCCGCGGCGGCCTCACGCAAGGCATCTTCCGTCCCAATGCCGGAAGTCAGTCGTCGCTGCTCGCACCTTTCGAGACCAACATCTTCCAGCAAGGCTTCGACGCAAGCTGGGAGATTGATCTCTTCGGCGGCAAGCGGCATGCGCTCGAGGCCGCAACGGCCGATGTCGCCGCCACTGAGGAGGCACGCCGCGATACGCTGGTCAGCCTGCTGGCCGAGGTCGCCCGCAATTACAGCGAGTTGCGCGGCACTCAGCGGCGCATTGAAATTGCGCGTGGCAACATTCGCATCCAGGCCGACTCGCTCCACCTCACCAAGGTGCGCGCTGATGCCGGGCTAGGCACCGAACTCGACGTGGAACGCCAAGCCGCACAACTGGCGTCCACTGAAGCCATGGTGCCCGCATTGGAATCGGCGAGCCAGATGAGCATCCATCGCATCTCCGTGCTATTGGGTGAAGAACCCGGCACGCTCACCAGCGAACTCATCGCCGCTAAGCCGCTGCCGGCAACGCCACCCGTAGTACCTGTTGGACTCACGAGCGACCTCCTAAAGCGCCGCCCCGACATTCGTCGCGCGGACGCCGAGATCGCCGCGGCCAGCGCCCGCGTGGGCGTGGCCCACTCGGATTTCTTTCCGAAGATCACGCTCACTGGCTCGGCTGGCAGACAGGGCTCATCGTTCCCCGGCCTGACTTTGGGCGCCGGCAACTTTTTCGCCTTCGGCCCTGCGATCAAGCTGCCGATTTTCACGGGAGGCAAGCTCAAAGCTAACATGGCAGTGCAGAAACAGCGCCTGGAGCAGGCGCAGCTTACCTATCAGAACACCGTGCTGCACTCTCTGGAGGAGACCGAAAACGCACTCACCGCCTACGGGCGCGAGCAGGAACGCCGGGAACACCTGCAAGCCGCCGCGCAGTCCAGCCAGCTCGCGACGCAACTGGCCAACGAACTGTACGTTCGCGGCATGTCCGACTTCCTCAGCGTCCTGGACGCGCAACGCCAACAACTCGCGATCGAAGACGACCTGGCACAGAGCGACACCACTGTCGTCACCAATCTGGTTGCTCTGTACAAAGCGCTCGGTGGCGGATGGAACGGGCAATAATCTCGCCGTGGCGCAAAGACTCCTCTTTGCCGCGTCGAGACTCCTCTCTACGCTTTTCGGGCCTCCACCAGCGCTGTCGCACGAAGTGATTTCGATTCTGCAGCGGTGCTCCCGTGACCGTCTGGGCCAGCCAAAATATCCGCTGGCCCACGCCAACTGTCCTAACTGATCACGCCCTTGCGAATCGCATAGAGAATCAGCTCGGCGCCACTGTGCAGATTGAGCTTCTGGAAGATATTGCTGCGATGCGTCTCCACCGTATACAAGCTCAAATTCAAAATATTCGCGACGTCCTTGTTATTCTTTCCCTCGGCGAGCAACTGCAGCACTTCTCGCTCCCGGGTGGTGAGCAGTTCGTAGCTGTCTTCTACCTGGCGCTCCTGCATTTGCCGCATGTAGTCCTCCACCAGCATCTTGCTGATCGCCGGACTAAAGAACGCCTTGCCCTCGCTGACAGCCTTCACTGCGTTGATGAGATCGTATTCTGCCGAGTCTTTGAGCAGATAGGCGCGCGCCCCAGCCTTGAGCGCCTTCAATACGTAGCTCTCGTCCGCATGCATGCTGAGGAACACGATGGCTGTCTGCGGCAGTTTGCCCGCGATCTGGCGTGCCGCTTCGATCCCATTCAAAATCGGCATCGCCACGTCGATCACGATGACGTCGGGCTTATGCGTTTCGGCCAGCGCAACGGTCTCGCGCCCATCGGCCGCATCCGCCACCACCACGAAGCCAGGCTGATTCTCCAGCAGCAGCCGCAATCCCTTCCGCACCACCGTGTGATCGTCCGCCAGCAGGATCCGAATCGTCTTCACGCAGACTCCCGAGCCGTCGACAACACGTGCTGTGGTTGGGCGAGCGGCAGTGTGACAGTCAACTCGGTGCCATGGCCTGGTTCCGATTCCACATTGAAGCTGCCACCCAGATAACTCACCCTCTCCTGCATGCCCAGCAGCCCCATACCCCGCTCCTGTTGCGCATGAAAGCCCTTGCCGTCATCTCGAATCGAAAGAAACAATGCATCCGCCTCCTGCCGCACCGTCACCGTCACATCGCGCGCGTCGGCATGCTTCACGATATTGTGAAGCGCCTCTTGCACGATGCGGTAGATACAAGTCTTGTGTTCCTCCGGTAATTCTTCGGATACCTGTTCCGCGGCCACCTTCACCCACACACCGCTACGCCGGGAGACCTCGCGCGCCTGCCACTGCAGCGCCGGCACCAGTCCGAGATCGTCCAGCATCGACGGCCGTAGCAGCAGCGCCATATTTCGTACGACGCGAATCGAATTCTCGATCAGCTTCTTGATCTCGTCCGCCTTGGCGGCGACACTCTCCGTCTCCTTCATGCGAATCAGCGTCGAGAGATTAGCCATCTCCACCAGCACGCCGGTCAGCGACTGCCCCACTTCGTCGTGCAGCTCGCGCGAAATCGAGCGGCGCTCCTCCTCCTGCGCCTGCACCAGCCGCGCTGAGAGTTCTTTCAACTCCGCCCGAGCATCTGAAATCTCCTGGTAGCGTTCCGCCGTCTCGGCTTCCAGCCGCTCAATTTTGCGAATGCTGAACGCCGCGAGCATCAGGCCGAGCCCGATCGTCAATCCAATGGTGATGATGAGGCGTCGCCGCGATTGGTGAAAGGTCGCTTCCATCTTGAGCTTTCCGGAGTTCAACTGTGACTCGTTGATCGCTCCGATCTGGCCGGCGATTCCGAGCATCGATTGCCGCCGCGGAGAAACTTCGTCGCGCAAAAAGGCGTAGCCGTCGCGGCGGCGTTGTTCCGCGGTCCACCGGAACACCGGCTCGAGCACCTTCCAGTAATCCGATAGCTCGCCGGTGAGCACGCGAAAAGGCTGTGCTTCTTGCGAATTGAGCAATGCCCGGTATTGCTCCAGCGCCGAATCCATATCACTACGCGTCTCCAACAGCGTGTAGCGATGGCCTTCCGCCTTACCGCTCTCGGGCTCGAGCAGATAATCCCTCACGTAAGTGCCCGAGACGTAGACGTCAGCCCGAATCCGTTCGAGGACTTGTGTGCGCAGAAGGAAGTCCTCGCGAATCGAATCGTTCGAGGTCTGAATCTGTTCGAGCGCCTGAATCCCGTCCACTCCAGCTAAGGCCATCAGCAGCAGCACACCGCCGAATCCGGCCATGAGCGCATGACGGCTGTTCACTACCAGCGGCCCATTGCGCCGTGGCTTGGACGAGTCTCGCGACGGGATCACTTCCTTATATCCTATCGCGCGGCATCAACGGTTGTTTTCGCACCGTGATCGGTGTTATATCTCAGAAACACTCCATTGAGGGAATGCATGTCAGAAGAGACGAAACACGTGAAAACCGAAGGTATGAGCAGGCGCAGCATATTTGGAGCGATGGCGTTGGCCTCTGCGGCAGCGGCCACCCCCGCCAACGCAGCGCCCGCTGAAACCAAGTTCGAGCCCTTGCCGACCTTCAAATTCGATATCGAGAACCAGACTGGCTGGCAAGGTCCCGCTGGATCCGCCAAGGAAGCGACCGTCGCCGAGTTCCCGATTTCCCAGAGCATCGCCGGCGTCTCCATGCGCCTGAAGCCTGGCGCCATGCGCGAACTGCACTGGCACTCGTTGGCCGCCGAATGGGCCTACATGCTCGAAGGCACTTGCCGCGGCACCGTGATCACACCTACCGGACAGGCGGAAATCGCCGATTTCGGCCCAGGCGACACTTGGTATTTTCCTCGCGGACATGGCCACGCTCTGCAAGCCACCAGTCCCAACGGATGCCACTTCCTGCTGGGCTTCGATAATGGTCACTTCTCGGAGTTCGGAACCTTCAGCATCACCGACTGGATCGCGACGGCCCCGCCCAACGTTGTGGCGCGCAGTCTGGGAGTCCCCGTTTCCGCGATCTCGCAATTCCCGAAGAAGGAGGTCTACATCGGACCGGGCAGAATGCCGCCGGCGACCGAGACTCTTCGTAACGCGGAGTTGCAGCCCAACCAGTTTTCGCACAAATACCGCCTCGATCATCAGCCTCCGCGACAATTCCCCGGCGGCCTCGAATACATGGTCTCGTCCAAGGAGTTTCCGATCCAGACCACGCTCACGGCCGTTCGCATGGATCTGCAACCGGGAGCATTGCGTGAGCTCCATTGGCATCCGCACGCCGATGAGTGGCAGTACTACGTTCGCGGCAAGGCACGCGTGGGTATCTTCGGATCGCACGGCCGCGTGAGAACAGAAGAGTTTGGACCCGGTCACGTGGGCTTCGTTCAGCAAGGCTACGGCCACTACATCGAGCAGATTGGCGACGAGCCAACCGAACTGCTGATCCTGTTCAATAGCGGCGAGTATCAGGAGATTTCACTTTCCAATTGGCTCGGCGGAAACCCGAGCACGCTTCTCGAGGACAATTTCGGCATCCCGAAAAGTCTCGCCGATCAACTGCCGCGCAAAGAACGCGGCATTCTCGGAAAAGCGTAGACGTGGCGCAAAGACTTTTCTTTGCCGCGTCGACACTCCTCTCGACGCTTTTCGGACGTGCACTAATACCAGTGCCACGAAGTGGACGCCGATGCCGCATCACCGGAACTTTTTGCGTCTCCGAAAGACCTGTGCAAGTTCGCAAGGCGTCCCGATGAGTCAGGACGTTGCAGAGAAGAGTTTCGGCGCCATGTCGCGGCCCTTTCAATCTAGTTACAATCCTGGGTGATGCGCCGGCGCTCTCCCTTTCGCAATCGATTGGAATACACGCTCGCACTTTTCGCCCTAAAATCGCTGGAACTCACTCCCTTACCCCTGTCGAATTGGCTGGCCCGTCGCTACGCGAACCTGCTGGACCACACCATCCCCCGCTTGCGGCGTGTCGCGTATCGAAACCTTTCCGTAGCCCTACCAGATGCCGATCCCGTCGCGATCGTCGACGGCGTATTTCGTTCCATCGCCCGCACACTGGTAGCCTTCGCCAAGTTTCCCTCCATCGGCAAACACAACGTGGAGCGCTGGATCCGCTGCGAAGGCGGTGAGTACTTCGAGGACGCGCTTCGCCGGGGGAAGGGCGTCCTTTTTGCCACCGCCCACCTGGGCAATTGGGAACTGAGCGCCTATGCCCACGCACTGCTCCGCTCACCGATGAACGTGGTGGTGCGCCCGCTCGACAACCCGCTGATCGACCGCCTCGTGGAGAGGCGTCGTGCGCTCTCGGGAAATCGTCCCATTTTCAAAAAGGATTTCGCCCGCGCCATTCTGAAATCCCTTTCCGCCAACCAGGCGGTGGGGATTCTGATCGACCAGAATACCGCCCCCGATACCAGCGGCTCTTCGACCTTCGTCGACTTCTTTGGCATCCCGGCTTCGGCCGGCACCGGATTCGCTAAACTCGCTGCCCATAGCCGCGCGGAGGTGATCCCCGGCTACGCACTCTGGTCTGACTCGGAGCGGCGCTATGTGCTTCGCTTCTACCCGCCCGTCCCGATCACTGGCGATGCTCACCGGGACACTCAGGCACTGCAGAGTCAGCTCGAAGGAGTCATTCGCGCGTACCCCGATCAATGGCTGTGGATTCATCGGCGCTGGAAAACCAGGCCACCCGGGGAGCCCTCCTTGTATGAAACTACACCTGCGCGTGGTGGCTCGTCGCTATCACTGTAGTATTCTGTAGCGGGAACCCCTTCGCGCTCGATGAACCCGCTGAAAAGCCCGGTGCTCCGCAGTATCGCCGTGGCACTTGCCCTCACTGCGCTGGCACTGGTCACCGCGCTGGTGCTGGAGCCGAATCTCGAAGCCAGCATATTCGTGCTCTTCATCTTGCTCCCCTTCCTGCTGGCAGTGTGGATCAGTTCCTGGTATTACGGACGCCTCAGCGGCCTTACCGCAACCATCGCATCGGTAGCCGCGATCCTGTTCTTCTTCTTTCGACCCGAAGCAGGAGGCGGACCTGCCTTTAGCATCGTGGCGCCTCCCTTCGTTTTCGCCATGCTGGGCGGTTCGCTCACGTGGATCGCTTCCTCGTGGCGCGAGAGCCGCCGGCGTCTGACTGCCGCACTCTCGAGCCTGGGCGATGGCGTCATTACGACCGATCTCAAGGGCCGGGTTACATTCGTGAATTCGCTGGCTGGAAGCCTTCTCGGCTGGCCGCCCGTCGAGGCGCGCGGCAGAGCCTCCACCGAAATTGTCGAACTCCTCGACGAAGACTCGCGCGAGCCAATTGAAAATCCGCTCACCCGCGCACTACGCGAGCGAATGCGCGTCGCCGCCGACGACCACGTCCTCCTGGTGCCCCGGTCAGGAACCGAACTCCCCATCGAATATTGCAGCTATCCACTGCGCGGCGACTCCGGCAGCGTATGGGGAGCCATCCTGATTTTCCGCGATATCACCAAGCGCCGTCAGATCACGGCCCAGGCATTGCACGATCAGAAACTGGAAGCCGTGAGCCGCATGGCCGGAGGCGTCGCCGGCGACTTCAGCAACGTGCTCACGGTGATCACGGGCTACGCTAATCTGCTGCGCGCGGAAGTGCCTCCAGGCAGCCCCCTGGTGCGCTTTGTCGACGAGATCGTCTATGGCAGTGAACGCGCCTCCGCTCTCACGCGGCATCTGCTCGCCTTCGCGCGCGGCTCTACTGCCCAACCTCGAGTGCTCGACCTCAATGCCGTGATCGCCGGGATGGAGCCTATGTTGCGGCGCGTATTAGGCCACAACATCGACCTGATTCTGCTCACCAGCCCCGGCTTGGGCCGCGTCAGGGCCGACGCCGCGCAGGTCGAGTTGGTCGTCGTCAACCTCGCCAACAACGCCCGCGATGCCATGCCGGATGGTGGCAAGCTCATCATCGAGACTGCCAACGTAGACCTCGCCGGATCTCCCGACGATCACGGCACAGGGATCAAGCCCGGCTCCTACGTGATGCTCGCGGTCAGCGATACCGGCATCGGCATGGACGCCGAGATGCGCTCTCGCCTCTTCGAACCCTTTTTCACCACCAAGCCGCAAGGCAAAGGCAGCGGCCTCGGATTGGCGACGGTTTACGGCACCGTCAAGCAGAGCGACGGCCAACTTACGTGCTACAGCCAGCCGGGATGTGGGACCATCTTCGAAATCTACCTGCCGCGCATCAAGGACAAGGACGTAGTGGTCGAGCGGGTCGGCCCGCGCTCCCCGCGAGGGTCCGAAACCATTCTGCTGGTGGATGACGAAGAAGGCGTCTGCAAGCTCCTGGCATCCATCCTGCGCTCCAACGGCTACGACGTGCTCGAAGCGAGTAATGGCAGCGCCGCGATGGCCGTCTTTGAGAAAAACAGCCACAAGATCGACCTGGTGGTGACGGACATCGTGATGCCGCAGATGAGCGGCTTCGAGCTCGGCCACAAGCTCGGCGAGCGTGCACCGTCGCTCAAGATTCTCTACATGTCCGGTTACCGCGACAACGCCTTCGGCAGTGCAGGCGGTGAAGCCCCGCGGGCCTTCCTTCACAAGCCCTTCACGCCAGACATTTTGCTCGCCAAGGTGCGAGAGGTATTGGATGGACCGGCCCCAGCACCCCCCCACCCCTGATCCCCGCTCCCCGGCGGTATGATTTTCCTGATGCCTAAGCTTGTCTGTGGACTTGTCCTGGCCGCGATGTCCGCTGCATACTCGTTCGCAGCCGATACGCGCTTCGAGATCTCCTTCCCCGCCGCGGCGCATCGCGGCCCGATCACTGGCCGCGTCTTTATCATGATCTCGCGCACCAACGATCGTGAGCCTCGCCTGCAGATCTCACGCATCGGCGTGCCATTCTTCGGACGGGACATCGAGAATCTCGCGCCCGGACAAGCCGCCGTCATCGACGCGACCGATCTCGGCACACCTCTTGAGAGTCTCTCGGAGATTCCCGCCGGAACCTACTACGTGCAGGCATTCGTCAATATCTACTCGGAATTCCGCCGCGCCGATGGCCACGTCGTCTGGATGCACGATGATCAGTGGGAAGGCCAGCGATGGAATCGCTCACCGGGCAATCTTTTTTCGACATCGAAACAGGTGGAGCTCGACCCGGCAAAGGGATATCGCATCGCCCTCGAGTGCGACCAGATCGTCCCACCCATCGAGATTCCTCCGGACACCGAATGGGTCAAGCGCTTCAAGATTCAGAGCCAGATCCTCACCAAGTTCTGGGGACGCCCCATTTACCTCGGCGCCACCGTGCTGCTGCCGCGCGACTACGCCAAGTCCACCGAGCATTACCCGGTGCTCTACGAACAGGGTCACTTCGGTCTCGGGGCACCCCTGGGTTTCTCCACCAGCCAGGCACAGGGGCGCGGCGGAAGAGGCGGCCAAGAGCTCTACGCCGAGTGGACCAAAGAAAATTTCCCGCGCATGATTGTGGTCACGCTGCAGCATCCGAATCCCTACTTCGACGACTCTTATGCGGTCAATTCTGTGAACGTCGGACCCTACGGGGATGCCATTCACCAGGAACTGATACCCGAGATCGAGAAGCGGTTCCGCGTAATCAAACAGCCTTGGGCTCGTGTACTTTCGGGCGGCTCTACTGGCGGTTGGGAAGCGCTGGCACTACAGGTCTTTTATCCCGATTTCTATGGCGGCACGTGGTCCTATTGCCCCGACTCGGTGGACTTCTCCGACGTCGAAGGCATCAACGTTTACAAGGACACGAACGCCTTCTACAAGGTAATTGACTGGCGTCGCGAACCGACCATCAACAGCCGCGAGATCAATGGCCAGGTCCGTTCCACTTCGGAACAGCGCAATCACTTCGAACTCGTGAATGGCACGCATGGCAGGTCCGGAGAGCAGCTCGATATCTGGTCCGCGGTTTTCGGCCCTCTGGGCAAAGACGGATCCTTCGAGCCTCTCTTCGACAAGCGCATCGGCGTGATGCATCCCGAAGTGGCGCAATACTGGAAGGAGCACTACGACATCCGCTACCACATGGAGAAGAACTGGTATGCGCTCGGGCCCAAGCTCGTGGATCAGGTCCACGTCTTTGTGGGCGACGCCGATAATTTCTTCCTGAACAACGGCGTGCACCTGCTGCAAGATTGGATGAAGAACACCAAGGATCCGCATTACGAAGGGTACTTCGTATACGGCGCGATGAAAGGACACTGCTACAGCGGCCCGGAGAATTCGGCTGAGCGGCTCAAAGAGATGGCCCAGCACATCCTTAGCAAAATGCCGCCGGGAACGGTTGCCGGCTGGTGGAAAAACTAGTGGCTGGAGCGTGTGATGAGTGCGCTCCCGAGCCGCGCCTGAGCAAGCCATGTACCAATCGCTCCGAATCTTGCCGTCCGGATACTAAGGTAACTGACTCGCTATGAGCAAACACAAGGTGGAATGGGACGAAAAGGCAAGCGCCGCGGCCAATGCGCGGCGCGAGCTGCCGCCGGTTGTCTCGCGATACTTTGAGCTGGTCCGCGACTTCCTGGCCAAAGACCCGTCGCCGCGCGAACTGCATCGGCTGCGCCTCGCCACCAAGCGTCTCCGCTATACTCTGGAACTCTTCCGCCCCTGCTATGGCCCCGGCATGGAGACCCGCCTTTCCGAGTTACGCGCGTTGCAGCAACTGCTCGGGGAAGTCAATGACAGCGCCGCCACCAGCCGCCTGGTCACGAAATCGATGCGCGCATCGCGGCAGCGGGCCCGCGCGGTCAAGTTCCTGGACGAACGAGCCGCCCGCAAAGCGCACGAATTTCGCCGCCACTGGGCCAACGTCTTCGACGCCGAGGGCCGGGAACGCTGGTGGACCGGCTACCTGGAACGTCAGGCCCGCTAAGTCCGCGGTCTCATCACGCGCAGCTCGTAGCGAGCCACGACTGTAAGAGTGTTCTTGCCTGAATACGAGGCCGCGTCCCCTTGCCACGAGGCCATAGCCATCCGTCAGAGTTGTGACCGCGTCCACCAGGCACTTTCAGTGACCTACGCAGGCGTTTCGGTCAATATTGACGGGAAATCATCAACAGTTTCACGGGCGGCCAAGTTCCCCGATTCCCATCCGAGCAGCGAGCTACAATCGTGCTTTCTATGACGTCAAGCATGAAACCCCTACGACTGGCCGTGCTCCTTTTCGTCGCCATGTGCGCGCCAGCGCAGTGGGATGACAACCTGCTCAAGCCCTATGTGATGAATCACCGTGGCGCCTCCGTCTCGCCCGCGGACGTCTCGTTCCTGCTGGATGCTCCCGCCGGCAAAACAGGATTCGTCCACGTACAGAACGGACACCTCGTGGATGGCTCGGGCAAGCGACTCAGGCTGTGGGGCGTCCACCTTACGGATTGGAGCAGGGGCTCCGTCCTTCTTCCTCCAAAGGAAGACGCGGCCATGTGGGCTGCAACTCTGGCTCGCTTCGGAGTGAACTGCGTGCGCCTGCATTTTCTCGATCTGCCGGCGCCTCGCGGCATCATCGATGCCACCAAACCCGACAGCCGCGCGTTTGATCCGCAACAACTCGACCGCCTGGACTATCTGTTCGCAGAACTGAAAAAACGCGGTATCTACGCGGACCTCAATCTCAACGTCGGACGCTCGTACAAGGCCGGCGACGGCGTCTCCGATTTCGACAAGATCCAGTGGGGAAAGGGACTCACGCTGTTCGACGCACGCCTGATCGAATTGGAGAAGGAATACGCCAGGAATCTGCTCACCCACGTCAATCCTTACACGCACCTGGAATATCGCAACGACCCCGCCATCGCCGTCGTTGAGATTCTCAATGAGAACGGTCTGTACATGGGGTTCCGCGCTCCCACGCCGTTCTACGAAGAGGAGCTCACAAAGCAATACAACGATTGGCTTCGACAATCCGTGGCGCCAGACACCCTAAAGACGATTCACGAACAGGCTGGAGTGGCGGCCGATGGATCGGTGCCGCGCCTCAAGGGACCCGAAGTCGCGAATGCGCCGAAGGAACGGTACGAGACCGAACTCCCGTTTTACATGGACGCCGAGAACCACTTCTACCAGGACATGAGCCGGTATTTGAAACAGACTCTCGGCGTAAAGGCGCCCATCACCGGCACCGCCGACCACAGTCACACCAGCAGCAGCTACACGATGCTGGCATCGCTGTCGAAGCTCGATATTCTCGATGGCCACATCTATTGGCAGCATCCCGGCTCGCCCCCGCCCGTGAATACGCCCATGGTAAACGATCCGCTGCATTCCACCGTGGTGCAACTCTCCCGCACCGCGTTCGCCGGTAAACCGTACACCGTCAGCGAGACCAATCATCCGTTTCCTAATGACTGGGCGAGCGAGGGAATCCCCACCATCGCCGCCTACGGCAGCTTCCAGGATTGGGACGCCATCATCATGTACACATTCGAGCCGAAGCTCGCGGCGGACTGGAAGCCGTATGTCGGCGACCCGTTCGACATCTCGCTCGACCCCGTACGCATGACCGAAATGGCCGCCGGAGCGCTCACCTTCCTTCGCGCCGATGTCGCTACAGCACGACAGACCGTCGCGCGAACGTATTCGAAGCAGCAGGTGCTCGACAGCCGCCGTCTGCCGGCGCGAACCGAACAGCCTTACTTCACTCCGGGGTTCCCGCTGGCTCTGCCGCTCGAACACGCCGTGCGCATTCGTTCGCTGGACGGGCCGCCGACCGAACAATATGCTGCATCCAACGCCAGCCCGATTGTCTCCGATACCAGGGAGCTTTCCTGGTACACCACGCCGGAAAATACAGGCGTGCTGACCGTCGAGACGGACCGGACGCAGGCGCTGATCGGCTTCCTGAAGGCGAATCCAAAGACGCTTAAGAATCTCTCGGCCGATGTTGCCAACAATTTCGCCACCATCGTGCTCTCCTCGCTGGATGCGAAGCCGCTCGTGCGCTCCGGCAGGATGCTGCTTACCACCGGCTCTCGAGTCTCGAATACAGGACTGAAATGGAACGAGGCGCACACCCGCGTGGCGAGTCAGGGCGAGTCGCCGTCGCTCATCGAGCCGGTCTCGGGCACGGTTATGTTGAGAGCGCTCGAGTCTGCCGTCGCCGTCTCCGCCTCTGCCCTCGACGGCGCGGGCAAGCCCGTCGGCGAGCCCATCGCCGCGAAAAAGCAGGCGGGCGGCTGGGAACTTCCCATTGGAGACCCAGTAACCACCTGGTACGTAGTCTCCGTACGACGATGATCAAAACATTTGGATTTCTTCTGTTGGCCGCTGCGGGTCTGCATGCGGCCGATTATGCTACGGGCGCCGACCTTTCCTTCCTCAAGCAAGCTGAAGATCGCGGAACGGTCTTCAAAGACGACAATCAGGGCAAGCCCGGACTGCAGATCTTCAGGGACCACGGCTACAACTGGATTCGCCTCCGCCTCTTCCACACGCCCACCCAGCTTCCGAATAATCTGGAGTACACCATCACGCTCGCGAAAGCGGCCAGGCAACTTGGCTACAAGTTCCTGCTCGACTATCACTGCTCGGATACCTGGGCGGATCCGGGCAAGCAGTTCATCCCCAAAGCATGGGAGAAGATGAACCATGCCGAGATGGTAGAGGCACTCCGCGCCTACACTCGCGAGACGATGACGGCGTTTCGCGACGCCGGTGCATGGCCCGACATGGTGCAGATCGGCAACGAGATCACCAACGGTATGCTGTGGCCCGATGCGCACCTCCCGCAGAATTGGGACAACTTCGCCGACTTCATGAGGGCTGGTATCGACGGTGTGGAGGCCGCCAGTGCCGGACAGGCAAGGCCGCGCATCATGGTGCACATCGATAAGGGCGGGGACAAGGCGGCCACGCAGCGGTTCTTCGACAGGTTGAATAGCTATCACGTGAACTACGACGTGATCGGGCAATCGTACTATCCGTGGTGGCATGGTTCGCTGCTCGATCTCCGCGAGAATCTGATCTTCATGTCGAAGACTTATCAGAAGGACATGATCGTGGTGGAAGCTGCTTACAACTGGACTCCCGGCAACTATCGCGACAAACCCGCCCCCTTCCCCGAAACTCCGCAAGGCCAGAAGGAGTTCTGGGAAGAGGTAAATCGCATGGTCATGGGGACTCCGGAGGGCCGCGGCATCGGCCTCTTCTGGTGGGAGCCTGCGATCGGCGGAGGTCGCGGCGGCCGCGGCTTCTTCGACCAGAACGGCAACGCATTACCGGTGATCACAGTATTCGACAAATATACGCGAAGGTAAGTTGCTTTGGGTGCCGCCGTGGCGCAAACATTCCTGTTTGCCGTCTCGACACTCCTGTCGAGACTTTTCGGACGCCCACCAAGTCTGCCAGTTAGGAGCAGGTCGGTGACCCGCTCCAGGAGGTTTGAGTTTTTTGAGACAATTCAGTTTTCTTGCGCCGACTGATCTGGTGAGGCGAGGCGCTTTCGCCCGGGACTTTCGCCTGCCCGGGAGACCCGAATGTGTAAGAAGCCCAAATCCAATCCACGCCCTTTACTATGGGGCCATTGGCGACAACCACAAGCCCAGATCTCGTCAAGATCAAAACTGGACAACTCATCTACAACGTGCGGAAGGCGGCGGGCCTGTCACGGGATCTTGCTAAGAGAAGGGGACCCACCAAGGTGATCTGTCGCCTGGAGGGTGCGGACTACAGCGGTCTTACGATGGCAATGTTCCACCAGATCGGATCGATGCTGGGCGACGAATTGCTTCATGCAATTCCCGATGAAGCCGTCTGAAAAAAGAGAAATTGGTGCTTCGAATTGCTGGTTACTCGGTCGTCCTGGCGGCTTTCGCGCTCGCGCTGCTCGATCGCACGTTTAATCTAAATTTCGGCGACCGGTTCATACTCGTAGCACTATTCGTCACCCTGGCTGGCTTTCCAATAGCCTGCGCTCTAGACTTCCTGTTTCGCCGCAATCGGACGTTGCCGCCGATTCTCTGCTGGCTCTTGCGAGCGGCCGCTCTGGTTGTGTGGCTCTACGTCGCGAACCTGGCGTATGTTCTCTCGGTCTTCCAATCCGATCTACGTCCCGAGCCCCCGCCCGACCAGACGAATGTGGCTATAGGGCGCGCCAATCTGGTGGATTAACATCCGCTCAAATCACCGACGGATATCGACTCAATACGGGTGATCGTCTTTGCCGCGACGAAGCCAATCACGTAGTCGGCCCCTGATCGGGGCCGCCCCCTACTTGCTCGCCGGGTATCCGTGCAACTGCGGCCCCACCGAATTCGAGTAGTTATAATTCCCGCGGCGATCGGCATCGAGAGTCCAGAACATCGCGCCGATCATCCCCGGGTATCCGCCCGGCTGCAGTAGTTTGTAGGTCACCCCGGCGGGGGCCTTTCCCGTAATCAGATAGTCCATCGCCTGGCTGACCACCTCCGGAGTGGCGTCGCTCGTCAGGAATCCCACCGCCACCTTGTTCGCCGGCACAGGCGGATACATCCTCTTGGGGTCTCCTCCCACCGCGAAACCGTGCAGCACCAGTTCGGTCATCGCGGCGTGATAATCCACCGTGCCCGCCTGATAGATCTCGCCATCCAATCCCTGGAGTGGCGGCGTGTTGTAGTCCTGCACATCCATGAATGAAAGGAAGTCGCGAATGCCGTACGCAATCGGCAAATAAGATCCAAACTGGCCTCCATAGCTCGGATAGCCCGACGGAATCTGCGTCCCCTCCGGCACCAGGGTTACCATGAACTTCGGGCCGAAGTGATCGTGCAACTGGCGCATAGCAGAGATCAGATTCACGATCGAAGGTGTAGTCGGGTGCTGAAAATCGGTATCGCCTGGATCGATCGAAAGCGAAGGGCTCTCGAAATCGATATCGATCCCGTCGAAGCCATACTCCTCCACGATCCGCGTCACCGACGAAACGAAATTCGGCACGCGCTTCGGATCGGCCAGTGTGAAATGCTGGCCGCCTCCACCCAGTGAGATCAGGACCTTCTTGCCCTTGCTCTTCAAATAGGCGATGTCTGCCTTGAACTGATCGGGCTCCAACCCCGCCGGCGTGCGGAACTGCATAGTGCCTTCGGGAGCATCATGGTCGGGCGTTGAGAACGCCACGAGGATGACATCCCACTGCGGAGAGATCTCGCGAACGGGAGTGGCGGAGGCGGCACCGCCATAGGCGGACCAGTAGCCGATCAGTTGGTGCCCGTTGGCTGCGCCGGTCAGAGGAGCCGGCTCGACTGTCGGGCTCGCGGCGCCGCGCCCTCCGCCACCGCGTCCACCACGCGCCGGACACGGCTTGGCGGGCTCGGGAAGCGCCTTCGCGTCCGGGAAACTGTACGTCGTGCCGAGCCCTTCCGCGTCTCCGGTATACCAAGTCAGCAGCGCCGCGTTCTGCAGATGCCACTGCGCCCCTTGCATGTGGGCGACGAATGCCTCGGACGCCGGGAAGTTATTCTTGCGATTCGTATTCGTCGGCTCCAGCAGAAAATACATCGTCGCGACGCCCGTGCCGCCGCAACTGCCCTGATCCCCTGGACGCATCGACGCCGGCCGCAGCCAGCCTGGAACGCTATTGCCCGGAACTCCAGTGCGGCCATGGAACAAAGGATCATGCAACGGATCGTTGATGAATTCCGCCAGTTGCTGAGTCAGTGGCTGCAAGTCGGCATCCTGCACGATCGTCGGCGCTGAGTGAAGAAAGGACGCCAGCACGAACGAGTTTCCGGTCGCCGAGTCAACTCCGTGCGTTCCCCAAGTGCAGCAAATCGTGGCGTCGCCATCGGCGTAGAAGGTGGTGTTGTGCGTGAGCGCGATTACCAGTTTGCCGTCCTGCTTCGTGACCTGCTTGAAGACTTCCTTTTGCAGGAACTCCAGGTCCACCACGGCGAACGAGGTATTGGTTTTCTTTGACGCGAGCACGTATCCGTAGCCGGAAGGGATCGCGACCTTGAGCGGCTTTACTTCAGGCTTGCCCAGGAGAGTGTGCCAGCCGGCGGCTTTTGGAAAGGTCGCGCGCAGCATCGCGTCGGTATACTGCGTAGCGTCGCCTTCCCGAAACGCGAACTTGGAAAACACGGGCGACCGCAGCACATGCGGCACGTCGGGGTTCGCATCCATCAGGAAAGGCTTGCCGTTGGCCTTCTTGGACTCAAACGAAAGCGCGAGCGGGACCAGTACTGTGGGGATGGTCGTAGCGTTGCCCTGTGCGGGATCGCGGCCCACCAGGGTGTACGCGTCGGCGCCAACCGACTGCCGGAAAGTGGGAACGGTGCCCTGTGCGCAGACGAGCAGTGGCAGGACGGCGGCGCCAAACAGCTTGTAGTGGATTCGCATATCCGATTTGCGCCACCAGTGTATTCCACGGCATGTCTCGGCGCAAACCATTCGCCTGGACATGGGGTTGCGGTATGACTGTGCTAGAGTCTTGCGTGGAGGCGATATGCCGCGCGGAATCCTGCTCTCCTTATTGCTTGCGATGTCGCTGCATGCCCAGGACATCGAGATTCCCTTCCAGAAATTCACCCTTGCCAACGGGCTCACCCTCATCGTCCACGAGGATCACAAGGCGCCGATCGTTGCCGTCAACGTCTGGTACCACGTGGGATCGAAGAACGAACATCCCGGCAAAACGGGATTTGCTCACCTGTACGAACACCTGATGTTCGGAGGCAGCGAACATTTTCACGGCCGCTACATCGACGCCATGGAGCGGATCGGCGCCACCGATCTGAACGGAACGACCAACGAGGACCGTACCAACTACTTCGAGACAGTGCCCGCGTCGGCGCTGGATTACGTGCTCTGGATGGAATCGGACCGCATGGGCTACATGCTCAATGCCATCGACCAGAAGACGCTCGACCTGCAACGCGGCGTGGTACAGAACGAAAAGCGGCAAGGCGAGAATCAACCGTACGGGCTCGCCGAGGAACTGATCTCGGAAGACACCTATCCGGGCGGGCATCCGTACTCATGGAGTGTCATCGGCTCTATGGACGATCTCAACGCCGCGTCGCTCGACGATGTGAAGCAGTGGTTCCGGACTTGGTATGGCCCGTCCAATGCGGTCGTAGTGGTGGCCGGCGATATAGACACGGCTACGGCGCGCCGCAAAGTGGAGCAATATTTCGGCGAAATCCCCGCTGGCCCGCCAGTCAAGCATCAGAGCGCCTGGACCGCGAAAATGAGCGGCACCCACCGCGCGGTGATTCAAGACCGGGTGAACCAGGCTCGCGTCTACAAGGTCTGGAACACGCCCGAGTTCGGCAGCGAGGACGCCGACCTCCTCGACATGGTGAGCGACAATCTCTCCAACGGCAAGACGTCGCGCCTCTATAAACGCCTGGTCTATGACGACCAGATCGCAACCGACGTGGCGGCCTACTCCAATCAGCGCGAAATCGGAGGACAATTTTGGATCCAGGCGACGGCGCGACCCGGCGTGGAACTATCGCGCGTCGAAAAGGCGATCGACGAAGAACTGGCCAAGTACATAGCGGAAGGTCCCACGGCACAGGAGGTACAGCGCGTGCGCACCCAATATCTCGCCAACTTCGCGCGCGGCGCCGACCGCATTGGCGGCTTCGGCGGCAAGAGCGACGTGCTGGCCTGGAGCCAGATTTACATGGGAGACGCCGCGGCCTACAAAATCAAGCTCACCCGGGAGCGCCAGGCGACCCCGGCACAGCTTCAGGCGACCGCACGCCGATGGTTGAGCGATGGGGAGTACATCCTCAACGTGCTCCCGTTCGGCGATCCGAAGCCCTCCACCACGACGGCCGACCGCAATGCGCCACCTGCCAGTGGCGTGCCTCCCGCATTGCGCCTACCCAAACTCGAGCACATCACGCTGGCCAACGGCCTGAAGGTCATTCTCGCCGAGCGCCACGAGATTCCGATGGTCAATTTCGGATTGATGATCGACTCCGGATATGCCGCGGATCAGTTCGCCGCTCCGGGTGCCGCGGCACTCGTTACCAATCTTCTGACGCAGGGGACCCACAAGCGAAGCTCGCTCGAAATCAGCGAGCAATTGGCGCAGTTGGGAGCGAATCTGAACGCCGGAGCAAACCTGGACACCATCACTGTGCGTCTCTCCGCACTGAAGTCGAAGCTCGATCCGTCGCTCGAGATCTTCGCGGATGTGGTGCTCAACCCGGTGTTCCCTCTGGCCGATTTTGCCCGCGAGCAGAAGTTGCAACTGGCGGCCATCGAACGAGAGAAGACCGAGCCATTCGCCATCGCATTGCGTGTGCTGCCGGAACTGATCTATGGCAAGGGGCACCCGTACGCGGAGCCGCTGACCGGCTCGGGCAACCCGGATAGCGTTTCGAAGCTCACCCGTGACGACATGGTCAAGTTCCACGAGGCGTGGTTTAAGCCGAACCACTCCGCCCTGATCGTGGTAGGCGACACCACGCTCGCCGAGATCAAACCGAAGCTGGAGGCTCTGTTTCAGGGCTGGAAACCCGGCGACCCGCCAAAGAAGAATGTGGCCGTGATCGCGCCGGGCGGCAAGCCTGTAGTCTATCTGCTCGACCGCCCGGACTCCCAGCAGTCGGTGATTCTCGCCGGCCACGTGGCGCCGCCCAAGAATAATCCCAACGAAGTCTCCATCGAGACCATGAACAATGTGCTCGGCGGAAACTTCGGTGCGCGCATCAATATGAATTTGCGTGAGGATAAGCACTGGTCTTACGGCGCGCAGAGTCTGTTGCTCGACGCGCGAGGCCAGCGGCCCTTTATCACGTTCGCCCCCGTGGAGACCGACAAGACCAAAGAGTCGCTGCTGGAGTTGCAGAAGGAATTTACCGGCATTCTGAAGGATCGACCCGCAACCGAGGCGGAACTGGCGCGCGTGAAGGCGCTCGAGACGCTGCGCATGCCCGGCTCACGCGAGACCATCGACAACGTGCTCGATTCGATTCAGGACATTCTGCAATTCGATCTGCCCGAGAATTATTACGAGACCTACACAGGCAAGGTCCAGGCGTTGACGCTCGCGGACATCGCGAAGTCCGCGCACGACGTCGTCCAACCGGATCACCTGGTCTGGGTCGTAGTGGGCGATCGCAAGAAGATCGAAGCGGGAGTTCGCGAATTGGGATTGGGAGAAGTGCGCGTTCTCGATGCCAAGTGATCTCCCCCTGACCGGCATTCGCGTAGTGGCGCTGGAACAGGCCGTAGCCGCACCGTTTTGCTCCCGCCAGCTCGCCGATATGGGCGCTGACGTGATCAAAGTGGAGCGGCCGGACGGCGGCGATATGGCGCGCGGCTACGACGGAGCATTGAATGGGGTCTCGGCCTACTTCGCCTGGTTGAATCGCAGCAAACGGAGCATCGTGCTCGATCTCAAGCAGGAGCGCGATCTCGACGTCTTCTCGCGGCTGGTAGCACGCGCCGATGTCTTCATCCACAATCTGGTGCCAGGCGCAGTCGAGCGCATGGGGTTCGGCTACGAGGCGCTCCGCGAGCGACTGCCGCGCCTGATCTGGTGCTCCATTTCCGGCTACGGACCCGACGGGCCTTATCGCGAGAAGAAGGCTTACGACATGCTGGTGCAGGCCGAGGCCGGCGTCGTGAGTCTCACGGGCAGTCCGGAATCGCCCGCAAAGGTGGGCATTTCGATCGCGGATATCGCCTCCGGATTGTACGGCTACTCCTCGATTTTGGCCGCCCTCTTGCAGCGTGATCGTACCGGGATCGGCGATCGCATCGACATCTCCATGCTCGAGTGCCTTGCCGAGTGGATGATGCCGCCCATCTACTCGTGGCATGGCACGGGAACGGTCCCGGCGCGGGTGGGCGTACGGCACAACATGATCGTGCCCTACGGCGCGTACGCTTGCTCTGATGGCGCGGTGATCTTCTCGGTGCAGAATCAGCGCGAGTGGCAGCGCCTCTGCGCCGAGGTGCTCGAGATGCCGGAACTGGCGGAGGACGCACGCTTCGCGAAAAATGAGGATCGCCTGCGGAATCGCGGCGAGTTGGAGAGGCTGATTGAAGAGCGGCTCGGGAGACACACGCGGGCGGATGCGTTGGCGAAGCTGGAGCGTGCCGGCATTCCCACGGGTGCGGTCAACGATGTGCCGGCGGTGTTCCATCACGAGCAGTTATTGGCCCGACATCGATGGGCAGAGGTGGAATCTCCCGCCGGGGTGATCCCAGCGCTACTCCCCCCGCACAATCTGCAAGGTGCCCCACCGCAGATGGGCGCCGTCCCCGCCCTCGGCGAACACACCGGCGAAATCCTCGACGAAATCGCCTGAATTGCGAACACTCACCCCGCACGGCTACTTCGTCGATTGCTGCGCGAGAAACGTCTGCAGCCTGCTCAAAAACTCGGGGTTCGTAGGAGCCGAGAGATGGTTGGCGCCCGGGATCACTCGGAGCTCCACGTTGGGCGCCGTGCGGGCAAGCGCCTCGGCCCAGGAGTGCATCAGATCCTGTTCGCCGACCAGGGCAAGAACGGGGACTTTGTTGGCGCGCAGTGTGGCCTCCGAAGGCTGGTCCGCAAACATGGACCGGAGGACTGCCGCTAGTGCCACTGGATCATTCCTGGCAAGCAGAGCCCGATTGGCGGCCTCGATGGGCTCTCCACCAGCAGGCGTGTCGCCGCCCGGTGCCAGCATCGTGACCAGCGGCCCCAACCCCTGCCCCTGCTCAAGCGCGACGGCCAAACGGTCAATCATCGGCTGATAGGTCCCGAGTCCGGTGGCGCTCCAGCCGGCACCGGCGACTATCGCGCTTCGCAGCCGTTCGGGATGCGTGGCGAGCAGAGTCATGGTGATAAATCCTCCCAGCGAATATCCCACCACGTGCGCCTGTTTGATCTTGAGATGATCCATCAGCCGGATCACGTCCTCCGCCATTTGACCGCGATAGGCTTCGGGGTCATGCGGCTTTTCGCTTTGCCCGTGGCCGCGATCGTCCAAAGCGATCACCTGGTAAGATCGGGCAAGCGCCTGAATGATCCCCGGCTTGCCCCAGTTGACCGCAATATTCGCGCCGAACCCATGGACGAGCACGACTGGCTCACCTTTGCCCTCCAGGATGTAGTGGATGCGCACGCCGGCCGAATCGAAGAAGAAATCGTCCGCGTGGGCGGAGCAGGCCAGGCAGGCGATAGCCATCATTGTCGACCTCAGAGATCGGTTCGCCACATGCTGAGGATACAAGATCCTTGCTCGCCCTCGCGCAGTTCGGCGAAAACTCACCGGCACCCACCGCCGCAATCCTCTACGAAACCGGGCAAGATCTGGGGACAGGCGACGTAACTCCCGAATTGTAAAATAAATGGACAATTCCGGAATTACGTAGCCTGTCCCCAGAATTGCGCCGGAATTGCAGTAATCTTCCGCGAATTATCATGGATGCAATGACCCGCAGCATGCTCTTCGTCCCCGCCGCCCGATGGGACATGATCCAGAAGGCAGCCGCCAGTGCCGCCGATGCAGTCTGCGTCGACCTCGAAGACTCCGTCCCCGTCGACGCCAAGCCCGCCAGCCGTGCCACTGCCATCCGTGCCTTCACCGAGATCGACTTCGGCACGCGCCGCCGCATCCTTCGTATCAATGGCCTCGACACCCCGTTCGCCTATCGCGACCTGATCGAAGTCGTCGAAGCCGCTGGCGACCGCCTCGACCTCATCATGCTGCCTAAAGCCAGTTCGTCCGACGACGTCGCCTTCGTCGACAAGCTTCTCACTCAAATCGAAATGCACCGCGGCTTCTCCCGCCACATCGGCATCGAGGCGCAAATCGAAACCGCCGCCGGATTCGTCTGGCTCCGGGAAATCGCGCGTGCCTCGCCGCGTCTCGAAGCCCTCATCTTCGGCCCCGGAGACTACGCCGCATCCATGCGAATGCCCTCCTCCTCGATCGGTGAGTTCGACGCACATGACGACCTCTATCCCGGCCATCGCTGGCACGCCGTGATGCACGCCATCGTGGCCGCCGCGCGCGCCCACAATCTCCGCTGTGTGGACGGCCCGTATGCCGCCTTCCGCGACGAGACCGGCTTCGAACGCTCCTGCCGCATTGCGCGATCCTTGGGCTTCGACGGCAAGCAGTGCATTCATCCCAACCAACTGGCAGCCGTCAACTCCATCTTCGGCCCGACCGCTGAGGAAGTCGCGCACGCGCAGCAAGTCGTCCAGGCGTACGAAGAGGCCGCTGCCTCAGGACGAGGTGCGGCCACCTTTAACGGCAAGATGATCGACGCCGCCAATCTTCGGATGGCCCGCGTCACCCTGGGGGACCGCCGCGGCTAATGGATTTCACCTGTAACATCTGCGGCCACGCGAATCGCAACGTCGAGGAGGTGACCCGCGAATCGGCGCTCTGTGCCGGCTGCGGTGCTTCCATGCGTCACCGCTCGCTGGTCGCCGTGCTTACGCAAGAACTCTTCGGCGCCGCCTATCCGCTCGACCGTTTGCCTGAACTGAAGAGCATCCGCGGCGCAGGCCTCAGCGATAGCCCGCCCTACGCCCAAGTCCTCGCCAGCCACTTCCAATACCGCAATACCTACCTGCATCGGGAACCCAGACTCGATATCGCGGAGATCGGCCCACAGGACCGTGGCACGCTCGACTTTCTGCTGGCATCTGAAGTTTTCGAACATGTCCATCCGCCGGTACGACAAGCTTTCGAAAACGCATTGGCATTGCTCCGGCCGGAAGGAGTCCTGGTGTTGACCGTGCCGTACGAATTGCAGGGCGAGACCAAAGAGCACTTTCCCGATCTCTCCGACTACACCACCGTCATCCTGCGCAGTGGCGCTGTCCTTGTGAACCGGACGGATGGCGGAGACCTGCAGGTGTTCTCCGATCTGACTTTTCACGGCGGCCGCGGCTCCACCTTGGAGATGCGCTGCTTCAGCGAATCGGGTCTGCGCCAGGCGCTTGGCGATGCGGGCTTCGGCTACGTGAAGATTCACTCGGAAGATTACCCCGAGTTTGGAATCGTGCACCAGGAGAACTGGTCCTTACCCGTCGCCGCTCGCCGTCATCCACCCGAAGCCAACCGTGAAGTGGTCTGCGAAATGATCGAGCGCCATTGGAGAGACTCGGTTCAACCGCTCCGCGAAGAGAATGCCCGCTTGCGCGAGGAGTTGACGGCCCGGACCGAATGGGTGCGAAGTGTGGAGCGCCAGATGACATCGGAGATTGCCGAGCGCACCGCATGGGCTCGCGGTCTGGAATCCCAGCTCGCCGATCGCACTGCCTGGGCACAGCGCCTCGAGTCCGAGGTAGCAGCGTTGAAAGAACACCTGGCCCAAACCAGATCCGGCCTGTGGTATCGCCTGGGGCGCCGCCTGGGATTAATCGCCTGATGGAGAAAAACGATGAGTGAAACGCCCCGCACGGGTGGAAGATGTTACGAGGATTTCGAAGCTGGTATGGTGATCCGCCATCCCTTGGGCCGAACCGTGACCGCCACCGATAATACCTGGTTCACCCTGCTCACGGTGAATGCGAACCCGATTCACTTCGACCGGCACTATGCCGCCCAGACCGAGTTCGGCCAGCCTCTGATGAATTCCACCTTCACGCTGGCCCTCGTCACAGGCCTGTCTGTAGCCGACGTCTCCCAATATGCCGTGAATCTGGGATGGGACGAAGTGCGGATGCCGGCCCCCGTCTTCGAGGGCGACACCATCTACGCCCAGACCGAGGTGCTCAGCACGCGAGAATCGAAATCGCGGCCGCATATGGGCCTGGTGGAGATCCGCACAACAGGTTTCAAGCAGGAAGGCACCGTGGTAATCGTCTTCCGGCGAACTATTCTGGTCTACAAGCGCGGCCACGTGCCCCAAATGCCGGCTCCATCGCCGAAGTAAGCCGCCGCGCACCACCAGCGCTCACTTCGACGACGTGCCGCCTCCCGCGTATTCTTTGTACAGGTCCGCGACCTTGCCCGTCTCTGCGTCGCCCGGGTGAATCACCACTCTCCAGCGGAACGTCACCTTCTGCCCCGCCGGCACCTTCCACTGGCTCTCTTCCTGCGTGGAATCGAACGCATTCCGCCCAAACGGATTGAGCGCGAACAAGCCGTAGTCGCGCGCGTGCCAGTAAGTGGGATGCCGCGGATTGCCTGGATGGTCGAAGATCGCCACTCCCAGCCGTTCGCCTTCCACTTCCGCGGTGTAGTCCACCCAATTCGAGCGCTTGCCCCAGACATTCGCCATCGTGGCCCGTCCGTCGGCGTCCACCATCTTCGCGCCCTTCTTCTCGGTGAAATTATCCGCCAGCCGGATCGCGAACGCGCCCTCTTTGGTATCTCCAAACGTCAAATCTTTCGCCGCCGTCAGCGTGATATCGAAATCGATCGTGCGCAGCTTCGGATCGGAGTAGAAGGTCATCTTGCGATCCTCCACCAGCAGCGTCTTGCCGTCCGTGTCGTTCCAGTCCATGCTCGCGGTCAGGACCCCGGAGTGGTCGCCATCCTTATATTCCGCCTTCTTCACCACGATCCTCCCCATGTGCGGCTTGGTGTATGACGGATCGTTCTCCCAGAACTTGGTGCCGTTGATGTCGTCGTACGAGAACCACAATCCTGTGTGGTGCACGTGGTCGCGGCTCTCTCCGGGCACAAGCTCCATCGGAAAGTGACGAGTCACAACCTTTCCCGACGCGGAGCGTAACGGGGCCAGAAACGGCTTGCCGTTGGCCGCGCCGTAGTGGAATGTAGTGAACGGCTTGCCGTCCACATCGATAGTAATCTGATCGCGGGAGAAGCGGACTTGCGCCGTCAGGCAGGCGCAGGAAACCAGGGATAGGGCGAGTAGGGTTCTCATGGTTCGACTAAAGAAGAGTGTACCGCCACGCCGTCGCGGGATAATGGCGGATTATGTCCCTCAGGTTCTCTCCCGCACTTCTACTGTTCGCATTCGGCGTCGCGCAGGCGCAGACGCTTCCCGAGTTGCGCACCGAGCCGGTTACCGGCGGATCGATCTTCTACATCAAGAACGGGGGCGCCCAACCCGTCACCGCGTTCCTCGTCGAACTCGTGAACTACCCCGGTAGCTATTATTCGCTCTGGCAGGACGAGGCCGCCAGTATCCTGATCGCCGCAGGCGCCGAAAAGCGAATTCCCGTAAACAATATGACAGTCGGAGCGGTGCCGGACTACGTCAAGCTGCAGGCCGCCCTCTTTGCCGACGGCACGTCTGCCGGCATTCCCGAAAAAGTCACGCAATTGGTGGAGCGCCGGCGCTTCGTCCTGCAGACCACTCGCGAACTCATCTCCCGCCTGGAGAAAGCGAAAGCCGCGTCCACACCGAAAGCCACGCTCATCGCCGATCTGAAGCAGTGGGACGAATCGCTGCAACCCCCTCGACGAGCGAATCCGACCGCCCAAGCCACCATCAATCAAAATGCCGCCCGCGGCGCTATCGGCGATGCCATTTCCTCGCTGGACTCTCATTCGGTGGAAGAGACCATCGCCAAATTCCACGAATCAGAAAAATCATTGGCCGCCAGCAAACCCGCCCTGTAAGCCGTGGCACTTGCACTCGCGAGCCGCCGGCCATTCCGAAACGTCTAGTGGTTGAGAGCGGAACCATTTGGGTGCCTCGTCCTGTCTTGTGCCGAGCCGCGACCTTGAGCTGAGCGTGACGCGCGGGCTCTCGAGCGTATGTATCGCGCGAACGAATTTGGGGAGCCTTTGACCGCTCACGAGCCGCGACCATAAGGGAGGGTTGTGGGCCGTTAAAATCGATACCACCTTTACAGCACCCACTAACGTGGTTCACTTCGACCGGTCCCACTGGTAGTCCGGACAAGAACTCTTGACGCTCCATTCCGCGAGGAATAGACTGGCGAACGATCGATGAAATTCAAAATCGCCTTCGCCCTTCTCGGCTGCACCGTGGGGATTGCGCAGACGCAGCGGGCGCCCGCTGCCGACGACTTCTCCGGACATCCTCGCGCGATCATCATCAGCGACATCGGTAACGAGCCCGATGACCAGATGTCGCTGGTGCGCTTGCTGCTCTACTCGAACCAAATCGACATCGAGGCGTTGATCGCCGGCACCTCCACCTGGCAAAAGGCTATCGTGCATCCGGAAACCATGCGTGCCCTCATCAAAGCGTATGGCGAGGTGCGACCCAACCTGCTGCTTCACGCCAAGGGCTGGCCGGCGTCCGAAGATCTCGACAGCCGCGTGTATTCCGGACAGACCGCCTATGGCATGGCAGCCACCGGTACCGACAAATCCTCGGAGGGGTCCGACGCCATCATCCGCGCCGCCGACCGTAACGATCCCCGCCCGTTGTGGATCTCCATCTGGGGCGGCTCGAACACCCTCGCGCAGGCGCTCATCAAAGTGCGCGCTACACGTCCGCGCGAGGAACTCGACAGGTTCGTCGCCAAGCTCCGCGTCTATTCCATCTCCGATCAGGACGACGCTGGGCCCTGGATCCGCCGCGAATTCCCCAACCTCTTCTATATCGTCCAGCCGTCCACTCCGACCGGCGGCGAATACTACTATGCCACCTGGACCGGCATTAGCGGCGACGCCTACTATCGCAATGGAGCAGGAGCCAACACAACCACAGTGACGAACGAATGGCTCGACAAGAACATCCGCGGCAAAGGTCCGCTCGGCAAAGCCTACCCGCGCTTCGCCTTCATCATGGAAGGGGACACGCCGTCCTTCCTCGGCCTGATCGACAACGGGCTCAACGCCTGGCGCCGGCCCGACTGGGGCGGCTGGGGCGGACGCTACGTCTATCGCCAGCCATACGGCGAAACGCGCTTAATCTGGACCCAGGGCGGCGACATGTTCGGACGCGTCACCTCGCAAGACGCCGTTCGCGGGACGGATGGGCAGGAGCACATCTCCGATCAGGCGACCATCTGGCGTTGGCGCGACGCCTTCCAGAACGACTTCGCCGCGCGCATGGATTGGACCATCGCCGACTTCGCTCATGCGAACCACAACCCATTTGCCGACGTGAATGGTATGGAGGGCACCCAGCCGGTCGTGATCGATGCCGAAGTCGGCAAGGCCGTTACGCTCGACGCCAGCCGCAGTCGCGACCCCGACGGCAACCATTTGCGCTACACGTGGTTTCACTATGCCGAGGCCGGCGGCACCGGAGCAAGTCTGGCCGCCGTCACGCTCGCGAACGCCGATACTCCCGTGACGGCCGTTACGCCGACGGCGACCTGCCGACCCTCGTGGTTGGGCACCGCACGATGCCCGAATGTTGGCGTGGCGCACATCATCCTCGCAGTCACGGACGATGGCACGCCGGCGCTGACGTCATACCGCCGCGTCATCGTCAACGTCCACGCCCCTCCACAACAGTGAATCCGAACAGGACCCCGCTTGCGATCCTCTATTTCGAGTCTCCGTCTCGGAATGCGGTCATGCCTCCGGGCACGGCCGTACACCAGCCTGGACGCCATACACTCAGGGGCGGTCCTGGAACTGCACTCCGCCCCTCTCCGGCAAGCGGCGCAAACGATCCACAAATTCCCCGGCGGACAGGACAGTGAGCGGCGCCAGCCCCAAACTCCCGAACATCGAACAGGCGATGACTACCCATTCCTCTGGTCCGTTCGACAGCAGCAGGAAATAGAACGCTACCATCGGAATCAAGACGAGGATAGCGGTGTAATCGTTGGACTCGAATCTTGAGTCGTGGTCCACGGCTTGAATGGTCCGGTCGAGTTCATGCGCGAGGCGGCCGTCCATCAACGATAGGAACTGGGCTCCCCCCGGATCCTCCGGGGCAGTGGTTCGAGCGAATCCCTTGACCTCACCGTTCAACTGAAGCTGGTGATGCCAGATTCCGGTCTGGCCGCAAACACTTTCGAGCGTCCGCCCGGCATGGTGGGCTGCAATCAATTCCTCGGCGCCGGCCGTGTGGAGGGGGAAAGACTCCCGGAGCGATGCCGCGGCGAGTCCTTCGGGGCCAGGAAATACCACTGGCAGATTCGGCTGCAGTAGCGCCTTCACAGTCTCCACGTAGGATGCTGGGATTGGATACTTTGGAACCGCCATGATCTCCTCCTCGACTATGTCCGATGAAGATTGGCCCAGGTGCGTCGCCAGCAAAGCGCCACGATGCCATTTCTCAGTAGCCCCTGAAAAGTCGCGGTCCCCGTGCCCGCCGATTCGGGATCGTGAACAAGAAAAGTCACGCCGGTCGTGTCGACGTGGGAACCGTACACGATGATCAGGTGGCCCGTCGCATCGGTCCCACCGCAAGCACCAATGCCGATCTCGACCGGTCGGCCCTCCACCAGTTCCTGCTGAAGGGCGCTCTGCTCCAGCGGTCCTTGTGGTGGGTCGCCCGTGATCCCCAGCAGGCCGTAAACTCTCAATACGTCCGCCTCGCTACAGGCGAAATTGCACACGACGAGGTCGGGGCAAACTAGCCCCACCCGGGAAGATTCGACGACACTTCTCAAAGTAGCCGGCTTCTGGAAAAATTGAGCCACCATAGTTGCGCACGCCGCCCAACACAACAAATTAAAGTCAGCCTGCGAAACGTAAGGCACGTCCAGCTTGACCTCGTCAACCGGCGGGGGTGGCGTCGCCGGTACCGGAATATCGTTCGGAGCCTGTGCGAGAGCCATCCTACACGCTCCTCAACGGTTGTCCACGGCGATCTGGATTGACCGGCAGTCGCTGTCAGCGCCGCCGAAAAGTGCGGGATCGCCACCCGGATTCGCTTCGGACTGCACCAACTCGTCCAGGTCCAAAAGTTGCACACTAGGAAGACCCGGAAGTCCTGTATCGTTTGGAATGGCAGCGGCCTGCGCCAGGACAAACGGACGCAATTGTCCAAGCTGCAGGTCGAGACCGGCAAGCACCCCGGAAAGCTGTGCCCAGGCATCTCGAAAGTGGACGGTGGCCTGGAAGATACGGTCGGGACTTGTGCGGTCGGGCAGATCTTTTACACCCTCCGCGAACACATGCAAGTTCAGGGCTTGCCCGGTGGGATCGAGAACGCGGCTGAAATCAAGAGAGGTATTGCCGAATCGAATTTCAACATCGTCGGGACTGTCGGCTTCATAGACGAATACCACCGGTCCGCCCAACGCCCGAACGCTGAGATTCGATCCATGCAGTCCGGCAAAAGGAAAGGCCGCGGGTCCCGCTCCTACGGCCACCGGTTCCGGATTCTGATGCGCTCGGAAAGTGAAGATTCCGGAAGGATACACCGGCAGATGTATAACGCAAAACAGGTTCACCAGATTGGACTGCGCAAACCCCTTAACGGTCGGAATCTGTTCGCTCGGAAAATCGGGGTTCGGACGTGAGCCCTCGATTCCGGTGAGACCCTGGATCGTAATCTCCCCTTTAGGCATCGGCTGGAATTGCATCCAGCCTCCCAGGAGGTATTCGTGCGGGGCAAAGAACGGGACGAGAACATCAATGCCGGTCTTGTTCATGACGTAAGCGAATACCCCGTGAAAAACAACATGCACTCTCATTGTGTTTTCTCCTCAATCGAACTTATTCACCGAACATGCTAAACGAAGCCCAGTAGTGGGGATGGCCCAGTCCCGGCAATCCACGAAGCTCGGCCATCGCATCCTGCAACGCCACTGCGGCGTCCCCTGTGCCCTTCACACCCTGATAAAAACGGCGCATCAACTGATACGTCGCCGCTGAGTCGACCTTCCAGCGGCTCGCAACCACATCCCGAACTCCCCCACGCAATAATCCGTTCACCAGACTGTTCGGGTTGACTGGACCGCGTCGTTCGCCCACTCCTGTCGAACACGCCGACAATACTGCCAGCCTGCAATGCGAAAGCGAACGACTTGCAATCTCGGAAGTCGTCAGCAGGGCGCCGCTTTCCCTTTCACTCGATCCAGCCAGGAGCAGCGCGCCGTCATCGGAATTGGCCAATGCATGACCGGAGAAATGGATGATCTCGGCGTCACCCACTGCCGCGAGCACCGCGCGCAAAGTTCCGTCCCGACCGGTCAAGATGGTCGAATTCCGAAACAAACCGGCCACCATCTCGCCCTCCCGCCGCGCATCCGGCAGCGGCGGAAACTGTCGCGCCAGTTCGCCGGTGATCGACGGAGCAGCCACGATCAGAGCTCTGGAACCAGCCGCTATGCCGCCCAGTTTCCGCAGACGGGTCCAGCGCCGCAGCCCGGACGAATACACAACCGCGTGGGCTTGGCCCAGATAACCACCTGAAGCGTCGACCAGCGCTTCGAAAGGAATACCGCCAAGCTCTCCATCCACCTCGATCAGCAGCTTGCGGCCGTCCCGAATACGTGCCCATGCCGGCGCCTCTTTGGCCGCATCGAAAAGCGCACGGTGCAACTCGCGGCCCGTTCGACGGACTTCCGGCTCGGGAACCGATTCGTCGGAACACTCTCGCGCAAAACGCCTGCACAGTTCGGAGATGCGCGCCGGGGGTTGAGGCACCCACACGAAATCCGCACCGCGTTCGTCACCCACCCAGTAGCCCAAGTGATCCGTCAACCAGACAAAACTCAGGAGCGTTGCGGAACCCAGCTCATTCAGGCTTGGCCCGGTTTCCTCCTCTCTTCTTCCTGGCTCCAGTGTCCGGTCCAAATACCGCTCCCAAAGCGCGAGTCCCTTCCGGATGCCTTCAGGCTGGGCCAGAGTCTGTTCCACCAGGGGCCGGAACACCGAGGCGGACTGATTGCGCCACCGGATTCTGTCTTCCTCCTTCAACAGACTCGATAAGGCTCCCTCCGTTTCCGCTGCCGCCAGAGTCAGGCAGCGATACTGCTCCGCATGATCGCCTCCCAGTGCCGCAGCCCGGGCGCGTAATAGGTAGTAATTAGTGCGCTCGTGAGGTTGTTCGCTCTTCGGTAGCATCGCGCCAAATCGCGCCAGCGTCTGCAATGCGGACGCGGGACGGCCCTGCCGCAGGTCGGCCTCCACCATCGCGCGTTCCAGGCCCCACAGGTGACGGTACCGCACCTCATCTTCCGGGAGCGCCTCCAGTGCCTTCCTGCCGCGCTCCAGGGCGGAGCCCGCCGCTTCCCAATCCTCCAGTTGAGCCGCCAGGAGACCCTCCCGGATATACCCTTCGGCAGCCTGAATCGGCCCCGGGAGTCCTCCGGCAAAGCGCGAGGCCTCCTGCGCCAGGGCTAGAGAAAACTCTCGCTGCCCAAGTCTTTCAGCAGTCAGGCTGCAGTTGTAGTACAGCGAGTGCCCGCGTACCGCGCCGAACTTTCCCATCCAGAAGCGGTTGATTCCTTCCCAGCAATCCTCCCAAGCCGCAGTTGAGTTCCCTGAGGTGACGTGATGATTGGACAGGACTGTCAGCACCCGTAAATTCAACGCTGGGTAGTGAGCCGCCTGGGCAGTCAGCATGGCCCGCTTCAAGTTGGCCTCCGCCTCTGGAAGAAAATCGCTGCGCCCCAGGCATCCCGACATTTCGATGCCGTACCGCACGAGCAGCAGTGCGTAGTGACGTTTCTCGAACTCCGGTTCCAATTCCTGGCCTGCCGCCAGGCATGCCTTCACCACCAGCGACCGATTCACCGCGTACAAGTTCTCCACCATCGCAGCCAGCCAGCCGGCATCATTGCCGGCGCGCCGGAAACTGCGGATCGCCACTTCGGCTTGCCGCACCGCTTCACTGCGTTGGTCGGAGGCATTCAGGCGCGATGCCTGGGCCAGCGCCATCATCCCCGCACTCCAGTCCGCGTCGTGCACGCCACGAATCAGGTCATCTAGCCATGGATCACCGTGCTCGCGGATCGCGATTCCTGCGACGTCTTTCAATGTTTCGTAGTCTGCGGGCGTGTCCCCGTGCCATCTCCGAATTACGGCTTCGATTACTCTTTCCAGAGGTTCGTCCCTATACTGACCAGAACGATACCCACTCAGGAAATCCTTCGCCTCCGGAATAGGCTCTTCGCGAAAGTTCAGCCTGCCACGCAGCGCCTCCCTGCGCCGCAACGCCACCTCCTTCCACTCCTTGGAGACATCATTCGTCAGACACCACTCCCAATCCTCAATGGCCTTTCCGTAAAGCAACATGTGTTCGTCAAGCACAGCCCGGTTGTAGAGAGCCAATGTGCGCAAAGACGGTGTCGAGCGGCTCAGTTGGCTGAGGAGGTCGTATGCCAACCCGAAAAGTTCGCCCCGCCTTTCAGAGATTGCCTCCTCTGCGTAACCGATAGCCTGGTAGAGCTGTAACAGAGGAGTATCCGGCCACTGATCGGAGGCGCGCTCGAGCGTTCGCGTCGCAGATTCGCGGTCCCCCGAGATGAGGTCCAGCGCGACATCTGCCTCAATCCACTTGAGGTCAGCCGCTCCAGCCGCGAGATGCCGCTGCGCAGTCCGCTGAAGGCGGCCAAGTTCAAGCCCGGCTTCCCTGGAGGGCATTCCCGGCCTTCCAAAACTGCTTACTGGCAAGGTCCCCGGCAAACGGAATTCCTGCGTTCCCGCTATGCGGTACGCCTTCCCAATCACCCGCAGCGGCTGGTCGGACCACGTGACATACGCGATCGCGCCCACACCGAGCAGGATTAGGACCGTAACAAAAATTAGGGGGGCCTTTGTGCGCAGGAATACAAGATAGCGAAAACATCAGAGCGCCGCAACCAACGGAAAGTCAGACTAACAGCTGCAGAAAAAGGGAAATTGAATCGCCGCCGATAAACGCCGACTAACCTAGTTTTCAGCACCCCGCTGAAGAAAAGCCAGACCAGAAGCGGAATTGTGTGAGTCACAGCCTGTCACCATTTTTTCTATCCTTCCCAACTACCTGAAATCAAATCGTGAATCATCACCTCCCCGCGTCTCGCTTCCCTCGTTCCGTCCTGACCGCGTGCTAACGTAATCCCCGTAGTAGGCTTCCGCTCCACCGCGGACGCCGCAACCAGCTTTTATCCTGGCCAGGATACGTTGCATTTCAGGTGGAATCTGAGTCCCCCAGCGAGAGCGGTGGGGGCCTTGGGTTCGAACCCATCGCACCCTTGCAGTTGAGAGATGCAGGGTGAATCAGAACGGCCGAAAACGGCCTAAAACTCATCTGGAGCGGCCGGCACAAGGACCGATATCCTCTGGGGCGAGGATATCCTTCCGAGCGGCCGGCCGCCCGCAACGTTCCCGCGTTTCACTCCACCTCGCAGCCGTAGTGTCTCTGCCAAACCGCAATCCCCCCGCTATGCGATATACTCTGCGTACTATGAGGCTAGTTCCGATCCTTTTGTGTCTTTCTCTGCCCATCCTCGCCCAGGACGAACCCGCACCCGGCGGACGCCGCGGCGGGGGCGCCAACGACGAGCCAATCAATGCCAACACCTTCTCGAGCCTGCGCGTGCGCAACATCGGTCCGGCCTTCATCTCCGGCCGCGTCTCCCAGTTCGCCGTCTTCCCAGACGATTCCAACCACTACCTCGTCGTCGAAGCCTCCGGCGGCATCTGGCTCACGCACAACGACGGCACCACCTGGACCCCGGTCTTCGATAATTACGGCTCCTACTCCATCGGCGCCGTCACCATCGACCCCAAAAATCCCTCCATCGTCTGGGCCGGCACCGGCGAGAACAACAACCAGCGCAGTGTCTCCTATGGCGACGGCATCTACAAGAGCGAAGATGGCGGACACACGTGGCGGAACGTCGGCCTCAAACTCACCGAACACATCGCCCGCATCATCGTCGATCCGCGCGATTCCAACGTGGTCTACGTAGCGGCCCCAGGCCCTCTCTGGAAGGGCGGCGGCGAGCGCGGTCTCTACAAGACCACCGACGGCGGCAAGACTTGGTCCGGCAGCCTCGTCAAGGTCGGCGAATACACCGGCTGTTCCGACCTGATCATGGACCCCAAGAACCCCGATATCCTGATCGCTGCCACCCATCAGCGCCAGCGCAAATATTTCGGTATGATCCACGGCGGCCCCGAGAGCGGCCTCTGGCGCTCCATCGACGCCGGTAAAACGTGGACCAAAATCGGCGGCGGCATCCCGAATGGCGACCTCGGCCGCATCGGCCTCAACTACGCTCCCTCCAATCCCAGCATGATCTACGCCATGATCGAAGCGCCCGAGGGTCGAGGCGGTCTCTTCCGCTCCACCGATAACGGCATCACCTGGGAGCGCCGCAACGCCACCGATTCGCAAGGCCAATACTACGCCAAGGTGCAAGTCGATCCCGCTAACGCCGATCGCGTTTACGTAATGAACCTCAATATCTCGGTCTCTGACGATGGCGGCCGCACCCTGTCGCCGCTCCCCACCCGCAACAAGCACGTCGACAATCACGAGATCTGGGTCGATCCCAAAAACAACAATCACTACCTGGTGGGCTGCGACGGCGGTGTCTACGAGAGCTTCGATCGCGCCGCGACCTGGATCTTCAAGTCCAACCTCCCCACCGCCCAGTTGTACGACATCGCGGTCAGTGAAGACGCGCCCTTCTATCACGTCTACGGAGGCACCCAGGACAACAATAGCTTTGGCTGCGCCGTTCGCACCAAGAACACCTCCCTCTTCAACAGTGACTGCTTCGTCACCAATGGCGGCGACGGCTTCTACTCACGCGTCGATCCCAAGGACCCCAACACCATCTACGCCAACATGCAAAACGGCGGCATGGTTCGTTTCGACAAACGCACCGGCGAGCGCGTCTCCATCCAGCCGCAGCCTGCCAAGGGCGACCCGGCCATGCGTTGGAACTGGGACACTCCCCTCATCATCAGCCCGCACTCCAACACCCGCCTCTATTTTGGGGCGCAGCGCCTCTATCGCAGCGACGATCGCGGCGACAGTTGGCGAGCCATCAGCCCCGACCTCTCCCGAAATCTCGACCGCAACAAGATCCCGCTCATGGGCAAAGTCTGGCCCATCGACGCCATTCAGAAAAATGTCTCCACGGCGCTGTACGACAACATCTCGGCCATCGCCGAATCGCCCAAGCAGGAAGGGCTCATCTACGTCGGCACCGATGATGGCCTCGTGCAGGTCACCGAGGATGGCGGCAAGAACTGGCGCAAAGTCGATCAACCGGCCGGCGTCCCCGCCGATGCCTACGTGCAGCGCGTCACCGCTTCGCAGCACGACGCCGGCACCGTTTACGTGGCCTACGAGAATCACCAGAATGGCGACTTCAAACCCTACCTCCTGAAGAGCACCGACAAGGGGAAGACGTGGGTGAACGTCGCGGGGAATCTGCCCGAACGAGGCGGCGTATACGCGATCGCCGAGGACCACATCGACAAGAACCTGCTCTTCGCCGGTACCGAATTCGGCCTCTACTTCACCAAGATCGGCGGCGAAAAGTGGATCAAACTTAATGTCGGGCTGCCGACCGTCATGATGCGCGATCTCGCCATCCAGAAGCAGACCGACGATCTGGTAATCGGCACCTTCGGCCGCAGCATCTACGTACTTGACGATTACAGCCCGCTGCGCCTCGCCACCACCGAGATGCTGCAGAAAGACAGCACCATCTTCCCCGCCAAGAATGCCCTCTCGTATCTCCCCTATAGCCCAGGCGGCGATCTCGGCGCTAACTACTTCACCGCGCCCAATCCGCCCGTCGGTGCTGTGATCACTTTCAATCTGAAGGAAGGCATCCGCACCAAATTGCAAGAGCGCCAGCAGCGCGAGCGTGCCGCCATCCAACGCGGCGATCCTCCCGGCTACCCGACTCCAGAAGAACTCCGCGCCGAAGCTGAAGAGGAGGCCCCCGCCATCGTGGTCTCCATCAGCGATTCCACCGGCAAAGTCATTCGCCGTTTCGATGCTCCTGCCACGCGAGGCATTCATCGCGTCACCTGGGACCTTCGTACGCAAGGCGCGGCCCTCGCTCCTGCCATCCCGCTCGGCGGCGGTGGTGCGGGTGGTGGCGGAGGACGCGGCGGCGCGGGCGGCGGTGCCGGTGGCGGCGGAGGATTCGCTGGCGGGGGTGGTGGAGGAGCAGGCGGTGGCGGTGAAGAGGATCCCACGGCGAACTTCGGCGGCCGTGGCGGCGCCGGCGGAGCCCTGGCCGTTCCCGGCAAATACACCGTCGCGCTGGCGAATCGTCAGGGAGGTGTCATCACTCCCCTGCCCGGCTCGCAGACCTTCGAAGTTGTTGCCGAAGGCGATACCACCCGCGAAGATCGCACCGCGCTCGCCGCTTTCCAGGAAAAACTCGCCAGCCTGCAAAAAGCCATGACCGCGACCCAGGAGGCCGCCACCGAAGCGCAGGCCCGCCTCAATTCCATCCGCCGCGCCATCGATGCGACGCCCAGCATGCCGACCCGTCTTCGCGAAGAGACCCTGAAACTCGAAAAGACGCTCGACGACATCAACATGGCCCTCAACGGCGACCGCATCATGCGCTCGCACAATGAAGGTGTCCCTGCGTCCATCTCCGAGCACATGCAGTACGCTGCGTCGCCGACCCGCGGCACCACCGGACGTCCGACCAAAACTGCCGTGGAGCAGTATCAAATCGCCTCCGACGAGCTCGCCCTGGAGATTCCGAAACTTCGCAAGCTGATCGAGGTCGACATCAAGGCCCTCGAGAAGCAACTCGATGCCGCAGGCGCTCCTCCCACTCCGGGCCGGCTGCCGGACTGGAAAGGCGGCAAGTAAACGTTGCCATTCAGACCTTTTTGACCTAATATTAAAGGCAAGGGGGCCTGGAACGACGCGGTATGGCCACGCCGAAATTCTCCTTGCCGGCGCTTTGGGAGGAGCTTTTGGCTTTCAAATCTGGCGGCTCGCCGGACATTTTCTGCCGGGGCCCTTTTCGGGCATAGCTCTGGCATGTATCATCCTGGGACATACCCTCATGGGTGCGACCATAGGCGCTTTTCGAGTCTTGCGATGGTGGAAGCGAGGCCTCCTGATCGGGCTCCTGCTCAGTCCGGTCACGGTCGCCGCGCTCACTATCGGGGGAACACGACTGGTATTCGGTCTGGCAGCCATGACCGCCACCGTCGTGTGCGGCGTCATAATCAGCCGCATCACCGACGCGATCTTTCCGATCTCAACGCCCGTACAACCTGATCAATCCCCCGCACTCAAACCGGTCTCGTTCTCACCACGACCTGTCACCTCCGTCAAAGATCGTTTGGCGGACGGCAAAGCCTGCCTCGACTACATCGCCGGTGAGCGCACCCATTCCGGAGATCCCCATTTCGGTCAAGAAACCGAAGACCGCATCGTCTGGGGCGAACTCCTCGAACTCGAGCTACAAGCCATCGACGAGCACCGCAATCAAACCGGCCAACGCCTGAATCCCAACTCGTAATCCAACCCGTGAGGCCCGCGTCGTGTACAGTTCCGTGGCGCAAAGACTCTTCTTTGTCGCGCCGAGACTCATCTCGGCGCTTTTCGAGTGTCCACCAAGTTCCTGTTCATCGCGCCAGGGCCACTGCCAGCAGAATCGCGCGCTCCGTCCCGCGCACCGAATCCGTCGTATCGAACGCCTCGTTCAGCGAGTGCGCGCCGGTACCGGTTCCGCCCCCGCTAATTGTGATCGCCGGAATTCCCAGATTCATCGGCACATTCGAATCCGTAGAGCCCTCGCGCAACACCTCGTCAATCTGCATCGCACGCGAAACCGCCAACGCCGTCTGCACAATCGGATTCTCCTTCGGCGTCTGCCCCGCAGGCCGCACGCCCACTAGCTCCGCCGCCGCAGTCACCGGTCCGCGATTGTGCCATCGCCGATTCTCTTCCTCCACCGCCTCCTTCACTGCCGCGTTGAACTTGGCATCCACCGCCTTCAGCGATGCGGGATCCGCGGAACGCATGTCCACCTCCATCCATGCCTCGAACGGAATCGCGTTCACCGACGTGCCGCCTCCCACTCGCCCGACATTAAACGTCGTCTTCGGCTCCGTGGGCACTTCGAACGCGTCGATCTTAGCGATCGCGCGGCCCATCGCCTGGATCGGATTCGCCATGCCAAATGCCCCGAAGCTGTGCCCGCCAGGCCCCTTGAAGGTCACCCGGTATCGATTGCTGCCCACCCCCACATTCGTGACCCCGAGGCCTGTGCCATCCACCGAAACGAACTTGTCGATCTGCCCCTTCAAACTCTCGTAGAAGAGGCTCTTCATTCCTCGCAGGTCGCCGAGTCCCTCTTCTCCCACATCCGCCACAAAGGTGATCGTGCCGGGAGTCTCCACGTGCCCTTCGTTCAGCGCGCGAATCACCGAGAGCATCACCGTCAGCCCGCGGCAATCGTCTCCGATGCCCGGGCCCTTCAGCAGTGTGCCTTCGCGCTTCACCTTCACGTCCGTACCTTCCGGGAACACTGTGTCCAGGTGTGCGCTGAATACCAGGTTGGGATGAGCCGCGCGCCCTGGACGCACGCCGATCACGTTCCCGGCCTTATCGATCCGTACGTCCTTCAGCCCGAGCCCCTCGAACAGCCGCTTCAGTTCACGTCCCCGGACCTCTTCTTTAAACGGCGGCGCCGGAATCTCGCAGATCCTGACCTGCTGATCGATGGCCCCCGGTTCGTTTCGTCGCGCCGCTTCGAGCGCCGCATGAACCGCCGGATCCTTCATCAGTTCCGCCGGCGTTTGCGCCTGGCACACGATTGCGAACATCACGATGGCTAAGAACTTCACAGATCCTCCCGAACCTCATCGCGTGAGGCGAAAAATCAAGATGGCAGTTCGTTTCGTCTGGATTGGTTGCCGCGTCAAATCCACCGTCTCCCCCTGCACATGCGCGTTGCGTCCCAGCGACCCCAAACCCGAGATGCTGTCGAGATACGGCGCCACGAACGACACGTCCCCTGCCCCACGCCGCGCCGGCGGCAGCGGCTCCATATTCTCGAAATTCAGATCGCGATTGACTCCGTTCAGCAATGCCAACAGCCGCTCGTTGCCGGGTGTCGCTTCCATCGCGGGATAGCCATCCTGAAATGCGATCTCGGCTCCCGTGCCCGGCAGGTGGGCCTCGACGATCTTTCGCATCTTGTCGCGCACGCGCTCCAACTGCGCCGTGCTGATGGTGCGGATGTCGCCCGATGCGAACGCCTTATCGGGAATGATGTTGGTCTTCCCCGACGCCGTGCCGGTATTCTCCTTCGGATCGTACGTCACCGTCGACCCGCCTACCATCACGCTGGTGTTGTACGTGAGATCGGGCTCCTTCAACTGTTCGTGGAAGGAGGACAGAATACGCGCCATCTCGTAGATCGCGCCACTACCCACGCCGTTCGTAAACACGCCCGCCGAGTGGCCTGTGTTTCCCGTCGTGTGCAGAGTCCAGGTAGAAGAACTGCGTCGCGCGATGGTCGCATACTCGCGGCCGCCGGAACGCGATCCGCCCTCAAATTCTATTGCGACTTGGTTTTGCTTGGCGGCATCCACCAGGTCGCGGCGCGCAATGCTAAGAGGTTCCCCCGGTTTCTCTTCATCGCCCGTCAGAAACACGGTGATCGAACTGCCCTCGAGCGCACCGGCCGTCTGCATTGCCTTCAACGCCGAAAGGATGATCGCCAGCCCGCCCTTCATGTCGCTCGATCCCGGCCCCGTCGCGCTGTCGCCATTCCGCTCGTATTTCTGAAACGGGCTGGTGGGCTCGAATACCGTGTCCATGTGACCGATCAGCAGGACGCGCTTGCCGCGAGTGCCTTTGCGCTCCGCCACCAGGTGCCCCGCGCGATGGACCTCGTCCATGGGAATCCAGCGGACCTGGAATCCCAGCGCCTCGAACTCCGGCCTCAAGACATCGGCGACCTGGCGCACACCCGCCGCGTTCAAAGTCCCGCTGTTGATGTTTACAAGTCTTTCCAGCAGGGCATTGGACGCCGCCGCGTTCGCATCCACCGCCTGCACAATCTTCTGTTCCACCGGCGAAAGGTCCGCGGCAGGCAGAAGTCCGGCCCCGCAGAGGGAAAGAGTCAGCAGTACCAAACGATGCATGGGCTGAAGCGAGGATCATAACACGTTAAATCCAGCAGCTTGAATCCGGCCCGCGAACGCGCGCATCCCTGCACCTATGAAAATTGGAGTCTTAGGTTCTGGAATTGTAGGACAAGTACTGGCCAGCGGATTCCTGAAGCACGGCCACGAGGCAATGCTGGGCACGCGCGACCCACAGAAGCCCGACGTCAGGAAATGGCTGGAGGAGAACCCCAAAGGCAAGATCGGCACATTCGAGGAGGCCGCGCGCTTCTGCGATATTGCGGTACTCGCCACGCTGGGCCGGGTCGTCGAAAGCGTGCTCGACCTCGCCGGGCCGGACAATCTGGCCGGCAAGACCTTGATCGACGCCACCAACCCGCTGACGGACGCACCGCCCGTGGAGGGTGTGCTGGAGTATACGACTGGCCCCAACGAATCGCTGGGCGAGCAGATTCAGGCCAAGGTTCCCAAAACGCACGTGGTGAAGGCGTTCAACAGCGTTGGCAATGCCAAAATGATCGATCCGCACTTCGAACAGGGAACCCCCACCATGTTCTTATGCGGCAACGATGCCGGCGCTAAGGAACAGGTCTCCGGCATCATCCGCGAATTCGGATGGGAGCCCTTCGATTGCGGCGGCATCCGCTCATCGCGCGCGCTCGAACCTCTCTGTGTGCTCTGGTGCCTTCCCGGCTTCCTGCGCAATCAGTGGAACCACGCCTTCAAAGTCCTCACTCACTGACGAGTGTGGTTCTTGAAGAACAGCACGATGCGCGGCGTCGCAACCGCGGGATAGACGTGGCCGCCTTCGTGAATGATTGTCATTACCGGAGTGCCATACTCCGACCGATATAACGTGCAGATGGGTCCGCACTTCTCGGCCGGACCCGTCGCGCCGTTGACCTTGCGATCCTCTTCGATCGACTTCTCCTGGTCCGCGATGCGCACGAGCGGATCCACCTTGCCTGCGACATGAATCACGGCCTTCGGCACCGTCGGTTGAGCCGCGGGCCAAATCTTCCCAGCCACCGGCGCCACCGCGGCCAGCAGCGCAGCGCGTTGCGACCACAGCAGGTAAGTGAAGAACGCGCCGTTCGAGAATCCAACGCTATAGACGCGGTTCTCGTCCACTTTGTACTTCTCTTTGAGCGCGGCGAGCGCGGTATCGAAGAAGGCCAGGTCGCGGTCGCCGAACTGTCCCGGCTCGTCCTGCCATCCAGGGAACCTGCCTTTGGGGTCCAGGCGGCTGGTGGTCGGCAAGCCCTGCATGTAGCAGACAATCGCTTCCGGCCACGCGTCCTGGAGCGCCGCATTCGCAGCGAAGCCGCGCATGTTGCCACCATGGCCGTGGAACGCAAAGACCAGTGGCGATTTTGCCGACGCGGCCGACGCGGGAGCGTAAACCAAGGCTTGCCGTGAGAAGCCGGCCGCCTTCCACGTCATGAGTTGCGGCTCCGCGGCGCGCGCGGGAAGGAACGCCACGATGAGAGTGGCCAGAGATAGCAAAAAGAACGGCGAGCGCATCCGTTCTAATTTACCGCGGGGGATCGCAAATGTCCGACAATGGTAGTGCACTCTCCTCATGGCCTTCTCAATCATTTTTTTGATATTCGGCCTGAGCCAGCTCTACTGGGCCTGGCGCGGATATCGCTTCATCGCCGCTCGTGTCTCTTCGGTGCCCTGGCGTCTGGCGATCTGCCTCCCAATTGTCGTGGTCGTCTGGATGCTCTATGAGTTCAATCTGGGCTCCTGGCGCGAGCCCGGAGAACCAGTCCACCTGACGCTTCGTAAAGCGCTGCTGGCGGCTCCATACCTGTGGTGGGCAGCCAGTTCGCTGATAGCATTCTTTGTGGCCCTGCTGTTCCACCTCGCAGTTCTGATTCGCAATGGGTTGCGCCGCCTCCTCGCGCTGCCCAAACAACCGGCGCCTGAGCTTGAATCTCCCGCCAGACGGCAGTTCCTGGAACAGGCCGCGACCGTGGCGACGGCCGCACCTTTCGTGGCCGGCGGTTACGGCATGCTCTACGGCAGACTCAATCTCGAAGTCACCCCGCAGCCCATCCGTTTAGCACGACTGCCGCGCGCCTTCGAAGGATTCCGCATCTGCCAGCTCTCCGACATCCACATCGGTCCCTTCATGCCCGCTGAGCAGATCCGCAAATACGCCGCGATTGCCAATGCGCAGAAGGCGGAGATGATCGTCCTCACCGGCGATTTCGTCACCTTCGACCCAAACACGCAGGAGGCCGTGGTAGACGCCCTGCGCGACCTGCGTGCCCCCTTCGGCGTCTATGGCAGCCTGGGCAATCACGACTCCTGGGCCGGCGTGGAAGACTCGATCACCGAACTCTTTCGCCAGACCGGCGTGCGCATGCTGCGCGGCATCAACCTTCCGATTACGATCGGCGCAGATTCGCTGAACTTCATTGGCGTCGATTTCCAGAGCCCGCGTCGCTTTGGGCCCTCGCCCCCTGTGAAGCCGCTGCTGGGCAACATCGAACACCTGGTGGACCGCGACCGGGTCAACATCCTGCTCAGCCACAATCCCGATACCTTTCCTCGCGCCGCCGAGTTAGGCATCGAACTAAGTCTGGCCGGGCACACTCACGGCGGGCAGGCATCCCTCGAGTTCATCAGTCCGGAACTCGCTCCCAGCCGGCTGGTCACGCCTTACGTGGCAGGCTGGTTCCAGAAGCCCGGTGGCCAACTCTACGTCAATCGCGGCATCGGCACCATCTTCGTGCCCATCCGCCTGGGCGCACCACCCGAGATCACGGTGTACTCGCTGACCCGCGGCGGGAATCAGGATGCCTGAAGGCGGCATGGACGCGGACGAAGCCAATCGAATCCTCGCCGGTGAGGATCGCCGCGACAAGGTCGCGGCCTTGATGAGCCTAGGGCGCATCCTGGTTGCGGGCCGCTTTGAAGATACTTTCTACGAGGCGATCTGCGGGAATCTGGACGATTGTCTCTACTGGGAGATTGCGGCGCTCTGGGGTGGACTGTGCGATGTGGTTAACGGCCAGAACGGCTTGGCCGGTCTGTCGAGTGCCGAGAGAAATTTCTATGCCGCTTTAAGCTTTCATTACTCCTGGCAAAATGGGGGCCTCTGGCAGTACTTCCACTACCTGGCGGATCACCATCAATTGACCATCGAGGGCCTGCGGGCAATCGGCGCACCGCGCCACGCCCAGATGCTCGAAAGTGCCGGCAGCGTCTTCGGTCCCGACGGGCCGCCGGCGGATCGCGAGAGCCGCAGCGCGGCGATCGACGCCCTCACCGACCAACAGGTGCAACACATTCACGACTGCAATGTCCCGATTCCGGGCGCTGAACACATCGACCTTCTCCTCTTCGTCTACAGCGTGGAGCATCGGGCTGAATTTCGCGAATACGCCACAGATAGCGTCATCGCTGACTGGTAGGTCCGAATTGCAAGGTTGGAGCGACAGCATCGCTTGCTGAGGGAGCGTCTCCGCCTCCGATTAGTGGTCGCTTGCTTACGCGCGCGGCTCGCAAGCACACCTACCGCCGGGAACGTATCTGGGGTAGGTTACGAGCCACGACCGTGAGAAGCTGTGAAAACTCCGGGAGCGCCCGCCCCACATACGATAAGGCATCGCTTGCTCACGCGCGGTGCGCCAGGATAAGCCTGGCTTGATCTTGTGGGATGTAAGGAGCCCACCATGTAAATTGCTCGTTCGAACATGTAGCGACCTGAGCAGGACACGGCGAAA
>Ga0209060_10000225_pt1 | contig 129781 bp, 98 predicted proteins | sample Coa_R1_8_FD_187155 | JGI IMG/M metagenome (GOLD analysis project Ga0209060, IMG submission 187155) | Surface soil microbial communities from Centralia Pennsylvania, which are recovering from an underground coalmine fire - Coalmine... | ecosystem: Environmental > Terrestrial > Soil >... | reverse complement strand
GTTACTTCAATATCATCTGATGAGCCGTCTTCCAGCCTACGCGCGTCCTTTGTTTCTGCGAATTCGAGATGATATTGAAGTAACTGGAACTTTCAAATATTCGAAAACTGATCTAGTACGTCAAGGATATGATCCTGTTGCTATCACAGATGTCGTCTATTTTGACAGTCCCGAGTCGGAGGCGTTTGTTCAGCTCGACAAAGTATTGTACGACCGTATCCAAGACGGCCAGATCCGTTTATAAACTTCTGGACTAGTCGATTTGGATCGACGTTTACACGACTAGTAAACAAGAGTGGACTATCTATTTCATAGCAAACAGTTCCTTTGTTCTAAGCTTCGTTAGCGCCACGGAAGTAGGATGCGAAATGGTCATCGATGAATTCAGGAGCGATTTCGCAAAGATTGAGTCTGAGATAGCGATGGGCCCCATCGTGCCCAGTGTGACACCCGAAGAGATTCGGGATCATCTCACGTCTCGCTATAACTTCAAGAAGGCGATGACTCTTGAGGAAGTCATCGTCGATGTAGAACAGATGTTAAGAACGTGGCAGGTCCAGGTCACCCATCCACGTTATTTCGGCCTCTTCAACCCGAGCGTGACGCTCGCATCTGTCGTTGCGGAGACCTTGGTAGCCATGTATAACCCTCAGTTGGCGAATTGGCGAACCTCGCCTGCGGGGAATGAGATCGAAAGGCATACTCTTAGTTGGCTCGCCGCAAAATTTGGCCTCCCAGCAAATGCCAGTTCAACATTCACGAGTGGTGGGTCGGAAGCCAATCTCTCAGCGGTCGTTGTCGCCTTAACGCGTGCTTTCCCCGACTATGGCGAAAATGGACTTCGAGATCTTACCGCGTTGCCCACGATCTACGTGACAGCGGAGGCGCATCATTCGTTCAACAAGATCGCGCATATAACCGGACTTGGAAGAAGGGCTTTGCGCACAGTAGCGACCGACTCATATTTGAAGCTTGATGTTGAAGATCTCAGAAGACGTGTAATAGAGGATCGAAAAATCGGATTAGCCCCCTTCATGGTGGTCGGCGCCGGCGGGACCACTGCAGCTGGCGTAATCGATCCCTTGACGGATATCGGACGCTTTTGCCAAGAGGAGAATCTTTGGTTTCACGTCGATGCCGCATGGGGGGGGGCCGCAATACTAGCTGAAAGCCTCAAGCACTATTTCGCCGGAATTGATACTGCAGATTCAATCACGTGTGATGCGCATAAATGGTTCTCCGTGCCAATGGGAGCCGGGATGTTCTTCTGCCGTCATCCTGACGCCGTCGCGGAAGCCTTTCGAGCTGAAGTCTCCTATATGCCGAAGAAGACGGATGGGTTTGTGGAGGATCCCTACACTACCTCAGTGCAATGGTCCCGCCGTTTTATCGGTTTGAAACTCTTCCTCGCGTTGGCGCAGCAGGGGGAATTGGGGTATGTCGAGATGATCGAGCACCAGACTCAGATGGGACAGGTGCTGCGCGAATCTCTTGAGTCCTCTGGGTGGCGAATCGTTAATACGACGCCGCTGCCACTCGTTTGTTTTACGCGGGAAGGACTCGATACCAGTAGGTTCCTCTCAGTTCTGCGAGAACGCCAGATTGTATGGATGTCAGAGGCGCAGCTCGATGGTACTCCTGTCTTACGCGCGTGTATCACCAGTTTCAAGACTACTGAAACGGATATTCACTGGGTGGTGGATGAGATGAATCGTCTCATCTGTCAAGGTGCCGGTCAAACCAGTACGAGGCCGGAGTCGGTCTCACCAGCACAGCCCAGACAGGGATGGAAACATGAAACGGGACACGATTGCTATTCACGGCGGCTACAATGTAGATCCGACGACCAAGGCTGTAGCTGTGCCAATTTATCAGACGGTTTCTTACGCGTTCGATAGCGCCGACCATGCCTCGGCATTGTTCAATCTCGAGGCTGAAGGATTTCGCTATACCCGTATCGGGAACCCGACTACTGCAGTGTTGGAGCGGCGGGTCGCGGCGCTAGAAGGAGGGCTGGAAGCCCTGTGCGTCAGTAGCGGACAAGCGGCAGTTAACTATGCGGTTCTCAATGTTTCTCAGTTGGGAAGCAATATTGTTTCGGTTCCACAACTCTATGGAACCACGCACACCCTATTTGCGCACATTCTGCCAAGCCAGGGAGTCACCGTCCGATTCGCGGAGTCGGATCATCCGGAGGCGCTGAAAAAACTAATCGATGACAACACGCGCGCGATCTTCTGTGAAAGTGTTGGCAATCCGGCAGGAAATATCTGCGATATCGAGTCGCTTGCTCGAATGGCCCACGAAAACGGAGTGCCGTTGATCGTCGATAATACGGTTGCCTCGCCCATTCTGCTGCAGCCGATTGAATACGGCGCCGACATAGTTTTGCACTCTCTCACAAAGTTCCTGGGTGGACACGGCAATTCGCTCGGCGGAGCCATCGTCGACAGCGGCAATTTTCCGTGGGGAGACCACGCTTCAAGATTTCCGATGTTCAGCCAACCCGATGCCTCCTATCATGGGCTTGTCTACACGGATCACTTCGGGAGAGGCGCCTATTTAGGACGGTGTCGCAGCTTCTACCAGCGAACCACCGGGGCTGTCTTGTCGCCACTGAACGCTTTCCTACTGCTGCAGGGAATCGAGACGGTCGCGCTGCGAGTCGAGCGACATGTTGAGAATGGCAAAAAAGTAGCAGAATTTTTAAGCAATGACCCCAGAGTTAAGTGGGTTAATTATGCTGGATTTGCCGAGAGTCCTTATTATGCGTTGGCACAAAAATATATGTCCGGCCGCGCCTGCTCGCTGATGACTGTCGGCATTATGGGGGGCTATGAAGCCGCAATTAAATTTCATGATGCCTTGAAGTTGGTGACACGGCTCGTCAATCTGGGTGATGCCAAATCGTTGGCCTGCCATCCGGCCTCGACGACACATCGGCAAATGTCGGACGAAGCGAAACGCAGTGCCGGAGTCATGCCGGAGATGATTCGACTCAGCGTCGGGATCGAGCACATCGACGATATCATCGAGGACCTGAATCAGGCACTCAGCGCAACAACATGCTGATCGGTTCCCAATAATTCACGCCAATCTGACAATTTGATCGACCTCTACCCAAGGATCAATGGCAGATCAAGCAGAGCTTCGCCTGTGGCGCACTTTACATGCGCTGAACATCACACTATAGCTATCTTCCCGTCTCGATAGTCGCTAACGGAGAGTACATCTATGTCCTTGGAGTTGGATAGTTCACATCTTGGTGGGGAAGTTGTGGTTATTAAGCCTACAGTTTTGGGCGACGACCGTGGCTTTTTCATGGAAACCTACCGCTACGACAACTTCCGAGACATGGGTTTGCCGACCGAATGGGTACAGGACAATCACTCCCGTTCATCGAAGGGAGTTCTACGCGGTCTCCATTTTCAGTGGGATCCTCCAATGAGCAAATTGATGCGGGTGACTCGTGGTGCGGCCTTCCTTGTCGCAGTGGACATCCGAAAAGGGTCGCCCACATTAGGCGAGTGGTTCGGCCTTGAAGTTACAGCAGACAACAAGAAGCAGATATATGCTCCGTACGGATTTGCGCGCGGCTTCTGTGCTCTTACTGATGAGTGTGAAGTGCAATACAAGTGCACGGGAATTTATAACTCCGGTGCAGAATCGGGAATTTACTACAAGGATTCCGAGATTGGCATTGAGTGGCCAATCACAGATGTCATTGTATCCACTAAGGATGCCAAGGCACAGTCCCTGAATCAATGGCTTGCCTCGCCACTGTCTGACAATATCGTCTGTCAATCTAAATCAGAATTTGCTGGAGGGGTGAAGTAAATGCGTATTCTTATCGCTGGTGGTGCAGGTTACGTCGGTTCTGCATTGATTCCGCATCTCCTGGATCGGGGTTATACGATCGACGTCGTCGATTTGTTCTGGTTCGGCAACGACTTGCCGCACTATGTTGGCGTCATTGAAAAAAATATCTTCGACCTGCAAGCGTCCGACTTATCTGGCTATGACCAGGTGATATTTCTAGCTGGTCTCTCGAACGATCCGATGGCCGATTTTTCACCCGCCAAAAACTTCATCTTCAATGCATCGGCTCCAGCATATCTCGCATACATCGCCAAGAAGGCCAAGGTGAGGCGATACATTTACGCGAGCTCTTGCTCCGTGTACGGCTACACGGAGAACGAACTCTTCGATGAGAACTGCCCCGTCAATTCGTCCAACCCGTACGGTATCTCCAAGCTACAAGGGGAACGTGCCGTCATGCAAATGGTCGATTCCGAATTCTCTGTCATTGCTCTGAGGAAGGGCACCGTCTCCGGATACAGCCCACGTATGCGTTATGATTTGCTCGTCAATACAATGTTCAAGTGTGCCATGAAAGAGGGTATGATTCACGTCAACGACCCAGCGATATGGCGCCCCTTTCTCAGCATTGAAGACGCCGTCATGGCCTACACACGCGCCATCGAAGCTAATGAGTCCATCAACGGCATCTATAACATCGCCTCCGGCAATCACACTGTAGGCGAAGTCGCCGATCTCGTTAAGTTTGCGGTCGAAGAAGAGTTCGGCCAAAAGATCGCGCTCGACATCAAGCACATCAGAGACGCCCGGAACTACAAGGTTTCAATCGAGCGGGCCAAAACAATCCTAAGTTTCCATCCGCATCATAGTGTCAAGTCCATCGTACGCAGTCTGATCAGCAATATGGATAAGTGTGGCGATTGGGACAACCCCAAGTACTACAACATCCATGTTTTCAAAGCTCTTGAGAACCTGACACCGACTGGTACCTATGCGTTTTCCCAGGTCGTTGGGGGCACTAGGTGAAAGTTGCCGTGCTGGGATCTAATGGACAACTTGGGAGCGATGTGTGTGCAGCCTTTCTACGGAATGGAGATCAAGTTATTGGTCTCACTCACTCGGATTTAGAGGTGACTTCGGCTTCCTGCGTCGATGCAGTGCTTTCCGCTTCAATGCCGGAGTTCATCGTCAATACGGCAGCGATGCACCATGTAGAGAAATGCGAGGCTGATCCCATTGGCGCATTTCACAGCAATGCAATTGGTGCAAAGTTCGTGGCCGAATGGGCGAAACAGGCCGGCGCAACGGTAGCATACGTGAGCACTGATTATGTCTTCGATGGCAAGAAAGATGCTCCGTACTTGGAAATCGACGCTGCTGCCCCGCTCTCTGCTTACGGAATTACCAAACTGGCGGGAGAACACTTTACTGCCGCAATCGCTGCGAAGTACTTCGTGCTTCGCGTTTCTGCCATTTATGGCCATCAACCATGCCGAGCAAAGGGTGGTCTGAACTTCGTCGAGTTGATGCTGAAGTTATCTCGCGAGCGAGACGAATTGCGCGTTGTTGATGATGAATTTGTCACACCGACGCCCACTGTGCAGATCGCAGAGCAACTAATTGTGCTCAGCCGCTCGCGGCACTACGGCCTCTATCACGGAACCGCCGAAGGAAGCTGCTCGTGGTATGAGTTTGCTCGTGAGATCTTTCGTGCCACAGGCACCAGAATTCGCTTAGAGAAGGCGCATCCCGGAGAGTTTCCGACAAAGGTTCCGCGTCCGAAATTCTCCGTTCTTGAGAATCAGGCACTGAAAGCTGCTCATTTGAACGTGTTTACCGACTGGCGGGATGGATTGGATAGTTATCTCCTTACCCGCGCTTAGTTCCAGTTAGCACGCATAACAGGGTGGAAGGGGTTGTTGGCAGCATGAGCGACAAATATTGCGATGTTGCCATTATTGGAGCCGGTATCATTGGGCTCGCGGTTGGTTTGCAACTCATTCGCAAGGACCCGAACCTGAAGATCATTGTTCTCGATAAGGAAAATGAAGTAGCTTCTCATCAGACGGGACATAATAGTGGTGTGCTGCATTCTGGCTTGTATTACAAGCCAGGTTCGCTCAAGGCGCGACTCTGTGTTGAGGGTAGGGCGGCCATGATCCAGTTTTGCGAGGAGCACGCGATACCGTACGAGATCTGCGGCAAAATCATCGTTGCAACCGAAGAACACGAGATACCTAGTCTCAATGAACTGTTGCGCCGCGGACGTACGAATGGCGTAGCTGGCCTTCGGGAGCTGGACGCGCAGCAGATTCATGAGATCGAGCCTCACGCATCGGGCCTACGCGGTATCCATATACCGACTACAGGTATCACTGACTTCAGAATGGTCTCGGCCAAGTATGCGGAGCTTATCAAGCAAGGTGGAGGCGAGGTTCTTACTAACTCTGGCGTCTCACGCATTTTGTCTGAGGTTGGTGGGATCGTTCTTGAGACTTATTTCGATGTTATACACGCGCGTTTCGCCGTCAACTGCGCAGGCCTGCAGAGCGATCGCATCGCTAGCATGGCTGGCGCCAGTCTTGGTCTTCGCATTATACCGTTCCGCGGCGAATACTTTGAGCTCGTGCCTGCGAAGCACCATCTCATCAAAGGCCTAGTGTATCCGGTTGCCAATCCCCGCTTTCCATTCTTGGGAGTTCATTTCACCAAGCGAATTCACGGAGGTGTCGAAGCCGGCCCGAATGCGGTGCTCTCGTTCAAACGCGAGGGATATGCCCGAACGTCATTCAGCCTCTCAGACACGCTCTCGACGGCTTTGTTCCCGGGTTTTTGGAAGATGGCCTCTCAGAACTGGGAATACGGGATCGAAGAAATCTACCGTTCTTGGAGTCGGCAGGCATTTACGCGCGCGCTGCAGAAGCTGTTGCCGAGTTTGACGGAGCGAGACATTCAGCCTGGAGGCTCGGGCGTACGTGCCCAGGCGTTGGATCATGACGGTAATCTATTGGATGATTTTCATTTTATCTATCAGGATCGAATTCTCCACGTTTGCAACGTGCCTTCTCCGGCAGCCACAGCCTCCTTGTCGATCGGTATGGAGATTGCTTCAATGCTCCATGGGCATGCTGCACTCAAAAAAGTGGAGGTTGTTGTTAAACAGGAGATCACATCGGCAAAAAACCTGGCTTCGTTGGCATGTCCCGAGAGTACTTAGATATGAAGGCGTGAGTGGCTTACCAGTAAAACTCTTCTTTCCCAAAAGTTCAGCTGTAAATCAACTTGAGTCCCCTGCAACTAAATCGGCATCATTTTTTACCTGTGCCGCCGGTGCTACTCGCCGATAACATATGCACTTTATTGTTACGTCGAATGCAAAGACCTGCAACCTAGAATCACGCACGGAAAACTGCGCAAGTAGCCAAGCGATAATTTTCGCGAAATCAGAAATAAAATACCTTGATCATGTTTAGGAATGTCGCCATTACTATGGCCATCATCGTGCAAGCTTAGCGTGTGTAGATCGACACAACATTCGAAATCAGTGCTGCCAAGTAAGAAATGTAGCCCACAGGGCAAAGCTATGTCTACTTGGGCTGAATGTTGGATCAGGAAGAACACAGCCAGTAACTGTAGGTGGGTAAAGCGCCGATTGCTGAACCTTATAGGTCTAGCAATAAAGTACGTCTTTGCCCAGACTCCGATCACCGTGGCGCCCGATTGCAAATTTCTGGTGTCGAATCCCTAACCATTGAAAGAAAGGTGAAATTATGAACACGACGCTACTCATGCCGCAGCAGCCGCAAAACCATGTGCTCGACGCCTCCATCCAACAGCAGATCAATGCCATGATCGATGGCCTTATGGCTTCGTTGCCTGAAATGAGTCAACTGACCAAAGCTGAGCGGCGAGGGATAATTGCGCGATATACCGCAGTTCTGGAAGGAAATTTCATCTATTGGATGACGGCCACCCTTCTTGCCGTGCAGTCAGAAGATGCGCGCCCTATCCTCCTTGATAATCTCAACGAAGAAGTGCGCGATTCCCATCCGGTCATGCTACGCAATTTCGCGGTTGCCGCCCAGGCTTTTCCGACAGACTCCGATGCGCTAGCCGTGAATGAAGAGTTAAATAGCGTCCGTCGCTTTCTGGGCCGGCTGTCCGCCGTGCAGTCGCTCCTGACAATGGCTTTCTTCGAAGGGTTCATACAACGGTTTATGGCTTATTTGGCGGATCTTGCCAAAGCACAAGGCTCAGTTGATATGGAATACACAGATGTACACGGTGTCTGCGATATTGCGCATACTGACGGTCTCTTCCGTGCACTTTCCATTGAGATGACTCTCAACCCGCTTGAACCGGAGAAAGATCTCTTCGAAGGCGTCTATCTCCTTCGCAACCTCATCGAGACCGTCGTCTTCAACCGGGAAACACCCTCTGCCTGATCATTCCTACCGGGGGCATCTCAAGTGCAGACCCAACTTCATCAAGAGATCAGCTTGCCAGAGCAGGCCGGATACTTCACGGTCCCCGGTGCGGAGCTTTACGCAGTCCTGCATCAGGTTCCGGATCCGGTGGCGCGCGTTCTCCTTGTTGGACCATTCGCCTCCGGCCGGCATTTTTCATATCACCCATGGGTTCGCTGGGCCCGATATCTGGCCGCGAGGCGGATCGAAGTCCTTCGCTATGATTATCGCGGTATTGGCGAGAGCACGGGTGTTTTCGAAGAAATGAGTTTTGAGAACTGGAGCGAAGACGTCCAACTTCTTGCCGATTGGGTCATACGACGGTCGCCTAGCGTCCCGCTTGTGCTCCACGGGCTAGAACTAGGAGCCATACTCGCCGCCAGATGTTTCCATAAGGGCACAGGCGATGCATTGCTACTGTGGTCTCCGCCTGCTAATGCAAACCAGGTACTCCGTTCGAGCCTCTTGCACTGGGCAGGGTTGGGACAATTAAACGAGTCTCCCGAGAACCGGAAGACAGTCTCGGAATATATCCGGCAATTAGAAGAAGGTTCTTTTATCGAGGTACAGGGATATCAATGGTCGAGTCGTCTGTGGCGCGATTCTTTTCACTTTGACCTGCCCGCGACCATGCGAGATGAGAGCTCTTGCGAATCATATAAAAAGCCAATCAAGGTAATTAAGCTTGGAAAAGAGGCTGCTCCTCTGGTGAAGTCGCATTTTGGGAATGGCGAAGCTAGGGACTTCAGCTGCCTATACTCCAGTAATTACGACTGGATTGCCGGCGCCTTAGCCCTCTCGCACAGGGGGATGCAATGAAAGAAACGATCGAAACACGTGAGTTGATCGTGCTGGATGGTCTCGACGTCACTATCCGAGGCACCTATCATAAGACCTACGATGACAACCTAGGCGCACAGCCAAACCCGGTCGCGCAACCCCGCATCGGGGTTTTGTTCCTGAATTCTATTTCGCCGACGAGAGCTGCGCATGGCGATGCGGCGGTCTATTGGGCCGACTCGTTTGCGGAGTGTGGCTATCCCTCCTTTCGACTTGATCTGCCAGGATTCGGAGACTCCGAAGGAGATCTTCCAGAAGATTTGGCTGGCTTTATCAATCAAGGGGGATATGCATCCATTGTTTCCGCTAAGGTCAGAGAGCTTGTGGCTCGATTCAACTTATCGGGAGTAGTCATAGTGGGTCAATGCGCAAGCGGTGTCTCGGCACTTTATACGGCCGCAGCCTCGCCAAAGTGCAAGGGCCTTGTTTTGATGGACCCATACTTCTACTTGCCACAAGCAAAACGGCCAGTAATTCGACGGGAATGGGGTACTTGGTTTTTACATAGGCGTTGCCAGTTTTCGAGTATTGTTTATGATCGCCTGAAAAGGATTGGCTGTTTTCTCCGCGGGGGAGGCCTGCCGAAGAATGCCAATTATCTACTTCTTAGTTCCTGGAAGAAACTGACGCCCAAAGGATTGCCGGTTCTTATCCTAAAGGGGCCCGACTGTAGAACTGTCAACATGAAACCGAGGGCTGGTGAGTTCGACTACTTAGAATATCTTCTGAAAGTTGCAGGTCGCGGAAGTAAGGTCGTCGTAAAAGTGACGAATAGTGCCAATAAGGCTTTCGTGAACCATCAGGGCCGAGTTGCGGTTCGGCAGCATACTGAACAGTGGCTAAATGCCTATTTCCCATTGGTAAAGCCTTGAGACCACCTTGCATACCGGCACGACAAATATAGAAGGCACAATGAACTTCGTTCTATACCTTTTGTGTTGGAGTTGAGTCGATTATGTTGGGTTCGTCGAAAGTCCTTATCACGCATCGGCACAAATATATGCCCGATGGTGGCAACTCGCTAATGACTGTAGGGATCATGAGGCTACGAAGCCAACAGTTAAATTTCATTTTGCGTTGAAGCTGGTGGCACGGTTTGTCAATCTGGTGACACCAAATCGTTGGTCTGCCATCTGCCTCGACGACGCATCGACGAATGTCGGATGAAGCGAAACGCAGCGCCGAAGTCATGGCTCGGGATCGAACACTGCGACGATATTATCGCCTGATCTGAATCTGGCGCTCAACGCAACCGTGTAAATAAATTGATCGTTACAGAATACCCTGATGCCGATTTTCCGAGGGGTACACGTATGCCTATTTGTTCGAGTTCTAGTCGTTTCGTTCATGACCGGCGGTCAGGCAGCAACCCGCCTGCGGAATGCCGGGAACGGTCGAGTAAGTGCGTCACAATCGGATTGATCAATAACATGGCGGACGGGGCTCTCGATGCAACAGAGCGCCAGTTTATTTCGCTTCTCGATTCGGTTTCCGATGACATACAAATTAGACTATCGTTTCATGCGTTACCTAACGTTCCCAGGAGTGAGCTAGGTACAAGCCATATCAAAAATTTCTATTCGAGTGTTGAGAGTCTTTGGGATAAGAGCCTTGACGGACTCATAGTGACCGGCAGAGAGCCTCTCGCATCGAATCTTAAGGATGAACCTTACTGGGAGAGTTTTACAGAAGTCCTTGAGTGGGCTAAGGAAAACACTTACTCGACCATCTGGTCTTGCCTGGCCGCGCACGCTGCGCTATTGCACATAGATGGGATCGATCGTGTCAGGAGCAACGATAAATTCTGCGGTATCTTCGAATGTGCCCGGCTGTCAGATCACCCCCTGACGACAGATGCGCCGTCGTGCTTCAAACTTCCACACTCCCGGTGGAACGGCATACCTGAAGACGCTTTGACAAGTTGTGGATATAGCATACTCACGCGAGCGGCGGATGCCGGCGTTGATACGTTCGTAGGGCTGCACAAAAGCCTCTTCGTCTTTTTTCAGGGTCACCCAGAGTATGAATCCAATACCTTGCTGCTTGAATACCGCAGGGATGTTGGGCGTTACCTCCGTGGAGAGACAAATATCTACCCACTGATGCCGCGAAACTACTTCGATCACAGGACTGTGATTGCATTGAAGGCGCTTCAAAACGAAGCTACGTCCCGCCCACGCGTAGACTTACTCGCGGACGTCTCTGCTGCATTAGGAAAGTTAAAAATCGAAAACACCTGGCACTCAACAGCTGTATGCATTTACCGAAACTGGCTGGAGTATATATGTGCGCAGAAGCAGCTACGATTGAAAGACAGATCTCTATCCTGTCAACGCCCGCGAAATCTGGTATGGCCGCACCAGCGACTAAGCTTCTGATAAATAATCGCTGGGTTGCAAGCGAATCCGGCGACACCTTCGCGACGGTAAATCCCGCCACCGGCGAGGAAATCTGCCAAGTTGCTGCGGCTAATACCATCGATGTGGAGAAGGCCGTTTTTGCAGCGCGGACGGCTTTTGAAACAGGTCCTTGGCGGAAGATGCACGCATCAGAGCGGGGGCGCCTGCTCTACATTCTTGCCGATCTCATCGAAAATAATGATGACGAACTCGCCCAGCTCGAATCTCTCGATAACGGTAAACCAGTTTCAGTGGCGAAGAGAGTGGATGTTGCCAAGACAGTTGCTTGCTATCGATATTTCGCGGGATGGGCGGACAAGATTCAGGGCAAAACCATTCCCATAGACGGCGATTTTTTTTGCTACACCCGGCATGAACCCATCGGCGTAGTCGGACAAATCATCCCTTGGAATTATCCCATGCTGATGCAGGCGTGGAAGCTTGCTCCGGCGTTGGCCACAGGAAATACCGTCGTTCTGAAGCCGGCCGAGCAAACCCCTCTCTCCGCGCTACGCATCGGGGAGTTGATTGTCGAAGCGGGTTTTCCGGAAGGCGTCGTCAATATATTGTCGGGATTCGGTCCCACAGCAGGTGCGGCGATCGCGCGTCACATGGACGTGGACAAGGTGGCATTCACCGGATCCACCGAAATTGGGCGTCTAATCTTGGAAGCCGCAGCAAAGTCCAATCTGAAGCGAGTCACTCTTGAACTCGGCGGAAAAAGCCCGAATATCGTATTCGAGGATACGGATCTCGACGAAGCGGTAGAAGGCGCGCACTTGGGACTCTTTTCCAATCAGGGTCAAATTTGTTGTGCCGGTTCAAGAGTGTTCGTCGAAGAGAAGATCTATGATCAGTTCGTAGAAAAAAGTGCAACTCGCGCCCACAAACGTGTAGTCGGAGACCCGTTCGATCCTAAGACAGAACAAGGTCCGCAGGTAGATCAGGCGCAGTTCGACAAAGTGATGGGCTATATCGAATCAGGACAAAATGAAGGTGCTACGCTTGTCTGCGGTGGCAAGCGCGTCGGACATCGTGGATACTTCATCGAGCCCACCGTGTTCGCCGACGTTCAGGACGACATGAAGGTTGCCCGCGAAGAAATCTTCGGACCCGTGATGAGTGTCATCCCGTTTAAGAATCTCGATGAAGTAGTCACTCGGGCAAACCGAACGGATTACGGATTGGCAGCAGGGGTGTGGACACGGGACATCAAAAAGGCGCACGCGATTGCAAATGGAGTGCGCGCTGGTACGGTATGGGTGAATTGCTACAACATTTTGGATACTCGGGCTCCCTTCGGTGGATTCAAACAGTCAGGAACGGGACGTGAACTAGGCGAGTACGGACTGCAGCAGTATTCGGAAGTTAAAACCATCATTGTCAGGCTTTGACGAAAGATCTCGCAATCAAGAAGTGGCCGCGAATGACTTGTTGACATGATCCTTTGGGATCGAGATTTTTTACTCGCAATCAAGCCACCATCGTCGAAAACCGTGTCGTTGTATCGCCCCTAAGCTGCCTCTTCGGAGGCGGCTTTTTCTTTGTTCGGGGCTGAACGACAGCTTAACGCAGATCTATCACGTTCCTAGTGAGGTGTACGATGTATTTTGAAAAATGCCTGAAACGACTTAAAGGTGCTTAGTGAGGTTATGAGAGTGTTTCCAATGTGGCCTATCGGCCACGTGTACGATGGAATTGTCTTTCCGGGGAAGCAGTCAGCCTCGTAGACGAAGGTATAGTTGCAGTCAGTATAGGAAGAAGCAACCCCCAGTTTCTGGGGTGATGAAGTCGAGTTCCATCGTGAATAGTTTATACAAATTGCGCTCTTCATCTAAAACCAGCAAAAGCAGGACCGGCCGATGTCTGCATAGTGTTTTGGCAGTTATCACGGGACTAATGACTCTGTCGTTCCCGGCGGTTGCGCAACAAGCTTCTCCACAACGCTCGGACGAAGTTACAGTATGGGGCGCCGTGCATAGCTCAGATGGCAAGCCGGTTAACGACGCGGTGGTACGACTTGAACACGAGGGTGTTCCCGGCGCCGTCGAGACGAAGACAAACGCAGCTGGCGACTTCGTGTTCTTGGCTCTCCGAACTGGTAGCTATCTACTCAACGCAGAGAAGGCAGGATTACGTAGCCGCAGCGCTGCTGTCGTTGTGCCATCACAGAGGGATCAAGAGAAAATCGATCTGGTCCTCGAAGATTCCGGGTCAACTCATTCAGATTTTAGTACCTCCTCATTGTCTTCCATTCAAACCATGACATTCGCGGATAAACCGAACTTCTCCATCGCAGGAGTTACGGATTGGACCGCCGTGGGCGGGCATGGATCGGATTCAAGTTTACGAACCAGCGAAGCTCTCGCCAGTGAAACGCTCAAGCTTAAATCGACGGGGCCGGAACATCGTGCAGATGTCACCGGCGATTCCAGTGAAGCAACCCGGCATCGACAGGCGGGGGAAGTTGCCGAGAAGTTAGGCGACCCTTTGGCTGCAGTGCACGAATATGAGCAAGCTGTACGGTTGGATCCCAGTGAGCAGAACTATTTTGAATGGGGTTCCGAGTTGCTGCTCCATCGAGCTGTGTTGCAGGCGCAGGAGGTCTTTCACAAAGGAGTCGAGGCGTATCCGAAATCGGCCAGAATGCTGACTGGATTGGGTGCGGCTCTCTTTGCCGGTGCTCGCTATGATGAGGCCGCGCTTCGTCTATGCAATGCTTCTGATCTGAATCCGGCGAACCCCGAGCCATACATCTTCATGGGCAAGATCCAGATGGCGGCGCCCAATCCGCTGGCGTGCATTGAACAGAAGCTCGCACGGTTTGTGCAGGAACATCCGAGAAACGCTCTTTCCAATTATTTTTATGCGATGGCGATTTTGAAACGCCAGCCACAATCGGCAGATAAGCAGGACCTGAAACAGGTTGAAGACCTGCTTACAAAAGCCGTGACGATCGATGCCAAATGCGGCGATGCTTATCTTCAACTTGGGATTCTTTCTGCCTCCGAGCATAAGTTTGAAAAGGCAATTGATTTTTATACGAAGGCAATCGGTGCAGACCCACAGTTAGGCGAGGCGCATTATCGGTTGGGTGTGGCTTATGACCGGATCGGCGAGTCGGCAAAGGCCAAACGGGAGTTCCAGCTTCACGATGAGATCAAGAAGCAACAGGCAGAGGCTATCGAACGACAACGGCGAGAGGTGAAGCAGTTCCTGGTCGTTCTGCCGGAGCAGCCCGGTCATTCGCCGACACCGTAAAGCCTCTCTATTTTGCTTGTGGCTTGAACATTGAGACTATTCCGTCACCTTCGCGAATAGTGAGGATTTGATTCGCCTTGACCTGCGTGAATCGTTCGATCTTCTGTGTCGTCGGCCACTTTACTTCGATGATGTCCACGGTCTCGACTTTGCCAAGACCGAAGTGAAGGCGCAAGTCGCTTTGTGACATCACGCTTGTGCCACTGTGAACTTCATCCATCTGAGCATGTTTGCCGGTGACAACTCGCACGCGGGCTCCTATGGCCGTGCGATTGCACTTTGTTCCCAGCAGCTTGATCTTAATCCAGTTCTGTTTGTTGCCTCCTTCGTTGCGAAGAAGCGATGGGAGATCATTCAGGTTTAAGACCAAAACATCCATGTTGCCATTGTTGTTGTAGTCTCCGAATGCGGCGCCACGACTGGAAAAGCGCTCGCTGATGCCGGATCCCATCTGTGTCGAAACATCTTTGAAGTTACCGTTGCCGAGATTCTTGTACACCAGTCGTGGGTTTTTGAAGGTCTCGCCGAAGTCATAGTGGTCAACCTCAGGATAGACGTGTCCATTGACCTGAACGATGTCGGGCCAGCCATCGTTGTCATAGTCGATAAAACCGCAGCCCCAAGCTACATAGCGATTGTTAACTCCGATGCCGGACGGAAAGGTTACATCGGTGAAAGTTCCATCACCATTATTGTGGTACAGGTTGCAGGTGTCATCGACGAAGTTAGTCTTGAAGATGTCGAACCAACCGTCGCAGTCGTAGTCGGCCACTGCGACGCCCATTCCAGCCTGCTCATGCCCGTCGTCATTGTAGGCGCAACCGGCCATGACGGCGATATCGGTGAACGTGCCGTCGTGGTTGTTCTTGAAGAGAATGCTTGGTTCTGAATCCACCGCGATATAAATGTCCGGCCATCCGTCGTTATCGAAATCGTAAGAAACGGGGGTAATGGAGTATCGTGGACCGGGCTTGAGAATGCCTGACTTCTCGGAGACGTCGGTAAACGTGCCGTCGCCATTGTTGTGGTAGAGGAGGTTGGTGTCGCCTGGAAGGCCGCGGGGCCCGCACATAATGGGAACGCCTTTCCACTGGCAGTAGTTTGTTGCGCTTGCGGAGGGGATCTTATCCGGATCAATCTTGATGTAATTGCAGACGAAGAGATCGAGATGACCGTCTCGATCGTAGTCGAGAAAAGTACAGCCTGCGCCCCAACGGCCTTGTTCCCGATAGAGGCCGGCCTTGTGGGTAACGTCAGTAAACGTGCCGTTTCCGTTATTGCGAAAAAGACGGTTATGCCCAAGGAAACAGCAAAAAAGATCGTCCCATCCGTCGTTATCGTAATCACCTACGCAGACGCCGGTCTGCCAGCCGGTAATCCCTAGTCCTGACTTATCTGTGACATCGGTAAACGTGCCGTCGCGATTGTTCCTGTACAAATGTGAAGTCGGCGTCTTTCCTTGCGGCCAATTCGCGTCGAGCCGGTTTCCATTTGTAAGGTAAATATCGAGCCATCCATCGTTGTCGTAGTCGAAGAAGGCCAGTCCGCTTCCCTTGGTCTCAATAATGGACCGTTTGTGGTCGATACCACCCCATACATTGGGGATGTTCAGTCCGGCTTGCTGCGCCACGTCGACGAACTGGACCCCGGACGGCGTGGGATTCGATGCTGCAGCTTCAACGACGAGCGAACTTTTCCATTTCCAGAGTGGAGTCGTAAGTGCATCCGTCAGCGCACTACCCAACACGAAGAGAGAGGACCCAAGGAAGCGCCGTCGCGGGAAGATCATAGATGGCAATGATTATATCGAGCGATTTTCCTTTCAGCTCTCTGCGCATAATTCAGATATCGGAGAAAACAATCTACTTCGCTTCATAGGGTTTTGTCTGCGAGGAACAGCGCAAGTTGAAGCAATTGTTTTCTGCTGGCTATCGGCATGGGTGCATCGTCGGTCGGGGTGATCGCCGGAGCCTGCGCCAGGACCTGTTCAATGCGGTTTACGTCAAGGCCAGTGCTTACATTGCTGTTCTTGAAACGGTCCAGAACTTCTTTGGCTTTGGCGATCTGTCCCGTTTGAAAGTAGAAGGCACCAAGGGTTGAATAGCTTCCGGGCCATTCTGGAAGCAATTCCACTGCGTGCTCGAACCGCTCCGCTGCCTCTGCAGTATTTCCTTCGAGAACTGAGGCGAGTCCCAATCCCCAAAGAATTTTCCCGGAGCCGGGAATGTGAGCTTGTCCCTTCAGTAATGTCTGTTTCGCATCTGCAATGTTGTTCTCGCGAAGCTGGAGCAGTGAAAGCGAGAGATAGTCCTGGTCGTTATCTGGATTGCGATTGATGGCGCTTCGGAAGATCTCTGTGGCTTGGGTTGTGTCACCCATGTGCGCGTAGATATCTCCGAGCAAGGCAAGGTAGGAGTCGTCCCTACTTCCTTCCGGTGCAACCTGCAAGGCCGTATTAAGCGCCTCGGAATAACGGCCCTCGCGAAAATATGCATTTGCTAAATCGAAATTTACTTCGTTCGAGATTGGATTCGCCTGCAGTGCTGCCTGGAACTGTTGGATAGCATCGTCGTATAGATGGTAACGTGCCAGTAAGACACCAGCACCAGCCAAGGTTCGGGAATCGCCCGGACTTACCTTGTCGAGCTGCGCGATGGTGTTCCTAGCCTCATCCACCTTTCCGGATTTCAGATAAGCCTCAGCCAAAGGATAAAGAACGTCAGGTTGATCCGGGTGCTTCTTGATCTGCTCGATAAGCTGAGCCAGGTCCTGCAGGTTTCGGGCACCGGGATCAAGTTTTGAGCGATTATCGAGGTAATCGAAGAGATTCTCATAGGGATACGCATTAACGGAAACATTTTTAGAGAGAGTCTGAAATTGGGCGAGGTCCCGGTCGGCTGCTGTCGTCTCGTGCAATTTTCTCTCCACCATCGCGAGCTTGTAGTATCCAGTCGCCGAATTGGGGCTGACTCGAACATATTTTCTGAGCAGATTCTCTGCCTCGGGAAATCTTTTGGCTTCGATTCGAAGATTGGCCAACTCTATAAGCGCATCAGGAAAATTCGGATCTGAGCCGAGTACTTTCTGGAATATCGCGTCTGCTGTTGCAGTATCTCCCTGAAGATTTGCGATGTGGCCCAGCTGGAACAAGCAGAAGCTGTTGCGAGGATCCAGCTTGAGTCCGTTTTGAAAATCTTGTTTTGCTTCGTCGAACCGTCCGAGATGTGTGTATGAAAGACCTAAGAAGGCGTATGTTCGCACTGAAGGTTCGGCCGCGATCGACTTATTGAACTCTTCGATAGCTTTGTCGATCTTGCCCGATACGAAATAACTTTCGCCCAGAACGGAACGAATATCCGATCGCTGTGGTGTGATCTGTAGAGCTTTTTCCAGCAATGGGATCGCATCCTCGAAATACTTCTGGGAGATGCTGATCTGGGCCATCAGGAGGAGGATGTCCGGATTCGTGGGTGTTATCTTGTTTGCGCGGACCAGTAGATCAAGTGCATCGAGAGATCGCGATTCATTCGTATAAACCTGTGCCAGCAAGTAAAGAGCTTCGGGGGACTCGGGCCGCAATTTGAGTGCACGAGTCAAGATGAGCTCTGCATTGGGATAGTTGCCGTTCAGAAGAAAGATTTGTCCGAGGTTATAAAGAATCTCGAAAGTCTCGGGCTGTAGAGCATCGGCCTTTTCAAATTCCAACTGTGCAAGCTTGTACTGCTTTTCGGACGCCAGCAATATTCCAAGAGAGAAATGTAGCTGGACCTCATTCTTATTCTCTGCGGAGAGTTCAATCGCCATCCGAAGGGCCTCTGCAGTGCGTTTGCTCTGCAAGTAGGCGCGGATCAGGTTGAGGCGTGTCTCGATATTTTTCGGACGTACACGTTCAAAGTAAGGAATGGCTTCCGTTGGAGATCCCCTAGCCATCTCGAGTAGCCCAAAGTTGTAGTTCCCATCCCGGTTTCCTGGCTCAAGACGCAGAGCAGTTCGGAATTCCTTCTCAGCCATATCGAACTGCTTTTGGGCGAGATAGACATTTCCCAGATTGTTGTGCGTCTTGGTGGCGTTGGGGGCAAGCTGCAAGGCTTTCTGAAATGCAGCGAGAGCGTTTGGGTAGTCCTGCTGTTCGCTCGCGATAATTCCAAGCAGGTTGTAGCCCTCAGCGCTAGAAGGATTTTGCTTGAGTTCTTCCAACATTTTCGTCTTGGCTTCATCAAGATGGCCTTGTTGAACCAGAACTTCAATTGGCTGGAGCTTTGCGGATATCTTTGAAGATTGTTGCTGGGCCGTACCCGTGGCGCAAGCAAACAAAATCGCAACTAGGGTAGAAATGCTACCCGCACGCGACCACGCTATGACGATTCCGATCCTATGCCTAAATGAGGTGCGAATGCCCATCTCCCACACCGTTCCAACTTGCTCATTAGCGCGGTCAGTGTAGCATCTCAAGGAGTTGCGTGGCGCCTGGATTCTGGGGCTGCATGCGTAGCAGGTCCTGCAACACGTCTCTCGCTTTTTCCTTTTCATTCCGCATTGCGTAGAGACGGGCAAGATTGAGATAAGACTGATCGAAGTTTGGGGCAAGGTGGATGCAAGTCTTGAATTGCTCTTCCGCTTTTGAGTAATCCTGCATCTGGACGAAAAGAATGCCCAGGTTGTTTAGAGCCTCGGGATAGTCTGGACGCAAGTCGATCGCCTTCTGCAAATAGTCTGACGCGCGCTGCATCTGATTTTGCTGGGCGAAGAGCATTCCTAGGCTGTAGTTGACCTCAGGATCGTCAGGCTGAATTTTGAGCGCGTGATTGAGGCATTCCTCTGCTTTCTCAAAGACCTTTTGCCGCCGATAGACGTTCCCCAGGTTCAAGAGCGCAATGACGTAGGTTGGCCTGAGAAATAATGACTGCTGAAAGTTTTTAACGGCTTCTTCCGGGTGGCCTTCTTGTGCCGCTATCATGCCGAGATTATTCCAAGCCTCCGGATAATTCGGACGCAGCTTCACGGTCTGTTCAAGGTAGTGGCGCGCCTGCTGAAAGTTGTTTCTTCGGAGATTGAGAGTTCCAAGGTTGTAATAGCCTTCCGGGTCGTCGGGTTTGGCGGCGATGACCTGCTCAAACGATTCTGTTGCTTGGTCCAGGTAGCCATGTTGGAACAGGGCAACGCCATAGGTAAAGTCGTTGCGCCGAAACGCATCCTGATAGAGCTCGCCTTTTAATGGCAGCGCCTTCTTCATCCGATCGGCTGCAGTAGTTGGAATAGACTTTACATCTTCCAGCAGACGCTGTGGATTTATTGGGCCCTGATAGACCTTGACGATTATGCCCTCTCTGTCCAGCAGGAAGGATGTCGGAATTGCGAGATCCCTTCGACGATCGAACAAGTATCGATAGATGATGTTGTAGACACCAGCCACGTCTTCCGTTGCAAAAAGGACCGGAAAGGAAAGCCCTTCCCGCGCCACTAATGATCGTGCGGCTGAAGCATTGCTTGCATCATCCACGTTCACAGCTAAAACGTCCAGATGGCTCGTGGCGAACGTTGAGCGGTGCTGATGGAGAAGTCTCAGTTGGTCATGGCAGATTGGCGCGGTTGTCGCCCAGAAATTGAGAAGCACGAAGCTGCCCTGTGATTGCTTGAGTTCCCGTGTATTGCCTGCGAGGTCGGGCAGAGAGAATTCTGGCGCCTTTAAGGGATCAAGGAGCCAAGTGTTTATCTGGGAAGGCAATGGTTCCAAAGTTGGCGGTGGTCCTGGCTTTGCGTAGGCTAAGGGCGACTCCGCAAAGGGTTTAGCCTGGAACGAACTCACGCCTTCCTCAATTTCGATACGGTGGTTGATCGGTAAATGTTCGAACTGTTGCGAGAGCCCACTTGGCCAACGGACAGTAGCCCGGATGGTTCCTTCCGGCTTCCCAACTCCAAAGAACAATTCCTTCGAATGTTGAGCGAGAAATCCAGAGCCCGCCTGCAAATACTTTGTCTGGCGAAACGCGCCAATTTCGACTTTGATTGCCGCTCCGATTGCATCGCGATTGCTTTTATGCCCTCGTAAACGGAACGAGATCGAGCCCCCGAGGTCCTTCATTACGTTGTGCAGTATCCGCAATTGAGGAGCGTTCCGGTTTTTGAGGATGACCTCCAAACGTCCGTCATGGTCGAGATCGGCGAGAGCAAAGGAGCGGCTGTCCTCAAGAAAATCCAATCCCAGCATGCCGGAAACCTCGGAAAACGTGCCGTCGCGGTTGTTCGCGAACATGACATTTCTCTCGTAGGCGTTCCAGGAACTGTCCGACCGAATCAGTTCATTGATGGCATTCCATCCATGTTCGTAAGCCAACGATGGGGTAGCATCTTCGGGAGATTTTGCAACTATTTGTCGCCAGAAGAAACTTGCCAGATCGTTCCGATCCAGCGCGGAGATGTATCCGTTGGTTACATAGAGGTCAGAGTAACCGTCGTGATCGAAGTCCCATAGATCGGCGGACCAGGACCAGCGGCCCATCGCAACTCCGGCCTGCTGCGCGATGTTTTTAAACTTGCCGTCTCCTTGATTTCGGTACAGCGCATTGCCCCGCGCGTGCCGTTGATAGAGGGCGCGAATATCCTCTGGGGCAGTTGAGTGAAATCGCGCTTGTTCTGAGACTCTTTGGCCGGCGGCTGCCCACATGCTGGTGGTGTAAATGTCCTCATGTCCGTCGTTATCGAAATCAGACCAGCATGCGCTCATTCCAGCGCCGACGTCTTCGATGTGGGACTCGCTTGAAGCAACGCCGAAGGTTCCGTCGCCGTTGTTGTGATAAAGCTGAGATCTGCCGAAGTCATTCGCCACGCAGAGATCAGGCAGGCCGTTGGAGTTCGAGTCGCCCCATGCACAGGCGAAACTGTACCGGTCATTATCTTTGTTCAATCCTACCTGTTCGGTTCTATCTACAAATGTTGCGTTTCCTTCGTTGTGTAGGAGGTAGTTTGGTGGACCATTCCGGGCGTCGAAGTAGGGAACAGGATAGTGATACTGGTCGAGCCCGAGGTAGTACATGTACGTGCAGAAATAGATATCGAGATGGCCGTCTCGATCGTAGTCTGCTACAGCCGCATGCGTGAATGTTCCTTGAGGAGGACGCGCAAATTTGAAGGCATCACGCTTGAGCGAGAAGGTCCCGTTCCCTTGATTCAGGAAAAGGAGAGGACCGCTGCCGCAGACAACAAGAAGGTCCTGGAGTCCTTTGTTCTCAAAATCCGCAAAGAGTGCGCACGCAGTGTTGTCGAGTACGCCGACCCCTGCCTTCTCCGTTACGTCTTCAAAGGTGCCATCGCCTCGGTTGCGGTAGAGGCGGTTTGGCAAGCCAGATGGCTGGCATACATATAAATCATCGAATCCGTCATTATCAAAGTCGCCTGTGGCCACACCATTGTTTCCATAGACGTCGATGCCGCATGCGCCATCGAGAACTGTACGCCAGTGATCGACGCCACGAAGCATCTGGCTTGTGTATGATTCCGCGCCTCCTAAAGCCTGGAATGTAACATCGATGAATGCAGGTCCATGCAAGACGCTAAGAGTCTCTTCACTGGCTTCCCACTTTCTTACCTTCCAAGCTTGCGATTCATCGTGCGACCACTCCATTCGCCAGGATCCGACCCTTTCCTCACGTTGCTCATCGTTTCGGTTGGTGACGATGTCATATCGGACTTCGAGGCGAACTGCTATTGGTGTGTCTGAGATCGTTTCGATACTGTAAATTTCAAATTCAGCAGTTTCTACTCGTGAGACGTCGCTCAGCCACCCATGAATCTCTTTGAGAAATCGCTCTTGTCCCGGAACTACGTCAGCGCTAAATTGTCTCCTCACGATGTCGATTCCGTAACCGGAACGCAGTGAGGAGACCTTGGCGGGAATCAGCGATGAGGCCTCAATCGAGGAGGACAGCAACTCCCTCAGGTCAGAAAGATCGCGAGCCGATGTCTTGAGGGTTTGGCTCCATTGTTTGAGGAGCGAATCGATTTCAAAGGCATACTTCTCGGTCACGTACTCGTCCGAACCCGGAGCGACAAGGCGAAGAATATCTGCCAAGGGAGATTTGGACGGATAGTGGGGAGTCAGGCGGACATCGCTAAAAGTAAAGGCGGGATCTTGAGTCGGGAGGACCTTGGGTGAGCTGAAGAGAAGCGAGACCCCATAGAAAGGCGCCGGACGGAGGAGCAGGGGTGCCAACCCCATGCTTTTGAGCAGCGCTCGTCGGGAAAGGGGCTTTTCATTTTCGTGAAGCGACATGATTATCAGAGGACCCGTGAAGCCGGCAAAGGTGTCCGAAGGATAGCACCATGGCCAAAGCAGCCCAAATTAGGTCGGTGTCCCACCCGACCTTTTCGGAGAGACTTTTGGCTAGGTCCAAAGAAGAATGCCGATCTCAAACTTTTGGTTGACACATGTTCTGCGGTTGCACTAGTATTCGCCTCGTCTAAGTTGTAACCGGTTACAACATATAGTAAGCGTTTCCGGGTTCTCCTCTCGGCAAAGACCCCTGGGGATAAGAAAACAGAAGAACGTAGGAAAAATTGGAGGGTATTTCGGATGGCTCTTGATCGCAATCGCGGCACTCGGCTTAGGAAATTTGCCTGCATTGTTCTCACATGCTTGTGTTTTTTCCTGGTCTCAACTTTGCACGTATTCGGCCAGGTAGATGAAGGATCTATTACGGGAACTGTCCAAGATACCAGCGGTGCGGTTGTCCCCAATGCACAAGTGTCTCTCTTAAATACCGACCAAGGTATAACTTTGGATGTCACAACAAACAGCGGCGGCGACTTTACCTTTTCGCCGGTCAGGATCGGGCACTACTCTCTGTCCGTCACTGCTAAAGGTTTTGCCAAGACGACCCAGCAGAATCTGACGGTAAACGTCGGTAGCCACCTGCAGGTCAATGTTCAACTTAAGCTGGGTTCTTCGACTGAAACCGTTGAGGTGAGTGCTGCCCCGCCACAACTGCAGACCGAGGAAGCATCGGTCGGCCAAGTGATGACCGAAAAGAGCGTGAATTCGCTGCCGCTCAATGGGCGCAACTTTACCTTCCTTGCCCAGCTTGGTGCAGGCACGCAGACACCCCAGGCCGACACGCGAGGCAATGCTGCCTCCGGAGCTTTTTCCGCAAATGGCCTTCGGCCAGCGCAAAATAACTACTTGCTCGATGGCATTGACAACAATTCGAACGCCGTTGACTTCCTGAACGGAACAAACTTCATCGTGCTCCCTCCGGTGGACGCAGTTTCGGAGTTCAAGGTTCAAACCGCTAATTTCAGCGCGGAACTCGGCCGTTCCGCGGGCGCCGTTCTCAACGCTACGATCAAGTCCGGAACCAATAGCATCCATGGTGCGGCCTGGGAATTTTTCCGCAACGATGTTCTCGATGCCGCCGATTGGTTTGAGAACAACGGTGGAGTCAAAAAAGGAAAGTTACGACTGAATCAATTCGGAGTCGCTGTAGGTGGCCCGATCATTAAAGACAAGATATTCTTCTTCGGCGATTATGAAGGTCTGCGTCGCGTGCAGGGTACGGTTCAAACCGGTTCCGTGCCGACCGCGGGAGAAGTCAGCAGTGGTTTCACCAATCTCTCTGACTTGGTCACTGGGAACGCCCAGACCGATAACCTGGGCCGAAGCATAGCGCTCGGTGCGGTCCTGGATCCAGCGACAACGCGGTTAGTTACAGCGGGCACGGTTGATCCTGTGTCAGGCCTCGGTGCGTCGAGTACCGGCTATGTTCGAGATCCGTTCGGTTGCTCAGCGTCCACTGTGAACGTTACGATCGCCAACTGCCCCAACCTGAATCATATTCCCGCAAGCCGGTTGGATCCCGTTGCCCTCAAGCTGATGGGCCTCTACCCGGCGGCGCAGAGGGGAGGGTTAACTTCGAACTACACGGTGAGCCCAAGCCTGTTTGAGCATAGAAACGCATTTGATGTTCGGGCCGACGTTAATCCTACCCAAAAGGACCAGGTATTCTTTCGTTTCAGCTATGTGGACGACCCCCAATTTATTCCGGGCATCTTTGGAGGCATAGCAGACGGCGGCGGATTTCAGCAGGGCGATCAGTCTGCAACATCGAGTCAGTCTGTTTTGGGGTATACCCATGTGTTCACGCCAGCGATGATCAACGTGCTGCACGTTGGATTCAACCATCTTCATACCACGCGCTTTGGGCCGGTAGGCGGTACGAGCGGTATTCCGGCACAGTTCGGAATTCAAGGCATCCCACAGGTTCCTGAAAATGGCGGTCTTCCTTCCCTTGCTATTGGTGGATTGCAGACCCTGGGCAGCAACGCCTTCCTTCCCTCGGACGAAATCAGCCAAACCCTTCAGATCACCGACGACTTCACGAAGGTTTGGAAGACGCACAGCTTCAAAGCGGGCATCGAATCGCAGCAAGTAAAATTTTCGACACTGCAGCCAGCGTATTCACGCGGTAATTTCGACTATGACGGTCGATACACTGATGTACCTACCAAAAACAATGGAGGCACAGGACGCGCGCAATTTCTGCTAACTCCTCAAGCAGCGACCGTTGCAAATGGAGTCAACTACTCGGGAGGTGCCGACGGAGTCAATGCATCCAACATCAATAAAACCTACAATTACAGGACCTACTTGGCGTTCTACTTCCAGGACGACTGGAAGGTAACTCCGAAATTGACGCTTAATCTCGGTCTACGATACGACTACTTTAGTCCGATTCGGGAGACCAATGGCGGTCAGGCTAACTTCGTTCAAAGCGGTCCTCCAAACGGAACTCCGACGTACCTCATCCCTGCGAGCGGTAAGGATGATAGAAGCCTATCGACAAGCTTTACCACCTTGTTGGCCAGAGATGGGATTGCGCTCCAGTTGACCGATAAATTCGGACAAGGGCTGACGCAAGTGCAAAAGACTAATTTCGCACCACGCATAGGACTTGCTTACCAAGTCAATCCGAAAACGGTCGTACGCGGCGCATTTGGTTACTTCTACAATTCATTTGAGAACCAGGGATATGGACCGAATATTGGCGAAAATTATCCCTTTGTGTACAACTTCTCGTATTCGTCTCAAGTACCCGCCGGCAGTCCTACCGGATTGCAGGCGGTCTCGCCAATTAGCTACAACTCTCCGTGGGCTGGCTGTCCTACGGCGGGCCCGGGTGGAACCGCAACCACTGGTGCCGGTCTCTCGTGCATTGCATTTACGCCTACCGCTGTAAATGCACAGGGTCTGGGCCTGCAGGGGCTTCAGTTCAACTACATAACCCCCCGTACGCTCGCCGTGAACACATCAGTTCAATACTCGATAACACGGGCTTTGTCGGCACAGGTCGCGTATGTGTTTACTCAGGGCAAGAATCTTCAGCAGGGTGTTGGCAACAACAATGTGACTGCAATCTTGCCGTCTGGTACAAGCACAACCAATCTAGCGAATCCAGGCGCTGGAGGAACGATTCCATTCCCCGATTTCGCGTCGAATGGTAGTTTCCAGGCCACGGTAGGAGCTAGTAATTACAACGGATTGCAGACCAAGCTGGAACAGCAATTTTCGAACGGCTTGAATCTCCTTTTCGCCTACACCTATTCCAAGACGCTCTCGGATGCAGGCGACTTGTTGAATGGCGGCAGCTTGGCTGGGCTCCGCGCGCCTGCTGTACCGGGCCTTGGTCCCTCATTTGATTGGGGGCCGGCCAATTTCGACATCCGCCACGTATTTCACTTGAGTGGTGGGTATGAACTGCCAGTTGGCCGGAATAAGCGCTTCATGGCGAACTCCGGTAGAGCGGCAGATGCTGTGCTCGGAGGATGGTCTGTAAACTGGATTTTGGTACTTCAAGGTGGCCAGCCCATAACCCTCAGTTGCCCGACTTCCACGACAGCGGGAACAAACTGCAACGATGTGAGGGTTGCGGGACAAAGTCAAAAACTTGGGCGGTTCATGAAGAACGGGAAGCCATTTTGGTATGGGAACCCCGCTGCCTTCCAGCAACCGTGTCCGCTGGGGGTCACACCCACCGCAGGCTGCATCCCATACACTGGCAGTGCCGTTCTGGGTTTCCGCCCGGGGACGACCACAGGACCAGGATTTAATCGGTTTGATTTCTCGGCGTTCAAGGCTTTTCGCCTGAGCGATCGGTTCTCCCTGCAGTTCCGGTCCGAGTTCTTCAACATACTCAACCATCCGAATTTCAATGCTCCTAATTTCGGCGGAAACGGTGTCGTCGCAATTAGCAACTCTGGCAACTTCACCAGCGCCAACTTTGGGCAAATTGGATCGACTCGCGATGCTCCCTACGATCCGCGGCAGATTCAATTTGCTTTGAAGCTGCTTTTCTAAGCTAAGATAAAAACGCCCCGGAAAGGTACGCCTACTGGGCGACTTTCCGGGGTTTTTCTTTTGCGAAGCGCTTTGCTTTCGCGGCGATCATGGAGGTAGACGGTGAGCAGGATGCCACGGTTTCGGCTTGGGATTCTTTGCTCTCTTATGGTTTGCGCGACCTTTGCCGCAGCCGATGGCGACCAGAAGCAAAAGCTGGATCGCCAATTTCAGTCGGCAGTGGCGCAATATGACGCCGGGCGATTCGCAGAGGCAGCAGCCCAACTAGAAGACCTTTTACCTCAGGCACCCAATAACTTTGAGGTCGAAGAACTCTTGGGCATGACCTACTCCGCGCTGTCGCAGGATACGAAGGCAATAAAACACCTTGATGCTGCGGTTCGATTGAAGCCGGACTCGGCTGCTGCGAGGACCAATCTGGCGGCGAGTCTCTCGCGTTCAGGAAAGGCCGAATTGGCTGGCGAACAGTTCCAAAAGGCGCTCGAATTGGAGCCTAGGGACTATACCGCCAACCACAACCTGGGTGAATTTTATATTCAGTCCGGAAAGATCGCGGAAGCGCACCCTTTTCTCGAACGGGCGCAACGAATTAATCCTGCCTCCTACGATAACGGCTACGATCTGGCGATGGCTGATCTCCTCACTGGACGGCTTGACGAGGCACGGCAACTTGTCCAAAGCATGATCCAAAGCAAGAACACCGGGGAGTTGCACAACCTGCTAGCCCAGATTGAAGAGAAAGACGGAAAATTCGTGGCGGCGGCAAATGAGTTCGGGACTGCTGCTCATATGGATCCGAGTGAGGACAATTTGTTTGATTGGGGGAGCGAACTTCTTATCCACAGGACCTACGAGCCGGCCATAGATGTCTTTCGCCAAGCTACCCGGCTTTATCCGAATTCCCCCAGACTTCAGATCGGGCTGGGCATGACACTATACTCGCGAGGTCTTTACGAAGAGGCAGTCAAGGCCCTTCTTGCGGCGGCTGATCTAAATCCTTCCGATGCTCGGTGCTACCTTTTTCTCTCGAAGGCCTACGATAGCTCTCCAAGCCAAGCGGAAGAGGTAATTCAGAGATTCCAGCGGTATTCGGAGCTTGAGCCCAACAATGCACTAGCCCAGTACTATTACGCGATGAGTTTGTGGAAGGGAAAACGGGCTGAGGGCTCAGGCTTGGATCTTCAGGCAGTCGAGTCCTTGTTGAAAAAGTCTATATCTCTGAATGAAAAGCTTCCCGAAGCCCATGTGCAATTAGGCAATCTTTATGCCGACCAGCATCAATATGCCAAGTCCATTCCGGAGTATGTGCGTGCACTCGAACTGAATCCGAATCTCCCGGACGCCCATTACCGTTTGGGGACGGACTATGTTCACGTCGGACAAAAAGACCGCGCGCAAAACGAGTTCGACGTCTATCAAAAGCTCCGAGCGCAACATCTGGCCGAAGTCGACAAGGAGAGGATAGAAGTCAGGCAATTCGTGTACTCGGCGAAGGCTGCTCCTTCTACCAAGCCTTGATTTCTGTGCAGCGACAGTCTCAAGCGTATGCTGGCGGAATAACGAGTGGAATTTTGAATGTCGTTGAAACTCGCTCCAACGAATGATAAGGAGATTTAAGTGACGGGCCAATCATCATTCAGCAGAGCACATACAGTTCCTAGGAAGGAAGCGGCCAGCCCTCGCGAACTCGCCCAACATCTCGGCCATAGCAGGCGCGATTTTCTGCGCGATGCGGCAGGGATGGTCCTGGGAACTACACTCATGGGTGTAAGCCCTTTTGTCCGTGGACAAACTGCAAAGAAGCGGAAAGTAATCGTCATTACATTTGGCGGAGGCGCCCGCGATCAGGAAACATTTGCACCTGAGGGGCAGGAAAATATCCCGCACCTGCTCCACGAACTTATCCCTCAGTCGAGTTTTTTTACACAGGTAACGAACCAAGGGATACTGGGCCACTACGTGGCGACTGCCAGTCTGGCGACGGGTGTATACGAAACCCTCAACAACTTTTCTGCAATCCCTCCGGAACATCCCACTGTCTTCGAGTACTTTCGCAAGGATCTGAGACGCCCGTCCTCGGACGCGTGGGTGGTTGCGCCCAGCAACGGATTCAACCGTATTGGCGAGAGTGAATGCCGCTCTTATGGTCCCGGCCTGGGAGCGAGGGTGGTTTTGCCAAAGCATTTGCTCAGCGCAGCGACATCCGGGACTGCCGCGGACTACGAACATCTTTTGCGCGATAACTACGAAACGCCGCTCTACACCCCCCAAATTGGGGGCGGGGAATTCGAATTGCAGCAACTGGAGTCAATCCTGAAGCTTTCGGTCAATGATTTTAGGACGCATGCCCAGACCTTATCGAGCCCGGACGAACTCTCTGTGTATATTGCGAAGCGACTGATGAAGCAGGAATCCCCCAGCCTTCTTTGGATCACGATGCACGATATCGACATCGCACACTCCGGGGCCTACTCGCTCTACATTGATGCCATTCAGCGTACGGATCGTCTTTGCACGGAGATATGGAAGGCGATTCAGAGCGAGCCGGAATACGCGGGCAACACGACACTTCTAATTCTTCCGGATTTTGGCCGGGATGCCGACGAGGATCCCGGGGGAAATGGATTTCAGCATCATCGCACGGGTGACGCAGCCTCCCGTACAACCTGGATGATGGCTCTGGGCACAGGTACCCGCCAAGGAGTGGTGTACGACCGTCCGTTGCAGTCTATTGACCTTGTACCTAGTCTGGGGGCGATGATGGGATTTTCGCCTGCGCTGTCGCAAGGTAAACCGATTCAAGAACTTTTGTAATTTTTATGCTGCCATCCAATCTCCAAGCCGAACACTTCATCGGGTATCCTCCTGAGGCAAGGAGACTGGCGGTAGCCAACCTGCGAGCGCTGCAACAACTGCCACTCAGCTTTCTGCCGGGTTTACTGAGAGAACTTATCGATTACGATTTCAAGTTCCCAGTAGAGCGCATTGCAATCGAGAAGGAACTCGCGAACCTCAGTTCTCTTTCGCAGGCGCAGATTAATCAGTGGTTTCAAGCATTCTCCCAACTATCGCTCTCCTCGAAGTTGGAGCACCTCGACTGGGTCAATCATCCTGCTCGCTTTCTCGAACAGGAATCGGCACACCTATGGACCACGCATCAACTGGACGCATTTCGAAAGGCAGCGACCGATTACGGCGACCGACTGCGATCGGTGGTGTCCGTTGAGCCTATTCCCGTACCCAGGCTTGGAATTGCAGTGATCGGACAGGGTGTCGTGTCGTACGATGGATCTCTATTTCGCAACCTGCGCAAGCAGGGTACTTATTTTGGACAAGTCAAGCCCGAGAACGGACTTGAGCATCTGCTGACGGCGGTCGCTGTTCGGGCGAAAGCATATCCCGTTCCTTATGGCCATTGGTATGTTGATGGAGGGCAAGCGGCCGATCATAGCCCGCTAATGACGTGCGTGCAGTACCAGGCGCTTGAACCTGTGCGCGTTGCCCTGCTCAAGTACATGCAGAAAGAAATTGAGCAACCCGGTATGGGGCCGGAGGAACTACGCACAAACCTGGCACGACTGTTGCCCTCCGATCTTGGGATGGATAAAGCGGGAGACGCGGTGCTGGACCGCTTTCAGGTCAAACTGCTCACAGAAGGCTCCGGGACACAGATATTCAGCACCACCTTTGCACAGTGGACAGCACGCGAGGCCCTACGACGTGCCCAACCGCTCACCCTGTTGGTACGTTTCGCACCGCGACAACGGCAACGACCAATGAATGAGTTGCTTTCCGGCAGCCATGGCAATCCTGAACTCGATCTCATAGGCTCCCTCATCGATGCAGACATGGGCACTTACTATCATTGGATAAACCAGCAGCGGTTGTCGGGATCAGAGCACTCTTCGTTCCTTGTGTGGTTTGAAGGCCACAGTCAAGCTCTCGTGATTGCCCCGTCTCTTCCGCGAGGCGCGGAGTCAAATTCGGCCATTGATCTCCGAGAGCTAATTTCACTCGCTACTGGTTAAATTTTCCGTCAGCGGGATTTGCAAAAAATGGGTGTTGAACGTCGTGTATTTTGTGGTCAGCTTGTGGTGTCACGAGTGGATAACATGGACATTGGATTACCCGCCGGTTATTACTCGCTACGGAGTTCGCGATTTCTCGTGTCAATTTTGACAAGCTCTCTGGGTCAGTAGACGCGCCTTCCGGTGATGGTGTACTTCGCGTCAGCAGGATTCTCTGGGGCAATCATCTCCTCCTCTGCAGGTTTCTTCTCCTCTGCAGCTTTCATCGCGTCCGCAGCTTTCTTCTCCTCCGTAGGTTTCATCGCCTCTACAGGCTTCATCGCCTCAGGCTTGATCGCCTCTACAGGCTTCATCGCCTCTGTAGGCTTCATCGCCTCTATAGGTTTCATCGCCTCTGCAAGTTTCTTCGCCACTATAGGCTCCTCTGGGATCATCGCCCACGCGAAGCCGTGCGCTAGCCATAAAAAGAAGGTGGCGAAGAGGCACACCGCAACAAGGCCAGCGATAAAGAATACTATCTGGCGTTCAGTGTTGGCGGCAGCAAAGAACCCGATTAAGAAGAAGGCGAAGGTTGCGATTGAGAAGCCGACCGCGAAGCGCTCAAGTCGGCGCGATAAAACACGCATGCGATTACTCATTTAGGTCCTCCGTCGCTTAGCGAAATAGGCCTCGGGGCTTATCGAACAGAGCCGGTTACCTGCCCAGATAGGTTGCACCCTCCGTCTAGGGCTTGCAAGCCTTATCCCGATTTCTTGAGAAGAAAACTCTGCTAATTACCAACTCGCGGACTTGTGAAGAGGGGAGAGGTTCGGGAGGTCGCGGAAGTAGCCATCGATTTGGAAGGTGAGGCTTCGAACCAGCGATTACCGTCCGGCGAATCGACCCCGATGAATCTCCACAAAGACATTGGGCCCGAGAGCTTCACCCGATGAGGCGCGACCGATACACGACCGTGGCATTAACAGTCAAGTTGCTGAAAAATAAAAATAATTATCAAAAGATAAGGACCTCCATGTGGGGAGGCCTCTGTCGAAGATCTCTTGGTAAGTTACTGATTCTAAGTGGTGGCCAGAGACGGGATCGGTCTCTCCATTGGCTAATAGAATCAGTAACTTGCAGATTCTATTAGGTGCACAAAGAGCCAAAAGTGCCGGAATGCCCAAACGCTCTTGCAAATCTCTTGCAAAAAAAGGAGGTTATTACTGTAGCGATTGACCCAGGATGTTGCATCGCTTGCTAATGAAGCGTTGCTAGCAACGGCTGCAGCCACGAAAAGAGAAAGTTGCCTATGCTCGGAAAGAGCGCAGAGAGAGCGGTGAGGATGGGCAGACCTCCAACGCTAAGCATGTGCCAGAAGAAGGCTCCTCGGGCCACTTCTCCCGGTGGCGTTTCGCTCATACGACTAAGAATGGAATCGCGGTCCATTTGAATGAGCACGGTGCCAACGCCGAAAAGCAAAAAAATGACCAGGACCACAAGCGACCATGCGATGCCACGCGGTTCCCGGAAGGGATAGCTGACTGTGGCGAGGAGAAAGAGTAAAAGGCCGATCGACATGAATGTCATGAGGTTCTTTAACTGAAGAGTGACGTAGCGGACATAGGCTCCCAAACGCATGGCAATATACTCGTTGGCGATAGCAACGGCACGATCGTTAACGGGCGTGTGGGTGCTGGGCGCTGGCACATCGATGCGAGATTTTATTCCGCCATGCTCGGCAACCCCAAACGTATCGTCGGTGGCACCGATTTCGACGTCTGGTCCTCCCCGATCCCATGACGTCTTGACCGCGGGCAGTGTTTGCGCAAGCGTGGTGGCGTACTCATTCTGATCACGACTAAAAGCGATATAGTCTCCCCCAATCAGAGCCTGGTCGTTGAACAGACTGCCAGCGATATCTTCGAGCAACGCGCGTTCGCAACTGAGGTGCTGAGTGTGGTTGTACTGTTTTGGAGCAACCCTGAAATACTCGAACCAGCGCATCGGCAGAATCAACGTTCGCCGAAGCCCCGCATAGGACCAGATAGGAGCGAGCGAGAAGACTTTGGGGAGGCGGGAGAAGGCAAAGCGGAGAGGCGAACCTTCCAATGTTTCAAGCACGAAGCGAAGCAGACTCCAGATACATACGAAACGTACCCAGAGCCACGCGATGGTCCAGAGGCCGAAGACGACATTCAAAGCAAAGATGAAGGTCATGCCTGCGCCGTCGAGCGAACCGAAAAGGCGCTGGGGTTGGACTATGAATAGCCATACTGCGACAAAGAAAAAGAGAACATATCCCTGTGGTGCGGGGAGGACTCCCCAACACTCGATGAAGGAAGCAAGCTGGTCTTTGCACGGAGCTAATTGAAGGAGACCGGGTCCGACTTCAGGCATCTGCGGATCGCGATCACGTGCGAGTGCGAGAGCGTTCAAGTTGACTATAGCTGCCGTAATGAATCCCATTGATGCAAGCAACAGTGGAAGCACCGGGCTTACGCCAGATGCGAGATGAACGCAGCGTAGCGCAAATGTCCAACCGTCGCTAGAATCGCTCAAGCGGAGGCTGAACACGACTAGTGTGAGTCCGAGCCACAGAAGTGTCACGATTGGCAAGATGATATGGAGACCCGGATGACTTAGTCGCTCAGGCCGAAATCGCGAAAAATAGAATAAGACATCCGTGAGAAGCCATCCGAAGAGAAGCCATGTCGTCAAGTAAAGGCCGAAAGCGAGGCCACTAAACAGAAATGTAGATAATTCACCAACGGAGTAAGGCGTGAAGTACCTGCCAGCGAGCATTGCTGCCGGCACTAGGAGATAGCTGAGGACAAGAAGAAGTTGGGCTGTGGCAACTAACATCCAATATCGCCTGCCGAACTCGCGTTCGAACTCCGGCATATGAAAGGGTTTAGGTGGGCAAGGCAAGTAGAAGGTAAGGATGCGGTGTTTAGCAAGCGTCTTTAGCCAGGCCCGATCATCTGCCTGCATCCATTTGTTGAGGGGGCCGCCAGCAAGAAAGAGAATAGCGTGCACGGTAGCGCAGAGTAGGACCAGCGCAGTGCAGATGGTCCAAAGACGTGGCAAAGGCTCTTCTGGAATGTCGTTGACGATGTAGTGATGGTCGTTTGCACAGAAGGAATCACTGCCGCGCAAATGCCTGAGCGGCCAGAAGCTCCCCCCCGAGGCAACGGCGATCCACGTCGGCAATTGTTCGAATTCGTCACGAACCGCAGAAGCCTCATATATTGGGTACGGATTGATCTGATGGAGCGCGGCGAAGAAGATACCTTCCTGTGTGCTGTTCATGAAGGTGAGGGCGTGGCGTACCACAGTCGGCGTATCGAGATAGGAGTCTTCAAAGAGAGGAAAGCGAGTCACGGCAATCGTACCGTCGAGATCATATTGACGCCGAAGAGCGGGCAAGAGACGTTCTGCGCCGAACAGAACGATGCGTGCGTCGGGATCCTTTTGGCGGAAATAGCGTGCAAGAAAAAGATTGTCGAGCGGGTCTGTAGCGAGGATAACGATCGCTGATGCCTTGATGTGCTCCATACTAGAGGCGAGACTGGCTAACTCACTCTCATTAGAGTAAGGGGTTTGCGCAGAGAACTCAGGGGCAGTGTCTAGAGGCTGCTGGAGGACGTCCGAAAGGTCGAAAAGGGACTTTTTGTCCTGCATTGCAGGGGATTCGCCGGTTGCCGGTTTGTAGTTCGTGTATTGACCACCGAAGATGCCGCGAACATGCGATATGCCACGCGGAAAATGGAAGGTTCGTATCCGGTATGCGTCGGCTTGTCTGGCACCCACCTGATTAACATCAATCTGATCAGCATCTGTCTGTTTCGTATTTGTCGGATTCATATCTTGTAGGGGCAGAAGGATTCCAGAACCATAGGTGGATTCATCTTCCTGCAACAGCACAATTGAGTCTTCAGCACCCCTTCCTAAAACACCTGATCTTCGAAGTATCTTGAGGACGTTCTCATCTGGCTCAAGCGCCGTGACCTCTTTATCCAAGCGACTTTTCGCGCATTTGATTCTTGTATCGACTTCGCTGGAGAGTGCTTTTTGGCGATAGTATTCGCAATCGACCATTTTTAAAGCATCAATGGCAGCCCTGGATGTGATAGATCCACTGAAAGCATTGAAAGAATGATCCGCTGCGAGGCGCGTTAAACCATAGACAGATGCGGAATAATTGGGCCCAATCCAGGCAATAGCCCCGAGGGAAGTTGAAGATCCCGTCGAGAAACTCTTGCCCTGAAGGACCTTGATCACGGAAAGGGCCTCATTTGCTGCATGTATATTGAGGCCATACGTGGGAGATTCAGGAACCAGAAGAAGAAGGAGAAGTTCGCTGTCGGATCGTGAGGACGGGTCAGCGAGTGTATCGTTTTGCGAGGCTGAATGGCGATGAAAGAGCATGGCGCCTGGTTGGTCGCCGAAGAGCCTGCGGTAGTGCTCCGCTTCACGGCCGCTCTTAGTGTCTTTTGGCTCCTCGAGATTTGACAGGTCCCACTCTGTGACGATTGATTCGAAGTCGTACCCGGCAGTGGTTCCGGCCTCTTGAAGCGCCTGGATGTCACGATCAAACTCGAGCACGTTGGCGGACTGAAGTGGGTCGGGAACAGTAGCAATGAGAACCACACCCGGCTCCCAGGGTTGATCGACAACTGAGAGCGAACTGAATGCCGATGGTTGGCAGGCAAGGTCGGAACTACCATCCCCTTGTGGCGGTTGTTCCTTCAAGCCGTAATGACGTCGAAGAATCTCGACGGCGGCGCAACGTTGTGCGTCGTCATCGATAGCCTCGGAAGTTTTTGCGTTCGCCGTCTTCGATCCGCCATTATCTTTCGTTGTCTTGTCTTTGTCGAAGAAATTCGCCGCGCCGCCACCGACGTTGGAAACAAAGGCGCTCAGGACGAGTAAAAAAAAAGCAGAACTACCAAATTGGCGATACATAAGGAAGACTCCGCGTGAGAATCCTATGTTTCGTAGGCCCAGTCAAGCTTTGACAAGAGGAACGCTTTGTTACAACTTCGCGATCATGCGATCAAGTATCGAATCCAAGATAAGGTCAGAGCCAGGAATGGCGGGAAGCGAAAAAAATGGTCCCCACATTTCCTTCAGCATCTGATTGAGCCTCTTGCGCATAGCCGCCTTAAACGCAGCTAGATCCTCGTGCGGAACCTGGTGCATCTTCAGCCCGTCGAGGCGGCTATCGATAGGCCGGATATCAGTGCTTTTGTAACGGATCGGGCCGAGCTCGCCGGGTTTAGAGAGGTGCGGATCAGTGAGCACCTGACGCGCGTGGAGGCGCCCGACGTCGTAGTCATGATCGCGAAACCGCTGATCAAAGAAGCCGAGGAACGCCTCGAGCGCGCCCCCTGCAAGCTGACTGTCGGTGGCAGTGATGCCATAGATGGTCATGTAGTCGTGGTCACTCAGTCCGGATGCCGTTTCGAAGGCGAGCACGGCATCGCGATAGGTATTTGCGGTACTCTGATCGCTCCCAAACTCGTCTATCCATTTGTGGTACTGGGCGGCGATCCGCGCCCGCGCATCGACGAGGGTCTCTGATTTCGTGGAACCCACCGATGTGTGGACACCACCTGGGAAGAATAGAGCAAGAATGGAGTCGGAGGTTTTCTCCAGACTCGGCACATCGATTTCTCCCATCTGGATCGCTCTTTTCAAGCCTTCTGCGCGCTCATCAAGGCGCTCGAGCCGCTCGTTCATCTGACGAGCGGTGATCCAATCCTGAAAGCCAGATTGGCCGATGACTACAGAGATGAGTCGGCGAAAAAGATGGAAGTAATCCGCGTTGCCTTCGTGAAAGCCGTCGTTGGCATCTGGGTCTTTGGCATGGGGAGAGACGAAGAGAAAGAAGCGGCACTCCTGATCTAGGTGTCGGTCAATGAGATCTACCAGATTCTTCGCCATGCCCAATGGTTGGTTCTGCAGAATACCACCGTCGGAGTACGTGAAAGTGCAGGGGTCACTGTTCCACGGTTCGAGATTTTCGGCAGGATAGTCGTCGCTGTCCGTCGTTGCGCTGCGGTCGACGTCCCGTGGACGAAAGGCGACGGGAAAAGCGCCGCAGGCGACAGCGGCCTGACGCAGAGGTTCCCAAAACTCCTGTGAATCGCAGTTGAACTTGGGGTTGAACGGATCGATGTGGCGAGTGAATTGGTCGCCGTAATCGATGTAGATGAATTTGCCACCTGGCGTGACTTCATATCCGTAGGCGACACCATTAAGATTTGTGAGAGCGACTCCAACACGGAGGCTCGGCGCAGTAGCCGGATGCCTCACGGGTGAGGGCGGCGGCGAGACGGAATACCGTTGCAGTAACGCCTCTTTCGAGATGGTTTCGATAAGGTTCGAGGAGAAAAGAGAATGGAGGGCGGGTTCGTCGGCTTGGACGTCTTGCAAATCCTCGAGCCTGATTCGTTGAACCCAGACGTTGTAAAGGGGATTGTTGTAGGCATCTCGGAATTCTTGGGCGCTATAGAGGAGCTTTTGAGCGAGAATGACCGCCGTCATACCCCCGGCAGACGTCCCGGTCAGGACGTCAATGTAGATCCGATCATCCTCGCTGGTCGAAGGATTGCCGTTGTGCTGCTGAATCGCGTCCAGCACCTCGTAGAGGACACCTGCCTCGTAGCTACCTAACGACACAGCACCTGCGATCGTAATCGCTAACTTTTTTGGCATGGGAGCCGTCCGCGGGATCTGGACGAGTCCGATGCCGCTCAATCTAAAGTTTTGAAGTTAGAGCCCGGTTAATTAGAGTAAACAGTTGTAATTTCGCCCAAACCCGCGGGTGGGTCAAGAAAAATCTAATCTACTTTCACCTAAATGGGAGAGTGCTGCGGCGAAAAATCCGGAATCCCACAAAACTAACCAAAGAGCCGTCCCGATCTTCGTTGGAGGGGCGTCTTCGAAGATGCGGCTGGCGGCGCGGGTTTGAACTGGCTTGCGACCTGTCTTCCGGAGGGATTCATTATCAAGACACTGGACCTCCAGTGAAAGTTTTCGTTGTAGCCAACGTGTATTCTGATACGCTTGTCCAACTCCCCTGAAGGCTCTTGAATAAGGTTGATATTTGAGAAAACGGCCGCGACAATATTCGCTGCTGGATTACCTTTGGTTTCCTCATTTGATTGATGAAAGGAGTTGTTTGCCGTGAAGTCATCAACTGTTTTCTGCCCTGGCCAAATTCTGGACCAATCAAGGTCCGCGATCAAAATTCTCTGGATAGTTCTTTTTGTGGCTCTGTTTGGCACAAAAAGCCTCGCGCAAAAATGGGTCAACCCGTGCGCCTCGACTAATTCAGAACAGAAAAAAATGATCCAAGAGAATGCCGACTCGACAGAAGTATGTTCTTTTTTGGATCGTACCTACGCTGAGGTGGACAATAGGTGCGGCCTGGTATTCACTCGCTTCTGGCCTCCGACGAGATGGTTTCACTCAGAACATCCATATGATGTTGTGCCGAATGAGGTTCTACAAAATCTGCCTCGGGAGGCATTCGTCACGAGTACGGAAGACCCTTGGATAGAACTGAGTATTCCTTCGTTGGCGCGCTTATTGACCACAGGAATATATTCAGACAAAGCACCGATGAAGGACGATTGGATAAAGGCAGTGCAGATGCCATTTAAGCAGCCAAGCGCCCTGCACTTCAATCCTTTTACAGACCCTCAAATCTTAAGGGATGATGGTGACGGCGTTTCCGTGCACAAAGTCACCTGCACCAATGCACTTACCGCTACTGAATCCGGAAATCTAAAGTTAGCTGTGGCTACAGTGTCGGAAAAGTTTTCCGCGCAGGAGAACAGCAGCGACAACATCGAACTGGTTTACGGAACATTTGTTTCGCCGCTGTCACATCTAGGTAGTATTCATTCTGCTTCCTACCTTCTGGAAACTCTTGATCTTTACCGTCAGTATTTTGCCCTGAATGGTAACCAGAAGCCGACGCAAAAGATCTGGTATCTAGGGGGGGTAGAGGGAATTGCCGTATACAATACCGTTAAAAAGCAACTCGCGACTGATAAGTCTGCCACCGGAAGTGCGGATTATGAGGCACCTCTCGGCGGTATTAACGGATCTGCGAACGACGATCTCACATTTGGGGAAAATACATCTGCGAATCTGTTTCATACTTTGGTACGACACCCGGTATGGGTCCAACTACCTAGTTTCGATGAAACGCTGAACGGTTTAAAGAGTCTTGGTTCCAATCTTATTGCAGCTAACAATCAGTATAGAAAGGCCCCATTATTCGACGCTCCTTCAAAGACGGTTACGGCTTCCTTTGTAATGGAGGAACTTCCGACGAGTCTTTGTTCAGTAAGTGCTTGGGGTCTTGTTGCCCCCTCTCCGGCAGATCTAACACTTTCGGCCAGATTTCTTTCCTCCGCGCAACAGACCAAGGCGGCTCCCGTCAGTTCACCGATCACCCATCCTCCCAGTGTTTGCATCTGGACGGTAGCTACCTCAACTCCCCCGCCCCCGGGTACGCACCTAAAGGGGACGCTAGTGCCAATGGTGGATGCCTCCCACACAATTAACACAATAAACTTCGACTATCCTTACCAACTTGCAGTGCCAAGCATTAAGCTTATGACGCCGACTGCTGCCGCCACAGGCACTAGCGTCGAGTTTGTTTATCAGATACCCAACCCATCTTTACTCCAGGCAGGAACTGACCCAAATCTAGACGTTCCTCAAACTCTTACTTGTGGAAATACGACAATAAGCGACTTTAAGGGCACAGCGGTTTCCAGCAGCACATATACTCCACCTGGACAGGGAAGCACCGCAATATCTGGAACCTTTTATCATGTTCGTTACCAGTGGTCATCACCGGCTACGAATAACGCTTGTACGCCGTCTGGTTCTCTATTGGTTGTAACTCAAAATGGTGCGCCGGCCACATTGATACTCCCACAGCAATGACAGTTAAACTGTTTTCACACAACAGCACGCTTTGGCTCGCGCATAGTTATTCTCGGAGCGTCGCGTTGATCCTCAGGTGTTCATAGTAGCTATCGACGAAGTAAGGTTGCTAACTTTCCTAGCACGGGACTCCCACCCGAAACAAGCCGATGCGGATCATTATTATTGATCGCTAGTACCAATTGGCTACGACCAGAGGGTCCTATGCGATGGCTGCTTGATCAGATAAGAGCGCGGTCCATGTTTGAGGACCGACGATGGCATCAGGCTTAAGACCGGATTTGCGCTGAAATTGTAGAACTAGTGCCTGGGTGAACGGGCCATAGATTCCGTCCTGCGAATTTTTGAAGCCCTCTTCATTGAGAGCCGTTTGTAGGTCGACGATATCGGGGCCTTTGACGTAGGGTGTCATAGGTCGGAGGATAGGATGTGTGTTTGATGCAAGATCGGGCACCGACGCTCGGACTGGAGCAGGATTGTCGAAGATGTCCGCAGTAATCTGGACCCTACGCACCGCGAGCGGAAGATCTAGGTCCCACTTATTCGCAGCGATCAAGGCATCGAATGCGTCCATACGATAAGTCGTTGCTGGCACAGGCGGCTTACAAGACTTGAGATAATCGCGGCGAGCGGCGACATACTTGCCCACCCAATCCTTTTCAGAGCAAGTGGCGGAAACTTTGCCGATCGAGTCGATGAGCTTCTTCGAAACCTTTCCCCATGCGCCTTGTATGTTGCTGTCATAGACGACGGTCTGAGAAAGAGGGAGGGTGAGTCCGACATTGGCGGCAGAGTTCATGGCCGGCTGGTAATAAGCACGGTCGAAGAAGCTGTCTTGCTCGGTCTGCATGACGGGATCGCTTCCGGCCTCCCTGAGAAGAGAGCGAAACTGAAGATCGTTATCGAGGGAGAGATCCTTTTGGGAAAGGCGATCGAGGTAACTGCGGAATTCATCGACATATTGAGCATCGGGGTTATCGACGTATGCCTTGATGAGCAGATAGAGATTGCCGGTGGATAAAGTGGTCTGGCTGCGGCCGTAGGTAAGATGTCCGGTATCTCCGGGGAGAAGAGTGACAGCGCCATAGTTCCCCTTGGGAGATCCCGTTTCAAACACATTCACAATGGCCAGGCACGTCTGCTTCTGTATATCGTTCATGATGTCCTCCGGAAATTGTTGGTTAGGTATGTGCCTGCTGGGTTCCGGGCGGGAGAGTAACGGTGATCTCCGATATTTGTCCATCCGGATTGGAGATGGTGAACTTGAGATCCTTCCCTCCGGTCTTGAACCATGAGTCATACGTAGCCCGATCGGAGGGGCCGAGCGCGCTCGGGTCGATCTTGAGACGGAGGGCGCGCGTCATAGTGGTGGCGCCTCCGTCATCTTCGGGACTGATGATCTCCGGAGCTTGAATTCCATTCCCATCCGCAAGCATACGTAACGGTAGTTCGGTGCTGTTGATTTCAAAGGTAGCGTCAGAGGAGAGATTGCGTCCGCGAAGTTCGATGATCCGCAAGGGAGTTGAGCTGGTCGGCGGCTGCGTCTGCGCTTGCGCGCTGCCTATAGCCTGGGAGACGCCGCTGGTAAGGTCCTGAGCAGCGGAGGCGATCTTTTGGGCCAGTTCGGCAACCTGCCGCGTAGCTTCTATCTTGACGGCGTCAGCGCCTGTGGATACCAGGTCGCTGTAGTCTGAGGCGAGGATTCGCGATGCCGCATCTGCTGTGGCGGCACAATCAGTGAGCGTGCTGAGCAGATCGGCTTTCGCGACTTTGGCCGCGTCGAGCGCAACTTTAAGGGTGCCGCGGGCATTTTGAGCGGCAGCCAAGGCGTTGGTGCTGAGATTCTGTGTGGGCTGCTCCAGAGCCGCGTTAGCTTGGGAGTAGACCTGATACGCCGCCGCAATGGGTTGACTGAGATCCGCTACAGGAGTGGAAACGGTTGCGGTGCCAGCCTGATTATCATCGGGGCCACTAGGCGACAGGGAAATTACATTGAGAATGGGCCCAGGTTTTCGGGCGAGTTTGCCGCCAAGGTAACCGGCGGAGCTGATGCCCATTAGAAGCATGAGGCTGTCGCCGATTTTCGGCAGCGTCGAGATAGTCCAAGGCTCGATGCGGAAGGTGGCGATGCAGAATCCAACTACGCCGACCAAAGTCCAGACGAGCATCTGCACGCGGTCAGGAGCGGCGACACCACCACTGGTAACGAGGTCGCCGAGGCTGGGCTTCTCAGGGCCACCACCCTTGGGACCGCGAACGTTCGTGACAAACTGCGAGCCAATCGCTGTACCTGCCCCGATGGCGATGATGCCCGGCAAGGAAGAGGGAACGTCAGGAAAATCGAATCTCTGTACAAAGAGTCGTCCGATAACTAGGTAGGTATAGGTTAGGATGGCCGCGCCCGTCCACAGATAAAACTGCAACTTAGAAAGGCTGTAAGTGTTCGTCTCCAAATCGAGGAAGAGGATGGACCACATGCCGTATCGGGTGTCTCCGATCCGGTACTTGCGGGTAAAGTGCGCAAGGAAAAAGACGAGTGCCGCGCAAACAAGAACGACCGCAAAGGACCAAAGGATTATTGATAACTCGCCCAAATGAGAAATCGTTAGGCGGATACCGGAGGCAGTATCGTGTTCGCCCTGGCGGACGTTGACTTCAACGGAGGTCTTCTCCGCGATCAGTGCTCCCGTCGACTAAGTAGGTGGGAGAGATGGATGTAAGTTTTGGGGCCGGATCCGGACGCTCCACATCGACAAATTCATTCCCAGTGAACCACTTTCCGTCGACAACAACAGAGACACGGTGCTTTCCCAAAGGAACAAAACTTGGACCATCAGGTTTTGAGTCGGCAGGAATCTGCACGCGGTAAGTGCCATTGGGATCAGGGTTGGGGACGCTAACGCGGGTAGCATCAAGCAAAACCTCCACGGTCTTCGCGTCCTTGGGAAGAGCCGTGAGGGTCACAGTGACAATAGCGCCGCGAACGGCATTTTGAGGGTTGACCGTGACCACAGATATAGATTGCGTGCCAATCGATTGTTTGGTGTCCGGAACCGTCGCCTTTTCAGGACTAGGATTTTCGGCAAAGGCAGTGAATGCGCCGTGAAGGAACGCCAAGATAAGAAGGCCAGCAATTCTTCGGAATCTTGAAGCCGTGACCAAGTGAGAATTTTTGCGGGGCAACTTTGCGGATAGGGTTGATCGAGGAGTCCTCCTGGAAAAGTTCGACCAGATACCCTTTAAAGCCTTTTCTTTCATGCCGACTTCCTCCGATGAGTTTTGCAGTCTAGTGTTCCTCGTGTTGGTGGGAATTGCGCAAGATTGGTTCGGGACGGCTTTCAATGTTCCCAGAAAGTCAACTGTCAAGCAAGTGACAATTACTCGACGGCGGATTTTTTACAGTACCGTGAACGGATCTCACTCCGAACTACACGAAACCACGACTTAAATGAGAGGTGTGATCTCAAAATTCTCAAACCGCCGAACATATAACGGGATCTCGTTCGAGAACAGAGACAATACTGAAGATGTTTGGGTGGAATCTGCGCGGAGGCCTTGTTGGGAGGCAGGCCAGACTGATCGCTCGCCGTCAGCTTGTAACTTGCTCGCCCCAACTAAACCTTTCGCTTGCTCCTGAGTCACTATGCCTCTACGCTCGGAGCTAACCCCTCTTAGGAGAGCAAATGCCAATACAGAAGCTGAGGAGTTCGACGCCGCGAGCATCTTTTTTCGCCAAACACTCACGGCTATTCGCAGTTTTAGGCGCGATGATCGTATTTTTTACATTCGTTGTCAGAGAGCGTCTCAAAGAAGGCTGGAAGAATACTGCAGATGCATTAGACACAGCTCAGTACATGTATGAGTTGCACGTGGCTATGTCCGAACAGCTGCGGTTATCGCTTGAGACCATGGACCTGATCACGCGTAGCGATGTTGAACCAGGACCAACGACAATCAAACAATTGGCGAAGATATCGCTCGTCGACTTAGATCGTCATAAAATGGAGAGCCTCGCTCACACGTGGCGCGTGAGTCTCGGTTCACTTGAGCGCATTGAGACGCGAATTGAAAACCTTTCGCTCCTCGCCGCCAAGCTTCCGGCGAAAGACCCTAACCGTATCGACCTTCAACACCTACAGGCTGAAGTCAAAGCGACCAGGGAGCACTTCGATGATGGGATCGGGTTTTTCTACGACTATGCTACTGATGAGCAGTGGCAGGCCCATTTGCAACCGTTGCAGACGAGAATCGACAAGTCAGGGTCCTTACTTGATGAATACACGAAGAAGCTCAATACCTTGACGAAAGCGATCATGGAAGAAGCTGAGAGTATACGACGGCGCAACGCTCAGTACGCAACACGAGCTGGCTGGGTGAGCGATGCCCTCTATATTCTGGGGTGGGGTCTCAGCCTTGCAAGCAAACTCGAAGGATTCGTGATCGGTGGCGACGACTAACCCAAGAATGCACTTATAGGTTTCTCAAGAATTGAAGGAGGGTTTGCAAACTCGAGCATAACAAACTCCTAAGAATCACACGCCAGAAAGATTCTCCGTAGGGCTTTGGGCGGAAAGGCATTCGTGTCAGTTCTCGGATGGTCCGAAACCGCCGATCTATTCAGCGAACGATCCATCTGGTGCACTGCGCGAGACCTGCGGTTTATGGTGAGCCACGGCTAACAGGGAATAATTCTCGGCTGACGCTAATAGTGCTCAGCACTCATTGGCACGAACTCCTACACTCACGCGGAATGGTCTTTCCCGGCAGGCAAGGGCGCGGCGCGGTATTTGTAGCGGATCAAAACCGCCCTTCCGAGACCCATCGAGCCACCTCGTCAGCTACAGAGAAGTGCCGAGCGGGATTGTTCTCATACTGCTCGCCAAGAGCGTAAGCGAAGCGTTCCAGCGGAATCTCGAAGTAGCTGCCTCTGTTCAAGAAGCCTCGAAGATACAAATCGGCAAACCTAGGAACTCCCAACTGGTGAAATTGCTCTACGTGAACTAGCTCATGAAAAAGCAGCCCCTCTGTGAAGGGTCTATGAGAAACCACGCAATCTGCGAATGTGATCGCGGCCATTGCCGATTGGTCGGGCAGGTCATTAAAACCGATCTGTCGCAGCATTGAATAGAAGTCAGGATTGGCGACCCGTTCATCATTGAGCACGAGCAATCGTGTCTCATCTAGAAGCTGAGGCGTGAAGAATCCTGCCATTGCGGCTGTTTGGTAGGTAGTAAGTGGGATGGCCCGGTGGATGTAGGTGTTTCGCTGTGTCGTAATGTAGTCAGCTATGAGTCCTGACACCCGAGCAATCAGATCATCGGAAAGAATCGGCATTGTCATTCGTGTTGTCCTGGAAGTAACGCAATAGTAGAAGATTGTTCCAAAATTCTGAACCTATCGAGGAGTGGGCCTAGCGTCAAACTCCATGGAAATGATCCTGCACCCTTTATGATCCTTGGGAAGAACTGTAGGGGAGACGAGCTGTTTCTCTGTCAAACCGATAAAATTCACCGTCGTTAGAAAGCTCCTCAATGAGGAGCTTTAGTAAAGGGGCGGAAAAGCCTGCTGTGCGGTTTGAGTCTCCAGAATTAAGGTTGCCGCTTCGCGTGCGTGCGCCATCCGTAATTTGGCGAGGATGACCAGTCCGTTTGCAAAACAGATATAGTGGGGGCACCATGAATCGTGGAGAACGTCGTCACCGCACGGAACGTATTGCCCGACGCAGGCTGAAGAGCCTAGCAGAGGCCGGCAAGGGGCAAAAGGTCGGATGGTTCCGAAAGTGGAACCTCACATGCCAGTGCAAGTGGTGTCAGATCACCAAAGTCGGCGACATTGAGCTTCAGCGTATGAAGGACGAGCGCCGCAACCCCATTAGCTTGACCTCAGCAATTCATCTATGACGAAACAAGAGATCATCGCCAAGACAGTATCGGATCTTTCCTGCCCTTCTGGCTATCTGCCAGTCGTCACAGCCGAATTACTAAGAAGGCTGCCTGATCAAGTGTTCAAAACATGCGAAGACTTTGGATTTGAGGCTGCGAAGTGCTGCGAGACATGTCATACCGACTATTCACACTACGATATGGATCTCGTCCAATTGCACGACGGAATATGGGCATGGATTTGCTGTTCTGTGCACGATGCCATCTCCTTCAAAGATCTCCTATCCTCTGGATAATGACTGTCATCAGCCCCTCTCAATGGAAATCGTGCGATTTCGTTGCCAACGACTTGTCCGAGAGCATAGTCAATCTGCTGGCTTTGATGTGAATCACCCCATCCTGATTTTGAAGCAACCCTTCGACCAGGAGGAACTTTGCGCGAGTGACGACAAGGCGCTCACGTTCATACAGGTCGGGAGTGATGATGGCGTTAGCGATGCCCGTTTCATCTTCCATGGACAGGAAGATGAACCCCTTTGCCGTACCTGGACGCTGCCGGGCAATGATGCATCCGGCTGTACGTATGTACTCGCCGTCTCTGCAATTGCGTAGTTGATCAGCGGACAAGACTCTCTGTTGTCGCAGTTCGGACCGTAGATAGTACATGGGGTGCTTTCCAACGGTAAGACCGGTGCCGGCATAGTCTGCGACGAGGCGCTCTTCCGTATTCATCTGCCGCAGCGGTTGGCTCCTTGCTTCATCCCGCAGCCATTCGCTTTTCTGCTGAAGCAAAGGCCCTTCCGGCTTACCTGCCCACTCTACCTGCCAGAGGGCCTCACGACGATGTGCAATCCCATCGAGTTTGTTCAGTGCGCCAATACGAGCCAGGAGTGTAAGTTCTCTTCGGTCAAGCGAGGAGACGCGTAATGCGAGGTCATCTGCTGAACGGAATAGGCCGTTCTGCTGACGTGACACAACCAGAGCTTCAGCGGACCGCTTCCGCAACCCTTTTGCATAACCTAAGCCCATACGTAGGGACAAGGTGCCATCGTCTTCACGTTCGATGGCGCAGGACCAATCTGAAACCTGAACATCGATTGGTTTCACTCTCAGCCCATGCCGCTGCGCGTCCTTTACGAGAACAGCGGGTGAGTAGAAGCCCATCGGCTGGTTGTTTAGGATGGCACAGGTAAACGCCGCCAGATACTTTACCTTGAAGTAGGCTGAGGCGTATGCGATGAGAGCGAAGCTGGCGGCGTGTGACTCGGGGAAGCCATACAACGCGAATGAGCTGATGTTCTGAACGATGGTCTCCTGAGTGGCGATGTCAATCCCGTTGTCCGTCATCCCCTTACGAAGTTTCCCCTCCAGGTTCTTCATGCGTTCCCAGGAACGGCGCATGCCAACAGCGCGACGTAACTCTTCGGCTTCAGCCCCGGAAAAGTTGGCGACCGTCATCGCGATCCGAAGCAACTGCTCCTGAAAGAGCGGAACCCCCAAAGTGCGCTCCAGGACTGGCTTCAAGGATGGGTGAGGATAGGTGATCTCTTCCTTCTTCTGTCGCCGTCGCATGTACGGGTGCATCATCTTCCCGACGATTGGGCCAGGCCGGATAATGGCGACCTGGACAACAAGGTCATAGAACTTCCTCGGATAGTTGCGAGGGAGTGAAGCCATCTGAGCACGGCTCTCCACTTGAAACATACCCACGGTGTCGGCTCGTTGCAGGGTTTCGTAGACCTCGTCGTCCTCAGGTAACTGGGCCAGATCGATGGCCTCACCGTAATGTTGAGGGATGAGTTCGAGGCAGTCTTTGAGGACCGCCATCATGCCAAGGCCGAGTAGGTCGACCTTGATGATGCCGAGATCAGCACAGTCTTCCTTGTCCCACTGGACGACTGTGCGGCCTGGCATCGAAGCACGTTCCAATGGGACGACCTGATTCAACTGCCCCTGACAAATAACCATACCCCCTGAGTGCTGTCCAAGATGACGAGGCAGGCCCTGAATCCGCATACTCAACTCAAGGTACTTCGCGATTCGAGGGTGCTTGGTATCGAAACCAGCGTTGCTAAAGGAGTGTGCAATGGTATCGGTTTTGCCGCGCCACTCCCACTGACTGACCAGACTCGTTAGCCTGCCAAGAGATTCCTGATCGAAGCCAAGCGCCTTTCCAACCTCACGAGCCGCCGATTTGCCACGATAGGTGATAACGTTCGCGGTCATCGCAGCGCCGAACTCGCCGTAACGTTGATAGACATATTGGATGGCCTGCTCACGCTTGTCTTCTGAGGGCAGATCGAGATCAATGTCAGGCCACTCACCCCTGCTCTCACTCAAAAAGCGTTCGAACAGGAGATCCATGCCCACCGGATCAATCGCCGTGATCTCCAGGGCATAACAGACAGCGGAGTTGGCTGCACTTCCACGTCCCTGGATCAGAATGTCGTTGCTCTTGCAAAACCGAACGATATCCCAGACGATCAGGAAGTACCCAGCGAACCCGAGCTTAGCGATCAAAGCGAGTTCATGTTCCACCTGCTTCTTTGCTCGTTCCAGCAGTCCCGTATCATTCTTCGAGCCGTAACGCCTCTGCACTCCTTCGGCGGCGCGCTTTCGCAGGAAGCTGTCCATGGTTTCATCACCTGGTACGGGATAACGTGGGAATTCATAGCCGAGATCACTCAACTCAAACGCCAAGCGCGTAGAGAGATCGCCAGTGTTGGCGATGGCTCCTGGAACATCTCGAAAGAGTGTCGCCATCTCACCCGCTGGTCTTAGATGCCGCTGGCTGTTGACAGACAGAAGGCGGCCAACCTGATCGAGTTCGGTGTGGTAGCGGATGGCAGTAAACAGATCCAGAATCTCGCGGTCGTATGGCAACGTCTCTATCCTTAGTCCTGGACTCTATGACCAACTCGAAGCCCGAGTGCAGAGAGTCTTCTCCGAGAACGACTTTTATGTCACCGCTGTACTCAACGCCAACACCATCCTCTGGAGGGTAAAGCACTCGGATACGGAATGGTTCCGCACAATGCAGCGGGGTATCGAGGCGGGTTTGGTGGGTTGGGTTCAGATCCAGTCGAATCTAGCTCAGAAGTGCTACGACTGTCATGAAGCTTCTATCGACTATGACTCGCCTAATTGGGAGGAAGTGACTGGCGGCTTCACAGCGGCGGAGCTCTTCACCCGTGTCTTCAGTGGACGCGTAATCCAATCCGTAGACGATGATGTTCTCGAACGTATTCGGGGGAAGAAGTAATGTTTGACCGCTTTACCGAAGTGGTCGTCTTGGACACCGAATTTCACACAGGTCAACGTGAAGGCAATCGGCCGGTACCTGTCTGCCTTTGCGCGAAGGAGCTTCGTTCTGGACGCATCCACCGCATCTGGCTAGATGATGTAGAGGCGCGACCAAATCCGCTTCCGCCTGACGCACTGTATGTGGCCTACAGCGCGTCGGCCGAGTGGGGATGCTATCTCGCCCAAGGGTGGGAACTCCCTCGCTACGTCTGCGACCTCTTCTTCGAGTTCCGTTGCCTTACAAACGGTAAGGCTAAAAACGTGGGGGACAGCATGATCGATGCCCTTTCTTACTATGGCTTGCCCTCGGTGACTAGCTTCTACAAGCAAGACATGCGTGAGCGTTCCTGCGCGGCGGGCATTTCAGCAACGATGAACGAGAATCTATTCTTGATTACTGTCAGAGCGACGTCGAGAAGACTTCGCGGCTGCTTCAGGCAATGCACTCTAGTATCCGCTTGTCTTCGGCGCTGGAGAGAGGTAGATACTCGTTGGCCGTTGCGCGGATGGAATGGAACGGCATTCCCATTGATGTGCCTCTATTGAAGGCCCTTCAGGGGTCCTGGTCTGAGTTTCAGGAACATCTGATTGAGGAAGTCGAGCGTGAAAATGGCTATGACGTCTATTTGAAGAGACGCCACGGCTTTGGTTTCAGCTACAGCAATTTTGACAACCTGCTCGCACGAGAAGGTCTGCTGGAAATATGGCAAAGGACGTCCTGTAACCGTGCATGTCTATCGAGCAGATACCTGAAGACGATGTCGATCGCGCACCCCCATTTTGAGGCGCTGCGTATGTTGCGAAAGACGCTCGCATCCTTACCTGCTCTGAACCCTCCGGTAGGAGACGACGGTCGAAACCGCACCTCCATTGCAGCCTTCCGAGCCAAAACTTCAAGGAACCAGCCGAGGACCAGGGAATTCATCATGGGCTATCCGGCATGGCTTCGGTCTTTGATGAGAGCGGAGCCCGGGCATGCGTTAGTCTATGTTGATCTGTCGAGCGCGGAGTTTGGGATTGCTGCAGGGCTCAGTCAGGACGCGGCCATGATGGCCGATTACCAGAACGCCGATCCCTATATCTCTTTTGGTAAGCGGATGAAGTACCTTCCTAGTCACGCGAGTCGGAGTACCCATGAGTTCGAACGGAACAAGTTGAAAAAGGTGTGTCTCGGTGTCCAATACGGGATGGGCTCACAGACACTCGGAATGCAGCTCGGTGTAAGTTCTTCGGAAGCTGAGGCACTCATGAATTTGCACAGACTCGCTTACCCTGGTTACTGGGCGTATAGCCGAATGACACTGGAGACGGCGGCTTTCAAAAGGGAGCTCTGGACCGCGCTCGACTGGCGTTTGAATGACGCTCACAGGCAAAAACGGAATACACTCCTCAATTTCCCGATGCAGGCCCACGGAGCGGAGATACTTAGGCTCGCGTGTTGCATGGCCACGGAGGAAGGTTTGGAGGTTGTTGCTCCACTCCACGATGCACTGCTCGTGCATGTAGGGTCGGATCGGATCGAGGAAACGATCGGGCGTATCCAGTTCTGCTGGAGGCAGTCGAGTTCTGCTCTGTTGGACGGGTTCGCTCTTCGTTGCGAGAACGATCAGGCGAAAATTGTCTTTGACTACCCAATGCGCTACCAGGATGGTCGGCAGGTGAAGTTCTTCGATCGCGCTATAGGTTTTCTGCGCGAACGCGGTTGGGAAGAGTAGTTGCCTGAATGATTGGGGCATAGAAAAGCTACGCATCGAAGAGGTGCTGCCCGGAAGAAATGCTTGTCGAGGCTGGGACAGGAACAGTGCATTCCGTGCAGGTCGCGAGCCACCCTCAAAATACTTTTGGAATCTTTCAACAGTATTCCCGCGAATAAGAGGGCCAACGGTATTAACCGATAGGACGTTCACGTGTCCCGCGGCTCAAAAATCTGTTCTAGGAGACGTATCATGCTTTATCAAGCAAGGCTCAATAGCGAGCCCACCACTGCGCCGGCAGCGTCGCAGGTAGCCAAGATGTCTCATCAAGTTGCCTTTGGCAATGCTCTTGACAAGGCGTCAACAACACCGTCAAGCGGAGATCATCCGCGTGGCAAGCACAATGGGACGGCCGCGACGTCGTCTGCCGATCTCGCAAAATCCAAGCCGGCTGTTGTGGCCTCAACGGATTCCGGGCCAAAGAAAGTTTCCACGCCTCGGCCGAAGTCGGCGAACTTGTCTGATTCTTTGCATCCGGACAATGGCTCCGATATCAATAAGGATGAAGATCTGGCCCGGAACCCAAAAGGCGAAGGGTTCCGCAGCTCCATCAAACCTTCAGATTCTGACCGCGAAACCGAGGTGCAGTCGGCGGCACGGATCATGACGCTCTGGTCTCAGCATAAGCAGCAGAGTGCCACTGCCAAGCTGAGTCGTAACGAGCTCAAGCAGCTTCGCGATGCTCTGTCGACTGAATTACACGCTTATAAGACGCGTCTTGTAGGTACCGGCCGTGACGGCAGGTGGGCTGAGTTCCTCAGGGAGCGTGAAATTCCGCTGGCTACGGCAGATAGGTATGTGAAGCGCCGGGAAGACGCATTGGCCCGCGCTCAGGGGAAGGTCCTCACTGAGGAGCTTCCACCGACTGCCGCCGAAGTTACTCAGAAGGTGCAGAAGCTGGCACCGGGGCTCATCCGCTTTCTTGGCAGTCTGGAGCGGAGTGCTCAGTTTGTGCGGGAACTGGAAACGGCATTCCAGACGTCCTTCTCCACAAGATGACAACCACGTTCAGTGGGGGAACGCCCGGCAAGCCACCGGGCGTCCACTTCTACATCTCGGTCGGATCATGAGTTCAATACGCCTCGGCGGGCGTTTGACTGCGAATCAATCCGGTCGGTCTAGTCGTGAGGGTATTCCAGAGGAGCGGCCTTATCGGCTTGGCGCCGAAAATGCGCTGACATTTATTTGTCCAAGTGAACGATCCTATAAACCCTCGGAAATGAAGTGATATGTATGCAAACCCATTTCCCGGCAGGAAATATACGTGACCGATGTCCAGGAAAAAAGCAAACTCGAACTCTGCGGCGAGCTCGCCTGACATGGTGCGGCGTAAATTTGAGCGCCGAAATGATCGGGTTTGAGGCTGCGTATCTGAATGATCTGGAATCTCCAACAGAACTCTGGCTACAATGATTCCATTACCAGACTCCTGTTCCCAGACGGCCCGGTAGACTAGAACTTTCATTGGGGGCCTGAATGCCTGATCCGCGTGACTTACTTATCTGCCTTTTGGACTATGTCAAGGAGCAAACCAAGGAAGTCAATCCCGCAGCGTACCGGCTCGCGAACTCCAAGGGTTTCCTGAGGCAGCGCGGCGATATAGCAGGCTTGCCCGGTGTTGAATTTGACATTAAGGTCGAGGGGGACCACGTATGGCTGAGAGTCCCGCGCTTAGTAGCAGAGGCACCGCCTAACCCTCCGGATGCGCATAAAGGTCTGATTCGTTACAACAACGACCCTAATGGCCCAGCCCCTTTCACCGACGATGCCGCTTTAACACGGCAAATCAACCTATCTGTACAGCAAGCAAGAGCCCAGGGCAACCCTACCGAGATCGCGAAGATAGAAATGGAGCAGAAGGCAACTGCCGCAGAAACGTTGATTGCCTACACCGCGATTTGGAGATCGTGGTCCGTAGGCGAAAGGCCACGCCGACTGACGATCGCACTTTATGGTGACCTCTTTACATTGATGCACCAAATGGAAGCTGAACAGACGAACAAGCCTCAGGAGTTGATTTGGGGACTGGGGATCTCGTCGTGGCAACTCCAAGCAGAACAGACGAAAATCGCGTTTGAGTATCCACTCCTGACGCAAGCGATGGAGCTTTCGATTGACGACGAATCTATGGCAATCGAACTTCGCCCTCGCGCGACCGACACACGCGTTGAGCTTGATGCCTTTATTGCCTGCAAGGTTGCTGGGACGATTGAGGTAGAACGGAGCGCGATGGCGCAGCTGTCCAAACAGAAGGACCGGTCTGTCACCCCGTTCGACCCAGGAAGCTATTCCGACGTTTTAAAGCTGTTTGCCGGAAATCTGGATAGCGAAGGTCAGTACCTAGAGGTTCTAGCCCAAAACGTCACGATACCTACAGCCGGTACACACCTCGTGGTCACCGATGCATGGGCTCTGCTATCCCGCCCTCGAACTATTAACTATCTCTTCGAGGACCTTAAGCGACTGCAGGGGAAATTAGAGCAGGGCTGCACGATCCACGAAGGCCCCCTCGCGCTTGTCACGCCTCCTTCGGACCAGCCGATCGAATTTGAGCCAATCACATTTCGAGGGCTATCGGGTCGTGGCGCATCTGCCGGAGCGGGTACCGTCGAGGAACTGTACTTTCCTCTACCCTACAACGACGAACAAGTGACAATTGTGCAAAGGCTTAAGCGGGCGGCCGGAGTGACGGTTCAGGGACCTCCAGGGACCGGAAAGACTCACACCATCGCAAACGTCATTTGCCATTACCTCGCGAGTGGGAAACGTATCCTCGTAACGTCACGCGGTGAAGCAGCTCTTTCCGTACTGCAGGAAAAGCTTCCGGAAGACGTTCGTGCACTGACAGTTGCTCTGCTGACTAGCGATCGGGATGGTATCCGCCAATTCCAAGGGTCTATCGAGGCAATTCAACATAGGGTTTCGCAGATCAATCCGGAGCTGACGCAAGAGGAGATTTTACGTCTTCGGAGTTCGATCGACAGAGCTCATTCGGAACTGATCACGATTGACCGCAGGGTCGATCAAATTGCACTCCAACAACTCTCCGCCATCGAAATCGATGGTGTTGAGATGCGGGCACAGACGCTTGCCGAGCTAGTCGTCTCGGGCCGGGAGCGCCATGGTTGGTTCGATGACGAGCTCACTCTGACGCCAAATCATGCTCCGCCTCTGTCATCAGACGAGGCTAGCCGACTCAGAGAGGCGAGGCGATCACTCCGAGGGGATCTGGTCTACGTTCGTTCGGACGTGCCGTCAGCGGACAGCTTTCCTTCGATCACTGCGGTTTGTGAGTTGCACGACATTCTCGTGAAAAGAAGAAGCATCGAAGAAGATGTTCGAAGCGGCGAGCTGCTGCCTCTGAAAGTCAACACTCCCGAAGTTTTCGAGGCCGCTCGTGCTTTGCTCACGATCACCGAGGAGATGATTTCCTTGACCGGTGAGCTTCAAGATACCGGCGAGACATGGCCGTTTGAATTAAGGAAAAAGTGTGTGCATGCGTCGTTCGCCTCCGAGCGTGCCGCTCTCGAGTCCCTCTTCGAAGACCTCGACGCACTTGTCGCGGCACGTGCCGAATTCCTGAAGTTCCCAGTCGTGTTTCCGGATGATGCTCTCGAAGACACAAAGACAGGTGAAGCGGTGGCACGGGCCGTTGAGACGGGTAAACCATTTGGCTTTGTATCCTTCGGAACCTCGGAAGCAAAGGAACATATCGCCGCACTCCGCGTCCAAGGCCGAGCGCCGGCGAGCCAAGATGACTGGCTCAGGGTTCAACATTGGATTGCTCTTCACAAGCAGGTCCTCACGTTCAATACCAGGTGGAACGAGCTTCATAAGCTGCTATCGGTTCCCCCTCTCGAAGGTGGCGTTTCTTCGCTGAGACAGCTTGAACAAGTTGCTCTTCTCGCGAGAAAGGCGCATCGGCTGGCGACTCATTTTGACTTCCAGTTCGGGAAACACACCTTGGAGGTATTCGAGCGTGGGTCTGCTCTTGCCACTCACAAGGGTTTGGATGAGCTGGAATTTCTTCGAGAACAGTTGACACAACACCTGATCTTCGCAAGTCTTTCGAACGCGGCGATGCAACTGAGCGATATTCAAGGAAAGCTTGCGGGAAAGTCGGGGCCCGTCTCCGAGACTCTGCGAGCTTTTGTCAGTGAGATGCTTGGAAACGAAGCGGTGTCAAAGGAGCGCATTGGCGCTCAATACGCGGAGCTGATGGAGGAACTTCGGCGCGTTGCAGCCCTCGCGAGTGAGCTTACTTTCGTCTCCGAGGCAGCAAATCGATTCGAGGCGGCTGGTGCACCTAAGCTGGCTGCCAGAGTGCGATCGATACCGATCGGAGCTTCGGGCGAGGACATATCGTTTCCAACTACGTGGAGAGATGCCTGGAACTGGGCGAGGGTTCGCACATATCTCGACGCGATCGAAGCAAGAGAAGAACTCACGACGCTGGCACGACGGAGGCGCGATGTCGAGGCAGGGCTAGCGCGGTTTTATCGGGAACTGGTGGCGAAGGCAGCATGGCTCGCAACCAAACGCAACGCCAGCCCCAAGGTTCTGCAGGCACTTGCCGGCTATGCGACCGCTGTACGCCGAATCGGCCAGGGCACCGGACCGAACGCTACGCGCTATCGTAGAGATGCCCGCGAAATGATGTTCGACGCTGCGGGAGCAGTTCCATGTTGGATCATGAACCACAGTCGCATCTCCGAAGCGATGCCTGCTGACATCGGCGCATTTGACCTTGTGATCGTGGACGAAGCAAGTCAGTCGGACCTTTGGGCGCTCCCGGCGATCCTCCGCGGTAAAAAGATCCTTGTTGTTGGCGACGACAAACAAGTCTCCCCTGACGGCGGATTCATTGAGAGCACGCGCATTCAGGAACTGCTTGACCGGTTCCTCGTTGATCAGCCTTTCGGCGCAGAGATGACTCCGGAGAAATCGCTCTACGATCTTGCTACGCGTGTGTTTGCAGCGAATCAGGTGATGCTGCGTGAACACTTCCGCTGTGTTCCTCCGATCATCGCGTACTCAAATCGAACCTTCTACCAAAACCAGATTCTGCCACTCCGCATTCCACGAGCCTCGGAGCGAATTGAGCCTCCGCTCGTCGACATTTACGTTGAAGGCGGCGTACGAGATCAGCATGATCGCAATGATTGCGAGGCACAGGCAATCGCGGACGAGATAAGTTCAATTCTTGAGAACGACTATTTAGCCGGTCGCACGATTGGGGTTGTGTCCCTTCTCGGGACCGAACAGGCGAAACATATCGATTCTGTCGTAATGCAGCGATGCGACACTGCAGAGTTGCGACGCAGGAAGTTTCTGTGCGGGGACGCGCGAGCGTTTCAGGGTAGCGAACGGCAGATTATGTTCTTATCGATGGTCGCCGATGCTACCAGTTGCAAAGCACTCTCTGGAAGTATGTTCGATCAGAGATTCAACGTCGCGGCGAGCCGTGCACAGGACCGTATGTACCTGGTCCGTTCAGTTATGGCATCGGACCTTTCCGACAAAGACCTACGAGCCAGCCTGCTCTCTCACTTTGACAAGCCAATGGTGCTCAATAGCACTGACACGACGAAGCTAATCGACCTCTGCGAATCCGGCTTCGAGCGCCAAGTCTACAAGGAGCTGACTCAGCGGGGTTACAGGGTGATTACTCAAGTAAAGACGGGTGCTTACAGAATTGACATGGTTGTTGAAGGTGCTGGCGACGTTCGCCTCGCAATCGAATGCGACGGTGACGAGTACCACGGGCCGGACAAGTGGGCGCATGACATGAATCGGCAACGTATCCTCGAGCGGGCCGGGTGGGTGTTTTGGCGTTGCTTTGCGTCCACTTGGACCCTGAGGAAGGACGAGGTGCTGTTCGAACTGTGCCAACGTTTAGGCATGATGGGCATCGAGCCCCTCGGGGCGCTAGAACATACCAGTACGATGGTCGAGAAACGCATCTGGCGTCTTCCGGACGAACAACTCGTAGCTATCGACGAGAGTGCAAATGAACCGCAGAGGCGTTTTCTTTGATCTCGCATATTTGAATGTTGTTTGTAAGAGCTTTGTCGGGGGGAATGATCAAGCCTTCCGCTTTTTCGAACTTAAACCTAGTCCACTGTTTACAAAGGTCAGTCCGTGACGCTGAGCAAGTTTGTCTCGATCAAGAATATAGGACGTTTTCAGAACTACAACGCCGCGGGCGATGTCATGCTGAAACGGTTCACCCTCGTTTTCGCTGAAAATGGCAGGGGCAAAAGTACGTTGTGCGCCATCCTTCGTTCAGCTCAGAGCAACGGCCCCGATTATGTGATTGGCCGGCGAACATTGGGCACTACAGATGCCCCGCAGGTGCATTTGTTGACCGCATCGGGCGCCGTTACCTTCAAAGCCGGAGCCTGGTCACAGCCGATGCCACACTTGGCTATTTTCGACTCAACGTTCGTTGCTGAGAACGTGTTCTCAGGCGATGCTGTAGACCTTGACCACAAGCGGAATCTCTACCGCGTGATTATCGGCAACGCCGGCGTCACCATGGCCCAGAAGCTCAACGATCTGGATGCCCAAATCCGCATCGCAACAAGCGCGATCAGAATCAAACGCGCAACGATTGACGGGCGTGTGCCATCCGGGCTCAGCTTTGATGTCTTTGTAAACCTCATCGCAGACCCTGCTATTGAAGCCAAAATCGCAGAGAAAGAACGTGAACTCGAAGCAGTGCAGCAAAGCGGACAGATCAGAGCTAGGGCTGGCTTATCGGAGATCACGTTCCCGGAGGTTCCCACGAGCCTCGCTGAGCTTTTGCTGCGCACTATCACAGGACTTTCTGCGACAGTTGAGCAGCGGATTGCCACACACACCGCAAAGCACCAAATGCGAGAAAACGGCGAGGCATGGCTGCAGGAGGGACTTGGCTATATTCAAGAGCATTCTTGCCCTTTCTGCGATCAGTCGCTTGAAGGCGTGAGCTTGATGCCTTCATTGTCGGCGTTTTTTAGTGACGCCTACGAACAACTGAAAGTTGAGATCGCGCAGATGCGAGAAAAGATCGCGACCTCTTTTTCGGACCGTGCGATTGGTGAATCTGACCGCGTCATAGAAGGCAACCCGTCAGTCGTCGAGTTTTGGGGCAGGTACTGCACGATCGCTGAACCGGCCCTTTCATCGCCGCAGGGCTTCGGACGATCTCTTCGCGAGTTTCGTGATGCGACGCTCGCTCTATTGGACAAGAAGGCTGCTACACCACTCGAACCCGTACATATCGATCAGCGTTTCAACAATGCCATGAATGTAATTGAAGCCCTTCGCGCATCGGGCATGCGCTACAATGCAGCCGTAGCTAACGCCCAAGGCGTCATTGCAGACAAGAAGAAATCTCTTGAGGGCGCGAACGTTGACAAAGTGCGGAAAGAGCTCCTGCACCTCAGAGCGACCAAAGCACGTCACACAGCGGAAGCGACTAAGATATGCAACGAATATAGCGAAGCGGTGATGCAGAAGAACGAGCTTGAGGCCGAGAAGGAAGCTGTCCGTGAAAAGCTTGACGAGCACACCAAGGCCGTAATCAACATCTACGAGCAGACAATCAACAAGCTGCTTAGGGATTTTCAGGCTGGATTTCGAATTACAGGGACGAAGCACGCCTATCCGGGAGGCGTGCCGAGTTCGAGCTTCCAAATCCTCATTAATGACGTGACTGTCAACCTAGGTGACGCTAAGACTGCGCTGAAAGAGCCGAGCTTTCGCAACACGCTCAGCGCCGGCGACAAGAGCACGCTTGCCCTAGCGTTCTTCTTGGCAGAGCTAGAGCACGACCCGAACAAGGCCAACCGCATCGTCATCTTCGACGACCCTTTCAATAGTCAGGATTCCTTCCGCAGGGAGCACACGGTCCAGCAGATTCGGAAGTGCGGTGAAGCCTGCTCGCAGGTCATTGTGCTGTCCCATGACCGCACATTTTTGCGACGGCTGCACGATCATCTTAATCAACGGAGTCTGGAGGTAAAGTGCCTTCAATTGGCGCGAACGGGAGAACGGCTAACACGCATCCTTCCGTGGAATATCGAAGAAGCAACGCAAACCCAATATCAGGCCGGCATCACCGCTCTTTCAAATTTCTACAATACCGCCGGGGGTATTCCGGTCGAGATTTCCGCAAAGATGCGTTCGGTCCTTGAAACTTACTGCCGGATGCTCTACCCCAGCTTGTTCGACAATGACGATATGCTGGGCACCATCTGCGGCAAGATTCGTGACGCGGGGCCCAATCACGAGCTAGCCCCGTTCTACGATGAGTTAGACACTATCAACGAGTACTCAAGGGATCACCATCATGGTGACCGGCCGGGGGTACCTGCAAGCTACATAGACGAAACGGAGTTGCAGGGCTATGTTGAAAAGACCCTGACCATCGTGGGCTATTGCTAAGGCGTGGAGATGGTCAGCAAAATCGAAGTTGAGTGAGCATTGTTGCCGTTAGTCTCTCACAGGGAGATTAAATCTTCCTGGCCTAGCTCGACACTCTCGTTTGTATCGTCGGTGGTCGCATAACGCCGACCATTGACATTGACCAAATCATCCCGAACCGTCTGGCACCCGAATGCGACTGGACCTGAATAGCCTTCAGAGCATCTGCCGTGCCTGCCACGTGATATAAATGGCCGCCGACCAGAAAATCCTATTCGCCTTTAGCTTTGTTGGCCCGTTGTTGCCGTTTGAGAATGGACTTCATCTTGTCCGACTGATAGTCGTTAGGAAACCGTCTCTGATATTCAGTAATAGCTGCGTTTAATTCGTCATGCCTTCCAAGGCGAAATAGGCACAATGTCAGACGATCAAGAATGTTGTCATCACCACCGGACGGGAAAAGCTCAGCGTTTAACTCTGCGACTAAGCCTCGTTCATGGACAATTTCTAAATACTCGTTCATTGCAATCATCGCCTGTCGGTATCGTTCGACCGCTTGTTGAGGGTCGGTACTTTCAAACTTCCTAGTCTCAGCAATGAGCTCTCGATTCGCGTTTCGTGCCGCATGGAATCGCGCAAGAGCTGGATAATCGAAGTCACGACCGGTATTGATCCAGTTCACAAGTCGAGGCCCATACCTAGAGATGTATGAAGCCTCGACGTTTTCAGCGTCGCCGTTGCTTTCGTGATACGACACTACCTGAACTGTGTACTCACCATTCGATCGTGTTGAGACGTAGTGATGCCATATCGGGTGCCGTTCATCGGACCATGCACGTTTAGCTGTGCCCTTACCGACATAAAAGATTCGACCATTGCAGTCGCGATGCACGTAGACATAGAACCTACCGGTGCCTGTAGCAATATGATCGACCGGAATATCTTGCGAAGCGGGCGGAGCACCAAACGTGGCAGAGACCTTTATTCCCAACTGGGATAAGACTTCTGTGACAGAAGGTTCGGTAGAGACCACAGGTAACTGAATTTCAGTGTTGCGCTTCGGTGTGAGCTTAGAACGCAGGAGTGTCAGGAGGCTTCTCATTTCCAAGCAGTCTAGCGCATGCCTGTAGAGCCAAAAGGCTTACGCCTCGCTGATTTTGAGATTGGTGGCTTAGACGCCGGTCCGATTGTATCGGGCGCGGTGCCTCTCGCGCTCGCGAAATTCTGCCGAGCTTGCTTTGCGGCGCCAGTAGAGCTTCTTCCGCGTGCGCGCCTGTTCTTGCCGGCATTCCTCATGATATACGGGCTGACCTCGTCTCGCACGTGCACGCTGGTGATTGGATCTCGAGGATCCATCATGGGAGATCGGTAGCTTGCAGCGAGCGCATTGCATCGCATAATCGCTGCTCTCGAGCATCCGCGCCAAATCCAGGCAGAGAGCCGCTTCGAATGTCGATGGGACCATATCGAAACGTTGAGCCAGTAGGCCCCCGGAATGCTGGACGTGCCGTAAACGCTCCAACGTGTCTTTGACTTTCTTTGAGACCTTGCGCCTCGCCTGAATGACTGCTGGACGGCGATCTTTCCAGGCGTCCAGCAGGCCGCGTTGTTTCACCCATTTGAGAACCTGCTGACGCGAAATCCGAAAGTCCTCATCTTGCGGATTGGTCTCGATGAACTCGGCGCGAAAATCGACAATTATCTGTTGGTCGCAGAATCCCAAGTCACCATCGAGCGCGTCGGTCAGCACGCTCTCCGCGAGGTCATACGGTCCGCCCCCACCGTATCCCCACTCGTAGCCCGTTCCTTCCGCCTCAAGATACGCGCGCGAACAATGCTTGAGGGGGAATTCCTTTCCATCATCCCCGAGAACGTTCACAAAACACGTGTGGGTCTCGAGGTCGCGGACTCCGACATAGCAGCGGGTTTCGTAGCGGCACGGCACTTCAATGCTCTTCGCGGCTCTGGTTACCAGAGCATTCAGGTAATAGCACAACCAATCATCATATTCCGAGGGCTGTTGGACGATTTCGACAGCAACATGGCGAAGATGCTTTCGCACGTATTCGGTATGTTCGACCGGTAGCCACCAACATTCACCCCAGTCGCCCTGGCCGATCTGCCTGTCTTCATTCTGACGCTGAAATGTGCCTTCGAGGGCCCATTGGATCCTCCTTTGAATAGGCGCCAGAATCTTCTCGGTCTGATTCGTGCGAATTGGGGCTCCGTAGGTAAAGTTCTGGTGGAAGAACGTTTCGTCCTTGCTACCGTGCACCAGCTGCCACAGTAGTTTGGCCATGCGGTGGCGAGGAGCGTTCCAGCCCCAAATCGACTCAACAGGATCGCGACGGGAGCTTGTCTGGTCGCGGTCAGTCATCTGATCCATACCGCAGAGCCAGTCGATGAACTGGCGGACGGAGTCGGGGTCAAGGTTGATGCGCGCAAACCGCGTGCATGCGGTTTCCGATTTCGTGTTGGTTTTGGTGTTCGTCATAAGACGAGAATCCTGCTTTTCGTACGGGACTAAAAGATGGATGTATAGAGTCTAGTACGCGAAGCCCTTGAATGCGCTTGTTTTCGGGCGCGCAAGGAAGGAAAGCGCCTCCGGAGGAGCCTAAGGTGCCTACTGCGGAAGAGATTACCCGGCGGGTGAGGCGGATCGCTCCGGGACTTCTGAAGTTCTTCCTAATCCCGTGTCCGTTACCCAGCTCATGAGGAGTTGGGTACGGCCCTGCAAGCTCAACGCGTCAAAGGGAGAGGTCAAACTTTGCGCACTGGAGCAGAGCTAAACCGCTCTGGCTCCCGAGCTTACAGCAGTCCGCTTTCTCGGTTGCGGCGCCATGCGTCGAAAGCTTGATTGAATGCGTGCTCTGCCGAAACGTTCAACCCGAAAATTTGTTGACTCATCTTCCGGGCCGCAAGCAGGTACGGATGCCACTCGGAATTGCTCCACATCTTCTCAAGGAGGACGCCCAACAGGCGTCCGGCGTTCTGAGGTACAACCGGTAACTGCAACAAGAGCAGGAAGAACCCCAGTGCGATGCGCAGGAGCAGTATGATGGCGTTTTGCGGCAAGGCAAACGACTCCGCGACCTGTACGAACGGCCAAGCCGCCGGATCATATTTCGCCAAACGCGCACAGGCCAACAGCTCTGCACTGTTGAATGGCGTATTCGTGTACTGCATCCCGATCAGCTTTGCCACGGCTTCGACGAAACGTTCCTGCGAAATCTTGCCCCTCCTCCGCACATGAACCAAGAATGCATGAGTCCAGCTACGACGGACGCCGAAGTTGGCCACCGCTAAATCGCCCTGGGTGAGATCGTCGGTGAGAAGCACGCGGTCCGGTTCAACGGCAAGCATGACCGTTTCAAACCCATACTTTCCTAGGAACTTGAACAGCGTTTCGCGCTGGGTCGCGTCTACGGAGGCCACCGTAAGGCTCGGCTGTATCGTGGTGCCCGCACGCACCTTTTCGAAGAACTCTCGATCCGCCTCCAAACGGCGCTTTTTGTCTTCCTTCTCCTCCTGGTATAGCGTATAGCGGCCTTCCTGAAAGATCATTGTTCCCCCACGCTGATCCGGAAGATCGTTGATCAGGGTCTCGCGAAGTTCAACCAGCGAATCGTGGGACATCACAAAACTCTCCGGAGAGAGCAGGTCTTCTAGACCGAGCAACCGAAAGGTTGCGACGCTCGACAGGTCCATCACAATAGACTTCGCCTCGTCAAACGCCTGGATCGCACGTTCAAATGCGCCCGCATCGCCGTTGCAGCATTTGATCTGTACCGTCTCGGCTCCCGCTAGATGCAGCATTGCTTCATAGGCATTGGTTGCGAATCGAGCTGCGTACAAGTGAACAGGTATAGGCTGATTCCGATAGAGCTCCTGAACTTCCTTGACCTGTTCGGCTCGCCGGCGGACGCTCTCTAAGACCGTCGCCATGCCGAGATCGATTTCATCGGGCTTTCCCAACGTCACCGACTGAAAATTGCCACTCTCCGAAGGAAAACGAACGGCCATCTCGGTCAGAGAGTCCTGAAAGCGGCGAACATGCTTCGGAAGGATCTGCACGATCTCTCCGAACCTATCCTGTAAGCCAGCCGCGAGCACGAAGCGGTCGCCGGCCTTCTTGCCAAGTAGCTCTTTGCTCACCGCATCATCGATCGAACGCTCTTCGAAGTTGTGATCGGGCGCATCCGTTTTCACCAGTACCGTCCAACGTAAAGCACCGTCCGGCAATTCGCGATAACCCACCGCCGCATCTTCAACGACTGTCGGCAGGTTCGGATCTTTCTCATGATCCTGGGGAAGCCCAAGCACGCTAAAAATCATTGCGCTGTGCGCTTCCGCTTCGTCGAAATGCAGCTTCAAGAAGCGGTAAGCGTAATCGACGGCCTGATTCCGATCCGAGCCGAGCGAGATCATCTTCAGGGCGATACGGATGTATGAGAGTGGCAATTCATCTGCAGTCGGCAAGTCCTGCAACCTACTAGAGACGAGATCGTTCAATCCAATCTCCCATGCAATGGCAGAACGATGGAGACGCGCGAGCTTATGCTCCGGATTCCGCTCAAGAAACGCGTTCAACCGATCAATGGCCTTCAGAGCATGGTACTGGTGCAAGTAGTGAAGCTCGATCTCAAGCAGTCGCCAATCCACCGACCTGCGGCGATGCAACTCGTCGAAGATGTCCAGTACGAGTTCGTCCCGATTCAACCGGCCCGCGCATTCCAGCAGTTGCATGGGATCGAACGCTGGGGTTCCTGAACGGAAGAGTTCGTCATACAGAGGTAACGCATCGGCGAATCTGCCCTGCGTCATCAGGATGCGCGCAAGAAATTCGCGCGTGAAGGGATGTGTAGTGGTTGCGAGACTGGCAAGAGATTCGCTGGCACGCCCGTTGGCGTCCGGCGCGTGCCCCGTACCCTTGAGCACAAATGCGCTCAGTGCCTGCCACGTCGCTTCGTCAAGTGCATCCCGCACCCCTTCCATGTAGACCGAAGCACGATCCCATTCTTGAATCAAGCTCAGCCCCTGAACAAAGCTGATTGCAACGGGGGGCCTCATACCGACCGGAAGATCGGGAAGGTTGAGTTCTTCCAACAGTTCCACAGAACGAAGGGGGTCTGCTGCATTACCACGCGCCCTCAAGGCACGGCTCAACATCAAACGAACATCCGGACGCGGTTCGAGCTCGAAGGCTTGTTCCAGGGTTGCGATGCCTGCTTCTATCTTGTTTTCGACTAACAGCGTCTGTCCAAGGGTCAAGACGTTGCCAACGTCCTTGGGATTGAGCAGGAAGGCGCGCTTAGCGTCCTCTGCTGCCGCGGGATTATTGCCGGCGAAAAGGTACAGCTCGCAGCGTGCGGCCAGCGCTTGGGATTCGGTCTGTTCATCAGCGAGTGTTTTGGCTAACTCCTGGGCGCGGCTAGCGGCTAGGATGCCCTCGTCGTTCACCTGAGTACACACTAAGGCACTCACCTCTCGAACGCCGTGGGGCAAGAGATTGAACGCGATCGCGCTATGAGCGCAAATCAGGTGGCTCTGCGCCCAGTCTGGTGCTGCTCGCTGCGCCCGTCGAGCAAGAACGAGAGCATCTTCAGCTTGTCCCGCTTGCAGCAGTTTCCGTGCCAATGCAACATTCACTTCAGGATCTGCCGACAGAGTATCCGGCACCGTGGCCCTTAGCGTTGCGATATCTAAGGTCTTTGGAGACGCTGTGATCCAGATGGCCAGCAGTCGTCCCGATCCCGGAAACTTGCTTCGCCGAGAGGAGGCAAGCTCATATGCCTTGACATCATCTCCCAGCAGAAAATGTGCGAACACTTCATTCGTGCTCGCCCGTTCATCTTCCGGCTCAAGCGCCGCCGCTTTGAGAAAATGGCCCGCTGCCTCTTCCGCCTTGCCAAGCCGGAACAACGCAGCTCCGAGATTCGCTTCCACGCGATACAGTTGTCTGACCGTGAACTCCGACCCTCGCTTTTCTTTGAGCCGTGATAACAGCGATGCAGCTGCCTGGCACTTGTCGCTGTTGATGTACGCTGCCGCTTCGTCGATCTCTGTGTCGATCGCATTTCCAAGCTGCCCGTTTCCGGAGTCGCCGTGGAAACGCATGATTTCCGCGACCTTTTGAGCTAGCTTCTTATCCAGATACAAGTCCACGTCGGGCTGCTGCATGACGATCACGCCCTGGAAAAACCTTTGATAAACCGAAATTGTTTGTCGCACGCGTTGGCTCAGCGTGATTCCGTTCTCCCGCTTCAAACAGAATTGCGATTTCAGCCTCTCCACCAGAGAATCACCGAACTCTTCCCAACGGAAATGCTCCAGAGTCTTGTATGTAGCGGTGACCTTTTGAAACGCCGCGAGAACTTCACCGGTTTCCAGCCCATTCGGCCACTCCGCGATCAAAGCATCTGCGCGCTCCGTAAGCCCTCGCGGAGCCCAGATCTCATAGAGCAGCGGCGACTGCGGAAGAAAAGTCTCAACCTCATTGAAAAGCAAGAGCTTGACCAGCTCCACCAGGAGATCGGGACGACCAACCTTCTTGAGAAGGTTCTTGCACTGAACGATCCGGGTCAGAACTCCGTTCAGATGTACGAGAAGATCGCGCCCTTTATCGCCAGCAGCCTGAACAAGCGTGACTACGATCTCTTCGTCGGCATTCTCGAGCTCCAGTAGGTATCCAAGAATCTCGAAGCGCCTCCCCCCGAGCGAGTTGAATGGCAACTCGTCCGTTCCGTGATCCAAGGACGGTTTGGCGTTACTCGGCTCGTCTTCTCCAACCAGCGTCTCGACCGACGCAAGGAAGTGAGGAAACTTCATCGCAGGACTCTCCTAGGAGCACGAACGGTTTTTCTGTGTATAGCATCTTTATATATGAGGCATTAGTATGAATTTTCCACCCTGCGGCGTCACCGAGACCGGAGACTGTGACCACAGTCCCTCTTCAAAACTTCAGTTAGCTTTTTGCGGCCCTTCACATGAAGTCTCCCGGCCTTTTCCCATTCGGTCAGCCACTCAAGCAGATCGGTCTGGTAGACGGCTGGAAATTGAAGCGCCTCTGCCCAGCAATCATCGTAGGAGATCTCGCTAGACGTGACTAGGAGCTCCCAAACCGCTTCTTGGCGCGCATGCGGTTTTCTTCTGCAAGCTGCTAATATTTCCTCTTCTCGATACAGCACTGGGGCGCCAATAGTTCCAAGTTCCTAGTCTTCTCTTGTCGCTGACGCAGTCGGACGTCGGCCTGGACCAAATGCGTCTGCTCTTCAGTGCGCTTCTCCACGCTTTTGAAGACCTCGACACCCTTCGGATGACGCGTCGCGTAAATGAGGTAGGAGTTGAAGGCGTCGGAATCGGGCTTCATGACTGGCAAGGCGCAGACGTACCAGAATCCTCCTTCACGCTTGATCAGGTCGCAGTATTTCCGTACCACCTAACGGATCAATACTGGCAGTGTCTCTTCGATTGAAGTTGTACCAGCGTTGTCGTCGGAAGTATGTCGCGGACGCGGAATGCGAGGTTAGTGATCATTCAGATGGTGACCAAGGCGCTTTTCATCCTGGGTGTAGGTTTCAAAGACTGACAATCTGACCCCGTAGTAACGTGACAACCGTTCAATGAGTAGGAAGTTAGGCTCCTGTAACCCCTTCTCAAGTTTGGAGAGGAACGACTGGCTGATGCCGAGTTGTCTGGCAACGAAGGCTTGGGTCAGAGGTGGGTGTCTTTTCGCGCTCTTGGTTTGCGACTGCCGTTGGTTCGCCCGCGACAGTGCCCGCTGAGCGTTGGCCTTGAGACGAGCACCCCGCAGCCTTGCAGCGAGGACCCTCCGTCGTTCTTCAAGAGTCATAAAAGTTAGTGTAATTCCATATAGAATATTTCTGCTCTAACAGGCTGGCGTTTATCTCAAGTAAGTGATTGATTCTATGGATTTATTTTAATATTCGGAATGTCGATGACCGTATGGGTACTACACCCTTGATTCGCCTGTGAAATAGCAAGCGATCTCTGGGGCATGGGAGCATGAGGGCGCTTGAGAAACACTACAAGGCAGCGGAGTTGGCGGAGATTTGGGGGATGGGCGTGAAGCTTGTGAGAAAAATTTTCGCGGCAGAGCCTGGTGTCCTCAAGATCGAGCGTCCGGAGTTGAGGAACAAGCGCGGATACTGTTCCCTCTACATCCCGGAGAGCGTGGCCGTTAGCGTCCATAAAAGACTCTCTAAGTGAAGGGCGCGTCCCGATTGCACAGCACAGTTCCTCGCCGAGCTGAACCTACCAATTATTTGCACACCTGGAACGCCTGCTGAGCAGCTAGAGGCTCACCGAGGCTCCCATTGTGGCCAATGCGGCAGCCATCTTTCGCTCCAAATCAGCTTGTCTTTCGGGCACCCATGGTGAGTAGTATTTCTCTGTGATCCGAACTGACTTATGCGAAAGCATCTTGGACAGGTCTTGCATCGTGGTACCGCTTAGGAGTTGGTTCACTGCAAATGTATCGCGTAGCTGATGAGAATGGAATCTCATGGGTGTTCCATCGTCTCTCGTAAGGGAAAGATAGTCGTTCAGGCGCTCCAGCTTGCGCTGCCATCGACCGGTAAGAGACTTGTGCTTGGAGTTGCCACTCCAGAAGAAGTAGTTCGGATGCAGATCGGGGCGCGGAGGGAGAGCGTTAAGGGCCGCAATTACATGGTCGGGAATGATCACGATCAAAGGAAATTTTCCTTTTTGCGTAGTGAGACTGAACCGGTTTCCCTGAATCCTCGATTTGGCGCACATTAAGGTGTCGCCGATACGCAACCCTGTCCAACGCATCAGGTCGATGATCGCTCGCATCTCCTCCCCGAACTTATCGGAGGCCCGACGTGCCTGTTTGTCATACTCATAGGTCGCAGCGATGACCTTCTCATAGCGTCCACCCAACAACGGCCACGTTACGCTAGGATCTGGCTTGATCGCCTTCAGCTCTGCTGCCGGGCTTGCCGCCAGCCAGCGCATCTTCACGCAGTAGCGAAGAAACATCTTGACCTTCTCAAGTCGCCTGCCAGCCGTGGTCTTGCCGATGCGATCATTGTGGTTCTTTGCCTTAGGTGACCACGAGCTTTTCCAGTGGTCGAGGGCGTCAGGTGTGATCTGGCTCAGGCGGATCAGATTATTCGAACGCGCCCACGCTGCAATATGCTTTGCGGCGGTCTGGTACTTACTATGGGTATGCTCGTTGCCCGAGTCGCTGTCTGCCTTCACCGAGGCCAGCCAACGCTCCAAAGCATACGCAATCGTGACTTCGCCAAGTTCTTGGGCCTGCTTGAGCTGGTCCAACTCCCGCAGCTTCTGCTTGACCGGGTCCCAACTCTCCCGGATCTCCTGTGCCTGTTGTTCGGCCTTTTCCCAAGACCGGGTCTTCGCGGAGATCGTCTTGTTCTTTCCGTCTCGAAGCAGATAAAGGTACTTCGCGCACTTACAACGTCTCCACTGCGGCTCGCCCTTCTTTGAGCAGTCGGCAGAGTGGCGAGTATAGACGGAGACAGTCTGGGTCTTGGGGCGCAGGGAAACAGTCTTCAAGGGTTGCATCCCAATAGAGTAGCGCCACTCTCTTGCAATTCTCTTGCACTTTTTGAAAAGTGGCACCTAAGTTATTGATTTTGAAGTGGTGGCCAGAGACGGGATCGAACCGCCGACGCCGGCCTTTTCAGGGCCGCGCTCTACCACTGAGCTATCTGGCCTTGGCATGGTGCAACGCTTCTATTCGGGGATCGCCAAGGATGCCCGGAGCGTACGTCTGTCGCATCGGCCTTTTCAGGGGGAGCTTGCTACCGGTGGGGAACCAGCAACTCAAACGCAATTCAAGTATAGCAATCTCTGGCCATTCTCTCCAACTCGCCGCCCCTTCACGCTATTCTTGCTCATATCACTCACGATAAGGACGCCTCATGCTACGTCCCACCCAGAGCCTTTTGGCCACTCTCCTTCTCTGCTTCACCGCTGCTGCCATTGCACAGACTCCAGCCAAACCCAAAACGGCAGCCCCACGCGTATCACCTGCTACCCCTCAGGAGCAACGCGCCTCCCGCGCATTCGACGCCGCTAAACAGAGCAGCCCTCTCCAACTCACTGCCTTCCTCGTCAACATGCCCAAGGGCGGCGATCTTCATATGCATCTTTCCGGGGCCGTCTACGCCGAGACCTTCATCAGGAACGGCGCTGCCGACTTGCTCTGTGTCAATCCTGCAACTCACAGCTTCCTGAAGCCTGGTGGCACCACGCGTAGTATTCCGCCTCAGCCAGTTTGCGGCGAAGGTAATGTCCGTGCGTCGGACGCTTTCAAGGACCAGCGCCTCTATGATGACCTCGTCAACTCGTTCTCCATGCGCAGCTTCGTTCCCAGCGCCGGCGTCAGCGGTCACGATCAGTTCTTCGCTACCTTCGGTCGCTTCAGCGGCATCGACAAATCCCATACCGGCGAGTGGCTCGACGAAGTGGCATCTCGCGCTGCTGCGCAGAACGAACAGTACCTTGAGGTCATGGAGACGCCGATCTTCTCTGATGTCGCCAAACTTGGCTACTCCATTCCATGGCCAAGCACTCCTGCTGACCCTGCGCTGAATCGCACTGGTGACGCTACCGGAACCACGCGCGAGGATCTCAGCAAACTCCGCGACGCGCTTCTGGCTGGAGGTTTGCGCGATGAGGTCGCCGTCGATCGCAAGGAGCTCGACGATGCTCTGAACTCGCGCAACCAGATTGAGCACTGTGGTGAGCCTAGTGCTACCCGCGCCTGCTCCGTCAAAATCCGCTTCTTATACCAGGTCCTCCGAGCATTTCCGCCACAACAGGTCTTCGCACAGACTTTGCTGGGCTTCGAGGTCGCATCGCAGGACCCGCGCGTCGTCGGCATTAACTTTGTTCAGCCCGAAGACTCTTACATGTCGATGTCCGAGTACCACCGCCAGATGTTGATGCTCGACTACCTGCACGGCGTTTACCCCAAGGTGCACATCTCGCTTCATGCGGGGGAGCTAGCTCCCGGTCTCGTTCCGCCCGACGGTCTCCGCTTCCATGTCCGCGAGGCGATTGACCTTGGTCACGCGGAGCGCATCGGCCATGGCGTCTCCGTCATGTACGAGAACGAGCCTCAATCGTTGCTCAAAGAGATGGCCTCGCGGCACATCATGACCGAGATCAACCTCACCTCGAACGACGTCATCCTTGGCGTCACCGGGGCGTGGCATCCGCTGCCTGCTTATCGTGCCGCTGGAGTTCCGGTGGCGCTCTCGACTGATGACGAGGGCGTCTCTCGCATCAACATCACGCACGAATACGCCCGGGCTGCACTCGACTTCAATCTTTCTTACCTCGACCTGAAGAAGATGGCCCGCACCTCGATCGAGCACAGTTTTCTTCCGGGGGCCAGCCTATGGGCACAGCCTGACGTATTTACTACGATCAACTCTGCCTGCGCTGCCCAACCGCTTGGCGGAGCCAACCCGACGCCCAAGTGCCTGGCTTTTTTGCAGTCCAGCGAGAAGGCCGCCGAGCAGTGGCAACTCGAACACCGTTATCTGCTCTTCGAGGGTAGCCTTCCATAAGCAGGTATCCCCCTACCCCGCACCTTAGGCCTCAAACTATTGATTGCAGATACCTTAGGTCCAGACTTTATCCCGACCTAAGGTACATCTTCGGGCAAAATGGAAGCCGATCTCCGTGGCAGAATCCCCTATCTCTATTCTAGTGAATCGGGTGAAATTAACTGCCACTGAAAAAGTCGTTTATCTTCAATGGTTTAGTCAATATTGAGGCTTGACAACATTTTTTGGCGGGAAATTCGACCCTTCGGCTCGCCCTCCTGAAAAGTAATTTCGTGAATTTCCACGTGCTTTCAAAACCAAGGCTTCCACCATTCTCTAAAGTCAATCCGTTCTATAAGGGATTACCGTAGCCGACGCTGAGGTAACCGAGGCATGTACTATGTTTGGCGTGCGAACAAACGTTTTCCTTGCTGCTCTGTTAATTGTTGGGACCTTCGCGTCCGCTCAACAGATCACCCTTCCGCTTTGGCCCAGCGGGGCACCCGAGGTCTACCATGGCGACCCCGAAACTGACATTACGAAGCCCACAGATCGCCTCGTCGCCGGCAAGCCATTAGCGCATCTGACTAACATCAGCAAGCCGACGCTGACTGTCTACAAACCGACCGGCAAAAACACTGGTGCGGCGGTGGTCGTTTTTCCCGGTGGAAGCTATCGCATCCTCGCCTACGATCTGGAGGGCACGGAGGTTTGCACGTGGCTCAACTCCATCGGAGTGACCTGCGTGCTGGTGAAGTATCGCGTGCCCTTTGCCGAACACTTTCCTGAAAATCCTGCCGACCTTGAAGATGCGCAGCAGGCCATGCGCATCACGCGCTCGCATGCTACCGAGTGGGGCATCGATCCAAAGCGCATCGGCGCGCTCGGTTTCTCCGCTGGCGGACATCTCGTCGTCGTGTTGAGCAACCATGCCGACTACAAGCGTGCCGGAGAGTCTGCGAACGAGATAGACGCGCGCCCTGACTTTGTCATCGTCATCTATCCCGGCTATCTTTCCGATGCCCCGGCGCTGAACAAACTCGCGCATGGCATTGATCCCAGCCCGAACACGCCGCCCACCTTTCTTCTGCAGGCCGAAGATGATCCGGTGCACGAAGAGAATGCTCTGCTTTACTTTCAGGCGTTGAAGGAGGCAAAGGTTCCGGCGGAACTTCACCTCTACGCGCAAGGAGGCCACGGCTACGGCCTTCGCCCGACCGAACTTCCAGTGACCCACTGGCCCGGGCTCGTCGAAACATGGCTGCGCACCATTCATGTGCTTCCCGGTCAGTCTTCGCATCCATAATTCATCACCCAGCCAATCGTCCCGTGAGCCAGAGCCGATTACTGTCTTGCCCTTACAGAACATCGAAAACAACAGGAGTTTACCTAGATGTTGCAAAGAACGTATGCACAAAGAGCAGCAAATGTAGCTTTGTCTTTCCTCTCCGCAATCCTGCTGAGTGCGCCCTGCGCCCTGGCACAGTCGCCGCAGCCGGATAGTCCCGCTCTGCGCGCTCGCGTTGACGCCATCGTCGAGAAGATGACGCTCGAAGAAAAGATCGACTACATTGGCGGCACCGGCTTTGCCATCCGCGCTGTGCCTCGGTTGAATCTGCCGGCCTTCGAGATGTCCGATGGTCCTTATGGCGTCCGCAGCAACGCTGGCTTCCCCTCCACCACGTATGTTTCCGGCATCGGACTGGCCGCCACGTGGAACCGCAATCTGGCCGTCCAGGTCGGTGAGGGAATTGGTCGCGATGCGCGTGCGCGTGGTGTTCATTACATGCTTGGGCCCGGGGTCAACATCTATCGCTCGCCGCGCAATGGCCGTAACTTCGAGTACTTCGGCGAAGATCCTTTCCTGGCCGCTGCCATGACTGTCGGTTACATCAACGGCATGCAGTCGCAGGGCGTGAGCGCGACCGTCAAGCACTACATGGGCAACAACTCCGAGTTTCTGCGCCACGATTCCGACTCAATCATCGATGAGCGCACGATGCGCGAGATCTACATGCCGACGTTCGAGGCCGCTGTGCGCAAGGCCCATGTGGGTTCCATCATGAATTCGTACAACATGACCAACGGCCAGCACATGACGCAGAACGGTTATCTGAATATCGATGTCGCGCGCAAGGACTGGGGCTTCCATGGCGTGATGATGTCGGACTGGGTCGCAACCTACGATGCGGTTGCGGCAGCGAATGGCGGCCTTGATCTTGAGATGCCCACGGGCAAATTCATGAATCGCGCCAACTTGTTGCCCGCCATACAGAGTGGCAAGGTGACGCAGGCTACGATCGACGAGAAGGTGCGCAAGATTCTGGGGACTGCGGCGCGCTTCGGCTGGCTCGATCGAAAGCAGACGGACAGTTCCATCTCGTTCTTCAGTGCGCAGAACAACACGGTTGCACTGAACGCAGCGCGCGAGAGCCTGGTGTTGTTGAAGAACGACGGCAAGCTGCTGCCGCTCGATAAGGCGCGGGTGAAGTCGATTCTCGTGGTCGGCCCCGATGCCTATCCGGGGGTTCCGGTCGGCGGAGGCAGCGCGCGTGTGGTGCCGTTCCATAGGGTCAGCGCGCTTGAGGGTATCAGCGCGTACGTTGGTTCAGGCGTAAACGTCTTGTACGAGCGCGGTGTGCCGACTCTGTCTGAGGCGGCTCGCGCTACAGACTTTGTCACCGAGCAGCAGAATGGCAAACCGGGCTTGAAGATGGAGATCTTCGCTAATACCGATTTATCGGGTGCGCCCGTCAGCACCACCGTGGTTCAGCATATCGACAGTGCAGGCGCAGGTCGTGACAATAACATCGACGATCCGGTCGTTACCGCCGCCCTTAGCCAAAGACATCAAATCTCGCGGCGCTGGTCCGGCTACTACATCGCTAGTAAGGCAGGAAGGTACATTGTCGCGCTGCAGGGTGCAGGTGAAGGAACTGGTAATCGTGTCTATGTGGATGACAAGCTCATCATCAACAACTGGAAGCTCGTCCGCGCTATTCAGCCCCACAGCACGCTCGAACTTCCTGCGGGCGTGCACAAGCTCGTCATCGAAGACTGGCGCCACGCACCGCTTGGCGGGCGCATTCGCTTCGCCATCGTCGACGCAAATGTTATTGTCAGCGCCCGAGCCAAAGAACTCGCTGCGAAATCCGACGCCGTCGTTGTCTCGGCAGGCTTCGACTTCGACAGCGAGTCCGAGGGTGGCGATCGCACATTCACACTGCCCTTCGGTCAGGACGAGTTGATTCGCGCAATGACTGCGGCCAACAAGGCGACAGTCGTCACTGTAACTGCTGGAGGCAACGTAGATTCGAGCGCGTGGATCGATCAAGTGCCGGCGTACCTTGCAAGCTGGTACTCGGGTCAGGAAGGCGGAACTGCGCTTGCCGAGACGCTCTTCGGGGCTGTCAATCCATCCGGACATCTGCCCGTCACGCTCGAACGCAAGGCTGAGGACAATCCTACCTACGCGAACTACTATCCTGAGGGCGATTCGAATCGGGTCATCTATAAGGAAGGTATCTTCGTCGGGTATCGCGGCTACGAACACAACCACACGCAGCCGCTCTATCCGTTCGGATATGGGCTCTCCTACACGACTTTCAAATTTTCGAATCTATCGATCAAGCCTGATGCTGCTCATGCCACCGTCAGCTTCGACATTACCAACACCGGGGATCGTGCCGGAGCTGACGTTGCACAGGTTTATGTTGGCGACGATCATGCGAAGATCGCTCGTCCGGAGAAGGAGTTGAAGGGCTTCGAGAAGGTAATGCTGCAGCCGGGCGAGACGAAACATGTCTCGGTGGACCTCGATAGCCGCGCCTTCGCCTACTACGATGTCGAGGCGAAGAAGTGGAGCATCGCTCCTGGCAAATTCAGTGTCCTTGTTGGTGACTCCTCGGCCTCGCTTGACCTAAAGGGGACGATAGACGTTTCGCAGTCCGCTGCAAACTCGGCTACGTTCTAACCGCGTCATTCGCGCCGCCTCATCTTCTCGGGTGAGGCGGCGCTTTTTGTGCACGCACGCGCTAAACTCATCACGAGACCGTCGCTCATGAAAAAACTTCTCTACGTCATCTTTATGACACTCACTGTCGCTGCCCAGACGCCGAAGTCCGATCCGCAATTCCTGCAGCAGATCGAGCAGTTTCGTACTCAGCGGGCAAAGAATCTGTCAGCGCCTGATGGCTGGCTCTCCCTCGTCGCGCTGCAGTGGCTCAAGCCAGGGGATACCACCGTCGGTTCAGCCCCGGGCAATACGCTGCATCTCGATCACGCTCCTGCCCATCTCGCAACGTTTCACCTTGCAAAGGATAGCGTCACCCTCGTGCCACCAGCCGGAGGCTTTTCGGCAGGCGTCACGCTCGACGGCAAGGCCGCCACTTCGTCCAAGCTTTCCGTCGATGACAACCATCCGTCGGAGCTTCGTTACAACGGTTTGTTGATGATCGTGATCAAGCGCGGAGACCGCCTCTATCTTCGCGTCAAGGATGCACAGGCTCCCACGCGAACCAACTTCCACGGCTTGAATTGGTATCCGCCCGATCCACGCTTCGTCGTCACCGCCAAGTGGATTCCGTCGAACCCGCCACATTCTCTGACCATACCCAACGTCCTCGGGCAGATCAGCCACGAGGCTTCGCCCGGCGTCGCCGAGTTCACGCTCAACGGACAGACCCTGCGGCTTGAGCCCGTCATCGAAGATCCTGCCGAGCAGAAGCTCTTCTTCATCTTCCGCGACACCACGAGCACCACCACTACGTATCAGGCTGGCCGCTTCCTCTACACGTCTCTGCCCAGCAACGGTCTCGACAAGCCCGGTACCGTCGTGCTCGACTTCAATCGCATCCAGAATCCGCCGTGTGTTTACACTGCTTTCGCGACCTGCCCGCTACCACCGCAGCAGAACCGCCTAAACATCGCCATTCCCGCCGGCGAAAAACGTTACCACAACTAATCCATCACGCTAAGATGCTCTGAGATAAACGCACAAGACAAGGCGATACGAATGAAAAAATTTCTCTCCACATTTTTGCAATTCTTCCTGTTCCTCCTCACGTTTGCCATTGGCAGCTTTGCTCACCCGTTCAATCTTCGGTGGGGCCTGACAGTCACGACGCCAACGGTCACGCGCTACTTCGTTCCCGATGGCCTGTTGCTCATGGTCATCCTCTTGATCCTCATTCTCATCATGGAGGCTCTGATGAAGCGCCTCCGCACGTTCGCTCCATGGACCGCGCTGGCCTTTGTACTGGCTGCCATCGTTGGCTATGCCATGAAGCTTGGCTTCATCACCCGCGATCTATAGAGCTTACTCATTCACGACAACGACGACCTTTCCCGGCCCGCCTTTGACATAGTTTCCCGTGTAAGCCTCTTCTGCCTTTTGGAGCGGCACCGTCGCGCCCACAAAAGTACGCAGAGTGCCCGCATCCAGCATCCGAGCGACTTCAGTCAACTGATCGCGGTTCGGCTCCACGATAAAGAACGCAGCCTTCAGTTTCGGATCGTCCGTGCCTTCGACATCGGAGGCGATGGTGACCATCCTGCCTTCTGGCTTCAGCACACCCCAAGAACGCTGCAGTGTCTCGCCCCCGACAGTGTCGAACACGATATCGACCTTTACGACACGATCTTCAAACCGTTCCTTGCGATAGTCGATCACCTCATCGGCTCCAAGCTCCGATACAAACGCAAGAGTGTGCTTCGAAGCCGTGGCGATTACATGCGCACCCCGCGACCGCGCCAACTGAACGATAAATATCCCAACCGCACCCGCCCCGCCATGGACCAGCACCCGCTCGCCAACCTGAAGTTTGGCGCGATCAAACAGACCCTGCCATGCCGTCAGCGCACTGATGGGAACGGAGGCCGCCTCAACGTGCGTCAGCGACTTCGGCTTGGCCGCGATCGAACCCGGCAGCGTGACGCAGTACTCCGCCGCCGCCCCATCGGCAAACCAATCGTTCATTCCGTAGATCTCCTGCCCAATGTCGATGCCGGTAACGCCATCACCCACAGCGGCGACTATTCCTGAGAACTCATGTCCTGGAACAGCGCCGGTCCGCGGCTCGCCAGTCTTCGTGTGCGTTGTGGGATACCACCCAAGCTCGGTAGGGATTACCCCCGCTGCATGCACTTCAACGAGGACTTCACCCGGCGCCGCTACTGGTTTCGAAACATCTACTTCGACCAGAGTCACACCACCCGTTGCATTGCTCAGTTGTATCGCCTTCATCGTCCCTCCTGAATCGTTCGCGCTAAACTCATCACAGCTGTCTCATGAATAGATTCTTCCCATCGTTCTGCGATTTCATCTTTTGCAAAAATTATTCTTTGCAAAATAGTTCGCCGCACACATACCCGAGCCATGGCCGATAACGAACTCTTCCGACTCCTGAACGCCGCTCAGCACCGCCTCGACGAAGGTTTTTCCGATCTTCCTCCCGCCCCTGCGCCGCCGCTGGACGAGCAGGCTGCTGCCATCCTCAAGGAAGCGGCGACCCGTCTCCACGATAACTACCCCTACGCCCACCCGCTCTACGCAGGGCAGATGCTGAAGCCGCCACATCCCATCGCCCGCGCTGCCTACGCGCTCGCCATGTCGGTCAACCCCAATAATCACGCGCTCGACGGAGGCCGTGCCAGCTCCGCAATGGAGATTGAAGCCGTCGCCGCGCTGGCGAAGATGTTTCACTGGCCGCATCATCTGGGCCACCTGAGCAGCGGAGGAACCTTCGCCAACCTCGAAGCGCTGTGGGTTGCCGGCCAACTCGCACCGGGCAAGAGTGTAGCCGCCTCCAATCAGGCCCACTACACTCATAGCCGCATCTCCAGCGTCCTCGGCCTGCCCTTCGTCAGCATTCCGACCGACAACAACGGCCGCATGGATCTCACCGCTCTCGAACGCCTGCTCGAAACAGGGAGTATTGGCACTGTCGTAGTCACGCTTGGTACGACTGCCATCGGCTCGGTGGATCCGCTCGACCAGATCGTGCAACTTCAGCAGCGCTACAAATTCCGCATCCACGTCGACGCGGCCTACGGAGGCTACTTTACGCTTGCGTCCAACCTCTCGCCCGTGGCGCGAGCCGCCTATGACGCCATCGCACACGCTGACTCCATCGTTGTCGACCCGCACAAGCATGGGCTCCAGCCCTATGGGTGCGGGGCGATCCTCTTCCGCGACCCAGCAGTAGGCCACTTCTACAAACACGACTCTCCGTACACTTATTTCTCCTCGAAGGAACTCCACCTCGGCGAGATCTCCCTCGAATGTTCCCGCGCCGGAGCTTCAGCCGTCGCTCTCTGGGCCACGCAGCGTCTTCTGCCCTACACTCCCGGTGGAGCCTTCGCGCAGGGGCTCGAATCAGGCCGGGCCGCCGCGCTCGAACTGAATCGGCGCTTGTCCCAAGCCCCGCACTTCGTCACTCCAACCGCCCCACCTCAGCTCGATATCGTCTTCTGGGCCGTCCGAGCCAAAACTCCTGAAATTTCATCCACATCCGCCCAGCACATCTTCGACGAAGCTGCTCGCCTCGACCTTCATTTGGCACTGGCGAATCTGCCGATGCGCTTCTTCCCGGCGGGAACCTGGCCGGACTCCGAACAAAATAAGACAGTTACCTGCCTCCGCTCTGTGCTGATGAAGCCCGAACACCTGGCCTGGCTCGACCAGATCTGGAGTCGTCTTGAGTCCGCGGCGGAGGCCGTTTTTCTGTCAATACCCCCTCGGAACCAACCCCAGTAACCATAGTTCTACTGCGCGATGGAAACGATTTGGTAAACTCACGCCAACGGGCCCGATTTCGCTCTTTTGCACTGGAAATCATGCATTCATGCTTCCAGCTCTACGGAGCGCACCCAAGCTGCCGAGTGTACGTCAAAAGAGAACGACCGACCCGGCCAGAAAAGGAAGCACCCAAGCATGAGCCTGCCTGCCTCACCAACCTCCGTACCCCCTGACCTTACCAACCGCACCATAGCTTACTTCTCGATGGAGATTGCGCTTTCTCCAAAGCTGCCGACGTACTCCGGCGGCCTGGGAATGCTTGCCGGGGATACCCTTCGTTCTGCAGCCGATACCGGCGCGCCGATGGTCGCCGTCTCGCTCGTGCATCGCCGCGGCTACTTCCGCCAGCACCTCGATGACACGGGCCAGCAGACCGAATCCGACGTCCCCTGGTCGCCCGAGACGACACTTCCCAGCGCTAACCAGTTGATCGCCCTCACCCTTCAGGGAAGGCAGTTGCTTGTGCGCGCATGGCGCTTCGATGTCGTCGGCGTTACCGGCCATATCATTCCGGTCTTCCTGCTCGACACCGACGTGGAGGGCAACGACGAGTGGGACCGCCACCTCACGGACCACCTCTATGGTGGCGACTCCTACTACCGACTTTGTCAGGAAGCCGTGCTTGGGCTCGGCGGCATCGCCCTGCTGCACGCGCTCGGGTGCAAGCCCGAGGTCTACCACATGAATGAGGGCCACGCCGCACTACTGACCATTGCCCTGCTCGAGGAGCGTCTCGCAGGCAAACCCCTGCGTGAAGCCACCGAGATCGAAATCGATGCCGTCCGCCAGCAATGCGTCTTCACCACGCACACGCCTGTTCCCGCAGGACACGACCAGTTCGGCCTCGACCATATGTATCAGGTGCTAGGTCACGACCGCGCCGCCGCCATCGACTGTGCCAACTGTCTGCACAACGGCCTGATGAATATGACCTACCTTGCGCTGCGCTTCTCCCGCTACGTCAACGGAGTGGCCATGCAGCACGGCAAGGTTTCGCAGAAGATGTTCCCTGAGTACAAGGTCTACTCGATTACCAACGGCGTTCATGCCGGCACCTGGATGTCCGAATCGTTTCAGGAGCTGATGGACAAGGAGATAGCGAACTGGCGCACGGATAACCGCTACTTCCGCTCCGTCTATGGCATCGATCCGGCACGCATCACGGCCTGTCACGTCAAAAATAAGCATCGCCTGTTTGCGACGATCGCCAAGCGAAGCAATCACTACTTCAATCCCAGCGTGCTGACCCTTGGCTTTGCCCGCCGCGTAGCCACCTACAAGCGCGCCAGCCTGCTGCTCCAGGACCCTGCACGGCTGGTCGCCATCGCAGAGAAGATCGGGGGCCTGCAGATCCTCTTCGCTGGCAAGGCTCATCCGGCCGACAACGCGGGCAAGGGCCTCATCCGCGAGGTCTACGCGGCAGCAGCTAAGCTGAACTCCGCCGCGCTCAAGATCTATTACATTGAAAACTACGACTGGGAGCTGGGAGCGCTGTTGACCCAGGGAGTCGACGTCTGGGTGAACACGCCGCGGCGTCCCTACGAGGCATCGGGAACCTCTGGCATGAAGGCCGCCCTCAACGGCGTCCCCTCGCTTTCGATTCTGGACGGCTGGTGGATCGAGGGTTGCGCCGAAGACACCACAGGATGGGCCATCGAAGACGGCGAGACGGAAGCCGCCGAGGCCAACAGCCTATACGACAAGCTTGAGAAGCGCATCGCCCCGCTCTATGCCAATCCCAACGCCTGGGCTAAGATGCAGCAGCACTGCATCGGGATCAACGGGACGTTCTTTAACACGCATCGGATGCTCAGCCAGTACTTTGCCAATGCCTACTACCCGCCAGGGCCGATCGTACCGGCAGCAATCAGCGTTACGCCACATCGCCGCTCCACCGACACACCGGAACCAGAGCCCGCGTTGGTGACCGTCCGATAGCTTGCAGTAGGTTAAAAATGAAAGGGCGCGATCTTAGTTGATCGCGCCCTTTCATTTTGTTGGAATTAGTCTCCTGCAACAGGTTGAGGCACATGCACAGTTGCCGGATGCTTCTTGGCAAAGCGCACCCGCAGCCGATCAAAGAACAGATAGACCACCGGCGTCGTAAACAGCGTCAGCGCCTGCGAGACGATCAGGCCACCGACGATCGCGATTCCCAGCGGCCGCCGCAGCTCACTTCCTGTGCCACGGCCCAACGCCAGCGGAAGACCACCAAGCATCGCCGCCATCGTCGTCATCATGATCGGACGGAAGCGCAGCAGGCATGCTTCGTAGATCGCCTCCCGTGGAGTCTTGCCGCCTTCACGCTCGGCTACCAGCGCAAAGTCGATCATCATGATGGCGTTCTTCTTCACGATGCCGATCAGCAGGATGATGCCGATCATCGCAATAACGCTCAACTCCACCTTGAACAGCAGCAGCGCGACAAGCGCGCCGACTCCGGCAGAAGGCAGCGTCGAAAGAATCGTCAGCGGATGGATGAAGCTCTCGTAGAGCATGCCCAGGACGATGTAAACCGCAACCAGCGCCAGCAGAATCAGCATTGGCTCGCTCGACAGCGACGCCTGGAAGGCCTGCGCCGTTCCCTGGAAGCCGCCGTGAATCGTCGACGGCATTCCAATGTTGACGCGAGCCTGTTCAATCGCCACAGTGGCGTCGCTCAGCGACACACCGGGCGTGAGATTGAAGCTCAGAGTTGCGGCAGGCGATTGCGACTGGTGGTTGACCGTCAGCGGGATGCGCTGCTCCTCGAAGTGGGTGATCGCGCTGAGCGGAACCATTGCCCCGGTCGTGCTCTTGACGTAAATATTCTTCAAAGAATCCGGATCACGCTGATACTGCGGCGCAACCTCCATCACAACGTGGTATTGGTTCAGAGGCCGGTAGGTTGTCGACACCTGCCGTTGCCCAAAGGCGTCGGACAAGGTCGCATCGATCGTCAGCGGCGAAACGCCAAGGCGGCTGGCCGTATCGCGGTCGATCACCAACTGCGCGCGCAGCCCCTGGTTCTGCTGGTCGGTTGCGACGTCCTTGAGCTCAGGCAGCTTCTGCATGGCCGCCATCAGCTTCGGCGCCCATTCATTCAGGTCGTTGAGGTTATCGGCAGTCAGCGAATACTGGTACTGAGTCGCCGTGTTGCGCCCACCGATGCGCAGTTCCTGCTGCGACTGCAGATAAAGCTGTACGCCCGGAATATTCGCAGTCTTCGGACGCAGACGATTGATGACGACCTCAGCGTTGTCCCCTGTCCTCTGCCGTTCAGCGTCAGGCTTGAGGAAGATGAACATGTTTCCAGAGTTGGCACCACCGCCGCCTGGACCGCCGCCGCCAACGAACGCCATTGTGTTCTCTACAGCCGGATCGTTCGCTACGATCTCAGCCAGGTGCGCCACATTCGGCTTCATCGTGTCGAACGAGACGTCCTGCTGTCCGCGTATCTGGCCTCCAATACGTCCCGTGTCCTGTTGCGGGAAGAACCCCTTAGGAATAAGGATGTAGAGATAGACATTCAGCGCAAACGTCAGAATCGTAATGGTCAACACAAGACCCTGGTGCCCGAGCACCCACTTCAAGCCGCGTTCGTACTCTTCCGTAAGCCAGGCCAGGCCCCTCTCACCCCAGCGATAGAAAATGCCATGCTTTCCGGTGCCGTGCGGTTTGAGGAACTTCGCACTGAGCATCGGCGTCGTCGTTAGCGAGACGACCAGCGAGACCATGATCGCCGCCGACAGCGTTACGGCGAACTCGCGGAACAGCCGACCCACAATTCCACCCATCAGCAGAATGGGGATGAAGACCGCGATCAGCGACGTACTCATCGAGACCACGGTGAAGCCGATCTCCTTCGACCCGATCATCGCCGCATCAAACGGTGACTTGCCGTTTTCAAGATGGCGGCTGATGTTTTCGATTACGACAATCGCGTCGTCGACGACAAACCCGGTCGAGATTGTCAGCGCCATCAGGCTCAGGTTGTCCAGCGTATATCCCAGCAGGTACATCACGCCGAAGGTGCCCAACAAGCTAAGCGGCACCGACACGCTGGGAATCAGCGTCGACCGTACCTCCCTCAGGAAGACGAACACCACCAGAATCACCAGCACGATCGAGATGATCAGCGTTTGCGTGACATCTTTGACCGAGGCTCGGATGGTCGTCGTGCGGTCCAGCGCCACGTGAAGCTGCACTGCCGGAGGTACCGCCGCCTGCAGCGATGGCAGCAGGTTCAGCACATTGTCCACAGTCTGGATTACATTCGCCGTTGACGTCTTGAAGACGATGACGAGGATCGCCGGCCTGCCGTTGAAAAGACCGCCCGTGTGAATGTCCTCAACACTGTCGATCACATCGGCTACGTCTTGAATTCGCACTACACCATGCGCTGCTGCGGCTGGAGATGCTGAAGCAGCACTTGCAGTCGTAGTAGCGGGTGTCCCGACGACTGTATTGACGCCGGCCACTGCACTTGCAGATGACGCGGGCAATCCGGTATCTGCAGCCGCCGAGCTTACTGGCCCTTTGTCCGTCGCGACGATCAGCGGAGCGTACTCCGATGCGCCGAACAGCTGGTCCGTTGTGCTGACCATCCAGCGTCGCGTCTCATCCTGCAGATATCCCTTCGGCTGGTTCACATTCACCGTGCCGATGGCTGCGCGCAGCGCCTCAAGCCCCACGCCGTAGTTGAACAACTGCGTCGGGTTGGCCTCGATACGCACTGCAGGCTTGGCGCTGCCGCCGCAGAACGTCTGGCCAACGCCATCCACCTGGGCGATCTTCTGCGCCAGAATGCTGTCGCAGGCATCGTAAAGCTCAGGCACAGAGAGCGTGTCCGAGGTCAGCGCAAGAATCAGGATCGGCGAATCCGAAGGGTTGATCTTTCTGTACGTCGGATTGCTCGGCAGGTTCGCAGGCAGTTGGCTCCGCGCCGCATTGATCGCCGCCTGAACGTCGCGCGCCGCGCCATTTACATCGCGGCTCAGGTCGAACTGCAGCGTAATGGAGGCATTGCCCAACCCAGACGACGACGTCATCTCATTGATGCCGGCAATCTTGGCGAACTGCCGCTCGAGCGGAGTCGCAACTGCCGACGCCATTGTCTCCGGGTCCGCTCCCGGCAGGCTCGCACCCACCGAAATTACCGGATACTCAACCTGCGGCAGACTCGCTACAGGCAGCAGCTTATAAGCGACCGCGCCCGCCAAAATGATTGCGATCGACAGCAGTGTCGTCGCGACCGGACGCTTGATGAAAGGCGCGGAGAAGTGCACGCCCTCCGCGGAACGCTTCTCCGCTGTCTTCATCGCCGCAGCTAGATCGTGATTTTCTTCGTAAGCCATCAGTCTGCACTCACCGCATGTTCATGCTCACGGAACTCCGCATCCGCCTTCGCGGTGTTCAGATACTTCCGCCCAATCCGGTCAAAGAACAGATACACGACCGGCGTCGTGAACAGCGTCAGAACCTGCGACACGATCAATCCACCGACGATTGATATTCCCAGCGGCTGTCGCAACTCGCTTCCGGTGCCGCGTCCCATCGCCAGCGGCAGGCCGCCGAGCAGCGCTGCCATCGTCGTCATCATGATCGGACGGAAGCGCAACAGGCAGGCCTGATAGATCGCCTCCTCTGGCTCCATTCCATGCTCGCGCTCAGCTTCAAGCGCAAAGTCGATCATCATGATGGCGTTCTTCTTCACGATGCCGATCAGCAGGATGATGCCGATCAGCGCAATCACGCTCAGGTTGACGTGGAAGATAAGCAGCGCCAGAATCGCACCAACACCGGCCGACGGCAAAGTCGACAGAATCGTGATGGGATGGATATAGCTCTCGTACAACACACCCAGCACGATGTAGACGACGATGAGCGCAGCAAGAATCAACAGCGGCTCGTTGGTCAGCGATGCTTCAAAGGCGCGTGCCGAACCTTGGAACTCAGCGTTGACGCTCGCCGGCAGTCCAAGCTCCTGCTTGGCACGGTTCACCGCTTCGACAGCATCGCCGATCGACTTGCCCGGCGCGAGGTTGAACGAGATCGTCACAGCAGGGAACTGCCCCTGATGGTTGATCGCCAGAGACGATTGTCTCTCCTCGATGTGGGTAAATGTCGATAGCGGCACCTGTGTCCCGTTCGAGCTCTTCACGTAAATGTTGTTCAGCGCGTCGGTGGTCCGCTGGAACTTCGGTGCCACCTCCAGCACGACGTGGTACTGGTTCTGCTGCGTGAAGATCGTCGACACCTGCCGCTGTCCAAATGCATCATCCAGCGTGTCGTCGATGTTCTGCGGCGTGATGCCCAGCCGCGCCGCTGTATCGCGGTCGATGACAAGATGAGCCTCGAGACCGCTCAACTGCTGGTCGCTCGCGACGTCAGTCAGCACCGGAATCTGGCGCAGCTTATCGACCAGCTTCTGCGACCATATTGCCAACTCATCCGCATTGGCGTCCTCAACCGAGAACTGATACTGCGTCCGGCTCACACGGTCATCTACGGTCAAATCCTGCAACGGCTGCAGGAAGCACTGAATCCCCTCTACCTGCGCCAGTCTGGGTTGCAGCCGCTGAATCACGTCCAACGCCGAAGACCTGCCCGACTCCCTGTCCCTCAGGTTGATCTGGATGCGGCCGCTATTCAGTGTGAAGTTCGTCCCATCAATTCCAATAAACGAGGACACGCTCTCCACGTCCTGATCTTGGAGGATGATCTTCGCCAGCTCCTGCTGACGTGCGGCCATCGCATTGAAGCTGATGGACTGCGGAGCCTCCGTGATACCCAGCAGGACGCCCGTGTCCTGCACCGGGAAGAATCCCTTGGGTACGATGATGTACAGATACACCGTCAGCAGAAACGTCGCCAGCGTTACCAGCAACGTCAGCGTCTGATGGCGCAACACCCACTTCACGCCTTTGCCGTACTTCGCAATCACATACTCGAAGAACTCTTCGCTCTTGCGATAGAAGGCATTCTGCTCGTTCTCCGGCGTATGCTTCAGCAGTTTGGCGCTCATCATCGGCGTCAGCGTCAGCGATACAACGGCAGAAACAAGAATCGTCACGGCCAGCGTCACGGCGAACTCGCGGAACAGCCGCCCCACGATATCGCCCATGAACAGCAGCGGAATCAGCACAGCGATCAGCGAGACCGTCAACGAAAGAATCGTGAAACCAATCTGCTCCGATCCCTTCAACGCAGCTTCCAGCGGAGAGTCGCCCTCTTCCAGATACCGCGCGATGTTCTCGATCATTACGATCGCGTCGTCGACGACGAACCCGGTCGAGATCGTCAGCGCCATCAGGCTTAGGTTGTTCAGGCTATATCCCAACAGATACATCACTCCGAACGTACCCACAATCGACAGCGGCACCGCAACGGAAGGAATGATCGTCGCCGCAATCGACCGCAGGAACAGGAAGATGACCATGACCACCAGGGCGATGGTCAGGATCAGCGAGAACTGTACGTCCTTCACCGATGCCCGGATGGTGGCGGTTCGGTCGGTCAGCACCTGCACCGTCACACTGGTAGGCAGCGTGGAGCGCAGTTGCGGCAGAAGTCGGTTCACCTCATCCACGACCCCAATGATGTTCGCGCCGGGCTGCCGTTGGATGTTGACGATTACCGCCGGCTTGAGCGTCAACTCACGTGCCGGCTGATTCCCGGCGGCTGGCCGCGCCGACATTCCAACCCAGGCCGCTTGATACAGGTTCTCTGCACTGTCGATCGCAGTCGCAACATCCGACAGCCGCACCGGCGACCCATTCCGGTACGCGATGATCACCTGGTTGTAGTCTTTGCTCGAGAGCAGCTGATCGTTCGCGCCGATCGTATACGCCTGCCGAAGACCACTCAGATTTCCCTTGGCCTGGTCGACATTGGCCGTGCCCAGCGCTGTCCGTATGTCCTCGAGACTCAACCCATAGTTTGCCAATGCTGTCGGATTCGCCTGAATCCGCACCGCAGGCTTCTGTCCGCCATTGATCGACACCAAGCCCACGCCCGAGAGCTGCGAGATCTTCTGCGCCATCACCGTGTCGGCCAAGTCCTCGACCTTCGACAGCTCCAGCGTGTCGCTCGTCAAGGACAACGTCATGATCGGCGCGTCAGCCGGATTCACCTTGCTGTACACCGGCGGATTCGGCAGGTCCTTTGGCAGGTATGTAAACGCTGCGTTGATCGCCGCCTGCACATCCTGCTGGGCGATGTCGATCGACTCCGACAACTCGAACTGCAGCGTGATCACGCTGCCGCCGCCCGAGCTGGTCGATGTCATCTGACTCAGTCCTGGTATCTGCCCGAACTGCCGTTCCAGCGGAGCCGTCACCGAAGAAGCCATCACGTCGGGGCTGGCTCCCGGATAGAACGTCATTACCTGAATCGTCGGATAATCCACCTGCGGGAGTGCCGAAACCGGCAACTGGTAGTACGCGACGGCACCCGCAAGCAAAATGGCCACCATCAAAAGCGAGGTGGCCACCGGCCTAAGAATAAATGGCCTTGATGGGCTCATGGACGCGTACCCCCTGCATTACCCGGCTGTCCGTGCTGCTGATTCTGTCCGGCCTGTCCCGCATTGCCGGTAGGCGCCGAAGTTCCCGTTTGAGCGCCTATCGAGTCCGCCGCAAAAACACGAGTCGCCTTTGTCGGGATCACTCTGCTTCCGTTGCGCAGCTTCTCCTGGCCATCCACAACCACCGAATCGCCCACACTCACGCCGTCTTTCAGGATCACCTGTGTGCCTTCCGTTACATCGACCGTTACCGGCCTTGCCTCGGCCCAGAAAGGCGCCTGATTCTGCTTTCCGCCGCCATTGCCTGCACCAGCACCTGCAGCTGGCGCCCCGGCATTCGTAGCTCCCGCAGTGCGTCTGCGCCTGCCCTGGGTGCCGCTATCGCTGCCGTTGGTCAGCAGATTCGCCGGAGGATCTCCCGGATGCACCAGGTACACAAAGCTCCCCTGGGTTCCGCTCTGTAGCGCAGCCGCCGGAATCACCAGCGAGTTCGCTCTCTGCTCCAGGATCAACCGCACGTTCACAAATTGGTTCGGGAACAGCGCCCCGTCCTTGTTGTCGAAGACGGCCTTTACCTTTACTGTGCCCGTCGTCGTATCAATCTGGTTGTCTACCGTCAGCACTTTGCCGCTCGCCAGGTGCGTCGTGCCCGACCGGTCATAGGCCTCGACAGCCAGAGTATGGCCGTTCCGCGTCAGCTTCAGCACATCCTGCAGATGATCCTCCGGCAGTGTGAAGATCACAGCGATCGGCTGCAACTGCGTCACCACCAGCAATCCGGTCGTATCTGCGGCATGAACGATGTTGCCCGGATCAACCTGCCGCAACCCGACTACGCCATTGATCGGCGACGTGATCTTCGTATAAGCGAGGTTGACCTTGGCTGCCTGGATCGCCGCCTTGTCCGCATCAATGGATCCCTCCATCTGACCGGCAGTCGAAACCTGTGCCTGCTGGTTTTCCTTCGAGACGACCCCTGCGTCCAACAGCGCCGTATACCGCGCCGCTTCTGCCGTAGCATTCGCCGCAGCGGCCTGGTCCTTCACCAACTGCCCTTCGGCCTGAGCCAGCGCCGCCTGATACGGTGCCGGGTCTATCTCGGCCAGCAACTGGCCCTGATGCACCGTCTGCCCCTCGGTAACATTTACCCGGATCAGCTGCCCGTCCACCCGCGACTTGATCGTCACCGTGTTGTACGCCGTCACGGTTCCCAGTTCGGTCAGGTAGATCGGCATCGTCTTCTGCTGCACGGCGACCACCTGCACAGGTGTTGGCCGATCCAGCATCGCAGCCATCTTCTGACCCTGCGTCACCTGCTCTTGCGAGTTCTTGCGAATCTTCCACACGGCCGCGCCTACCGCCAGTGCGATTACCAGCACCACAATCCACTTCCTGAAGCCCGATCCCTTCGGTTTCTCCGGCTCAGGCAGCGATATCTGCGGCTTAGGCGCCGGCAGGGCTGCATTGGTCTCTTGTTCGCTTATCTGGGCTGACGACATGGGTGCGCTCACCGTGCTCTCAAAGATTTAGGGTTGAACCGAGGTTGTTGATGCGAGATTCTCGAAATCAGGATTCTGAGTTTTCTCTAGATACCTCAGAATAAATGATAATGACGTTGGCCGCCGCTGGAAGGTTTCGAAATCCAGCGTTCTCCATTTGGACAGATTCTGTCCTGCTTCATGGTGTTAGTCCGGTAATCGCGCTCATAAGGAAGGATTTTCTTTGCTCACTCCGGCCCCCGAACTCGCAACCTCCACCCTTCCCGCGCTCTGTGTCGACCTCGACGGCACTCTCGTTAAGTCGGATACGCTCGTCGACTCTACTCTCGCCCTCGCACGCCATCATCCTTCCGCACTCCTCCGTATCCCAGGCTGGCTCGCCCAGGGCAAAGCCGCACTCAAGCAGCACATCGCAGCTACTGTTCAGTTAGACGTCGCCCACCTGCCTTACAACCGCGAACTTTTGCAATTTTTAGAGCGGCAGGGCTCCACGGGACGCCCCATCTACCTCGCCACCGCCGCCGACGGCGCTACCGCCCACCGCGTGGCGGATCACCTCGGCATCTTTGCCGGCGTCCTTGCCTCGGATGGAACCACTAACCTGTCTGGAAACAATAAACTAGCAGCTTTCCGCGAACGCTTTGGCGACAACTTCGACTACATCGGCAACGCTCTTCCCGATCTTCCCCTCCTCCAGGCTTGCCACGAGCCAATGGTTGCCAATCCCACCGCTGGCCTCCGCGCCGCCCTCCGTCGTGCCCACATCACCCCCACCCGCACCTTCAGCGAGCAGGTCTCCCCCTTCAAAGCGTGGCCCAAAGCCATCCGCATCCACCAGTGGGCCAAGAACACCCTCATCTTCCTCCCCATGATTCTGGGACACGCCCTGTCCCCGGGCCTGATCGCAGCGGCCATCCTTGCCTTCTTCAGCTTCGGCCTCTGCGCCTCCGCCACCTATATCGTCAACGATCTCCTCGACATCGAAGCCGACCGTCACCACCCCCGCAAGCGCCGCCGTCCCTTCGCCTCAGGAGACCTCTCCGCCATCGCCGGCGTCCTCGTCATCGCCGTCTTCCTGGTCGCCTCCATCGCCCTTGCCCTCCTCGTTCCGCGAGCCGTCTCCACCTTTTCGCCGGGATTCTATCTCGCCCGGCCGCACAATTTCCTGGCGTGGCTGGCCTTCTACGCCGTGACTACTCTTGCCTACTCGCTCCGCTTCAAGCGCACCGTGCTGGTCGATGTCATCGTCCTCTCTGGTCTGTACACCGTGCGTATCATCGCCGGCTCAGCGGCCACGGGAGTCCCCGTCTCCACCTGGCTGGCCGGTTTCAGCATCTTCTTCTTCCTCTCGCTGGCGTTCGTCAAACGCTTCGCCGAGCTTGAAAATCTCCGCGAGCGCGGCGCAACCTCAGCCAAGGGCCGCGGCTACCACATCACCGACATCGAGCAGCTCCGCAGCTTCGGCTCCGCCAGCGGATACGCCTCCGTCGTTGTCCTCACCCTTTACATCTCCAACCTCAACTCCGACGCTGCCCAGCTCTACAACCACATCCACCGCCTCTGGCTGCTCGTTCCGGTCCTTCTCCTCTGGCTAAGCCGTCTCTGGCTCCAGGCCTCCCGCGGCGAACTCAACGAAGACCCCGTCGTCTACGCCATCACCGACCGCCGCAGTCTCCTCATGGGCCTGCTAGTCGTGGCCATCGTCCTATCGGCCCTCTAACAAGCCCTGGCTTCCTACCCACCTCATTTATCCTGATCTTTACTCACATGAGCGACTACATCCCCCAACTCAACAGCTACGGCGAACCTGACCTGGAAGCCGCCTTCGCCACTCTCGCCGCAGAGGTCCGCACCGAAGCCGCCGCCCTCACTACCCCCGAGGCGCAGGAAGCCTTCCGCCTCCACTGGCTGGGCCGCAAGCAAGGCCGCCTCAAGCTCATCAGCGACGCCTGGCTCAAGTCCGCCCCCGCCGAAGCCCGCAAGCCCCTCGGCATCCGCTTCAACCAGCTCAAGCAGCAGATCGAGCAGGCCCTCGAAGCCCCGCTAGCCACTGCAAGCACGGCAGCAGTGCAGGGAATTGACGTCACTCTCCCCGGAGCCATCCGCACTCCCGGCATCCCCCACCCGCTCCTCAAGACCATGCAGGAGATCGTGCAGGTCTTCCACCACCTCGGCTACAGCACCAACCTGGGCCCCCAGGTCGAGACCGACTTTTACAACTTCGAAGCCCTCAACTTCCCCCCAAACCACCCCGCGCGCGATACCCAGGACACCCTCCAGATCGCCCACCAGTCCTCAAAACCCAGCCGCGACCGCCTCCTGATGCGCACCCACACCAGCCCCGTGCAGATCCGCACCATGGTCGCGCAGGCGCCGCCCATCCGCATCGTCATCCCCGGCAAGGTCCACCGCAACGACGCCGCCGACGCCACCCACTCCCCTATCTTCCATCAGGTCGAAGGCCTCTGCGTCGACACCAACATCACCTTCTCCGACCTCAAGGGCACGCTCGACCACGCCATGAAGGCCCTCTTCGGCTCGGACGTCAAAACGCGCTTCTTCCCGTCGTTCTTCCCCTTCACCGAACCCAGCGCCGATGTGCAAATCTCCTGCATCTTCTGCGGAGGCAAGGGCTGCCGCAAGTGCAAACACAGCGGCTGGATCGAGCTCCTCGGCTGCGGCATGGTCGACCCCGCCGTTTTCGCCGCAGTCACCGAAGAACGCCGCAAGCTGAACCCCGACGACGACACCTACAACCCCGAACGCATCACCGGCTTCGCCTTCGGCATGGGCGTCGAACGCATAGCCATGATCCAGCACGGCATCTCCGACATAGGCCACTTCTACTCCGGAGACATGCGCTTCTTAGAGCAGTTCGCCTGAAGCCGTTGTTCAGCGTCAAGTTGTTCAACGTCAAAAAGATAGCGCTTCAACATGCCTCCTGATATGCTCAGGGGGCATTTCCATTTTTGAGTTTATCCAGGGGTATTTGTTTGAGACTTGCAACTGTGTTTGCCTTGGTACTTATTGCACTATCTGCCCAATCTTTGCATGCTGATTTGATAGGCACCAGCGTCTCCGGTTCGCTCTATTACACGTACACCGGCCCCGCCCCAGCTTATGGCACTGTAGTTTCGTACAACTTGTACGACCCCTCATCCTATTCCAACGCTGTTCCGTCTATTTACGGCAACTATGCGGGACCAAATAACATCACCATCGGATCTGCCACTGAATTCGGCTATGAAGACACGTCTTTGCTCATCATCACTTCAGACTTCACGGATAGCGCTCTTACCATCACGGAAACCTGCCAATGGGCCTATGGCTGCGGAGTCTTCGGCGATTTATTCACGTTCACCGATCCTGCCTTCACAAATCTGACGCTTCTTTCCGACCCTTCGAACTTCATCGAATCCTATAGCCTCATAGGCGATACGATGACGATCCGGGCTGATTCTCCTACCTTGTACCTGACATCTCGGATTCTCTACGGAACAGATACGGCCGTATTCTCCATTGATCCCACTCCCTCGACAGTCCCCGAGCCAGGTTCACTCGTATTGCTATCCACCGGTGTCTTAGCAACATTAGGCTTCGCTCGTTTCAAAAATCTCGCCAAAAAATCTCAAGGATGAGCGGTATCGTCTAGGCTTTGAAGACAATGCGCTTCCTCGAACAGTTCGCCTAACGGCGATGATCTCCTCCGTCTGCTCCCGGTGCAGATTCGCCCTCACACACTATCCAGCAAACTCACCAGATTCGCTGCTTTTTTAACATTTCTGTCGGCCTGATATCTGAAATAATTTCCGGGGGTGCACATGAGTAAGACACTCCATTTTGTGCTCGCCGCATTTACGGCCACTTCCATTACCGTACTTGCACAGGAGCCGACCTCACCGGCTAATCCCATCACAGCCAGCGAAAAGGGCTTTTACACGCTCGTCAGTGGCGAAGTAATCGCTGCCGCCGAGAAGATGCCGGAAGAAAACTACTCGTTCAAGCCAACACCGGAGGTTCGCAGTTTTGGCCAACTGGTCGGCCACGTCGCCGATGCGCAGTACGGTTTTTGCTCGACGGCTATCGGCGAACCGAATCCCATGAAAGCAATCGAGAAGACCAAGACATCGAAGGCAGACCTCGTTGCCGCTCTGAAGGACGCGGTAGCTTACTGCAACAAAGCGTTTGCCGGCATGACTGACGCGCAGGGGAGCCAGACCGTGAAGATGATGAACTACGACGTGGCCAGGCTTACTGTCCTGTCAGTCAACACAGCGCACACCGATGAGCACTACGGCAACATCGTCACCTATCTGCGCATAAAAAACATCGTCCCGCCGAGCAGCGAAAGACAAGCCAGCCAGGGACAGAAGTAGCTACTTCAAGCTATCCCGCAGACTCTGCAGGTTCTGTGGATGCACACGAATTACGCCGCTGCGCGGACTATCGATATCCGCGATCAGAAACAACGCGATCGCGACCAGAAGCGGCAGCACGATCGCCAATTTAGGCTCAACGCGCCGGGCTTGAAATCCAAATAACACACAGCAGCAGATCGCAGTCACAAGCAGCAACACCCAAGCCTCCCCGGGAATCCGGTACCGCCACGCAGCTTCTGTATAGCCCTGCGAGTTCAGTACGTCGTTCATTCCACCCACCGTCAGCGTCACCACCGAAATCGGCTGCTGCTCCTTCACATGACCCGAAACAGCAGTCCAAACCTCACCCTGCACTCGCGCCGTATCTGCATCGATCCGCCGCAGATCGTCGCCGTTTCGCGCCCCATAGTGCTGAATCCGAAGGTCTAAATACTGCCGCAGAAGCTCACGCACCCGCGCTCCGTCTGCCTCTGGAAGCAGGTCCGCGCGAAGATACTCTGTTCCAATCGCATTGGCCTCAGCCTCCTCATAATTCTTTCGCTGATCGTACCGCCCGACCGCCATCGAAAAGCTGAACCCGATCACCAACCCAAGCAGCGTTAACGCTGCCCCCAGGACAATATCGAAGTCCGGGCGCTCCTCCTCGGAGATGTTCTTCCGGCCAGCACGCAACCGGGTCCCCACCCAGTTCGCAAACAACAGTATCGTGAACGAAACAAAAAAAATCAGGACAGGATAATCCAAAAGCCTCATAAAAAGTCTCCTGCGCACTCTCATCAAGCAACTGAAAAAGAGTAGTCCCTGCGCGATCCCGCTGACTACTGCAAGGTTCCCTGCAACCTCTCCAAATTTTTCGGCTGCGTATGAATAAACCCGCCCCGCGGACTATTCATATCGGCAATAAACGCCAGTGACACCGCGACCACCAACGGCAGCACAATCGACAGCTTCCAGTCGGTACGTCTCGACCCATAGCCATACAAAACGTTGCAGCCCAGAGCAATCCCGAACATCAGCGCCCACGCGGCCACCGGAATGCGGTCCTCCCACACCTCCCGCGTCGCTCCCTCGGACTTAATCACATCGTTCACGCTGGCGACCGCAAGCGCCGCGACCGCAGTCGGCTGAGCCTGAGCCGGCTTACTCACAGCGGCCCAAAGCCCATGCTGCACCTGTGCCGTCTCCGCCGCAATTCTCTCTGTCGCCCTGTGCCCATTCACATAAAACTGAATCCGAAGATCCGTGTACTGACGCAGCAGATCGCGTATTCGAGCCGAATCTTCCTGAGGCACAAGCTCCGCTCGCAGATACGCCGTTTCAATCGCATTTGCCTCGGCCTCTTCATAGTCGCCGCGTAGCTCAAAGCGATTGATCGCCATCGAAAAGCTGAACCCGATCACCAGCCCAAGCAGAGTCAGCGCCGCACCCAGAACCACATCGAAGTCCGGCCGCTCCTCCTCGCCGATACTCTTCCGGCGAACGCGCAGCCGAGCCCCCAACCAGTCCGCAAACCACAGCGCTGCGAATGAAACAAAAAAAATCAGGACAGGATAATCCAGGAGTTTCATAGCAGCTCTCCCTCACACAGAAAAGCAGTGCCTTCGAAAGACACTGCCCTTCCGCGTTCGACTCCAGCTAAACGGGTTTCTTCTTCGGCCCATCCAGAAAACCAAACAGCAGATGCAGCAGTGCCAGCACCAGCGCGCCAAGAAATGCCGCCGTCCAGGTCGCTACGACAAAGCCCGGCACAAACACGCTCGAAAATTTCAGAATCACCGCATTGATGATCAGAAAGAACAGCCCAAACGTAAGAATCCCGAGCGGCAGCGTAATGATCTTCAAAAATAGCCCCAGCGTCGCATTCAGCAGCCCGATCACAATGACCGCAATCAAAGCCGACACAAAGCCGCTGACCACAAAACCCTGTACGAAATGTGAAACCACGAGCAGGGCAACCGCATTCAAAATCCAGTGCAGAAACAGACGAACCATGGCTCGTTCCTTTCAGCCGCAGAATTGAAAACCCGGATTCGCGCTCAGCGTTTCCGCCCCACGAGCATACCCCACCCAGCCCCGGCCCAGCATATATTTCTCTCCTCGCTCGAAATTTACTTCACCGTCTCGTGGTCGTAACTGATCACCCGCGACACCTTCCACGCCCCATCCTTGTACTGCCAAAGCTGAACAAACTTCGCCTCGCCCACCACATCGTGGTCCTGCGTCCCCGGATGATAAAACCGGTGCACACCAATCTCCACCGCTCCATACCCCTTCAGCGGATAAACCTCCAGCGACCCCTTCACCAGCTCCCGCCGCACCTTCCCGCAGATATTGTTCTTGATCGCAACCAGAAACGGCTGTTTCCCCACCATCAGCCCTGTCTTATCGTGATAAAACTCCAGATCGTCCACCACCAGCGAGCCCAGCTTATCAATATCGCAATTGTTGTAAGCATCAAAAAGCTGCGTATCCAGGGTCGAAATCGCACGCGTCAATTCCGCATCGCTCTTGATCGCATCCAGCGCAGGAACAGCCTGAGCCTCCACCCGAACCAACGTCCCCGCCATCAAGCCCACCAGCACCAAAGCCGAAAACCTCTTCATCGCACCCTCCACCGCTCAAAAAGTAAGCACCCTCCGCAATACGCAAGCATCTATAAGAATGTTCACCCGCATTAAACTCAAATCAGGAAACCGCACATTCATGGGCAAAAAATTCGAGCGCATCGAACCCGCTCACCGCGACTTCATCGAGCGCCAGCACATCTTCTTCAACGCCTCCGCCGCCCCCGAAGGCCGCGTCAACGTCTCACCCCGCGACGTCGCGGCTCTCCGCATCCTCGACCCCAACACCGTCGTCTACCTCGACCGCACCGGCAGCGGCAACGAGACCGCAGCCCACCTGCGCCTCAGCCCTCGCCTCACCCTCATGTTCTGCGCCTTCGAAGGCACCCCCATGGTCCTCCGCCTCTACGGCCACGCCCGCATCCTCCCGCGCCACAGCCCTGAATACGACATTCTCCTCGCCGCCCATTTCAACAACACCGAGGTCCCCGGATCCCGCCAGATCGTCCACCTCGCCATCGACCTCGTCCAGACCTCCTGCGGCATGAACGTCCCCTTCTTCGACTACGTCAGCGAGCGCGACCAGCTAACCCGCTGGGCCGAAGCCAAAGGCGAACCCGCCCTCGAAGACTACCGCCGCCAGAAAAACGCCTACAGCATCGACGGCTACCCCACCGGCATGTTTGAAGAGATTAAAGAAACCACGGAAAACACAGTCGCTTGATTTTTTTTACACTCGACTACTCATTTGAATCACCAAGCTTCTAGGTAACCCAAGGCTTCAGCCTTGGGCCTCTATCGACACAACGAAGAAAAAGGGGCTTTAGCCCCTGGGGTATGCCTTCACTAAAATCGCGCATTATTTGCCACCAGAAGACTCATCTGTCTTCGACAAACCCAGTGTCATGATTTCGCTGCCACCACCAAAGAGCGACCATCCCCCGCTATCTTCAGCCATCTCAACATAGGGAAACCTACGGTAGATCGCAGCAATAATCTCTTCCGATTGCTCTTTGCTTACGTGGGTCATGAGGCGCGTCGAACTCCAACCACCCAATCGCGCATACAGGCCGCTTGGCTCATCTTCGCCACCCTCTCGATAGTCCAAACCCGAAATGCTCGACCATTGAAGACGTACATTGCTGCTTGAGATTCGACCGAGGCTACCAATAACCTTAATGCCCTCTTTAGTAATCAGTAACTCTGCGTGATCGTCACCAAGCCACTCGACAACGCAATGGCCTCCAGCAACCATCAGCATGACAAGGACAATCCAGCTTTGATTGCGCCCGAAGAGAAATGCCAGCCCCGCGATAACAAGAGCCTCCACAAGAAAATCAATCCAGCGCCTTTGTCTCGTGAACAAAACCTGCATTTCATCTTCTCAATCGAAGATCTCGAAACGAACGCTTGGCCCGAACCATTTCATGCAATGATCTTAGCTTTGCCAAACCCGTTTCAAGGAAAACAGGGCAAACATTTAGACTAGAAGCCGTCCATCATGAAGATTCTCACCGCGTGGCTCCGCCACTACCTTCCCACCCTCTCCGTCACAGACCGGCAACTAGCCGACGACCTCACCCTGCGCGGCATCGCCGTCGAAGGTGTCCACTCATTAGGCGAAGGTAACGGCCACCTCTTCGAGATGGACATCACCACCAACCGCGTCGACGCCATGAACCACTACGGCATCGCCCGCGAAGCCGCCACCATCTACAACCTCCCGCTCGAGCACCTCAACGCCAAGCTCCCCGTCGGCACCCTCGTCGACGCGCCCTTCCCCATCCGCATCGCCCCCGACGCCAAAGGACTCTGCGGCCGCTTCACCGCACAGGTCCTCCGCAACGTGACCATCGCCCCCAGCACCGGCAAAATCGCCGAATACTTCACCCTCCTCGGCCAAAAGCAAATCTCGAACGCCGTCGACGCCAGCAACTACGTCCTCCTCGGCCTGGGCCACCCCACCCACGCCTTCGACCTCGACAAGATCGAAGGAGGCATCGTAGTCCGCCTCGCCCACAAAGGCGAAAAGCTCAAACTCCTCGACGGAACCGAGCGCACCCTCGAAGCCGACGACCTCGTAGTAGGGGACGAAAAGAAGGCCCTCGCCCTCGCCGGAGTCATGGGTGGCTGGGACTCCATGATTACCCCCGAAACCAAAAACATCCTCATCGAGGCCGCCTGGTTCGACCCCGCCACCGTCCGTCGCAGCTCCCGCCGCCACCTCCTCCACACCGACGCCTCCCACCGCTTCGAGCGCGGAGCCGATTTCAACGCAGCACCCGTAGCCAACGCCCTCGTTGCGCAGCTCATCCTGCAAGCCGGCGGAAAGATCGAAGGCGAGCTCATCGACGTCATCGACCCCGACGTAGCCGCCCGTACCGCCAACCGTCCCACCATCGAGCTCTCCGTAAAACAGGTCCAGCGCCATCTCGGCAAGACCATCGACCCCGAAGGCATCACCGGCGAGATCGTCGCCCGCTACCTCTCCTCGCTGGGTTGCGAGCTCATCCTCCACGGGCTCGACATCTACCGCACCAAACTCCCCTCCTGGCGCCTCGACCTCGAGCGCGAGATCGACCTCATCGAAGAGGTAGCCCGCGTCTACGGCTACAACCGCTTCGCCAACACCCTCCCCACGGCGCTTCCCGTCATCGCCCACCCGACGGCAGCAAAAGAGGCCGCCGTCCGCACCCGCCTCCTCGCCCTCGGCTTCAGCGAATCCATCTCCAGCACCTTCGCAAGCCAGCAGGACAGGGACCTCTTCTACACCACGAAGCAGACAGGCCAGCAACCCGTCCCCATGGAGAACCCGCTCTCCGAAGAAGCCTCCCTCCTCCGTCCATCGCTCATCCCTGGCATGGCCACGATGCTCGCCCACAACCTAAACAGAGACGTCCGCGAAGTCCGCCTCTTCGAGCAGGGCCAGATCTTCACCGGCACCATCCCCGCCGACGCCTCCCACATCGCCGACGTCCACGAATCCCCCCAGCTATCTCTCGGCCTCACCACCGCGAACCCGCAAACCATCGCGCCGCACATGGCGCAAGACGTCCCCTTCTTCGAGCTCAAGGGAGCCATCGAGTCCCTCCTCTCCCTCTTCACCCTCCCCGGAGGCGCCGAGGCCGTCACCTTCACCTCCGAATCACCCGCCTGGCTCCAGCCCGGTCGCTCTGCCACCGCACTCCTGAACAACCAACCCATAGCCCACTTCGGCGAACTGGCCCAAACGCAAGCCCAGCAACGCAAACTCCGCCAGCCCGTCTATCTCGCCCAGATCGACCTGGCCACCCTCTACGATCTCCCCCTGCGCAAGATCACGGCCCACGACCTCTCCCGCTATCAAGCCGTCGAGCGCGATTTCTCCTTCGTCTTCCCCGACGCCGTCCAATGGCACACCATCGCCTCCGCCATCCAGGCCCTCGCGATCCCCGAGCTACAAAGTCGCAAGCCCATCGAAGTCTGGCGCAACGAGAAGAAGTACCCCGGCGTCTACTCCCTCCTCGTCCGCACCATCTTCCAATCGCTCGACCGCACCCTTCGAGACGAAGAGCTAGCGACCTGGTCCACCCAGATCATCGAGACCCTAACCAAACTAGGCGGCACCCTCCGAGCCTGACACCCAGCCAGCCGCAGTTGCCTTTGCCTTTCTAGTTGTCATCCCGTAGGGATCTGCTTCTGTCTTTTGCTGTTGCCGTTGCCGTTGGCGTTACTCGTCATTCTGAGCCGAAGGCGAAGAATCCCTGTATTAGCGAGGGGAGCGAAGCGATCCGAGCAAAACATGCATCCCATTTACCACGTTTGCCACACTTTTCTCCATCAACCCACCACCAAAAACCACCCGCAACACACCACTCCACAACAAACCCGAACCCAGAAAGATACCCCAAAAAAATATCCACGGATTCAGCCTCTATACTCTTCCACAGGAGTACAAGTAATGAGCACAGCCACCATCAGCGTCGACGAGTTCCAGGCCCTTGAACAGAAGGTCCTCCGCGCAGTAGAGATCGTCAAGAAGGAGCGCGAAGCCCGCGCCAAAGCCGAGGCCGAAGTCACCGCCCTCCGCGAGCAACTCGAGTTCCAGACCCTCGTCGCCACCGAAGCCCAGACCGCCGTCACCACCCTCACCAAGGACCGCGACGCCGTACGCCTGCGCGTGGAAAAAATGCTCCAACAAATGGATGACCTCCTCTAAAACCCGCGTCAACAGCGCACTTCAGGAGTAACGATGGATCAGACTCTCACCCCGCCCGCACCACAACAGCTCGCTGAGAGTCAATCCATCGCTGTCGAAATTTACGACCAGATCTACAATCTCCGCGGCACCGACCCCGCCTACATCCAGCAGCTCGCGCACATCGTCGACGCCAAAATGCGCGCCGTCTCCGCCCTTGGCAACACTGTCGATTCGCTCCGCGTAGCCGTCCTTGCCGCTCTCAACATCGCCGACGAGCTTCAATCCCTCCGCCAGCGCCACGAAACCCTCGCTGGCAGCCTCTCCCTCTCCCAGGTCACCATGCGTTCCCGCGCCGGTTCTCTCGCCGGACTCCTCGACGAAGTTCTCGAAGATCGCAAAGTCGGCTAGCATTTTCCCTTGAATTTCCGCCGTCGCCGTTGAATGATGATGCTGCTGCTTCAATCAAGATCATCCTTCACGGAGCCCCGATGCGCCCCCTTGTCGCACTTGTACTAGCCACTTTTTGCTGCCTCCCCACCATCAACGCCCAGGCCCCCCAAAGCTATAAATCCGACCCGAAATTCATCAGTGCCGTGGCCGAAGCCAAAAAACTCGCCAACCAGCACGAGTACTTCTTCGCCATCGACTCCTACAAAAAAGCCAACAAAATCGCGGGCGGCAAAGATTTCAACTCTCTCGATGAAATCTTCACCATCCAGATGACCATCGCCAGGTACAAGGACGCAGCCAACACAGCATCCGAGATGGAAGCCATCGCCACCAACCCATCCGACAAATCCTACGCCGAAGGTAGCCGCGGCTTCGCTCTCTATCAGCAGGCCGGCGACAAGGGTAAGCCCGAGTTCCTCAAAGCAGCAGATGAGTCCCTAAAAGCAGCGATTGCCAGCAATCCTAAAAACGCCACGGCGCACTTCTATGAAGGCAGAACACTTGCGCGGCTCAATCAGATCGACGCCGCCAGCGAGCAATTCAAGGTATGTCTAAGCTGCCTCTCCCCGAAAGACCCAAGCTACGTCCGCACCCAGCATTTCGCCGCAAACCCTGCGCTATCGCTCGCCAAAATGGCTCCTCCCATCACCGTCACTGCCCTCGACGGCTCGCACTTCAACCTCGACGAGATGGGCGGACGCGTAGTCCTCATCGACTTTTGGGCCACATGGTGCGGCCCCTGCAAAGCCGAACTCCCCCACATGAAAAAAATCGCAAAAAAGTTCGCCAACGAACCCCTCGTCATCATCAGCGTCAGCTGGGACTCCGACGAGGCCAAATGGAAGGACTTCATCGCCAAGAACGAGATGACCTGGGTCCAATACCGCGACGCCAACCACGATCTCTCGAACGCCTTCGGTATCAACGCCATCCCGCACTACTTCACCATCGACACGGATGGCGTCCTGACCGCCGAAATGTTGGGCGAAGGCTCCGACGTCGAAGGCAAGCTCAAAAAACTCATCGCCAAAGCGAAGGCAGCCCGCGAAAGCGCACCTCGCTCATCCTCCACTGGCAACTAGCGAATCTCACATGCCATTAGCCGCTACACTTGAAGCAAGCTCACAGTAGGAATCAGACGTGTATATCCCCAAGTTCAACGAAGAGACCCGTCTCGACGTCATGCATGCGCTCATCGAGTCGCAGCCGCTCGCCACACTCGTCACCATGAGCAGCTCCGGCCTCTTCGCGACGCATCTCCCCATGGTGCTCGCCCGCGGCGAAGGCCCTCACGGCACGCTGCGAGGTCACCTCTCCCGCGCCAATACGCAGTGGCGCGATCTCAATGTCTCCGTCGAAGCCCTCGCCATCTTCTCCGGCGCCCACCACTACATCTCACCCTCCTGGTACCCCGAGAAAGCCGAAGACGGCAAAGTCGTCCCCACCTGGAACTACGCCGTCGTCCATGCCTATGGCCCTCTCAAAATCATCGAAGACCCGGCATGGCTGCGCTCGCACCTCAACACTCTCGTCACCCAGCACGAGTCCAGCTTCTCCACCCCATGGAAGATCACTGACGCACCAGCCGACTACATCGCATCGCAGATCAAGGGAATCGTCGGCCTCGAACTCCCCATCACCCGGATCGAAGGCAAGTGGAAGGTCAGCCAGAATAAGTCCGAGCATACCCTCCGCGCCGTCGAGCAAGGCCTCGAAGACCTCAACACCCCCGAAGCGCTTGCCATGCGCGATCTCGTCCGCGGCAAGCGGCCCTGAACACAACGCCCTTGTCAACTTGCATTGCTCCTCCGGCATAGGTAGGATCACAACCTAAGAGACCGGCCTGCTAAGCAGGTGCCGCGATCCACGCTGGTTGAACCAACATTCATTGAACAGGGGCCTGGCTCGTATATATGGTTCGGTGTGCAGTGTCCGCCAGTCCGGAATGCCTAAAGAACCACGGCAGGGTCCCGCCGTCTTAGGACGGGTTCACCAGCGCTTCGCACACGGCCCCGCGGGTCGGTTTTCTTGTTCCAACGGCAGCGTTCTAAAGACTCGCCGCGCCAAATGAAGATGTGTCATCCTGAGCGAAGCCTCTGCGAAGCAGAGGCGGAGTCGAAGGACCTGCGGTTTCCTCCTGCCACCCGTGTACCCCAATCTCATCCACCTCGGCTACTTCACCCTGCCCACCTTCGGCGCACTGGCAGCCATTGGCCTCATCGCCGGACTCACCCTAAGCCTCCGCACCGCCGCTAAAGTAGGACTTAGCCCCGAAAAAGTCTGGAACGCCGGCCTCTTCACCATTCTGGCCGCCTTCGTCCTCTCCCGCTTTTTGCTCGTCGTCACAAACCTCCGCGACTTCCTCACCTACCCCATCCTTCTCCTAATGGTTCCGTCGCTCACCGCCGCCGGCCTCTTCCTCACCGCCATAGCGGCGACCCTCTACCTCCGCTTCCGCCGCCTCCCGATCCTCCGCACTCTGGATGCCTGGGCCCCCTGTGCCACCCTCATCTGGGCCTTCCTCGCTCTAGGACATTTCGCCGAGGGCAGCGACCCGGGCCTCCCCACCCGTCTCCCCTGGGGCATTGCCATCCCGCCTTCCGCGCTGAAACTCCACCCAGTAGCCCTCTACGCCGCCATCGCCGCGACCCTCATCACCCTCGGCCTCCTCCGTTACCTCACCCCGCACCGCCATGCTGGAGACACCATCGCCTCCGCCCTGGTTGCCACCGGAGTAGCGCAATACCTCCTCACTTTCCTCCGGCAGCCGTTCCCCTACCCCGTCCCACTCGGCAATCTCCTCGATCCCATCCAGTGGATCGCCCTCGGCATGATCGCAACCGCCGGTCTCATCTCGCTCCAATCCCGAAAGCTGGTCACCCATGCCGTCTAAGAACATGCTCCCCAAGGGCCAGCGCCGCCGCACCGTCAAGCACGAGTACCGCGCCACCCGAGGCGTCGAAGAGCCCACCCCGCTGCCCATCCCTGTCCTCGAAATCGACTTCGACGACGACGCCGAAGACCACATCCATACCTTCACCGCCGCCCCCGAAGCCGCAGGCCTGCGCCTCGACCAGTACCTCGCCCAGGCCATCCCCGACATCAGCCGCGCCCGTGTCCAACTCCTCATCGAGCACGGCCAGGTCCGCGTCGCCAGCGCTCCCGCCAAGCCCAAACAAAAACTTCACGGCGGCGAGCAGATCGAGATTGAAGGCACCCCACACCCTCCGCCCCTCCACGCCTTTCCCGAGGACATCCCCCTCGAGATCCTCCACGAAGACAAGCACCTCGCCATCATCAACAAGCCCGCTGGCATGATGGTCCACGCCGGCTCCGGCGCCACCGACGATTCCCGCAACCACGGCACCCTCGTCAACGCCCTTCTCCACCACTTCAACAAGCTCTCCGGCATCGGCGGCGACCTCCGCCCCGGCATCGTCCACCGCCTCGATAAGCAAACCAGCGGCATTATTCTTGTCGCCAAAGACGACAGCACCCACCGCAAGCTTGGCGACATGTTCGCCCAGCGTCATGTCGAAAAGACCTACATAGCCCTAGTCCACGGCCACATCGCCAAAGACAACACGACCATCAATCTCCCCATCGGCCGCGATCTGGTCCGTCGCAACCGAATGACCACCCGCCGCTCCGCCGAAAGCGAAGGTGTCCGCCCCGCCGTCTCCCACGTCAAGGTACTCGAGCGCCTCACCACCCCCTACGGCCCCTTCACCCTCGTCGAGGTCCGCATCGAAACCGGCCGCACCCATCAGATCCGCGTCCATCTCCAGTCTTTAGGCCATCCGGTCGTCGGCGATACCCTCTACGGGGCCCCCCACGTCATCGGCAGGGAAGGGAACACCCTCTCTCTCGACCGAAACTTCCTTCACGCCGCCCGGCTCGCCTTCACACATCCCCAGAGTCAAAAAAGCATGCAGATCGAGGCTCCACTCGCGCCCGAGCTGAAATCGTTTCTCGCAGTAATTTCTGCGAGTTCCAATACAGATTGAGTAAAATCAAACCAGTGACCGCAATTAATAGATCCCCCCGCACGCTCTTTCGGTTGACCTGGGCCCTCCCGCTCGTTGTTGCACTCGCCGCCGCGCCGCTCCACGCGCAGTTGCAGCTGAATGCGCTCCCCGGTGCTCCTGTCCCCCAACCTCCCGCGCCTGCAACCACTTCCCCGGCGCCTGCCGCAGCCTCGCAGTCCACGCCCCAGGCTGCCATTCAGACGCCTAAGCCGGCTCCCCAGTCGACGCCTCAGACCGCGCCTGCGACGGCTCCTCAACAGCCCCCCGCCAACGAACAGGCCCCGGCCAGCGATCAACCCGTGACGACCCTCCACGTTCAGGCCAACGAGGTCAACCTTATTTTCACCGTCACCGACAAGAAGGGCCGCTTCATCACCGGTCTCAAGCGCGAGAACTTCGGCCTCCTCGATGACGGCCGCCCACCTGTCTCTGTCCTCCACTTCTACCAGCAGACCAATCTGCCGCTCCGTGTCGGCATCATGCTCGACACCTCCAGCTCCATCCGCCAGCGCTTCCAGTTCGAGCAGGACTCCGCCATCGAGTTCCTCCTTCAGATCCTGCACCGCAACGACCGCGCCTTCGTCATGGGCTTCGACATTCAGACCGATATCGAACAAGACTTCACCAATAACGTGGATCTCCTCAACCAGGGCATCCGCAGACTCCGCCCCGGCGGCGGCACCGCTCTCTTCGACTCCCTCTACAAGACTTGCCGTGACCAGATGCTCACCCTCCAGGAAGAGAACGCCGTCCGCCGCGCCCTCATCCTCGTCTCCGACGGCGACGACAACTACAGCCGCGTTCAGGAGTCTGACGCCATCAAGATGTGCCAGCGCGCCGGCACCATCGTCTACACCATCAGCACCAACATCAGCCCCAGCAAAGATAAGGGCGACGAGACCCTCCGCGCCATCTCTGAGGCGACGGGCGGCCAACCCTTCTACCCCACCAAGCTCGAAGACGTAGCCGTAGGCTTCCGCAACATCCAGGAAGAGCTCCGCAGCCAATACGCCCTCGTCTACCGCCCCGCCGACCTCAAACAGGACGGTGCCTTCCGAACCATCTACCTCCAGGCCCTAGACCCCCGCTACAGGGTCCGTGCGCAGAAGGGCTACTTCGCCCCCAAGCCACCCCAGTAACTTAATCCGCTCAAAAAGAAAGCGTTAGGTAATGTCTACGAAGAGGCCCGGTTCGGGGCCTCTTTTTTTCTGACCGAAAACATCGCCCCGCATGAAAAAAATGCTTCATGTCCCAACTATTTTTCGTGGAGGACATGAATTCATCGGCCGGAGATTTTGCTGCTAAATGCATGGTTTAACTTTGTTCCCACAGAAAAACATTTGTATTCAGTAATTTACAAGGGCACCCTTTTCTCTGAACAACTTGTGGCATGTGAGATGCACCACAACTGTCTGTAGTTCACAAAAAACACGGGATAGACATGAAATCAAAATGGTTGTTGGGCTTCGTTGCTGCTTCAGCTCTTTCGGCTCCTGCATTTGGGCAGATTCAGATTTATATCGGGACACCACCTCCTCCGATTCGTTATGAGGCTCCTCCGCCGATGCCAGGCGAAGGCTTTGTATGGACCGCAGGATTTTGGGAGCCCTATGGTCCTCGTTATAGATGGGTTCCAGGAAGATACGTCCGGGCTCCTTACCCCGGAGCGTATTGGACTCCAGCTCGTTACGAGCACGGTGACAAAGGATGGAAGCTCCACAAGGGGTACTGGGTACACAGAGGTAATCCTCATTTCGATCATGACCACGATCACGGCCACGGACACGACAGAGACTAATTAACCCACCAAAATAGAAGGCGGCAGCTAATGGCTGCCGCTTTCACGTTCGCGAGTGAATGTAGAACTATCCCGAAAAACCCGTGTCTAATAAGCAAGAGGCACTCTGCATAATGATCGGTCCCCTCCGCACTCTTCTCCTCACCGCACTCACCATCGCCGCACCCTTCGCATCCGCGCAGCAGCCCGCCGGCATCAGCCAGAGCCTTAGCGAACTGGCCCTCCAGCCCGCCACGCACATGTCGATGACCTTCGACCGCTCCATGCTTCAGCAGGCCCAGAGCTTCATCGACAACGGCAACGGTGACCTAAAACGTGCCGCGGCCGCGATCAACAGCATCACCGTCGACACCTACCACTACCACGAGCCCGCCTTCTACACTCCCGAGACGATGGGCTCCATCATCGCCACCTACCACGCCGCCGGTTGGAAGCATCTCGTCAATGCCAACGCCACCCCGGCCCAGAGCGCGCAACCCCGCGCCACCATGACCGACCTCTGGCTGCACTTCCACGGAACCGAGATCGACGACGTCACCGTCCTCGTCCGCGCCCCACGCGACATGAACCTCATCCAGGTCTCCGGAGCCATGCGCCCCCTTGACCTTGTCCACCTCAGCGGCCACTTCGGCATCCCCAAAGTCGACCCCAATGCCGTCATGGTCCCCGCCCCCGACGGCCGCTAACTAATACCCATACCGCTCCACCGCTTTCAACAGCTCCAGCTTCCGCGCCGGCTCCAGGAAGCTGGCCTCCACCGAATTCGCCGCCAGCTCCCGCATCTGTTCCAGCGAAAACTCGAACCGATCCTGCACCAGCACATACTCACCCAGCAGATCGCTCCCAAACATTGGCGGGTCGTCCGAGTTGATCGTAACCATCAACCCCGACTCAAAATAAAGCTTCACCGGATGCTCATCCAGCCCCTGACAACAACCGGTTTTCAAATTACTGGTCACATTCAGCTCCAGCGGAATCTGCTTCGCCGCCAGCACATCCATCAGCTCCGAGTCGTTCTGCGCCGTAAGCGCATGACCAATCCGCTCCGCCCCAATATTGATCGCCGACCACACACTCTTAGGCCCTACCGACTCACCCGCATGAGCTGTCAGCCGCAAACCCGCAGCCTTGGCCTCCGCATACAACTCCCGAAACTGGTCCGCTGGCCCACGAGCCTCATCGCCCCCAATCCCAATCCCCACAATGCTCGGATAGGTTGCGCGTAGCTCCGCCGCCTTGCGAAACACCCGCGCCCCCTCCTCTACCCCAAAGTGCCGCACCGCATCAATAATCCACAGCACCGTCGTCCCAAAATCTTTCTCGCCGCGAACCCGCCCCCGCTCAATAGCCTCAACATAAGGCTCTACCTCAGCCTTCTTCCAGTAGTAAATAATCCCGAAAGAGATATAGACCTCGGCATGAACCACACCCTGAGACGCCAACTCACGAACCATGTTGTACGTAATCAGTTCATAGTCATCAGGCCCACGCAGCCGTTCCGTCACCGCCTTGAACGACATCAAAAACCCGACAAAGTCCTCATACGTATAAAGCTTCTTCGCCGTCTCCAGAGTCAGTGGCTCCGCGTCGTGCCGCTGGCTCAACTCCACCAGAGTCTCCGGCTTGATCGTTCCCTCGAGATGCAGATGAAGCTCCGCCTTAGGCAGCCCACGCAGCCACTCAACTACATCGATCTCTGGCTGTTTCGCTTCTTTTCGAGCCATCGCTCTATCCTAGGCCTCCGGCGCGTAAAACTCGCTCCGCTTCCTGCTATAGAACACATAGACCACAAGCCCAATCACCAGCCAAACAAAGAACCGTATCCACGTCTTCGCCGGCAGTCCCGCCATCAGCAGCACGCAGAAGAGCACGCTCAGCACTGGAATCACCGGTCCAAACGGCACCCTGAACCCACGATGCCGCTTCGGATCCTTATACCGCAGCACGATCACGCCCATCGACACCAACACGAACGCAAACAGCGTCCCGATGTTCGACATCTCCGCAAACGTCCCTACGTCGAACAATCCCGCCGGAATCGCCACCAGCACTCCAGCCACCCATGTAGCAAACGCCGGAGTCCTGAACTTTGGATGAACCTTGCTGAAAGCACTCGGCAGCAACCGGTCACGCGACATTGCAAACCAGACCCGCGCCTGCCCCAGCTGAAACACCAGGATCGACGAGATCATCCCCACAATCGCGCCCAGCAGCACCGCCAGCCTCACCCAGTGCAGACGATGCCCTCCCGGCATCAGTGAAACCCGCTTCAGCGCATTCACCACCGGAGCGCCATCGCCAGCCACGCTCTGCCACGGCACCATGCCCGTCAGCACCATCGCCACGCCGATGTACAGAATCGTGCACACCACCAGCGTCGCCAGAATCCCTATCGGCACATCCCTCTGCGGATCCTTGCACTCCTCGCTAGCCGTCGAGACCGAATCGAACCCGATGTACGTGAAGAAAATAATCGACCCGCCCGCCAACACCCCACTCCATCCATTCGGCGAGAACGGCACATAATTGCCCGGATGAATGAAGCTGATCCCAAAGAAGATGAAGACCAGAATCGCCGCAATCTTCACCAGGACCATAATGTTGTTCGTCTCAGCCGACTCCTTGATGCCCCGCACCAGCACCACTGTCAGCAACAACACAATCAGGAACGCCGGAATATTGAATCCCCCATGCCATCCCGGCAAGTAAATATCCCGTCCCTGCAGATCCTGCAGCCCCAGCGGCAGATAAGCCGGTGAAAGCCACTTCGGCGAAATCTTCAGCCCCAACCAATCCAGCAGATCCACCACGTGCGCGGCAAACCCCACGCTCACGCTCATATTGCTGAACGCATACTCAAGGATCAAATCCCACCCAATGATCCAAGCCACCAGCTCACCCAGCGTCGCATACGTGTACGTATAAGCCGACCCCGCAATCGGAATCATGCTCGCCAGTTCGGCATAACAAAGCCCGGTCAGCGCGCAGACAATAGCCACCAGTATCAGCGAAACCGCCAGCGCAGGGCCAGCTCCCGGCCGCCCCGCTACCGCACCATGGTGCAGAATCAGGTCGATCACCGGAGAATCCGCCAACGAAGCCGCCGACATCTGATTGCCGCCAATGGCCACGCCAATCACGGTAAAGATGCCTGACCCGATCACCGCGCCAACGCCCAGGGCAGTCAGCGACACCGGTCCCAGCGTCTTTTTCAGCGCGTGCTCCGGCCGCTCCGATTCAGAGATCAGTTTGTCGATCGACTTGGTTCGAAAAATTTGTCGGGCCAGCGGCGTGCGCTCCTCAAACAGAATTGGTCCGGATTACACCGGCTTCACAACACAACTTGAGACATATCTCTTATTCTGAGGAGCTTACTCCCCGAGCGAAGCATTCGAGACGTCAAGAAAGCGGGAGCCTTATCAACGTTTCACTCCGCTCAGGGAGCATCATCTGCTTATCGGCTTACCGCTTGCTCTGACCGCGTGAAGCCTTCTTGACCTTCTGCTTGTTCTCGCCGCGAGCGCCCGTACGCGGTCCCTTGGGAGCAGCCTTCTTCCGTGCTGCCCGCTTTACCTTCTTGCGCTCTTCTTTATCCGTAATGCTCTTTGTATTTGCCATGTAGCTTTGCCAATCTTTCTTGTAGTTGCGATTCAGAACCTAGAGGCGCTCCAGCTGGGCAAACTTCTCCACCAGCTTCTTCACGCCATGCTGTTGAAATTGTACTGTAATCTTCGCATCATCCCCATCGCCTTCGCGACGAAACACGATTCCTTCCCCATACTTCGGGTGCCGCACCCGCGAACCCTGCTTCAGCCCCGTCTTGCCCGTAGGCTCCGAAACGTCCGCCTTGGGTCGCGAAAACTTCTGTCCCGCAGCTTGCCCACGCCCCGCAAAGAAGCTCGCAATATTGTCGATCGAGCCTCCACCGCCAGTCGTGCGCGCACCAGACTTCGCCCGCGCCCCACTCGAAACCCCGCCGCCACGTGGAGCGCTCTGGTCCTCATCTTCATAGCTGTAATGCCGTTCACCCTCTTCGCGACCCGCGCCAAACCGGTTCGCCTTCGGATAAGGCGTCGAATACATCCCGCCATACCCTGACCCCGAAAACTGAGGCCGCGCCGGAGGACTCCCCAAATCCTCCACCAGCCGCGAGGGAACCTCCTCCAGAAACCGCGAAGCCACACTAGCCTCCGGCATATCGCTCCCATATCGCCGCCGATACCGAGCCCGCGTCATCACCAGCGTATCCATCGCACGCGTCATCCCCACGTAGCAGAGTCGCCGCTCCTCCTCCATCCCCGACGGATCCATCAGCGTCCTCGAATGCGGAAACAACCCCTCCTCCATCCCCGCCAGAAACACTAGTGGAAACTCCAACCCCTTGGCCGCATGCAGCGTCATCAGCGTCACCTTTGCCTCAGCCGAATACTGGTCCGCATCGCTCACCAGCGCCGCATGATCCAGAAACGCCTCTAGCGTCTCCCCACGCTCCTGAGCATCCTGAGCCGCATTCGCCAACTCCTTCAAATTCTCAATCCGCGAAAAGCTCTCCGGCGTAGCCTCCTCTTCCAGAGCCCGGATATACCCACTCCGATCGTTCAAAAACTTGATCAACTCCGGCAAAGTAGCCGCATCCCCCGGCTTCCGAAACGCCGGCCTCTCCTCAGCCACAGAACTGGGTGCTCCATCTTCGCGGCCGCTTTTGGCCGCTAAGGTGGGCTTGCCGCCACGACTCTTCGGGGGACCCTCCTTCAACACCACCGGAGCAAACGGATTAAAACTAACCGCATCGATCCCATGCAATTCATCCGAATCCCTGGCATTCTCTGGAGCAATCGTAGAAATTTCCTCCGTAGGCCCAAAATCAAACCCAAAATTAAAGCTCGTGTCGAATGAAGTATCCGCGGCCTCATCCGCTCCACTCTCCACTGGAACTTCATCCTCCCCCGAAGCTGCAATCCCAAACCCAAACGAAGTATCCCCCTCCTCCTCCGAAACCGGAGAAACATCCGTAGTCAATTTCTCCGCAAACTCTGCCCCCAGCATCGCCCGAGCATCTTCAATCAACCGCCTGAATCCACTCAAATTAATCAGAGCCCGCTGAGGCAGCAGCTTGTCCTCAATCGCCCTCCCCATCGCATCCCACGTACTCATCCCACTCGCCAGAGCCATCCGCTCCAGCGTCTCCATCGTCGTCTTTCCAATTCCTCGCGCCGGCGAATTGATCACCCGATTCAGCGCAATCGAGTCATGCACATTCTGCACCAGCTTTAAATAACTCAGAATGTCCTTCACCTCAGCGCGGTCATAAAAGCTGAAGCCTCCCACCATGTGGTACTGAATCTGATACCGCCGCAGCGCCTCTTCCACCAGCCGCGACTGCGAGTTCGTCCTATACAGCACCGCACACCGAGGCTGCTCCTCCTGCTGCCCCGCCTCCCGCAGATACCGCTGCACCCGATCCGCAATAAACAGCGCCTCATTCTCGCCATCGGGAGCCTCATAGTACCCAATCAAGCTCCCGCCCTCGCGAGCAGTCCAAAGATTCTTCCCCTTGCGCTGCGTATTCTGCGCAACCACCGCCCCCGCGCCCTCCAGAATCATCTGCGTCGACCGGTAATTCTGCTCCAGACGAATCGTCTTCACATCCGGAAAGTCCTTCTCAAAATCCAGAATGTTCTTGATATCCGCGCCCCGCCAGCTATAGATCGACTGGTCCTCATCGCCCACGACGCAGATATTCCCATGCGACCCTGCCAGCAGCTTCATCAGCTCATACTGCGGCCGGTTCGTATCCTGATACTCATCGATCATCACGTATCGATAGCGCCTGTTATATCGCTCCCGCACCTCAGCCGAAGACTTCAGTAGCCGCACCGTCTCCAGCAACAGATCGTCAAAGTCCAGAGCATTCGCCTTGAACAGCTCCTTCTTATAGATCTCGAAGATGTGCGCGATCTTCTCCTCCATAGGGTTCGCCGAGGCAAGAAAATACTCCTGCGGATCGATCATGTGGTTCTTCGCCCACGAAATCCTCCCCAGCGCCACCCTCGGCTTCAGACTCTTGTCATCAATCGCTAACCGCTTCAGCGCAGACTTCACCACGGCCTGCTGATCCGTCTCGTCATAGATCGCAAACGTCTTCGTTAGCCCCACGCCATTCAAGCGCAGAGCTTCGATATCCCGCCGCAACACCCGCACACAGAAGCTGTGAAACGTAGCCAGCATCGGCTTCGCAAGCGACGTATGCCCCAGAATCTTATCGACGCGCTCCGCCATCTCCTTCGCGGCCTTATTCGTAAACGTCACCGCCAGAATCGAATCCGCCGGAACCCCGCGCTCCTGTATCAAATAAGCGATGCGATGCGTAATCACCCGCGTTTTTCCGCTACCTGCCCCCGCCAGCAAAAGCACCGGCCCATCCACCGACTTGATCCCCTCCTGTTGCTGAGGGTTCATATTCATCAAAAGTTCACTCAACGCGCTACACACTCCACTCTTTCAATCTTATCGCCCGTGAACCATTCGTATCTTTCCACCATTCGTCACCACTAATCCACCACTCGTCACATCGTCGAATCGAACGGAACTTTTGCAAGTCCAATCGCGTAAGTCTTCACCAATCGAGCCTTCCGAACCATGGCGGCAGGCTCCCTTGAATCTTCGAAGTTACCTGGAGCCACTATGAAACGTCGCAACTTTCTCGCTACTGTCGTCATCTCATCTTCTCTGCTCGTTTCACAGGCTGTCTTCGCTGCGCCGGCAAGCATTCATTCGCCCGTCAACGCGATGTTCGGAAAACCGAAGACCGTCAAACTCACTCTCGTCAACGACTCTGGCGCACCCATGGAAGTCAAATGCGGCGATGATGTCGTCAAGCTGGACGCGGGCAAACCCGTCACCCTCAAGCTGACTACCGGAACTCGCGTAGTCGCAAACAGCACCAGCCCTATGCATCAGCCGGGCTCGCTCATCGCAGAGGTCTCCGACTCTCTTAGCGGTGCGACCCTCCATATCAAATAGATGTTGTAACTGCACTCCCAGCCGGTCACCCTGCTTTTCTTAGCGGGGAAGACCGGCTTTTTTTCGCGGTCAACAAATTAGTAACCCATAATGAACAATTATTTCCGAATCTCTTCGCTGTCGTCATCTCTGCCCATATCGCACATCGTTCGCGCCGCATCAACTCGCAGCGAGCCTTTCCCCTGCAAAAGCAGCCTGCATCTTGATATCCTCTTGTTAATGATCCACAACCTGGCCGTCTTCTGCGCCTCCGCCAACGGAGCCAACCCCATCTATTCCGAAGCCGCCGAGCACCTCGGCCGCACTCTCGCCCAACGCAACATTGGCCTCATCTACGGCGGAGCTACCGTCGGCCTCATGAGCGCTGTCGCCGAATCCTGCCTTGCCCACGGAGGCCGCGTCGTCGGTGTCATCCCCGAGGTCCTCGTCGATCTCGAAGTCGCCCACCAAGGCATCACCGAGCTCCACATCACCGACACCATGCACACCCGCAAGGCCCTCATGGGACAGAAGGCCGATGCCTTCCTCATCCTCCCCGGCGGCTTCGGCACCTTCGAAGAGATGTTCGAAGTCCTCGCCTGGCAGACCCTCAAGATCCACCAGAAGCCCATCGTCCTGCTCAACATAAACGGCTTCTACGACAAGCTCCTCACCTTCCTCGACCACTGCGTCGACGAAGGCATGCTCAAGCCGAAGAACCGCAAGATCCTCCTCGTAGCCAACACCGTCGAAGACGCCCTCGCCCAGTTCTCTGCCAACATAACCGCATAGGCGAAGCAGCCTTACTTCGCCGCCGGATCAGCCTGCATCGCACCGAAGATGTGGCCTTCTGTGTCTTTGAAGTATGCCAGCCATCCAATGCCAGGAATTGGCATCTTCGGCACCACACACTGCCCGCCCGCACCTTCAACGATCCCCACCGTTGCATCCAGATCTGCAACGTCCATCGTATTCACGCAAGGCTGTGCAGGATCACGCCGTGTCATCAAACCACCATTGATCCCTGGCTCGCTCGTACCTGTATTGATGGTCCAATACTCCATAGGCCCACCCCATCGCTCAAACTTCCACCCGAACACCTTCTCATAGAAACGCATTGCGCGTTCCGGCTTCTCAGCAGGAATCTCAAAATGAATAGGCCTGTTCATCGATCTCCACCTCCGATGCCGACCATCCTACATCCCATCGACCATCTAAGATGAAGCCGAATCGCCTCGAGGTTTCATGCACATCTCACACTGGCAAACCCGCCGCAGATACTCCCACGAATAAATTCCGCTCTCATGCCCATCCGTCCATTTGAACTTCAGCGCATACTTGCCCACCGGCGTCACCTCAACCGGCCGCACTGGAGCCTCATACATCACCAGCAGAGTCTGCGCCTTGGGCTTGGCCACACCCACCGGTCGCCCACTCTTATCGCGCTCCTCATGACACGTCGCACACGGACACGCATTCCGCAGCCACGCAAAGCTCCACGCGCTATGATGCCCATCCTTCCAATCAATCTCGACCCCAGTGCCCTCCGTCTTCATCACGCGAACCTTCTTCGGAGTCACTGCATCCTCATGCAACCGTTCTTCCTCCGCGGACTCCCGCTGCGCCTGTTCCGCGCTCACAATTCGAATCCCTTCGTGGCTCATACCCCTGTAATCTCCTTCACTGCATGACGGTCAAAGTGCAGCTTCAGCACAAGAATGCTGATCGACAGCACAAACGTCACCGCGTTCGCCGCCGCAACCGGTGCCGAGCGCACCAGCACCCCATAGGTCAGCCATAGAGCCGTTCCTATCGAGAAGATGGAAAACATCCCCAGCGAAATATCTCTCGCCGTCCGCAGCTTGACCACGCGAATCAATTGCGGCAGAAATGACAGCGTCGTGCATGTAGCCGCGACATAGCCGATAAAGTCGATCGTCTCCTGCCGTATCATCCATTCCTCCAGAAAAAATACGCTGCCGTAACGCAGCCCGTGATCACCACAATCCTGCGCAGCACATCAGCATTCATTCGCCGTGCATACTGAGCCCCTACATAACCACCCAGCCCCGCAAACACCATCGAAATCAGGCAGTACCGCCAGATCACCGCGCCGCTAAAAATAAATATCACCACAGCACACAGATTCGCGAGGCAGGCCGCCAGCACTTTCAGCGAGTTCAGCGCATGCATCTCTTCCACACCAAACAGCGCCAGCGCGGTCATGATCAAAAAACCCGATCCCGCCCCAAAGTACCCAATGTAGAAACTCACCGGCAGCAACACAAAGAACAGCGGCACCAAAGCCGGAGTCCTCGGCAAATGCGGCTCTGCCGACCTTCTCCGCAGCCACTGCGACACCGGCCCGCTAACCCAGAACAGCAGCGAAGCTATCAGCAGCAGCCAGGGCACAAGATGCAGAAACGTCATCTGCCCGGTCTTCAGCAGCACCACCGCTCCGCTTACCCCACCCAGAATCGCAGCCCCGCACACCACCGGCAGCAGGTCCCGACGCAAATCCCCACGCAATGCAGCCACCGAGGTCAACTGTCCCGGCCACAACGCCACCGTGTTGGTCGCATTCGCCTGAATCGGCAGCACGCCCATAGCCAGCATCGCCGGAAATGAAAGGAACGATCCCCCTCCCGCCATAGCGTTCATCACCCCCGCAACCATCGAGGCGGTCACTAGCCACACGTAATGCCAATGCAAGTTGAATCCCGCTATCATCCATCTTCCATTGTATCGACTCACGCCCGACCGCGGATGACACGGAGAAACACGGATTAAAACAAGACTTGAACGACCTCAAGAAGCCCTTTCCTCCGAATAAGAATGATCCTTGTCTTTCATCCCGCCTTTGTTCTTAAATACGTTCTATCCGCGCAATCCGCGGTCGCCCGGCATCTCCGGAGTAGCCGCAATCAATCGCCGCGTGTACTCATGCGCCGGCTCTTCACAAACCTGCGCACACTCCCCCAGTTCCACCAGTTGCCCACGCTGCATCACCGCCACCCGATCACACAAATACCGTACTAGCGGCATCGAATGCGAAATAAACAGATAAGTCAGCCCATACTGCCGCTGCAAATCCCGCAGCAGATTCACCACCTGCGCCCCCACGCTTACATCCAGCGCACTCACCGGCTCATCCAGCACCACAAACTCCGGCCTTAGCGCCAACGCCCGAGCAATATTGATCCGCTGCCTTTGCCCTCCACTAAACTCATGCGGATACCGTTCCAGCGCCGACTCATCCAACCCAACCTCATGCAGCATCACCACCAACTGATCCCTGTTCCCTGATCCCTGTTCTCTATGAATCGCAAACGGCTCCGCCAGAATCTCCCTCACCCGCATCCTTGGATTCAGCGCCGCAAACGGATCCTGAAACACCACCTGCATCCGTCGCCGCATCTCTCTCATCTCACCCGAGCTCGCCTCCAGCAGATCCACGCCCCCATACCGAACCTCACCCGCCGTAGGTTCCACCAATCGCAGCAGCATCCGTGCCACCGTACTCTTACCCGACCCCGACTCCCCCACCAACCCGAGCGTCTCCCCGCGCCGTATTGCAAACGAAACATCGTCCACCACCCGCGCCCCCGCGCCGTATTGCTTCACCAGCCCCCGCGCCTGCACCAATACATCATCCATCGCCATAGCCGGATGCTACCATCCAAAAAACGTCGCCAAAAACATGGAACGAACCTATACCCCTCGATCAGCAACCAGCCTCATCGGCAAGACCGCCCTCGTCACCGGAGCTAGTGCCGGAATAGGCCGAACTACGGCTATCGCGCTAGCCCATCACGGAGCCAACCTGGTCGTCACCGCCCGCCGCGAAGACCGACTCCGTCAGCTTTGCGACCACATCGAATCCACCGGCGCCAAAGCCGTCTTCCACGCCGGGGACGCCTCCCGCGACGACACCGCCCGCCAGACCGTAGCCCTCGCCATCGCCGCCTTTGGCCACCTCGACATCCTCATCAACAACGCCGGTGCAGGAAACTACAAAAACCTCGTCGACACCACCGTCGAGGACTACGACGCCCTCATGGACGCCAACATGAAGTCCAGCTTTCTCTTTTCCCGCCACGCCGCACCCCTCATGATCGAGCAGCGATCCGGCACTATCCTCTTCATGTCCTCCGTCGCAGGTCTCCAGGGAGCCCCCGGCGAATCCGTCTACTGCGCCACCAAGTTCGCTCAGGCTGGCTTCTCTCAATCGCTCGACGCGGAACTCCGCAAGCACAACATCAAAGTCGGAACCATCTTCCCAGGAGGCGTCAAAACCGAGTTCGCCCTCGGGAAAGGCCGCACCGAAGAGACCATCCGCAACTCCACTATGATGGAGCCCGCCGAAGTAGCCGAAGCCATCGTCTTCGCCTGCCTCCAGCCTCCCAACCTACGCATCCCTCAGATGACCGTTCGCCACATGGGCTGAGTCCATCAATCCAGATTCGGATGCATCCGATGGAACCCTGTAGCCTCCTGATAAGCCCGAGCAAAAGCAGCCAGTCGGGCATCCGAGTACAACCCACCCAAAAACGTCAGTGACACCGGAGTCCCCGGGCCACCCACATTATCCCGCCCTCCATCCTCATCACTTTCCGGCTTCGGAGCGTCCTCTCCCCGCACACCATTCGGCACAATCACCGCGGGATGCCCCGTCAAATTCGTCCCCGAAAGCTGCGCCCCAAACGAAGGAGTCACAATCACATCCACCTCTGCAAACACCTTCTCCATCGCCTCAATCGCCAGCATCCTCGCCCGCTGCGCCTGCACATAATCCACCGCCGAATACATCCGCGCAATCCGAAACTGATTCGGCCAATCGCCCGGTTTCTGCCCCGTAAGCAGCTTGTCTCTTCCGCTCAGCGTCAACTCATCAAAAGCCGCCGCAGCCTCCGCGCCCAGCACCGGAGTGATATCCCCAAAGTGATACCCCTTCGGCATCGCCACCGGAACCAGCGTCACTCCCATCTTCTTCAGCGCCGCAACCGCCGCCTGCCCATACTTCGCATCGTAGACCTGCCGCGCATAGCCCCTCTTCTGCACATCCGTAGCATCCGCCGCCAGCGCAGGCACCTCAAACTCACTATTCAGATACCCCACCCGCAGCTTCTTCCAATCAAACTCCGCGTCCCAATTGAACGCCGCATCCTTCACGCTGCGATCATGCCCATCCGGCCCATAGATAGCACTCATCACCAGCGCACAATCCTCAACGCTCCTGCAGATCGGCCCAATCTTATCCATTGACCATGTCAGCGCCATCGCGCCCGTCCGAGGTACAAACCCAAACGTCGGTCTCAAACCCGTCACACCGCACCGCGTACTAGGCGCCGAGATCGACCCCAGAGTCTCCGTCCCAATCGCAAACCCCACGCACCCCGCCGACACAGCACTCCCACTCCCCGCCGAAGACCCACTCGACCCCTGCCTCACATTCCACGGATTCCGCGTCCGCGCACCAAACCAAAGATCCCCCTGAGCCAGCGCTCCCATCGTCAACTTCGCCACCAGCACTGCCCCCGCAGCATCCAGCCGCTCGACTACCGTAGCGTCATAATCAAAACTCTGTTGCTCAAATCCCGCCGCACCCCAGGTCGTCGGATATCCCTTCACCGCCAACAAATCCTTCGCTCCCCACGGAATCCCATGCAAAGGCCCCCGATACTTACCCGCCGCAATCTCCTTATCTGCCGCCGCAGCCTGAGCCAGCGCCCGCTCCTCCGTCAGCGTGATCACAAAATGTAACCGTGGATCATACTTTTTCAAACGCTCGAGGTATATCTTCGTCAGTCCGACAGATGTTATCTTGCGCAGCCTGATTAGGTCGCTGAGCTCTCGCACCGATGCGAAGGCGATTTCTTCTTGCGCAATCGCGCCATCCTCTCGCACCGCATGAACCCTCTCCGCAAGTCCTCCAGCCTTTGGAGCCTTACTCATCCGCATCGGCCTCCGTTCCACATCCAGCTTCATCCCCGCTGGAACGGGATCAAACACAACCGCCGGAGCCACGCTATTCGGAATCTTCATCGTCCGAATCACCGCCACAGAATCCCGCTGCTTGGTCAGCCCCTCCAGCATCATCGCCTTCTGATCCGCCGTCAGAGTCACCCCAGCAATCGCGGCCGCCGCATCAATCATCTCCGGCGAAATCTTCGGCATTGCATGAGCATCCATCCCCGCCCCTTGCCCCGACGCACTCCCACCAGCCGTTTGCGCCTGGGCCGCCATCCCAAACAAAACCCCAGGCAGCAGTGTCTGCCCTAACCCCACCGCCGAACAAACCCCAAGAAACCGCCGCCGATCCATCAACCCAGATTGTCCGCTCATCATTCCTCCATAATTTGCAAAGCAACGCCAACCTCGGCGGTCTAGTATTCGTCCTCGTCGCCAGCCGACGCAGCGCCCGCTGGAACCGCCGGCTGCGGCACAGAAACCCCATCGCGCTTGTACACCCGTCCACCCTTCATAACCCAATCCACGTGCTCCATCACCGTGATGTCCTTCAGCGGATCGCCTTTGACTGCAATCAAGTCGGCGAACCGCCCCGGCTGAATCGACCCCGCATCTGCCGAAACCCCAAGCAAATCCGCAGCATTATGCGTCGCCGTCATAATAGCGTCAGCAGGAGTCATGCCTGCGCCCACCATCAGCGTGAACTCATGTGCATTCGCGCCCGACGACGTATCCGTCCCGAACGCGATCTTCACACCGGCCTTATACGCTCCGCTGAACATCCCCTTCATCAGCGGCGTTACCTCCAACGCCTTCTGCGCGCTCGACGGATTCAGTTGCTCCGGATGCAACCGCGCCGTCTCGTTCACCTGATCCGCAACGAGCAGCGTAGGTACCAGGTACGTCCCATGCTCGATAAACAGTTTGTAGCTCTCCGCATCCGCGTAGGTCCCGTGCTCAATCGAGTCCACGCCCAGCCGTATCGCATTGTCGATCGCCGACTTCCCATGCGCATGCGCCGCCACCTTCATGCCCAGGTTGTGCGCCGTATCGATCACGGCCTTGATCTCCTCATTCGTCATCGTCTGGACCTTGGGGTCGTCGCCAATCGAGAGCACTCCGCCAGACGGCATAATCTTGATCAACTCTGCCCCACGCCGCCTATGTTCTCGAACCTGCTTCATCGCCTCTATCGGTCCGTCCACCACACTTCCACCCCAGGCCGCATTCGTCCATGCTGGATCGATTCCGTTGCGCGGATCGCTGTGTCCTCCACTCGAACTCAACGGCTCCAGCGACACCTGGATGCGCGGCCCCACCGCCCATCCATGGTCGATCGCCCGCTTCAGTGCCAGGTCCGCGCCATCGTTTGAGCCCATATTTCGCACGCTCGTAAATCCCTCTTCGAGCAACTTCCTCGCATTTGCCGCCGAGCCGATAGCCATCTCCATCTCGCTCGCCGTCAGTCGCGTTTGAAACGGATTCAATCCCAGTCTCGGCGCGCCGCCCATATGTTTGTGTGCGTCGATCAACCCCGGCAACAGAACCTCATCTCCGAGTTCGATCACTTCCGCGCCATCTACATTCGAAGTGCCCGCTCTTACGGCAGTGATGCGCCCACCCTGAAGCACCACAGTCACCGGCCCCTGCATCTGCTTGGACACGCCATCCAGCATGTGCGCCGCATGAATAACGATTGTCTTAGCTGACCCGGACTGCGTCTGTCCACCTGAACTCACAACCGCACCTACACATAGAGAAAAGGCAGCGAAAGTCTTCCAACGCAGCTCGAGCATGGGATATCTCCGGAACAAATTGATTTCACGAATCCACCGAGTATAGACCATGCGGACTTGTTGTCAGTCCGCAGTCGCACGACACTTCATCCCAAAGGAAAACCCCGCCATCTTCAGCGGGGTTTCAAATGAAAATCGTTCCGAACGGCGTTAGATATCCAGATTCTTCACATCCAGTGCATTCTCTTCAATAAACTTCCTGCGCGCCTCGACATCCTCGCCCATCAGCGTCGTAAAGATCTCCTCGCAGGCAGCAATGTCTTCGAGCTTCACCTGCAGCAACGTCCGCCGGTCCGGATCCATCGTCGTCTCCCAAAGCTGTGGAGCCGTCATCTCGCCCAGACCCTTGTACCGCTGCACCTGATACTCCTTGCGACCCTGCTCGATCACATACTCGAACACCTCGCGAGCCGTCTTCTTCTCCACCGGATCCTGCCCAGCCTTACCCGGCCGCTTGCCCGGCTTAGCCTCCAGCGCAGTTCCAGGAGCCGCAGCCGTCTCCGCTACGCCCTCTTCCGACGCAGCTTCCTCGGCCTCGTCCGCGTCAACCTTCGCAGCCTTCGCCGCATACTCAATCAGGAACGGCCCAACAAGCTGCTCGCGAATCAGCGCATGCTTGCTCAGCATCTGCCGGCTCTCCGCCGACGAAGCCAACGTCCAGTCGATCGTCCGCACTGCACCCTGCGCATCCGTAAAGTTCACCGAGTACACCCGGTGCTCCTCATCCAGCTCCACATCGCCAACATGTTTGAACTGGTACGCCTTCGTCAGCGCCTCCAGCTTCGTCCGCATCTCCTCCAGCTTCGCCGGAGTTTCGAAATCGGCCCTCTTCGCAGGCTCCTTGCCCTCATGGGCAAACAACTCCGCGAACGCCCGCGTTACCTCTTCATTACGCAGCCGCTTCTGCACCTTGTCGAAGAACCCGAGGTAGTCGTTCAACTGCCCCATGAACTTCGTCAGCGCCGCGCCCTCGAGCTTCGCACCGCCCTCGCCATAGCGGATCACCATGCCATCGGAGGCACGCTTCACCATCACGCTCACATACTCGCGGTCGTCCTTGATGTACTGCTCAAACTTGCCCTTCTTGATGCGATACAGCGGCGGCTGCGCAATATACACATGCCCACGCTTGATCAGCTCCGTCATATGCCGGAAGAAGAACGTCAGCAGCAGCGTACGAATGTGCGATCCGTCGACGTCGGCATCGGTCATCAGGATCAGCTTGCCGTACCTTAGCTTGGTCGCGTCAAAGTCGTCCTTGCCGATGCCGCAGCCCAGCGCGGTAATCATGGCCCGAATCTCTTCGTGCCCCAGCATCTTGTCATAACGAGCCTTCTCGACGTTGAGAATCTTACCCTTCAACGGCAGAATCGCCTGGAACTTCCGATCACGCCCCTGCTTTGCTGTTCCGCCTGCGCTCTCACCCTCAACCAGGTACAGTTCGCAACGATCCGGCTGCCGCTCCGAGCAGTCCGCCAGCTTACCCGGCAACCCGCCGCCATCCAAAGCACCCTTACGCCGGGTCAAATCCCGAGCCTTACGCGCAGCCTCACGCGCACGAGCCGCATCGATCGCCTTATTAATAATCTTCTTCGCAACCTGCGGATTCTGCTCCAAAAACGCGCCCAGACGCTCATTCACAAACGCCTGCACCGTCCCGGCAATGTCCGAGTTCAGCTTGCCCTTCGTCTGCCCTTCAAACTGCGGCTGCGAGAGCTTCACGCTGATCACAACCACGAGCCCCTCGCGAACGTCATCGCCGCTCAGATTCTCCTTCACATCCTTGAAGAGCCCAAGCTGCTGACCCGCAGCATTGATCGTCCGCGTCAGCGCCGTCTTGAAGCCGGAAAGATGCGTTCCGCCATCAATCGTGTTGATGTTGTTGGCAAACGTAAACACCGTCTCGGAGTAAGCGTCGTTGTACTGCAGCGCAATCTCCATGGCCACGTTGTCACGCTCGGCCTCCATGTAGATCGGCTTGTCGTGCAGCACCTGCTTGCCCTTGTTCAGGTGCTTGATGAACTCCGCAATGCCGCCGACGTACTTGAACTCCTGGTGCTTGCTCTCACCCGTCTTCGCATCGGTCGTACGCTCGTCGGTCAGGTGAATCTCCAACCCCTTGTTCAGGAAGGCGAGTTCCCGCAGCCGCTGAGCCAGTGTGTCGTAGTTGAACTCGGTGACGGTAAAGATCGTCTTGTCCGGCAGGAAATGGATCTTCGTGCCCCGGCGCTTCGTCGGCCCCATCTTCCGCAGCTTGCTGATCGGGTCGCCCTTCGAGTAGTCCTGCGTCCAGGCATGGCTGTCGCGCCACACCTCCACGTCGAACTCCTCGCTCAAAGCATTCACGCAGCTGACGCCGACGCCGTGCAATCCACCCGAAACCTTGTAGTTCGAGGCGTCGAACTTACCGCCAGCATGCAGCATGGTCAGAACCACCTGCACTGCCGGCATCTTCTCCCCGTTAATCACCTTGTCATCAACCGGAATTCCGCGCCCGTCATCGACCACGGTAATCGAGTTGTCCACATGGATCGTCACATCGATCCGGGTCGCATGGCCTCCCAGCGCCTCGTCCACCGAGTTGTCCACCACCTCATACACCAGGTGATGCAGTCCCATCTCGCCCGTCGACCCGATATACATCGCCGGGCGCAGACGTACCGCTGCCAACCCCTCCAGCACCGTAATATTCTCAGCGGAGTACCCGCCTCCGCCCTTCTTCTCGGCGTCTGTGGTTGCGTCAGTTTGCGTTTCCAAAAGGTCAGTCTCGGTGGGGATTGCCGTCGATGCCATGTAGCTCCTGAGTATGCAGGAAAACCCATCGTTGCCTGTCGGCTCGAACTCGCGAAAAACCGCGTCAATCAAGCACTTTGAAAGATTCAGGCCGGGGTTTTCAGTAACTTAAGTATAGCACGGAAAGGGTCTCTTCGATATCCCCCGACACCATCTCGGCACCCCCCTCAAACCCTCTCTTTTCTGTCACATCTGCGCGCTCTTTTTGCCGTCGTCCGCGCTCCCAAAAAGCAGACCTGCCCAACGCAGTAGCGGGCCCTTGTCCAACGGAAATGCCAGTCGCGGCCCGCACAAATCGCGTTTCGAGCAACGATAAAGTCCCGCATTCGACCTATTGCCCTCGGTGGCCTTGAGTAACCAAAAATTCGCAATAGACGTAACTGTTATTTCCGTTCTGAGGTCACCTGAAGTAACCCAAAAGTGGTACTCCCCTCCCACCCGCGGATTGCTATCTTCTTTTCACGAGGTGAAGTAATGAAATTGAATCGTTTGATAATGGTTTCTCTAGTTGGATTATCTTTAGCTACCCCGGCATTGGCGTGTGAACCGGGCAAGGGTAGTATCTTCTCGTTCTTTCACCACAGCGACTGCGACCACGACAAAGACTCCAACCAGAATCACGACCGCGATAAAGACAAGGACTCCCATCACGACTGCTCCGGTGGCGGGCACTCTGGTGGCGGTTCCAACTCCGGCGGCGGCGGCTCAACGCAACCCACCAAAGGCACCGTCTGATCCTTCTTCGGGCCATGTCCGAAATTCTGTCAAGCCCATCGACGATAAAACTAATTTAGAATAAGCAACATAAGCCTTTGGAAACTGTTGCAGGTCAACAGAGAGTAGCCCCGAACAGCAAGGTTCGGGGCTATCTCGTTTTGCGATGAATATTTCCCCATAAACTATCTGAATGCAATATGTTAGCGAAATTTAGTGCGATATCATTGCATATATTGCACTTGATAGTGAGCAAGAGCGAAGTACATGCGAAAGCAGTCAAACTCTGCGCAACCCAACAGATTTGCCCAAAACTCATATATACTCAGAAGGTTGTCCAAAGCAGCACTTCGTTAGGAATCTCAATGCCAAAGTTGAAGACACACAGCGGCGCGGCCAAGCGCTTCAAGAAGACCGGCACCGGCAAGTTCAAGCGTGGCCAGTCCAAGATGCGCCACATCCTCACTTCGAAGGCGACCAAGACCAAGAAGAAACTCGGTCGGATCGTTCTCGTCTCCGAAGCGGATACCGCGAAGGTCGCACGGATGCTTCCCTACGCGTAAAAGCGTAGTTGGAATCGTTCGATAGAGTCTTTCCAATCGAGCCGTCCCGAAACGGGCGAAGGGCCAGAAAAGCGTATCGGCCCCTGGAGCAGCGCAAGCGCTCCACTGAGATCGGAAGTAGTAAGCGAGTGAAGAGGCCACCTTTGCCTCCAGCCGCTCAAACGATGTACGCAAAAGGAGAAGTACGATGCCCCGTGTAAAACGGAGTACAAAACGCAGCGACCGCCGCAAAAAGATCCTCAAGCGCGCGAGTGGCTACTTCCTCACCAAGTCCAAGCTCTATCAGGCAGCCCAGGAAGCCGTCGAGCGCGGCCTCATGTTCGCCTATACTGGTCGTAAGCAGAAGAAGCGTCAGTTCCGCTCCCTCTGGATCGTTCGAATCGGCGCCGCCGCCAAGCTGAACGGCATGAGCTATTCGACCTTCATCAACGGCCTCAAGAAGGCGGGCAACCAACTCGACCGCAAGGTCCTCGCCGACATCGCCGCCAACGACCCCGCGGGCTTCACCGCCCTCACGGTTCAGGCCAAGGCAGCCCTCAATGCAGCCAAGTCAGCAAAGGTCGCAGCATAACGTAACCGTCATCGCAGCTCTGGAAGGCACGGCAGCCGCCGTGCCTTTCTTTTTGCCCGTAACAGATTCCAGCGAAAGAAGCAATGTGTCGAATGTCTAACGTCGAATCAACTCCGAATAGGCCTGCGACAAAGTATTCTGTATCCATGCCGCAGGTTGAAACCGAGCAAACCCAGCAGCGCTTAGGCTACGAACCCGACGCCCCCACCGGTCCCGCTTCCTTCGAGTCCTGGGGTCGCTACCCCGCCTACGATGCAAACATCATCCCGATTCACTGGCAAGGTGATTTCCTCGACGCTGCGAGCAAACTCCACAACGGTGCACTTCCCGTCGGTATGGGGCGCAGCTACGGCGACGTCTGCTTGCTCAAGGATGGCAACCTCCTCGTCACCACCGGCATGAACCGGATCATCGACTTTGACCCCGAGACAGGTCTCCTCACCGCCGAAGCCGGAATGTCCCTCGCGCAGATACTCGACTTTATCGTTCCCCGCGGTTTTTTCCTGCCCGTCACGCCCGGCACAAAATACATAACCCTCGGCGGAGCAATTGCCAACGACATCCATGGCAAGAACCACCACGTCGCCGGAACCTTCGGTTGTCACGTCACCCAGTTCGAGCTCATCCGCTCCAACGGTGACCGCAAACTCTGCACGCCCACGGAAAACTCCGACCTCTACGCTGCCACCATCGGAGGCCTCGGCCTTACCGGCTTCATCTCCTGGGCCACCTTGCGCCTCAAGCCCATCGTCTCCCGCAAAATCGACTACGAAGGCATCCAGTTCCGTGGCATCGACGAGTTCCTCGACCTCACAGAAGAGAGCAAGGACATCGAGTACACCGTAAGCTGGGTCGACGTCACATCCACCGGCCGCAACTTCTGCCGCGGCATCTTCATGCAAGGCGATCACTCGCCGAAGAAGGATGAGCTAAAGCCCTCACCCGAATCCAAACTCGTCTTTCCCTTCGAAGCTCCCAGCTTCGCCCTGAATCCGTTTTCCGTGGGCGCCTTTAACACAGCCTTCTACCACAAGCAGATTCGCAAGCGGGTCATGTCTCTCCTGGACTACGAGCCCTTCTTCTACCCGCTCGACAAAGTTCTCCACTGGAAGCGCATGTACGGCAAGCGTGGTCTGCTGCAGTTCCAGTACGTCATCCCATGGGAGTACGCCCGCGAAGGTACCGTAGCTATCCTCAAAGAGGTCGCCAAGTCCGGTCTCGCCAGCTTCCTCGCAGTCCTCAAAGCCTTCGGCGACTTCCCCTCGCCCGGCCTCATGAGCTTCCCCAAGCCCGGCATCACCCTCGCGCTCGATTTCCCCATCAAGCCCGGCAAAAGCTTCCCCCTCTTCGAGCGTCTCGCTGACATGACCCTCGAGTTCGGCGGCCGCCTCTATCCCGCCAAGGACGCGGCCATGACCGCCCGCCAGTTCCAGGCCTTCTATCCGCAATGGCAGGAATTCGCCCGCTACCGTGATCCCCTCCTCACCTCTAGCTTCTGGGAGCGCGTCACCGGTGATCGACCGACTTTATGAATCAGACCCCAGGCACGACCGCACCCCGCAAAATTCTCGTTCTAGGAGCCACCTCAGGCATAGCCGAAGCCACCTCCCGCATTTGGGCCAGCCAGGGTGCGAGTCTCTTTCTCGTTGCCCGTAACGCAGAAAAGCTAGCCGCTGTAGCCGCCGACCTCAAGGCCCGCGGAGCCAGCTACATCGACACTGCCGTAGTCGATCTCGACAACGTAGACCATCACCCAGCGTTGCTGGCCCATGCCATCAACTCGCTCACTGGCCTCGACGTCGCCTACCTCGCGCACGGAGTTCTCGGCGACCAGACCCAAGCCGAGCAGGACTTCAACGCGGCAGCCCACATCCTCTACACCAATCTGGTTGCCCCGGTCTCGCTCCTCACGTGGTTGGCCAACTACTTCGTGCAGCGCCACTCCGGCACCATCGCAGTTCTCTCGTCGGTAGCCGGAGACCGCGGCCGCAAATCTAACTACGTCTATGGCTCCTCGAAGGCCGGACTCTCCGCCTTCCTCGCAGGCCTGCGCAACCGCGTAGATCGCGAAGGAGTCACGGTCCTTACCATCAAACCCGGCCCCACCAAGACCGCGATGACCGCTGGCATGAAGGGTAGCGAGAAGTTCGCCGACGTCAACAAGGTTGCAGAATCAATCGTCAGCGCGATCGACAGCGGCAAGGACAACCTCTACGTCCCATTCCAGTGGCAGCCCATCATGTTCGTCATCCGCAACATCCCGGACCGCATCTTCAAAAAGCTAAATCTTTGATCCACTCCAGACGGTCTGATTTCTTACTGGCAGTCTGCTGTTGTTGCGCCATCTGCTGCTGACGCGTAGGCGGAGGCAGTTGTTCCGGCAACTGCTGCGCCCTCTCCACCAGGATCGACCAGTCCTCCGGCACCGGCAGCTCCTGGTCAAGCGACGGCGCGCCTTCACTCTGCGTCACCCGCACCGCCACAGTAAGCTCACTCGCCGCACGCCCGCGAAAGATCCCATGCGTCGGCGGAACATCCGAGTAATCCCGCCCAATCGCTGTCCGAATATGCCGGTCACCCGCCACCAGCCAGTTCGTCGGATCAAATCCAACCCACCCCAGATGCGGCATCAACACTTCAATCCAGGCATGAGTGGCCGAGCGAATCGAGCGGTCCATATCACTCTCGCCATGAAATAAATAACCGCTCACATACCGGCAGGGAATCCGCAGCTTCGACCGAACCAGCGTAGTCATAATGTGCGCAAAGTCCTGACAAACTCCCGTCTTTGTACTCAGCGCAAGATCAATCGGCGAATCCACCTTCGTCGACTTCGGCTTATAGTCAAAGTGCTCATACATCTGCTGATTCAGCTGATGCAGCACCATCATCGGATCATCTCTACGCCGAACATCCAGCTCCGAAGCCAGCTCATCCAGCGCATCCGTCGGAGCAGCAAACTCACTCGGCAGCAGCATCTCCCAGTAGTCTCCCTGCTCCACCATCGCATCCAGTTCATCCCACGCATCCGGAGCAAGAAACGCCGGAACCTGCGGAAGCGGCTGCATCTCCACCAGCGACTCCGCCACAATTACCAACTGTCCATGCTGCCCCGGAATGTCGAAGTGGTGCACATGATTCGCCAGATGATCGCGATAACCAAACACCCTGCACCGCGGACTCACCGACAGATGAAACGTCAGGCAGCGCTGGTTCTGGTCGTTCCGCGGATGCATCCGCGTCTCCATCATGCTCTCGCTCACGGAGTTGCTGTACAGAAACTTCGTCAAGTGGCGAATCGAATAGTACATCCAGCTCCTCCTTCTGCGTCGAATCTCATCTCTGCCTAACCCGCCAACGCCGCCTGGATCGGGTAGTCCACATAAAGCTCATAGATCATCTCGTGAATCGCCCTGCACTGTGTCTGAATATTGCGCAGGTAAGCCACCACATCGTCCTTCAGAATGTCGTCGACGCCGCTATAGCTCAACAACGCCTGCAGACGCCCCGACAAGCGACGCAGAGGCTCCGCCCGATTCTTGCCGCTCTCTCGATGGATCGCCTCCAGCGCATTCTGCATGCTGTCAATCGAGAACCTCAGCGAGTGCGGAAACTCCTCATCTAGCAGCAGGAACTCAAAGATCCTGTCCGGCGTAAGGTCGGCCGTATAAACCTTGCAGTACGCCTCAAACGCCGTAGCCGACCGCAACAATCCCATCCACTCCAGATACTCATTGCCCTCGGATATCCGCTCCGGATACCCCCACAGATCCTCGTGATAAGCCTCCAGCAACATCGCAGTCGCAGAAGCGCGCTCAATGTACCTCCCCACCTGAATAAACTGCCACCCCTCGCCATGGCTCATCGTCGAGTCGGTCACACCCTGAAACTGATGCACCGCCTCCATCACCGACTGCAGAAACTCCGTCGGCTGAGCCATCTCCTGCAACGCCTCTGCATGCATATCGCTCTGCATCTCAGGCCGCGTCACCTGCAAATACAGGCTATTCAGCCGATGCCACTGCTCCGTCGAGATCTGCTCCCTCACATGCCGCGAGTTCTCACGCGCAGAAATAATGCAAGACACAATAGCGGCCTTATTCTCCGTATTGAACGTCAAGTCACGCATCAGCGCATACGGATCGCCCGT
>Ga0209060_10000224_pt1 | contig 130073 bp, 106 predicted proteins | sample Coa_R1_8_FD_187155 | JGI IMG/M metagenome (GOLD analysis project Ga0209060, IMG submission 187155) | Surface soil microbial communities from Centralia Pennsylvania, which are recovering from an underground coalmine fire - Coalmine... | ecosystem: Environmental > Terrestrial > Soil >... | reverse complement strand
AGGAGTTTGCGGACAGTCATATTAGTTAGTCTAATCTGCAGCAGCGAGCGGCGTCCTGTCAAAAAGGCTTCAAAAGTGTCACAAGGCTAAAATGAATATGTGAACGACCAATCTCGTGATCGGGACCCGGTGGTTGAAGCATATAAGAAGACATCGACCGCAGTCTGATCCGGGAGAACACTGAAACTAACGGTGGAAGAGCGATTCCGCAAAGCCATGGCACTTGCTCGATTTGCGGAAGAAATGCGGCGTGCCGGCCGTGAAGCCCGCGCGCGCTCATGACCGAATACGATGACCGCAGCCCGCATCGCACTCGCTAACATTCGCATCGCATCCACGCCGGAGGAATCTGTGGATCGCGCTTGTGGGGCAATCGTCGAAGCGGGAGGACGCAGCGCGGAGGTCATTTGCTTTCCCGAATGCTACGTGCCCGGCTATCGCTGGCCGGGAGCGGCGGCACCTCCGCCCAATCCGGTCTTTCTCGAAAACGCATGGGCAGGGGTGGCGTCTTACGCTAAGCGCGCCGGCATAACGGTCGTGCTCGGGACGGAAAGACCGACGCCGAGGGGTTTGCTGATCAGCGCATTAGTCATCAACGCAGACGGTTCCGTGGCGGGCTGGCAGGACAAGGAGCAACTCGATCCTTCGGAGGAGGGGACTTACGTGGCAGGAGACGGCCGCACGATCTTCCATGCGGGCCCACTGACTTTCGGTATTGCCATTTGTCACGAAGGTTGGCGCTATCCGGAGACTGTACGCTGGGCGGCCAGACGCGGCGCTCACCTCGTGTTTCACCCGCACGCGCACGTTGCGGAACCCGGAAGCTATCGTCCATCCACATTCCTGGACCCGGCGAACACGTTTCACGAGAAGGCCCTGCTCTGCCGCGCCGCCGAGAACACGTGCTATTTCGCATCCGTGAACTGCGCAAGCGAAGGCTCCGGCACCACGTCAGCAGTGATTCGGCCGGATGGCACCGTGCAGTGCTATCAGCCTTACAGTGTCGAGGGCCTGCTAATGGCAGACATCGATATCGCCCTTGCGACCGGGTTGCTTGCCGCCCGGTGCCGCGCTGCCGGCAATTAGGCGGGAGCGGCGAAAGCGGCCGCTGCCTGAGCTGCGCGGGTTGAGAGGCTCTCGAACGCCGCGTGCAATTCCGGCGGCTCCCGCACCACAATCGAGCAGCCCAGCGCCAACAGCATGGCGGCGAAGGGCTCCAGATTCTCGCGGGCGCAGCGCAATTTCGTGCCGCCGTTTTCGTCTTGCATCATCACCCGATGCAACCCGAAATGCGAGCGCGTCTTATCGATCGGCATGTCGAGCCAGACTTCGATGGAGTAGCCGACCTGTACGAACGACATGGAACGCTGCAGGTAGGCCTTGGCGTCGAAACCGGGGGGCCGCTCGAAAGATTCCTCGCGCACTTCCAGTTCAGAGAGGCGATCGAGCCGGAACGTCCGGAGCGCTTGCCGCATACGGCAGCGGCCGACGACGTACCAGCGGCCATCCGTGTGTACGATTCCGTACGGCTCGGCTTCGCGGCGCGAAGTTGTCCGGTCGCGCGATTCGTAATGGAAGGCGACCCGGCGGCGCATGCGGACAGCGGAGCAGAGGCGGATCAGCGAGTCGGCCGAGGTGGAGATGACCCAAGGCCGGGCTCGATGGCGACTACTTCTTCCACGGCGTTGGCGCTGTCGCGCAGAGCATCCGGGAGGACGCGCCCTAGCTTGGCAGCGGCGCCCTCAGCGGCGGGAGCAAAGGCTGCGAGTCCCAGATACCGCAGCGCACGCAAACCGAGCGTCAGGGCGAAGGCCTCCTCGTCGGTAAACATCATGGGCGGCAAGCGGAAACCGGGCTTCAGCCGGTAGGCCCCACCCACGCCGCGAGTCGATTCGACCGGAATGCAGAGGTCTTGTAACCGCGCGATATAGCGCTGGACCGTGCGCAGGTTCACTTCCAGCCTCTGCGCCAATTCCGCGCCGCTGACGTGCTCGCGCGCCTGAAGAATCTCCAGTACCGTAAGCACGCGCATGATGGGGTCGTACATAAATTAATGGTGGCATGAATTCACGACAGGAACTGTCGGGAATGAGTTTTAGAGTGGCCTTATGACCGCAACCCAAACACAAACCGTAATCAATTCCCTTGCGCTGCTGGACCATTGGCAGGGCCATCGCCGGCTGACACGCCGCGTGATCGACGCGTTCCCCGAAGACAAACTGTTCAGCTTCACGATCGGATCGATGCGGCCCTTTTCCGAGATGGTGAAGGAGTTTCTGAAGATGGCGGAACCGATTGCCCAAGGAGTGGCGACCGGCGAGTGGAAGTCATTCGGCGCCGGCGATCTCGATTCCGTACGCTCCAAGGCGGAGCTGTTACGCCTGTGGGACGACGCGACCGAAAAGATCAACTCCATCTGGCCCACCATACCCGCACATCGCTTTGCCGAGGTGGACAAAGCATTCGGCCAATGGGAGAACTCTGGCATCAATACGATTCTTTACGGTATCGAAAATGAGATTCACCACCGCGGGCAAGGGTATGTCTATTTGCGCGCGCTGGGGATTGAGCCACCGCCGTTCTGGGAGCGGTGAAGCGTATCTGGCCGGGGGCGCCGGTGATTTTGCCGGCGTCACCGTTTACTCCCGCCGAACTCTGCCCATCCAGTTTCACTAGAATCATTTGAATTCGGATTGCACCCCGGGACGTACTGCCCGCAGATTTGTTAGGTAACGCACACGATCTAATTTTTTGTTTTCGTATACTTTACGGTACATTACGTCTGTCGAGGGTGAAGATGGCTACGCAGAATATGGATGGGCTCGAAGCACAGGCTACGGCCGTAGCACCAGCTTTGGAACAAAGCGTATTGCTGAAGGCATTGCAGGCCGTTCGGAACGGGGATTTTTCGGTTCGCCTCCCGGCGGAACGCGCCGGCATCGAAGGCAAAATTGCCGACACGTTCAATGAAATCGTTTCGGCTAATGCCCGGATCGCCGCGGAGTTGAAGCGCGTTGGATCGGCTGTAGGCAAGAAGGGACAGACGCGCCAGAGAGTCCGGTTTTTACCGCTCCCCGGAAAGTGGGACGAGATGGCGACGTCGATCAACGAACTGATTGACGATTTACTCTGGCCCACTACGGAGGTTACCCGAGCCGTATCGGCCGTGGCCCAGGGCGATCTGCTTCGCACCGTGCCCCTCGAAGCCAACGGGCGACCGCTGGAGGGCGAGTTTCTGCGGTCGGCCAATATTGTGAACACCATGATCCAGCAACTGGTGGTGTTCACTTCCGAAGTGACGCGCGTGGCGCGCGAAGTGGGTACCGACGGCAAACTGGGCGGCCAAGCCGAGGTTCGGGGCGTCAGCGGCGCCTGGAAGGATTTGACGGACAGCGTCAACTCCATGGCCAATAACCTGACGGCGCAGGTGCGCAACATCTCCGAAGTGACCATCGCGGTGGCGAGCGGAGACCTTTCGAAGAAGATCACGGTGGATGTCCGCGGGGAGATCTTACAGTTGAAGGAAGCCATCAACACGATGGTGGACCAGCTCAGATCGTTTGCCAGCGAGGTGACCCGCGTCGCAAAGGAAGTGGGTACCGAAGGCCGTCTCGGAGGCCAGGCAGTGGTTCCCGGTGTCGCCGGGACGTGGAAGGACCTGACCGACTCGGTGAACGCCATGTGCGGAAATCTGACGGCGCAGGTACGCAATATCGCCGACGTCACTACGGCGGTTGCGCGCGGCGATCTGTCGCGCAAAATTACGGTGGATGTGAAGGGCGAGATTCTGGCGCTGAAGAACACGATCAACACGATGGTAGACCAGTTGAACGCGTTTGCCAGCGAAGTGACGCGCGTTGCGCGCGAAGTCGGCACGGAAGGCAAACTCGGCGGCCAGGCGGCGGTGCCGGGCGTGGCGGGGACGTGGAAGGATCTTACCGACAACGTCAACTTCATGGCCAGCAACCTGACGGCGCAGGTGCGCAATATCGCCGATGTGACCATCGCGGTGGCGAGCGGAGACCTTTCGAAGAAGATCACGGTGGATGTGCGCGGAGAGATTCTGCAGTTGAAAGAAGCTATCAACACGATGGTGGATCAACTGCGATCGTTTGCCAGCGAGGTGACGCGCGTAGCGCGCGAAGTGGGCACTGACGGACGCCTGGGCGGGCAGGCGATCGTACCCGGCGCAGCGGGAACGTGGAAGGACCTCACCGACTCCGTCAACTCGATGGCCAATAACCTGACGGCGCAGGTGCGCAACATCGCAGAGGTGGCGACCGCCATCGCCAGCGGGGACCTTTCGCGCAAGATCACGGTGAACGTGAGCGGCGAAATTTTGCAGCTCAAGGAAACCATCAACACGATGGTGGACCAGTTGAACGCATTCGCCAGCGAAGTGACGCGCGTGGCGCGCGAAGTGGGTACCGACGGAAAATTGGGCGGCCAGGCGCAGGTGCCGGGTGTCGCGGGCACCTGGAAGGACCTTACCGATAACGTCAACTTCATGGCCAGCAACTTGACCGCGCAGGTTCGGAATATCGCCGAGGTCGCGACCGCGATCGCCAACGGCGATCTTTCGCGCAAGATCACGGTGAGCGTGAGCGGTGAAATTCTGCAGCTCAAGGAAACCATCAATACGATGGTGGACCAGTTGAACGCGTTTGCCGGCGAAGTGACGCGCGTGGCGCGCGAAGTAGGCACGGAAGGCAGACTGGGCGGCCAGGCGAATGTGCGCGGCGTGGCGGGCACGTGGAAGGACCTTACCGACTCCGTCAACTCGATGGCCAATAACCTCACCGCGCAGGTGCGCAACATCGCGGAGGTGGCAACGGCTATTGCCAGCGGAGACCTTTCGCGCAAGATCACGGTGAACGTGAGCGGCGAAATTCTGCAGCTCAAGGAAACCATCAACACGATGGTGGATCAGTTGAACGCGTTCGCCGGGGAAGTGACGCGCGTAGCGCGCGAGGTAGGTACGGAAGGCAAGCTCGGCGGCCAGGCCCAGGTGCACGGCGTAGCCGGGACGTGGAAAGACTTGACGGACAGCGTCAACTCCATGGCGAGCAACCTGACGGCCCAGGTCCGAAACATTGCGGAAGTAGCGACTGCGGTAGCGCGCGGCGACCTTTCGCGCAAAATCACGGTCGACGTGCGGGGCGAGATCCTGCAGTTGAAGGAAACGCTGAACACGATGGTGGACCAGCTCAACGCGTTCGCGGCGGAAGTGACGCGCGTGGCGCGCGAAGTGGGGACCGACGGCAAGCTCGGCGGGCAGGCGGTAGTGCCCGGTGTGGCGGGAACATGGAAAGACCTTACGGACTCCGTCAACTCGATGGCCGGGAACCTGACGGCGCAGGTCCGCAACATTGCCGAAGTTTCCACGGCTATCGCGAGCGGCGATCTTTCGAAAAAGATCACGGTGGACGTGCGGGGCGAGATCCTGCAGTTGAAGGAGACGCTGAACACGATGGTGGACCAGCTCAACGCATTCGCCGGCGAAGTGACGCGCGTGGCGCGCGAAGTGGGCACGGAGGGCCGCCTGGGCGCCCAAGCGAAGGTGACAGGAGTCGCGGGCACATGGAAGGACTTGACCGACAACGTCAATTCCATGGCGGGGAGCCTGACAGCTCAAGTCCGCAACATCGCGGAGGTGACGACGGCGGTCGCGCGCGGCGACCTCTCGCGCAAGATTACGGTGGACGTGAAGGGCGAAATTCTGGAGCTGAAGAACACCATCAACACGATGGTGGACCAGCTCAACGCGTTTGCCAGCGAGGTGACGCGCGTGGCGCGCGAGGTCGGAACGGAAGGCAAGCTGGGCGGCCAGGCCGCGGTGCCGGGCGTGGCGGGCACCTGGAAGGACCTCACCGACAACGTCAACTTCATGGCCAGCAACCTAACGGCGCAGGTCCGCAACATCGCGGAAGTTGCGACGGCCATCGCGAGCGGCGACCTCTCCAAGAAGATCACGGTGGACGTGCGCGGCGAGATCCTGCTGCTGAAGGAAACCCTGAACACGATGGTGGAGCAGCTCCGATCGTTTGCCGCGGAGGTGACGCGCGTGGCGCGCGAGGTCGGAACGGACGGCCGTTTGGGCGGACAAGCGGTGGTGCCCGGAGTGGGTGGAACGTGGAAGGATCTGACCGACAACGTCAACCTTCTGGCGGCGAACCTGACGACCCAGGTACGCAACATTGCCGAGGTGACGACCGCTGTAGCGCGCGGCGATCTTTCGCGCAAGATCACGGTGGACGTGAAGGGCGAAATCCTGGAGCTGAAGGACACCATCAACACCATGGTGGATCAGCTCAACGCATTCGCCGCCGAAGTGACGCGTGTAGCGCGCGAGGTCGGCACGGAAGGAAAGCTGGGCGGACAGGCACAGGTGCCCGGCGTTGCGGGTACCTGGAAAGACCTGACCGACAACGTCAATGTGATGGCGGCGAACCTGACAGAGCAAGTCCGCGGCATTGTGAAGGTGGTAACCGCGGTGGCCAACGGCGACCTGAAGCAGAAGCTGACCGTGCGCGCGAAAGGCGAGGTCGCGGCACTGGCGGAAACCATCAACAATATGACGGACACGCTGGCAACCTTCGCCGAGCAGGTCACCACGGTGGCGCGCGAAGTAGGCGTCGAAGGCCGCTTGGGAGGTCAGGCGAACGTCCCCGGCGCTGCCGGAACCTGGAAGGACTTGACCGGCAACGTGAACCTGCTGGCGGCGAACCTGACGACTCAGGTGCGTGCGATCGCGGAGGTGGCCACAGCGGTGACGAAGGGCGACCTGACGCGATCGATCATGGTGGATGCGCGCGGCGAGGTTGCGGAGTTGAAGGACAACATCAACACCATGATCACCAACCTGCGCCTTACGACCGATCGCAACAGCGTGCAGGACTGGCTGAAGACCAATCTGGCGCGCGTGACCGGGCTGCTGCAAGGACAACGGGATCTGAGCACGGTGGGACGGACGCTGCTTTCCGAGTTAACTCCGCTGGTGAACGCGCAGCGAAGCGTGATCTACCGGATGGAGACCGAGGGCGACGAGCCGCAACTGAATCTGCTGGCCACATACGCCACCAGTGGGGACCTGGATCTTCCCGACCGCCTCAGGCTGGGTGAAACGCTGGTCGGGCAATGTGCCGTGGAGAAGCAGCGAATCCTCATCACGAAGGTACCCAAGACCGCCATCCCGGTGCGTTCGGGCCTGTTCGAGGCGCAGCCCGAGAATGACGTGGTGCTTCCCGTGCTGTTTGAAAACCAGATAAAGGCGGTGATCGAGCTGGCATCGCTCGGCGCTTTCACCGCTTCCCACCTGGCCTTTCTCGAACAGCTCACGGCCAGCATCGGAATTGTGCTCAACAGTATCGAAGCGACCATGAAAACGGAGGGATTGCTGAAGCAATCCCAGCAGCTCACGTCGGAATTGCAGAGCCAGCAAAAAGAGTTGCAGGAGAAGAACGAACAGCTCGCACAGAAGGCCCAGCAACTCGCCGAACAGAACGCCGAAGTCGAGCGCAAGAACCAGGAGATCGAACAGGCGCGGCGCGCGCTCGAGGAGAAGGCAGACGAACTGGCGCTGACCTCCAAGTACAAATCGGAATTCCTGGCCAATATGTCCCACGAGCTGCGCACGCCGCTGAACAGCATTCTGATTCTGGGCCAGCAGCTTGCGGAAAACGCGGACAACAATCTGACCAGCAGGCAGGTGGAGTTTGCGCGCACGATTCACGGAGCGGGTACCGATTTGTTGAACCTGATCAGCGACATTCTGGATCTTTCCAAGATCGAATCCGGAACCGTCACCGTGGAAGCGGAGGGGGTCGAGTTTTCCACCCTGCTGGAAACGGTGGTGCGAACGTTCCGGCATGAGGCGGAGAGCAGGGCGTTGACGTTCGACGTTTCGCTCGGAGCCAACGTCGACCGGGAAATGACGACGGACGCCAAGCGCCTCATGCAGGTATTAAAGAACCTGTTGTCAAATGCCTTCAAATTCACCGAGCACGGAGGCGTGCGGCTAAGCGTTTCGATGGCCTCCAGCGGCTGGAGCCCGGAGCATCCGGTTTTGAAGAACACCGAAGCGGCGGTGGCCTTCGAAGTGACGGATACGGGGATCGGAATCCCTCCGGAGAAGCAAAAGATTATATTCGAGGCATTCCAACAGGCGGATGCCAGCACGAGCCGCAAGTACGGTGGGACGGGATTGGGGCTGGCCATCAGCCGCGAGCTGGCTTATCTGCTGGGCGGCGAGATCAAGCTCCGCAGCACGCCCGGTGCGGGCAGCACCTTTACGTTGTACCTTCCGCTGAAGTATCAGGGGCCGTCGGTTTCGACGCAGCCGAAGACGAAGGAAACGGTAGATTCGGGGATTATACGGCTACCTGCCGTGCGACTGCCCGAGCGCCCCGCCGATCTGATCCCCGACGACCGCGCGAATTTGCAGCAGGGCGACAGCGTGCTGCTGATCGTGGAGGATGACCCGCACTATTGCCGGGTGCTTGTCGATCTGGCCCGCTCGTCCGGGTTTAAGGTGCTGGTGGCAATGCGCGGTGCGGACGCGCTGAACCTGGTGCGCAAATACCGGCCGACGGCGGTGTCGCTCGACATCTTCCTTCCGGACATGCTCGGATGGACAGTGCTGAGCCAACTCAAGCAGGACCCGGCCCTGCGGCACATTCCGGTGCAGATCGTGACGCTGGACGAGGACCGGCAGCACGGGCTGGCCCGGGGTGCGTTTGGCTTCCTCACCAAATCGACCTCGCCTGAGAGCCTGGGCGCCGCGTTTTCGCGGATCAAGGAATACGCGAAGCCGCGGCTCAGGCGCCTGCTGGTTGTGGAGGATGATGCGGGCGACCGCCTGAGCATCCGCGCCCTGCTCGAGCACGAGGATATCGAGATAGAAACCGTAGGGACTGGCAGAGAAGCGCTCAGCCATCTACGCGAGCAAACTTTCGATTGTGTGGTGCTCGATTTACGCCTGCCCGATATGTCCGGCTTCGATGTGCTGGAGGAGCTGAGCCGCAGTCCGGAATTGAGCGACGTTCCCGTGGTCGTATTTACCGGCAAGGAACTGTCGCCTGATGAGGATGCCCGGCTGCATACGATCGCGCGCAGCATCGTGGTGAAGGGCGTGGAGTCGCCGGAACGGCTGCTGGATGAAACCGCGCTTTTCCTGCATCGCGTAATTGCCGGATTGCCGCCGGAGAAGCAGCAGATGATAGAGCGGCTGCATCGCTCGGATGAGGACCTGGTGGGAAGGCCAGTGCTGATCGTGGATGACGACGTGCGGAATATTTTCGCGCTGAGCAGCGTCCTCGAGCGGCGCGGCATGAGAGTGGTCTCAGCCTCCACCGGGCACGAAGCGATCGCCACGCTGGAGATGTCTTCCGAAGTAGCCATCGTGCTCATGGACATTATGATGCCCGGCATGGACGGTTACGAAACCATGCAGGTGATCCGGCAGAACCCGAAATACCGGCGATTGCCTATAATTGCTTTAACCGCCAAGGCAATGAAGGGAGATCGCGAAAAATGTCTGGAAGCGGGTGCTTCCGATTACCTGGCCAAGCCAGTGAACACGGAGCAGTTGCTCTCGGCTCTTCGGATCTGGCTGCATCGATAAAAGAGTGATCCATGCAGATCAGAGAACCCGTAAACATACTGCTGGTTGACGATCAACCCGGGAAGCTTTTAAGTTACGAAACCATTCTCTCCGAACTGGGCGAGAACCTAATCAAAGTGACCTCGGGCCGGGAGGCTCTGGAGTGCCTCCTAAAGACGGAGATTGCGGTGGTTCTGGTGGACGTTTGCATGCCCGACCTCGACGGGTACGAACTTACCACAATGATCCGCAATCACCCGCGATTTCAGAAGACCGCGATTATTCTCGTATCGGGCGTATTGACCGAAGACGTGGACCGGCTCAAAGGGTATGTATCCGGGGCGGTGGACTACGTTTCGGTTCCCATTGTGCCTGAGATTTTGCGCGCCAAGGTCTCGGTGTTTGCCGACCTGTATCGAAAGACGGAAGCGCTGCAACAACTGAACCAGGAACTGGAGAAGCGAGTCCAACAGCGCACGGCGGCCCTTTCGGATACGGCCGAGAAACTGGCTCAGGCATATGAAGCGAGTCACTACCTCGCATCGATTGTGGAATCGTCTCATGACGCGGTCATCGGACAATCCCTGACCGGGATCATACGGACGTGGAATGGCGGAGCGGAGCGGCTGTACGGATACAAGGCGGAGGAGATTCTGGGCCGCAACGTGAGGCAGTTGACGCCGCCGGATTTGCAGAACGAGGAAGCGGTGATTCTCGAAAAAGTCGCGCGGGGCGAGGGCGTGGAGCATTTCGAAACCGTCCGCGTCCGGAAGGACGGCAGCCGGGTAGAAGTATCGCTGACGATATCGGCGATCCGAAACGAACGGGGAGAATTGATCGGCGCCTCGCAAGTGGCTCGCGATATCACCGAGAAAAAACGCACGGCACAGTTGATGCTGCAGGCGCACAAGCTGGAGAGCCTCGGCGTGCTGGCCGGTGGAGTGGCTCACGATTTCAATAATCTTCTGGTGGGGATCCTGGGGAACTCCAGCCTGGCGCTGGATTTGTTGCCGGGCGATTCGGCGGCGCGGCCACTGATCGAGTCAGTGGTTGCGGCGGGCGAGAGCGCGGCGGGGTTGACGCAGCAGATGCTGGCGTATGCGGGCAGGGCGTCGTTTGTGCTGAAGAACATCGACCTTTCGGATCATGTTCGCCAGGCGATTCCGCTGGCCCAGGCGGCCGTGTCTCGCGCGGTCGAGTTTCGGCAGGAATTAGCTGAGGATCTGCCGCCGGTCAGCGCGGATATCAGCCAGGTGCAACAGATCGTCATGAACCTGGCGATTAATGCGGCGGAGTCGATACCGGCCGGCCGGCGTGGCAAGCTGGTCATTATCACGCGGCTGCAGAATGTGGATGAAGAGTTCCTTCGCGCTAACGCCGGCACACTGATCGGAGACTTGGCGCCGGGACCCTATTCGACGCTGGAGGTGCATGACAACGGCGCGGGTATGGATGAAAAGACCAAGGCCCGCATCTTCGAGCCCTTCTTTACGACGAAGTTCACGGGCCGGGGGCTCGGGCTGGCGGCTGTACTTGGCATTGTCAAAGGGCACGGTGGCGGCATCCAAGTTATGACCACGCCCGGAGAGGGCACTGTCTTTCGCGTGCTGTTTCCGGCGGTAAGTGGCTCGGTTAAACAGCGGCAGCCGAGCCGGCGCGAAGCTACGCTCGTCGCTAGCGGCGGTGGTACGGTACTGGTGATCGACGATGAAATGATCGTTCGCAGAGTGGCGCAACACGTGCTTCAAGAATGCGGTTACCAGGTGTTACTCGCCGATGATGGCCAGAGCGGCGTGGAACTGTATCGGCGCAACGCCGCGGCGGTGCAATGTGTGGTGCTGGATGCAACGATGCCGAGAATGAGCGGGGAGGATACTCTAGCAGCTCTGCAATCGGTGCGGGCGGATGTTTCAGTCATCCTATCGAGCGGGTTCAGCGAGTCGGAGATCCAGCGCCGGTTCGAAGGGAGGCGGGTGGCGGGCTTCATCCAAAAGCCATACCGGTCGGCGGCTCTGCTGGAAAAGGTAACAGCAGTGATGTCCCAGACGCCGGTGCGCGTCGCCAGGACATAAGCACTGTGAGAGAGCCTGCCGTAACGCCGCGCCTCCGCCGGTCCCTTTTTCAGTAAAGTAGAGGTTTTCGGGAACCTCGGTGAAAACGCGTATTGTCTTCTGGCCCGCAGGGGCCCTGGTCCTTTTGCTGGCAAGCTGCCAGTCTCCCGATGAGGAGGAAGCCAAGCAGCGTGTCGCCGCCCAAAGCAGCGTCATCACGCCTGATGGCGCGATCCATCTGAAGGCTGGCCAGATCCAGGCCAACGGGATCCAGACCACGGCCGCGGGCGAACAGTCGGTGGTGCCTGCGATTTCCGTGGTGGGCCGCGTCAAAGCGCAGCCCGGCCATCGCTCGGATGTGTTTTCGCCTTTCGCCGGCCGCCTCGTAGGACCCGCCGAACTGCCACGCATGGGTACTTCGGTCCTGCAGGGCCAGGTGGTCGCTGAGGTGGAACAGCAGTTGACGGCCGCAGAGCAGGCGCAGTTCAACGCGCAAATCACGCAATTGGAATCGGCTGCCACCCAAGCCCGCCAGGAAGTGGACCTGCATCGGCTGGAGTTGGACCGAGCCAAGGAGCTTTACGACACGGGAGCCATCCCGCGCAAACAGTTGGAGACGGCCGAATTCAATCTCCGCCAATCGGAAGAGCGCTTCCAGGCCGCGGGCGCGGCGAAGCAGAAATATGAAGCGCTGATGTCGCAGCAGCCTTCCGGGACCCGCCGCATTGAGGTGCGTGCGCCGATCTCCGGGACGGTAGTCATAGCCGATCTTGCCTTGGGCCAGCAGATCGATCCCGCCAAGAGTCTCGCCACAATAGCTGATTTAAGGACGGTTTGGGTGGAGGCTGCGGTCCACGAAACCGAACTGCCCAGCGAACGCAACGCCCGCCGGGCTCAGATTACAACTCCAGCCTATCCCGGACGGACCTATGGGGGCACGCTCGTCACGATTGGGACCGTGGTCGATCCGCAGAATCGCACGGTTCCCGTGGTCTACGCCGTAAACAACCCGGATGCCAGCCTTAAACTGGACATGACGGCCCAGATCCGCATCCCCTCGGGTCCGCCCGCCATCTCCATCGTCATTCCGGCTACCGCGGTCCTGTACCAGGAAGGGCGGTCGTCGGTTTACGTCGAAACCTTGCCCGGCGTGTTCCAACTTCGGCCGGTCACCGCAGGCGATCGCCTGGGCAACGCCATCGCCGTGCTCTCCGGATTGAAGGCGGGGGAGAAGGTCGTCTCTGTGGGCGCCGCCGCTCTCCAGAGCGAGACCTCGAAGGGCCAGGTTGCGATCGAAGGGGACGAATAGGTGCTCAACGGGCTGATTCGCTGGTCGCTGCGCAACCGTCTGGTGGTAGTCGTTTTCGCCATAATCCTGGCGGTTTGGGGCGTCCGCGTAGCGCTCCAAACCCCCCTCGATGTCTTCCCCGCGTTTGCGCCGCCGCAAGTGGTGGTTCAGACCGAAGCGGCGGGCTTTTCCGCTTCCGAAGTCGAGCAACTCATCACCACGCCCATCGAACTGGCGCTCAATGGAACGGCCAATCTCGAAACCGTCCGCTCGTCATCGATCGCCGGATTGTCGGTGGTCACCTGCATTTTCCAGCCCGCGACCGACATCTTTCGCGCGCGCCAGCTAGTTACCGAAAAGCTGCAGCAGGCGCGCGCGCGCCTTCCCGATGGCGCCAATGAACCGCAAATGATGCCTGTCACTTCGCCCATCGGCATCATTTATAAGATCAGCCTCACAGCTCCAAAGACCTCACTGATGGACCTGCGCTCCATAGCCGATTGGACGCTCCGCCCGCGCCTGCTGGCCGTACCCGGCGTGGCCCAGGTAATCATCTACGGGGGCGAGGTGAAGCAGTATCAGGTAATCACCGATCCGGCACGCCTGAAAGATTATGGGATCACGCTCGGCGAGGTCATGAATGCGGCAGCGCAGGCAAACCAAAACGCCGCCGCCGGCTATCTGGATACGCAAGGGCAAACCTTGCCAATCCGCGGTGAGGGGCGCGTTCACTCGCTTGACGATCTCGCCAACGCGGTGGTCGCGGTGAAAAATAGCGTGCCGATCCGCATTCGCCAGGTGGCGCGCGTGCAGTTCGGCGCGGAGTATAAGGTGGGCGATTCCTCCACCGCGGGAAAGCCGAGCGTGCTCCTGCTGGTAATGGAGCAGCCTTCGGCCAACACCCTGGAAGTGAGCCGCCGGGTAGAAACGGCACTGAAGGGCCTGCGCCCCGCTTTGCCCCCCGACGTGACCATGGATGAGAACATCTTCCGCCAGGCCACCTTCATCGAACGGGCTATCACGAATATCCGCGAGGCCATGCTCCAGGGCGGCGCGCTCGTGGTTCTCGTACTGCTTGTGTTCCTGTTCAGTTGGCGCACCGGCTTGGTCAGCCTGACGGCCATTCCGTTATCGCTGCTGATCGCGGTGCTCGTGCTGCACGCCGCCGGCCGCACCATTAATACGATGACATTGGGGGGCCTCGCCATCGCTCTCGGCGAAGTTGTGGATGACGCCATCGTCGATGTCGAAAACGTGCACCGCCGGTTACGCGAGAACCGGCTCAACCCGCGCCCGCGTTCCGTATTCTCTATTGTGTTTCGTGCCTCCACCGAAATCCGCGGCTCGGTGGTATTCGCTACTTTCATCGTGGCGCTGGTTTTCCTGCCGGTCTTCGCGCTATCCGGATTGCCCGGCCGCATTTTCGCCCCGCTCGGGGAAGCGTATATCGCAGCGATTCTGGCATCGCTGCTGGTGGCGCTCACGGTCACTCCCGCGCTCTGCTCCTACCTGTTGCCGAAAGCCGCGGAGCATCCCGAAGATACTGCCACAGTGCGTCTCCTGAAACGCTCTTATGGCCGTTGGCTCGCGCGCATGCTGCGCTATCCGGGACGGATTGTTTCGGTTTCGCTCGTGCTACTGGCGGCATCCGTGGCGGCCGTTCCGTTTCTCCAAGGCGAGTTTCTGCCCGAGTTCAACGAAGGCAACATTATCGTCCACATGGCTGGCGTTCCGGGAACGTCGCTGGCTGAATCGCTGCGAGCGGGCGCCATCGTCCAACGCCGGCTTCTTGAGATTCCGGAAGTGGCCAAGGTGGCCCAGCGCGCGGGCCGCGCCGAACTCGGCGAAGACACCTTTGAAGGTAACTATTCGGAACTCGACGTCAATTTGAAAGAGAGCCAGCGGCCGCGCGAAGCCATCCTCGCCGATGTACGAAGCAAACTTGCCGGCATTACAGGATTCGCCTTCAGCATCAAGCAGTTCATCGCAGAACGTATCGAAGAGGTGCTCTCCGGCAGTACCGCCACCGTGGTGGTGAAGCTCTTTGGACCCGACCTCGACGTGCTCCGCCAAAAGGGCGCGGAGATTCGCTCGATCGCCGCCGGTGTCCCCGGCGTGGCCGACCTGAACCTGGAGCAGCAGACCGCCCGGCCCCAGGTTCTGGTGCGCTTCAATCACGATGCGATGGGGCAGTATGGCCTGAATAGCGCCGGCCTGGCTCGCACCCTACGCGCCGCATTCTATGGCGCTACAGTCTCGGAAGTCTTCGAGGAACAGAAACTGTTTGCCATCCTGGTGCGTTACGAACCGGCTGCCGCAACCGATCCTCGGACCATGGGCGAAACCCTCGTGGATACCGGTAGTGGAGCGAAAGTGCCGTTATCGGCCGTGGCCGATATTGAAGTAGTCAATGCCCCCAGCATGATCAACCGCGAAAACGCGCAGCGACGCATCGTAATTTCTTCGGACATCGAGGGCGGCAGCCTCACTGGCGTGGCACAGGAGATTCAGAAGCGGGTCGGGGCGCGATTGCGCCTGCCCGCCAGCTACTATGTCGTTTACGGCGGCGCCTACGAAGCCGAATCCAGTGCCGTCCGCGAGATCCTGCTACTAAGCGCCGCCGCGATCACGGGCATCTTCCTGCTGCTCTTCATGGCCTTCCGCTCGGCGCGCGAAGCCTTCCTGGTAATGGCCAATCTTCCGCTGGCATTGATCGGCGGCGTGGCTGCCGTGTTTCTGGCCGGCCGGGGCGAAACCTCGATCGCGTCGCTGGTGGGCTTCATTTCGCTGTTCGGCATCGCCACCCGCAACGGCATCATGCTGATCTCGCACTACCATCACCTGATGCGGGCGGAAAGCGTGCCCTTTGGACGCGAGTTGGTGGAACGGGGCGCGTTGGAGCGGCTGTCACCGATCCTGATGACTGCGCTTACTGCCGGCCTCGGCCTCTTGCCACTGGCGATCAGCGCCGGCAAGCCGGGAAGGGAATTGGAACAACCCATGGCGGTGGTCATACTGGGCGGATTGTTGACGTCCACCCTGTTAAACATGATCGTGCTGCCCGCGCTGTACCTGAAATTCGGGCGCAGATGGCTGCCGGAAGAACCGCTCGAAGAGAAGGCGTTGTTGAGCAGCGACCGCGAGGGAGCGGTCGAATGGTGAACTTGGCGATTACCGCACGGTGATCCAATACGGCATCATACGCAGCAGGCCGCCATGCATCCACGCGTGAAAGGGCATTCCTTGCAAGACCTGCCGCAGCCGGACGTCTAACATGTCATCTTGCGATTTTCGGAACAGCAGGTCTAGAATGCTGCGGCGCGGCGGGTAGCTGATCAGGCTGATGCGTTCTGAGTCCGGGATACTGGCTCGCTTCTTGACCATAGCGATCGCGGTATCGATCCCGCCCAGTTCATCCACGAGCCCGCGTGTTTTCGCCTGCGAGCCCAGCCACACGCGTCCCTGCGACACCGGCTCGATTTCCGAGAAATTGCGGTGGCGCGCGGCAGCCACCTTGCTGACGAAATCTTCGTAGCTGGCATCGATGCCGCGGCGCAATTTGTCCCGCTGGTCGGGTGTCAGCGAGGTATAGTCGGAATCGATATCGGCGTTCTTTCCCCGCTCGACGGCGTCTTTCGAGATCCCCAGCTTGTCATAGAGGCCATGCAGATCGGGCTTGCCGAATACCACGCCGATGGAGCCCGTCTCCGTTCCGGGATAGGCCACGATTGGGTCGCCGGTCATCGCCATGTAATAGCCGCCGGACGCCGCCACATCCGACATCGAAATCACCATAGGCTTCTTCTTGCTGAGCAGGTTCATCTCGCGCCAGATATCGTCGGAGGCGGTGACTTCGCCCCCCGGCGAATCGATGCGCACGATCACGGCGCGAATCGAGGAATCGTTGGCCACCTGTTCGAGGAGCCTGTCGAACGACGTGGAAGAGAGGCTGTTCTCGTCGGTTGCTGGATTATCGGGATTGCCGCGAATGATATCGCCCTCTCCAATGACCAGGGCGACGCGGCTCTTTCCCACGAGGCCAACCGAATCCGGCGGCACGCGGGCGTACGTCTCGGCGCTGACCTTTTTCACATCCTTGGTGTTCAGCTTGCTCCGCAGTTCGCCCCACATCTGGTCTTCAAACCGCAATTCATCGACGAGCCCGGCTTTTTCCGCCTCGGTTGCCAGAAATGGTCCCTGGTCGATCAGTGCGCGAACTTGGTCAGGGGTCTTCTTGCGGCCGGTCGCGATGCCCGTGATCAGATCGCCAAAAAGGTTATCGACCAGGGACGTGATCACTTCCCGCGTCTCCGGACTCATATCCGATCGGGTAAACTGGTCGCCGAAATCCTTGTACTTGCCGGCGTGCTCGACATCGACCGTCACGCCCAGCTTGTCGAGGGTCTTTTTGAAGTACATGACCTCAGCGCGCATCCCTTTCAGATAGAGCGGATCTTCCGGCCCGAGATAAATGCGGTCGGCGGCGGTGGCTACGTAATATTCGCGCGCGGTCGGGGTGTGCAGATAGGCGTACAGAGGTTTGCCGGACTTGCGGAACTGTTCCAGATCGGCGCGCAGTTCTTCGAGCTTGCCCCACCCGGCGCTCAGATCCTCAGGTTCCAGAACGATGGCCTTGATGTGAGAGTCGGCCGCCGCCATGCGGAGCATCGACCAGACGTTGGTCACGGTCAGCGTGGCCTGGCCGGTCAAGAACGGGATTTCGAGCGGCGCTTTCTCCGGAAGATCGCCCTGGAGCCGCAGCAGCAGGACGGAATTGTCCGTCACGGCCGGCGGCTTTTCGCGGAAGCGCAGCAGAGCGAAAAAGAGGATGCCGATCGCCAGAAACACGAGCACTACGCCGGTGACGATGCCGATGAGGAACTTGCCCATAGCTATTCCGACAGTATCATGCCCGGAGCCCCGCGGCAGGAGTTCGGTATCATGCTAGAGTAAAGCTGTTGACCGTTCGGGCCGTGGCGCAGCCTGGCTAGCGCGCTTGCTTGGGGTGCAAGAGGTCCCGGGTTCAAATCCCGGCGGCCCGACCAGCCTTTTCATTTAGACACGATAGACCCCAATTTCATCCCGCACAATTTGAGGGAAGCCACCGTCGGGCCCCTCTTCTCCTGCGATCCGAAGAACTATTCCTGCACACGCCGGACTGCGCACTCGTCGGAAGGTATTTCATTCAAGTTTCGTTTTTGAAATCGAATTCGCGATTTGGCTGTCGATAACCTTGAGAATGTCATGAGGTAGCAGATCCTTCTGCGGCAGTTCCTTCCAACCGCGCTGCGTCTTCTCGATGATGTCGCCGACGATGTCCATCACCGGCTTCATGGGAAGCCTGGCAGTGTCCGCGAAGCGGCGCACCTGGTCGACAGTGACGCCCTCAAGACTTTTGGTGTTGCCGAAAGACAAAGCGAGAGTATCGCCCGGGATGTAAGGCAACGTAGAAACGAAATCGTATGCCGGCGACAGGACTGGCTTGCGACTGTCGGGGTAAAGAAGGGACCAGTTCTTGAGGTGCATGTCGCCGTTTCCGATCAGCACAGAGAACACGAGACGGCGCACGAATTCATAGGTCCCCTCCTCGCCTGTTTCCGCCCAGAGCACTGCGGCGATATTGGCATAGCTGCGTTCGCCGTACTTATCGTCGGGGAATAATCCGAACACTTGCGCGAAGTCTTCCATGTGGATGCGACGTCCGCCGGCCGCGCGGTCGAAGCGCTCGATGGCGAGTGCACTACCTTTGAGGCGGGCAGCGTCGGGCGGAAGACCTCCGATTTCGGCGACGGGCACAAGTCGTATGGGAGGAACCTGAATTCCGGTCGCGCGCGCGAGCTCCAGCATGGCGTACTCGTTTTCTGCCACCGAAGCGTACTGCGTGGAAGGTAATTTGACGATCCATGATCCCCCCACGCCGTGAGCGGGGATCGTGACGCTCCCCGAAGCTTCCATTACGGCGGAGAATTTGAGCTGGACCCCCGCGAGCGAAAACCGGAGGACGCTCTCTTGCTGCTGATCTTCTTCTTTACGATGCTGATGGCGGTCGCGATCATGATACTGGTCACTGTCGCCGACGTCCAGCGGCTGGACTGTCACAGCGCCGGCGAGGTCGGCGCCGAGCACGGCCATCAGAGAGAATTCCCGCTCCTTTTTCATGCCAGCCTTCTGGGCGAGATACTCGCGCAGGTGCCCTTCCGGCAGCAGATTCGAAAAGAACGGCGGCAAGCGACGGCTGACAGGGCGCACCGTTGTAACCAGACCGCCCGTGCGGCTTTTGTACGACAGGCTCAAGGTCGGGCGGTTTGGATCGTCGATGTAGTCCTGCTCGAACGCAAAGATGTGGCTATCGCCTGCCAGGCGGTTGATCATCCCGATTCTCCGTCCGTGAAGATGGACGCCCAGAGCATTGACCTTCTGCAACTCAGGGCTCATCTCGTCCTGCCTCGTCTTCCGTCGCATACAGAGGACGCTCGTCTTCATCGCTGCTCGGGCCGGCGGGATGTTCGGAATGGCGAATGATCGACTGAACGGCCGGCACCAGGGGTCGCGGGACCAGAAGAAGGTCAAAGCCGAGAATTCGGACGAGGTCCAGCAGTGTGTTGAATCTCGGGGCGACTTTCCCGGTTTCGATCGCGGAAATATGGACTTGCGGGAGTCCTACCCTACTTGCGAGTTCACGCTGGCTCCAGCGGTTGGCGTGCCGTGCTCTGACAAGGGCATGCCGGAGGTCTTCCGGTAAGCCTTCAAGACGTGCTCGGATATGCGAAGGCATGTCGGTGTAACGATTTGATATAATTTTACAGATCATGAGAACTGCGGTCAAATTCGTGCATGGTGCGATGAATATGCCAAAGTAGATCAAATGAACAGAATCAACAAGAATGTCAGCCCTGAAGCGATGAAGTGGTACAAATACAGCTTTCAGGCATCCTCGCCCCCACCTGGCGCACGATTTCGCTCGCCTTGGCGGGTTCCAAGCTCAAACCGGCATCCGTCAACGACTCCCAGCGGGCCATCCGCTCACTCCTCTCCTGCCTCCAATGCAGAAGGCCACATCCAAAGACCAGGCGCTACGCGATATGCAGTCGCTACATCGGGACCACGGCCGTTTCGAATCGTGCCCGCCCATTGATCGAAAGTAGTCGATGGTGGGTTCCGGACCGATGCCGCGCTACTAGGAGAAAGCTGCGGGCCCGGTGTTCAGGCAAGAAGTTGGCTCGGAGGAGTTCTCAAGTGAAACGCCGCCTCCCGAGTCTAACCGCAGCCGCATTGCAGGATCTGCGGTAATTTCGGCTCACCCCGACCGAGGGCCTCGTCGGTCGCCAACTCCAACTCTTCGAACTCGCTCTCATCGAGATCCCGGATCTTGGCCTGCAACGCCGATTTGGGAATGGCGCGCATCTGGAAGGCCAGCGCGACGGAGTCCTGGGGCGGCCCGGCGGGCGAAGATGCGATCAATGCCGTGCCGGCCAAGTTGGCGCGCTCAAGGTTTGTCGTAAGGGGGACCACCAGAACGGATTGAAGCACCCTCGTCAGCGTGTCGCTCTGACAAATCACGACAGGCCGGCGTCCAGTCTGTTCTCAAGGCCGGTAGGCGCCGAGGTCGGCCCACCAGACCTCTCCTCGCTTCAACGGCGCTCCGTTGCGTCGAGCGAGTCTGCCCAGTCCGCGAGACCTTGCTCAGAAAGAGAAACGTCTTCCTGATGAGAACTGCTCGCCAGCCGGGCCAGATCCCAGCGGCGCGGGTCCGGGCGACGCATCACCATCAGCTTCACGCGTTCCCCCGAGCGAAGGCCCAAGCGCTCCACCGGCCGAAGCACGCCATTCTCGTATTGGGCTTCCACCAGTCTCACGACCACAATCGTAGTATGCACCGCCATTAGGGACCGTGCGTACCTGGCTGCACTGGGAGCAGGCGACGGGGACAGCCGCGCGCCGGAGGCGGAATTCGTGAAAGCGCCGCCCTCCCGGCCGCCTCCGTGCAAATATCGTCACGCACGTCCCGGGGCGGGTTCAAATCCCGGCAGCCCGATCAACCTGCTCATCGAAGACTGGCGAATCGTTTACCGGGACGCCATCGCTCGATGAGAGCGACGCGGATCGCGTCATCGTGCCTTGAAGGCTGGCACGTGGCGATGCGATCGAGGTTCGCCAATGCACCCCGCCCCACACCCTACGTCGCTTTTTTCCCATTCGGAGGGGTCTTCGCCGCGGGCGTTTCGCGGCTGGCATTCCCTTGGGCTGCGCCTTGGTCGAAGGTCGGCATCGCTTCGTTGCCCAGGAATTTGCCGTCGCGGTAGGTGTTCTGGCATAGCGGATGAGAGAACACGCTGGGGCCATCGGCGGAAGGGTAGGTAATATCGTCTGCGTGCATGCCGCCTGCAGGATTCATACCGGCTTCGTTGCGTATGCGCTTGGCGGTTTCATGATCGGCGCAGGCGGTATCGCCGCTCACCCCGAGTGCGCCCACGATCTTGCCGTTTTTGTAAAGCGGCACGCCGCCTCCGAAAGCAATCAGGCCCCCTTCGATGCGCGCGGCCGAACTGCCAGGGCCTTGCGATGGAGGCACGAGATCGCCCGCCACGAACGGGTTGGAAGCGGCGATGCCCCATAACGAGTGGCCGGGCTGTGTGAGCGTGTACAGGCGGGCGGTCGAGAGCGGCGTGTCATCCAGGCTGAACGCATTGGCCGTGTAAGCTTTGGCTTTGGCAATGGCCAGGCTGCCAGGCCACACTTGCGTCGGGTCCGATGTGGAAACGGCGACGGCACAGACCTGTCCTTCGCGGTCTACCGTCGCCGCCCATTCGCGGCGGCCATGAAACAGCCCGCCCTCATCGCCGCCATCGCTCGGCGCCTTGCCCAACAGGCTCTTGAGCTGGTTGACGTTGGGAACGCTGGAACAATCAGCGGAAGCAGTCGGAAAGAGGCCGAGTGCGCTGCTCACGGCGGCTGCGAGGAAAAAACGAACAATCATGAACACCCCCCCAAAAAAAACTGCTATTGCAACTGCTGCAGGTAGGCCACGACGGCCCGCAGTTGATCTCCCCGGAACGCGGTGATATCGGGCATGGCGACCTCGGGCTTTAACGACTGCGCGTGCGTAACCCATGCCTCCAGGTTGGCTTCGTTGTTGCGCAGCGTGTTGGCTGCGAGCCCCTGGCGGCTGGCGATGTGGGTCAGATCCGGCCCAACCTTGGCTTGCGCCAGGGTGCCGCGAATGGTGTGGCACAGGACACAGGCTTTGGCCATGAAGAGCTGCTGCCCTTGGCGCTCCTGGTCCGTTGCGGGCTCCTGCGCATCCGCCGCCTGTTTGGCTAGCCAGGCATCGTACTGCGCGGGCGGGTCGGCCACCACCATAAGAATCATATGGGCGTGCTGCGCGCCGCAGTATTCGGCGCACTGACCTCGATACGTGCCGGCCTGGTCCGCCTGAATACGGATGCGGTTCATCTGGCCGGGAATGAGATCGACCTTGCCGTGCAGAGCCGGAATGAAGAACGAATGGATTACATCATTGGAAGTGAGGTCGATATCCACCGGCTTGCCGACGGGGATGTGAATTTCGTTGGCGGTGGTGACGTGCTGGTCGAGCGGACCTTTCATATAGTCGATCTGCCACCACCACTGGTGGCCGGTGACCCGTATATCGGCGGGCATCGCCATCTGATGGTGTTCTCCTTCCAGCGGAAAGGCGGACATGGCGTTCAGGCCGACCACGTATACTGCGGCCAGAATGACAAAGGGAATGGCGAAGCCGCCGATGAGGATCCATGGCTGGCCGCCGCCGATATCCACGGGCGCGTGCTCCGCAAACGAGCCGCGCTTCCGCATGGCTACCCAGGCGAGCAAGATCCACATAATAACGGCGACCACCGAGAACAGCAGAAAGACGAACCAGCCGAGGTTGGCGAGATTCTCGGAAGCGGGGCCGGCCGGCGCCATCATGGATTCGCGATTCGCGCAGCCGGCCAGCAGCAGAAACGCGACAGAGGGTACCAATTTCCAGCAGCGCATGGCGGTTTACTCCGGAGGATCGGCTTCCATAGGCGTGCGGAGCGACTTGATGTAGGCCACCAGTTGCCAGATCTGCTGCTCGGGAATTTTGCTTCCCCAGGATGGCATGCCGTGGGCGCGTCCTTCCGCGATCGAATCGAAGACATGCGCGTCATCGCCGCCGTAAATCCAGGCGGGGTCGCGCAGGCTGGGGCCCATCCCACCGCCGGCATGGCCTCCGTGGCAACCGGAGCAGTTATACCGCACGAATAGGTGACGGCCCTCCAGGATGGCGACATTGTTGTTGGCGTAGGGATTCGCGGGCAGATTCGGCGGGATGGGCGGCCCCGGAATCGGCCCGACCGGGATCGAGACTGCGGGCGCCGCGCCTTCCACGGCAACTTCTTTGGCTTGCGACTGGCATCCGCAGGCGACGCCTGCCGCCAAAACGATTGCAACGATGCCAAGTTCTTTCTGCATAGATTTACCTATTCCCGGCCACCGCCGCTTCAACCAGCGGCACCCCATAGTTTCGCAGGAGGGCGTCGATTTGGGCCCGGTGTCGCGAGATGTATGCATTCAGGTTGCGCAGCAGGTTTTCCTCTCCCGGCCGCACGGCCATCGCAATGTCGAAGGCGAACGGCACCGCATTCTCGGCCTGCGGCGAAACGGGCGTGAGCGCGACCGGAGCGGAATCGCGGTGGGCATAATAGCCGGCGACCGGCCCCCATGCGACTGCTACATCGATTTCGCCGCGTTTCATAGCATCCAGCAGCACGGCGGATTGGTTGGGCTGGATAAAGTTGGGCTGCAGCCGGTACCAGGCGACGCGCGAGAGCAGGCCGCGGCCCGCGAGCGCGCGCGCGGGCGGCTCAGCGGCATCATCGGCGCCCAGCAACTGTTCCAGCCCGATGCGGCTCTGCTTCATGCGGGGATCATCAAAAGAATGGATGGCAGTACCGCGGCGCGTCACGAAGACATAACTGGAGCGGTAATAGGGGCGGGTGACCGGTACCACTTTCTCCGCGGCAGCTGTGCCCATCACCACGTCGCAAGCGCCTGCCGCGAGGGCCTTCAAATCGGCGCCGCGGCGCACGATCCAAACATATTGCACAGCGCGGCCAAGGTCGCGAGCTACCATTTGCGCCAGCTCATTCTCGAAGCCCTCGCCTTGCCGATTGGAGAACGGCAGGTTGTTGGGGTCGGCGCACACGCGCAACGGCGCAGGCCAGGCGGAAGTGCATAGTATCAGAACCAGCGCGAGTTTATAGGCCGAAAACATAGAGTTGCCCGCCGGGCGCGGTATATTTCTTGATTTCCTTCATTGCGCCCACTACGCCCAGAGCTGCGTATGGATCATCGGCCGAGATCTCATCGAACGCCGTCGCTCCCATCCAGCCACCCACTCCGGAATAGATCGCCACGTATTGCTTGCCGTCCGGGCCCGTGTAGGTCATGGGATTGCCAACGATTCCGGACGAGGTTTTGTATTGCCAGAGCACGTTGCCCTTGCGGGCGTCCACGGCCCGGAAATACCCGTCCATGGTTCCGTAAAAGACCACGTCGCCCGCGGTGCTGAGAACTCCGCTATAGACCGGCAATACCGGCTCCTTGACGCTCCACGCGGCTTTGTGATTCTTGAGATCCCAGGCAATGAACTCCCCCTGGAAGCCGCCCGGGCCGGGGTACATTTTGACGTCCGCGCCAAGATAGGGGGTGCCCGCAATATACCCGGCTTCTTGGCCGCCATAATCCATGCAGGTGTTGTGCGCCGGTATATAGAGATAGCCGGTGCGTGGGTCGAAAGACGACGGCACGAACTCCTTGCCTCCGGTCGAGGACGGGCAGATATTCTGCGTAACGCGGCCCTGGTGGGTGCGCTTGGCAGGGTCTTCATTGGGCTTGCCGCTCTTCAGGTCGAAATTGCTCGCCCAGTTTGTGGAGGTTACGAATTTATCGGCGGAAAGCAACTCGCCGGTTTCGCGATCGAGCACCAGCATGAAACCGTTGCGCGAGGGATGGAGCAGGAGCTTGCGCATGCTACCGTTCCAATCCATATCGACGGCGATGTTCTCCATGATTTCGTCGTAATCCCAGGCGTCGTGCGGGCTGATCTGATAGGCCCATTTGGCCTGGCCGGTATCGGGGTCGCGGGCGAAGATGGTGCAGGACCATTTGTTATCGCCGGGACGTTGGTCGGCATTCCACACGCCGGGATTACCGGTGCCGTAGAAAACAAGGTTGGTCTCGGGGTCGTACGAAAACCAGCCCCAAACGGTGGCGCCGCCGAGTTTCCACTGGTCCGTGGTCCATGTGCTCACACCGAGGTTGGAGCCGCGATCCTTGGCATAGAACGGCTTGAAATCCGGACCGATCAGCACGTCCTTATCGGGGCCGGAGTTGAGTGTCGGCATTCCACGGGTTGCGGCCTGCCGCGCGCCCGGTCTGAAGGCTCTGAAAGAAATTGATGATGCTGATCAGAATGCCCGCGGAAAGAACGAATGCCCCAACCGTGGCCAGCATGTTCAACGAATCCCACCCGTTGCCGGCCTGATAGGTGTAAATGCGGCGCGTCATCCCTTCAATGCCGGCGATGTGCATGGGAAAGAACGTAAGGTTGAAGCCGATGAACATCACCCAGAAGCTCCAGGTCCCTAATCGTTCATCGAGTAGCCGTCCGGTAATCTTCGGCAGCCAGTAATAGAACCCGGCAAAAACCGGAAAGACATTGGCGCCGACCAGAACGTAATGTAAGTGGGCCACCACGAAGTAAGTATCGTGAACCTGCCAATCGAGCGGAATCACGGCGGTCGCAATCCCGTTTAGTCCGCCGATCACGAGTAGCGCGAACTGCTGCCATAACAGAGGAGCCCCGCCGCGCGCAACCTCGAAAAAGTGAAAGCCCCACTGCCGCTCCAGCTCGAGAAAAACACACCCAACCGTGAGTGAGGGCAACGAAAGAAGTATGTATTGCGCAAGATATCGTCAGGGTGCTGTACAGAAACAGAGGCATCTTACTGACAGACATTCCGGGGGCGCGGAGGTGAAAAATAGTGACAACAAAGTTAAGCGCGCCGCCTTCGGTGGAGATGGTAAGAAAGATGAGTGCCAGCGCGTAAAAGTCCATTCCGAGGCCGGGGGAGTAAGGGCGGCTGGTGAACGGCACATAGGCGAACCATCCGCCGTGCGGCGACTGACCGACTAACGCGCTGGCGTAGAGAAACAGACCGGAAAAAAGATACGACCAATAAGTGAAGGCGTTCAGGCGCGGATATGCCATGTCGCGCGCGCCGATCAGCAGAGGCACGAAGTACACCGCAAAGCCTGAAAGAATTGGAGACGCGTACCAAAAGATCATGGTGACCGCGTGCATGCTGAAGATCTGGTCGTACATCTCGGGCGTCAATAGGCTCGAATTGGAGCGAGCTAATTGCAGACGGATGATCAGCGCTTCAATTCCACCGGCAATCAGAAAAATCATGGCGGTAACCAAATAGCGCTTGGCGATGATTTTGTGATCGACGGTGGTCAGGCGGCCCCAAAGCGTGTTCGGCGTTTCCCAAAGTCGCTCGAGCCGCGCCTCAACGGCGGTACTCATAGGGCTTCCTCAACAACACGCGAACCGGCCATTGTTTCGAGGATTTCCCACCCCATAGCCGCTAGCGTATAACTCTGACGGCTCGAAAGTCGTCAATGAAAGACGGTAGAGAGCTAAGGGAATTCCGAGTGACCCTAGAGCCTCGTCGCGAAAGATACGATCTGGTCTTCGATTATTTGCGGTTTAATGAACAAAGATCGGGGCTGTTCGATTTATTAGTACTCTTGTGAGCAGTCGATGAGTGTCGAACTTTACGGAGGCATCTGCTGCTCGTTCAGGGTCCGCTGTCTCCAACCTTTCCCGAAGTTCACCGTCCGCTTTGAACACTCGCTGGTGCTACCGCTCCTTACGGACAATCGAAACGCTACCGTTGCGTTCCCCACCGCCAAGCGGATTTGACCGAGGCGCTCCAGGCCGTCCTCGCGGGCGGCGGCCATAATGTCTTGCCAATGCAAGCGCAATCGGCGGATACGATCCTCGGGCCAGTGGCCGTCCTCGACAATGACGATGGGAGTACCGTCTACAAAACTGCGGAAGCACTCGAAACGTAGCTTTAGCCAGGAAACCAAAACGTGCATCAGCGCAATGGTCGAAATGCCCAGCAAGGCATTAATCAGTGAACGGTCGTCGGAAACGATGGACTGAATTCCCATACCCCCAAGCAGGAACACCAGAATCATCTCGAAAGGAGTCATCTCTTCAAACGAGCGGCGGCCGACAACTCGTAAAATTACGAGCAAAAACCAGTAAATGATGATCGCGCGCAGAATGGTTCCCATCGCACGCTATACGGAAAAATGAACTGATGTATCTCGACAGAGCCACCGGCGCCCACGGTGATGTGGAAGGTCGTCGGACCGAAAGCGCCAGGTTCCAGTGAGAGCATTACCGCGGCGGGTCCCGAGGCTGGCTCAGGAAAACGATAGACGGCGCCTGGGTGGAGTGGTTGTGACGATTCGGGCGGCGGAGCGATGCGTGTTACTTGTGTGGCCTGAAAACAAGGTCGGCCCACTTCCAGTTGCAGAATTGGGCGTTGCGCCGTGGCCTCAATGCGGATCTGCGATGGGGTTTTGAAGCGCAGTCGTTTATCGTAGTGGACCGTTAAGTCTCCTGATCGGGTAACGGCTGGAGAGAAGGCCCCACGGCCAAATATTCCGGCAATGCCGGCAGCCGTGAAGACCGCGAGCATGAACCATATGATTCGAATAATCGCCCACCAGCGATTTTCGAACTCCGGGTCGAAGCCGACGTCGACCCGGCTCACTTGGCTCAACTGCTGCATCGTTTCTCTGCGATTCAGCACGGTCGGTTCCAACGTCGATAGATTCGCGGCGCTGGGAAGCGTGTGACATAGGTCTCTTTGCCGCGGCGCTGTTGTCTAGAAGACAGTACCGATAGCCCGCTTTCTCTAGACTCAGGTAGAGGAACCGGAATGGCAATATTGGCGGAGACACAGCAGAGTTCATCTTTGGCTCCGGCGCGCGGGCGTCAACGGCCAAAAGCCCAGGGAATCTGGGGAATGGATCCCGAGCGCGTGGCGCGCGGCTTGGGGTGGTTCAGCATCGGCCTGGGAGCAGCAGAGTTGCTGGCGCCTGGTATGATCGCGCGGGTGGCGGGTAGCCGGAATCACAAATCGCTCATGCGAATGTATGGGTTACGCGAGCTCGCGGCTGGAGTCGGGATCCTGGCAACCTCGCGGCCGGCGCCGTGGCTGTGGGCGCGCGTGGCGGGAGACATGCTGGATCTTGCTTCTTTAGGCAGCGTGGCGGCGGATGCCCGGAACGGCCCCGGCAAAGCCCTTTTCTCGATCGCTTCGGTGGCCGGCGTGACGGTTCTGGACGTCTGCACCGCCGCCAAACTGAGCGAGAGTACGGGGATCTCGCGCGCCGAGGCCAACATGATTATCGGTCTGCCGCCGGAAGAGTGCTACCGGTTCTGGCGTAATTTCGAAAATCTGCCGCGGTTCATGACTTATCTCGAAACCGTACGGAGTACCGGAGGCTCCGCTTCTCATTGGGTGGCGCGCGGACCAGGCGGCGCGCGGATCGAATGGGACGCCGAAATTGTGGACGACGTTCCGAACCAGCGGATTGCCTGGCGCTCGCGGGAAGGGTCCGAGGTGTACCACGCCGGGTCCGTAGAGTTCCAAGAGGCGTCCGGTGGGCGCGGCACGATTGTGCGTGTGCAGATGGATTATGGGCACCCGTTGCGGGCCCTGGAGCCGGTTGCCACGCTGCTTGGCAAAGATCCGGAGCAGATGATCCGGAAAGAACTGCGGCGCTTCAAGCAAGTCATCGAGACAGGTGAAGCGATCACAACAGAAGGGCAGCCGGCCGGGCGCACTAGCGGTGCTACCTGGCTTGATCGGGTAGCGAGGTAACCGAAATGAGAGCGAACTGCTGGCAGGGAAAGCACAAGATGGAAGTCCAGGAGGTGCCGGAACCGAAGATCCTGAATTCGCACGATGCCATCGTGAAGATCACCTCCACCGCGATCTGCGGGTCGGATTTGCACCTCTACAACGGGTTCGTGCCCACGATGCAGAAGGGGGATATCGTGGGTCACGAGTTTATGGGCGAAGTAGTGGAGACCGGGCCCGCCGTGAAGAACCTGAAGGTGGGCGACCGGGTGGTGGTGCCGTTTCCGATCGCGTGCGGGCGCTGCTTCTTTTGCAAGCAGCAGATGACTTCCCTGTGCGAGAACACAAACCCGAACGCGGAACTCGCGGAGAAGATGTGGGGCCATTCGCCATCCGGTATCTTCGGTTACTCGCACCTGCTGGGCGGCTTCGCGGGCGGCCAGGCGGAATATGCGCGCGTGCCGTTCGCCGACGTAGGCCCGCTGAAGATCGAGAACGGGTTTACAGATGAACAGGTGCTGTTCCTGTCGGACATTTTTCCCACCGGGTACATGGCGGCGGAAGCTTGCGATATACAGCCGGGCGACACCATCGCAGTTTGGGGTTGTGGTCCGGTCGGGTTGTTCGCCATCAAAAGCGCGTTCCTGCTGGGAGCGGAACGCGTAGTCGCCATCGATCGCTTTCCGGAACGGCTGCGGAAGGCGCGCGAAGAGTGCGGCGCCGAGACCATCAATTACGAAGAGGCCGATGTCCTGGAAACGCTGCGTGAACTGACTGGTGGCCGCGGGCCGGATCACTGCATCGACGCGGTTGGCATGGAATCGCACACGCCGGGACCGATGTACCTATACGATCGCGCCAAGCAGGCCATGATGATCGAGACGGACCGGCCGATCGCGTTGCGGCAGGCGATCATGGCGTGCCGGAACGGAGGAACGGTTTCGGTTCCGGGGGTGTACGGCGGGTTCGTAGACAAAATCCCGTTCGGCTCGCTGATGAACCGTTCGCTGACCATTAAAACCGGGCAGACGCATTGCCACCGGTACATGAAGCCGCTGCTGGCACGGATCGAAAAAGGGGAGATCGATCCGAGCTTCGTGGTGAGCCACACGATGAGTCTGGACGAAGCGCCCAACGCTTTCGACATGTTTCTGAACAAGCAAGATGAGTGCATCAAGGTGGTGCTGAAGCCGTAACGCGGCGGCCGCCGCGTGTCTTCAAAACTAGCGCTTCTGGAAGGGATCGGAGACGGTATAGGGCGTGTGGCGCCGGTCCCAGGAACTGCGCAGCCAGTTGTCACGCTCAGGACGAATCGGAAGCCAGCCCGGCAGCGCCATCAGAAATCGGCCCGAAAGCGCTATCGCGAACGGCTCGTGCATTTCGCGGAGGCGTTTGAGTTCGCTCTCCGGGAAACGGCTGAGGTCCAGCGCCGTATCCAATTCCAGCAGGGTATGGCGCAACCGCTGCAACTCTTCCGGCGCAAGGCGATCCGGGTGGTTTTCGGGGGGTGAGAGCCGAAAAACGCTTACCATATCCGCGAGCGCGTGACGGCCCATCGAGAAAGTCAGTTCCGCCTGGTGGCGCAAATCGCCACTGGAGGCGAGCATGGTGAGCGCACTGGCATCGACGATCGTAACCAGCGCACCGAGCCACGATTGGTTCTCGTGCTGCGAGCGGAAGTACGCCAGCATCGGGTAGGAGAGTTGGGTTTCGAGCAAGTTGGCAGCCCACCGCTCCCAATTCGACAATTGTTCTTCCAGTTTGGCGGGGCTGCGGCCTTGCCGCGTGATGAGTTCAGCGGCGGAAGGTGGAGAACCGGCGCGGACATCCAGCAGAGAGATGCGTTGTTCCCGGTCGGCAAATGACTGATAGAGCACCGGCAGATAACCGACCACGAGCCCGAACAGGCTGAGTCCCAGGCCCGCTTCCAAAACCAGCAGAGTCTTCGAGGGCTGAGCCACCGTCATGGTGAAGAGCGCGGCGGCGCTGAAAGGGAGATCGAAACCGCGCTACTACTGGTGCGGAGCCCTGCCGCCCAGTGTAAGAGCGCGAGAGCAGATGACGCTCACAGCCCACAATGCCAATAAGGCCAGAAGGGAAAGCGGCCCATAAACACTGAGGAACCGTTCCCGCCGATCGCCCGATTCTAATCTACGCGCGAAAAAGCTGAATAGCTTCCAGGTAATCGCGTAAAACCAGCCTGTCAACCGAAAGATGCGTTCGGCGCGCCGCGCCAGAACGACAGTGTCGAACGCATCCGCGAGAGCGATCACCAGTATGGCTCCGCCCGCCGCGGCAGCCAGAATATGCAGCATCATTCGGTTGAGTACAGATGTCCTGCCATGTCGCGGCACTCAGTTCGCATACCATCTCCGGGCGGCCATGGCTTCGCTTTCACGCATCCATTGGGCGAAGAGGAACAGGCCAACGCACATATATATAACTCCCGCGGGCACCCACATGACCAGGCCTCCGATCTGTTGATCCTGGAGCGGCGTCAAACCCCAAACCGCGGTTCCACCGGCATAAGCGGGATACCACAGCGAGGGCGCGAGGGTGAGGAGCGCGCCGAGGATGGAGGTGTGCACACAAGTTGTGAAGACGTACAGGATGGAAGCGCCGTACCCGAGCCGCCCATGCGCATAGAACAACGACCACCAGAAGAGCAGCGCCGAAAGCAGAAAGCTCAGGTGCTGTGCGGAGTGGGCCCAATCGCTCGTCAACGTGGCTTGAAACATGGCGGGCGCGTGCCAGGCCCACAGCGCGATCGCGTGAACGAGCCACGCGGTGAGAGGGTCAGTAAGACCGCGCCAGGTGCGCTGGATCCATCCTACTTTTGCGGCGCGGCCTGCTACACGCCGCCATGCGAACGGGATTCCCCAGAGCATTGGCGCCAAAGGCCGCGAAACCACTAGCAGCGGCGCGGAAACCAGCATCAGAATTTCGTGCTGCACCATGTGGGCGGAGAACAGGACTTCGCCCAAAGGATGGAGCGGCGAAACCAGCGCCAGGGTTAAGGTGATCCAGCCCACCCAGAACGAGGCGATCTGACGAGCGCCGGCTCCGCGCGACCGCCGCGCTCCTCGAGCGTAGAGCAGCGCCGAAATTGCGAGCGGGATGACCACGCCGGGGGCGAACTCCCAACTTGTCCAGAGGTCGTGAGGCGCGAGCGGCTCGCCCGTGTGAGCCAAGGCCAGCGCCGGCAGGAACGCCAGGGCCAGCAGGAACTTCATTGGCAAGCTCCCAGCACTATGTTGGGCACGGCTTGCGCGATGATCACCAGTAAGAACATTGCGCTCAGCAGCACTCCCGCCAAGCTGAGGCTGCGCTCATGTCCCACGGCTCCACCCGATTCCCCCGGCATTTCGATGCCGACCTGCCGCCAGATTTTCCAGGCCAGCAACCCCGCGCCGGCGGTGATGGCTAATGCTGCTATGGTGACGGCAAACAGGGCGGGCTTCCAGCCGAAGGCACAAGCCCAGGGCGCCAGAGCGAAGTTCGCGAGGAAACTGAGGAGCCATACCGTTGGGCCGGCCAGAACGGCGAGCCAGAGTTGCACGTCGCGCCTCATTGCGGCGCTCCCACCAGCCGCGGCCCCCAATAGACCACCACGTATAGAGGCGCCCAGATCAGCACAATGAAATACCACACGATCGAATCGACATGGACGCCCAACCGTTGGCGCGGGCTATTGTGGCCGAGCAACAGCACGATAATCAACACAACCGTGAATAAGAGGTCGGCCGCGGCATCCAGCGAATGCAACGCCAGAATCGTCCAGACCAGAGATCCATGGATATCGGCGGCCTGCGTGAAATTGAGCGAGGCCCACGAAAAGGCGCGCACCACCATGGCCGCGACTCCGAACACCAGGTTAAAAATCAGCCATACGATCATGCCAGGCCGGTTATCGCTTTTGGCCGCTTCACTGGCGCGATACGAGCCAAGGCAACTGATAAACAGCAACACGAGCGCGATCGTGGGCAGCGCCAGGTGCGGCAGTTGCGTCCCCGGCGGCGGCCATATATCGAGTCTCAGGCGATAGTAGAAGTACATCGCGATGAGAATCGCGAACATGGTGCCTTCGATGAACGTGAGCAGCAGTTGTCCCCACCACAGCGGCGCCTGGTCAGAGATGGCGTAATCGGGCAGATACGAGACGTCGAGGGTGCGTTGCGCGGTCATGGCCGGCTCTCCGCGGGGCGTCGCGGCCAGAACCATCCGATGAGGCCGATGCCGCCGAGGACAATCGCGGGATAGTAGCCCGAGAATTGGAAAACCGCCCAGATGAGGCCAAATGACATCCCAATGGCAGTGACGAGCGGCCACACCGTTGGGCCCGGAAGAGGGTAGCGATGGTGCGGCTCGGCATCCATAGTGCTGGTGACCAGCACTTCGCGCCGATCGGTGCGTAGGCCGGTCACAACCACTCGTTCCTTTTCCGCGGCCCACAGCGGGTACCGGCTGGTGGCAGCCGGCAGATGGATGAAATTGTAGTTGGCGGGCGGGGAAGCCGCGGCCCATTCCAGGGTGCCGCTATCCCAGGGGTTCGGGCCGGCCACGAGGCCGTTCTTCCGGCTCCAGAGCGCATTGCCAATGAAGACGATGCCGCCGCAAAGGATCACGAACGCGCCGATGGTGGCCACCAGATTGGCCGGATCCCAACCCATTTCCGCTGGATACGTGTAAATCCGGCGCGTCATGCCCTTGAGTCCAAGAATGTGCATGGGGAAAAAAGTCAGGTTGAAGCCAACGAAGAGCAGCCAGAACGTGATTTTGCCTAGCCTCTCATCGATCATGCGGCCGGTGAACTTAGGAAACCAGTGATGAAATCCGCCGAACAGCGGGAAAAGCGCGCCGCCGATCAGCACGTAATGGAAATGCGCCACCACAAAGAACGTATCGTGCACCTGGAGATCGATGGGAATCGAGGCCAGCATCACACCGGTAAGCCCGCCGAGCACGAAGATGGCGACAAAGCCGAAGACAAAGTGCATGGCGGCCGTCATGCGGACGCGCCCGGTCCACAGAGTCGCGAGCCAGCAAAAGATCTGCACGCCGCTGGTAATCGCGATCATCATGCTCGCCGCGGTGAAATAGGCTTCGGCGACCTGTGGCAGTCCGGTCGCGAACATGTGATGCACCCAGAGGCCGAACCCGATAAACCCCGTGGCTACTATGGAGAGCACCACGGCGGGGTAACCGAAGATCGCGCGCCGGGCGTGAGTGTCCACAATCGAAGAGACAATACCTAAGGCCGGAATGAAGATGATGTACACTTCCGGGTGACCGAAGAACCAGAAGACGTGCTGGTAGAGAATCGGGTCGCCGCCCTCAGCCGGATTGGAGAAATGCGTGCCGACGGTGCGATCCGTCAATAGGAAGACGTTGCTGGCGATCATGACCGCTGGCATCGCGAAGATCACCATGAAAGACTGCACCAGCATGCTCCAGCCGTAGAGTGGAATTCGGTTGAGCGACATGCCGGGAGCTCGCATCTTCATAATGGTGGCGGCCAACTCGGTCGCCACGCACAGTGCGGAAACTTCGGTGAAGGTGATCATCTGCGCCCAAAAATCGACGCGTTTTCCGGGGGAGAACTGCGGGCCGGAAAGCGGGGTGTAGGCGAACCAACCGACGTCGGGCGCTGTGTTGGTGAAGACCCCCCAGTAGAGGAACAAGCCGCCGATGACATACATCCAGTAGCCGAAGGCGTTGAGGCGCGGGAAGGCGACGTTACGGGTGCCCACCATCAAGGGAACGAGATACACGCCCAGGCCCTCCATCATGGGAACCGCGAAAAGGAACATCATGGTGGAGCCGTGGGTGCTGAATATCTGGTTGTAGCGGTCGGGCGTGAGGAAATGATTGTCGGCGTGCGAGAGTTGCAGGCGCATGAGGAGCGCCTCCACGCCGCCGGCTAGTAGAAAAACGAACGCCGTAACGATGTACCGCATTCCTATTGCTTGGTGCGTCGTATAGGAGAGCCAGCCAACCAGGCCGCTCGGATGGCGCCAGACGCGCTCTAACGCGCGCCGTTCCTGCTCCAGATCGATCTCGCGCGGTTCGGTCTCGACCAGAGGCGTCATTTGAGGCTCCCGAGGTAATCGAGGAGCGGCTGCACGTCCTCGGATTTCAGATTGATCGTCGCCATATGATTTCCGGGCTTGATGTTCTGAGGATCCAGAATCCAGCCGCCGAGATTACCCTTGGTGTTCGGCAGAGTGCCGGCAGCGATGGTGAACCGGCTGGCAAGGTGCGTAAGGTCGGGCGCAACCTGTCCGCGCGCGGGAGTGCCGGAGATGTTGTGGCAGAACGCGCAGGCATTGCTCATGAACACCTGGTACCCGCGCATCGTGTCGGCGTCGGACGGTTGAATCGCCGGGGCGAGTTGGTGATTCATCCAGCTTTCGAACTGGTCTTCGGGCTCGGCGACAACCCACAACGCCATATGGGCGTGCTGCAGTCCGCAGAATTCAGCGCACTGGCCCCGAAAACGGCCGGGATGATCGGCCTCGATCCACTCCGTGGTGATGCGGGAAGGAATCAAGTCCCGCTTGCCGTTGAGGCCGGGCACCCAGAAGCTGTGGATCACGTCGAAGGAGGTCCCGCGGATTTGGACCGGACGCCCCACGGGAATATGAAGTTCATTCGCGGTGACTACGATCCGCTGCGGATCGTCGTTAAGATAGCGAGCGTACCACCACCACTGATTGCCGATCAGCTCGATGCTGATGGACTTTTGCTTCTCGCCAAGATTGGCGAGGGCCTTGCCCACCGATACGCTGCTGACCAGAAGAAAAAATAGAATCAGAACCGTGGCAATTGTAGCCGCGCCGACCGTGCGGGCGAGACGGTGTTCGGTTTCACCGGGCGGAATATGTGCCTGCTCCAGCGGCGGCCGTGCAGAGTCGCCGCGGCGTCCGAGCGACCATAGCAGGAGCGCCAGCACAGCGAGGAAGATGGCAGAGAGGATCCCGAAGAACAGCCACCATAAGCCTTCAATGTAGCCGGATTGCGGGCCGGCCGAGTTGAGGGCCGATTGTTGGGGGCCGGCGCAGGAAGAGAGGAGAAGGACTGCCAGCGCAGCCACCATCGGCCTTCGGCCGATTGGCCGGATGCAATCCGGCCGGCAGGGTAAAAGCCTGCCCCGCCTGCCCCACCAAAGGCTTGGAGTCACCGGGTTACCCCCGCGACTTTGTTATGGATTGTTTGCGGATTCGGCTCCAACGTGTCGAGGCGCTTGGGCGTGGCGGATTGCGGCTGTTCGTTGTTCAGCGAACGGATGTAGGCTACAATCTGCCAGATCTGGTTTTCGGGAATGCGGCTGCCCCATGTGGGCATGCCGTTGGGCCGCCCCTTCACGATGGTGTCGAAGAGATTGGCCGCCTCCCCCCCATAGATCCATTCGTTCTTGATTAGTGGAGGGCCGATCCCACCGCCACCATTGGCGTGGCACCCCGAGCAGTTGTACCAATTGAACAGGCGCTGCCCTTCGGAAATGTCGTAAGCATTGCCATAGGACGGATTGGAGACAACCGGCGTAGGACCGGAGCCGCCGGGCACCAGCGTGCTCTCAATCGCCGCGTTGCCAAAGACCGCGACGCTGGTGGGTGCGGGACGCAGGTTGCGCTGTTCGCGCCGGCAACCAACCAGCCCAACGAGGCACGCGAGAAGCACAAGCCTATGGGAGTGAGAAGACATAAAGCATGCCGCCTTTAGTGGTGTGCTTGGGCAGGTCCGCCATGGCATTGAGGAAACCAAGAGCTCCGGTGCCGTCAGTAGCGTTCAGACCCCCAGCCACAATCGCTCCGGACCACCCGCCGACGCCGGACAGGACGGCTACATATTCCTTTCCATCCGGACCTTTATAAACGACCGGTTGGCCGATGATGCCTGAACCCGCTTTGAACTGCCAGAGCAATGTCCCGTTGTGGGCGTCGAGAGCTTTGAACCATCCGTCCATCGTTCCGTAAAAGACCACGTCTCCAGCGGTCGCCACCGCGCCGCTCCAGGCCGGGAATTCTTCCTTTACTGCCCAGACTGTTTTGCCGGCCACGGGATCCCAGGCCGAGAATTCTCCGCGGTTCCCGCCTGGGCCGGCATACATCCGAACATTCGCGCCTAAATAAGGCGTTCCGGCGATGTAGTTGGCCTGTGTGCCTTGCATTTCATAGCAGATATTGTTGTGCGGGATATAGATCAGGCCGGTTTTCGGAGAGAACGCGGAAGGCTGCCAATCTTTACCGCCCGGCGGCGCGGGGCACATATCGCGTACGGTTTTGAAGCCGGTCTTTTTGGAGTCCACCACCCTGATTTTGCCGGTCTTTAAATCCACGCCTTCGGTGGTGTTCACATGCACAAACGGATTAGCCGAAAGCACCTCGCCGGTAGCCCGATCCATGATGTATACGTAGCCATCGCGATCCGGATGCGCCAAGACCTTGCGCGTGCGGCCGTTGATGCCGAGGTCGAGCAGAATATTCTCGTTCACGGCATCGTAATCGTGATCGTCGTGAGGGAATATCTGGTACGCCCAGATAGCTTCACCGGTCTCCGGTTTGCGGGCGAACAGCGAAGCGGTCCATTTGTTGTCGCCCGGGCGCTGATCGGCGTTCCAAGGGCCCGGATTGGAGGTGCCGTAATAGAAAAGGTCGAGATCCGGATCGTAAGAGGTCCAACCCCAGGCGGAGCCTCCGCCAATTTTCCATTGTTCACCCTGCCACGTATGAAGACCGAGGTCTTTGGCGCGATCAGCGGTGTAAAACGGCTTGAAACTGGCGCCGATGAGGACATCTTTATCCGGGCCGGTGGAGTAAGCGCGCCAGAGGATCTTGCCGGAATTGGCGTCCAGACCCGCGAACCAGCCGCGCACTCCGTACTCACCACCGCTGTTGCCCACGAGCACCACGCCCTTGGCGACGATCGGCGCCATCGTAATCGACTCGCCGTCGTTGATATCGCCCAGCTTGGTTTTCCAGACCTCTTTTCCAGTGCTCGCCTCCACCGCTACGGTCTGTACGTCTAGGGTGTTGTAGTAGATTCTTCCGTTGGAGAAAGCCGCCCCGCGATTCACTACGTCGCAGCAGGCGGTTCCCTGGGAAGCGGGCACAGGGTGCGGCTCATATTGCCATTTCACGGGAGCGCCGGGCTGGGTGAGGTCGAGCGCATACAGTATGTTCGGGTACGGCGTAACGATATACATCGTGTTTTGGACCACCAGCGGCGCCGATTCATGACCGCGTGTCAATCCCGTGGAAAACGTCCAGGCAAGCTTCAGGTTTTTTGCATTGCCGGCATTAATCTGATCGAGAGTGCTATAACGCGTGCTGGCGTAGTTCTTGGCCGGCATGGTCCATTGGCCGTCATCCGGCTGGTTTTGTATTTGCGCAAACGCACATGAGGCCGCCACGGCCGCCGCTAGCGCCAATCCTCGGGTTTTCATGAGTCCAATTCCCACTCTGGAAGAGCCGGGACGTTTCGCTGCAACAACATGTCCAACGTGAGTTGTCAGGCAGTCTGCGTCGAACCTGCCCCGCGCAGATACCAAGGCAGGCGGATTGCAGCCGCAACAACGTATGAAAAGGTTGGTTTTGTTCGGTTCCGCCGCGGCTACAGCCATGGCATGTCTAGCGCTGCTGCGCCGCCGGCGCAAGGTCGATCTGCGCGGCCAGGTGGTTCTGATTACCGGTGGTTCGCGAGGCTTGGGCTTGGCGCTCGCGCGCGAATTCGCGCGCCGCGGCTCACATCTGGTGCTCTGTGCGCGCAACGCGGAAGAGCTCCAGCGCGTTCAGCGCGATCTCGCGGAGAGCCAGGGGAGAGTTGTGCCGATTCCCTGCGATGTGACCGATCGCGGCCAGGTAGCGCACCTGATTGGCGAGGTGCTGCGGGAATTCGGCCGCATGGATGTGCTGGTAAACAATGCCGGATCCATTACCGTGGGCCCGATTCATACCATGACCATCGCCGACTTTGAACAAGCCATGGATGTAATGTTCTGGGGCACCGTCTATGCGACCCTCGCTACCCTGCCGCACTTCCGGGAGCGAGCGCGTGGGGCGATTGTGAACATCACTTCCATCGGCGGCAAAGTCAGCGTGCCTCACTTGGTTCCTTATAGTTGCGCAAAATTCGCGGCCGTCGCGTTTTCAGAAGGCCTCCGTGCTGAGCTAAAGGGTTTGGGCATCGATGTTTTGACCATCGCTCCGGGACTCATGCGGACCGGATCGTTCTTGAACGCGTGGTTCAAAGGCGCCGAAAAAGCCGAAGCCGCATGGTTCAGCGCGAGCTCCAGCTTACCGGGTATCTCGATGAGCGCGCGCCGTGCCGCCAGGCAAATTGTCACGGCCCTCGAACAAGGCCGGGCGGAGCGCATCCTGAGCATGCCGGCGAACCTGCTGGCGCGCTTCCACGGACTATTCCCCGAACTCACTACGGAGATCCTCGGGCTGATCAACCGGCTGCTTCCCAGCGGTTCGGACCAGGTCGAGAAAGGAAGCGACAGCGCGACTTTGCAGCGGCCCTGGATGCGTGCGGTGACCGTATTGGGCCGCCGCGCGGCGGATGAATATCTCCAGCCAATGGAATCGCGCTAATATCCTAGGCCCGGTGAGCGCCAGATAAGGCCGATACTGGCCTGCCTACTTCTTTTTCAACTGTAGATTGATGGTCGCGTCTTTGCGCGAATCGAACGAGCTCAGCGTCTTGGTGCCGCTCGAGGCCCCTTGGTAATCCGCCCGGAGTTCGTAATCCACGTCGGGGCTCAGGCCGTGGAAATAGTACGTGCCGTCGTCCTTGGTGATAAAGGACCGGATTTGCAAGGTTTTGACATTCTTCAACTGCACCACCGCGCCGTTTACGACGGAATCGTCAGCCCCAGTCACGCTGCCTTGCACGCTGCGGGTGTTGAGGTCTTCTCCGGTCTTGGATTTCTTCTGCGCGAACGCGCAAGAAAGCGAAAGAAGGAGGCCGAATACCAGGAACGCTCGTCTCCGTCTCATGGCACCCTCCAGTCCGGAAGACGGCCCAGACTGGGCTCCCGTTCCGTCATTTCCAATCCTCGTCCGATTCTTCTTCCTCGTCCTCGACGAAATCCTCGTCCTCTTCTTCGTCTTCGTCCTCTTCTTCTTCCGCCGACTCCACTTCGAGGGGATCGGTTCCCACCACTCTCAGGTCCGCGCCACACTCATCGCAGCTCAGAGTATCGCCTTCGTCGACGTCTTCCTCATCCACATCGATTGTGCCTTCGCAAACCGGACACGTGACCATCGATAATCCTCCTCAAGATATATACGATACGACAGTTTAGCGTCTTTGCAACTCCGGAAATGCCGGGGCTCCGGACCGCCGCGCCGTTATCTTCCGGGATCTGAGAATCATTGTACCCACACCGTTATAATGAAGATATTCATGCATCAAAAATTGAATGAGAGGGTTGTGGATCTGGATCCGCAGGAGACTGCGGAGTGGGTGGAAGCGCTGGATCAGGTGCTGGATGAAGCGGGCCCCGCCCGCGCAGCGTACCTTTTGGAACAACTGACCGATCGCGCACGTTCCAACGGCGCGGCTCTTCCAAACCGGCTGAATACCCCGTATATCAACACCATCCGTCCCGAAGACGAATTGCCATATCCGGGCGACCGCGCTATGGAGCGGCGCATCAAAAGCCTCATTCGCTGGAATGCCATGGCCATGGTTGTGCGGCAGAACAAGTACGATGCCGGCATTGGCGGCCACATCTCCACGTACGCTTCGCTGGCGACGCTGCTGGAAGTCGGTTTCAATCATTTCTTTCACGCGCGCTATGGCGATGAGCCCGGCGATCTCGTCTATTTCCAGGGCCACGCGTCCCCAGGCGTGTACGCGCGCGCGTTTTTGGAAGGGCGCCTGAACGAGGAACATCTCAAGAACTTCCGCCATGAATTGCGGGAGCACCCGGGACTGTCTTCGTACCCACATCCCTGGCTCATGCCCGATTTCTGGTGCTTTCCCACGGTCTCGATGGGAATCGCGCCGCTCAACGCCATATATCAGGCGCGCTTCATGCGCTACCTCGAAAACCGCGGCCTCATCGCTCCAACTCCCCGGCACATCTGGGCTTTCCTGGGCGATGGCGAGATGGATGAGCCCGAATCCATGGGCTCCATCACTTTGGCCGCGCGCGAGCGTCTCGATAACCTCATCTTTGTTATCAACTGCAATCTCCAGCGGCTCGATGGCCCGGTTCGTGGCAACGGCAAGGTCATCCAGGAACTCGAAGCCGCGTTCCGCGGCGCCGGCTGGAATGTAATCAAGGTTATCTGGGGTTCCGATTGGGACCCGCTGTTGGCCCGGGACAAGACGGGCCTGCTGCAGCAGCGCATGGCCGAGGTGGTGGATGGCGAATTCCAAACTTACGTCACGAAGGATGGCGGTTATATTCGCCAGAACTTTTTCGGCAAGTACCCAGAACTGCTCGACCTCGTTTCGCACTTAAGCGATGAAGATCTCTTCAAATTGCGGCGCGGAGGCCACGATCCTCGCAAAGTCTACAATGCCTTCAAAGCCGCGGTCGAAAACAGCGGGCGGCAACCCACGGTGATTCTGGCTCACACCATCAAAGGTTACGGAATGGGCGAAGCCGGCGAAGGGCGCAACATCACCCATCAGCAGAAGAAACTCAACGAGCAGGAGATCGCCCAGTTCCGTTCGCGCTTCGAAATCCCCATCCCCGATCAGGCCGCGCGCGATGCCGCCTTTTATCGCCCGCCGTCCGACAGTCCGGAGATCGCCTATCTGCACGAGCGCCGGCGCCAGTTGGGCGGCTACATGCCGAGCCGCTCCTCGGCGCCCAGCACGATCGAGCTGCCGCCGCTCGAGTATTTGAAAGAGTCGCTCGACGGTTCCAACGGCCGTGAAGTCTCCAGCACCATGGCCTTCGTGCGCATCTTGACTCTATTGCTGAAACATCCGCAGATCGGCAAGCACATCGTGCCGATCATTCCCGATGAAGCCCGCACCTTTGGCATGGAATCCCTCTTCCGCCAGTTCGGCATCTACGCCAGCAAGGGCCAGCTTTACAAACCGCACGATGCCGAAATGTTCCTGTACTACAAGGAATCCAAAGATGGCCAGATCCTGGAGGAGGGAATCACGGAAGCCGGTTCCATGGCATCTCTCACCGCCGCCGGCACGGCTTATGTGAATTACCAGGTGGAGATGATTCCGTTCTTCATCTATTACTCCATGTTCGGATTCCAGCGGGTGGGCGATCTCATCTGGGCCTTCGCGGATGCGCGCGGCAAAGGCTTCCTCTGTGGCGGCACCGCCGGCCGCACCACGCTTTCCGGCGAAGGCTTGCAACACCAGGATGGCCACAGCTTGTTGCTGGCCAGCACCGTTCCGACCTGCGCTGCCTACGACCCGGCATATGCTTACGAAATCGCCGTGATTGTTCAGGATGGCATCCGGCGTATGTACAAGCTGCAGGAGGACCGCTTCTACTACCTCACGCTATACAACGAAAACTATCCGATGCCGCCGATTCCCAAGGACCTGGATACCAATGGGATATTGCAGGGCATCTACCGCTACAAAGCAGTCGAAAAGGGAAGAGCGAAACTGCAATTGTTCGGAAGCGGTCCAATCCTGAACGAAGCGATCCGCGCCCAGCAGATCCTCGCCGAAAAATATGGCGTGGCCGCTGACGTTTGGAGCGTCACCAGCTATAACGAACTCCGGCGCGAGGCCCTCGCCGTTGAACGCTGGAACCGCCTGCATCCCGACCAGCCGGCCAAGACGCCGTATATCGTCAAGGCCCTGGAAAAGGCCGACGGCCCCATCATTGCCGCCAGCGACTACATGAAGGCCGTGGCCGATCAAATTGCGCCTTGGCTGCCGGGCCGAATGGAAACCCTCGGCACCGATGGCTTCGGCCGCAGCGATAATCGCGAATACCTGCGCCGCCATTTCGAAATCAACGCTGAATCCATCGCCGCCGCCGCCTTGGCGCGCTTGGCGCGCGATGGCAAATTCGATGCTAAGAAAGCCCAAGCCGCTATCTCCGAATTGGGAGTAAATCCCGAGAAGGCCGACCCGGCGCGCGCGTAATTCACCTACCGAGCCCATGCGCACCGGGCAACGCGTCGCCTTACTAGGAATGCTCGTAAGCGGGGCGCTCGCCGTTGCCAAACTGCTGGCGGGAATTGCCGGGCACTCCATTGCCGTAATCGCGGATGGCTTGGAATCCGGCGGCGATGTTTTCGCTTCCGGGTTTGTGCTGCTCGGCTTGACCTTGGCCGCGAAGCCCGCCGATGCCGACCACCCTTACGGTCACGGCCGTGTCGAAACCTTGACCGGTCTGCTCATTGGCTTGGTGCTCACCGCCGGCGGCGCGGTGATTTGCTATGGCTCGCTGCAGCGTCTGGGGCAGCCGCGCATTAGTCCGGCTTTTTATGTCGTCTGGCCTCTGCTGGCCTCGCTCATTTGCAAGAGCGGTCTCGCTACTCTGAAATTCCGTTTCGGCTCGCGGCTGCGCAGCGCCGCCCTAACCGCCGACGCCTGGAACGACACTATGGATATCGTCTCGGCCACGGCAGCTCTGATCGGCGTAGGCCTGACGCTTTTCAATCCGGCGCGCTTTGCCGATGCCGACCATTACGGCGGATTCGTCGTCGGCCTGATCGTCGTTGCCGCCGGGCTGCGCGTATCGCGCGACACCGCCCTGCAACTCATGGACACCATGCCCGATGAGGCGCTCATGACGCAAATCCGCCAGGAAGCCACCGCAGTCCCTGGCGTGCGTGGCGTAGAGAAATGTTTCGCCCGCAAAACGGGCCTACGCTACCACGTCGATCTCCACCTGGAAGTCGACCCCGAAATGACTGTCCGCCAGTCCCACGACATCGCCACCCAAGTGCGCATCCGCATTGTCGAACGCCTGGACTGGGTGGCCGATGTATTGGTCCACGTAGAGCCTGCCCCGTAGTACTCTCCCCACGTGGGGCAGACTTTCAGTCTGCGGAGCCGCTTTCCAGCGGGTCCAGCCGGCTATAAGCCGGCTGCGGGCAGGATTGCCCGCCCCACGTTGCCGGTTATGCCAGCGCTTTCCCGTACAGCACCAGCAGCCTGCTCCAGGCCTTTTCGGCCCCAGGCTCGTTGTACACGCCCGAATCCGGAGGGCACCACCCGTGCGCGCAGCCGGTATACACTTCGATTTCCGCCGGCAGGTTGGCTTTCGCGAACGTCTCTTTCAGGATGTCCTTTTCATTCGGCTGTTGCTTGTCGTCATTATCGGCAATGCAAATCAGGAACTGCGCCTTGCTCTTGGACGCCTGCAGATGTGGGCTGTTCGGCATGTCAGTCGCTAGCCCGTTGCCGCCGTGAAAGGAAGCGACGGCTCCTACCCGCTCGGGGACAGCGGCCGCCGTACGGAAGGCCATCGGTCCACCCATGCAATAACCCTGCGTGCCGATCTTGCGGTTCTTCGCCACCGACGATTGTTGATCGAGCCACGCTATGAAGGCCTTCGCGTCCGTCATGTGCGTCTTCTCGTTCAAACTTCCCGCGAGCGGCCTCAGGTCCGCGATGGGGGTCGCCGCGCCCTTGTCCGCAGTCGGAGCTTTCTTGGTGCGGTAAAACGGATTGACCACCAGCACCGAGTAGCCGGATTCCGCCAGCCGTTTCCCCATCTGCCGGACGGCCGGCCGCAGCCCGAAGATGTCCGGCCAAATCAGAACGCCGGCTGCAGTGCCCGTCGAGGGATGCACGAAGTAGCTGTCCGCAGTGCCGTCGGGCGTCGTGATGTTCACGTCCGATTCGGTGACGGCGACTGCGTTCGCGACGCGCGGCAGCATCATCGCCACGCCTGCGCCCAACATTATGCCGAATTGCTTTCGGGTCACTAACCCCCGAGCTTCATACTCTTGCCGGTCCTTCTCGAAATGGTCCTGATCGCACATAGTTCGCTCCTTTATCGACGCCTGGTCGCGCGCTCAACTGCGCGCGTATCGGGCTATTTTACATCAGGACTGTTGGGATATTGAGGGAGTGCCTGAATCTATAAAAACCGGCGACCGCTCGGAGGAAGACGGCCGCCGGTTGGCTCGCGAGCGCTTGCACAATTCGTCGCGAAACCACTCGTACGAAGCCTCTAATCTAGGTAGACGCCCCCGCTGTTGAAAGGTTACGGTGCGTTAATTTAACGCTCATTTCCTGTGATAGGCTATTTCCCATACCTTTTCGGATTCCGGATAGGAATGACCGAAACGAAGGAGATCGTGTATGAAGAACCGGCCTCTGTTCTGGTTTTACGTCTGCACCCTCACTGCTCCGCTACTAGTGGCCCAGCCGGCGCAGCAGAAGCAGCCGCCGCAGCCGATGTCGTTTTTCGTGACGAGCGTGGGCTCGGGCAAAGGAGCTGACCTCGGCGGTCTCGCGGGCGCCGATGCTCACTGCCAAATGCTCGCGCAAGCTGCGGGCGCCGGCAATAAGACTTGGCACGCGTATTTAAGCACTCAAGCATCCAATGGGCAAGCGGCCGTGAATGCCCGCGACCGCATCGGTTCCGGTCCGTGGTACAACTCCCGTGGGCAGATGGTGGCGAAAAACGTCGCCGATCTGCATGGCGATACTTTGGAAGCCGCGCGTCTGGGCAACAACCTTACGAAAGCCACAGCTTTTACCGAAAAGAATGAAGGGATCAAGGGGTTCGGCGATACACCCAACACGCACGACATGCTGACTGGCTCGCAGCCGGACGGCCGGGCCTACAGCGATAGCGCCGACCATACCTGCAAGAACTGGACGAGTAGTTCCGATGGAACCGCACAACTCGGCCACTTCGATCGGACGGGCGGCGGCAACACCTCTTGGAATTCGGCTCACCCCAGCCGCGGGTGCAGCCAGGAGAATCTCGTGAGTACCGGCGGGGCCGGTCTGTTCTACTGTTTCGCGGTCAATTAGAACCAACAACCAACTTTTGGAGGAGACGACACATGAAGAAGTTCTTATCTGGAATTGCGCTCGGAGCAACGCTCTGCGCGGGGACTTGGATTGCTTCCGCCCAGAACGAACGGGCACTGCATCCGCGCATCGCCCGCGCGATCGAGCAGCTTCGTGATGCCAGGGCTTACCTGGCAGAAGCCCCTCACGATTTTGGAGGCCATAAAGCCGACGCTATCCGCGCCTGCGACGAGGCTATCCGCCAGTTGCAGCTTGCCTTGGCGTACCGCGGCCGCGAAGATCGGCGATAATTCCAATCCGGACAACGCTCCCTGACGGTCGCGGCTCGGGACGGAGAGTTTCTGAGCCGCGCGCGTTAGCAAGCGATGCACAACGGATTTATTCATTTCAGGCGGTTGTCTAGAATAGAAGTCAGTGCCGCCGCCCCCTTTCCGCTCGTACGTTTTGGTTTCACGCGACCAGATTGCCCGCAACTACCGCAACGTCTGCTCCGTAGTCGGACCGAAAGTGGAGGTTGCGGGCGTGGTGAAGGCGGACGCCTACGGACACGGCGCGCTGGAAGTTTCGCGCGTTCTCACCGCTGAGGGGATCCGCTGGCTGGCCGTCAGCTCGGTCGATGAGGGCGTCGCTCTGCGCTGCGGTGGAATCCGGCAGCCTCGCATCCTCATTATGGGAGGCTTTCTGCCGCAGGAGAGTGAGGCACTGGCCGAGTACGACCTCACGCCTGCGGTCCATTCGCTCAATCAGATCCGTGAGGTCGACCGGCTGGCCCAAGCTACCGGCAAACCCATCGCCTTCCATCTGAAGATCGATTCCGGGATGGGCCGGCTGGGAACGCGCGCCGGCGCTCACGAGATCCTCACCGTCCTGGCGGATGTGCACTCCGCGCGCCTGGAGGGGTTGATGACGCATTTCGCGTCCGCGGCCGACTATACCAGCCCCCAGACCGACGACCAGCTCGCTTATTTTCATCGCATCTCCGCCGAGTTGCAGCACGCTGGATTCAACGCCGTGCAACTCCACACGTCCAGCACGAATGCGATTGGCTACGGGCGCAGCGATGGGTGGCACAGCATGGTGCGCGCGGGCCATGCATTATATGGATACGTCTCACCGGCTCGCGGGGATGCGCCGCCGCAATTGCTGCGCGTCAAGCCGGCGCTTACGTGGAAAGCCAAGCTGCTGGCGGTTAAAGACATTCCGGAAGGCGCGCTGGTCGGCTACGGGGGCACTTTTCGCGCTCCGCGCTCGATGCGGATCGGTATCCTGGGCGCCGGCTATGCGGATGGCATCTTCCATCGGCTTTCCAACCGCGGGAAGGTGATCGCCGATGGCAAACTCACTGCGATCCTTGGAACCATCTCGATGGACCTCACCACCATTGACTTGAGCCACACCACAAAGCTCGGTCCGGGAGATGAGGTTACCTTGCTGGGTTCCGAAGGGGAGGCCCGGCTGGATGCCCAACAGATCGCGCGGGTCGCCGGTACGATCTCTTACAACATCCTGTGCAGCATCAGCGCACGAGTCCGGCGTGTGTACGTTTAAGCGCATGGTTCATAAGGGCACAAAAGGTGCTTTCTCGCCCGGCGCTTTGGAACATGGCATGCGGTACCGGGGTTATCATAGAGGCAGATGAGCTTACTGTCACCAAGACTTCAATTAAAGGTTGCACAGAAGCAGATTCTGACTCCGGGCCTGGTACAGATGGTCACCGTGCTCCAGCTCAACCGGCTGGAGCTAAAGGAGATGATCACCCAGGAGATCGTCAAGAACCCAGTTCTGGAAGAATCCACCGAAGAACCGGGCGAAGAGATCACACCCGAAGAACTGCTGCCCTTGCTGGAGCCGGAACGCGTCGTCGATCCGGCGGACCGCCAGATCATGGAAGCCTCCGTGCTTAGCGAGAGCGCTCCGCTCGATGGAAACCTCGCGGATGTCGCGATCAACGGAAGCGTCTTCGCCGATGCCGAAGAGACTGCTGCCGCGGCTGCTACCCCGGAGACGGTGTCCCCCGACCCAATTGAACCCGCCGCCACGGATCCGTTCGACGAAATCGATTTCGGCTCATTTTTCGACGACTACCTCGATCCCGGCTATAAGAGCCCGGCTTCCGAGTCGGTGGAGAAGCCTTCGTTTGAGACGTTCCTCTCGGCGCCGGTCACTCTGGGCGATCATCTGCGATCCCAGCTTAGCGTCAGCCTGATTTCGGACCGCATCCGCAACGCCGCCGAATCGATCATCGGTAACCTCGATGACGACGGCTACCTTTCGGCATCCCTCGAGGAGATCGCGGAAGCGGGCGAGCACAAGATCGAAGAGGTGCAGGAAGCCCTCAAGGTGGTGCAGTCGCTCGATCCGGCAGGCGTCGGCGCGCGTAATCTCAAGGAGTGCCTCTTGCTGCAGATCGAAAGCATCGGCGGCAAAGGCGGCGTAGCGTGGCAGATCATCTCCTCGCACTTGCGGCTGCTGGAGACCCGGCAATACAAAGAAATCGCCAAGATGATGGGAAGGCCGCTCGATCAAATCGAGACGGCCGTCGAAATGATCCATCACCTGAACCCGCGGCCCGGGCTGCGCTACTCCGGCGCGGGCGCGCGCGTGGTGGAACCGGATGTTTACTTTATCAAGGATGCGGACGACTACATCATCCAGATGAACGATGAAGACGTCCCGCAACTGCGCCTCAACGCCCAGTACCGCCGCATGCTCGACCGCGACAACGGCGCCACGAAAGAAGTCCGCGATTACGTACGCGAACGCTACACCTCGGCCATCCAGCTCATGAAGAACATCGAGCAGCGGAAGCAGACCATCCTGAAGGTCTGCCAAGCCATCGTACGTCGCCAGACGGACTTTCTGAGCCAAGGCCTCGACCAGCTCAAGCCCATGATGATTAAGGAAGTGGCCGAAGAGGTGGGCGTCCATCCTTCCACCGTCAGCCGGGCGGTCGCCAATAAGTACGTGCACACGCCGCAAGGCGTCTTCGAACTCCGCTACTTCTTCTCGGAAGCCGTACAAGGGCCTTCGGGAAGCGGCACTCCGCTGCTGCTGCTCAAACGCAAGGTCAAGAAGATGATTGACGAAGAGGACCGGACCAAGCCGCTAACGGACGAGCAGATTACGGCCTTGCTGCAGAATGAAGGCATCGAAGTGACTCGCCGCACGGTGGCGAAATACCGGGAAGACATGAAGATTCCGTCAACGCATCAGCGGCGCGTCCGGAACTGACGCCTCACCGCAGAGGCGCCGAGACGCGGAGAAAAAGAAACAAAAAAGCAAGAGCTGAGGGCGCCGAGCAGGCAGAGGAAAACTATAGAATCAGGCGCTCTTCTCCTTCCCTCCGCGTGACGTGGGCGCGGTCGAGATATTCCAGCAGCGGGATCGCATATTTGCGCGAGATGCCGGTCCAATCCTTAAACGTGGCGACGTTGAAGCGGGTTGCCTTGCGGGCCGCGAGCATCTGGCGCAGCGAGTGTAAGGCGGTGTGGTGGAACACCAATTCGTCGCTGACGCGCACCAGGCGCTGCTCGCGGAGCAGGATCTGTAAGAGCGAGCGTGCGCGGGCGGCTTCCACCCCGGATTGCGCCAGGACTTCGGGCACCGGCGGAGTCGCCAGCCCGGCCTTCTCGAACGCGCGCTCGATGGCGGTCCGGGCCTGCTCCTCATCATCCTTCAGCACGATCTTGTGACTCCGCAGGTGGACGGTCTCGCCTTCCACCATCACGTCCTTGCTGGCGGCCAGCAGCGCATCCAGCAGGAAGGGGGGAGCCTCGGCGAGCTCGCGGCTGCGCAGTTCCTGCTTGGCGATACCCGGCAGCAGCGGCTTCTTCTGGTGGAACTCGCGGATGACCTTCACGAGCCGGTCGCGGGTGGCTTGAAACCAGGAGCGGTCCACATACCAGGGCGGCAGTTCCCCAACGCTGATCACAGGCGCCTTACGCGCGGCTTCCACGAGATCGCGCTCCAGCATGCCGGTGCGCCCGGCCAGCCCTTGGATGCCCATGCCGAAGGGCGCATCCTTGACCAGGAGAGCAATCCGCGCCGCGGCATCCTCCCCGGCGAGCACGTCCAGCCGCGCAGCTACGCGTTCCCCTTTGCGATAGCGGTGGCCGCCGGTATCGACCACCACGCCGCCTCCGATGGTCACGACGGGCGAGAACATGCGGATGATGAACCGGTCGCCCGGGAGCAGCAGGGCGGGTTGGCGCAAAACGATGCGCGCATAGGCGGAAGCACCGGGCGCAAGCGCCGGCGCGCCTTCGAAGAGCCGCACTTCCGCTTCGATTTCCGCGGTGCCGCTGTGGAAGTGTACCGGCGCGCGATTTTTGAGCGGCTTGGCGGAAGGCAGCAGATTGAGGCGGCAATCGAGCTGCGTGACCGCATGGAAGGGCCCGGGTTCGGCAAGCACATCGCCACGCGCCAGTTCGGCCGGCTCGATATCGGCAAGATTGATGGCCGTGCGCTGGCCGGCCTCCGCGCGGGGGGCCGCCGCTCCGTGTACCTGAAGGCCACGGACGCGCAGGCGGCGGCCGGATGGGTGCACCTCCACTTCTTCCTCTCGCGAAACGGTTCCGGAGATTAACGTACCGGTCACCACGGTGCCGAACCCTTTCATCGAAAACACGCGGTCAATCGGGAGCCGGAAGTAACCGGTGGAATTCTTCTCAGGCGCCGCGGTGGCCACGCGCGCCAGTTCGCGGCGCAAATCGTCGAGCCCTTCTCCGGTGACCGAGCTGACCGGAACCACCGGAGCGCCTTGCAAGAACGATCCGGCAGTCAGTTCCTCGACTTCGAGCCGGACGAGGCCCAGAATTTCGGGGTCCACCAGGTCGGCCTTCGTGAGAGCGACGATCCCGCGCGGGATGCCCAGCAGGCGGCAGATATCGAAGTGCTCGCGCGTCTGCGGCTTGATGGATTCGTCGGCCGCGATCACGAACAAGACCAGGTCGATGCCGCCGACGCCGGCCAGCATGTTTTTGACGAAGCGCTCGTGGCCGGGGACATCCACGAAGCCAAGCCGCAGCGACGGAGTCAACTGCAGGTGCGCGAATCCGAGATCGATGGTGATGCCGCGCCGCTTCTCTTCTTCCAGCCGGTCGGCGTCGATGCCGGTCAGGGCCTTCACCAGCGCGGTCTTCCCATGATCGATATGCCCGGCGGTTCCCACGATCACATTTTTCGTGCTCGTTCCCATGGAGATCCCGCCGGCCATCACGCCATCAACATCGCCCGCATCCATTCCATGGAGGCCCGATTGACACGCTGCGTTTGCTTGCTGCCTCGGCCGACGTGCGCGCCGTCTGCGATGATGCGAGCCATTTTGGGATCGCCGGTTTCGAGCAGGAGAGGGATCTCGGCGGGCGAGATCCACGGATCTTTCGCACCATTGACGGCGAGCATCGGAGCGTTCGACTTCTCGAGCCATCCCTGCTCCTGAAGCGACATCGCGGGAGCCGTCTTAACCAGCTCGTCATAGTCCTTCACATGATTGGAATAAATCATGGAATCCAGGATCCTCCAGAAATATCCCGTCTCGTTCAATAGTCCTGTCAGCCAGGGCTTCTGCCAGGTGACGTGCACCGGGCCGCCGCCGTTGATGCAAGCTTTCAGACGTTTGCTTTCCACGTACGCCATTTTGCTGGCCCAATAGCCTGCATAGCTACGGCCCATAAAACCCATGCGCTTGCCGTCCAGATCGGCGCGCGAAAGCAGGTATTCCATGGTTGCGATGTAGAGCTTTTCCGCGTCGGGCGTGTTCCACTGTGGGCACTCGCCTCCGCCCGGCATATCCATGGAGAACGACGCCGCGCCTATGCCCAGAATATCGTTGGTGGCGCGCTCTTCTTTATATACGTCCACGCCGCCCGTGGTGATCACCACCGGCGGACGCGTTGCGCCCTTGGGCTTGCGCAGATAGCCGATGATCTCCTTGCCCTCATACGGAATGGTCACGCGTTCCATCGGTGGATCTTGCGAGCGAGCGCCCTTGAGATAGTTCTCAACGTCCTTCTTGTATGCCGCCTGCTTGGCCGGGTGATCGATGACCGGGAACCTGGCGATGCCGTAATACAGGGCGGCCTTCATGTACGCATTGTTCGCATCGGCCATTTGCCCCTTAGCCTCCAGCTCCGCCGCCTGATGCTCGAACGGTACGGCAAGCCTGGTCCACTCGGCTACCCATGGCTCGGCGTCGAGCGATGTCAGCGTGTTGAAGATGCGCGCCACTTCCATGGGATCGGCGCCGCGGCTGATGAACTCCTGCATACGCATCTTCGCGCCATCGGAGAAGGCGGGATCTTGGAACGGATTCACGCCCGGGCGATGCTGGATTGCTAACGGCTCCCCGGTTTGCGCCTTCAACCGCGGCGCAGCGGCCAGCGCAAGGCTGGCGCCGGCGGCAATCTCCAAAAATCCGCGGCGCGTAGAATTGTTCCCCGCGGGTGTTTCCAATGATGAGAAATCGGATGTCGGCATGATGTCTCTGGCCTTTTCCAAGAGAATTATGTCACGAACCAAAAAGCAAAAGGCAAAAGGCAAAAGGCAAAAGTCAAAAGGCAAAAGTCAAAAGGCAAAAGTGATTCGGTACACCTCGCCTGACGGCTCGGTTTCTTTTGATGGTTTGGGCGCTACGCGATGGCTTGCTCCTTCGCGTATTGGTGGATTTGGCCGCGGCGGGAGTGGAATTCCCGGCGGTCGTAATCGACGATTTGGGCAATTCGGGCGTCTTCCAGGCGCTCGCGGCGGGTGACTTCCCGCGCGACTGCGGCACTCGAAAAAACGAATTTATCCTGGCTGGGGTCGTACGGTAACCTGGCCATTTTGTGCAGCTTCTGGAGCTTCACGGCTTCTTCCATGGCGGCCTGCTCCTGGGCCTTGCGCTCCTTCTGGAGTTCCTTTAAGCGCTTCTCGTTTCTTTCGATGGCGCGATAGGTGCGCTGGAGGTACATGCTCACGTTGAGGAAGTCTTTGGAGTTGGCGCGGAAGGACAGGGCCATGGTCATCAAGGCGTGGGTATCGGGATCCTCGGTGACGATTTCACTGTCGTGATCGATTGTGCCGAGGGCGAACAGAGTATCTTCGACGGTTTTGAAGCGACGGAGGCGGAACTCGTCATCGGCGATGCTTGCGGCGAGGCGGCGTTCCTCGGGATTGGCGGGGGAATAGGAATCGATGATCTCCTTGCAAAAGGCCTGGCAAAAGGGGACCTCGCCGGCGGCCAAGAGGATGGTGCGCCCGGTGAGAGAGAATTTGATCGCGTTCAGAGCGGAACGGGCTCTGCCGGTTGGTGCATGAGGTACGCCGCCGTAGCAGGGGATCATTGCCTCAGTGGTTTCGGGTTTTTCGATCTGCGTCATATCGGGTTGCTGCGTGTCTGCCATAAACTTCTCCTTATTGATAGTTGCGGAGGGTTGTGGAACTTCCTCCCAATCTCGTTGTAGCAGGCAGATTTTGGGGCAAGCGCTCTGGAAATTCTAAATCATTGGGAATACGAGGCAGATTTCTTGGCAAGCTCGGTGACTGGCAGTTGGCGGAAGGGGGATTTTCCGGGCGGGGCTTGTAAGTAGCTGGGAGGGAAAGAGTTGGGCGATCGGTTTGGGGGCGTGCGGGCTCCGGGGCGCGTTCGCCGGAGGCCGAGCGTTTGGGGCGGGCGTGCGGTTAGGGCCGGCGCGAACGCTGGGCCAGATAGTGTTGATCGAGAGCCTGCCGGACCAATGTCTTAATGACTGCTTGCCGGCTTATGTTGAGATCTTGCGCCGTCTTGTCCAGTTCTTCCAACATGCTGGCTGTGACGTCGACATTGACCCGTTGTATGGGCTGTACCATCCGGCCCTTGCCCGTGAAAAAATGGGAGATGTCTTTACCTTGATCGGCTTGCCGTGCAATCGCATCGGCAGAAATGCCGGACGCTACTGAGCCGCGCGCGTAAGCAAGCGGTTACCCTGTGCGGGATGATGCCCGAGGATTGTCGAAATGGATTGCGCTGTTTGGAAGCTGCCGACGGGTTCCGGAATGCGCCGGCATATGCCGTAACATATGCTTAGGGGGCGGCGGTGTTCCCGGAACGCCGAGTCAGGCTATTCAAGAACGGGTGGAACCAAGCAGTACGCATACCACGAGGCTTTGAATTGCCCGGCAAGAACGCCGTAATGCGCAAGGAAGGCGAGAAGCTTATCGTGGAGCCTGTCGCGCCAAAATCGCTACTGGCTGTTCTTGCGACGCTCACGCCTGTTGACGAGGAATTGCCCGAGATCTCCGATCCGTGCCCGCGCGCTGTCGATCTCTGATGCGTTACCTGCTCGACACGAACATCGTTTCAGCGGTAATTCGTGACCCGCAGGGTCGCGTGACGGATCGGAGCCATCTAGCCCCGGGCTAGGCTGAAACATCTGAAGATGAAAAGGGGATAGGCGCGTTCGCCACAACGGGCGGACGGATTCCTAGCATTGCCTACAATATTGATTCGGTGAATGCGTTCACCAGGCGGCCAGCAGATCACGCAACTTCACAGCCACCACTGTCTTCTGACCGTCCGGCAAAGCGCCGAGGTGACGCACAATCATCGAGGCATGAATGGTGGCCAGTTTGTGCAATCGGAGCGAGGCTGCTCGGTTCGGGCCGGCGCCTCCAGCGGAGCAGCGGGCTGCGCTAGAGGTAGTGATGCGGATTCCCGCGCTCGAAGGAGTACAGCACGGACTTGAGCTAGATTCGCGTACGGCGAGGTAATACCCGCCGTTTGGTTCCTCGATGTAGTCCCCTCGGAAATTTTGGCGCACTCCCTCGGTGTGCAGCCAGAACGGCCGACGAGGGCGTCGGCCGCGGTCCAGGGGGACCGCCGCGCCACGGTCAGCTTACCTGCTGACTTGGATGCTGTCTGGAGTTCCGCCGCCACGACCGGGACGGGGGCTGCGACCGGTAGAGACCAGCTTCACCCAAAGCGCGCCGTCTCCGCGATAGTACGAGGTGCTCGTCGCGCTGCGCAGGGCATCCATGCTGGTTTGCGGTGTGCCCGCGGCTGCGGTGGAGTATCCCGGTAATTCGAAGAGAACCCAGGAGCCGTTGTCCAGCTCCGTTACGCTAAGGGACAGGGACGGCAGTTCGCTTTCCGCCCGGATCTCGGTACCGGCGCGTACCGTGGTGTTCCCGTTGACGCTCAGTTTCCTACCATTGCGGGTCAGAACGACTGGTGGAGCGCCTCCGCCGAAACCTCCTCTACCGCCAGCTCCGCCACGACCTCCAGCAGCGCTTGGACCGCCGGCCGCGCCAGGAGCGGCAGCTACGCCAGGACCGGCAGTTCCGCCTCTGCCGGCAGGTCCGCCGCGACCGCCGCCACCCAAACCTCCGCCGGGGGCGCCGATACCGAGGCGGCCGAAATCACCCTTACACACGGCAGCGTTCCAGGACGGCTTGATCTCACAGGCTTTGTCATCGTCCGCGATCCCGTTGTCGATCACGATGTAGGAATCCGGGACGCCGCCGACCGACCCGTCAATATCGTGAAACACCGCGCCATTCCAGCCTCCAAAACGTCCGAATTCCCCGGAGAAGGACCATCGGCGATCCTCCGTCGGGGGGAAATACACCGGCTTGGCATTTTCGAATTTCAGGCCTTGCACATCGTTGTTGGTGCTGATGGGAAAGCTGGTGTACAGCAGGTAAGAGATCGCTCCGGTCTTGCGAGTGACATTGTCCTCAAAATTGACGAACTTGGTATTCACAATATGGTGCGTGAAGTCGTAGTATTCGTAGCCACGGATCGGGTAATCCGCGTCCGTGCGAGGCATGCTCCGGCCGTAAGCGATCTCGGCTTCCGTCTTGGGGGTGCCTTTATTGGCAGTTTCGCCCACGAACAGGGAGTCCTCGACTCTCGAGGTAAAGTCTCCGTGGTACGGGGCCACACCCGGGTACGCATGGGTGTAGCCGATACCGCTGTCGGCCAGTTTCAAGCCTTTGAACACATGATTCTCGCCACGGGCCCAGATGGCGGCGCCACCGTTCTTGTAGCTGGTAAAGTCTTGGATCACGGTTTCCAGCCGCGTGCTGTTGACGTCGCTGGGATCCGTATAGGGCAGATGCGTGTTGCCGCCAAGATTGAATTTGCCCTGTGGATTGGGTCCGCGATCGAACATCAGCCCGTCGACGTCGGAGTGGGCGACGTTTCCGGAAAACTCCCGGAGTTGCATACGGCGAGGCCAAGTCTTCGCACTAATCTCCGTGCCTTCAAACTTACCCGTGGGGTGTTCCGGCAAAGCAATCCAGAATCCGGTTTCCTCCGAACCCGCGGACACATTCCCGCGGTAGGTATTGTCCGGATTGGTGATCCAGAAGGTGGACGCCGTGTTGTCGGAAGGAATCAACTGATCGGTGGCGTTCTGGCCGGCCCCGGAGCCGTTCAGAGCGTTGGTCGGATTACAGGCTCGGGTGGGATTACACTTGGTCAGCATCCCCAGGTTGTTCAGATACTGGTTCCCGTGTTCCACGCCATCTTCGAGGAAGTAGCAGTGACCGACGTTGTTGTACGCCACATTGTTCTCAACCCGCACATCGTTCGTACCATGCACGGTCACACAGCGGCTGTAGGTATCGTGAATCGCGGAGTTCTCGATGTATTGTCCGGGCGCATCGCCAACCAGATGCCAATGGATCGGATACCTGGCAAGGTTCTCGTGCTGACCCATGCGAAAGAACTCGACACCGGAGACTTGCATGGTTGAGCCGGCCATCGCCATCACATGCCCGCCACTGAATGACTTCTCTGCGTCGGGGGACGCCTGAATTTTGATATTGCGTGACAGCATGCCGACTTCCCCACGCTCATCCACGCCAAAGGTGACTTCGCCGTAGTGCATATATTGCAGTTTCTGGTCGAGCGTAATTAGGTTTCCAGAGACGCTGGCGATGGTTCGAGGCTCTGCCTGGTGGGGATCGAAATCGGTTGAGGCGACCACAATCAGGTCCCCTTTTTTCCAGTCACCGGCATTCAAGACTTCGATGGTGGCGCTACCGGCGGCGGCTGTTTTGGCCAGCCTGGTCCAGGAGTGTTTGCGATTCCCGTGCAGGCTCAAGGTTCCGCCCATGAGCATGATCCCGCGATCGCCCATGGTCATTATGTCTTCGCCGGGGACGTTATTAGTCAGGGTGATGGTCGCATTGCGCTTGTGGGGCCGGGCTTCACTGCCAATCTCAACGCCCCGTGCAACAGGATCCACTCGGTGGTCAGTTCCAGATCTTTGTTATCTGCGAAGCTCAGTTTGCCGTTGATCGTTAAACCGTGCAGCGGCGGCGGACTCACATCGAGGACAACGTCCATGTCCTTGTCAATGGTGACGACGTCGTCTTTGGCTGGTACCTTCTTGTCGGGCCAGGTGGCTGCATCCGACCAGCGCTTGGCGCCCGCAGTCGAAGCAGTTTTCTGCTGAGCCTGAAGGACGGCATATCCGCCGAGGACGAAGAAGACTGTAAACAGTAACGAAAGGAAAAAGCGATCGTGTTTTCGCATGGTTAAAATTCCGTGATCCAGCAAGGCTGCTGAGAAACTAAGTTGGGCCGCAGACGAACGCAGATGTACAAAGATATGTATTTTTTTGAATCGGTGTTTATCGGCATCCATCGGCGTCTATTCCTTCCAGCCTTCCGGCGGGTTACTGCCGCTGGCGATCTGGCGGGTCTTGTAGAGCCACTGGCCGTTGACCTTGACCCAGGTGGCGTACTCCTTTCCCTGAGTCGTGAACTTCATCGGATCGCCCACCTTCTCCTGCCGGTACTCGGTGAAAATGACCTGCGAGGTGGCCGTGTCGCCGTGCACGACGATCAGCGGATTCTCGATGGCCACGTTGAAAGCGGTCCTCTCGCGCGGGGGCGCTGGGGCGGCAGCGGGCGCCGCGCCAGACGCAGGGGCCGCGCCAGCCGCAGGAGCCGCGGGGGCACGGTTGTATGCCTGCCTGATGCCTTCCTTGCCCTTGTAGTGCCGGGTGCCGAGAATCAACTCGCCGTCATCGGTATAAAAGCTCTCTTCGCTCTGCCGGTCGACTTTGCCGAAGTTGTAGTAGTAACGCGTGATCTGATCCAGGATCATCTGGCGGTCAATCAGCGATTGCGCCGTCATCTTCTCTTGCGCGCGCGCAGACGGCGCACTTGCCAGCGCGATAGCGCACAGCCCCAACACGGCCGCCCGGACGGTGGCCTGGCGAATGGCATTCCGTTTCATTGCATCCCCCTGTTCACTTGCGCGGCGTTACAACAGCATCCGGAACTGCCGCTGAGTTTTGACCGGTCCCGAGATATAGTAACAGAACGTTCCGGAGGCGTGGGTTATGAGAGCCGGGGTACTGTCGGAGGAAAAACTGGAGTTGGCTGTTCGGAGAATACTGCGCCTCAGCGCTGCCGTTCTATCGTGCCTGGCAGCTGGCGTCGTCCGCGCCGCCATGCCGATTTCCCCTGCCCATCCCGAGCTGCTGCAGCAGCAGATCCTGGCCGCATACGCCGCTGGGCAGCCCTCCGTAGTAATTCCTGCCGGTGTCTACATGATCCCGCCGATCGGCAACGGCAACGGGTTCCATCTCGACCTGGAAAACATGAACAATTTCGAGATCGATGCCCGCGGAGCTACATTTGTGTTTCAGGACCAGACCAGAGGCGGCATTCTGTTCTACAATTGCACCGCCGTTCTGTTTCACGGCGCCACGCTTTACTTCGGAACGCCGCCGTTTAGCCAAGGCGTAATCCGCGCCGTGGCCGCTGATGGCTCTTCTCTCGACGTGCAGATCGAGCAGGGATATCCCACCAACCTCGACGATCCTAAGTATTTCACCCGACAAATTATCGGCCATTTGTTCGACCCGGTGACGCGCTGGTGGAAGCCGAACGTGCGCGGTGATATCTATGGCACGCAAACGCAGCGCTTGGGGCCGAACACGTTCCGCATCTTCACCGATGATCTCGGCGGCGGCGTGGCCGGCGATTTGGTAGGCTGGCGCAGCGGCGTAGGTGACCATATTCTGCGCGTCGACGCTTGCTCGCGCATGGTGCTCACGAGTCTCACGATCTACAATTCGCCGGGCGGTGCGGTGCAGGAAGACATCGGCAGCCAGTCCGGTCCGAATCAATATACAAACATCACCGTTAAGCGGGGGCCTCCGCCGGCGGGCGCGATTACGCCACCTCTGTTCACCACGGTCGGCGGCCCGGGCAGTTCGGAATCGCGACAGGGACCGGACATCGAGAACTGGTACATGGAAGCCATGAACGATGACGGCATCGCGATCGGCGGGCAGGATTCCTGGGTGATGGAAGCGCACGGCAACACCCTGATTGTGAGCAACACCTATGTCGGAAGCGGCTACAACTTCCTGGTGGGCGACCCCGTGCGGCTCGAAGACACGCACGATCTGCCGGCAGGCGAGGCCGTGGTGACCAACATCATACCGCTTCCTAACTACCACGCCACGTGCAAGAGCGCCCGGCAAACCTATACCGATTTCACCGTTGGGCCGTACTATCAGATCACGCTGGACCGGCCCGTGACCGCCGGCTGCGATTATCTGGCCGGCAACCCCGCCGCAGCCGGCGCCGGATATGTTCTGCGGAACAACACCATCACGAACCACCGTGAGCGCGGCATGATTCTGCAGGCCGACAACGGCTTGATCGAGAACAATGTGATCAGCGGCAGCACACTGATCGGTATCTTTATCGGGCCCGAATCGTATTGGGGGTCGGCCGTGTACAGCCGGAACGTCACGATTCGCGACAACACCATCAGCAACGTGGGATACTGGGCCGGCTCGAACGGGGCAATAGTTGTGGCGACCAACAGCCAGTACGACCTACCTCCGGCGGGCGCCTTCCAGAACATTGTCATCGACGGCAACTCGTTCCAGAACTTCAACGTCACCGGTATTTTTGTCAGTTCTACCAACGGGGTGGTCATCACTAATAACACATTCAGGAACGTGCAGGAGGCCATTTCTTTCGCCGAAGACGATAAGGGACAGGATGTTTTACCGGGAACATTAGTTTTTGTCACTAAGTCAGCCGGCGTGGAAGCCTCGAATAATTCGGGGTCGCAGTTGGGGCCTTATAATCGGACGTCGATTGAGACGGAAGCCGGCGTCAATATACTGGGTGGCCCGTACACGATGGCGGTGGCCGGATCGAACAGCGGTTTTTCCTCCACCCAGGGCGCGAATAGCTGGTCGTACGGATACTTTCCGGCGGGCAATTGGAACGCGTTCACCCTTCTGCCCACCTACAACGCGCAATCCGGGTGGTGGCAGCACACCACGTTCGGACCACCCTGGACGCTCGTCGGAGCAGATTCGGCATTTCATCCCAACGGGGCCGATAGCGGCGGCGAAGAATGGGCTACCCGGCGGTGGACCAGCACAATCAGCGGCGCCGCCACTCTCTCCGGCCATCTTGCCAAAACCAATGCCAACCCTGCTAGCACCGGCATCTACGGCCGTATCTATCTGAACCACAACCTCGTGTACCAGCAGTTCATCGCGGGCGCGGACGGAGCGGGCGTCTACTACTCCCTGCCGCTGACGTTGAAAACCGGCGACCTCCTGGATTTTTCCGTTGCGCCGAACGGCGGCGTCACCGATGACAGCACGATTTTTTCGTCGTTCATTTCCATTCCCGCGTCCGGGGTGACGGCAGGCTCCGGTCCGGCCATTGCCGCGGTATCGAATGCCGCCAGCGGGCAGCCCGGCGCCGCTCCCGGCACTTACTTGTCGATCTACGGTCTGAATTTCGCCCCGGCTGGCTTTGTGGACGATTGGAGTAAGTCGGTCATAGGAGGCGTGCTGCCTACTAAGTTGGATGGGGTGAGCGTTACGATTGGCGGCAAGCCAACTTATATAGCGGCGGTAACCTCCACCCAAATTAACGTTCTGACACCGGCGCTGCCGAGTGGAGCGGCCACAGTTACAGTGACGACCTCCGCCGGCGCCAGCACACCATTCCCTATCAGTTCACAGTCCATCCAACCTGCCTTCTTCGCCTGGCCCGCGAACCAGGCTGTGGCCACACATGTCGATTTCACGCCCGCCGCCGCCAACGGAACTCTGGGCATGACGACGGCCCCGGGGGAGCCCGGCGAGACCATTATCCTGTGGGGCACCGGTTTCGGCCCGGCCAGCCCACCCGTGCCTGACGGCCAGGTTGTGCCGAGCGGCATTCACACTGTGAGCGGTGTTGCGGTGAATGTGGGAGGGCAGCCGGCCACCGTGGCCGGCGCCGCGTTGAGCCCTGGACTCGCGGGCGTTTATCAGATCGCGATTCAGGTGCCCGCGGGGCTCGCCGATGGCGAATACCTGGTGATCGCCAATGTCAGTGGAGTCTACTCGCCGATTGGTGTCCTCCTCGCCGTGCAGAGCCAATAAAGGCGATCCCGCAAAGACCCGAGAGGCGCCTCACTTCTTCTGTTGCTTCGAGTAGTCGAGGAAATTGAGTTCCTGGCACTTGCCGGGATTGTAAGGGGCATCGGCCGGATAGATCACGTCCGACCCAGTATATTTGCCCTTCAGGTATACGGGGTCTTCGGCGGTGTAGGAGCGGGTGAGCGCCCATGTTTTCGGATCCAGCGAGAACCGCTCCACTACATGCAGTTGCTCGCTGTTTTTCACCGGGTGTTCAAGTATCCCGGCAGAAATCCCACTGTGTCCACTACCAGTGTGTCGCCTTCCCAATATCCAATCGAATGGCCGCTGCGAGTAGGCTTTACCTTGGCCGGGTGCTCTTTCAGATTCAAGTAAACCGTCCGCTTCAGCCCGAACTGGCCGTACTCGAGTACGATTGTGTCTTTGTTCTGGGTGATGCGGTTGACGGGACCGTCGAACGTCCAGTCGAAAAGGATGCTGGTCGATTCGCAGCGGAAGCGTGGATTGTCTTCGCGTTTAAAATCTGCTGCCGCCTTAGTCCCGGCGTCTGTCAGTTCCGTTCCCCCGTAGAGGCGCGGGCCGCTCACGGGTCCGCGGCGCCCGCCGGCCCCGCCGCCTTGGCGCGCGCCGGAATCATATTCCGGCAGTTGATTGAGTGGCACCAATCCGCCCCCGGTGCCTTTCGCATTCACCATCACTTGCTGCACCGGAGCCCAGTCGCCGGCCAGGTTCGGCTCGCCGGCCGGCCGCCGGGCCGGCCGGTTATTATTGGGCGCGGCGATCGGACCCCGCACCTCCTGTACGCCGCCCTGCGCACCCTTGATGTATTGGCCGTAGCGGTCCATGCGGGCGCCATTGGCTAACACAATGGTCTGGAGGTAGCACGAGGCCGGATCGGTCTTGTTGGGGGACGCTTCGATAGTCACAGGCTGGCCGATGGGAAACATTTCTTTGGTCCAACCCGACCGCCGCAGCACGTGAACCGAGCGCATTTCGCAGCGATGGTGGCTCACCTTGGCGTCCGCGTTCGCAACGTCGAAGTACAGCCAGGCGTGCGGATTGATCATGTCGACGCCGGTCAGCTTCCCTTGGAACTGCACTGTCTTGCTGAGGTCGTACTCCGCTCCACCGTGGTGGGCGAGCGCCAGCGCCGGCGCGCAAAGCGCGAGAGAGAGCCTGAAACTGCGCCGCATCCAGTCCTCCTGAGCGTGTGCTGGGAACATCCTATCACCGGCAGGCCGCGGGGAAGCATTGGGACGCGTATTGCGAGGCGTCACAAACTCCAGGGAGCACAAGGCAGAGCCTTGTGGCACAGTGGCGCAGGGCCCACCAAGTGCTGAGTGGACTCCAACCGAAAACTTCGCTGAAATAGGAGCTTATCGAATCATAAGGACATGCCCACCACAGTGAAGACATTCTGGGGGACCTCCGTCGCGCTGGCGGCCGTCTGTGCCCATGGACTTCTTGCGCAGGCGCCGCAGAATCCACCCGCACCCAACACCGGCAGCGACCTCTTTGCCCGCGAATGCGCCGCGTGCCACCAGGCAGGAAATAATGACCGCGCGCCTTCTCTCGCAGCGCTCCGCCAGCTCGCGCCCGAAGCAATTCTGACGGCATTGACCACCGGACGGATGGCGGCCCAGGCGCAGCGGCTTTCTCCCGCGGACCGGCTAGCCGTCGCCGAATTTGCCGCAGGACGCGCCATATCCATGGAAAGTACTGGCAGCAGCGGGAAATGCGATGCGGCCACAGCCGGCGCAAGCTTCGAGGCATCCTTCAACAAGGCCTCCTGGAACGGATGGGGAGGCGCGCTCGGGAGCGCGCGCTACGCCAAGGACGGAGGCATCAGCGCGGCAGACGTCCCGCATCTGAAACTCGCCTGGGCCTTCGGTTTTCCGCGTGCTCTCTCAGCGCGCACCCAGCCCACGGTCATCGGCGACTGGCTGTTTACGGCCAGCGATACGGGCGACGTTTTCGCTTTAGATGCGAAGACCGGATGCACCCGCTGGGCCTACACCGCCCGGGCGGGTGTGCGAGGCGCCCTCAGCGTGGCCCCAGTGGGCTCAGGCAAGTACGGCGTCTTCTTTGGCGACGGGCAAGCCAATGCCTACGGCCTAGACGCGCAGACCGGCCGGCAGTTGTGGATGCTCAAGGTGGACGCACATCCCAACGCCGTCATCACCGGCGCTCCGTCTGTATACGATGGGCGCCTTTACGTGCCCACTTCGGGCGTCGGCGAGGAATCGCGCGGGCAGGATCCCAACTACGGCTGTTGCTCGTTCCGCGGTAGCGTCTCGGCAATCGATATCGGCAATGGCGAACTTCGCTGGAAGAGCTATGCGATCGAGGGCGAGCCGCGTCCGCGCGGCAAAAGCAGCAAGGGTGTCGAATTGCTCGGTCCGGCCGGAGCAGGGATCTGGAGTTCGCCCACGATCGACGCAGAGCGCGGCCTCCTGTATGTGGGGACCGGAAACGGCTATGCCGGTCCCGAGCAGAAGACCATGAATGCGATCATCGCCATGGACCTGAAAACCGGCGCCCAGAAATGGGTGCAGCAGACCATTCCCAACGATATCTGGCTGATGCGCTGTGAGAGCCAGGCGGGCGGCAAGGCGAAAGAGGCGAACCCGAACTGTCCTGACGAAGAAGGTCCCGATTTCGATTTTGCTTCCGCGCCTCTGCTTACCAAGACCGCATCGGGCCGCGACTTGCTGGTGGTCGCGCAAAAGTCGGGGATGCTCTGGGCCCTGGATCCCGATAAACAGGGAGCGGTGGTTTGGCAGTATCGGTACGGGCGCGGCAGCGGCTTGGGCGGCCAGTGGGGGGCGGCTGCCGACGGCGTGAACGCGTATATCGGCACGGGCGATGCCTTGAGCCCGCAACCGGGCGGCATGCATGCCGTGAAGCTCGAGACGGGCGCGCGGGCCTGGTTTGTGCCGCCGCAGCCGAAGCTGTGCAGCGCCACGGACCGACGCTGCTCGGCCTCGCAGAGCGCCGCCATTACAGCGATTCCGGGCGTGGTCTTCTCGGCCGGAGGCGATGGCGGTCTCCGCGCATATGCCGCGAAGGACGGCGCGATCGTTTGGACCTTCGATACCAACCGCCCGTTTCCAACCGTGAACGGCGTGCCAGCCAACGGAGGAACGATGGACGCTTCCGGAGCGGTCGTGGCGGGAGGCATGCTCTACGTCAACTCCGGCTACAACAGCTTCGTCGGCCGCGCGGGCAATGTGCTGTTGGCGTTTCGGGTGGAGTAATCCGACCGGTCCTTCCGCTGGCCGAAGGCTGTAAGAAATTCCCCGGCGGCGCATCTAACCGGTTATAGATCGATGACGTACGCAGAACGGGAACGGCTGTTTGTTGCTCTGTTCGAGCAAAGCCGGGCAGGGATCCGCCGCCTATGCTATTCGTACCTGAATTCCGCCAGCGAGGTGGACGACTTGTTTCAGGAGATCATGACCAATGTCTGGAACAGCCTGACCAAATTTCGCGGCGAGGCCCAGGCGAGCACGTGGGTGTACCGCATCGCCGTCAACACGGCGCTCATCTACCGGCGGCGGCGAAGACCGTCGGAGGAACTGCCTGATATGCCGGACCAACGGGTCTCCACACACGGGGACCTGGAGCGGCAGGAGCAGTTAGAGGCCCTGCACCGCGCCATCGCCCAATTGGGAGACCAGGACCGCCTGATTGTGTCGCTGATGCTGGAAGGCCTCAGTTATAAGGAAATCGCCGAGGTCACCGGCATGACCGTGAACTATGTGGGGGTCAAAATCTCGCGCATCAAGCAGGCGTTGGAACAACTCCTGACGGAGGCCACCCATGGTACGGTTTGAAGAACTTCAAGAACTGTGGCAGACCCAGCCGCAGGCTGAGTTAGCAGCCCTGGCGGCGGAATCGCGCGGCATGGCAGCCGCGCTGCGGCGCTTCCGCCGCCGGCAGTACGTCATCCACGGCATCAAGCTGGCGGTGATCACCTGGCTAACCTGGTTCTTTCTGTCGCGGCCGGGTGTGACGGCGGTCACGGTGCTCGGTTTCGGGCTGGTGCTGGCCGGAATGATCCACGCGATGGTTACCGACTGGCGCATCCAGTCGGCTATCGCGCACCTGGATTTCACGCGTCCTTCCGCGGGGTTCGTGGACGCGACTCTGGCACGGCTGCGCGATCCTAACGCGCCGTTCCGCCGGGCCGGGTGGCTGTTTATCGCGCTGCTGGCAGCGGGGGTCAACGTGATGATGTTGGATGCCCCCATGGCAGCCCAAAGGCTTACCTCGCACGCCGCCGCCACCCTCCTGCCGTTCGCGGCATTCGCCGTGGCGCTGAAGGTCCGCGCGAAGCGTTATGCCATGGAGTACAAGCCCCTGGTGGAACGTCTGGCGGCAATAAAGGCCGCGCTCGAGGAGCACGCCGAATGAACTGGGAACGGATCGGCGATCTGGTGCGGTTGCGCTACAAGCTGATGTGGGCCAGGACGCGTTCGCGCAACGGCAAAATCGCATTGTTCGTTATCGGGTACCTGCTGTTCGCGATGGTGGCGGCGCTGGTGGGCTTGGGCGGCATAGGTGCGGGCATCCTGGCTATCCGAACCGGCAAGGCGGAGACGGTCGCCCAGGTGGTGCTCTCCGGGTTATTGATCAACGGCCTGATGGCCACTCTTCTGCTGGGCTTCGGCATGAGCGCGGTGTTCAGCGAAGCAGAACTGCGGCGTTATCCACTGCGAGAGAGGGAGCGGTTTCTGGCGCGCCACTTTCTGGGTATGGTGGACCCCTTCTGGATTCTGGTGCTGATCGTCGAACTGGGGCTGGTTTTCGGGATGTACGTGTGGGGCGCCTCCTCGCTCGGGTTCGGCACGGGGGCGGCGCTGCTGTTGTTCGTCTGCGGCTATCTGCTGGCGCGGGCGATCGGTGCGTGGATTGAGGGATTGATGGCGACGCGATCCGGTTCGAGTGTAGTGGTGCTGCTGATCGCGTTGATCGGGGTGACGCCGGCAATGATTCGGCCCGTCCTGGAAAAGAACCCGGCGGCGGGGAAGCAGGCGCTGGCAATGCTGCGGTTTACGCCGCCATTCGGCGCGGCGGCGGCGATGACGCACACCGGCCAGACGGCACTTGCCGGACTGGGGTTGATGGTCCTCTGGTCAACCGGGTTCGCGTTGCTGTTGGTGTGGCTGGAGAGGCGTCCGGCGCCGCGCCAGCGAGCACTGCGCGCCACTATTGTAGGCAAGGCGGATCTGTTCGACCGCCTGGCTGGACTGTTCCCGCCGGACATGGCGCCACTGGTGGGCCATTGGCTGCGCTTTTTCGTGCGCAATAAACGCTTCCGCATGCTCTCGCTCCTCTCGCTTCCGCTGGCGGCGTTTTTCACCTACAATCTGGGCCGGTTGCCGAAGGGGCATGGCAACCTGTTCATGGCGGCGCTGGGGGCCATGCCGATCGTGACATTCCTCGGTCCGTCTCGCATCGCCGTGAACTTATACGGCTACATGGGCGACGCGTTCCGGCGGTTTTTCTTATTCCCCACCGATCCGGCAGCCAGCTTGCGCGCCGGCAGCTACGCCTCCGTGCTGCTGGGCGCATCCGCTCTGGTTCCGGCGGCCATCGCCTGGGCCATCTTCGCTCCCCGGCCGCTGGATTTTCGCGTGATTGTCATGCCTGTGATCAACGGTGTTACGGTGCTGTTCCTGTTCAACTCCGCGGGACTGTGGACTACGCTCTTCGGAGCGCGCCGCGGCCAGTACGACAAGGCCCTGGGCAATGACATGTCGCTGCTGGGGAACATCTTGGTGATCGGAAGCGTGCTCACCTGCATTTTCGCGCCGCAGATGCTGCGCCGGGCGGCGCCGGACCTGGTATTTGGCGAAAACTGGTGGATGTTGCTGGCGCCCGCGCTCGCGCTTGCGATCTACATCAGTTCGCTGCGCGCCGCGGGTGCGGTGTTTGGGGGCCGGCGCGAACGGCTGCTGGCCATCGTGGAAGGCAAGGCGTGATCTGATGACTCCTCAAGTGGACGCGATACGAATCACTAACCTGGTGAAGCGCTACGGAAACGCTCTGGCGGTGGAGAACCTTTCACTCAGCGTGCCCAAGGGATCGATGTTCGGATTCCTGGGGCCGAATGGGTCCGGGAAAAGCACCACCATCGGCTGCCTGACCGGCCTGCTCGATCCCAGCTCCGGTACGGTGGAGATTCTGGGCGCTCGGTTCACCACTGAGAGCGCCAGTTTGAAAAGGCGCATGGGTGTGATGCCGGAAACTCTCGGCCTGTTCGACCAGCTCTACGCTCACGAGTTCCTCACCTTTGTGGGGAGGATGTACGGGTTGCCGGAAGGCGAAGTTCAGCAGCGCGTTAAAGAGCTTTTGACCGCGCTGGAACTGACGGACAGCCGTAAGACGCTCGCCGAATACAGCACTGGTATGCGCAAGCGGGTGTCCTTCGCGGCCGCAGTGATTCACTCACCCGACGTGCTGTTCCTCGACGAGCCGTTTGAGAGTATCGACCCGGCTGGCGTCGCGCTGCTGAAGCAGTGGCTCCGCCGCTTCACGGAACGGGGCCGCACGGTCTTTATCACCAGCCACGTGCTGGAGACGGTGGAGCGTCTGTGCGACCGGGTGGCCATTATCACGAAACCGGGAAAGCTGGTTTGGGAGGGAGACATCACCGTACTCGCGCACGACGGCGCCATTCAATTCGATGGCCGCGATTTCGATTCGTTAGAGGAACTTTTCCTCCACCTGACGGGCCAGAAATACGGCGAGCTCGCCTGGCTGTAGGCGGTTCGAAAATGTGGGCGAACCGCTGAAAACAGAAACGGATAAAATGGGGTGGTCGTTTTGGCGGGGAGGAAGGATCATTAACGTCGGATGTTTTTGCAGAACGCGTTTGTGGATGCGCTCAACGATAGCGAATGGGCGTTTCCGTTGGCCGAGTGCGTTCACATCGGCGGTTTTGCGATCGGGGTCGGGTCGATCGCGCTCGTGGACTTTCGGCTGCTCAACCTCGCCCTGCGCAAGGAGACGCCCGCGCGGATTCTGCGGTACACGGAACTCTGGACGGTCTTCGCCCTGATCTTCGTTGTATTCTCGGGCTTCACCCTGTTCCTGGCGCAGACCAGCATTTACCTGGTGAATCCGATCTTCCCCTGGAAAATGGTTGTGCTCGTCGCAGCGCTGATCTACAACTTCACTATCCACCGCAAGGTGGCATTGATGGATCATGCGCCGCCGGCTCTCAGCAAGGCGGTTGCGAGCGTATCCCTGCTGCTGTGGATTGCCGTGGTGTTTGGCGGCATCTTCACCGGGTTCCTGGAATAGGGTGTTGCCGTGTCCATCGCCCAGTCTCTCGAAAGCGTCCAGTTTCTTTCCGACTTCAGCGAATCGGTGCTGGCTTACCCGATGGTCCTATCGACTCATCTGACCTGCATCGCGTTGTTCGGCGGCATGATCCTGATGACGAACCTACGCCTTCTCGGGCTCACGTTCAACAGCGTGACCATCACCCAGATGGTGACTACCCTGCGCCCGTGGAAACGCCTGGGAGGAACGCTCATGATCTGCACCGGCCTGCTTCTGGCAACTTCCGAGGCGACGAAATACGCGCCCAATCCCTTCTTCTGGGCCAAGATGACGATTCTCGGCCTGATTGGCGTGCATGCGCTGATCTTCCGCCCAATGGTCTACAACCGGACGGAAGAACTGGATCGTTCGCCTGTGATTCCGGCCCGGGTGAAGGTCGCGGCGATTCTCTCGCTGATCCTGTGGACCGGCATGTTAACGATGGGGAGACTCATCGCTTACTGGGAATCAACGTAAGCTGCCGCTTCGCAATTCGCCGGCAGTTACGGGCCGTTTCGATTCGATCCATTGCGGCGCCGCGGTGCGCTCCTCATCCGGACGGTTCATTACGAAGGCGGCAATCAGGTTCTGCCCGCGCACCCACCACACGCTAAAGCTATTGCTGGCGATGTCGCCGCGCGTGACGGCTTGGTCCGCGCCCGATGTATCGCCCCAGAATTCGTAGGAGAGATCGAACACGTCGGAAAAGAAATACGGAACGTGCCGGAATGGCTGGCGATCTCCGAGCAGCAAACGCGCGCAGTGCTGGCCCTGCGAAACCGCATTGTCCCAATGCTCCACACGCCTGCGCTTCTCGAATAGCAGGTCGTAGTAATTCGCGACGTCGCCCGCGGCATAAATGTCCGGCCGGTTGGTCTCCAGGTATTCATTGACGACCACGCCGTTCGAGATCTCGAGACCGCTCGATCCAAGGAAATCCGTCACGGGCTCGACGCCGATGCCGGCCAGAACGAGGTCCGCGGAAACGGTCTGACCACCCCCCAGACGTACCGAATTCACGGCGCCATCGCCTCCAAAAGATTCAATGGCGGCATGGCGTTCGAACTTCACGCCACGGGCGCTATAGTAGTTCTCGAAGAAATGCGACATCTCCGGTGTAAATAGCCGCTCCCAGATGCGGCCGGTGTCGAGGATCATGGTCGTGTCGATACCTTTTTGCGCCAGTACCGCCGCCACTTCCATTCCGATGAAACCGCCGCCGACCACCGCTGCGCGCTTCGCTTTTTCCGCATGTTCTCGAATCCGGCGGGAGTCATCCAAAGAACGAAGGTAGTGAATGCCATGGAGGTCGCCGCCCGGTACGTGCAAGGTACGGACTCGCGCGCCGGTTGCGATGACGAGCTTCTCGAATCCTAAATCGCCGCCCCCCTTCATGCGGAGCCGCTTGCCGGTGGCATCTACGCTTTCGATCTCGCAGCCGAGGCGGATGTCGATGCCGCGTTCCCGATAGAACTCGGAGGGATTAACGCGAATCGACTCCCGCGTGTCCTTTCCCGCAAGGAAGCTTTTCGACAAGGGCGGCCGTTCATAAGGAACCTCGGTATCCGCTGAAAGAATGGTCAGATCGCCGGCGGTCAGTCCTAGTTCGACCAGTTGCTTGGCGGCGTAGCCGGCGACCATTCCACCACCCACCATTACGAGCTTGGCTTTCTCCACGGAACCTCCCATCCCTCCATGATGTTCCATGGGCGCCCCGGACGCCGGAATTCGTGTGGCCAAGCGAACAAAAGCCGGGCGGGGCAGGGAAGCCGCCGGACGGCGACCGGTCCAGCGGTAGCTCACCGCCGGAGGGCGGCACGCAGCGGGGCAACATTCTTGTCCGATCCGGGCTTGTCCGAAACGGACAGCATCGGGGTTGTCGGTTCCCTTGGCGTGTGTTGTAATCCGATGCGCGGGAAAAGATTTTTTCGTTACGGGAGGCCAGCCGGATGCCGATAGTACCGTTCTGCCGGAAATGGATGGTTGGCCGCGCGTGCAATAGACGAGAATTGGGAAGTGCGGCCGGTAGCCGGTTGTTTCTAGCCTGGATTCTGGTTCTGGGGCATTTTGGCGTTCTCGGGGCGCGCACGCTGGAGTTCGATACCAGCGAGGTGACGCAGCCCGGGATTACCGTGACTCCCGACGGCCGTTCGGTTATCTTTAATCTCCTGGGGCACCTTTTTGAGTTGCCGGTTTCCGGCGGCGCCGCCAGGCAACTCACATTCGGACCTTACTACGACAGCGACCCCGTAATTTCGCCGGATGGGAAGCGCGTGGCCTTTGTTTCGGACCGGGAGGGTGGCGACGATGGCAACATTTACGTACTGGAGTTGTCGAACGGGAAGATCACCCAGCTCACGCATGAATTTCAGGCCGGTTCCCCTTCATGGAGTCCGGACGGGAAGACCATTGCCTTTATCGCGGCATTGCGCAGAGAAGAGTACCCGGCGGACCGAATCCCCGGCTTTGGCGGCGGCGATTGGGGATGGCTCGAAATCGTTCCGGCGCAAGGCGGGAGAACGCAGCGCCTGACGGATGCGAAGCCCCTCGTCTCGGTATTCTATCTGGGGGATGGCAGGGTAGCCTGGCTAGCCGCGGAACGGGCGCCCGGGGCAGGCCGGCCGGGAACGGGGCTTCCGCCGGTCAACAACTCGTACCTCGAAGCCCGGGACAGCGAGGGGAACGTTGCGCGGATCGGTTCGTTGGCGGGCGGCACCGGGCGCGTCGCGGTGGAAACGGGCGCCCGCGGTTTCTATTTCGTTACGGGTGGGAACCTTCGGCACTATTCTCTGGGCGATTCGGAACCGAGGAGCGTGGCTCCGTTCCGGGGTGCGCCAATCGCGCTGGATATCGCCAAGGATGGAACGGCTATTTACGCCGCTTCGGATGCCAAGCTCTGGCGTATCGCCCTGCCGGCCGGCAGCGCCCAACAGGTTGCCTGGCAGGCTCACGTCAAGATGGATGTCGAAGAGCCGGCCCAGAGGAAGTGGATGCCGCCATCTGGCCAGACATTCACGCCGCGCGCGATTCTGACTCCGCGCCTATCCCCTGATGGGAAGACTCTGGTATTCATGGCCGCGGGTGCGTTGTGGGAGCAGTCCGCTAACGGAGGAGAGGCGCGAAAACTGCTGGACGAAGCCGCTTTTCAATTGGAACCGGCCTGGTCTCCCGATGCCAAACAGATCGCTTTCATTTCCGACAAGAAAGGCACGCGGGAGTTGCGGGTGATGGATGTGGCCTCGCGCCAGACACGCACTCTGGCGTCGATCCCCGGTTCCTCCTGGTTACTTTTCCCTTCGTGGAGCAGCGACTCAAAAAGTGTCATTGTGCAGAGGACGGATGGCATCGCCGACCCTTACCGTCTGCTGCGCGTGAGCACAGGTGGCGGGCAGCCGGTGGAATTGGCCTCCACCCGCAATTCCTGGACAGCGCGGCCGCAGCTTTCGAGCGACGGTTCCACTCTCTACTACACGGCCCGAACGGGCGCGATCGCGAACGCTTACCGCCGCTCTTTAGAGCAGGGCGCAACGCCCGAGCCGATAACAAATCTCAAACGTCATGTGCATGACGGGGTAGTGTCTCCAGACGGCAAGTGGCTGGCTTTTCGCCGGAACACCGAAATCTGGCTGGCCCGCATGCAGGCGCGCGTGCTGACGGACGAAAACTTTCTGCGGTTCAGTACGAAAGGCGGCCGCTCGTTCATATTTACGGCGGACTCGTCGGCGATCCTCTACTCGGAGGGGCCGCGAGTCTGGCGCCAGCCGCTGGAAGGAGGGCGCGCCTCGGAAGTCCCGGTTCACCTTACGTTGAAGCGGGCCGCTGCGCCCCCGCTGCTCATCAGCAATGTGAAGGTGCTGGACGTGAGCGCGGGCAAGTTCAGTTCGAATACCTCGCTGTTCATTGAGGACAGCCGCATCCGCTGGGTGGGCGCCGAACAAGGGCACACGATTCCCTCGAGCGCGGTACGCATCGACGGAGCGGGCCGGTTCGCGATTCCGGGCTTGACTGATTCTCACATGCACACGGCCTGGGCCAATGAGCAGACTAGCGCGGATGCGATCATCGCATACGGAATCACGACCGTCCGCGACACGGGCAGCCGGTTGGATCTGATGAACGCCTTGAAAGACCAGGCGGAGGCGACCGATCTGCCGATACCGCGGTACTTCGCATCCGGAGATATCTTCGAAGGCTTCATGCCGCTGTGGGGCGACGCATTCCTCGAGATCACCACCAAGGAAGAGGCGCGGGAGTACGTCCAGGAATGGAAGGCCCTGGGAGCGGACTTCATCAAGGCTTACGACTCCCTTCCGTGGTTCGTCAAGACGGCCATAGCGGAAGAGGCCCACCGGCAAGGCCTGCCGGTTGTGGGGCATGGGCTCTCGAGCGAAGAGATCATTCGCAGCGTGATTCTGGGTTTCAGCACGCTGGAGCATAACGGACCATCGAACGACGATCTTCGGAAGTTGCTAGCGGCCTCCGGGGTCAAGGTGGATCCCACTCTCACGGTGTTCATGGGATCGCGAATTCCGCTGGCCGGCAATGCGCCCGCCGTGGACGCGAAATTTCGCAAATACGTCCCGGAGGGATCTCTGCGAGCAGCTCGCCCGGGCGGGACCATTTCGGATGCCGAGTGGGCAGGCTGGAAAGAAACGCTGGCGCGGATTTCGCGGGAATACCGGGCGGGAGTTCGGTTACTGGACGGCACCGATGCCCTGATGACGGGCGTGTTTTTCGGGCCGTCGTTGCACTATTCGCTGCAGTACCTGAATGCGGCAGATGTGAGCACAGCCGATGTGCTGCGCATCGCGACGGCCGGAGCAGCGGAAACAGAAGGGGCGAGCGCCGACTTGGGAAGCCTGACACCGGGGAAGTTCGGGGACGTCGTGTTGTTGGATGCCAACCCGCTGGAGGACATCCAGAACACGATGAAAATCTGGCGGGTCATTAAGGCGGGCCATGTGTTCGATCCGGCTCAAATGCGATAGGGGGAACTTCAATATGACCAGGAGCGAATGGAAACGGGGATTTCTCGTCTTCGGTGTTCTGACCATCGGTGTTGGCTCCGCTGCGGCGCAAACGATTACGGGAATGGTGACGGATACCAGCGGAGCGGCGGTGCCGGGCGTGACGGTGGAGGTTTCCAGCCCCGCGCTGATTGAGCAGAAGCGAATCGCAACCACCAACGATGCAGGGCGGTATTCGATCGTCGACTTGGTCCCCGGGACTTAATTCCGTAGCTTTCGAGAAGCCCGGCTTCGCCTCGGCACGGCAAAATTCCGTTATTCTGACCACCGGGTTTACCGCGCAGGTAAACCATCAATTGCAGCTGGGCGCGGTGAACGAAAGCATCGCGGTGCAGGCTGAAGCACCGGTGGTGGATGTGCAGGACGTGGCCACCTATAACGTCATCAACACCAATGCCATTGAATCTCTCCCCACGAATCGCACCTTGCAATCCATGACCAACCTCGTGCCGGGCGGGGGATCGGGCACGTTCGGCAATCCTTCGTTCCGTGGGAATAATGACGCACAGACGATGGTGGATGGCGGTCGCGTCACCAATATGATCGGAGCGGGCCCAGGCTTGACGACCAATGCCACGAACCAGTCCGCGTATCAGGAGTTCAGTTTCAGCACGGCATGGATTCGCCGGAGATGTCCACGCCGGGCATGTTCGTCAGCATCATTCCGAAAGATGGGGGCAACCAAGTGCACGGCAGCATCTTCGGAGAGTACACGCGGGCCGGATGGAACGGGGATAATGTGGATTCCACGCTCAAGAAGGCGGGGCTTCAACCTCCCAAGACGCTGGAACGTTACATGTTCAACCCCTCTATCGGCGGGCCGATCGTCAAGGATAAGCTGTGGTACCAGGGCTCTTTCCTGGTTTTACAGAACACGAACCAGGTGCTCAACAGCTACGCCAATGCGAGTACGAATCCGCTCTTGTTTAAGGCCGATTTGAGCCATCCGGTGAACGATCCAACCCGCAATTATGCGGGAACGGGCCGCATCACCTGGCAAGATAGCCTTGGATTCAGATCATCCCCGCCGCGTGGACACGCGCGCGTCCGAGGCACAGCGACCTCCTGGAAACACCTGAGTTTATCACTGTGGTGGAGGGCTGTATCAGCGTCAAGCCGTCCGAAAGGACGAGATATTTGGAACATGCGGCAAGCCTTCCGGGTACGAGGCACACCAGCGCCCGCAAGTGGCCGCGCGCCACACCGGGATCCGTTTCCCAGATAAAATCGAAGTTCTGCGCGGTGACAATGCGGATACTCTGTTTTGTTCGCTCCTGCCGTGTAGGTGCGCAATGCCAAATAACGATACCAAGGTCGCAAACCAGCCGCAGGGCTCAGCGAACACGCCGGCGTCGGCCGGGCACCAACCGACATCGTTTCGAGGTGTCGTCGACCGCGACCGCGTGAAGGCTCAGATTCGTCTTTGGCAGGATCGAGTCCTCGACCTAACCAAGTCCAACCCGCTGATAGGCCTAAACCGCTCTCGGGTTGCCAAACTTCAGGTCGCCGAACCCGATACGGGAACGTTGTTCGGCGCCTTCGCAGTCGAAGAGAGCCATCTTCGGATGCCGCTGGTTCGGAAGCGCGGGAAGCAAGCGGAGCAGACATCATTCCTTGATCCCGAGGAGGACCCGGACCTTGTGGTCGAGCCAGGCGATATCAGCTTCGATGCAAAGCCGATCGACATCATGCGTCGGCTCCGCCGCATTCACGACAACGCACATACCACACTGGAAGAGCGGGGTGTCACAACCTTGTATCTGACGTTTGGCGCACTTCGCTGGAAGGATGAGTTGCTTGGGGACTCGGTAAGTCCGCTTTGGATAGTCCCGTGCGAATTTGAGAATAAGGGGCCGGATGCGGCGCTCCGCTTGTTCCCAGCTGACGAGGATGCGCAAGTCAACCCAGCACTTGAATACTATCTTCGAGAACGCCACAAGATCGAACTGCCCGAACTCCCTGACGAGATCGACACTCAGTCGCTCGCGCGGCTTCTCCGCAGCGTCCGCCGGGCCGTTCAAGACCAGAAGTGGGAAGTCACCGAGGAACTCTGGCTCAGCACGTTCTCATTCGAATCCCTGGTGATCTATCGGGATTTGCGGGCGCTCTCAGATGCCGCGGTCAGTAACGCCGTTGTCGTTGCCTTGTCGCGAGCAGCCGTCCAAGCAGGAAAGTCTGAGGCTCTTCCGCACGAGCTCGATTCCCTCCCAATGCCGGGCACGGTCCCCATACCGGTGCTCCCGACCGACTCGAGTCAACTTGAAGCGCTGACTCAATCCTCGCGCGGCCACCACGTGGTCGTGCATGGGCCACCAGGCACCGGCAAGAGCCAGACCATCGCAAATCTCGTAGCAGACGCGCTTGCCCGGAATAAAAAAGTCCTTTTTGTGAGCGCGAAGATGGCGGCCCTCAATGTCGTCTACGATCGCCTCAAAGAACTTGGCCTACAACGGTTCTGCTTAGAGGCGCACAGTACAAAGGCGGGAAAACAGAAGGTCATCGACGAACTTCGTCGGACCCTCGAGTCCGAAGCGAGCGCGGACGGTGGCGCTTTGGAGCGAGAGATCCAGAACCTGCTCCGTGTCCGAGACGAACTCAATGCATATGCAGGGGAACTTCATGCGGCAATAAAACCGTTCGGAATCTCCGTGTATCGAGCGAACGCGCGCCTCGCGCAGATTTCAGGTGTGCCGGAGGTGCGTGGTCCGTTGCCATGGGCAGATCCCCTGAACGCCTCCCGCGACGATCTTGATCGGTGCATTCAAGCGCTTGAGGGACTCTCCGGAAGTGCCGCGATCTTCGACCAAGGTGACGCACATCCGTGGCACGGCTTCGCTCCCACATCGTTTGGATTGCCCGAACAAGAGACCCTCGATCATTGTCTGGCCACCATATCGGAACTGGAGCGCCAGATCGCTCCACGAGCGGAGAAACTCGAATGCCTCATTCAGGGCGCCAGATCACTTTCGATGAACGAATGGCATCTCCTCAAGAGCCTGCTGGTCGCTGTCGCGGAAACTGAACGGTTGCCAGACCGTTGGTGGCAGGCGAGCGAGGACGGCCTGAATGATCTCGCGCAGTTTTTCGCGACTGCGGCCGAGAAGCGGCATGAGGCAGATGAACTGGGTCAGAATCTGGCGGACTCCATCAGCGGTCCTCCGAAGGCTGCGGCGGCTCTCTTAGCTGCTGCCGAGGGCCGTTATAGCGCATGGTTCTGCCCTCTCAAGCCCGGGTACTGGCGCTGGCGTAAGGAAGTGAAGGCGCTCCTGCGCTCCGGCAGCGTTTTTTCGCGAGAACTCGCCAAGTCCATAAGCGGGAAGTGTCGTCGCGCTGAAGAGATCGGAGTCTGGTTTTCCCAACAGGAGAACAAGATCGCCGAATACCTCGGCGCCGAGCAGCCTCGAACAGTCCGTAACCTGACGACCCTAAGCCGATCGTTTACCGTTGCCGGGCTTTGCAGACGGGGCTTGGCGGCGGTCGGAAAGCAGGCCTCACCCGTACTAACTCTCGATGAGGGAGTGCGAAATGCCGCGAAGGAACTGCTCAGTCTCATAGATAACACGGATGTTAAGGGAGCGCTGAACCGCCTTGATGCGGATTGGCCTGCGGGTTTCGTCGAGGGTCTCGTCGCGAGCCGTGCAGCACTGCCTGCGATCGCGAGTCGCACCAATTCGCTCCTTGTCAGCATGCAGAGCGCGCGGGAGCGAGTCGTGTTAAACCGCGCGATGGAACAGTGTGCTGCGGTTGGGTTATCGCCGTTCCTGGCGAGCCTGGGCCCAACGAGTTCGGCGGATGCTCCGCTGATATTCGAACGCCGCTTTTTGAAGCTTTGGCTGAGTAGTGCCATCGACCGCAGTCCGTGTCTCTCAGGATTCACAGAGTCAAAAGGTAGGGACCTGATCGACAAGTACCGGAGTCTCGATGAGCGAGTGCGGCGTCTTGCCGTTCAGCGGGCCCAAATGACGGCGTCGGCCGCCTCCGCCCGCGTGCGTGCCGCCGAGGAAATCGCTGAAAACGCCAGCGAAGTCGGCATTCTGCGGCGGGAACTGCAAAAAAGGAAGCGCATAAAGCCCCTCCGAAAGCTGTTTTCGGAGATCCCTCACGTATTGCAGGCTCTCAAGCCCTGTTTGCTTATGAGCCCAATCTCCGTATCAACGTACCTAAAGCCAGATGTGTTTAGCTTCGATGTTGTTGTCTTCGACGAGGCATCTCAGTTGCCAACGGCAGAAGCGATTCCGGCGATCCTTCGCGCTGGGCAGGTCGTCATCGCCGGCGATCCGAAGCAGCTTCCTCCTACATCTTTCTTTGAAGCTTCGCTTACGCCCGAGGACGAGGATGATGATGACAGCGGAAGCAAGGGCCAGACTCCCCTCGAGTCCCTTCTCGACGATTGCGTCGCTGTTGTTCCTGTCTTTCAGGAATCACACCTGAGGTGGCATTACAGAAGTCGGGATGAACGTCTGATCAAGTTCTCAAATCACGCGTTTTATGACAACAAGCTCATCACGTTCCCTGCGGCGAACCCGAATGCGCCAGGGCAAGGCGTTCGCTTTGTGCACGTGGCGGATGGAGTCTACGACCGCGGCCGAAGCCGGATGAACCGGCCTGAGGCGAGAATAGCGGCGAAGTTGGCGCTGCAGCACTTTGAGGAACATCCTGAACGCACACTCGGCATCGTTGCGATGAACTTGAGCCAGAAGGAGGCGATCGAGGACGCAATTGCCGAATCGTTGTCGTCACGGCCGGACCTGGCTCCTTTTTTCGATACAGCCCGATCAGAGTGTGTCTTTGTCAAGTCTTTGGAGAACGTGCAAGGTGACGAACGCGACACAATGATCATCAGCGTTGGCTACGGCCGAGACCAAGCCGGCGGTTTGAGCATGAACTTCGGCCCGATCAACAGCGATGGTGGCTGGCGCAGGCTGAATGTCCTCGTCACGCGATCCAAATGGGAGTGCATCCTCATCGCGAGCATCAGGGCTCGGGACCTCAGCAACGTGAACCCGAACAATAGAGGTGCGGTTGCTCTTCGGGATTTTCTTGAATTTGCCGAGAGGAACGGCGAGTTGCCGGCAGAAGCACCGGTCCAGACCAATGCCGAAACGAACGAGTTCGAAGAGGCTGTTCGCGCTGCCCTGATTGGCCGCGGCCTCAAAGTAGATATGCAGGTGGGTGCGAGTCGGTATCGCATCGATTTGGCCATTCGCGATCCCCGCGATGACCGGCGGTATTTGCTTGGCGTTGAGTGCGACGGAGCAAGTTATCACAGCGCTCGCAACGCGCGCGACCGTGATCTGCTGAGACAACTTGTGCTTCAGCGGATGGGCTGGCGCATCCACCGCGTGTGGTCAACGGAGTGGTTTCACGACTCGCAACGAGCTATTGACAGTATTTTGAGGAGCGTGGAGCAGGCGCAACATGCTCCCATTGTGCATCCGGTCTACGCTCCTCCACCGGAACCGGATGCCTCTCCAACTACTGCGAAGCCTGGTGGAAACCGATTGAATATGGAAGTGCCCCGGCAATATAGACCTGGCACTCCATATTTAGTCTTCCAACCGCGACAGCGTGTGAGCCGCGAGCACCTGCTGGACAGATCTTATTCCGCCATGCTGTCTCAGACAATTGTGGACCTCGTGGCGATTGAGGGACCGATTCATCGAGATCTGATTATGGATCGCCTGAAGGAGGTGCATGGAGTCGCCAGAGCCGGTTCAAACGTCCAGTCGAACATCGAACACGCACTTCGCGATGCGGAGAGGCGCCGCGCAGTCGTTCACGACCCCAGGTCGCCCTTCTTTTCTGTGCCCGGTGCACGCCTCGAATCATTCCGAATGCCGGTGGATGCAGTGAGACGGGCGATTGAGTACATCGCGCCTTCCGAGATCTCGTTGGCAGTGCTGTATTTGGTTGAGGATCAGTTCGGGGTAATCGAGGAATCCCTTGCGCCGGCGGTTGCTCGCCTCTTCGGTATTGATCGCTTGCGCAGTGATGGTGCCGACGTAATCAGGGCCGTTACTGAAGAGCTATTACGGAAGGGTACACTGCGACGCGCCGGCACACAGGTTCACCTGGCGTGACCCACTTGGCTTTTTCCGAAATTCCGCTTGATCTTCAGCGTGCATCGAGATGCTCTTAAGAAGGCTGGGGTCATCAGGCGTCCTCCGGATTTGCGGATTTCCTACGTTCTGCCGATCACGGCAGCGAATTTCGGCGAGATGCTGACACGGCTACAGCGGCAATCGAACATGGTCGTCCGCCGCATCGAGCCGAACTGGATTGTGCAGAAATTTGCAGACGAGGGAACCTCATCGCCGTTCATGGCGAGGCTGTATCTGGGTCTTATGCGCCTGCGGGACATCGTTTACCCCGATCCGGCGAAGCGCGACACTTTCGACAAACCTTACGAATTCGTCGTGTCATCGCTCATGAATGCCCGGACCACGGCGAAAGAGCTTACGACTCTATGGGACGAACACCTCAGAAAGATCGCCTCCGGGGAGATCGCTCGGTTGCAGGGAAAGGCTATCCACATCGACGAAAACGTGGACAAGAAACTCAGGAAGGAGGTCGAGAGCTTTCTAAACGCTGCCATCCGCGCCCTGAAGCAGGGTATGCAAGACCTTGGCAAAGAACTGGGCGTGAACATCGGCTTCATGTTCAAGCAGCAGGCGTCATTCGAGGCTGGCATCACAGCTCTTCAGATGACTGACCCGCTGCTCGCTGAATACCTCCGCCAGACGCGTAACTGGTCGGAGCCGCTTGTCGAAGCACGCAATGCGATCGAACACAAGGGCTGGACTTTGCCGCGCGTGATCTATTCGCAAAGCGGCGCGAGCATTGTGGCGACGGCACCTGATATCTCCGGCCAACCATTCACGAGCTTTATTGGATTCATGCTGGACCGGCTGTGTTGCTTCGTCGAAGAATTCACGGCGCACTGTCTCCAGCAAAGAATGCCGCAAGAGATCACCATTACGGAGCTTCCGATCGCGGAGAGACTTCGGGAGGTACCCGAGCGTTTCAGGCTTACTCTCGGGTCTGGCGGCCTACGACGGTGGAACATCCTCTACCATCCATCCCGGTTCGAAGATACCTAACGCCGTCAGGTACGAGCTTCGCGCTTAGGATGCCATGATTTGCCGCAGCAGTCGCCGCAGATGTCATGGGATGTCTTGGGGGCCTTGCCGAAAACTCAGAAGCTCAAAGGAATCAAAAGGATAGTTGGTAGCGCTAACGGGAATCGAACCCGTATTTTCCGCCTTCTAACGCTTTCTATAAGTTACTGAAACCGCGAACTCAGGGTTCCCCCTGTTCTCAGGAATCTCAGGCCGTTTGTACAAAATCTGTACAGGAACTCGGCCATTGTTTCCTTGTTGTTGGAGGACACCAGGGGCCGATTCACGCGTCTTGTGCTGATCCCGGCTTCTCTTTTGGCACGCGGGTAGCGTTCGGACGCGGACGCGATCATCTTCTTCGGGCGTTTAGCTGCGGGTAATTTCCATGGACATAGGAAAAAACTATCCGTCGGTCCCGGTCGGTTCTAGATCAGGCGGGTGTGGTCCGCACCCCCTCGTTCGTGTACACCGTGACGTTCTTCTCGGGGCTGACTTCCACCTTGACGCCGCCGATCAGGGCGGTGGCCAGACCCGACTCGAGTCACCTGTATGCCCCCATATCCGGCTCCTTTGCTCGCGTTCACAGCGTACGCGGCACTATGCCGCGCAGCGTCTTCTCCAGAGCGGTTCAGGGCTGGTCATGGGGATCGAGGAGGATCGGCGCATGAAAACAGCCATGAGTGTTGGAAGAGTCTCCAACGGCTCTGACTGTTTAACTGTGCTCGCAGAAAGTCCGGCGTCGCGAAAACAACTTAAATCGACATCCGGCAGAAGAGCATCACGCTTGGCAGTACACGTAGCAGCAGACGAAACTTATGACAATAAAAATCGTTGCTGCAGCGCACAAGAAGGGCTGTCGAGCAAAACCGTAGACCGTTACTACACCGTGTCCCGGACCGTGAGCAGCGGTGTTCCGACGGCGTTAACGGCCTTTCTTGGGCGCGGCGTTTTTTGTGGCAGGTGTGGGAGCCGGGCAAACTTTATTCTGGCAGTCGATGCATAGGGAATCCGTTTTCTTAGGCGACGGTCCTTGATGGCCGCCTGCGCTTCGGGTCTGCGACCGATCCGTGCCAAATTCGCCACCTTTTCCGCCGTGGTGGCCCCCGTACCCGCTACCGGCGTCGCCCGGCGATCCGCGCGTACCGCCCAGACCGCCCTGGCCGGGATCACCCCCGTCGCCGCCGTCGGCCACCAGTTTCAAGCGGCCGGACGTTATCAAGCCGCAGACCGTTCTCTGATACTGGATAACTCCTCCGGTGCCGCCGGGGCCGCCGTCCCCCCCCGGTCCCCCGAAACCGCCGCTGCCGCCGTTGCCGGCAGCGGCGCCGTCATGGGAACTATCGGCATCCTTGCCTTGTCCGCCGCGGCCGCCCGCGCCTCCGACGCCGCCAATCCCGCCATGCCCTCCCTTGCCGCCGCTATCGTTGACCGTCAGGCTCCAGTCGCCCGTGCCGACAATTTTGGCTACGTTCAGCCGAATCAGTTCCGCATTGGGGCCATCGCCTCCGGTCTTGCCGGGATCGCCCGGATGTCCGTCACCGGCATTCTCACCGTTTCCATCGCCCTGGTTATTGAGCCCGTCGCGGCCCTTCGTACCCCCATTTGCAACCAGATCGGTAAAATCCTGGCCGTGATCCGCCGCCGAGAACGCCTGAATAATGACATTGCCGTCGACCTTGATGGTCGCCGCCGTAATCGTCAGCGCGCGTCCGTGCAGCACATACTTCGGGTTGTCGCTGTCATGAAAAACAAGAGTTTGGTTGGGAGGAAGCTGGATGTACACGTAGGGACGCGCGTCCTTCGATGACTTTGTGAAAAACGGCGCGGCATCAACTTCCGTCTGGGCTCGCAGCACGCAGCCGGATTGCCCGATCAGCAAGGCAAATAAAAAGTAGCTACGTGCAGAAGTCATATACCAACCAATCCTCACTGCAGGTAGTGAAAGACCGCCGAGAGGGCCTTCACTGCCGGAATTTGCTCTTGCGAGTCCGGGCTGATCTGCACCCTGACCTGGATGAAATACGGTGCATATAGCGGAAGCGCCACAAGAGTGCGGTTTTCGGCAGAGAAGATGTCCGTTCTGCTGTATGGCTTGTGCGTGCAGGTTGTGCTTCGGTCGCACGTCGTCCAATACGCCTGGAAATCAGCCGGGTCGTCATGGCGCCGGAAATCAACTGTAGAGCAATCATCCCCGAAAAACACGACGCCGGTAAGCGGATGAACGAGGCCAAAATCGATTACATCTCCTGTCATCTTCGATTCGTCCGTGAACGAGGGCTTCACTTCAACATCGTATAGCCGTTGTGCCTGGCGGGATGGAAACATAGTGAGCTTGTTCGGCACGGGAATGGATACCGGCCTCACGACCGTGGACCCGCTGCGCAAAGCTAGAACCTGGCGCTTGATCTCATCGTTGACGGCGCGAAGAAAAGCGTCATCCGCGGATAAGGGTTGTGGAACGGCAGCTTTTCCCTTGGAAGGAACGGTGGGTTTGGGTGCACTGGACGCCGGAAGCGGCGGTTTGTTTTCCGGGCTCGTCGCGGCGGCTGGCGTTGTGTTACCGGGCGCGTCATCGGCGGCAGCGGCCGGCAGCGGTGTCTTGTTCTCCGAATTCGGCGGGACCGCCGGAATGGCGTTATCCGGCGGCCCGTCGGCGGACGCCGCTGGGGGCACAGCCTGGGCAACGGGCATTGCATCCGGCTCCGGTCCTCCTGTTGCGGCCGCGAGGGGACCTGTGCCGGAAAAAGAGGTGGTTATCTGGAGCTCCTGGTGCAGCGCGATCCCGCTCAGATATTCCTTATACCCCTGCTGCACAGCGGTCTCCAGCTCGTTAAGTTCCCGCTCGAGATTTGTCGCTTCGGTTTCCAGCGCCTTCTGCAGCGCCACAGGATCTCCGGCATACAGGATTTCTGCCTGCTTGTTTTCCGAGCCGCCCGTGATAGGACGTTGCAACCGGTAATAGCTGGCGAAGTAAGTCGAGTTGATCGGCGAGTCGACGTCGCGCCCCGTGTGGTACTTGAAGGAACGAAGCAGGACCGCCGAGTTCGAGGCGAGATCACGGATATGCCGCTGACGGAGCATCCAGGCCAGGGCCTCAAGCCGCGCATTCTCCTGGTCGTTCTGCATGTTGACGCGCCGGATGAATTCTTCCTTCAGCGACAGTTCGGCCTTCTTGTCCTTGGCCGCCTGAAGGTGTCCCATTCCCGTTCTGATGCTATCGTTCAGCTCCGCACGTTCCTGCTCAAGTGCGGCTTTTTGCCGAAGCGCGTTCTGGAGCTCCCCGTCCTCGGCTTCGTATTGATCTCCGCCGATTTGCTCGGGTGGACCCGGAATAAGCATGCCTGCCGCCCCCTTCGCATCGTCGTAAAAGTTCCCCAGCTTATCCTGAACATTGCCCCACGCCTGGTCGCGCTGGTCGCGGGCCGCCTTTTTCTCGGCTTCGGTCTGCGCGCCCGCCACCCGGTCCTGCGCCTTCCGATAGGCTGACCAGTCGTCCTTCGCCTTGTTCCAATCGCCAACCACTTTGTTCACCGCCGCCTGTTCTGCTTTGGTGTCATCGATCGCCTGAGGGACTCGTTTGAGCAGTGATCCCGGCGAGACTGGTTTCCCCACCGCCGAATCGGCCAATCCACCCGCTCCAACGTTCAGTGCTGCCCCGATGGCAAGGCCCGCCGTGCCGCCGGTTGCGGCTCCGGCTGCTACGGCGGCGACCTTGCCGACAATCATGATGGTCTGAGCATCGTTTCGGTGCTGTCCGTCTTCAAATCGCCGCTTGTTTATAGCTACTTCGCGCCCCTCCATCACAGCCGCCTCGTTCTTGAGCTGCGTGGCGATCTCGGTCAAGCGCCCCACCGCGCGGTCTACGGATTCCTGGGCGCGGCGCGCCTCCTCGTCGGCAGCCTGTGACTTAGTCCGCGTGTCATCGATCGCCGCGATATCCAAATCTTTCTTGCCGCTGCGAATCTTGAACAAAAGCTCATCCCACGCGTGAATTTGCCTCACCAGACTTCCTTCTGGGCAGAAAAGGTATCCCGCTCGTACTCGAACGAGGTGCGCGGAATGTAGTATTGATGAAAACCCAATTCATCTACACCGCGAGACATGGCGCTCAGGACGTTGTCGAGTGTTGCGGCGGCCAGGATGTGATTCGTGCGCGAGAACATCTGCTTGAAACTGCCGGATCTCTGACGCAGGGATGTTATACGCGCGGCATCAAACGGCCCGCGGGCGAATTCCCGTGCGACTTTATCTGCAAATTGCTCGGGCCAGAGCATCGTTGTCGTAAGGTATTTCTCAAACATCGGCCCGGCCGGAGTGCCCAGCGTGACGGAATATGCGGCGTCCAGATTGATCTTGGGGAGGAACTGCCTGAACTCATCATCAAGAGTCAGCGACCGCGCCTGATCGACAGGCTTTCTGGCGGGACGACCGGTAATAGACGCCGCCACTATCGTCACAGTGGGCTTTGCGATCGTCGTCCAGGTCGCATCGGCCGTTAACAGGCGCAACGGATGCGGATTATCGGCAGCCACACGCAGTTGCCTCGTAATGATCTCGATCTGCTCGGGCGCCGGCGCCACGGCAAAGCTCAAGTATCCTCTGCTCGTGAAAGTGACGGTATCAGCATAGATGCGCACACGCGCCGAATCGAAGTAAAGTGCACCGTCTATCACCACCTCGCGCGCGTCCAGAGTCAGGATCTGCAAATAGCTGTTCGGCAGATCCGGCCGGCGATCCTTGAACAGGGAAGGCATACTCTCCGGCGAGATGACGAGCAGGTCACCCGTCAAATACTCGCTTTCCTTCTCTTCGCTGCCGCCTTTAATGTAGGCGGTGTCGTTGTTCCATGTCGTAGCCGGGTTTCCCCCGCCGGGTGCCTGCCACAGGCTGACGCTGCAGGAGCGTCCGTTCGGCAGCGCTGACGGCAGGCCGGCGGTTGATGGCGATGTGGATTCTTGTGCGCGAATCACCCCCACGGGTGGAAAAGCAAGGGAGCAGATCAACGCTTCGGCCAGCGCGGCCTGTAAACCGCGGAATAGCTTCCGCGCCTGTTTCTTTCGAGTTTTTTTGGCGCGCACCTCGCTCCTCCTCAGTCGAGCGGAAGTTGCTTAGTCGATGCAACACTGAGCTAGATGCCCATCAAGTATACACGAAGAAGATGACAACCGAGTAACACATCCGTCCGCATTTATCACGATCAGGTGACACTTTTCCGAAACGTCGGCGTTGTTTTCTTGAAATTGGGCTGCTAAGAGCGAGAGCCGGATCTGTTGCGAAGGAGAAATGCCAGCGATTAGATGCCTGGAGTCACAATTCCCTGTTTGACTTCGCGGGTGCCGGCGGAGCGGTTAACCAGCTTGAGCTTGTGCTTTCCGCCAAACAGCAGCGGACTCATACCGGCGCGAAAATCGAAAGTGCTCCAGCCCCCGTGGGCGTTCGCCCGCTCCCCTTTGCTGACAAGATGGTCCGACGAATCGTACGCTTCCAGAGCGAATGCTCCCGCATTGACCATCTCGACTTCTACCGTTCTGGTATCCGTGAACACTTCACCGCCCTTGATCCACATGAACGTCGAAAACGAAGCCTTGCCGAATTCATAAGCTTTGCCTGCGGAGTTCTGCGCTTTGCTGCCAATTGAAGCTGCCAAAAGCACCAAGAGTGGCAATCGTGAAAACATACGACTACCTTAGCCGATATTCCCGCTGTCGTCGAGCAGTGCAGCATGGCGAGTTGCCTGGCTGAGGCCGGCGATGTATGGCTGTACGCGACGCCTATTCTGCATGCGTCGGATGCTGCGGTTGACCGAGGCAGTCATCACCTATGTCGGCGATGTGCGCGAAATCTTGCTGATTGACGCGCCGCGATAAAAGCAATGCCGGGAAGCTTGCCCCTGATCGAAGGCGCATCGGGGACCAGCGTCGTCACCCGGACGATCAGCATCCGCGAGGATTGGAAGTTCGTTGAGGCTGCGCTGGCTAGATCCCCTGAAGGAGCCCCCATCTTCGCCTATTGACACGAAGGCATCGTCCAAGCAGCCGTTTAGCTGGCCGCGACCGCTGTGGCGAGTATGAATCAAGAACCTGAGCGATCATCGGGCAACGACAATCCGGCGCCCGCGGGCCCGCGCAGTCGCCAATTGCCAGGCTGTCCGTCGTCCGACAATGCTGAAGTAGCTTCTCATTCCCACGGTCCGCCGGGTTTCCAGTGAGATGTGAATGGATCGTTGGCCTTGATTTTAGACAAGATTGGTAGCAGGAACGGTCTGATTTCGTCAACGATGCGGGTCAGCCCGAAGCCCTCCTCTCCAAACCGGCTCCGGCGCACGAATGCACGCCACTGAATGACACGTGCTGGGTCATCGCAGTATGCTTTCGTGAGCCCGATCGGTTCGGCTTCAATTGTCGTTCCTCGGTGCCGAAACGTCGCGATAATGGCATCTCCCAGACGCTCGCCGTCAAACGTGTACATGCGTGATAGAAGCGAGAGATCGAAGTAGTCTTTCATCCTGCTATTGAGGAGGCCGAGCGCCGTAAGCGCCTCCAGTTTCTCCGCGACAACGGTCTCCTTGGGGTAGGCGCGGAGCACGGGTGCGGGGAAATCGAGCATGGTTGGATACTCAACCTCGATAGGCCCCGGAGTAATTACATCGCCGAACCCAATATCGAGTTGCATCGGAATGCGTGCTCTCGCAAGTGTCGCGTGGAATAAGACTCGGACACCTTCATATTCAGCGCCCTCTTTGATTCGGCTGACTTCGATTGAATCACGATTGAATTCGATGCCGTCAGGATTTACGGCTACACCGGATACGGCGCTCACAACCTCCTGGATGTGATCGAGCTGATTGTTGGTTCGGCCGGCGAGATCGCTGTCCATCGTCGGCCGAGAAGCCGGAGCGCGCCAGGCGGTCAGCAACAGAGCACCCTTTAGGATAAAGCGATCTGCATACGGCGATTTTGCGAGTCGATACAGAAATCGCTCCATCGCGAAATACTGCACTAGTTCTTGAAATGGCCGGTTTTGTGCGCGGGATTGATTGAGGAGGCGCTGCCTCACGGATGCACCGAGATCGCGTCCGCTCACAGGATCGCCTCAAGGTACGGGCGCATGATCTTCTGGACACGGTTGATTTCTGCGAATTTCGTCAGTTTCGGTCGGTTCGGCCTCGGAGTGCGTTCTCGGTATGCGCGCAGAGCCTCGATCCCAACGTCCAGTCCGATCTTGTTCCGATATTTGAAGCAGTCGGCGAGGGTCTTCTCAACTGAGTAAACCCTTACTGAAACATCATCGATGGCAACGACCTCAACGCCCGCGCGAAAAGACGTCTCGGGATACCAGAAGACTCTAAGAGGTACACCATCTACTTTTGGAACTTTCGCATGACTGGGAAGCGCGATATCGATCACATGCGGAATCTGGGTGGTTAGGCCGTGGTGCGCGAGCGCTGAGATAAGGCAGACCACGGCGCGTGGAATCCGAATCGCAATTGGAACCAGATCGGGGCTGGAAAGGGCGGGTGCAGTGGAGAGCCTATAGAGGCCACGCCCAACCTGTTCGATCTCTCCGGCATCACGAAGAGCGTACAGCGTGCGTGGGTGAATACCCAGCCGGAGAGCCTTGCTCGTGCGGAGCATTCCCCCGTGTTCAGTGAACACCTCGCGCGCTTTGGTTGCTCCTGTGTCGGTGGCGGACATGGATAAAAACTACGGATATTATAAACTATATCCGATCTTTCTATCCACGCCCGTTCCGTCCGGGGATGACAGCGGCGGCACTCTTTAAGGATTCGAGCCTTGAGCTGCTCTTTGGGGCGAAGGTCCCAGTGTCAAGCTGGTACATCCATTTTGCAAATGGTTGATTCAAAGCGGGTTGGTAGCGCTAACGGGGGTCGAACCCGTATTTTCTGCCTTCTCGTACTTTCTGTACGTTACTGAAATCGCAATCGCAGGAACCACCTAGTTCGCAGGAATCTCAGGCCTTTTGTACAAAACATGTACAGGCCGCTGAAGTCAAAAATCTACTGAGGAATGCTGCGGGAGGCTTTAGACGCGAACCGCGATCGTCGTGAGAAAAACCTACCATGCTTCAGGGCAAGTTTGCCGACTTGTGCAGAAGTCGGAATAGCACGCGCGCGTTTTTAGGGGCGTAGCCGTTCCGATCATTGTTGAAATAGGCCCAGACTGTTTTGGCTCCGCTCTCATCGATGCGTTTCGCCCATAGGCTCAGTTCCTCTTTTGTGTAGTCATGCCGGTACCATTGCTTCGTGCCATGGAAGCGAATGTAGATGTCGTCCGCAGTCTTGATGAGTTCATCCGGCAGCCGGGGGCCGCTGCAGGAGCAGAAAATGGTGCCGGTCTCCCGAAGCGCGCTATACACCGCTTCGTTCCACCAGCTCCTGTGCCGGAATTCAACGACGTTGCGGTGGCGATGATCGAGTTGGCCCAAAATCCGTTTCAGACGCGCCTGCGTGTAGTGGAAACTCGGTGGAAGCTGAAACAGGAAGCAGCCCATGCGAGGCCCGAGCAAATCGGCAATCAAACCGAAGTCCTGGACCAGTTGCTTCGTGCCAGCGAAGCGCTTTACATGCGTGATCAACTCACAGACTTTGACCGTATAGACGAAGTCACGGCGTCCGGCCTGCCGCACCCAGGAATTGACGGTCGCGACTGTCGGCCACGAATAAAACGGGGCATTCAACTCGACGGTCTTAAGACGCCCTGCATAGTGCTTGAACCAATCGCTCGTTGGCAACTCGGCCGGATAAAACGCGCCGCGCCAGTGCCAGTAAAACCAGCCTGAACAGCCTATATAGACACGCCTAGCCTGGTCTTTGCCCCCCGGACGCGTCGGAGGGTCCTCCCTTTTCTCGCGCTCCCTTCGGGCCGCATGCATTTTAGCGGCACGGCCGATATTGGCCTGCCGCTGCTTTTCGCGGCGCGCGGCGCGCTTCAGCCGGCGCTCTTCGGGAGTAGTCTGCATGGTTTGAGCCATCGCTTTATCTTAAGAAGGCTTGACAGTATTGAGCCAGCGCCCAACGCACGCGAAGCCAGCTTGACGACCTGAACCGCGGCCTCTCAATTGCTCACGACGAATGGGGTGCGCCCGGCCGCCTAGGCCGTGCGGCAGGGCACCAAACCGGAAAATCTATGTTGGCTCGAACGTTTGAGGGTTGGACGACGCTGGCAGCGAAATCCATCAACGAATAGCGAAGTCTGACGGAGGATGACATGGCGCTCGAAGAATATCGCCGCAAACGCGATTTTGAAAGGACGCCCGAGCCGCGGCCCGAACGCATCAAGACCCGCAGGGAAGGACTGTCGTACCTCATCCAGAAGCACGATGCCACGCGTCTTCATTATGATTTCCGGCTCGAGCTAGACGGCGTCCTGCTGAGTTGGGCGGTCACCAAAGGCCCGAGCCTCAATCCCGCCGACAAGAGACTGGCGGTGCGGACCGAGGATCATCCCCTCTCGTATGGCACCTTCGAGGGCACGATTCCAAAAGGCGAATATGGCGGCGGCACCGTGATGATGTGGGACGAAGGAACCTGGGAGCCCAAGGGCGATCCGCGTGCCAGTTTGGAACGCGGCCACCTGTCCTTCGTTCTTCATGGGGAGCGCCTCAAAGGCGGCTGGGGCCTCATCCGCATGCGCGGCGACGGCAAGCGTGAAAACTGGCTGCTGGTTAAGGAAAATGATAGCGAGGCGCGCAAGAACGGAGCGAACGAGAAGTTCCTTAACGACCTCGCTTCAAGCGTCAAGACCGGGCGTTCCATGGACGAAATCGCCGAAGGACAGGTTTCGGCGTCCAAGGCTGCCGTCAAGACCAAGCCGCTGACAGCAGGCAAGACGAAGGAAGCTCCGCAATCCGGCAGGCGGCTGCAGCGGCTCATGGCGCAGTACCCGGAGGTTCAGCTCGCCACCCTGGTCGATGAGCCTCCGCAAGGCACAGAGTGGCTGCATGAAATCAAGTTCGACGGCTACCGACTGCTCGGTTTTGTTTCAAGCGGGACAGTGGCAGTGCGCACGCGCAACCAGAAGGATTGGACCGAAAGTTTTCCTTCGATTGCCGCGGCCATGAAGAAACTCAAGGTCAAAGACGCGGTGCTCGACATGGAGGCCGTCATTGTCGACGATCAGGGTAAGAGCAGCTTTCAAGCCTTGCAGGCGGCGCTCGGCGACGGCGGACAGCCCGAGACAATCGTCGCCTATGTATTTGACCTGCTCTATCTTGATGGTAAGGATCTGACGCAGCGGCCTCTGACCGAGCGCAAAGAAAAGCTTGAAAATCTGCTGAAGAAGTCGAAACAGGATCGCTGGCTGCGTTATAGCGCCCATATCGCCGGCGAGGGCGATGCCATGTTCGCCAAAGCCTGCGAAGCGGGACTTGAGGGCATCATCGCCAAGCGCGCCCATGCGCCCTATGTGGCGGGACGCCAGAAAAGCTGGCTCAAAATAAAATGCTCCCTCCGCCAGGAATTCATCATTCTCGGCTACAGTGACGCCCGCACCGGCGGACGGGCGCTCGGAGCTCTCTATCTCGGCTACAAGAAGAACGGCGCGTTGCGCTATGCCGGTAAGGTCGGTACCGGTTTCACAATGAAGAGCGCGCGCGAGCTGGCAGACCGCCTTTCGGACATGGGGGTGGATAGACCAGTCCTATCCAGGGCCGAGGCGGACGGCCTCGGCGCGGGGGAATGGAAGTCCGTTCACTGGATCAAGCCCTCATTACTCTGCGAAGTCGCCTTTACAGAATGGACCGACGACGGTCACATCCGCCACCCCTCGTTCCAGGGATTGCGGGAAGATAAAGAGGCCCGGAACGTTAAACAGGAGATTCCGGTGAAAACCCCCGCCGGGAGGTCAGCAGTTGTGAAAAAAAAGCCGGAGCGGCTCGTCCTCGCCGGGGTCACAATCACCCATCCAGATCGCGTGATTTCCGACGAGGGGCGCGTCACCAAGGGCGAACTGGCTGAATACTATGCCGGCGTGGCTCCCCGTATTCTGCCGCAGATCGTCAACCGGCCGCTCAGCCTGCTGCGCTGCCCCTCGGGCATCGGCGCAGAATGTTTTTTCCAGCGCAATCCCGGCCGGGGTCTCGGAGCGGATATCAAGACCTTCCCGTTCCGGCACAACGGGAAGACATACGAATATCTCTACATCGAGAATGAAAAAGGCCTCCTGGAAGCGGTCCAGATGGGCGCGATCGAGCTGCATCCCTGGGGTGCCCCGGTTGACGCCATCGATTACCCGGACCGGATGATCTTCGATCTTGACCCGGCGCCCGATGTTCCCTTTGCGGCCGTCAAGCTCGCGGCGCAGGACCTGCGCCAGCGCCTTAAGCACAAAGGACTAGAATCCGTCCTGAAATGCACCGGCGGCAAGGGTTTGCACGTCACCGTACCGCTCGCCGGCAAAGATAAATGGGCCATTGTAAAGAGCTTTGCGGCCTCTTTAGCCGAGGAGATGGTGCGGGCCACGCCGGAGGCTTATGTCGCGACGATGAGCAAGGCGAAGCGGACGGGCAAAATCTTTATCGACTATTTCCGCAACGACTATACGGCAACGGCGATCGCCGACTACGCCGTCCGCGCCCGGCCGGGAGCGCCAGTGGCCCTGCCACTGGACTGGAGAGAGCTCAAAGGACTGACATCCGTTAGCCAGTTCACGATGAAGGACGTGCTGGCGCGGGTGAAGAAGAGCCGCCGCGCCCCGACCTCTCTCCCGAAAGCCCAGACGATTCCCGCTTTATGACCGTGCGCCAGAAGAAAGAATCCATGCCTGAGCGCCACACCCATCACAAATCTCCGGCCGCCGTGCTGCTGGTGGACGTCATCAACCATTTCGAGTTCCCTGACGGGCAGCGCATCCTGCGACAGGCCCTGCCTATAGCGCCGCGGCTGGCGCGGCTGAAGGAGCGCGCCCGCAAAGCTGGCATCCCATGCATCTACGTCAACGACAATTTCGGCCAGTGGCGCTCGGACGCCGCGAAACTGCTGGCCTATTGCCTGCGGGCTGATTCGGCCGGGCGCAAATTCGTCGAAGCCCTGCGCCCGGGTGCGGACGACTACTTCGTGCTCAAGCCTATGCATTCGGCGTTCTTCCAAACGCCTCTTGAAATCCTCTTGCGTTATCTGGGCGCCACAAACCTGATCTTGGGCGGCCTGGCGACAAACAGTTGCATTGTCTGCACGGCCCACGACGCGAACATGCGGGAGTTTCGGCTGTTTGTGCCCTCGGACTGCTCGGCGGCGCGTACGCCCCGGGAGCACCGTCAGGCCATCGAGCATATAAGGGAGATGGCGGATGCGAAGGTCATGCCATCGGCCAAGCTGCGCCTTGACGAATTGAAGGCGGACCGCCGCTAGGCAAGCGAACTTCTTGCGGCCGAGATCGTTTGTCGTCAGAAGAATGAGCCATGGAGTCGCGCGCAACCGTGACAGAATCGCCCGCCCTGAGCAACACCGAGATTGCGGATCGGCTGGCAAGCCTGGCCCAGCTGCTCTCTACCCAGAAAGAAAACCCCTATAAGGTGAAGGCCTATCGGAGAGCGGCTGCGTCAATCCGGAACCTATCCGAGAGTATTGACGAGCTCGTACGGGAAGAGGCCGACCTGACACGGTTCGAAGGCATCGGCGAAGCCATCAGCAGCGCCATCCGCGAAATCGTGCTGACCGGCAGCCTCGGTAAGCTTGAAAAATTACGATCCGAGGCCAGCCCCGCCCTCGCGAGCATCAGCGCCTATCCTCGTCTTGACCCCAAGCGCGTCCTGCGTATCTACAAGAAGCTCACTATCTCGTCTGTCGCGAAGCTGCGCGAGCAGTTGGACAGCGGCGCCATCGAAAAAGCCTTCGGGCAACGCATGGCACAGCATGTTCGCCAAGGTCTGACGGAAACGCACGGGATGTTACTTTACCGGGCGGACGATCTGCGCGATGCCGTAGAGGAATTCCTGTTCGCCAAATGCGGCGTACGCCGCGCTGAGGTGGTGGGCGCATATCGCCGCCGGGCGGAGATCATCGAGGACATGGAATTTGTCATCGAGACCGACGACTTTCCTGCGGTCGTCGCACGGTTCCAGCGCTATGGCGGACGGACGCCGCTCGTCAGCTCCTCCAAAGACAGCGCTCTCTTTACCCTGTCATCCGGAATTCAACTGCGAATCAAGCGGGCTTACCCCAAAGACTGGGGCCTCTCGCTGATCGAGGGTACGGGTTCGAAGGCGCACCTTCGCAAGCTCGCCGCCGTCACGGGTCCCTTGAAATCCTTAAAGGCCAAAGGCCCCTTCCCCGAGGAAGCGGATTTTTACAGAAAATTCGCCCTCTCGTTTATCGAACCCGAACTCCGCGAGGGCCACGATGAGGTCCAGCGTGCGGCCGAGGACAAGCTTCCCATCCTGGTCACTGTCCAAGACGTCAGGGGCGAGCTTCATGCCCATTCCACCTCAAGCGACGGCTCCCATTCGATCGACCAGATGGCCTCGGCTGCGAAAGAGAAAGGCTACGAATATCTCGGCATTACCGACCACTCGCAAAGCCTGAAGATTGCGCGGGGCGTCTCCGTCGATGATCTGTGGAAACAGATCAGGTACATCGACAAGCTGAACGCAAAGCTCAAGAACTTCCGGGTCCTGAAATCCTCCGAAGTGGATATCCTTGGGGATGGATCTCTGGATTATCCGGACGACCTGCTGAAGGAACTCGACTATACGGTCTGTTCCATCCATTCGCGCTTTGGCCTCGGCAAAGCCGAACAGACTGAGCGCATCATGCGCGCCATGGATAACCGGTACTTCAATATCCTTGGACACGCGACCGGGCGTCTGCTGCTCAAACGTCCCGGCTACGAAATCGATATCGAAAAGATCAAAGCCCACGCTCGCGAGAACGGTTGTTTTTTCGAGATCAATGCGAGCCCCGACCGGTTAGATCTTTCCGCCGAGAACGCGCGGCACGCGCACGCGGCCGGGATCAAGATCGCGGTCTCCACCGACGCGCACAGCATGCGCGAATACGACAATGTGATCTACGGTCTGAACCAGGCGCGGCGGGCGGGCTTGGATAAAAACTCCGTCCTGAACTGCCTACGATGGAACCAATTGTTACAGCTCTTCAGGCGGTAGCCAGCGGCTATGCGGCCTTCCGCCGCCCAGTCTGCTTACGGGCGGCCCGACCGCCGTTGCCTTTTGATACCTTTTTCCCTGACCCCGCCTCGATGCTGCGCTTGAGGGCTTCCATCAGGTCGATCACCGGGGCCTTGCGCGGTTGTTCGACAGTAGTGATATTCTTGCCTTTTTGCTTTTCCTTTATCAGGCGCTCGACATTCTCCCGGTACTCGTCCGTGAAATCTTGCGGCTTGAACGGAGCCTTGAGGTGGGTGACCAGGCTCTTAGCGAGTTCTAGTTCCTTGGCGGTGTATTTAGACTTCGGGGCTTCACTCTTGTTGGATTTGTTCAGTTCATCAGGATAGTAGAGCGTATGGAGGATCAGGCCCCCTTCCGCGGGCCGTATCAGTACGACGTGTTCGCGATTATGCATGGCGATCTTGGCGATCGCATCCTGATTCGTTTCTTCGAGGGCCGTCATGAACAACGTGTAGGGCTTGGCGGTCTTGTCTTCGGGAGCAACGTAGTATGAGCTCTCGAAGAAGATAGGATCGACCTCATCGTTGCCGACGAACTGCAGTATGTCCATGGTGGTCGCGGTCGCGGGTGCTATTTTCTTCAGTTCCTCATCCTCGACGACGACATACGCGCCCTTGCTCGTCTCATAGCCTTTGACAATGTCCGAGCGGTCGATCTGCTTGTCTTCCTCGGCGCAGAACCAGACCTCCTTCACGCGCGAGAGGTCCTTCTTGTGGAGCATGTGAAAATGGACCGTCTCGGCTCGTGCGGCCGAGGTAAGCCGCACAGGAAACGACACTAACCCGAAGCTGATATAACCCTTCCAGACTGTAGCGGCCATAATTGAAGTAGCCTTTAGCAGATGGTTTTCGACCGGCCCGCTGTCTTGCGGGCCAGAGCCAAACAAGGCGGCAATAGCAGGTCAATTCCCTTTGGACGGACTCCGTTTCTGGTCGCCCCGATCGCCCTGCCCCTTGGGCACGATTTTCTTGGCCTTGCTGCGCCGGTCTGCCGCCAGCGACTTTTCGACATCGACCTGATTCTCCGTGAACTGTCCCTCATTGTTACGGCGGGCATAGCGTTTGTCGCCGGGATGTGGTTGAATGACTTCTCTCGATGACATAATTCTCCTCCCTCTTGATCCTGAGGACTCCTAATTCCTCAGCACGCATGGAACCAAAAATGCTGCGCGAAGCGTTAGGAGGGGGCGGGGCGGCCTTTGGCTTCGCCAGAGCGTAAATCATCAGATCTCTAGAGGAGGAAACGAACATGTTCGACTGGATACTGCCCGAGGATCATGCCATTGCCATCCTGAAGAAGGATCACGATACAGTCAAGGGTCTCTTCGATGAATTCAAAGAGGCAAAAACAACGGCCGCGAGAACCAAGATCGTTGATCAAGCGCTGATCGAGTTGAAGCTCCACGCCATCCTCGAAGAAGAAATCTTCTATCCGACCGTCCGCGCGCACGTCGGCCGGGACATTATGAACGAGGCGGACGAGGAACATCACGTCGCCAAAGTGCTGATTGCCGAGCTGGACACGGTTGACGCGAAGAATGATCATCGGGATGCAAAATTTACAGTTCTCGCCGAAAGCGTCCGTCACCATATCCGCGAGGAAGAGAACGAAATGCTGCCCAAGGCCAAGGAGCTGGATATAGATTTCCAGGGTCTGGGACAGCGGATGCTCGCACGCAAAAAAGAACTGCTCAGGGACGGGATTCCAAGCGACGCCGAACACGCGATGGTGGCAAAATCGCGCGGCCGGGTGGATTCGCCTGCCGCAGCCGCCGCGCGCCGAAAGCCTGCTAAAACTCGCAAAGCGCCGGCCAGGGGCTCGTCGGGCCGTGGCAGCAAGCGCAAGTCCCATGCAGGACGGTAAAACATGGCGAGAAAAACATCATCCTCAAGCTCGGCGGGGAAGCGCAAAGTTCACAAAGTCATGAAGGAGCATAAGGAAGGTACTCTTAAATCCGGCAGCGGCAAAAAGGTTAAAAGCCGGAAACAGGCCGTCGCAATCGCGCTCAGTGAAGCGCGCAAATCCGGCGCAAAGATCCCGAACAAGAAAAAGAAGTCTTAGCCGGTGCGTTGGCCGCTGCGCGGAGATCCCCAGCCCCGGCCCCTACCCAAGTGCAGCAGGGCATAGGAACCCACGCCACCCGCGGCGATCGTGACAAGGTTGATGCCAAAGCTGAGCAAACGGGGATAGAGAACCGCATGGTCCGGCAGGCCCAGAATCAGAGCAACTCCCAGCCAGACCGGGAAGATGGCCAGTTGGACGGCAGCCGCGACGCCTATAAGATATCGTCGCCCGGTGTCGTCCGCCGTGGACAGGCCCGCTGTTATGCCGATCACGGCCGAGATGGCGAAGCTGCTCCAGGGATTCTTGAAACCGGCGAAGGCTATTGTCCCGCCTTGGATAGAAGCGACAACCGCGCCGGCCGCCACGGCCAGCGCGGTGCTTACCGCCACGGCGCGTATGCCCTTCAGCAGCAGGGCCCGGTTGAGGCTCCACAAACCAAAGCTGATTGCAAGTACCTGCGACAGGTAGGGCAGGAAGAGCGCGGCGACAACGATGGCAATCGGATTATCGTCGATGATGCCGGTCGCCAGAAGAATTCCACCCGCAGCCGCCCGGCCCACATAACTAGGCGTGACGTGGCTCATTTGCCAGAGGTCCTGGATCACGTCGGTAAAAGGCTCACTCATCGGCCGGGTCAGCTTATCGGGCGATTCGTTGCTAACGATGGAACGCACCTCACGCGAGGTGACTGCGTAATCGGCTCCGGAAAAGGCAGGGGAATTCAGCAAGGCGTCGACAAAGGCCCGGGCCTTCGGCGTGGAGGTGTCGGCGCTCACCACGTTACGGGCCAGGCCGGGCCCATGAATGAACAGCTCGGCGATGCTCACGCGTTCGATCCCCGCTTCATGAGCAAGGCGCGCCGCTTCTTCCGTGAGCTCAGGCGGCACTGTCGCGCGAATCTCATGCATACCGGCAACCCTTTACGTCAAAATGAAGGAACTGAACCATGGCTGATTTAACCTCCCTGTCGCTGCAACTGGACAATAAGACCTGCATCTGCCGGGCAATCATCGAAACTCCCAAAGGGTGCCGCAACAAATTTGATTATGATCCTGAAACCGGACTATTCATGTTGGGCGGCTTGCTGCCCGAGGGCATGATGTTCCCCTTCGATTTCGGCTTCCTGCCCTCAACCCTCGGAGAGGACGGTGACCCGCTGGACATCATGGTCCTTATGGATGCGCCCGCCCATGTCGGTTGCCTTATAGAAGTACGTATCGTTGGCATTATCACGGCCGAACAGACGGAAGACGGGAAAAGCCAGAGTAACGACCGACTCATTGGTGTTGCCGTCCACTCTTACGACCACGAGGACGTAAAATCCATCGATAATGTAAGCAAAACTCTGCTCGATCAGGTAGAGGAGTTTTTCGTTTCGTATAACAAGCAGCGGGGTAAGAAATTCAAGGTTACCGGCACGGGCGGTCCGAAGAAAGCGCTCCGGTTTCTGCAGGACGGCATTAAGGCTCACAAAAAGGGACCAAAGAAATAATGCAGCCATCTAGAATGCAGCCATCTAGTTCGGTCGGGTGCACGGGTTCTTCCCACGCCGCCTGTGTCCCCCCGAAAGTGCCGGGGCGCAGCCCATACAGCGTTCAAGCTCGGGGGTCCAACTATTCCGGTTCGTCCGAATATCCCATTCGAAGATGCCGATCATGGCGGCCTCTGCGCCAGGCGGAAACGTTCCTCGCTGGCCCTGAGACTCGCTTATGACCGTCGGCGCTCAAGCAGGCCTGCCTGACGACTAAGCACCTCGATCCATCTCAGATCGTGCTCCGGGATCGGGCCGGCCTGTCCATAATGAATGGAAAACATGCCTAGAATCTCGCCCGAGCGCGTTGCGAGCGGGGTCGACTGCACCGCGAGCGCGTGTGCGTCAAGCATGGCCTTGCGCGACGCTACATCGTAGACATTGCTCTCGGCAACGTCGTCGATCACCACCCGCCCGCCTTTCTTCAAAGCCGCGCCACAGGCCGCCTGTGCGTCGTGAACTTCACCGAAGAACTCAAGAAAGGGACGGTCGAAACCCTGCTGAGCGAGCCGCAATCCGCAGTAAACGATGCTCTCAATCAGCCGCTGCGAATGGACCATGGATTTTGGCCGCGACGGTCCTCGGTTCGAGTATGGCATTCATCGACAGCACAGTTGTGAACGTGGCCCTGCCGGCGTTGCAATCTGCACTTCACGCCACGCTGTCCGATGTTCAATGGGTGGTTGAATCGTACGCGTTGTCCCTCGCAGCACTGCTCCTAATCGGTGGGGTATTGGGAAATCTATACGGCCGGCGCAAGGTTTTCGGTGTCGGCGTTGCGCTCTTTGCGGTTGCCTCCATCTGGTGCGGTTGCGCGCCCGACATTCGATGGCTGGTTGTCGCCAGAGGCGTACAGGGGATTGGCGGAGCATTGCTCATCCCTGGCAGTCTGGAGCTGATCAGCGCTAACTTTTCGGAGGAGAAGCGCGGTGGTGCGATCGGAACCTGGTCCGGTTTCACTTCCATAGCGTGACTAGGAAGCCCGATGTCGATGGCATGCGGAATCTGGGTAGTAAGGCGGTGATGCGCGAGCGCTGAGATAAAGCAGACTACGGCGCGTGGAACGCTAATCGCAATTGGAACCAGATCCGGGCTTGAAAGGGCCGGTGCTGTGGAGAGCCTATATAGGCCACGCCCGACCTGTTCGATCTCTCCGGCATCACGGAGAGGGTAGAATGTCCGTGGGTGAATACCTATCCGAGGACGCCAAAAGCGACCCCTCCCGACCAGAGCCAATACCGCTTGATCAAGCAGCGCATTGCTTACTGAGGAGCTTTCGTATGGTTGCTACCACTTCGACAAATCCCGAAAATGTCTTCGGTTTTTGAATGTATGCATTCGCACCAATCAGATCCGCCCGGCAATGGTCGCTCGCGTCATCAGAAGACGTCAGGATCATTGTTTTGGTATCCACGAGTGTAGGCTTGGAGCGGCACTTCCGAAGGACATCGATCCCGTCGAGCTTGGGAAGGTTGATGTCAATCACGACCAAATCGGGACGGGTCTCCTCGGAGCAATGTTCCAGGTAATGCACGGCCCCGGCCCCGTCATTCACGACGATGACGTCGGCAGGCAGTCCGTCATTCCGCAAGGCGCGTCGCAAAAAAGTGACGTCCGCGGCGTTGTCCTCAACGATCAGAATACGGCATTCGCTTCGGCTCATCGTGGGTGTTCACTTAATCGTGCTGGACCAATTTTACGATTTTACCAGGGCCGCCGTTCGATATTCACCTGCCCCATTGAGCCGGAGTGTGAGCAGATCACCCAATGGAAGCAGGGGTTCGCATCGCGGTAGAATCGGGGCGATGTCCATCGCCGCCAACACGATGATGGCTGGTGACGCCGAGGTCAAAAGGCTCAGAATTCTCTATGGCTTAGTGACGGCATTGACCAGTGCGAGCCAGTTGGAGGATGTGTATGATGCGGCGCTCGCCAGCTTGCTCACGGCTACAGTAGCAGACCGAGCGGCCATCCTGCTGTTCGATGAAGACGGTGTGATGCGATTCAAAGCATCCCGCGGTCTGTCGGAAGGGTACCAATTGGCCGTGACCGGGCATTCCCCCTGGCGGCCAGGACAGCGGGACGCAAAACCGCTCGTTGTGTCCGACGTCGTTTCAGACGAAAGTTTGGCCGAATATTCCGAGGTTTTGAAGCGCGAGAACATTCGCGCATTAACGTTTATACCGCTCATGCTGGATAGCGGCGTTTTGGGCAAGTTTATGCTCTACTATGCCCACCCGCATACCGCGTCCGCCGATGAATTAGAGGTCGCGCAGGTTATTGCCGCTCACGTGATTCTGGTGGCAGAGCGCAAGCGTTCCGAGTCTGCTCGAACCCGCACCGAACAGCAGTTGCAGGCCATTCTGGACAATTCGTCCACAATCATTTTCGTCAAGGATCTGCAGAGCCGATATCGCCTCATAAATCGTCGTTACGAGGAGCTCTTTCACGTGAAAAGATCGGAAGTCGTCGGCCGAACAGATTTCGATCTCTTTCCGCCTGAAATAGCGGCGCCATTTGTGGAAAATGACCGGCTTCTACTTGCCTCGGGCAAGCCCTTGACGATTGAAGAACATGCACCTCAGGATGACGGCCTTCACTCCTTCATCTCTGTGAAATTTCCTCTCCGTGATGGCGACGGCACGATCACCGGCCTGTGTGGCATTTCGACTGACATTACTGAACGAAAGAAGCTGGAGCGCGGCAATCAGCAACTGGCGGCGATCGTCGAGAACTCTGATGACGCCATCATCAGCAAGAATCTCGACGGAGTCATCACGAGCTGGAACAAAGCCGCGGAGCGGCTCTTTGGCTATTCGGCGGACGAGGCGATTGGGCGAACGGTGGCCGAGCTTCTTATCCCCGATGATCGACAAGACGAAGAGCTGGACATGCTGACGCGTCTGCGCAGCGGCGAGCGCGTTCACCACTTTGAGACAAAGCGCCGGCGGAAAGACGGCAGACTGCTCGATATTTCTCTGACGATTTCTCCGGTCAGGGACGGGAACGGCGTCATTATCGGGGCTTCAAAAATCGCTCGGGATATCACAGAGCGAAAGCAAGCGGAAACCGAACGCGTCCTACTCCTGAATCGCGAGCAGGAGGCTCGGCGTACGGCGGAGCTGCTGAACAACATCGCTCCGCGCCTCGCGGCTGAGTTGGATTTGGAGAAATTGGTTCAGGAAGTAACCGATGTGGCCACAACTGCGGTGGGCGCGGAGTTCGGGTCGTTTTTTCACAACGTCGTCAATGAAAAGGGCGAATCATATATGCTGTACACGCTCTCCGGCGTACCCAAAGAGGCCTTCGCGGGATTCCCCATGCCTCGAAACACAGCCGTGTTCGCTCCGACGTTTCGGGGTGAGGGTGTGGTCCGGTCGGACGATATAACGCTGGATGAGCGCTACGGCAAGAACCCGCCCTACTACGGAAAGCCAAAAGGGCACCTCCCTGTGCGAAGCTACCTGGCTGCTCCGGTGAAGTCCCGGTCGGGAGAAGTCCTTGGAGGACTGTTTTTTGGTCATTCCGTCCCAGGTAAGTTCACGCAGGCTCACGAAGATCTCGTCAACGGGATTGCCGCACAAACGGCAATTGCGATGGATAACGCTCGTTTGTTTGAACAAACGCGACGCGTGCAAGCGGAGCTCCAGCGATCCAATGACCGTCTCCTCCGCGTCAACCGTGACTTGGAGGTCTTCGCTTACTCTGCCAGCCATGACTTGCAGGAGCCGCTGCGCACAATCGCGATCTCGGCCGAACTGATCGAGCACGGTTGGGGATCGAAGCTGACGGGAGAGGACGCCGAATTTCTGAATAATGTTGTATCGGGCGCCAGGCGGATGAGCACTCTCATCGAGGATTTACTCGCATACATAAGAGCCAGCAAGTCCGAGGAGGCACCGTCCCCGATCGTAGATTCCGACCAAGTTCTGTCTGGCGTTCTTGCGAATCTAAAACAAATGATTGATGAGACTGGCACGGCGGTGAGCGCGGGTACCCTGCCACCGGTGGTGATGCATGAAGCTCGTCTCGCTCAGCTATTTCAAAACCTGATTAGTAATGCCATAAAGTACCGTCGAAAGGAGTCCCCACGTGTTCACATCTCAGCCGAGCATCGGGACGGCTGGTGCGTATTTTCCGTGGCCGATAACGGAATCGGAATCGAACCCCAGTTTGCCGAAACGATCTTTGGACTTTTCAAACGCTTGCATGGAAATGATGAGTATCCAGGCAGCGGCATCGGCTTGGCCATCTGTCAGTGTGTCGTGGAGCAATACGGCGGTCGAATCTGGCTTCAGGAATCCACGCCTGGCGGAGGATCAACCTTCTGCTTCACCGCTCCCCGAGGAGCATGATCGCCGAAAATCCCAGGACTTGGAAATATCGCAGCATGTCGGCCATACGGTCCTGCTCGTGGAAGACAACGCCACGGACGTATTCGTAATCAAGAGAGTGCTGGCGGACTGCAGTCCAAGTCTGAATGTGCGGGTGGCGAGGGATGGCCAGGATGCCCTGCGTTACATTCGGGCGCTGGCAACTGACCCATCGGCAGTGTGTCCGGCTCTAGTTCTGTTGGACTTGAATATACCTAAAATTACAGGCCAGGAAATACTCCGCGAACTAAGATCAGGCTCCAGGTGCAATCTGATTCCGGTCATCATCGTGACCTCCTCCGGTGCGGACGCAGACCGTGCCTCAGCCAAACTCTTGCGCGCTGACGGGTACTTCAAGAAACCTAACAGCATAGCGGCCTATAAAGAACTGGGAGAGCTCGTGAGGAAGGTTCTGGAGAAAGCAAAGCAGGGCACAGACTCGTAACACTCCGCCCGATGAGGTGGAAGAGTCTTTGTCAACCGCGAAACCGAAAGTTCGTATGGAGCAGGCAAGCAGTCCGGCAGGGCGCCATTCAATCGTGAACTCCCACCACCCTGGGTCCATTTTCGAAGGAGGTGGTGCTATGGGCGAGCTCATGGCCTCGATCGACTGGGCCGGCACGCCCCTGGGCGCTGTGGAGAGCTGGCCGCAAAGTCTGAAGACCGCGTTGAGCGTTCTCCTGAAACAGCGCGCCGCGGTCTTCATCTTCTGGGGACCAGAGCATGTGCAGTTCTACAACGATGCGTATAGGCCAATCCTGGGAACAAAGAAACATCCCGCCGCAATGGGGCAACGGGGTGCTGAATGCTGGCCTGAAATTTGGGACATCATCCTTCCGATGGTCGAAGCCGTGCATCGCGGGGAATCCACAGCGGTTGAGGATGGACTCCTTTTGATCGACCGTGAAGGCTATCTGGAAGAGGGCTACTACACCTATACCTACAGCCCGATTGCGGAAGAATCGGGAACCGTCGGCGGCGTGTTTTGTGTCGTGTACGACACAACGGCGCGTGTTATCGGTGAACGGCGTCTCCGAACATTGCGGGACCTGGCAAGTCGAACCATCACCAAAGATGCCGAGGAAGCGTGCAGGTTAGCCGCTGCCACTCTGTCGGAAAACTCTTACGATGTTCCTTTCGCGGCCCTGTACCTGTATGATCCCAGCCGAAGGTCCGCGAGGCTCGCCGGGGCAGCAGGCATCGATGCAGGTTCGGCCGCAGCGCCGGACGAGATCACGTTCGAGGGTGATCTCTCGCTAGTCGCCAAGGTTGCAAGTTTGGGTCGCACTGCCGAGATTCCGGATCTGGAACGCGAACTCGGTCCACTTCCGGCAGGCCCCTGGCCCATTCCCGCGAGATCCGGAATCGTGTTGCCCCTGATGGTTCCTGGTCAGGCGCTTCCAACCGGGTTTCTCGTTGCTGGAATAAACCCTCGCAAGCGCCTAGACGCGGATTATCGGACTTTCTTCGAACTCGTTGCGGGGCAAATCGCCACCGCAGTCGCCGAAGCACGGGCCTACGAAGAGGAGCGTAAACGGGCCGAAGCTCTGGCGGAGTTGGACCGCGTCAAGACGACCTTTTTCAGCAACGTAAGCCACGAGTTCCGCACGCCCTTGACTCTGATGCTGGGCCCACTCACGGATGTGCTTAGCGGTTCGCCACTATCGATTGACAGGTGTCGCAGTGATCTCACGATTGCGCATCGCAATTGCCTCAGACTGCTCAGACTTGTCAATACGCTTTTGGACTTTTCCCGCATCGAGGCCGGTCGCATCCAGGCTCGATACGAGCCGACCGATCTGGCAACGCTGACCAGCGATCTTGCCAGCGTGTTTCGGTCTGCCACCGAAAAGGCCAGTCTTCGCCTTGTAGTGGATTGCCCGCCACTCCCACAGCCTGTTTTCGTGGATCGTGAGATGTGGGAGAAGATCGTCCTGAACCTGCTGTCGAACGCTTTCAAGTTCACGTTCGAAGGCGAGATTCGAGTTTCTCTCCACGCAGTGAATGGTCACGCTGAGTTGTCCGTCGCGGACACCGGCGTGGGAATTCCGGAATCGGAATTGCCGCGCGTCTTCGAGCGTTTCCATCGGGTCGAGGGCGACAGGGCGCGCTCTCAGGAGGGTTCCGGAATCGGGCTGGCACTGGTGCAGGAACTGGCGAGGCTCCATGGCGCTGTTGTAACGGTGGAAAGCCATTACGGGCAGGGAACCAAATTTTCGGTTCGCATACCGTTTGGGAGCGCGCACTTGCCTGGGGAGCGAATCAGAACATCGAACGCTCAAGTGTCCACCGCTCTTGGCGCCCAGCCCTTCATCGAGGAAGCATTGCGATGGTTACCGGATGCGCCGGTGATGACCACGACGTTCAATGAGATCGTCCAGTCGGACCAGCCGCTGGAATCGGACCGGCCAGAGCGAATGCACCGGGCTCAGATCCTGGTGGCCGACGACAATTCCGACATGCGCGAATATCTGCGCAGGCTACTGGGCGAACAGTACAACGTAATCACGGTTGCGGACGGAAAAGCGGCGCTCGACCAGATCAGAAGCACCCCTCCGGATTTGCTGCTGGCGGATGTCATGATGCCTGAATTAGATGGTTTTCGTCTTCTGCAAACGATCCGTCGAGACCCATCCATCCGTTCACTGCCGGTACTGCTCTTGTCCGCGCGCGCCGGCGAGGAGTCGCGGGTGGAAGGCTTGCGCGCGGGCGCCGACGACTACATCGTGAAACCGTTCAGCGCGAGGGAACTGCTGGTTTGCATTTCCTCGCGTCTGGAAATCGCGCGTTTGCGAAAATCCAGCGCGGAGGCCGAACACCGGCTGCTCGCAGAGGCCGAATCAGAACGCCAGAAGCTGCGTGATTTGATTGAACAAGCACCGGCGATGGTTGCAATCCTTCGCGGGCCGGATCACATCTTTGAGATCGTCAACCAGGAATACGCAAGGGCAACCGGCCGCGCGCAAACTGATTTAGTTGGCAAGCCCGTTCGAGACGCGCTGCCTGAAATTGGGAGGCAAGTTTTCATAGGGCTGCTGGATGAGGTTTACAGGACTGGGCAGCCGTTTGTCGGCACGGAAATGCTGGCAAAGCTGGATATTCGCGGCGACGGAACCCTGGAGGATCGTTACTTCAATTTCGTTTACCAGGTATGGAAAGACGCGGATGGCCATATCCAGGGCATTTTCGTTCATGCAGTGGACATAAGCGAACAGGTTTTCGCGCGGCAACGCATTGAGCAAAGCGAACAGACCCTTCGAACAGTCGTTGATAAGGAACGTGAAGCACGGACTACGGCGGAGTTGCTCAACCGGGTCGGACCGACGCTGCTCAGCCAGCTTGACTTTAGGGCCCTCGTGCAGTCAGTGACCGATATCGCCACAGAAGTGATAGGCGCCGACGCCGCGGCATTTCTAACTAACCAGCTGAGCGATACAGCGAATCTCCCGGCTCCTTTTACGATATCCGGACCTTCTGCGGAGGCCTTCGTAGATAGCGGGTTGGCACCCCACTCGAATTTGTTAATGGCCAGCGCCGCCGAGACACGAGTGTATTGCTGGGACGGTAACCAGGAAGGCGCAGATTGTTCCGCAACGGAAGCAACGCCGCCCTTCAAAAGCCTCTTGTCTGCACCGATTGTTTCACGGTCAGGAGAGGTGCTGGGTCGATTAGTCTTTGGACATTCCGAGCCCGGCAGGTTTAACAAAAGTCATGAGGCAGTTATCGCCGGTATAGCCGCCCAGTCGGCTATCGCGATGGACAATGCGCGCTTATTCGAGCAGGCGCAGTGGGTCCAGAACGAATTGAAGCGATCGAATGCCGAACTCCGGCGCGTGAATCGCGACCTGGAGGTCTTTGCCTATTCCGCCAGCCATGACTTGCAGGAACCGTTGCGAAACATTGCCATTTCAGCCGAGCTGCTCGCATCCAGTTTAGAGCAGCGATTGAGCGGCGACGAAGCGACGTTCTTGAACACAATTGTCGCCTCCGCAATCAGCATGCGCGATTTGATTGACGATCTCCTCGCATATACGAGAGCCACGAAAGATGAAGAGGGTTCGCCGCCCACGGTCGATTCCGCCCAGGTACTGGTGCGTGTCCTCGAGGATCTGCGCGGTTCCATCGAGAGCGTTGGCGCAAGCGTTACAGCCGGACCCCTGCCGAACGTGGGCATTCATGAAAGGCCTCTTGCACAGTTGTTCCAGAACCTGATCAGTAACGGGATTAAATACCGCGGGCCCGAACCTCCGAGAATCCGAATTTCAGGCGAGGAGCGAGATGGCTGGTGCGTATTCTCGGTGATTGACAATGGCATTGGAATCGAGCCGCAATTTACCGAGCAGGTCTTCGGACTTTTTAAGCGCCTGCACACGCACGAAGAGTATCCCGGAAGCGGAGTGGGATTGGCCATTTGTCAGCGGCTCGTGGAAAAGTACGGTGGCCGGATCTGGGTCGACCGCTCGGAACCGGGTAGGGGTTCCACGTTCTGTTTTGCAGTACCTCCGCGGTCAAACCGCGTCACGCCCGAAGAAAGACTGCTGGACGTGTGAAACCATACACAACTACTAGCGATCTGCTACGGAATAGCCAAGCGCTTTTCCGATAATGGTAGGAGATGTCCCCTTGGGAAAAAATTCTCGAACGTCCACCCTCCGGGGGGCATTTTGTCCAACTCTATGAAGCGGACGAGAAGACCCTCACGAGCAATGTAGGGCATTACCTTTGGGAAGGGCTAAGCCGCGGTGAGGGGGTGTTGGTGATCGCGACACCAGAGCATCGCGATTTATTCTCAGAGTACCTTATCAAGCAGGGGGCAAATGTCTCTGACCTGATCGCCAGCAAACAGCTCGTCATTTGGGATGCGCGACACACGCTCACGCAATTCATGATCGACGGCCAACCGGACTGGGAACGCTTTGAGAAGACCATTCGAGGTGCGATGAGGATTGTACGTTCCCGCGCCGGTGCTCAGGGGCTGCGCGCCTATGGAGAGATGGTGGGAGTTTTGTGGACCGCGAGGCAATTCGCCGCGGCGATGCGTCTAGAACAGCTCTGGAACCGCCTTCTGGAGCAGTCTGCTTTCAGCCTCTATTGCGCGTATGCTGTCGATGTCTTTGGGAAAGAGTTCGAAGTCGGCAGTTTAGAGGGCATCCTCTGCACACATACGCATCTTGTCCCGGCCCAGCCGGATGGCAGCCTCGAAGACGCACTGAATCGGTCATTGGACGAAATCCTCGGGCCGAAAGCGGACAAGCTACGCGTGCTGATCAAAGCCAATTACAATCCTGGCTGGGCAGTGATGCCGACGGCGGAAAGTATCGTCTTCTGGTTGAAGAAGAATCTGCCGCAACATGCTGACCAGATATTTGATCGGGCCAGGCATCACTATCACCTTCTTCTGCAACCGGACACGCTTCCTATGGAGGCGAATGAGTAAACCAATTCTACTTGTCTCCGATGACGGCGGACCCGGAGGCACGCTGAAGCGCGCGTTGCAGAAGTCCGCCACGGAGTTCGCCATCGAATGCGCCGCGACACGAGCGGAAATCGCCGCGCGACGCCGGCCCTGTCTGATTGTCCTGGATCTGATGCTCTCCTCGGAGCCAGCCCCCGAAGTCTTGAGTTGGTTACGAAACGAACCGCTTTACCAGGACGTTCCAGTTTTCGTGCTTGGCTCTGAGGCTGGCAAGGGCGAAATAGCCGCGGCATTCGGGCTGGGCGCAAGCTCTTGCTTCGTGACTGCACGGGAACAGATCGAACCCATCGCGGAGGGAATCGCCACCTATGCCAGCTTGCTGGCCGCTCCGGCCGTTAGCGCCTGCTGAAGGCTGCCTCCCCTCAGCCGGATAACAGGGATTCGGAACCTCTGCCCATCACCGGTGCGCACATCGCAAACAACAAGCATTCGCGCTGGGCAGGCCCCGCGAACTCCACGTTTCAGAATAAAATGAATGATCGACATGCGGGGGGCCGGTCGCCAGCAATCCGAAACACTCTCAGCGAGTCCCATTGTCGGCAAAGGCGAAATGGCCGATGCTGTACGGACTTTTAACTGGTCGCGAACTCCCTTAGGGGCGATCCCCGAGTGGCCCCCAAGTCTCCTTACGGCGGTTAACATCTGCCTGAACTCTCGATTCCCCATGGTCATGTGGTGGGGGCGAGAGCTGACGATGATCTACAACGACGCGTGGAGGCCCGTGCTCGGTGCCAGCAAACATCCGCGGGCACTGGGAAGTCCTGGCCACGAGATATGGCCAGAAATCTGGGACATTATCGGCCGGCAGTTAAACAGCGTTCTTCAAACCGGGGATGCGACCTGGTCCGACGACCTGCTCCTGCTGGTGGACCGGAACTTCTACACCGAAGAGGCATATTTCACGTATTCGTACAGCCCCGTGCTGCTGGAAGCCGGTTCGATAGGAGGAGTTTTCAGCGCCGTCAGCGAAACCACGCAGAGAGTGATAGGCGAGAGGCGGCTGGAAACGCTTCGGCTGCTTGGTTTGAGCGCAGCAGACGTTAAGGCTACAGCAGACGCGTATCGCCGGAGCTGCGAAGCCCTTATCTCCAATCCTTTCGACATCCCGTTCGCCCTTTTGTATTCAGTAGAGCCAGACGGCAAGACTGCGCGGCTAATTGAAGCTGTTCGCGTCGAAAGAGGTTTCCCGTACAGCCCGGAACACGTGAACCTGGAAACGGCATCATCGGTTTGGCCATTGTCGAGGGTTGCCCAAACAGGCACCATGGAGCGTGTGGACGATTTGCTCACCCGGATTGGAGTGCTATCAGGAGGCCAGTGGCCGGCACCGCCGGTCGAAGCCGTCGTTGTACCGATGGCTGCCCCCGGTCAGACCCAATTAGCCGGCCTCGCGGTTGTTGGAATCTCTCCGTACCGCAGGTTGGACGACGACTATCAATCATTCTTGACTCTTGCGATTGGCCACATCGCCACCGCCGTTGCCAATGCTCAGGCTTATGAACAGGAACGAAAGAGGGCCGAAGTGCTGGCCGAGTTGGATCGCGCAAAAACAACCTTCTTTTCCAACGTTTCTCATGAATTCCGCACTCCTCTGACGCTGATGTTGGGCCCGCTTGAAGAGTTGATAGCAACGCCCGAGACTTTGGCTCTCAATCGCGAACGCGCGGAAATGGCGCACCGAAACTGCCTCCGGCTCCTCCGGCTCGTGAACACGCTGCTGGATTTTTCGCGTATCGAAGCGGGGCGGATTCGTGCGCAATATGAGCCAACTGATCTAGGTACCTTTACCGCCGAAATCGCATCCAACTTCCGGTCCGCCTGTCAGCAGGCGGGACTGGAACTGGATGTCCGCTGCGGTGGCATTTCCGAGCCGGTTTTTGTCGATCGCGAGATGTGGGAGAAGATCGTCCTGAACCTGATTTCGAATGCGTTCAAGTTCACGTTTAAGGGTTCGATCAAGGTTACGATCTCTGCACGGGATGGTTTTGCCGAGCTATCCGTTGAAGATACGGGAACGGGAATCCCGGCCGACGAGCTACCGCGGCTCTTCGACCGATTCCATCGCGTCGAGGGTTCAAGAGGGCGTACCCACGAGGGAACTGGCATCGGCCTTGCGCTCGTCCTGGAATTGGTCAAAGCACACAACGGTACCGTGTCCGTCCAAAGTGTGCTGGGCGAGGGAAGCACCTTCACCGTACGTATTCCGTTCGGGCGGAAGCATCTCCCCGCCGACCGAGTCGGCGACGGCTCACCAGACTGGACCTCTACCCGAGCGCAAGCGTATGTTCAGGAGGCTCTTCGCTGGCTCCCATCTGAAAACGGATCGGTTGAATACCCTGCGCCCGCACTGGAACCGGATGAGCTCGGAACGCCATTGCTTCAAAATCGCGCGATGCACATTACGGGCCGACCCCGTATTCTTCTGGCCGAAGACAACTCGGATATGCGCGAATACGTTCGGCGGCTTCTCTCGCCGCATATGGACGTGTCCATTGCAACGAATGGAGAGGAAGCACTGGCCCGCGCGGTGGAGAGTCCCCCAGATCTGGTGCTGAGCGATGTGATGATGCCGGCCTTGGATGGCTACACGCTCTTGCGGGAGTTACGCTCCAATCCCACCACCGCCACAATTCCAGTAGTTCTGCTTTCCGCACGGGCCGGCGAAGAAGCACGCCTGGAGGGGGCAGCGGCGGGAGCGGACGACTATCTTGTGAAACCTTTCAGTGCCCGCGAGCTTCTTGCGCGCGTCAGCGCCCACCTGAGTCTGGCGCAGTTGCGCAAGGATGCACTCGAGACGGTTCGCCGGGCGGAGGCTGATCTCCGCAGGCAACAGCAGGAATTAGCGCGCCGGGTGGCGGAATTTGAAACGCTATTTCATGAACTGCCCGTCGGCGTGGGGGTGTCCCGCGATCCCAGCTGCGAAAATGTTCGGGTGAATCCTGCGTTCGCCAGGCTCCTTGGTATATCGGTGGATGAGAACGCTTCCAAGAGCCGCCGCGACGGCAAGCCCTTACCTTTCCGCGTCCGACGGGACGGCCGCGATATACCTGACGGCGAGTTGCCGATGCAGGTGGCCACTCGAACAGGTAAGGAGGTTCGTGACTTCGAATTTGAAGTAATCCGTCAGGACGGCGCCACTATTGTCGAGTTCGGTCACGCGGTGCCTCTCTTCGGCTCAGCCGGTGAAGTAAACGGAAGCATCGGAGTTTTTATTGACATCACCGAGCGCAAGCGCGCAGAGGAAGCGCTTCGTAAGGCCAACGCCGACCTGCGGCAACTGAACGATGATCTCAATCAGTTCGCATATTCGGCCAGCCATGACCTTCAAGAGCCTCTTCGGAATGTATCCATTTACAGTCAGCTTCTCCAGCAGCGCCTTTCCGATGCCGGCGATCCAGAGACATTGGACTTCCTTGGAACGATCGTAGAAGGTACAACGCGGATGGAAGCGCTGCTCCGTGATTTGCTCGCCTACACACGGATCACATCAGACTCGATTGATTCACAGCCCACGGATGCAAGTCTTGTATTGCAAAAGGTCCTGCATGCTTTGAGGGTAGCCGTCGAGGAGGCCAGTGCTCAAATTGAAGCCCCTGTGTTGCCGAAACTTCCTGTGAGTGAAGTACACCTGCACCACCTTCTCCAAAACCTGTTAGCCAATGCGATCAAATATCGTGATACCGACAGACCGCCCCGCGTTCGAATCGATGTGCAGGCGAATGGTTCACAGTGGAAGTTCTCCGTGGCGGACAATGGCATCGGCATAGCGCCCGAATATCAGGAAAGGATCTTCGGTCTCTTCAAGCGTCTTCATTCGGCGGAACGATATCCGGGTACTGGAATCGGGCTGGCAATCGCCCAAAAGATCGTGGGCCGATATGGAGGAAACATATGGGTAGAATCCGACCTTGGCAAGGGAGCAACTTTCTATTTCACGCTACCCGCCTGAGAGAAGCTTATGTTAGAGGACCAAGCGTCGTACATTTTGCTTGCCGAAGATAATAAGCCGGACGTCTATCTAGTCCGGAAGTCATTGCAGGACCACGGCATTACTCAGGAACTGCGCACGGTCAGAGATGGTGAAGAGGCGCTGAGATTTATCGCCGAGGTGGGATTACGATTTCCGTGTCCCCAACTGATGCTGCTTGACCTGAACCTTCCGAAAGTTACCGGAGCCGAGATTTTGTCGAAACTGCGGGCGCATCCCGAGTGCGCTGGTGTGCCGGTCATAATCATGACCTCTTCGGACTCGCCCACCGACAGAGAGGACGTGATTGGTTTGGGGGCGAGAGCCTATTTTCGCAAACCGTCCCGACTCGAATCGTTCATGGAGCTTGGGAGTCTTGTGAAGCGCGTGCTTGACGAAAACGCGGCAGCCGGGTAAGCATATAGGCTTGCACCGTATAACCAGCGAATTAGCGTTCTTGAGCAGAGAAGGGCTTGAGGAGCTTGTCTCTCTCTAAAGCGCCGCTGGGCCGGGGGCCTCGGAGTGAGTAAACGGCTCAGAGCGATGACCGCCATAGCGCGGGTTCAATCGCGACAGAGTTTCATTGATGAAAATTGCCTGGTGAACCTGCAATGCATCTGCCATTGCTTGGGGAGGCAGAGTATCGGAGTGGTATTGGCAGATACCGCACAAGGCAGGTTGTCGGCGGAAGAGCTCTTCCAGCGCCCACTCATAATCGAGGAGCTTCGAGAAATCCTTGGTGGCACCGAACTCCCATGTCATATCACCGGTCGCGAATAGTCCTTTATACCCGTCACTGATAGCCTCTGTTGCGGAGTCCTCCAGAGTGATGAGCATGCGCTCTACGACAAACGATCCATCCAAAAGATGATCCTGGCTGGAAGAAAGGACGAGGTGTCCGCTGTCAACTTCGCGCGCCACATTGATGCCGGTGGCAGCCAGGTAGGAGCGAATCCCCGCGACCATTGCCGGGCTGTTGAAGTAGAGGCAACGGAAATTCGCTTCTAGCTTTTTCTGGATGATGCGGGCCAAGCTGGACAGATAGGGGGCCGGGGACCCGCCGTAGATCAAGCACTGGTGCCGCGGAAGTCCCTCCATATTCAACAGCTTAGGGTAACAGCCGCAGGTTGGCAAGCGCAAATCGCACGTCGTAATTGAACGGTTAGCGCAGTTGCTGCGACGGCGGGACGGGGTAAGGCGCCGGCGCGCTGAATGAGACTCCAATGCTCCCTCCGGAGTAAGCGCGTTCCAAGAGACGCAAACTCCTTCGATCCCCCGAGCAGATTGTGCCGATGGATGATCCGGCGCGACGCCCTGACCAGTGGTTGATCCTTCACAGATTGTGGCGTACAGGTCCATTGTCAGGTGCGGGAACCCGTCTCCGGAGGGACGGAATTGTGAGATAACGAATTGGAGGGCAGATTAGAATGGGTCACACTTCTGGAGCCGTTCGGGCAACCGACGCTAATAATCAAAGCGAGCAGCTAGTTGATGGAGGCTTGGGAACGCTTGGGCAAACCCAGATCGACCGCGAGCTGATTGCACTACGGGCATATGAGCTGTGGAAGGAACGGGGGTGTCCGCTGGGATCGCCGGAGAAAGATTGGTTCCAGGCAGAAGCGGAGTTTACCGAAGCTCCTTCGCTGACCGCCGCATCACACTCGGCGTAGAATCTTTTCCATTTCGAACGGCAACCTAACCGGAGCGAGCGACGGCGCTCCGTTCGTGCGGAGTTGACGCAACATCATCATGAGGTTCCCAGTTCTTCAGTGTGCGCGTCGACGAGGCGCTTTCGAATTCCATCGCGTAATGGGAGAAGCGTGTTGAGCGAATAGGCGCATAAAACCGGCACAGTCTTTGCCTCGGTGAGTGTGTTCCATAGCTCTTCAAAGCGAACTGCTGCTTCCTCGCGCCCGACCGAACAAAGCAGATTCACCATCTCGCCGAACACGCGCACTCTGGAAGCAGGAGCACTGGTGATTCCTTGGCGGATAATCGTACCAACAAAAGTGTTAAACCCCGCCGGATTAGGAGTGTCGCCCAGGAACATGTCGTGGATCAACGCTGCTGCATCGAGGAAGAACAGCCGACCATCATTTTCGAGATTCGACACGTTCGTTTCGTCTGCGAGGAGCTGATCAGTCAGCAAACGACGGTGTTCTCCAGTGATAATAAGCACCACGGATTCCCCCCGTGAAATGCCCTCAGACACGTATCGGCTCACGTCACCGAGGATGTGGCTGAACGTGCTATACGGATAAATGATGTGAGTACCTGGGTGAGGGTCAGCGAGCAGTCCAGCCATGCCGGGCTTAGTCATCTCATCACTCTTTAACTCAGTTCACTAGCAACCGTCCGACGCTGTTAAGGAACTCGTGGGGAGAAAACGGCTTTTGAAGAAATTCGATTGAGCCGGGGACCATGTCCGAACTGGAGAGCAGCCCCCGGCGCTGCAACTCAGTTAGGCTGAAGCCACTGATGTAAAGCAGTCGCATAAGCGGCTGTAGCGGCTTTACCTTTTGAACGACAGCCGGTCCGTTACTATCTTGCAGGACCACATCGGCGACCAGCAAATCGATGCTCCGCAGTAGAGTCGTGCAATGACGAACCGCGCAGGGTTCGTTCGCACACTCGATTACTCGCGCCTCCATCGTTTCCAGGATGGAATGCAGGGCAAAGAGCGTATTGCTGTCGTCGTCAAGCAGCAGAATCGTTCGGTTGTCGTCGGATTCATGCGACAAAGTATCAGGACTATTTGAGGTCAAACTGCCGCCCCTTCTCGAACCAATGAGCGCGCACATGCGGGACACATGCCGTGAGTGAAATCCGTGTCCGAATGGTTAGAGATGTAGGTTTCGAGTTGTTCCCAATCGCCAACTGAATTGCAGATCTTCTTGCAGGTGCTGCAAATACGAAGCAGCCCCCGGAGCTTGGCGAGTTCACGTTCCCGCGCTTCATCTGCGGATCGCTGCGCTTCAATTCGATCCGTTACGTCAATGCAACTGCCGATGTACCCGCGAAACTCGCCGTCACCTTCATAAAAAGGAACGCCGCGATCGAAAATCCAGCGGTAGGCGCCGTCGGCACGTTGAAGACGGTAGTGCATCTCGAAGATCTCGCGGCGGCCGAAAGCGTCGAGGTAGGTCTTAAGGCAGCCCTCAAAGTCCTCAGCGTGCACGCCATCGGCCCATTGGTTACCGATTTCTTGCTCCATAGTTCGTCCGCGGAAGAGCAACCAGCGATCGTTGAAGTAATCACATTCGGCAGAGGTGTTCGAGCGCCAAATCATGATCGGTGCCTGCTCAACGAGGACGGCATATTCCGTGCCTGAGAGGCTTTGCGACATCCTACCAATTTTATCCTACAGCGTCACAGTCCGGCTAGTCTTTAGCGGCCCTCATCCAGGACGCAGCAAAGCGGAATGTGAGTTTACGACCTTCCCTAATGAGCAGAGCCAGATTGGTGGCGAATGGTGACAAGACAGAGAAGCGTGAGCGGCATGGGTGGTCAAATTTCATTTCAACGGAGCATGGTGATGCCCGCGGTAGCCGCTCGCGTGGCGGAGCGGCTGTTGAGACAGAGTCTGCAATAATAATGCCCGTGCAGCTTCCGTTGCATCATCTGCCGCTGCAGGCTGCAGAAATACAAGCCCGCTTCACCACGGTGGAGTTTCGTTTCGCGCGAGAAGGTCACGGACAAGTTGGCCGAGCTTCATAAATTCCGAAAACTGGGATGGCTTGCGGAAATACCCGGCCGCGCCAAAAGCGTCCATCTCCTGGCGGTCACGCTGTGAATCCGAGGAGGTCACGACCACCACAAGCGCGTCCTTGCAGCGTGAACTGGCTCGCAGCCTGCGGAGTACGTCGCCTCCTTTATAGCAGGGCATGTTGATGTCAAGCAGGATGAGATCCGGACAGGGTGCCGCCGGATCGGCATCCGCGTGCTCGAAAAACCTGACCGTCTTCTCGCCGTCGCTGGCCACATGAATCTGCGCGTCGATCTCTGCCTTCGTGAGCGCCTGCCGGATCAGGAAGACGTCGGACTTGCTGTCCTCCGCGATCAAAATCTGCCAACAGCGGCTGCGCGGCTGATCAGACCGGGAGGGTGAAGCGGAAGTCTGATCCGCGTCCAGGTTCCGATTCGACCCAGATCCGGCCATGGTAGCGCTCAACAATGCGCTGGCAGATGGCCAAGCCGATGCCGGTCCCCGCGTAGCGGTCGGTGTTGTGCAGACGTGAGAATAATCCAAAGATCTGCTCCTTAAATTCGGGTGGTATGCCAATGCCGTTGTCGCGGACGCTGAAGACCCAGTATCCGTCCTGGCGCTCGGCCCCAATTTGCACTATCGGCCTGCGGTCCTCGCTTCTGTACTTAATCGCATTGCCGATGAGGTTTTGGAAGAGCTGCCGCAAGTGCGTGCTGTGCGCGCGAACCACCGGCAGCTTGTCGCGGGTGACGGTGGCGCTGCTCTCCGTGATCGCACCGCCCAAGTTGGCAAGCGTCTCCGCCAGCGTTTCGTTGGCATCTGTGTCTTCAAGTGGCGCTTCGAGCCTGGTGACCTGCGTGTAGGCCAGAAGATCGCGAACCAGGTGCTCCATCCTTGTCGCGGCGCTCTGCAGGAATTCCAGGAATTCAGCAGTTTCACCCTCGACCACAGTTCCCAGCCGGTCAGCGAGGAGCTCGGAGTAGATCTTTATCGTGCGTAGCGGCTCCTGCAGATCGTGGCTCGCCGAATACGCGAATTGTTCCAGGTCCTGGTTCGCCCGGCGCAACTCATTCTCCGCCCGCTTACGTTCCGTGATATCGCGGGCAATCACTGATAACCCGACCGCCTGGCCGCTCTCGTCGCGGATCGGCGATATCGTCAGGAGTGCCGGAAACACACTCCCGTCGCGCCGCATGCGTGTCGTCTCCAGATTCCTGATAATATTGGCCGCATCGACGGAGGTATCGATGATGTCGCGCAGCTCGGTCCTTCGATCAGGAGGCACGATCGTGTCGGCCGGGCGTCCTATGATCTCCGGTCCGGCAAACCCGTAAAGCTCCTCGGCCGCGCGGTTCCAGGTCAGGATTGTGCCGTTGAAGTCGTACACGTAGATAGCGTCGCCCGAGGCCTCGACAATGGCCGAAAGCTGTGAACGGCCTTCCTCGCCGCGTTTGCGCTCGATCAGGTCGGCCGCCTGGCGGGCCAGAAGATCCAGCAGCCGCAACTCGCGCTCGGCCGGATGGCGCGGCTCGCGATAATGCGTTGAGAACATGCCCAGCACTTTGGCAGTCCGGCTCACGAGCGGCGTCGACTGCACCGCACGCGCCCCGGCTGCAAGCATCGCGTCGAGCGCCGGCGTGCCGGCAAAAACCGGACTATCGACCACATCCTCGACGATGACCCGTTCTCCCTTTTGCAGAGCGCTGCCGCAGGCAGCAAGACCGTCATGCACTTCTTCGAAGAACTGGAGAAACGGCGCCTCGAAACCGCGGTGAGCGACAATCCTCAGCTTCCCGGAATCATCAAGCAGCTGTATATTGCCCATGTCCGCACCGGTGATCTCTATGCCGGCATCGAGAATCGCGGCCAGCAATTCCGAAAACCCGCCGACCTGAATCAGCCGCGTGCTCAGCTGCTGCATGCGAGTCATAGCCGCGAGATCCTCGGTCAGACGCGCATTGAGCGTTCGGATGGCTTCCTCGGCGCGCTTTTGCGACGTGATGTCGCGTGCGATCTTGGAGGCGCCTATGATCTCGTCCTTCTGATTTCTCAGTGGAGAGATGGTAAGCGAAACATTCCGTAGAGCGCCGTCCTTGCGCCGACGCATCGTCTCGAAATGATCTACGCGCTCGCCACGCTGCAGACGCGCCAGGATCTCCCGTTCTTCATCTTGCCGATCTGGTGGAACCACGATCATGATCGATTTTCCGATCGCTTCCGCAGCCGTATAACCGTAAAGGCGCTCCGCACCCCGATTCCAGCTCGTGATCCGCCCGTCGAGATCCTTGCTGATGATGGCGTCATCCGAGGAATCGACGATGGCTCCGAGCATCAGCCTGGTCTCTTCCGCTCTGCGGCGTTCTGTAATGTCGCGCGTAATGCCAAGCTGGACGATCAAGCCGTCAGGACGATGCAACGGTACGGCATGCGTTTCCATGCGGCGGCGCGTGCCCTTTAACCCTACGATGTCGAATTCAAGCGATCCCTTCTCGCCACCGCAAACGCGACGGTTGAACTCGCTGTATGTTTTGCGATCCTCCGGGGAGATGAGATCGTACACGCTTCTGCCTATTACGTCGTCAGCCACCGCGGCACCGACCATCTCCAGCCCGGCCCCATTCATCAGCATCAGCGTGCCGTCGGCGGCGACCAGCTTGACGCATTCGGGGGTCGTCTCGACAATTGCCCTGAAACGCTCCTCGCTCTCGCGCACTATATCCTCGGCCTGCCTGCGCTCAGTGATATCGACCAGCATATTGACCGCGCCCGTCAAACGGCCATGATCGTCGAATAGCGGGGTTGGATACGGCGTGAATATGCGACGCTCGCCGTTAGGGCGCTCGGCAACGGCTTCGCAGCCCAGCACCGGCCTCTGCTCTTTCAGCGCGACGGCCATGGGACATTGATCATGAGGCAACGGCGTGCCGTCTGTCTTGTACAGCTTCCAGGTTACGCACCACGAGTCGGTGCCCAACTCCGGCACGCGCCCGGAGAATTGCACGGCGGCTTGATTGAAGAAGGTGATGCGGCCGTTTGCATCGGTCGTGTAGACGGCGGCGGGAATCGCCTCGATAATTTCATGCAGACGCCGTTCGCTTTCGCGCAACGCCTCGTCGGCCTGCCTCCGCTCGATCAAATCGGCCGCCTGCCGCGCCAGGATGTCCACAAGGCGAAGGTCGCGCTCGGTGGGAACGTGCGGTTGGCGCCAATGCGAGGAAATCATGCCCAGCATCTTGCCGCTTCGAGAGAATAGCGGCGTCGATTGGGCGGCACGGATGCCGGCCTCCAGCAAGGTGGTCATGCCGGCGGTGCCGGCGAGGAAATCACATGTCTCTACGTCCGCCGCGATGGCGCGCTTGCCGGTACGCAGAACCTGACCGCAAGTGCTGTCCGTGTCAAAGCGAACCCATTCCCAGGTCCTTTTGCCCTCCGGAGTGAGTCCCCGCGAAGCCAGGAGGCGGAGCTCTCCTTTGGCGCCGCGTTCGGGATAGAGCACCTGCATGGTAGCGAAATCCGATCGCATGATAGTGGCGATGGCGTCAACGATTTTGGAGTACAGGGAGTCTTCATCGCCCGGCTCGATGAGTTGGGCGCTGATGTCCTGCAATAGCCTCGTGTCAGCCAACTCCGCAGCAAGTTGCGCCTGCCGTCTCTCCTGCTCCTTCTTGAGATCGGTGATGTCGCGGGTGAAGCAGCGCGTGTGAACGAATTTTCCGTCCTCGAACAGCACGCTCGAATTGATGAGTACATGGCGGATCGATCCGTCCCGATGCCGCAGCCGGGCGGGGTGATCGCGCAGGGTTTCACCCCGGCTCAGACAGACGAGGATTTCCTGGATGACATCCTTGTCGGCGTGAAACTCGGTGATGTTCCGCCCGATATACTGCTCCCGAGTGTAACCGAGGAGATCGAGCTCGGCTTGGTTCGCCCAGAGAATGGTGCCATCGGCGCCCACCCAATGAAGGCTGATCGTAGAGGTTTCTATAAAATCGCGCAGCATGGCCTCGCTCTGCCGCAAGGCCTGAAGTTCGTGCAAGAGGGTGTCGTTGTGCGCCGCGTCCCGCAACTTAGCGTGACCATTAGAGGCACCGTTCCCGGTTATCTCTTCCTTGCCGAGTGTGCGGGTGGGGGTCATGCCGCGCCTCCTTTCCTCTCTGGCTCTGCCGTATCGACGGCTAAAGGCTTCTTTTCCTTGAGAATGTTGCGCACGATAATGCCGAGCTGTGTGAATTCATCAAGGCACGAGGGTTTCCGAAAATAATAAAGCGCGGCGTGCTTTTGCGCCCGTGCGTGATCGGCAGGAGAATCGGATGAAGTCATCACGACCACCGGAACCTGCGCATAGCGTTCGGTTGATCTCAGGGATTCGAGGATTTCCTCGCCGTTGTACTTGGGCAGGTGCATGTCGAGCAACAGCAGATCCAGACCGGGCGCTTTTCGGTCGTTGTCGGCCTTCTCAATGAAACTTATGGCCTCTTCGCCGTCCCTCGCTACGTGGAGAACATGATTTATGCCCTGATCGCGAAGCGCGATGCGAACGATGCCTACATCCGCCGCTGAATCCTCAGCTAACAGAATCTGATATGGTCGCGCTTCGGTCGCCATGGCAGTCCCTGCCCCCTCCTCACAGCCGGGTGCGCTGTCGGAAACCTTCACTTTAGATTTACCACTTTTTGAGCCGTTCGTTTGTTACGGATGCGATCAATCCTTATAACGTCGTCGAGCAGATTGGGGGCAGCTCGGCGGGCATTGAAAAACCCCTGGATTGCGGAAATCCTCGGCCCATCGGGTGTGGTTCACGCGCGAACCAGCGTAGCCGCTCCGTAGAAGCAGCGCTGAAACACGCTCCAACTCGGCCCGAAACGAGCAGGGCGATACCGCCTCAATGGATTGGGAGAGTGCCGTTCGAACGAAATGATCGGCTAGAGAGACCACATTCCAGAGTAGCGATTCCGCCCGGCCGAAGAGCGGTGTTCAATTTGTAGACCGTGCGTTAAGTGCTGATCCACACAGTTTGGTCATGCTTATGATGGCGTGCGTAGCATCACGCTTGCACGCCCCCCCGAGTTTCTGCCAGTTGCATGCACATTCGGCTTTAGAAGGTTCGCGCCGGGCGAGGGTTTTTCGCCTCAGCTTCCGTCTGCGATTCTGTCTCCATCCCCCGAAGCGGGCTTGGCTTCCTCGATGGTGATGATCGCAGTTTTCCGTCGCGGCACCGGCGACAGAACGACCTTAACAGTTATCCGAGAGTGATTTCATGCAGCTTCGCCGGAAACTCACTTTGCATCCACCATCATCTTAAGCAAGTCAATACGGAGGCGGATGCCGAAGGCGAGCTATGGAGCGTCTCCAGAGAGATATCCCTATTCTCCGAGATCCTTAAACCGTGAGTAGTGGCCGCCGAAGCAAACGCCACAAAGGGACTGATTGGTGTCTTTCGGCATCTCTCGGACGTACTCGGGTACCCAGACCCACTTTTCGCCCGAGTCAGGGACCAGCGTCCTTCGCAATGTGCGCACATTACTATGGCCCCGTTTTTTTGGCGCAATGCATCGAAAGGGCCTGAGTCCCCTTCCTGCCAGGACCGCTGCTTGACTAAAGAATTCACGACGACGAGATAAGGTGCTCCACCCAGCGGCTCCAATCGCTGAATATGCATGTGGAACTGCCGAAAAAGATCCGGACTGGAACAATCGTATATATGATCCGCAGTCGTTTCCTGACTCAGGACACGAGTAAAGACGGCATGATAAAAGCGTATGAGAGCCACAGGGGTGCTCTGCATGACACTGCGCCCGATTTGGCGCTCGCGAAGGAGCTTAGGCGCGCCCCCGTTCTTGAGTGCGAACAGGTCCCAAGCCGCATTACAGTACACCAAACGAAAACTGCGGTCGAGAATATAGATTACAGCGGGATCATCTTCAAATCGCGATGTCCACTCCTGTTGAATAGGGTCTAGCATTTCCCCGCCGTAGATGCCCCTGATCGCGAAAGCGCGATGCAAACGCTGCCTACATCCCCCGCTGAATCCTCAGCCAACAGGATCTGATTTGGTCGCCCTTCGGTCGCCATGGCAGTCCCTGCCCCTCCTCACAGGGTGTGCTGTTGGAAACCTTCATTTTAGATTTACCACTTTTTGAACCGTTCGTTTGTTTCGGACTCGATCAATCCGTCGTCGACCACATTGGGCGCAGCTCGGCGGGCAGCGAAAAACCCTGGGATTCCCGAAATCCTCGGCCCCCTCGGGTGTGGTTCACAAGCGAACCAGCCTATCCGCTCCGGAGAAGCAGCGCTGAAACACGCTCCAACTCGGCCCGGAACGAGCAGAGCGACACCGCCTTAGTGGAGCAGGTTCTATGCGATCGGTTGAAGTCTCTTGCGAACTACCCACACTCGCCTGCTGACGCTTAGCGCCGGACCGAGTTTCTGCCAGTTGAACGCACATCGACCCTCTTGGGAGGGTTCTCTCCCTAAATGGTTTCCGCCTCAGCTTCCGCGTGTTCAGCCAGTCGTTGGCGAAGCACCAGCGGCACGGCGTGTCCCGATCAGTCCAGCAGGCTGGGTGAAAACGCGCAGGGCGCCTTTAGATGGGTCCTATCGCGATGCCCTGTGTCTCGACTGCTGAGTGGAATCAAATAGATACCTGCTGGCGGGCGACGTGCATAAGTGCACCGCCATGGGATCGGACACGAATGATCAGGTCTTGAATTCTGATATTGACGGCCTGTGTCCAACGCTGAAGCGGCTCTTCCATGAATACGACTCGGCGCTGCGTGACCACTCTGAAGCCATTGCCTACCTCACAAGCCGCATGGGAACTGTACCTAAAGATGAATATGACCGCTTGTTGGCTGTCAGCGAGCAGAAGCGGCTGCAGGTCGAACAAGCCCGCCTTGCAACAGAGTCGCACAAGTCAAGACACGGCTGCTGACCCGCTTGCGCCGGGAGCGATGTCAATCGCCTGGTGTCAAGACGGGTATGCGGGGTCCCGAATCCGTTCTCTCCGGCCATTTGCAATACGCTGAGACTATGCTTCGAGGAGAGTACCCTATTCCGCTGCTACCCGTGCCTCATTTTTTGGTCACCAGTGCCGTGCGCGTCTTCAATCGCGACACTCCTGGCGTTCGGCCACCTTCCGGGCGGCGGCAAACCTGGCGACAACCTCCCGAGCTCCTTAATGCAAGCCGTCCGGATCATGCATGAGTCTCTCAGCACCCGGGCCGTGTGATCGCAAATGGCCAGCCGTGAGTCCTGGTCTGGCGCGTACGATCACCGAAGGCATGATCGAAGTTCTCACTTCTCTCTCTATTGTTCAATGAGACCTGCCTCTTTTCGGAAGCGCTGAACCGAACTGGGGGAATGGCCGCGAAGTAGCTTTTGTGCTCGTCCGCCTACCGTAGGGCGCACCGACCTATCGAGCACGCGAGAACAAACCTGACTGATTTCGGCTATGCTGGTTTGTTCAAAAGCAATTTTTACAGATAAAGCGCTGTCAACCAGCTACTTGTCTCGGATGGTGGACTCGCTTCGGCCTTTAAGAGCAACTTCATGGATGTCTTTGATCTCGACAGCGCGGTTGTCAACGACTACGAGCGGTTCGCCCGCTCGTTCACGCAGGTTCGTGCCGAAGACATTCGCTCTCAAGTCGATGCATTCTACGCGACCGGTCGGTTCTGGCCAGAACCGCTTATACGGATCAACCCGCACTACGAGCGAGCATCCAACATACAGGAGCTCGTTGACGAAGGATTTTTGCATGCCGACACACCCAGAGTATTCCGCATGGAAGGCGAACCGATCACGCTCTATCGCCACCAAGCGCAGGCGGTCGCCAAGGCGGCGGCACGCCACAGCTTTGTCGTAACGACCGGCACGGGTTCCGGCAAATCTCTGTGCTTCTACATTCCCATTGTTGATGCGGCCATACGGGCTCGCGCGGCAGGTGAGGCGCCGCGGACCCGCGCCATCATTATTTATCCGATGAATGCGCTCGCTAACAGTCAAATGCAGGAGTTGGAGAAATTTGTCGAGCAATCTGGATTACCCGACGGACTTAAGCCTACCTTCGCCCGTTACACCGGCCAAGAGACGACCGACGAGCGCGAGCAGGTTCGAACCTCCAAACCGGACATTCTGCTGACGAACTTCATGATGCTCGAACTGCTCATGACCCGTCAGAGCGACCGGGACCGAGCCGTGATTGCGAACGCCGAGGGACTCGATTTCCTGGTTCTCGACGAACTCCACACCTACCGCGGCAGACAGGGCGCAGACGTGGCCATGCTAGTACGCCGGGTGCGCGACCGGCTGTGCTCGAAGAAGCCCCCTCTCTGCATCGGCACGTCCGCCACGATGGCGAGCGAAGGCAAAGACATGGCGCGTGCCACTGCAGTTGCGAACGTCGCCTCGCGACTTTTCGGTACACACGTTTCGCCCGATGCCGTCATCGACGAGAGCCTGGAGCGCGCGACAAACCCTTCGGTACCTGTGACACCGGCGGCGCTTTCGGCAGCGGTTGATGGGGAGATAACAGGTGCTCTCACTGACCCGCAACTCCGGGCTCATCCTCTGGCGATTTGGATCGAAACGGAAATTGGCCTTTTGGACGGCCAGCGTCTCCAACGCCGCGAGCCCGTGACGGTGGAGGACGCTGCGCGCCGTCTAGCCGGACGCACGCAGCGCGAAATCGGTCGTTGTCGAGCACAGATTCAGCGTATGCTCACCGTGATGAGCATGCCCGGCAAAGATAGGGGCGGCTCTGGGGACCGCGCTTTCCTTGCGTTCAAGCTCCACCGCTTTATCTCCGGTGCGGGACATGTCTACGCGACTCTCAAAGCGCCGGGCCTTCGCAGGGTTACGCTCGACGGACAGCGATTTGACCCAGAAGAACCGGACGCCCGGCTATATCCGACGTTTTTCTGCCGCGCGTGTGGACAGGAATATCATCCCGTTGTGCTGGGCGACGACCAGAGTGTGCGGCGCGCCCTGCCGCGCTCCATCGACGAGACGCCCTTAGACGAGGCCGATGCGCTCGAAGAATCGGGTTATCTGCTGCCTCAACCGAGCGGCGACCCGGACTTCTTGTTCAGTGGCGAGCCGGACGACTATCCCGAAGAATGGACCGAAATCGGGCCGGGCGGGGCGCGGCGCCTTCGCTCTGAGCGGCGTAAAATGGCGCCGCGCCGAATCCACGTCGATGCGTCCGGTGCGGTAAACGGTGCCGGCAGGGCCGCCTGGTTTATTCCTGGGAAGTTCCGTTTTTGTCTGGCCTGCAAAGACCAGCCGCCCGGACAGGCACGTGAAATCAACAAACTCGCCGGCCTTTCAGCGGAAGGCCGCAGTTCAGCCACAACACTCTTGGTATCGAGCACGCTTCGGTGGATGAATGTGCCCTCGCATGGCATACACGCCCACAAACGAAAGCTCTTGGGGTTCACCGACAACCGCCAGGACGCGGCCCTTCAAGCGGGTCACTTTAACGACTTTCTCTTTGTGTCGCTCTTCCGCGCGGGAACCCTTGCCGCCGTTCGCGCAGCCGGTGCAGACGGTTTAGGCGATGACGAGTTCGGCAGGCGGGTTCAGGCGGCACTGGGCTTTACCGCCGTTAATAAGGCGAGGCGCGCGGAATGGCTTTCGCGGCCAGATATCGTGGGCGTGGGCCTGATCGACGCCGAGCGTACGCTTGCGCGGGTGCTAGGCCATCGCGTGTGGGCCGACCAGAGGCGCGGTTGGCGCTTCACGAATCCGAGCCTGGAAGAACTGGGCCTCGTCAGCGCAAACTATGTCGCCTTGGATGAACTGTCCGCGGACGATGATGCGTTTGCCGCCGCCCCCTTGGAACTTCGCCGGCTTCCACCGGAGCTTAAAAAGCGCGCGCTCATGATCCTCCTCGACACGTTGCGCCGCGGACTCGCCGTCACCGCAGACGCGCTCGATCCGGGTGCAATTGACATGATCAGCACGGCTGCCCGCCAGGCGCTTCGCGACCCGTGGTCGTTTTCGCAGCAGGAGAATCCACGCATCGCCTCCGCTCTGCTCATCGACGCTCCTGGCCGCGATGAAGTGGGCTTACGCGGTGAGCCGCTGATTGTGCGTGGAGGGCCCAGAAGCAGACTGGCGCGCCAGCTTAATCGATCCGAACTCTGGGGAGATCGTCTGTCAGGCCGTACGTACATAGACGTGGTGAACGCGCTCCTTGCAGCCGCAGAGCGTTACCAGCTCGTTCGGCGTGTGCCAACAACGTTTGACGTGGAAGGATGGAGGCTCGCTGCCAACGCTGTCCGGCTTGTTGTTGGGACTTCGCGCGCCCATGACCGTCCGCCGAATCCCTACTTCGTAAGCTTGTACGAGACGCTTGCCGATGCCTTAAGCCAGGGTGGCGAAGGCTTGTTTGGACTCGAAGGCCGCGAACATACCGCGCAGGTCGAGCAGGAACGCCGCGAATGGCGCGAGTGGCGCTTCCGCTGGGGCGATGACGACAAAGAAAGATTGGAGGTAAACAAGGACAGGCTCCGCGAGGAGGGCGAACCAAATGTTTTCCTGCCCGCGCTGTTTTGTTCACCCACGATGGAATTGGGCGTGGATATTTCCGCGCTGAACGCGGTTTATCTTCGCAACGTCCCTCCGACTCCCGCCAATTACGCTCAGCGCTCTGGCCGGGCCGGGCGCTCAGGCCAGGCGGCCTTGGTCATCACCTATTGCGCGGCGCAAAGCCCGCATGACCAGCACTACTTCGGCAAACCCGACGAGATGGTGAGTGGCATCGTGAAGCCCCCCGCATTGGAACTGGCCAATCGCGATCTCGTCGAAGCCCACCTCCATGCAGTGTGGCTCGCCGAATCGGGCCAGGATCTTCACGAGGACATACCGCACGTGCTCAATCTCGCGAAGGAGGATCTACCGGTGCGCGATGAGATCGTGAGCACGGTGTCCGATCCGGAGCTTCAGGTGCGAGCCGCAGGCAGCATGCGGCGTATTCTCAACAGCATTGATTCAGAGCTCACCGCTTCCAAAGCGCCGTGGGCCGCATCCCGCGATGCCTTTGTGGAGACTATTGCGGCGGAAGCTCCCGAGCGGTTTTCAGCGGCGTTTAAACGCTGGCGGCAACTCTACCAAGGCGCGCATAGTCAGCTCACCGAAGCCAACCGCAAATCGGAAATGCACGGCATTAGCGCAAAGGAGCGCCGGGAAGCAAAGCTCGCGCAGGCGCAGGCAAACGAACAACTGGCGCTTCTGGAACGCGGCAGAGACACTGGGGGGTCGGATTTCTACACCTACCGCTATTTGGCGACGGAAGGCTTTCTGCCCGGCTATAATTTCCCGCGCTTGCCGGTGTACGCGTACGTGCCAGCCGTGGGTAGCGGCGGCCCGAAAGCAGCTTACCTGCAGCGGGCGCGGTTTCTCGCAATTGCCGAATTCGGCCCGCGCAGCCTCATTTATCACGAGGGCCGAGCTTTCCGAGTGCACAAGGCCAAAGTTGCGCCTGAACTGCGAACCTCCGAGGGGCGGCTCGCCACGAAGACGCTTTATGTCTGTGAACAGTGCGGTGCCGCCCACGTTGACGAGCCCGAGCGTTGCCACGCGTGCAACGCGAGTTTTGCCGCGGCCCAGCCCATTCGCAACATCGTTCGTATCGATAATGTGGAGACACAGCCTGCCGAGCGGATTACAGCAAATGACGAAGACCGCCAGCGTCAGGGATTCGACATCCAGACGGTTTTTGCTTGGCCACAACGCGATGGCCGCGTGGATGTCGCCTCCGCCGTGGCAAGGGATGCGGAAGGGCCTGTTCTCTCAATTGACTATGCGTCTGGCACAACCATCACGCGGGTGAATAAAGGTCTGCGACGCCGCAAGGAAAAAAGCATTCTCGGATTCGGCATCGATCCCGCAAGCGGGCGCTGGACCGGAAGTCCAACCGAAGGTGACGCCGAGGAAGGGCCTGACGGAGCCGTCTCGCAGCGCATTGTTCCCATCGTGGAAGACAGCAAAAACGCTGCCTTGTTGCGGCTCGCTCACGAGGTCCAGTCCGAAGCCACAATCACCACATTGCAGCACGCTTTCACGCGCGGGCTGGAGTCCATATTTCAATTGGAGGAAGGTGAGACGCTCACCGAGCCTGTACCATCGCGCGAGAATCGAAAGGCCATTCTGGCCTTTGAGGCCACGGAAGGCGGGGCGGGCGTCTTAAGCCGTTTGGTCGGAGAACCTGAGTGTCTCGCCGAAGTTGCGCGTGCGGCCCTTGGCCTAATGCACTACCAGAATCTGGACGCCGCCATCGAAGCCGGAGACCCAGATCTTCTGACCAACGACCCGCACGCCGCGTGCGTGAGGGGGTGTTACCGCTGCCTCCTCTCTTACTACAACCAACCCGACCACGAATTGATCGATCGCACAGACCCCGAGCTTCTGTCGGTGCTGGTGCGCATGGCGCGGGTTCGTGTGCGAATGTCGGGCCGTCCCGCGGGCGATGTGGACGGGGTATGGCGCACGGCTGTTGCTTTATGGCGTTTGCCCTCACCGGACCCCACACCACTTGTGGTCTCAGAGACGGTATTTCCCTTGGCATGGCGCTCTCATCTCGTCGCCGCCACCTCTCTTCCTTTGGGCGCGGACATCGTCTCGGCTCTCGATGCGCTTGGATTTGTCGCCGTGCAACTGCCGGACGCACCGGGAGCAACACCACCTGATGATCTCCTCCGCCTGCTTGGAGTGGGGGAATGAGCGAAACATTCGCGCCGGGCGATCTGGTATTCGCTCGCGGCCGCGAGTGGGTGACATTGCCGTCGCCCGAAACCGATTGGCTGTGTTTACGACCGCTTTCCGGGGGTGAAGCAGACGTCCAACTCCTGCTTCCAGCATTGGAACGCGAGCCCGTGAGGCCCGCGCGGTTTGCTCTGCCTGCTCCGCATGAGATCGCAACACAAGAGGCGGCCAGATTACTTTCGGAAGCGCTCCGGCTTTCCTTGCGCCGGGGAGCCGGACCGTTTCGTTCCGCCGCCAAACTCGGATTCGAGCCGCGCGCCTATCAGCTTGTGCCGTTACTCATGGCGCTGCGACTGCCGACCGTTCGCCTGATGATTGCCGACGACGTGGGTATCGGCAAAACGATCGAGGCGGGGCTCGTGCTTCGAGAACTTATCGACCGCGGTGAAATCGAGCGCTTCGCTATCCTTTGCCCGCCGCATCTGGTCGAGCAATGGACCACCGAGCTACGCCTCAAGTTCGACATCGATGCTGTCCCGGTTACCGCTTCATCGGCCGCGCGGCTGGAACGCAGTCTTCCGGCCACGCAAACGATATTCGAGGCGCATGCCTTCACCGTGGTGAGCCTCGATTACATCAAGGCCGACCGTCGGCGCGAAAGCTTCGCCCGCGCCTGCCCAAAGACTGTCGTGGTTGATGAAGCGCACGCCTGCGTCGGCACCCACCAAGGACGCCACCAACGCTTCGAACTGTTGCGCCGCCTCGCAGAAGACCCTGAACGTCACCTCATCCTGCTTACGGCCACGCCGCATAGCGGCGATGAGCAAGCCTTCGACCGTCTACTGGGGCTGCTCGATTCGGCGTTTGGGAGTGCAGCGCTTGACGATGAGCCCCTGCGCATACGCCTGGCACGTCATCTCGTGCAGCGCAGACGTGCCGACATCACGGGGCGCGACTGGGGCGAAGACAGGGCTTTTCCAAAACACATAACCACAGAACGGCCTTATTCGCTTGACGCGAATTACCGGGCATTTCACGAGGCCGTGCTCGACTACTGCCTGGGCGCGGTCTCCGGTGAGGGTGGGGACGAGACGCGTCGCAGATTAGCATTCTGGGGCACGCTCGCACTTATGCGTTGCGTGGGGTCGTCGCCAGCCGCCGCCACGAGCGCGTTGCGCAACCGCCTCGCGAGCGACTCTGAGCGTTTGGTGGATCAGCTCTTCGACGACGAAGGGGAAACCATTGATATCGAGCCAACGCCCGGCCTTGATGCTACTGGAGCGCTTAAGAGCCTTATCGAGCAAGCCGATCGCCTGAGGAAATCACGTGACCCCAAGGTGACAGCACTCGTCGAGATCCTGGAGCCGCTGATAGCCCAAGGAGCGAATCCCGTCGTCTTTTGCCGTTTCATTGCG